>Ga0209208_10000001_pt1 | contig 590020 bp, 513 predicted proteins | sample S1TSphfallax_3_FD_187694 | JGI IMG/M metagenome (GOLD analysis project Ga0209208, IMG submission 187694) | Host-associated microbial communities from peat moss isolated from Minnesota, USA - S1T2_Fd - Sphagnum fallax MG (SPAdes) (version 2) | ecosystem: Host-associated > Plants > Peat moss >... | reverse complement strand
CTCACCACGTGCTTGCGCGGCGGCGGGATCAGGGCTGCGACGCGGCGCACGAATTCCACGCCCGTCCATTCGTGATACGCCGGCCCACCGTTCGTTTTGCTCGGGTGATACCGAACGAGGTTCACTTACTCCGACCTGCCGCAGGCGCAGTTCGCCTGGCGCGACGCGACGGCCGTGCGCAGCCACCTCATCGCCCTGGGCTACCCGGAGCGCAACATCGTGCTCCTCGGCGGCTCGAAGGCGACGAAGACCGGCATCGTCAAGAACGTCGAGTCGTGGCTCCCGGCGAACGTGAACGAGAAGTCGACCGTGTTCGTCTACTACTCCGGCCACGGCGCGCCCGACCCGACCACCGGAAAATCCTATCTCGTGCCGTGGGACGGCGATCCCCAGTTTCTCGACGACACCGCCTACCCGGTCGCGCGGCTTTATGAAAAGCTCGGCGCGCTCAAGGCCAAGCGCGTGATCGTGGCGCTCGACTCCTGCTTCTCGGGAGCGGGCGGCCGCTCGGTGCTGGCCAAGGGGCTGCGCCCGCTCGTGTCGAAGGTCGACGCGGGAAACCCGGGCGGGGGAAAAGTGCTGTCGCTGACCGCGTCGGGGCCGGACCAGGTCTCCGGCACGCTCGAGGACCAGGGCCACGGGCTCTTCACTTATTACCTGCTGAGCGCGCTCAACGAGAAGCACGGCGACGCGAGCGTCGGCGACCTCTACGGCTTTTTAAAGCCCAAGGTGCAGGACGCGGCGCGCCGGCAGAATCGCGACCAGACGCCGCAACTCGCGGCGTCCGACGCGAACTCGCCCCTCAAATAGCGCGGAAGCGGGGCGCGCGCCGTTCGCGAATCGCGGCGAGACCCTCGGAAAGATCGGGGCCGCGGAACGTGCGCGCCTGGCCGCTCGCCTCGTGCGCGAGGAACCGCGTCAGGTCTTCGTCCAAGCGCGTCTCGGCTTTCAAAAGACGCAGGGACTCGCCGGACAGCGCGGCGACTTCGCGCGCGAGGGATTCGGCGGCGGCTTCGAGCGGGGCCCCCGACGCCGCGCACGCGGACGCGGCGCCCCAGTGCTGCAGATCTCGGCCCGTGAAGGACCGGCCGGTCATGAGAAGATGACGCGCGCGGGCGTCGCCGAAGGCCGCGCGCGCGAGGGGCCACGCGGCCATTCCCGGATTCAGGCCGAGCTTCACGAAGTTGAACGAGAGCCGCGCGTCTTCCGCCGCGACGCGCAGGTCGGCGGCGAGCGCGAGGCAGAGCCCGGCGCCGACCGCGGCGCCGTGGACCTTCGCGATCGCGATCTGCGGCAGTGCGCGCACGGAAAGGAAGGAGCCGTAGAATCGGCGCATCAGAGGCGTCAGCGCGGCCGCGGAGCGTTTTTGATTGCGCGCGATGAACGCGAGGTCGCCGCCCGCGCAGAACGACGCCCCGGCGCCTTCCAGGATCACGACCTTCGAGCGCTCGCGCGCGACGCGGCGCAGGGCGGCGGCGAACTCGGCGGCGGTCTCCTCGCCGAGCGCGTTCAGCGCCTCGGGCCGATTGAGGGTGAGTCGAGTCACCGCGCCGTCGGTGCGCCAGAGGACCTGAGGCATGGGCGGATTATACAAAGTGATAGAATCGCCGACGTGGCGGGACTCAAGGATCTCGGCAAGGCGCTCGAGCGCGGCGGCAAGGCCGCCCTGCGCGGCACGCTCGTCAAGCTCCTGCCGCGCCCGCGCCGCCCGGACGGCCCGATCGACCCCGCGTCCGTCACGCGCGTGCTGGCCGTGCGCCACGACGCGCGCCTCGGCAACCTGCTCCTGCTGACCCCGTCCTTGCGGCTGCTCAAGACCGCTTTCCCGCGCGCGCGCGTCGACGCGCTCATCGCCGACCGGTACGGCGACGCCCTGCGCTTCAATCCGTGCGTCGACTCGGTGCTGACCGCCAAGTCCCTGCCCGGTCTGCGCGCGCGCCGCTACGACCTCGCCTTCGACTTCTCGCCTCAGCACGCGTTCTCGCTGTCGAGCGCGCTCTGGACCGCGTTCTCCGGCGCGAAGCGCCGCGTCGGCTTCGAGCGCGGCGACGCGGCGAAGTTTTTGGACGAGCTCGTGCCGGTGCCGACCGACCGCGCGCACGAGACCGCGAACCTCGCGCGCCTGGTGCGCCACGCGGCGCCGGGCGCGTCCCTGCCGCCGGACGCCGCGCTCCGGACCGAGTGGCACTTCGGGCCCGGCGAGCGCGCGGCGGGGGAGAAGACGTGGCGCGCGTGGGGTCTCGACGGAGAATCCGTCGCGCTGTTCCTCGGCGCGCGCGCCGAGAAGCGCCTGCCGGTCGAATGGTTTCTCGAGCTCTCGTCGCATCTGCGCGCCGCGGGCCGCCGCGTCGCGCTCACCGGCGGCCCCGCGGAGCGCGAGCTGCTGCGCGGACTCGCGATCCCGGACGGCGTCGTCGTGGCGCCCGAGCTTCCCCTGCGCGAATTCGCCGCCGCGATCGTCTGCGCGCGCGCGGTGCTCACCGCGGACACCGGACCGATGCATCTCGCCGTCGCGGCCGGCGTGCCCACCGTCGAGCTGTTCAGCCATACGGAAACCTGGCGCTTCGGCTACGCGCACCTTCCCGAGCATCGCGTCCTCGACAGCGGCGGCCGCCATCCGACCGTCCACGAAGCCTGGTCCGCCCTCGCCGAACTGATCGGTTCTTGAACCCCGTCTGACGCGCGCCGCAGCTCGGCGACTAGGGACGGCCGAGCGGCTTGAGGCGCGCGAGGTGCTCGCGCAGGGCGGACCACGCCTCGTCGACGGTCGTCGCCTGCACGTTGTCCCAGTCCGGGGCGACCGTCCCGCCGTGGCGCGCGCCGCGCGGGCGCCAGACCGTCTGCGTGTAGCCCTCGTAGAACGCGAACGTGGGCGTGCCGAGCGCGGCCGCGAGATGCGTCGTCGAGGTGAGACTGCCGAGCAGAAGGTCCATGCGGCGCACGACGCCGCCGACGACGCCGAGCGGCGCGGAGGGGAGTACGATCCCGGGCTGAGGCAAGGCGCGCGCGACGGATTCGACCGCTGCGCGCTCGCCGGGGCCCGCGAGGAAATACAGACGCGCCGCCGGATCGGACGTCTGCAGGCGGCGGCACAGCTCGGTCAGGCGGTCGAGCGGCCACAGCGACGGGCGCCGTCCCAGGTTGCCCGGATGCACGAGGACCTTGAACGCGGCGGCGTCCTTGGACAGCGGGTCGAGCATCGCGTCGGCCTCGGCCTGGTCGTAGGACGGGACCTTGAGCTCGAGGTCGGGGCCGCCGGAGCCGCCGATCGCCTCGGTCAGCCGCGCGAAGCGCTCGGAGACGTGCTCGCGCTCGTCCGGCGCGGGGATCGTGCGGTTGAAGACGGCGGGGCCTTTGCCCTTCTCGAACGAGAGCCTCAGCCGCGCGCGCGCCGCGCGCGTCAAAAACGTGGACGTCGACGAATACGCCGAGTTGAGGTCGACGAGCAGGTCGCAGGCGCCGCCGAACGCGAGCGCGCGCGCGAGGCTCAAGTGCGCCCCGACGTCGGCGGCGCGCCCGAGGAAGAGTCCTTCGTCGATGAACGGCAGCATCGGCAGCACCTCGGCGGCGCGCGAGCCCACGATCAGGCGCACGCGCGCTCGGGGGAAGCGGCGGCGCAGCGCGCGCAGGAACGGCGTCGCCACGATCACGTCGCCGAGGCGTCCGACGTACAGGCAGGTGACGCGCTCGATGGGCGCGGCGCCGAGGTCGACTCTCACGCCTGTATTATAGGATGAACTTGCGCGCGCGGCGCGCCGGGGCTATGCTTAGGCGCATGAGCGCGGCGATTGCGACACGCGGACTGCGACGTGAGTTCGCGGAAACCGTGGCCGTCCGCGATCTCGATCTCGAGATCGAAAAAGGGAGCATCACGGCGCTCGTCGGTCCGAACGGAGCCGGGAAGACGACATTGCTGCGCCTGATCTCGGGCCTGCTCGAGCCCACGTCGGGGAGCGTCGCGGTCGAAGGCTTCGAAATGGAGAAAGCGCCACGGGAAGCGCGCGCCCGCCTCGGCTTCCTGCCCGACCACTTCGGGATTTACGAGGATCTCACGCCCAGGCAGTTCCTGCGCTATTTCGCCCGCGCTTATCGCTGGCCGCGCCTAAGCGTCGAGTCCCGGATTGTCGAGGTCCTCGAAGACGTCGGGCTGAGCGAGAAAATCGACGAACCCGCCGAAGGCCTCTCGCGCGGGATGAAGCAGCGCCTCGGCCTCGCGCGCACGATCCTGCACGAGCCGCCGCTGCTCCTTCTCGACGAGCCGGCCTCGGGTCTCGATCCTGGCTCGCGCCAGGATCTGCAGAACCTGCTGCGCCGTTACGCCGCGCGCGGCGGAACGATTCTCGTCTCCTCTCACATTTTGGCGGAACTCGAGGAATACTGCACGCACGTCGCGATCCTGGATCGCGGCCGGCTCGTGCACCACGGCTCCATCGCCGCCGCCGCGACCCAGCGTCGCCGGATGAGCCTGCGGGTTCATCCCGGACCCGTCGACGCCAAACTGCTGGAAGGACGCGCCGGCGTTTCTCGCGCCGCAGTCCGCGGCGACGCGCTCGAATTCGAGGTCGACGGAGGGGACGAAGCCGCCGCCGCGCTGCTGCGCGCGCTCGTTGCCGCGGGTGTTCCCGTCGTGTCCTACGCGGCGATCGACGAAAAGATCCAGGACCGCTATCTGGCCCTCGTGCGGAGCCGCGATTGATCGACGACGTCTGCGCCGCCCTGCCCGAAATCCCGCGGCGCGCGGCCGCCGAATGCGCGCGCGCCCGTCTCGTCGTCAGCGGCGCCACGGTCACCGTCTTGAGCTTCTGCCTGTACCTGCTGTCGACCTTCGCGGACGAGCGCACGTTCAATCTGTTCACGATACTCTGGGTCCTCGACGCGGTCGTTCTCGTCGGCTTGGGCTCCGCGCGAGTGATGGCGAGCGTCAGCGACGAGAAGAGGTTGGGGACCTGGGAGCTCCAGCTTCTGACGCCCTTGAGCTCGCGCGAACTGGCTCTCGGAAAGCTTCTCGGCGCTCCGCTGTTCGCGGTCTGGCTTTTTGTCCTGCTGCTGCCTTGGAACGCCATGGCCGTCGCGCGTTCGGACGTCGTCAGCGCCGCCCGAGGCCTGGAATCCCTGGTCTTGCTCATCGCCGCGACCTTTCTCGCGTGGTCGGTCTCTCTCCTGGTCTCAGCCTATACGAGCAGCAAGCAGGGGGTCAGCGACGGGGTGAAAATCTTCATGCTCGCGCCGCTGATCCCTTTCGCCGCGAGCGCGATTTCCCTCGTCATCAGCCCCGATGATCGCGCGAGGGCCATCCGCTATCTCGGCGTCGACACGCCTCCGTGGCTTTTTCTGACCGTCTCCTCGGTTATTTTCGGCGCCTGGGCTCTCGAGTCCGCTCGAGCGCGAATCGCGGTCGACAAACTCGAGCCGCTCCTTCCCTGGCGCCTGCCCGCGTTCATTCTCTTCATCGAACTTTACCAATGCGGATTCGGGCCGCTCGGACTCGCCGTCGGCGTCATCGTCCCCTGCGCGATTCTCGTCGCCGCCGCCGTCGGCGAGCAGTGGGGGCCCTCGGAGTGGCGGCGCTGGCTCGAACGTCCGAAGCGCTTCTGGTCGCAGGCTCCTTGCTGGATTTACGGACTCGCCGCGTGCGCCGCATCCGCCTTGGTCGTCTTTGCTCTGCGAGCTTACTCGCCGATCGACGGGAGCACGGCGGCATACTCTCTTCTCGTGCTCGTTTTCGTCGCGCGGGATCTATTCTTCCTGCAATGGATGCGCCTGCGCGTCCGACGAAATCCCGAGTTGCTGGCCTTCGTCTACATCGGCATCGCCTACGCTCTCCCGGCGCTCATCATCGGCGTGCTCCACGTGCCCGACGCCGCTTGGCTCGCGCTGCCCTTTCTCTCCAAGGGGCGCGGCGTTCTCGTCAATATTCTTCCCGGAGCCGCGCAGGCGATTCTCGTCGGTGCGGCGCTTTCTCGCGAAGTCCGCCTCTTGTCGCGCGCGCCCCGCTAAGAGACCAGTCCGATCGCGGGCCAAGAGCCGCCCGGAAAAACCGTCGACAAGTCGCCGACGCCGAGGTGCTTGGTCAAGAGCTCGCCGGCGACGCGGCGGTAGTCGGTCGTGACCTCGAGGTCGCGGCTCTCGAAGCGCGCCTTCGGATCAAGACCCGGCCAGCGGCCGTGCACGCGCCCGCCTTTGATCCGGCCGCCGACGAGCATCATCACGCTCGCGTGGCCGTGGTCGGTGCCGCCGTCGCCGTTTTCCTCGATGGTGCGGCCGAACTCGGTCATCGTGAGCACGAGCACGTCCTGCGCGCGCGAGCCGAGATCGCGGTGGAACGCGGCGATGGCGCCGCCGAGATCGCCGAGGCTCTTCTGCAGACGCTGCGCTTCGTTTTGATGATGATCCCAGCCGCCGACCTCGACGAAGCCCACGCGCGTGCCGAGCCCGGCCTTGAGCACGCGCGCGAGCTCGAACAGGTCGCGACCGAGGCGGGCCTTCGGGTAGCCGGCCTCGACGTGCGCGTTCGGCTTGGCGCGCGAGAGACCGTCGAGGCGGCGGCGCGCCTCGCCGAGGTCGCGCGCGGCGCCGGAGAGCAGTTCGTCCACGGCCGAGTCGTAGAGCGACTCGAGGTCGCCCTCCATGCGCCCGGTCTTGAGCTGGTCGACGCCCGAGATCGCGGTCACCGGGCACTCGCCGCGCAGGATCAGCGGCAGGCGCGGCGCGATCGCGACCGCGGCGAGCGGGTCGCGCGCGAGGCGGCGCGCGGCGAGCGCGCGGTTGAGCCAGCCGTCCTCGGTGAGCTTCACGCCGGGCGTGCCGGATTCCAGGTAATCCTGCGCGTCGAAGTGCGAGCGCGTGCCGTCCGGCGAGCCCGCGGCCTGGACGAACGCGACGTTCCCGTCTTTGTACAGCGGCAGCAGCGGCGCCAGGCTCGGATGCAGGCCGAAGTTCCCGTCCAAGTCGAGCACGCCGCCCTCGGCGCCCGGCGCGCGGAGCGCCAGCGTGGGCCTCGCCCTGCGGTAGGTCGCGTCGGCGAACGGGACGACGACGTTGAGTCCGTCCATGGCGCCGCGCTGGAGGATGATGACGACCGTCTTGTCCGAGCCGACCGTCGCCGCCTCCGCGGCCGCGCGCGCCCAGCGCGGCAGGCCGAGCGAGACCGCCGCGAAGCCGCCGAGGGTCAGGAAGTCGCGCCGCGACAGGAGCCGTTCTTTCTTCATCGCCTACCTCCGCTCGAAGTCCGGCGCGCCGAGCACGAGCGCCGCGAGGCGGTCGAGCCGATAATGGCGCGCATCATCGTCGAGCCGCGCGCGGGAAATCTCGGGATCGTCGAGGCGCCGCTCGAGCGCCGCGCGCGTGCGCTCCGTGACCACGCCGCCGAGATAGGCTTTCTCGTACGCCGCCAGCAGCGCCTGGCCGTCGCCGCGAGCCGCGTTCCCGAGCGGCGCGGCCGGATCGGCGACCGCGGGCGACTTCGGGCGGTCCGCGAACAACCCCTGCGCGTAGCGCAGGCGCGCGAGCAGAGCGCCCGCGTTCACCCACGGCGCCGCGCGGTCCGGCCAGCCCGTCGGCGGCTCGCAGCGGTACAGCGGCATGCCGAGCTGATTGAGCAGACCCGCCGCGCGCGCGGGGTCGCGCACGTCCGCGCCGGTCGCGCGCAAGGACGCGATCACGAACTCCAGCGGCGTGCGCACTTTCGCGCGGAAGTGCGCGCGACTCCAGAACTCAGGATCCGTGAAAAGCGCGCGGTAGGTCTCGCGCAGGTCGCCGTCGGTCGCTTGAAAGCGCTTGGCCACGCGCGCGACGAGCGCCGGCGGGGGGTCGTCGGCCACGAAGCGGCGGCAGAGCTTGAGCGCGATGAAACGCGCGGTGCTGGGACTGCGCGCGAGACGGTCGAGCGCGCGCTCGCCCTCGGCCTCGCCCGCGCCCTCGTAAGTCTCGCCGAGGAAGGTCTTCACCCCGGGGTCGTGCCGGTTGCCGTCGAAGCGGAACGCGAAGTCGCGCAGGCCGTTGCGCGCGTTCGGCCGCGCGACGCCCCAGCCGGTGAGGATGCGCGCGAGCTCGGTCACGTCCTTCTGCGTGTAGCCGCCGTCGACGCCGAGCGTGTGCAGCTCGAGGAGCTCGCGCGCGTAGTTCTCGTTGAGGCCGAGGCGCTTGGGGCCCTTGCCGCGCGCCGCCATGCGCTCCTCCATGCGGTCGATGCGCGCCCGGGAGGAGGCCGGGGCGTAGCGCGGGTCGATCGAGCTCTGCGCGTTGTCGAGGTAGATCAGCATCGCGGGGCTGTGCGCGACCGCGCCGAGAAGGTCGCGGAACTTTCCGTACATGCGCGGGCGGATCACGTCGCGCTCGTAGGGGACGACGAGCCAGCGCACCGGCCCCTTTTCCGCGGAAACGTTGAAGTGGTTGAACCAGAAGTCGGTGAGCACCGCGTCGAACTGGCGCTCGCTGTCGACGCCGCGCAGGAGCCGCGCGGCGGTCAGCTCGCGCTGAACTTCCTGGGGCTTGCCCATCGCCATGCCCGCGACGGCCTTCTTGGGCTGGGGATAGGCGGCCATCAGCTGCGCGCCGCTCATCGTCAGGACCGGGAAGTCCTTGAGCTTCGCCTCGAACGCCGCGTCCGGGATGCGCTCCGGATCCAGCTGGCGGGCGATCCAGGCGTCCGCGCCCATCGCCTCGACTCTCTCGAGCTCGCCCGGTCGCGGCCCGTAGCCGAGGCGGTTGAGAGCGTGCAGGGCCCTCTCGCGCGCGCCGAGCGGCGCGTCCGCGGGCGCGTCGGCGGCCGCCGGGCGGGCGAGGAGCAGGGCGAACGTCAGGACGCGGAGCACCCCATTCATACGCGCGCACGTCCGTCGCGTTCGCCCAACTTTTCCGTGACAAGAGGCGTCTAAACAAAACAGCTATAACGCATACAGAGGAACGAACCTGAGCGACACCCGGCGACTGCGCGCCCTCGACGTCTTCCGCGGCCTCACGGTCGCGCTGATGATCCTGGTCAACTGCTCCGGCAGCGACGACGCCTATGCGCTGCTCGAGCACGCGCCCTGGCACGGCCTCACGTTCGCGGATCTGGTTTTTCCCGCCTTCCTCGTCGTCGTCGGGATCTCGGCCGCGTTCTCCCACGCGATCCGGCGCGCGCGCGGGCAGACGGCCGCGGCGATCGAGCGTCACGCCGCGGTCCGCGCGCTCGGCCTGTTCGGCCTCGGCCTGCTGACCAACGTCTTTCTCTATCCGGGCACGGCAGGCCTGCGCTGGCTCGGCGTCCTGCAGCGCATCGCGCTGTGCTCGCTCGGCACGTCGCTGTTCCTGGCGCTCGACGCGCCCGCGCTCGAGCCCGTCGCCGCGGCGCTCCTGCTCGGCGGCTACTGGCTCCTGCTCACGCGCCTCTGCGCGACGGGCTTCGCGCCGGGCGATCTCACGCCGCAAGGGAACTTCGCGTCCTGGCTCGACCGACGCCTGATGAGCGGGCACATGATGAACCCGGTCGAGGACCCCGAGGGACTCCTCGCGACCTTGCCCGCGTTCGCGACCGCGCTGATCGGCCTGATCGCCGGTCGTCGCCTCGTGCGCGCGCGCGCCGAGCCGCGCTTCGCCGCGGCGCTCGGCGCCGCGGGACTGGCGCTCGCCGCCGCCGGCGCCGCGTGGGGCCGCAGTTTCCCGCTGAACAAGCACCTGTGGACGAGCTCCTACGCGCTGACGACCGGCGGCCTGGCGCTCGCGGGACTGGCCGCGTGCCTGCTCGTCTGCCGCGAGACGCCGCCGCGCGCGGCCGTTCCGATCGAAAGCCTCGGCCGCCATGCGCTCGCGGCCTACGTGGGCTCCGGCTTCGTCTACGGCGTGCTCGAGTTCGTGCCGATGAAGCTCCCCGGCGGCGCCGCCGGAAGCCTCAAGCTGTGGCTGAACGCCCGTCTCTTCGAGACTTGGCTCTCGCCGCGCAACGCCTCGTTCGCTTTCGCCGTCGCGTTCGTCGCGCTGTGCGCCGCGGCCGCCGTCGCCGCGGACCGGCGCCGATCGGGACTAAAGTCCTACGTCCGCGTAGGTCCTTAAGCTCTCGCTGCGACGCGTCCGCGGACTCAGACTGTCCGAACCCGGGGAACGGTCGTGGGAGGCGCACATGAACGAACGGGTCAAGGCGTGGTCGGCGGCGGTCCTGGCGGCGGCGATGCTGGCGGCGGGGACGCGGGCGCAAGCGGCGAGCGCGGCGCCGCGCAAGAGGCGACTGATCGTGAGCTTCAAGGAGGGAACGTCGGCGGCCGAGCGCGCCGCGGCCGCGAAGCGGATGGGGCTGACGCTGAACGCCGACCTCGCGGACATCGGCGTCGCGGTGTTCGAGAAGGACGGCGCCCTCTCGCCGGACGACGTGATCCGCGCCGAGAGCATGCCCGACGTGCTCTCGGTCGAGGAGGACGTCTACCGCAACTGGCTGCTCGAGGCGCCGTCCTCCTTTCAAGAAGCGCCGCTCGAGAGACCGGACACGGCGCTCGCGCGCTTTGCTCCGCTGCTGGAGGAGGCGCGCCTCGCCGCGGGAGCGGACGCGTCGGCCGCCGCGACGCAGGTCCCGTGGGGCGTCGCGCGCGTCGACGCTCCGTCGGCGTGGTCCAAGGGCCGCGGTGCCGGCGTGAAGATCGCGGTCATCGACACGGGCATCGACTGCACGCACGCCGACCTGGCGTGCGATTTCAAATCCGGGACGAACATAGTGGCTCCCGGCACCGATCCCATGGACGACAACGAGCACGGCACGCACGTTTCGGGCACGATCGCCGGCCGCGGAACCGACGGGGGCCTCTACGGCGTCGCGCCGCAGGCGACCCTGATCCCGGTGAAGGTGCTCGACGCGGACGGCGCCGGCAGCCTGTCCGACATCGTCAAGGGCATCGACTGGGCGGTGAAGGCGCGCGTCGACGTGATCAACATGTCGCTCGGCGGCGCGGCCGGCAGCGCGGCGCTCGGACGCGCGGTCAAAGACGCGCTCGCGAAGGGCGTGGTCGTGGTCTGCGCGGCGGGGAACTCGGGACCCGATCCCGACAGCGTCGGCTACCCGGCCGGCTACCCGGGCGTGATCGCCGTCGCCGCGAGCGACTCCGCGGACCAGATCGCCGACTTCTCGAGCCGCGGTCGTCCGATCGCGTTCATCGCCCCCGGCGTCGACATCGTCTCCACCGTGCCCGGAGGCGGCTACAAAAAGCTGTCGGGCACGTCGATGGCCTCGCCGCACGTCGCGGGGCTGGCCGCGCTCGCCCTCGAGCGCGGAGCGGCCGGACCGGGCGGCGTGCGCGCCGCCTTCAAGGCCGCGGCGTCGCGGCTGTGCGCGCAGGGCTGCCTGCCTGCGAGCGAAGAGGGCGCCGGACTCATCGACGCGGCGAAGCTGCGCTGACGCGGCACGACGCGTCAAGGCGGCCGTTCTCCCGAGAAGAAAGGGGAACGGCCGCCCGTCGTTTCCGTTGCGTCCCGCGGGCCAAAAATGGGACAAACTGTCTGCCGTCGCCACTTTCCTTTGGAAACGGACGTCTAACTGATTCGACAGATGATCGACTCCTCCTCGAAGGCGCCCGGCGAACGGCGCCTGATCGTTTTCTTCGGCCTCGCGCTCCTTGGTCTCGCCGCGCGCGCGGCTCGCGCGCAGTCCGCCGCCGCGGCGGCCGGTCCCGCGCCCATCTCCGCGCCGGTCGTGGAGCCGGACCAACTCTCGCCGATGGCCCCGGACGAGCCGCAATCCGCGACTTTAACGTGGGACGACTGCGTCTCCCTCGCCGCGCAGCGCAACCCCAGCCTGATCGCCGCCGACTACGCGCAGAAGGCCGGCAAGTACTCGTATTACGGCAGCTACGACGGCCTCCTGCCCTCGCTGACGTTGACCAACTCCTATAGCCGCAACAACACGGTCAACGGCGTCGCGATCGGCTCGCAGGGCCTCTACTCCGCGGCCGCGACCGCGAACTGGAATCTGTTCAACCTCGGGCAGATCGCGAGCGTGCGCTCGGCCAAGGCCACCTACAACGCCGCGATGGCCAACCAGCGGCTCGCCTCGGCGAGCCTGCGCTACAATCTGCGCGCCGCCTTCGCGAGCGTCTATTTCGCCAAGGCGAGCCTGGACATGACCCGGCGCATCGAAGTCATCCAGAAGCAGAACGCCGAGGAAGTGGAGCTGCGCTACCAGTCCGGCAACGAGTACAAGGGCAACATGATGAACGCGAACGCCCAGTACCTCGTCGCGAGGGTCAACACGCTCCAGGCGGTCCGCAGCCTGCGCGCCGCGGTCAAGACGCTCGACGAGTACCTCGGCTTCGACGAGTTCTCCAACGTGGTCGTCACCGGCACGCTCGTCGCGCGAGTCGCGCCGAACTTCCCGGCGAACATGGACGACTACCTCGAGTCGGTGCCCGCGGTCGCGGTGCAGGAAGCGGCCTTGCAAACGGCGAAGGCGTCTTTGCTCTCCTCCGAGTCCAGCCTGGTCCCGAACTTCTCGGTCAACTACTCGCGCATCCGCGAAGGCGGCACCGAGTTTCCGTCGAGCGAGTACATTTGGACGGCCGGCGGGGTCCTCAGCTATCCGATCTTCGGCGGCGGACCGCTCAACGTCCTCAACATCGTCTCCGCGAAGGAGACGGTGCACAATCAGGAACAGACTTTGCGCGCGACGCGCATGGCCGCGCTCGCCGGACTCGAGAACGCGTGGGCGAATTACGCGAACGCGGTGGACCAGGCCGTCGGCGAGCAGGCGGTCCTCGAATCCTATCGTCAGCGCAACGACGAGGGCGCGGTCCGCTACGCGGCCGGCCTGCTGACTTTCGACAACTGGCAGGTCATCGTCACGCAGTGGGTCGGCGCCGAGCAGACGGCGATCAACGATTGGCAGCAGGCCGTGACCGCGCAGGCCGCGTGGGAGCAGGCGCTCGGCAAGGCTTTGGGGGAAGAATAGGGATGAAGAAGATTCTCATCGCGGTCGCCGTCCTCGCCGTCGTCGGCGGAACGGTCTGGGGCCTGCGCAAGAAGCTGTTCAAGCGCGCGCCCATCGAGGCCGTCGCCGTGAAGGCGACCGAGGCGCCGATCGAGGAGACGGTCGAGGCGACGGGCTCCGTGGCGCCCCTCAACCGCGTCGAGATCAAGTCGACCGTCGCGGGCCGCATCGAGAAGCTGCTCGTCGACGAGGGCGCCACCGTCAAGCAGGGCCAGATCATCGCCTGGATGAGCTCGACCGACCGCGCGGCCATCCTCGACGGCGCGCGCGCGCAGGGCCCCGAAGCGCTCAAGAAGTGGGAGGACACCTACAAGCCCACGCCGATCATCGCACCCCTGCCCGGCCTCATCATCTTGAACAACGTCGTCGAGGGCCAGACCATCGACACGACCGTCGTCATCTACGCGATGTCGGACCTGCTCATCGTCGTCGGCCAAGTCGACGAGTCGGACATCGGCAAGATCCACATCGGCATGCCCGCGCGCGTCGTGCTCGACTCCTACCCCGACCGCAAGGAGATGGGCAAGGTCTTCGACATTCTGTACGAAGGCAAGAACGTCTCCAACGTCATCCAGTACGGCGTGAAGATCAAGCTCGACAAATCGCCCGCGCCCTCGTATTACCGCTCGCAGATGACGGCCAACATCAGCTTCATCGTGCGCAAGAAGGAGAAGGCCCTCCTGATCCCGGCCTCCGCTCTGCGCGTGAAGGACGGTCAAAAGCAGGTGCTCGTCCCTCCGACGGAGGAAGGCGGCCGCGACCAGTGGCAGGACGTGAAGACCGGCATCGAGAACGACACGTCGGTCGAGATCGTCGACGGCCTGAACCCCGGCGACACCGTGCTGATCCGCCAGGCGAAGTACGTGCCGCAGCAAGCGCTCGCGAACAGCCCGCTGACGGCCGCGCCTCCGAGCGGCCGCGTGCCCGGCGGCGGCGGCGGCCGCGGAGGCGGCGGACACTGATGGCTCTCATCGAGATTCGCGACATCACCCGGTCCTACATGGTGGCCGGGAGCGAACTCAAGGTGCTCAAGGGCATCAACCTCACGATCGACGAGGGGGAGTTCGTCGCGATCATGGGCCCGTCGGGCTCGGGCAAGTCCACGATGATGCAGATCCTGGGCCTGCTCGACCGGCCCAGTTCCGGCACCTACACCTTGCTCGGCCGCGACGTGTCGAACCTGACCGACGACGAGGGCGCGGTCCTGCGCTCGAAGACCATCGGCTTCATCTTTCAGATGTTCAACCTGCTCGCGCGCACGTCCGCGCTCGACAACGTGGCGCTGCCGCTGATCTACGCGGGCGCTGCGAACCGCGAGAAGCGCGCGACGGAGGTGCTCAACCTCGTCGGCCTCGGCGACCGCCTCGACCACGCGCCCAACCAGCTCTCGGGCGGACAGCAGCAGCGCGTGGCGATCGCGCGCGCTCTCGTCAACAGGCCCAAGATCCTCTTCGCCGACGAACCGACCGGCAACTTGGCGTCCGCCCAAGCCGAAGAGATCTTGCAGGAGCTCAAGGCGCTCAACCGCTCCGGCATCACCATCATCATGGTGACGCACGAGCCCGACATCGCCGCGCACGCCAAGCGCGTGATCCGCATCAAGGACGGCGTCGTCGTCGCCGACGAATTGAATCCCGAGGACGAGGACGACAAGAAGCGCGGCGGCGGAGCCGCGGTCGCGACGCGCTCGAAGCGCGGCGACAACGCCGTCAAGTACGATCTCAAGACGCCGGAGGTCAGCCTCGCCGAGTTCGGCGAGTACGGCCATTCCGCGATGCGCGCGATGGCGGCCAACAAGGTGCGCTCCGCGCTCTCCATGCTCGGCATCCTGATCGGCGTGGGCGCCGTGATCGCCATGCTCGCGATCGGCCGCGGCGCGCAGAAGGCCGTCGAGGCGCGCATCGCGAGCCTGGGCTCGAACCTCGTCATGCTGATCCCGGGCTCGACCGGCATCGGCGGCGTGCGCGCGGGCTCGGGCACCTTCAGCCGGCTGACCGAGGCCGACGTGAAAGCCATCGCGCGCATCAACCACGTCGCGAAGGCCGAAGGCAACGTGCGCGGCAGCGGCCAGGTCGTCTACAAGGACCAGAACTGGAGCACGCAGGTCTACGGCGTGACGCCGCTGTACGCGTCGATGCACAACTCCGAACCCTACTACGGCCGCTTCATCACCGACGAGGAAAACCAGCACATGGACCGCGTCGCGCTGATCGGCCAAACCGTGGTCAACAACCTGATCAAGGACAAGAACGAGAACCCGGTCGGCAAGATCATGAAGATCAACCAGACCGACTTCAAGATCATCGGCATCCTGCCGATCAAGGGCTCGCAGGGCTTCAACGACCAGGACGACGTCGCGCTGATCCCGCTGCGCACCGCGATGAAGCGCGTGCTCGGCAAGCTCTACATCGACTTCATCTACATCGAGGCCGACTCGCCGGCGACGATCAACGGCGTGATCGCCGACGTCCAGCGCCTCATGCGCCGCCGCCACCACCTGCCCGACTACAAGGACGACGACTTCACCTTGCGCAACATGGCCGACATCCAGGCGGCGCTCTCCGGCACCACGCAGACCTTCACCTTGCTGCTCGGCATCGTCGCCGCGATCTCTCTGCTCGTCGGCGGCATCGGCATCATGAACATCATGCTCGTGTCGGTCTCCGAGCGCACGCGCGAGATCGGCCTGCGCAAGGCCGTCGGCGCCGCGCGCCGCGCGATCCTCTCGCAGTTCCTCATCGAGGCCGTCGTGCTGTCGACCGTCGGCGGTGTGATCGGCATCATCCTCGGCGTGTCCGTCTCCCTCGGCCTGTCCACGTTCGCGGGCTGGGCCGCGGTGGTCGCGCCCGAGTCGATCATCCTGGCGTTCTGCTTCTCCGCGGGCGTCGGGGTGCTGTTCGGGTTCTGGCCGGCGCGGAAGGCGTCGCTGTTGTCGCCGATCGAAGCGCTCCGGTACGAATAACGGCGGGGCCGTTCTAGAGCGCGAGCCCGCTGCCGTTCAGGAAGAACGCGACCACGCGCTCCGCTTCGTCGACGAGCGCGCGTTCGTGACCTTCGATGAGCTTGCGCATGGCCGCGCTGCGGCACAATCCGATCAGCGCCGCGGCCGCGAAGTCGGGAGAACCGAGCGAGCGGCCTTCGTCGGAGGAGCACTGCAGGAGCAGGACTGCGACGGCGGCGTAGTTCGCGGCGAACTTCTCGCGCAGCTTCGCGCGCGAGCGCTCGCCGCAGCCGGGCAAGCGGCCCGCTCCGACCTGGCCGAGGAAGTCACGGTGGCGGTCGAAGTGGCCGAGCAGGACCTTCGCGACTGAGACCAGCAGTTCTTTGCCCGCGAGACCGGTCTTGGAGAGGACGATCAGTTCTAGATGGAGGGACTCGACGAGTTCGGAAAAGACCGCGAAGAACAGCTCCTCCTTGCTCTTGAAATGGAGGAACAAGGTGCCTTTGGCGACGCCGGCCTCGTGCGCGACGTCGTCCAGGGCGATGTCCTCGTAGCCGCGCGCGATCAGCAGACGTCGAGCCGCTTCCAAGATGACGCGGCTCTTGGTCTCGGTTTGGCGGGCGACGACTCGCGGCGTGACGCGGGACATGGCGTTGGAGATGACCGGCCGGTCATTATAGCAGTCAGCGGGCCGCGGCGGCGGCCCTCTGCAAGAACGCCGCGCGCGCGCGCACCGACGCCGGATCGCTCACGACCGCCCGGCGCAGGAGTACGGCGGCCTTCGTCGGGTCCTTCTCGAGCGTCGCGAGCAGGGCCCACGCGTACGCGAAACGCGGCCGCAGGCGCAGCGCTTCGATCAAGCGCGCCTTGCCGCCGGCGGCGTCGCCCCTTTCGAGCGCGGCGCGTCCCTCGAGGAACGCCGTCCACGCCGCGCGGTCGCGCGTCTCGTCGTGCGGCTTCAAGCGATAAAGGGTGCCCTCGTCGGGGTCCGAGAAGACCGGCTCGAAGTCCTGCGTATCGGCGAGCCAACCCGGGCTTTGCGCGACGAACAAATCCATGCCCGGCGGCAGGTAGCCGTCCGGGTGCCAGAGCGGCAGTTGATGAACCCAGCCGATGCGCGCGTCTTCCAAGTGATTGAGCCACGCCTCCCGAGGATCCCACGCCGACGCGCACTCGACGGCCCGTCCGCTCATCAGCTCGAGCGGCTGGCACGAGTAGCTCTCCAGCCGCGCGTCCTCGGGCAGGTTCGCGCGGATCCACGCGGCCGTGCGCGAGAGCGCCGGCGGGCGCCGGGAGACGCCCGCCGCGGCGAGACCCGCGTCGGTCCACAGCGCGGCCGCGCCGACCAGGAACGCCGCGGCCGCCGCCGCGCGCTTCATCGGCGTTCGCGCGCGCGACGCGGCGCCCGCGGCGAGGATCCACAACGGCGCCAGCAGGGGCAAAGCGTAGCGGGGGGCGGCGAACCGCCAACTCAGGTGCACGGCGAGCAAAGCGGCGGAAAAAAACGCGAGCGCCGCGACGACCGGGCGCGCTTCTCCGCGCGCCAGACGCCGCGCGCCGACGGCGGCGGCGGCGGCGAAGGCCAGTCCGGCGGCGGCCGCCGGAAATTGCGGCAGGGAGGTCAGGCCGAGCGCGCCGCGGCCGAGGACGGCGGCGGCGGCCGAAAGCGCGCGCGCGGCGAGGCCGAGCGAGCCGAGTTGCTCGCTCCAGCGCAGCGCGTAGCCGGTCGCGAAGCCCGCGACGCGCTCGTTGCGCGCAAGACACGCGGCGAGGGGCAGCAGCGAGAGCGCGAGAAGTCCCGCCGCGCGGCGCGGGCCGCGGCGCAGGCCGAGGCCGAGTGCGAGCGCCGCGGGCAGCAGCGCGCCGTAAGGCCGCACGATCGCCGAGAGCGCGCCGAGCGCCGCGAGCGCCGCGAAGGAGCCGGCGCCGCCGCCCTCGGAATCGAGCGCGACGAAGGCCGCGGCGCACAGCGCGGCGAAGGCCGCGTCGGGCAGGACCGCGCCCGCCTGCGCGACGAGCGCGGGGGAGAGCGCCACGAGAAGCCCGACGGCCGCGGCCGGGCGCGGTTCGAGGAGGCGGCGCGCCAGACGCCAGGAGAGCCACGCGCAGGACAGCGTCGCGGCGAGGCCCAGGAACCGGAGCGCGTCCCAGCGCGGCGCCATCGCCCAAACGGCGGGCGCGATCAGGGCCGGATAGCCGGGAAGCGGATCCGTGACGGGTCCGCCGAACGGACCCGGGAGCGCGTAGACGCCGCCGCGCAGGGCGAGCGCGAGGCGCACGAGGTAGGCCTCGTCCGTCGCGGCGCCGAACGAGTGTCCGCGCGCGACGAGAAAGTATAAAGCGGCCAGCGCGACGCCGGCGGCGAGCGCCGGGCGGTCGCGGCGCTCAGAGCCCGCATTCATACGCAACCGGCCGCGCGAGACCGAGCCCGATCCTCACGAGCCGTCCCGGACCATGAACGCCGCGACCGTGAGTCCCGTGCCCACGACGTAGACCCAGAGCGTCTGCGTGACGAAGAAGCAATACAGCATCAGCGCCACGCCGGCGATCATCATGTTGACGTTCATCGTGCGCTTGCCGATCATGAACGCGGCGTAGCCGATCGAGGAGAAGATCAGGCCGCCCACGATGTTGCCGAACGTCAGGTTGCCGAGCAGGCCGCCGATGTTCACGCGCGTTTCCGTCCGCTCACTGGCCTTCCGCCCCTTCGCTCATCTCTTTCTCGCGCTTGTGCACGTCGGCGTTGTAGGCGTCCACGGCTTTTTGCGCCTTCTCCTCGTCCGCCTTCAGATTTTTCGCGTACTGCACCGCGGCGTTGGCCTCCGCCTGCTTGTGCTCCGCCTGCTTCTTCCGCATGAAGCCGTACATCCAATAGACGCAGCCGCCGATCAGCACCAGAAAAATCAGAGTCTTCATGGCCCTGAGTGTAGCCCGCGCCGAAGTTTTTGTCCACCCCGCGACTTAAGGCGCGCCGGGTCTCAGGATCACGCCGAAGGCGGTTCCGCGCAGGACGACCTTGCCGCGCTCGTTCTCGGCCTCGAAGGTGAAGGAGACCGCCCAGCGCTTGGGCTCCGCACGGACCTCCTCGACGAGGCCGACGCACAGGATTTTCTCGCCCGCGTAAACGGGCCGCAGGAATTCGAAGTTCAGCTCGCGCGCGAGGAAATTCATGTCGCCGCCGAGCTTGGTGGGCAACGTCGCCGTCAGCAGGCCGTGAACCAAGAGGCGGCCATCGGCGTCGGGCGTCACGTGGTGGGCGCCGCGGTCGCCGGAGAGCTCGGCGAAGCGGAGCACGTCGGCTTCGGTGAACGTGCGCGACCACTCGCTGCGCGCGCCGGCCTTCGGCTCAATCAAGATCGGGCTCCGTGAGAATTTCGATCGTCTCGCGGGCTTGCGGGAAGAGCGCGAGGAGCGGACGAAGGCCAACTCGGCGGCGGGACCCGGATAAGCCCCGAACCAGCGGTCCGCCGAGATGGAAATGCCGCACCTCGTCGGACTTCAGCCGGTGCAGGCGCGATTTCGCTCCGCGCGGCGGTCCCGCCGACGCAGGCGCTAGAGCTCATGGTCGCAGTCCCGGCACTTCCAGCGCGGGTTGAACAGATCCAGCGCCTCTTTCGAGAAGACGGGGATGCGTCCTGCGCAGTTCGGGCAGGTCAGCAACAGGGACGCCGCGCCGAACGCGGCCAGCAAGCCCATCGACGCGAGGAAAAGCCCAAGACTCCGCGTGCGCAGCGAAGAGTAGAAAAGCCCCAGGCAGGCCATTTCCCCGATGAACAAAACCCGCAATGCTCCCCGTGTTCGCCGCATCAAGAATTCCGAGTCCGGCGGTTCGCGCTCATTGGAAACGCGCGCTCATGTTCAGGAGCACGGTATTGACGTCGTAGTTGGTCCGCGTGTCTTTCGAATACTCGACGCGCAGCGTCGTGCCGCTCTTCCAGTCCATCGCGAAGCCGCCGGCGAGCAGAAGCCCTCCGCGCGCGACGTCCGCCGTCGTGATCGAGAAGGGACCGCCCAGGCCCACGAACTGCGCGTTGAGACTCTCGCTCTGGTTCATGAACTCGTGCTCGTAGGCCGCGCTCGCGTACGGCGTGAAGGTCAGCGCGTCGCCGCCGAAGCGGTAGGACAGCTTCGCGCCGGTGTCCGAGCGCACGGAGTGCAGGTCCTGACTGCCGACGTCCAAGTCCATCGAGCCGGCGCCGCTCTCCTTCGCGGGCCCGACGGCGAGATGATCCGCGCTCAGGCCCGCGGTGGGCGTGAGAGTCAAGCGCCGCAGGTGAAGGTCGTAGCTCGCCGAGCCCGCGAAGTCGACCTCCTCGCCGCTCGGCCCCGACGTCGCATCGCGGCCGAGCAAGGGGATGGAGTGGGTCGTGCTGAAAGAATCGAACGCGCCCCCGAGGTAGAGATTGCCGTGGAAATCGTCGATGCGCTTGGCCACGAAGACGCCGCCGCGCACGCTCTGCGCGGTGAGCGAGCCCTCGCTCGAGTCGACCTGGGCCGAGCTGCCGACGTAGCCGAGCGCGAAGCCCAGCACGAAGTCCTCGCTGCCCGACGTGTTCACGCCGACGGTGGCGCCGCCCGCGTCGAACTTGAAGCCGGGCTGGGTCCCGGAGGAGCCGGCGAGCGGGTCGATGCGGCCCTGCGAGCCCGTCAAGGTGCCGAAGTACTCGCCGTAATCCTTCGTCTTGACCGTGTCGTTGTTCCAAGTCTCCGGAGTGTCGCCGACGCCGCCGCTGGCGATCAAGGCGCCGGCGGGGGGAGGGTCGCCGGCGGCGAACCCGGGGTTTGCGCCGCCCACCGCGAGACCGCCGAGGTGCCGGCCGATCGCCGACGTCTGCAGGTTCGACGCGGCGTACTGCATCTGGCCCATCGCGACCATCGCGCGCGGACCGATCTGGTCGAGCGCGGCGTTCGCCTGGGCCGGGGAGAGCGCGTCGAGCTCGTTGAGCACCGCGCGCAGATCCGGTGAGGTGTTGCCGCCGATGTTGAAGAGCGCGTTCGCGACCGCGCGCTGGTTCGGCGTCTGCACATAGGACGAGAGTCGCGGAGTGAGCGTCAAAGTCACGTCGTTGCCCGTGTACGTCACGGCGGCGGGGAGATAGTCTGCGGAGACGTTGACCGCGGAGAACGTGCCGCTCAAGGCTCCCGCGGCGATCGCCGTGTAGGTGCCGGCGCCCGGATGGTTGCCGAGCGTGAAAGTGCCGCCGGCGACGTTCGCGGCGCCGGTCACGTTCAGGGCCGGCGCGGACGTCTGCAGGGAGAGATTCAGCGTTCCGGCGCCGCTGTAGCTCGGCGCGGTCAAGGTGCCGAGCCCGTTGACGATCGTCCCGTTGTTGACGACGCCGCCGCCGATCGTGCGGTTGAGGCCGTTGAGCTCGAACGTTCCGCCGCTGTTCACGTTGAGCGAACCCGCGCCGAGGCTGCCGTTTCCGGCGAGCGCCAGCGTCGCGCCCGATTCGATCACGGTGCCGCCGGTGAAGCTGTCGCTGCCGCTCAAGGTCAAGACGCCGCCGGTCCCGCTGTCGAGGACGCTGAGGCCGCCCGCGCCGCCGATGCCGCCGGTGAACGCCGAGGAATTGCCGTCGAGGTCGATCGTTCCCGCGCCGGCGAGATTCACCGCGTTGGCGAAGTTCGTCAGCGCGGCCTGCGTCTGCAAGACGCCGCCGTTGAACGTCGCGATGCCGGCGCCGAGGCTCGCGTTGTTCCGGACGGCGATCGTCCCGCCGTTGGACAACGTCGTGCCGCCCGCGTAGGTGTTGGCTCCGGTGAGCACCAAGGTCCCGGCGCCGCTCATCGTGAGCGAGCCGCTGTGGGCGAGCGACGAGTCCGTGATCAGGCCCGCGAACGTCGTCGTCGTCCCGCTGCCGCCCACGGTCAGCGCCGCGCCGTCCAGATTCAGCGTGCTCTTCGCGTCGCCGGCGAGCGAGGAGATCGACTCCGCGTAGCCGCCGAGACCCAGGTTCGCCGAGCTCGCGGCGCCGTTCATGACCACCGCTCCCGCCCCCAGGGCGTCCGGCGCGTCGGCCTGCACGCCGATGCCGCCCGCTCCCGCCGTGACGTCGAGACCGCCGGTGCCGGTGTTCGAACCGAGCAAGGTCAGGGAGCCGCCGCCGTTGTGCGAGCTGTCGGTGATCGTGAGCGGACCGGCGCCGCCGATCGCTCCCGAGAAGTACGACTGCTGGCCGTAAAGGTCCACCGTGCCGGCCGCGGCCATGTCGATGGGGACGCTGAACTGCGTCAATCCGTTCTGCGTGCGCAGCGCGCCTCCGTTGAAAGTCAGCGTCCCGATGCCGAGATTGCCGTTCTCGTAAACGCCCACTGTCGCGCCGGCGCCGATCTCCGTCCCGCCCGTGAAGCCGTTGAGGGAATTGGTCACGTTCAGAACGCCGCCCGTGCCGCTGTTGATCACGCTCAGGGTTCCGGCTCCGTTGATCTCGCCGCTGAACGTCGAGGTGAAGCCGGCGATGTCCACCGTCGCGCTCCCGCCCAAGCTGATCGCGTTCCCGAAGCCCGTGAGCGCGGCCTGCGTCTGCAAAGTGCCGCCGTCGAGCGTCAGCGTTCCGCCGCCCAGGCTCGCGTTGTTCGCGACGCCGAGAGTTCCGGCGCTCAGCGTCGTGCCGCCGGCGTAGGTATTGGCGCCGCTCAGCACCAAGGTGCCGCCGGTTTCGTTCAGCGTCAGCGTTCCGGCGCCGCCGACAGACGAGTCCTGGAGGACGCCCGCGAAGATCGTGCTCGCCGGCGTTCCGCCGCTCACCGTGAGCGCTCCGCCGTACAGGTCCAGGACGCCGTACTGGTTGGCGCTCAGCGACGCGATCGTCTGCGCGTTGCCCTGCAGGTTCAGCGTCGCGGTCGTCGCGCCGTTTGCCCCGTTCGCGCCGGTCAGAGTCACGCCGCCGCTGCCCAAGGCGTTCTGAGCGCCCGCGAACAGCGTCACGCCGGACGCGCCGCTTCCGACCGCGACGGTGGTCCCGCCCGAGTAGGAGTTGCCGGCGCCGCTCAACGTCAGGGAGCCGCCGCCGTTGGTCGAGTTGTCCGTGACCTTCAGCGCGCCCGCGCCGCCTATCGTGCCCGAGAGCGTCGCCGCGTTGCCGAACACGTCGACCGTCCCGGCCCCGGTCATCGTCACCGCGGAGCCGTCGTTCAACGCCGCCTGCGTCTGCAAAGTGCCGCCGTTGAACGTCAGGCCGCCCGTGCCGAGCGCGCCGGTCTGCTGAATGCCGACGATCGCGCCGGTCGCGAGCGTCGAGCCGCCCGTGAAGCCGTTCGTGCCCTGCAAGGTCAGCACGGCGCCGGCGGCCCCGCTGTTCGTGAAGGTGAGCGCCCCGGAGCCGTTGATGATCCCGGCGGCGAAGCTGGAGGTCTGGCCGTCGAGGTCGATCGTTCCGGCGCCGGCCAGGTTGATCGCGGTGTTGAAATTCGTCAGCGCCGCCGCGGTCTGCAAGGTGCCGCCGTTCATCGTCAAACCGCCGGCGCCCAAGCTCGCGTTGTTGGTGACGCCGAGCGTTCCGGCGTCGAGCGTCGTGCCGCCCGCGTAGGTGTTCTGCCCGCTCAGCACCAAAGTTCCGCCGGTCTCGTTCATCGTCAGCGTTCCGACGCCGCCCAACGCATCCTTGATGACGCCCGCGAACGTCGTGTTCACGCCTGAGGCCGGCGGAGCGCCGCTGATGGTCAGCGCCGCTCCGTTGAGGTCCAGAGTGCTGTTCAAGTCGCCGCCCAAAGACGCGATCGTCTCGGAAAATCCCTCCAGATTCAGGTTCGCCGAACTGCTCCCGCCCGTCATGACCAGGCTGCCCGAGCCCAACGCGTTCGCGATGCCCGCCTGAACGGCGACGCCCCCAGAACCGACTCCGGCCGAGATGTCGGTTCCCCCGGTGCTGCTGTTGGCGCCCTGCAGGACGGCGATGCCGCCGCCGCCGGACGAGCTGTCGGTGAACGTCAGCGCGCCGGCGCCGCCGATGGCGCCCGTGAACGTCGTCGCGTTGCCGTACAGGTCCACGGTTCCGGCCCCGGTCAACGTGATCGGGACCGCATAGGTTCCCAAGGCCGCCTGGGTCTGCAGGGTGCCCCCGTTGAACGTCAGGCCGCCGGTACCGAGATCGTCGGCCGCGCTGATGCCCACCGTCGCGCGGCTCCCGATCACGGTGCCGCCCGTGTAGGTGTTGGCGCCGAGCATCGTCAGGACGCCGCCTCCCGCGCTGCTCAGGACGGTGAGCGCGCCCGAGCCGCCGATGATTCCGCTGTTGAAGGTGGACGACTGGCCGTCGATGTCGATCGTTCCGGCGCCGGCGAGGTTGATCGCGGTGGCGAAGCTGGCGGCGCCCGTGAAGGCCGTCTCGGTCTGCAGGCCGCCGCCGGTATTGAGCGTGACTCCGCCCGTGCCCAGATCGCCGGCGGCGTTGATGCTGACGAGCGCCCCGTTCTCGACCGTCGTGCCGCCGGTGTAGGAATTGCCCGCGTTGAGAAGATTCACCGCGCCGTCGCTGGTCCCGCCGGTGTTCGTGTTCGTGACGGTCAGGCCGCCGGCGCCGCTGATCAAGCCGGTGAACGTCGACGTATTCCCGTCGACGTCCAAAGTCCCGTTTCCGTTCAGATTGATCGCATTGACGAAGGACGAAAGCGCGCCCTGCGTCTGCAGGACGGCGCTGTTGCCGACGCCGAATGTGACCGCGCCGGAGCCGACGCTGCCGTTGTTCGTCACGCCGAGCGTGCCCGCGTTCAGGACCGTGCCGCCCGCGTAGGAGTTGTTGCCGCTCAGCACCAACGTGCCCGCCCCGTTCATCGTCAGCACGCCGGTCCCGGCGGAGTCCGAGATCGTCCCCGCGAACGTCGTGCTCGTCCCGCTGCCGCCGACGTTGAGCGTCGCTCCGGCGAGGTTGATCGCGCTGTTCGCGTCGCCGGTCAGCGAAGCGAACGACTGCGCGAAGCCTTCCAGGTTCAGGTTCGCCGAGGTCGGCAGTCCCGTCATGACCACCGCGCCGCTGCCGAGCGCGCCGGCCGCGCCCGCGTTCACGGTGACGCCGCCGCCGGGGCCGCCCGTGACGTCGAGGCCGCCGGAGAAGGTGTTCGCGCCGCTCAAAGTCAGGCGGCCGCCGCCGACGGTGTCCTGCACCGACAGCGAGCCCGCCGAGCTCCCGTCGCTGATCACCCCGGAGATCGTCCCGAGCGCGGCCGACGTGTTCACGGTGAGCAGTCCGCTCAACGACAGCGCGTTCCGTATGGTCAGCGCCGTGGTGCCCGCCGCGTCGATCGTGGGCGTGTTCGAGACGCTGAGGGGGGAGCCGAGCGCGATATCGCCGTCGCTGGTGAAACTGATGGTCTGCGGCGTGGGCGCGGCGGCGGCCTGAGAGATCGCGGCCGCGAAGGAGCCGGCTCCGCTCGCGCCGTCGTTGCTGACGACGAGCTGCGCGAAGCCCGGATCCGCGAGGAAGGAAAGCGCGACGACCGCGCCGAGGAAACGCGACGGCAAGCGTGTGGGGAGGCGAAAGTTGGTCGTGATCAACGCGATGTCGAAATCTCGGGCAAAGGATCGATCCGCCCTGGTACGCAGGCGCGCGAGTCTTCTCGCGCGTCCCCCAGACGGAATGCTACCTTTTTTCGGCGCTGCGGATTTCCCGCCGCAGGCGTTCAATGAGGAGCGATTCGAGCGTCGGTCCGATCGTCGCCGCGGCGCTGCTGCTGGCGTGCGGCGCGCGCGCGGAGGGACCGCGTCTCGTTCAAGAGGACGCCCGCGTCCCGATGCCGGAGGCGGGCCCCGCGGGCCTGCAGGCGCTGCTCGTCTATCCCGCGACGCCCGGCAAGCACCCGCTCGTCCTGCTCAGCCACGGCTCGCCGCGCGACGCCGCCGAGCGCCCGAAGATGACGCCGTACGAGCTCCTGCCGCAGGCGCGGGAGTTCGCGCGGCGCGGCTGGGCCGCGGCAGTGGTCATGCGCCGCGGCTACGGGACCTCGGGCGGGGGCTGGGCCGAGGACATGGGCCCGTGCCGCGCGCCGCGCTACCAGGCCGCGGGAGCGGAGGCGCGCGCGGACCTGAGCGCCGCGATCCGCTGCTTCGCGGCAAGGCCCGACGTCGACGGCTCGCGCGTGCTCGCCGTCGGCGTCTCCGCGGGCGGCTTCGCGACCGTGGCGCTCGCCGCCGCGCCGCCGCCGGGACTCGTCGCCGCGATCAGCTTCGCGGGGGGACGCGGCTCCTCCTCCGCGGACACGGTGTGCGACGAGGACTCCCTCGACGAGGCCTTCCGCGCCTTCGGCGCGTCCGCGCGCACCCCGATGCTTTGGGTCTACGCCGAGAACGACCGCTTTTTTAGACCCGACGTCGCCCGCCGCTTTCTCGCCGCGTACCGCGAGGGCGGAGCTCCGGTGAAGTTCGTGGCGACCGGCCCGTTCGGCGCCGACGGGCATCAGCTGTTTTCCGCGGCGGGCGCGCCCATCTGGACGCCAATCGTCGACGCGTTTCTCGACGAACGGAAGCTGAAGCTCCTCGACGCGCCGCTCCCGCCGCCGGCGGCGCCGGCCCTGCCCGCGCCGTCGGGGCTCTCCGGCTCCGGCCTCGACGCATGGAAGAAATATCTGGCCGCGCCCCCGCACAAGGCCTTCGCCGTCTCGCCGCGCGGGCGCTACGGCTGGCGCACCGGCCGCGCCAGCGCGGAGGACGCCGAGGCCGCCGCGCTGTCCAATTGCGCCGCCGCCGACTGCTCCGTCGTCGCGATCGACGACGCTCCGGCCGCGCGGTAGAGTCGGCCGGCGTTGAGCCGGCGCGCGGCTTTCCTTCATCACTTTGCAGCTCGCTTTTCTCTTTCGCGCGAAAACAACACGGCCGCGGAGTCGTTGTAGGTCGTGCGCTCGAATTCTTGATGGAGGGGACGAGGTCGCGCTTGAAGTCGGCGAAGCCGATTTCTCCGATGAAACGTCCTGAAGCGTTCTCCTCCACGGCCCAGTAGCCGAAGCCCATCAGCGTCCAATGGCCGAGGTAGACGAGGATCTTCGACCAGACCTGCTGCTCCGTGAACGGCTTGCCGCCGATGAAGCGCGTGACGCCCGCGTCCGCCCACATCGCGGCGGCGGCGGGAAGGTCCTCCCCGCGATGGGAGCGCAAGGTGAGACGGCTCGTCTTCAGGACCGGGGCCTCGCGAAGACGACGCTTTCGCGGAGTCGCCATTTCAGAAGAGGAGGTCTTCGTAGAAAGCGCCGAACGGCGCCGTCGGATGGCGGATCTGGATCTCGAGCATCCACGCGCACGGCGAAGGGACGAAGTCGACCTCGGCGAGTCCGCCGCGGTAGTGGACGGCGTGGGGGAAATCGGAGAGCCGGTGGCCGTTCGCCTCCTGGAGGCCGAGAACCCAGCCGAGCGCGCGAGCGCGCTCGGCGGCAAAGGCGTAGAGCTTCTCGCCGGTCGGCCGCTCCCTTTTCCAAAGGTTCGCGACTTCTCGGTGCAGATCGCGCGCGTCCGCGGCGCAGCGCGCCTTGTCCGGGTCGCGGCCGGTCGTGAACGTGTCGCCGCCGTCGCCCTCGTAGCCGTCCCAGACCGGACCGATGTCGACGAAGAAAATATCGTCGGGTCCCAAAATCACTCCGGGCTCGGAAAGCACGCCGTACGCCTTGAGCGTGTTCGGCCCGAAACGGATCCACGGCCGATGCCAATTCTTCTCCGCGCCGAGCTCGTCGAGAACCTTCTTCGCCGCCTCGTAAGCGTCTTCCTCGCGCATGCCGACGCGCACGCGCGCGGCGATCGCGTTGACCGCTCGGAAGGTCTTCTCGCGCGCGGCGAGCAGGAGCTCGGGATCGAACCGCGGTCCCGTCTTCTCGATGAGTGTCTGATCCATGATTTTCCCGGTTTTCGCTCCCGCGGCGGCGTCCTTGCGTTGATTCTAGCAATCGGCGCGCGTCCCGCCGCTCGTCATAAATCCGCCAACAAAAGGCGACCGCGCCTCCATGGTCCCGCATGGTGTTTGGGTATAGAATTCATTCCAGCCTTATATCGAGGAGAATATGAGTTCAACGAGCGATTGCCGGAAGAGATGGGCCGTCGTGCTGGCGGGAGGAGACGGACAGCGGATGGAGGCGTTCATTCGGCGCTGGCTCGGGCATCCGCGACCGAAGCAGTATTGCGCGTTCTCCGGCCGGCGCACGATGCTCGAGCACACGCTCGATCGGGCGCGCAGCGTCGTCGCGTCCTCGCGCATCGTGACGGTCATCAACAGCGACCACCGCCGCTACATGGAGGAACCGCGCCCTCTGGAGGTCCCGGGCTTGGTCCTCGAACAGCCGCGGCGCTGCGACACCGGCCCCGGCGTATTTCTGCCGCTGACCCACGTGATGGCGCGGGACCCGGAAGCGCTCGTCGCGATCATGCCCTCGGATCATTTCATTCATCCGCGGGAGAAGTTCGCCGCTTTGCTGAACGAGGCCTACTCTCTCGCGGGGGATCTGCCGGAGCAGGTCGTTCTCCTGTCGGCTCGCCCCGACAGCGCCGAATCGGATTACGGCTGGATCTCGCCGGCGCAAGCGCTGCCCGGGCGCGCGGCGCTGCGCGTGGAGAAATTCAAGGAGAAGCCGCACGCCGCGGAGGCCGCCGAACTGCACCGCCGCGGCGCACTGTGGAACACGATGATCATGGTCGCCCGCGTCTCGGCGCTCTGGGACATCGCGCGCCGCGCCCAGCCGGCGATGGTCGCCCGCTTCGAGGCCTTGCGCCCCTGGATGGGGCGCGCGGAGCGGACGCAAGCCGTCGCGCGCGCCTACCGGAACATGGAGAGCGTGAACTTCTCGCGCGACATCGTCGAGCCGGCGGCCGGCCGCATGGCGGCGCTGCCGATGGACGGCATCCACTGGTCGGATTGGGGGCGCCCTCAGCGCATCGCCGAGACGCTCGAGAAGATCGGCAAGACCCAGCTCTTCCCGACGGAGATCCTCGAGGAGTCGCGGCGTCCCGAGGGCTTCGTGTTCGCGCCGTCCTGAGCGCCCGCGTCGCAAAAGCGGCACGCGATTGCGACGGCGCCTCCATGGGCTGACGGCCGTTCGGGCGTTATCGTGTGCGAACGGGGTCGGAGCCGAACGAGGTGCCGCCATGAAGTCGACCAAGACCCCCTGAGCGAGGCCGGCGTCTGTCGACGCGCGAAGGCGTGACGGGAATCGTTCGCAAAGAGCGGCTCGAATTGAACGCACGGAGGAATGCAAATGATTAAAGTTCTCTTGATGGGATTGGCGGCGGGTCTTTTGTCGGGCTGTTGGTTTCACGCGGGCAATCACGGCGTCGGCGCAGGCGTCGGAGCGGTCGCCGCGCCCGCGCCGCATCGCGTCTGACGGGGCCTAGCGTCTTTGTCATTCACGGGGCTTGACGAACCGGGCAGTTCGCCCGATACTTAGGCGCGATGGCGAACGAAGAGGCGACGCACGCGCGGCCGGCGACTCCCTGGATCATCGCCCTGACGGTGACCTTGGCGACGTTCATGGAGGTGCTCGACACGAGCATCGCCAACGTCTCCCTGCCGCACATCGCGGGCAACCTCTCCGCGAGCCTCAACGAGAGCACCTGGGTGCTCACGTCGTACCTGGTCGCCAACGCCATCATCCTGCCGCTGAGCGGCTGGTTCTCGAGCCTGATGGGGCGCAAGAACTTCTACATGACGTGCGTCGCGCTCTTCACCGTCGCCTCCGCATTAAGCGGCCTCGCTCCGTCGCTCGGCTGGCTCGTCTTCTTCCGCGTGCTCCAAGGCCTCTCCGGCGGCGGTCTGCAGCCGAGCGAGCAGGCGATCCTCGCCGACACGTTCCCGCCGGAGCAGTTCGGCATGGCCATGGCGATCTACGGCATGGCCGTCGTCTGCGCGCCCATCCTGGGCCCGACGCTCGGCGGCTGGATCACGGACAACTTCAGCTGGCGCTGGATCTTCTTCATCAACATCCCCGTCGGCATCGCGTCTTTGATCATGACGTCCCGCCTCGTCAAGGACCCGCCGACGCTCAAGCGCCTCGACATCTCGAAAGGCTTCAAGTTCGACTATATCGGCCTGAGCCTGATCGCGATCGGCCTCGCGAGCCTGCAGATCGTCCTCGACAAGGGACAGGAGGCCGACTGGTTCGGCGCCAACTACATCATCGTGCTCTCGATTACGGCGGCGGTCGCCCTGATCGCCGCGGCGGTGTGGGAACTCCGGACGGAGGCCCCGGTCGTCGACCTGCGGCTCCTCGGCGAACGCAACTTCGCCGTCGCCATTTTCTTCATGATCATCCTGGGCGCGGTGTTCAACGGCAGCACGGTGCTCCTGCCGCAGTTCCTGCAGAGCCTCATGGGTTATACGGCCACCGCGGCGGGCTTCGCGATGTCGCCGGGGGGCCTCGCCCTGCTCGTGATGATGCCGATCGCCGGCGCGCTGTCCTCGCGCATTCAGCCGCGCTGGCTCATCGCGACCGGGTTCACCTTCGTCTCGCTGTCGATGTGGCTCTCGAGCGGACTGACGCTCGGCATCGACATGCGCTACATCATCATGACGCGGCTGGTGTTCTCGCTCGGCGGGCCGCTCCTGTTCATCCCGATCAACGTGGCGGCGTATGCGTTCGTGCCGCCGGGAAAAAACAACGCGGCGTCGGGTCTGATCAATCTCGCGCGCAACATGGGGGCGAGCATCGGCATCGCCGGCCTCGGCACCATGATCGAGCGCCGCCAAGAGTTCCACCAAGTCGTGCTCGTCGGTCACATGACGCCGTACGACCACGGCTTCACGACCGCGCTCGCCGCGGCGCAGAGCTCCGGCCTGCAAGGCAGCGCGCCGCTGGCCCAGCTCTACGGCCTCGTGCAGCAGCAGGCGGCGCTGCTCGCCTACGTCGACGGCTTCCGCATCATGATGGCCGGAGCGCTGTGCGCGATTCCGCTGGTGCTGCTGCTGAAAAACGTGAAGCGGGGCAAGGCCAGCGTCCCGGTCCACTGAACGGCGAGAGCGCCGACAAATGAGAAAGATAAAGATCTTCGAACACACCTCTCTGGACGGCGTGATCCAACCCCGCGGACCGGGGGAAGACGGCGAGTTCGAGAACGGCGGCTGGATGGCGCCGTTTCGAAGCCTCGACGGGCGGGAGGCGCTCATGGCGACGCAAGGCATGAGCTTCGATCTTCTGCTCGGGCGCCGCACGTACGATCTGTGGTCCGGCTATTGGCCGAGGGCCGAGAAGAGCCCGATGGCGGACGCGCTCAACGGCGCGACGAAATACGTCGCGACGCATCGGCCGGACAGCCTCGCATGGGGGCCGGTCAAGGACCTCGGCGCGGACGTCTTAAAGAGCGTTCGCGGCCTGAAGTCGACGGACGGTCGCGATCTGATCGTCTGGGGAAGCACGACGTTGACGTCGATGCTTCTCAAGGCCGGACTGATCGACGAGATCGTGCTGATCATCTACCCGGTCTTGCTGGGGCGGGGAAAGCGCTACTTTTCCGACGGCGTCGACCCGCGCGAACTGGCACTCGTGAGCACGAAGGCCACCTCCAAGGGCGCGATCCTCAACGTCTATCGCCCCTTGGGACCGTTGCGCGCCGCCGTTAAAGGCGGAGACGGCACGCGCTGACCGAACGCGCGCTCTCATGTGAGAATCGACTGCGTTCGCACCCGCTTCGGCTCCGACTGCGCTTCGCCTGATGCTAAAAAAAACGATACGCGACCTCCATGGGATTGCGAACCGGTTTAGGGCATGATGTGGGTGCAGAGAGGAGACCGCCATGCTCTATCAATTCCTCGCCGAAAACCGCGAGAAGATACTCGCGCTGACCGTGAAGAAGACCGACGAGGTCTCGCAAGACAAGCCGACCACCGAAAAGTCGGAACGCGGCTTGCCCCAATTCTACGATCACCTGAGGGGCGAGTTGGAGCGGGAATCCAAAGGTCTCCCCAAAGTTCCCGACAAAGAGGAAGGTCCGGACACGACGGAAAGGCACGGCAAGGAGTTGAAGCGGCTCGGCTACAGCTTGTCGCAGGTCGTCCAAGGCTATGCGGTTCTCTCGCGGGCCATCACCGAGACCGCCAAAGCCGCGAAGACGCCGATCAGCGGCGACGAGTTCAAAACGATGAACCGCGCGCTCGATCTTGCCGTCTCCGAGGCCGTCGCGGGATTCGCCAAGCGCGTGGGGGGCGAAGAAGACTGCGCCCAGAAGATGGGCTTCTTGACGCACGAACTTCGCAACGCGCTGACGGCGGCGATCGTCGCGCATACGATGATCAAAGGCGGCCTCGTCGGCTCCGGCGACAACACGAACGCCCTGCTGGAACGGAACCTGAACCGCATGAGGGAAATACTCGACCGTTCCTTCGCCCAAATCCGGATGCAGAACGGCAAAGACGTGGATCAATGCCCGGTTCTCCTCGCGGACATCGCCGATGAGGTCGAGGCGACGGCGGGGGAGGAGGCGCGCGCGCGGGGCATGACGCTCGAAGTGGAGGTCGGTTCCGAACTGAAGGTCCTCGCCGATTCCCACTACCTGATCTCCGCTCTCTCGAACCTGGTCCAAAACGCCATCAAGTACTCCAAGAAAGGCGGGACCATCCGGGTGCGCAGCCGCGAGACGGAAAGAGAAGCCGTCCTTGAAGTGGAGGATCAGTGCGGCGGCCTCCCCGACGGCAAGACCGAGGATCTCTTCCGACCCTTCACTCAAAGAAGCGCCGATCGGACGGGACTTGGGCTGGGCCTGACGATCAGCCGACAAGCCGTCGTGCTCAACGGCGGAACTCTCACCGCGCGCGATCTGCCCGGGAAAGGCTGCATCTTCACTCTCACGCTGCCCAAGCCGATCGGCGCGCGGTCGCCCGAAGAAGCGCCTCCCGGCGCGGCGATCAACGTCGCCCGCTGAACGACGGCAGCTGGAGTGGGCGGAAGACGGGAAGGTGATCTACGTCATTCCGGTGGCCAAAGACCCTATCGCCGCGTTCCGCGGATCGGCCTCCAAGGGCGTGGCGCGGGCCTTGCTGATCAGCCGGCGGGAAGATGCCGCCCGCCGCTGAAACCTTCGTCCTCGACACGTCGGCTCTGCTCTGCCTCAAGCAGAACGAGGCCGGCGCCTCCGAGGTGGAGGCCATCCTTCGCGAGCATGGCAAGAAGGAAACGGTCTTCATCAGCTTCATGTCCGTCATGGAGCTGGCCTCTATCCTCGAGCAGGAACAGGGCGAGACGGCGGCTCGCCAGGGAATCCTTCAACTCAAGCAGCTTCCTGTCCAGATCGTCGAGAGCGACGAGCCGTTGGGACTCGCGGCGGCGCGGATAAAAGCAGGGCATAAACTTTCCGCGGCCGATGCCTGGATCGCGGCGACCGCGGAGAGACTCGGCGCAGCCTTGGTGCATAAAGATCCGGAGTTCGAGCCGCTCGCGGGGCTTATCCGGCTTAAATCACTGCCTCGAAAATCTGGGCGGGGCTCGTCATGATCAGCAACGACTCGTCTGCTGGCGACTGGGGGCCCGATGACGGCATTGGCGCCGCCGGCGCGGCATAGACGCTACTCATACCGGCGACTTCCGGTCCGACTTCAACGCCAACACTTTCAGCGGCAGCGTGCGGTTTAAGTTTTAACCGCAGTCTAGGTCGGCACCCACCGATCTGTTCAAGTCGAAACAGAGCGCCGCGACGGAGGAAATCTCCATCGCGGCGGTTTTTAGAGCTGGGGTCCCTGGTTGGGCGATTTCAGAACTTGGCTTGCGTCCGCAGAGCCCGAATACTCTTCACGTCTTGACGCGTTGACGGCCTGCCTTTTTCCGTGAAGTTCCGCATCACGAACTTATGGGCCATGACGAACAAACCCCGAAGAGCTTCGGGATCAACCTTCGATAGCCGAACGAGGACGAACGGATGTCTGATGTAATGCTCCGTCGCATAGACGACATCCGTTGCCTCGACGAGTAATTTGGCGCGATCATTGAAATCCATTGCCAGTACGAGCGAGCCTGGTTCGGCCGAGGAATGAGTGGGAATACACGCAAGAAGCTTTCCTCGAATCTTGAAAGCTGGTTGTCCATAAGCGGAGCTTTCTTCCACGCCGGGGAGGGCCAGCGCGAGGCTTCGCACCGTGAGAATATTCGATCTTTCTTTAGATAACGCTCGGGGCTTAGAACTCATGAAATGCCGTCACTATCGACAAATCTCGATGCGTTCTAACGTTATAAAAATTTGGGGTCGCTTATTGAACGACGTTGGAACCTTGTTCCGGCAAGCGATCTGACTCCCCTTGACCAGTACGCTGCGTCTTAACGCTCCAGAGATATGCGACCAAGAGGCAGATCAGCACTGCGGCGCCGGTCCAATCCTGAATCAACTGCCGGGTCTCGATGGGGACGTCCTGTCGCCCCGTGAAGCTCCAGAGCGGCGAGTTGATCGCCCCCGCGACGGTGAGTGCGTAGGCGAACAAGCGGCTGGCACGGCGAGGACTCAGCAGCAGCAGAGTCACGGGAAGCGTCGCATACCAGCACCAGACCGCCGTCGGGAAGAAGAGGAAGTACGCGAGCAGCAGGCACGCTCCGCCTTCGAAGATCGCCGGAGCGTCGTCGGTCTTCAGCGTCTCGCGCAGGAAGAACGCCGAATAGACGATCAGCGACGCGGCGAAAAGCGAGTGATCGAGCGTCGGAGAATGAACGGCCGGAAGGACGAGGCGGCCGAGCGCCGGCCCGTCGCCGAGGATATGCTGCACGCCGCCGAAACCCTTGCTGCCGGCCCAGAGCGGGGCGTAGAGCGCGGCACCGCCGACCGCGCCCATGGCCAGACCCGCGGCGGCGTCCTTCAATCCGCGCGCGCGATCCTTCTCCCAGATCGCCCGCAGGAACGCCGGGATCAGCAGCACGGGAACGAGCTTCGTCAGCACGGCCAGGCACAGGGCGAAACAGGCGGCCGCCGTCCTTCGGCGGACAAGCAGGGAAAGCGCGCAAAGGACGAGGAAGATCATCCACGCGTCGTTGTGCCCGTCTAAGGCCAGCTCGCTCAGGATCAGCGGGTTGAAGAGGAAGGCGACGACGCCGCCGCACTGCAAGGCCGGAGCCGTCGCGGCGAAAATATTCCAGATCAAGACGGTCGAGCCCAGGTTCGCGGCGACCGTCCCGAGCTTCAAGATCAGCGTGCCTCGGAAAACGTGAAGCCCCGTCAGCCGGACGGCGAAGTACTCGAAATACGTCCACAGCGGGCCGTACGGCGTGGGCCCGTGCGCGGCGGGAGGCGTGCGGTATATCGCGGCCAACGCGTCTCCGTACGGAGTGCCCTTCACGGCGTACGCGGGCGTGACGTAGGCGAGGTGCAAATCTTGACCCGTGTTGTAGCCGTGCGCCAGGTAACTGAAGACGTCGATCGAACGGCTCGGCGTCGCCGCGGCCAGGATCAAGTGCAGACAAGCGCCGACCGCCAGCACGAATCCGATGTCCGCTCGAGAGGCCCGGAAGGCCTTCACCAGCCGAAAGTAAAGCCAGAAAACGGCCGAGAGAAAGAGGCCGTAGCACGCCGCGCCGCCGGCGGGTCCCGGCCCGTAAGCGCTCCAGAAGACGTCGCGCAGCCACACTTCCCAGGGCATCCCGCGCACGACGTGGCAGAGCACATTGGCCAGCGCGGCCAAAGCGAGGAAGGTCGCCACGTACATCGACGCCAGCACCCTGGTCATTAAGGTGCATTATGAACGCCGGAGCGCTTGTTGTCAACGACGGCCGCGAAAGCGTTTTCACGCGATCGCGGCCGTCTTTCAAAGCTGGGGTCCCTGGCTCGACGCGTTTAGAACCGCGCTGATCGTTCCCGACACCGGGCGGGACTCCATGCTAAATAACCTATTTACATGTAATTTATCTAAATCTACTTGACAGCAACTGAGGGGGCTGTTACACTGAGATCATGGTGACCACGCTCAGCGACAGAGGGCAGACGGCGATTCCGGCCCGCATCCGCAAGCGCTTCAAGCTGAAGGCTCATCAGCAACTGGAGTGGGCGGAGGATGGGAAAGTAATCTACGTCCTGCCCGTGGCGAAGGATCCCATCGCCGCGTTCCGAGGGTCGGCCCCCAAGGGTGTAACGCGGGCCTTGCTGGCCAGTCGGCGAGAAGATGCCGCCCGTCGCTGAAACCTTCGTCCTCGACACGTCGGCCCTGTTCTGCCTCAAGGAGAACGAACCTGGGGCCTCCGACGTAGAGGGCATCCTCCGCGAGCACGGGAAGAAGGGAGCGGTCTTCATCAGCTTCATGTCCGTCATGGAACTCGCCTATATCCTCGAGCAGGAGCAGGGCGAGACGGCGGCACACCAGGGCATCCTTCAACTCAAGCAACTTCCCGTCCAGATCGTCGAGAGCGACGAGCCGTTAGGACTCGCGGCGGCGCGGATCAAGGCAGGGCATAAGCTTTCTGTGGCCGATGCCTGGATCGCGGCGACCGCGGAGCGACTGAACGCCACTCTCGTGCATAAAGATCCGGAGTTCGATCCATTAGCGAAGCTGATTCGCCTAAAAAATCTACCCTGGAAAGCTGGGCGGGGAAGTTCGACCTGAAGGGCCTTTCTTCGGTGAGTTGGCCCCGAGGAGCAGACGCTCCATAAACGGTTAGAACCTCGTAAAACCCCGAAGACTCAAGGGGATTACGAGGTTCTATATGACCGAAACGCAAAATGGGGTGACCGAGGGGACTTGAACCCCCGACCTCCGCGTTCACAGCGCGGCGCTCTAACCAGCTGAGCTACGGCCACCAACGACGCGAATTATACCAAAATCGCGCGATGGCCGATCCCCGAAGACGATCTAGGTCTTAGGGCCCAGACCGCGGAGGGCCCCGGGGCCCTCGTGAGAGGGGGAGAGCAACCCCTATACTGTGGGCATGAGGGAAAAGACCATGACGATCACGACGACGACCGCTCTGCTGGCCGCCCTCCTTCTCTGCACCCCTCCGGCCGGCGCGGCGACGAAGACGAAGAAGACGGCCGTGAAGCTCGACAAGGTCGCCGCGAAGCTGATGTCCGAGGGCCTCGGCGACCTGAACCGCGGAGAGGTCAGCGCCGCGATCACCGCTTTCGCGCGCGCCGCGCGGCGCCAGCCGAGCGTGCAGGCTTACTTCCTGCTGGGCTGGGCGCACTACCAGCGCGGCTTCAAGCAGGGCACCGTGGAGCAGGCCGACAAGGACGACGCGCAGTCCGCGATCGACGCCTACGAGATGGCCCTGAGCAAGGACTCGACCCTTTCCGAGCTGCCGGATCGCTCGCGCCTCTACTTCAGCATGGGGCTGTGCGAGGAGGCCGTCTTGTCGTACCAGCGCGCGCTGAACTCCTACAAGATGGCTCTCGCCGCCGCGCCCAATAAGGCGCTGATTCCGCTGAACGCCGCGCGCCTGCGCCTCAAGATGAAGGACCCGGCGAAGGCTCTCTCCAACGTGCAGATGGCGCTCATCAAGGCCCGCGCGACCGGCGAGGAGGACGCGCTGCGCTCCGCCGCCAAAAGCGATCCCGCGTTCGCCCCGCTGTTCGCCGACGAGCAGATCCGCCAGACCCTCGGCGTCAAGGACGACGAGATGGTCGCCAGCAACAGCGACATGCGCGACGCCGACATGCGCGACTCCGTGCGCGACGTGCCGCGCGCCGTCGCTCCGCCGCCCCAGGATTCCGCGGTGCTCGACAAGATTTCGCAGGCCGACTTGGACGCGAAGTTCCGCCGCTATGCCGAGGCGATCCGCGGCTACCGCGCGGCCCTCGATCGCGACTCCCGCAGCCGCACGTTGTCCTCCGCCCAGACGGCCGAGGTGTGGGAGAAGCTGGGCGCGGCCGAGAACAAGACCGGCGACTGCGACGCCGCGATCGCCGCCCTGCAGAAGTCGCTCCAGCTGGCGCCGAACAGCGCCGAGGCCCACTACCAGATCGCCCTCGCCTACGCGACGTCGGGCAAGACCGCGACCGCCATGCACGCGGTCAAGGACGCGTTCGCGTCCGCCGCGAGCCCCGCGGAGATGCGCCGCTACGTCCTGCTCTCCAAGACCGACGCGGAGCTCTCCGCGGTGCGCGACATGCCCGGCTACAAAGAGGCGGTCGCTGAAGCCACCGAAAAGGTCGCGCTGCGCTGAGCCGGCCCATGAACGCGCTGCTGCCCCTGCTGGCGGCGGTTGCGGCGGGGGCGCAAACCCTCGAAGGCGTCGACGCGTCGGCTCTGGCGCGGCAGGCGGCGTCCGCGCGGCCCGCGCAGGTCGTCGTCGACACCGCCGCGACGGGCGCCTGGTACCGCAAGATCGAGTCCGTCCCGAGCGTCGACTGGGACGGCATCTCCGCGGCCGGAGTCCTGCCCGCGCCGCAGTTCGACCCGAACCGCATGCACGCCGCGGCGCCGAGCGAGGAGCCGTACAAGAGCGGCCCTCTCGACAGCCCGTCGGTCTACGTCGGCCTCCACGCGGCGGCGGTCGAGCTGGACGCGGGGCTCAAGTGGGACCACACGTACGGCGCGGACGGCTCGCCGCTCGGCATCTTCGCCTGGCGCGTGTTCTGGCGCGTGCACGACGCGTCGGGAGATAAATGGCGCAATCCCGTGCCGGGCTCCGCCGCGGACATCTATCTGTTGCCCGGCGACGCGTTCACGATGACGCTGAAGACCGCCGCCGACGGCTCGACGCGCCTCGAGATCCGCGGCGGAGGCCAGTCGTTCTCCACGAGCATCCCGCTCAAAACCCTGGCCGCCGACGGCAAGCCCCTGCCCCGCGCGTATAAGCGGGTGCACGCGATCGACCAGTTCCGCCTGGAGGCGGGGCTGCGCGTCGGCAACGAGCTCGGTTCCGCGATCCCGACGAGCGCGCGCCTGACCGGGGGCCGCTGGTCTTCCACGGACCTCCTCTGCGGCGCGCGGCGAATGCCGCTGACCGGCGGCCTGGCGCGCGACGTCCGCGGCGCGGACGAGGCCGACGTCGACCGCGCCGTGTTCCCGACCGCGGGGCTCGACGCGCGCGGCGGCGAGCCGATCGACGTGCTCCCTCCGGCGCCGTCCGCGCCGTAGAGGCCGCCGTTTCCAAATTGCTATAGTGACAGCCATGCCTTACTCGCGGCGCGACGCGCCCAATTGCGATTGGTGCGCGTACAAGAAGAACTGCTTCTACGACTTGATCGGGAACAAGGAAGCCAAGAAGGTCTGGCGCGACATCCGGCTCGCCAATCCCTTCAAGCGCGGCGAGGTCATCTTCCACGAGGGCGCCATGCCGCAGGGCGTCTACGTGGTGTGCACGGGCAAGGTCAAGATTTACAAATCCAGCCGCACGGGCCAGCAGCTGACCACCCGCGTGGAGAGCCCGGGCGACCTGCTCGGCCAGGTCACCTTCCTGGCCGACGAGGGGCCGTACACGGCGACCGGCGAGGCGCTCGAGCCCAGCGTGGTCTCGATGATCGACGCGCGCACCTTCGACGACTACCTCGCGCGCTTTCCCGAGACCTCCCGCGCGCTGCTGCGCGAGCTCGCCAAGGACGTGCGCCGCGGGGAGAACAAGGCGCGCGACATCGCCTTCAAGCCCGCGCGCGGCCGCCTCGCCGACACCTTGCTGCGCATGATGGCCGTCAAGAAGCCGTACCCGATCGTCGCGGGCATCAAGCGCCGCGACCTCGCCGAGATGGCCGGCCTCACCATCGAGACCACCGTGCGCCTCCTCAAGGACTTCGAGGAGCGCCAGATCCTGCGCAAGAAAGAGAAGGATCTGCTCATCATCGGCGAGGAGCGCCTGCGCGCTCTCGCCGGCTCCGCCGCCTAAGATAGGCCTTCCGCTCCCGCCTCGTCGGGACTCGCGGTCCCGCCCGCCTAGGTCTTATGACCTAGATCAATTGAGAGCGATCAAGCGCGCCCTTTGATCGGACTCATTCCGCGCGAGCCGCGAAGCTCGCTAACTTCTCCTTGTCGCAACCGATCTAAGAGACACGGAGAAAGAAAATGCTGAGCCTGATCCTGACGCTCTCGATGCTGAACGCGACGCCCGCCGCCGTGCAGACCGCCCAAGTTCGTCCCTGCGTGTGGCCGAACACGTGCGCCGAGACTCCGGCGCGAACCGCGCAGGTCCAGACCTGCCAGTGGCCGCACACCTGCGCGCAGAAGCCCGCGTCCGCCGCGGCGGCGCCGGAGCTCCTGCCGGCGCTCGCCGGTCCCATCGAGATCTGCTCCTGGCCGCACAAGTGCGCCGAGACCGCGCAGGTCCAGACCTGCCAGTGGCCGCACACCTGCGCGAGCAATTCTTAAGAAACATCCGGAATCCACCGCCGGACGCCGAGACGTGAAGGCCCCGAACGACCCCTCGGGGCCTTCTTATTTGGGGGGAGGCGGCGCCGTCGCCGCGGCCGTCAAACGCGCGCGCAGCGCGGCGGACTCCTCCGGCGTGAGCGCAGCGAACGCCGCCACGTCGGCCGCGAGCCCCTGAGGGTCGGAGACCGTCAATCGCCCGACGCTCGCCGCCGCGCGGAGCGCCGTCGTGAACTTGCGCTGGACCGCGCGGCGCACGAACGGCGCCAGCGTCTTTGCGAGCGTCGAGATGAAGGAACTGCGCGCGCGCACGCAGACGCGGAACGCGGCGTCCGTCGAGGCGCGGCCGTCGGCCTCCGTCTTCTCGGCCAGGTCCAGGTCGACCGTCACCGTCGCGCGGATCGACGGCAGGAAGCGCGTGCGGTTGATGCCGTCCGCGTAGTACGTCCGATGGAGCCGCGAGCTCTCGACCAGCTGCGCCACCCCGCTCGTGTCCACGCCGTCGTCGCCGCTCCAGCGGTCGGCGCTCAGCCGCGCGATCGTGTACGGCGCGAGCTTGCGGCGCTTCGCGATGAACCCGCACAAGTCCGGACGCGCGAGAAGCGCTCCGATCAGCTCGGCCGTCATGCCGGTGTCCGCGGGACCGACGGTTTCCCGCACCGTGCAGTTCTCCTGCGTGTAGGCGACGGCCTCGGCGGCTTCCGCCTGCGAAAACGAGCGCGCGGCGAGATCGACGTTCGGCAGCGTCGCCGCGCGCAGAGGCGCGCAGAAGACGACGATCAAAAAAATGCGCGGATACGAGGACGGTCCGCGCACGTCAGGTGTTGAACAGGCGATCGCCCGCGTCGCCGAGTCCCGGGACGATGTAGCCCTTGCCGTTCAGGACCTGGTCGACCGCCGCGGTGTAGACCGGCACGTCGGGATGGTCGCGGTGGATGCGCTCGACGCCGCGCTTGGAGGCGAGCAAGGTCAGCAGCGCGATGTTCCTCGCGCCGTCGGTCTTCAAGATGTGGATCGACTCGGAGGCAGAACCGCCGGTCGCGAGCATGGGGTCGCAGAGCACCACGTAATGCTCGGCGAGCTTCTGCGGCAGGCGCACGTAGTAGCGCACCGGGTTCAGCGTCTCCTCGTTGCGGTAGAGGCCGATGTGGCCGATCGACGCCTTGGGCGCCAGTTGCAGCAGGCCGGGCGTCATGCCCAGACCCGCGCGCAGGACGGCCACGAAGGCGAGCGGCTGGTCGAGGACGACGGCGGGCGCGGTCTTCAGCGGCGTCTGCACGTTGGCCTTGCGCGTGCGCACGCCCTTCAAGACCTCGCAGCCGATCAGCATGGCGACCTCGCTCATGAGCTGGCGGAACGCCTCCGGCGGAGTGGCCTTGTCGCGCAGGCGCGCGAGCTTGTCCTGGACGAGCGGGTGGTCGCTGACGAAAAGCTTCGGCATGGTCGTCTCCCTACTGCAGGATTTCCAAAACGGTGCGCGGCTTGGGCGGAGCCTTCGCGCCGATCTCCAGCGCGGAAAGGTACTCGCGCTCGCCGGCGTTCAGGCGCGCGTCGTCGGCGGCGTGCAGGACGGCGAGCGTCTCGCCGCGGCGCACGCGATCGCCGACTTTTTTCGCGAGGACAAGGCCCGCGCCGTAGTCGAGCGGCTGCTCTTTGTACGCGCGGCCCGCGGCGATGAGCACGCCCGCGTGGCCGATGCGGCGCGCGTCGAGACGCGCGACGAAGCCGTCTTTGGGCGACACGATCGCGCGGGACTTCTTCGCGCGCACGAGGCGATCGGGCGCGTCGACGACGCGCACGTCGCCGCCCTGCGCCTTCACGACGTCGCGGAACAGCTTCAGGCCCGAGCGGTCGGCGATGCGCGCGCGCATCATGTCCGCGCCTTTCTCCGCGCTCTTCGCCAGGCCCGAGAGCTTGAGCATCCAGCCGCCGAGCGCGAGCGTGCACTCCAAATAATCGGGCGCGTCTTGCGCTCCACCGAGAATCTCGAGCGCCTGGCGGACTTCGAGCGCGTTGCCCACGTAGCGGCCGAGCGGCTGCTCCATCGCCGTCAGCACCGCGACCGTCGGGATGCCGAGACCTTGGGACGTCTTGACCAAAGCCCGGGCGAGACGACGAGCCGACGCCGCGTCGCGGAAAATCGCGCCGGAGCCGACCTTCACGTCGAGCACGAGCGCGTCGAGCTCCTCGGCGGCCTTCTTCGACAAGATCGAGCCCACGATCAGCGGCTGGGCCGGCACCGTGCCCGTCGCGTCGCGCAGCGCGTAGAGCGTGCGGTCGGCCGGGGCCAGGTTCTCGCTCTGGCCGAACAGGCACACGCCGAGCTGGCGCATCTGCGCGCGGATCTTCGGGAGGGGGAGACGGACCTTGAAGCCGGGGATGGACTCGAGCTTGTCGAGCGTGCCGCCGGTGTGCCCGAGGCCGCGGCCCGACATCATCGGCACCGCGAGCCCGCACGCCGCGGCGAGCGGAGCCAGCGCCAGCGACACGCCGTCGCCGACGCCGCCGGTCGAATGCTTGTCGGCCTTCGGACGCCCGAGGCGGCCCAGGCCCAACGTCTCGCCGGACTTCGCCATCGCGCGGGTGAGCGCCACGGTCTCCGCCTCGTCCATGCCGCGGCAGAGCACGGCCATCAGCCAGGCCGCGAGCTGATAATCCGGGACCAGACCCGTCGCCGCGGCGCGCGCGACGAACTGCAGTTCCTCCGGCGTATGACGCCCCCCGTCGCGCTTCTTCGCGATGAGGTCGAGGAACAGCATCGGCTTAGACCGCCTTGATCAGGTCGGAGAGCACGGCGCGCAGGTCGTCGGACACCTTTTGGCCGAGCGCGAGCACGTCGCCGTGATTCTGGATGGAGCCCGGCAGGCCCGCGGCCATGTTCGACGTCCACACGAGCGCGGCCGTCTTCACGCCCATCTGCCGCGCCGGGATCACCTCGGGCACCACCGACATGCCGACGACGTCGCCGCCCAGCGCGCGGAACGCGCGGATCTCCGCCGGCGTCTCGTACGACGGCCCGCCGACGGCCAGGTACACGCCCTCGTGCACCGGCGCCTTGTGCTTGCGGCACACGGAGAGGACGGTCTTGCGCAGTCCCTTGTCGTAGGCGTTGGTCATGTCGGGGAACATCGTCCCGAACTCTTCTTCATGAAACGCCCGCAAAGGATTTCGGCCCATGAAGTTGATGTGGTCGGAGACCACGGTGAAGTGCCCGGGCTTCACGTTCGGCCGCATCGAGCCCACGGCCGCGGTCACGATCAGGGTCTTCAGGCCCAAATACTCGAGCGTGCGCACGGGAAGCGCGATCGCCTCCATCGCGTGGCCCTCGTAGTAATGGAAGCGGCCTTGCATGACCGCCACGTTCTTGCCGCCGGAGCGGCCGAAGATCAGCTTGCCCTCGTGGCCCGGCACCGTCGTTCGCGGAAAGCCGGGGATCTCGTTGTACGGGATCGTGCGCGACTTCTCGAGAGGGGGGACGGCCTTCGCCAGGCCGGAGCCCAGGATGAAGCCGACGTCCGGGCGGAAATCCGGCGCCTTCTTGCGGATGTAGGCGGCGGCGGCGCGAATCTGGTTCACGTAAGTCTTGATCTTCATGGGCCGAGATTTTACCACATCGGCCCGGCAAAGCCCGCGTTATCGCTTCGCTCTAGGCGCGCGGCGGCAGGTCCGCGGTCTTCAAGACGCTGAGCGAGCCGTTGGCCTCGAGCACGGCCTCGTGGATCTCTTTGAGGTCCTGCACGCCCTGGTGGCGCAGCAGGGCGCGCAGCTCATGGACGGCGACGCGGCATTTCTCCAGGTTGCGCGCGACGAGCTCGCCGCGGTAGACGAGCAGGACCGGCCGGCCCGAGATGAAGTCCGCGAGGCGCTTCGAGCGGTAGGACAGGTACCCGATCGCCGCGCTGCAGGCGACGAGCGTCGCCGCGAGCACGAGACCCGCGGTGATCGAATTGTCGCCGCCGTTCATGGAGTTCTGCACGGCGTTGCTGACGAGCAGCAGCGCGACGAACTCCGCCGGGCCCATCTGGCCGATCTGCCGCTTGCCGCCGAGGCGCAATAAGGCGAGCACGAAGACGTAGACGACGGCCGCGCGCAGCAGCAGGTGCGCGTAAGGAACGGAAGGCGACCAGAGCTCGCGCATCAGCGGCTCGCCGCGTCAGAGGTCGTAAGAACTCTTCTTCGGCTCGGGCTTTCGCGGCTTCGGCGCCGGCTTCGGGATCGGCGCCCACTGCGGCCGCTCCGGCTCCGGCTTCACGGGTTCGCCGAGCGTGACGGGAATCGTCAGCAAGGCGCCGTCGCGGCGCACGACGAGCTGCGTCGTCTCGCCGGGCGACATGTACTTCACGTGAGCGACCACTTCGCGCGTCGCGTCCTCAGGGTCCATGGAATCGAGCGCGACGTCGTCGATGCGCACGACCTCGTCGTTGGCGAGCACGTTCGCCCTCGCGGCGGGACCGCCCGCGACCACCTTCGCGATCGTCAGCTTCTTCGCGTCTTTGTCGGGACCGAGCGTGACCTGCAGGGAGCCCATCTTGAGATCGCCGGTGCGGGCGAACTGCCGGATCGCCATGCCGACGAAGCGCGCAGGCACGGTGAAGCTGATGCCCTCGAAGCCTCCGGACTCCGACGCGATCATCGCGTTGATGCCGACGACGCTGCCCCACATGTTGAACAGCGGGCCGCCGGAGTTGCCGGGGTTGACCGCGGCGTCGGTCTGGTCCGCGCTGAGCACGAACTGCGAATCGATGTGGTCGCGGTCGAGCGCGCTCACGATCCCGCGCGAGACCGAGAACGTGAAGCCGAGCGGATTGCCGATCGCGACGACCTCCTCGCCGACGTCGAGCTTGCTCCACAGCGGCAGCGGCGGCCGGTCCTGGCTCAGGTCCTGCAGTTCGACGAAGGCCACGTCCTTCGCGGCGCTGCTGTCGCCGTAGGCGAGCACGCGGCCCTTGAGCATCTTGGGGCGGTTGTCGTTGCCGTCGTAGAGGCCGATCTGGATCTCGTCGCCGACCTTCTTCATCTCCACGCAATGCGAGTTCGTCGCGATCAGACCGACGCGGCTCGAGTAGGGCTTCGCGTCCACGAAGAAGCCGGAACACAGCGCCGTCTTGCCCTTCACGTCCGAGATCGCGCCGCGGGAGGACGCGGTCGACTCCGCGACCACGAGGAACACGGTCGAGGGTTCGACCTTCTTGATCAGGTTCAGCAGCGGCGCCTGGGCGAGAAGGATCGGATCTTTCGGGCCGGTCTCCTGCGTGATCTTCACGAAACCGGGCCGATTCAGCTGCTTCTCCTGCTGAATAAGCAATCGGGCCCCGCCCAACTGCTTGGAGAAGTCGAAATCGGAGGACTGCGCGCGGCCCGGCGCCGGAAGCGCTGCGAGAGCCAATGTCAGCACGGCGGAAATTTTCGTGTTCATGGCCGGTCCTCTACTTCGGGGCGACATACTTCGTCCAGCGTTCGATCAGAGCGTCGAAATGGGCCTGGCCGCCGTCGGAAATGCCGAGCTTCTCCTCTCCGAGCACGTGGCGGTCGGGCGTCTCGTGGAGGATGTTGTGCATGCCGTCGCGCGCGCTGCCGTCGATGCGCACGAGGAACATCCACTGCTCGATGCGCCAGTCGCCCTTCGCGTCGATCGTCCAATTCTCGGAAACGATTTCGGCGAACAACGGGTGGAAGAGGCCGTCGTCCTCGGCGACCGCGCCCAGCACGCTCACTTCGTCCTCCGTGTGCGCGGCCGCGGTTGAGCCGCGCACGTCCTCGAGGCTGAAGCGCGCGGGAAAGGTCTCGTCGCCTTCCACGTACTTGCCGTTGTCGCGGACGTTTTCCAGGATCGCCGTCCACGCGTCGGCCGGGGCCGTCGGCATGGGTATCGGGGAAGACTTCGGCGTCTTGACCTCGGTCGCGGCCCAGCGCGCGGGCGCGGCGACCTGCGCGCGCGCCGCGGCGCCGGCGAGCAGGACCAGACCTGCGAAAACGAGGCGTGCGGCGGCGCGGCGTGAAATCGTCATGTCCTTTCCTCCAGCAGCCAGAGATGCGTCGAACAACATGATACGCCGCGAACCCGCGCGGCACGAAGTGCCGTAAGTCCCATCAACGGCTCGTCATACGGCCTACTCGGCGCACGTCTCTTCGGCACCGCTTTCGGGCTTGCGCGCCGCTCCATTTATGTAGAATCAAAACATGCCCACCGCGACCACTCCCGACGTCGACTACAAGTCTTTGGCGCGCGACATGCGCGTCGACATCATCCGCATGATCGAGACGGCCGGCTCCGGACACCCCGGCGGCTCGCTCTCGGTCATCGACCTGCTGACCGTGCTCTACTGGAAGTTCCTCAAGCACGATCCGAAGAAGCCCGACTGGGCCGACCGCGACCGCCTGGTCCTCTCCAAAGGCCACGCGTGTCCGGCACTCTACGCCGTCATGGCCAAGCGCGGCTACTTCGACAAGTCCCTGCTCGGCACCTTGCGCAAGCTCGACAGCCCGCTGCAGGGCCACCCCGACCGCATGCGCCTGCCCGGCATCGAGTTCTCGACGGGCTCCCTCGGCCAGGGGCTCTCGGTCGGCGTCGGCATGGCGTTCGCCGAGAAGCTCGACAAGCGCAGCTCGAAGGCCTACGTGATCCTCGGCGACGGCGAGATGCAGGAGGGCCAGAACTGGGAAGCCTTCATGTGCGCGCCCAAGTTCGGCCTCGACAACCTCGTCGCGATCGTCGACCACAACGGCGGCCAGATCGACGGCCAGGTCCACGACGTGATGGACCTGGAGCCGCTCGGCGACAAGCTGCGCTCCTTCAACTGGGACGTGCAGACGATCGACGGCCACGACTACGCCGCGATCGAGAAAGCTCTCGCGAACGCGCAGAAGGCCGGCGGCAAGCCGCACGCGATCATCGCGAAGACGATCAAGGGCAAGGGCGTGTCCTTCATGGAAGGCAACATCGCCTGGCACGGTTCGGCGCCCAAGAAGGAAGACGCGGACAAGGCCGTCCAGGAGATTCTCAATGCCCGCTAAAGGAACTCGCGACTCGTTCGGCGAAGCGCTGCTCGACGTCGGCGCCAAGAACACCGACGTCGTCGTGCTCGACGCGGACCTGTCCAAGTCGACGATGACGCTGGCGTTCGCGAAGAAGTTTCCGGAGCGCCACATGGAGCTCGGCATCGCCGAGCAGAACATGGTCGGCGTGGCCGCGGGATTGGCGTTGTCGGGGAAAATCCCGGTGCTGACCAGCTTCGCGTGCTTCGTCGCCGGACGCGTGGAGCCGATCCGCATCGCCGCGGCGTACAACCAGACCAATGTGAAGATCGTCGGCACGCACGCCGGCATCGGCATCGGCGAGGACGGCACGTCGCAGATGGGCCTCGAAGACGTGGCCGCGATGCGGGCGCTCCCGCACCTGACCGTGCTCCAGCCCGCGGACGACTCCGAAACCAAGCAGGCCGTTTCTTGGATGCTCTCGCACCGGGGCCCGGTCTATATCCGCCTCACGCGCCAAAAGATGCCCGACGTGCACGGCGCGGACTATAAGTGGGAGCTCGGCAAGATCGACGTGATCTTCGAGCCGGCCAAGAAGCCCGCGAAGTACCAGGCCACGATCGTCGCGTCCGGCGGTCCCGTGCCCGAGGCGGTCGCGGCCGCCAAGACTTTGGAAGCGAAGGGGTTCTCTGTGCGCGTCGCCAACGCCTCGTCGCTGGCACCCTTCGACTCCGACGCGATCGCGCGCTTCGCCAAGGACTCCCAGCGCCTCGTCACCGTCGAGGACCACAACGTCAACGGCGGCCTCGGCTCCGCGGTGTGCGAGGCGGCCGCCGAGCACGCGTGCGGCGTGCCGGTCGTGCGCCTCGGCCTGCGCACGTTCGGCGAGTCGGCGACTCCCGAGCAGCTCTACGAGAAGTACGGGCTCGCCGCGCCCTCGATCGCGGAAGCCTGCCTCAAGAACCTGTGAACCTCTCCGCCGCCGCGGCGCTCGCGCTGATCCTGTGCGCGGGCGCCGCGCGCGCGGCGGAGCCGGCGCCGCCGTCGCGTCCCGCGGAAGAAGGCTGCGTCTGGCGCCGCATGAACGAGCCCGGCGTGGGGCTGGCGCTCTGGGTGGAGAAGTGCGACTTCGGCTTCCGCACCGTCGATTACGTCGGCTCCGCGAAGGAGAAGGCGATCTTCGAAGTCATGCACGACACCGGCGTCGCAGCACCCGACACGCGCGATCCGATCGTCTACCTCTTCGCGAAGAGAGCCGACGAGCCGATCGTCGCCGCGATCCGCCGCGTGTCCCTGCGCAGCGTTCCTGCGGCACGCCGCGCTCGCTGCCGCGCGGTCTTGGCGCCGGAGGTGAAGCTGCCGGCGGGCAAGGTCGCCTACAAGTTCTCGCCCGACGACGAGGCGGAGCTGATGAAGAACGCCGAGGGGGAGATCCCCGAGGCCGGCTGCGGCAAGCTCGGCGTCGACTACGACTCGCAGTCCTACTTCGAATACCACCCTCAGGAAAACCCGCGCCGCTTCGCCTTCGTCCTGTTCGGCCAGGAAGAGCACCCGGGCTTCGACGAGGACTCGCTGACGTTCCTGCCCTGACGCGGGCGGACGCGGAAGACGATAGGACCCTTGGACCGGCCCTCGCGGCCCAACGGACTCAGGCGTCTTGCGCGGCCCGCTGTTAGACTCTCCTCATGCGACCTCTCCCTCGGACGTGGACCGTCACTCTTTCGCTGATCGGTTTCGCCGCATTCGCTCCGTCACGAAATGCGCGCGCTCAAACCGCGGCTCTGGGAGAGACGGGCGCCGCGTTGGGCGGCGACGCAGCCGGCGCCGCGCGCGCCGTGCTGTCGGCGCCGGCCCTCGCGCCGTCGCTGACGACGACGCCGGGCGCGGTCGCGTTCTCCGCGCCTCTCGCCGCTCCGAGCGCCGCGTTCGTCGCGGCTCCGGCCGCCGTCCCGGCCGCCGCGTTCGCGCCCGAAGCCGCGCCGGCGCCGGCACTCGCCGCAACGCCCGTCTCCGCGCCCGCCGAGGACGTCCCGACGCCGGCCGCCGCGAACCAACCCGGAGCCGCGGACGCGCCGGCCCCCGAGCGTCAGACCCGAGCGAGCGGACGCGTCGCGCGCGCGATCCAGGGCGCGCTCGAGTATTTCTCCTGGCGCACCGCTCCGGAGCAGGAGGCCGTCGATCGCGCCCGCGACTATTTCGCGCGCAACGGCATCCCCGTCTCCTCGATCAAATACAACGAGAGCTCTTACCTGCCGCCCATGAGCCCCTATGACGGCGAGGATTGGTCGCCCGCGACCCTGTCCGTCGGCTTCGAAAATCTCTCCGCGTATCGCGCGTCGCGCGACGTGCTGCCGCGCAAGATCGCCGGCCTCGAGGTCTACGCGGATTCCGAGCAGCGTCGGGACGCGGAGAAGGAGGACGACAAAACGCGCGCGCACCTAAAGCTCCGCGCCGCGCGGGCCTACTTCCGCGCGCAAGGCATCCCGGTCGCCGTCATCCGCTACGAGCGCGAGACCTTGACCGTCTCTTTCCGCGACGTCGACGCCTACCGGCAGTGGAAGGGGCGCCTGCCGCGCGAGATCGTCGGCACGAAGGTCTTCCCCGACGCGAAGCAGCGCTCGGAAGGCGACGCCCGCGACCGAGCCGAGCGGGAGAGCGCGCTGATCGAATCCGCGCGCGCCTACTTCCGCCTGCATGGGATTCCCGTGGTTTCGATCACTTACTCGGCGGCGTCTACGTCTTTCGGGATGAGCCCCTACGACGGCTACACCGAGGAGCCCGAGAGCCTCACCGCGCGCTTCGCGAGCTCGGCCGCGCGCTCCCAGTGGAAGAAGCTCCCGAAGCGCATCGCCGGGATCGACGTCCACTACTCGTCGAACTAGCGCGCGGCGCTATTCGGCGGGAACGACGCGCGTGCCGGCGAGGTGGTCGTGCCAGCCGCGCTTCTGCGGGTCCCACAGCGCCCACAGGTAGCCGATGAACGCGACGTAGCCGGAGAGCAGCGAGCACAGCGGGCGCAGCCAGCGCTGGCGCTTGGTGAGCGCCGGTCCGTCGGCCTCGACGGAGACGACCTTCAGCTTGAGGACCTTCTTGCCCGGCGTCGCGCCGTACCACTTGAGGAAGATCATCCCGTAGATCACCCACGTCAGCGCGAAGCCCCAGTTGATGTTGAAGCGCGACAGGAAGCCGGGAGAGTCGTCGTCGGAGGGATCGGAGTCCGCATCCTCGGCCGCGGCCTTCGCGACCGCGACCGCGGCCTTGCCGACGGCGGGGCTCTGGATGACGAGCGGCTTGTCCGTGCTTCCGTTCGCGGGATCGACGCGCACGCCGGTGTCGTCGAGGCGGACCTTCTGGCCGTTCTTGACGACGGTCATGCCGTTGTCGTCGAAGGACACGTTCGCCGTCGAATCGGAGCGGTGCGCGCGCTTCGGCCGGTGGTGGCCGCCGCGCGTGAAGCAGCCGAGGATGATCGCGCACACCACCGCGTCGATGCACAACGCCGCGGCGCGGCGCCACGAAGACGGCAGGGCGTAGGCGACGGCCGCCGCGCCGGCGGAGGGGACGGACGCGGGAGACGACGACGGGGACGCGACGAGGCGCGCCTTCTCGCCCGGCGCGAAGCCGCCGGCCGCGACGCGCGGCGCCGGAGCGGAGGGAACCTGGCCCACGCCCAGCGGCGTCTCGCGGCGGACTTTATAGACGCGCACTTTCTCGGGAATGCCCTTCAGCTGGAGATGGCCGATCTCGGAGGAGGGGACCTCGGTCTTGTTCATCGCGAGGTAGACGGCCTCGGTGAAATAGACCTCGCCCGCCTCGGCCACGCCCTCGATGCGCGCGGCGATGTTGACCGGGTCGCCGTAGACGTCGCCCTCGACGAGGTTCACTTCGCCCACGTTGATCGCGATGCGGATTTCGATGCGGTCCGATTCCGCAAGAGGCGCATTGCGCTTGGCGAGCGCCTCCTGCGCGGACACGCCGGCCAGCACCGCGTCGGTCGGGCTCTCGAAGACCACGAGGAACGCGTCCCCGATCGTCTTGATGAGGCGGCCGCCGCGCTCCTGCAGGACCGGAAGCACGACGTCGCGGTGATCGTCGAGAAGACGCTGGATGTCGGCGCGGCTGCGGTGCGAGGTCTTGTCGGTGAAGCCCTTGATGTCGGTCAGCAGGATCGTGAGGTTGCGCGTCGTCGGAGCGGGCATGGGCTTATCATAACAAAGCCCGAGCGGCCGCCGTCGCGCTTGCGCGCGCCGCGCGCCCGAGCTATCCTAGGACGATGGCGTGGGAAGACCACATTCGGCCGCACTGGTTCGACGAGATGCCGTTCTTCGTCGCCGCCGCTCTCGGCTACGCGGCGCTGTTCGCGCTGAACCCGCAGATCCGCTTCGGCTCGCGCGAGCGCGAGCCGGACCGCGCCGTGCCCATCGAGTTCGTCGCACAGCTGCCCGTCCCGTCGCCGAACCTCGCACCCGCGCTCGGCGGCGGCGACGATCAAACGCCGCGACTCGGCCCCGGAGCGTTCGAGCCCGAGAAGGCGCGCGCGGGAGCGCCCGACGCGCCGCCGAAAGCCCATCCGAGCCCCAAGCCGGCGAAGCCCAAGCCGCATCCGCATCCGAAGCGCGTGACGATCGCGAAGGCCGCGGCGCCGGCTCCGGCCGTCCATCATCGTCCGGCCCCCGATCCGGCCGCGGTCGCGGCGGCGCGCGAGGCGGCGCGCGTGAAGGCCCAGCGCGTCGCCGCGGCGAGGCGCGAGGCCGACGCCGAGAAAGCCGCCGCACGCGCCGAAGCCCGACGCGAAGCGGCGGCGCAGAAGGCCGCGGCGCTGGAGGCGAAGCGCAAGGCCGCGCAGGAGAAGGCGCTTGCGGCCAAAGCGGCCGCGGAACGACGAGCGGCGGCCGAGCGCGAGCGGCGCCGCCAGCTCGCCGAGGCGCGCGCGGCGGAGGCCAAGCGCAAGGCCGCGCTCGCCCAGCAGCTCGCGACCATGAGCGATCCCGACGAGGCGCTCGACGCGTCCGAGACGTCCGGTGCGGCGGCGTCTTCGACCGGCAAGAAAGTCTCTTCCGCCAAGTCCGCGGCGACCGCGACGAGCGCGGCCGCGGCGGCGGACGACGGCGGAGGCGACGCCGGGGGAGCGGGCGGCGGCGCGCTCGCCGGCGCGAGCAAGGCCTCGGCCGCGGCGGCGCTCGCCGACACCGCCGACGTCGCCGATCCGGGCGACGCGGCCGGCGAAGGCGGCGCCGACCTGCTCGACGCGGCGGCGCGCGGCGGCGGCAGCGGACCCGACGGCTCCGGCGTTTCGTGGACGATGGAAGGTCCGGTCGGCAGCCGCCGCGTTCTCAAGCGCGCGGCGCCCACGAGCCCGGACTGGGTCGGCGCGCGCGGGCTCGACCTGACGGTGACGGTGCGCTTCCAAGTCCTGCCCGACGGCACCGTGAAGGCCGGCTCCGTGATCCAGAAAACGTCCGGGTTTCCCGAGATCGACAAGCGCGCGCTCGACGCGCTCAAGAGCTGGCGCTTCGAGGCCGCCGACGGCGCGCCCGAGACCTGGGGCCGCGTGACCTTCCGTTTCACGAGCGCGTAGCGCTTGACCGCGGTCAATCGAAGGCGTTGACGGGTCTCATCGCGGCGGGAGGGCGAAGGCTCGTATCATGTCTCCATTCCCGGAGATAAAGACATGAACCGTTCCCTGATTTCCGCCCTCGCCGCCCTGCTCATTCCCGCCGCCGCGGCCGCCGCTCTTCCCGGCGAGATGGCTCGCCCCGTGACGATCGTCGTGCCCGCGATGAGCCCCAGCGTGTCCGCCGCTTCCCTCGGGCGCGCGCGCCTGAACCTCGCCGCCGCCGCGCCCGCGCTGTCCTTGCCCTCCGCGCCGAGCCCGATCCCCGTCATCCTGCCGATCAGCCTGCCCTCGATCGCGCCCGTGCGCGCGGCGGTGAACTTCTCCCCGTCCGCGCATGAGCTCGACTGGAGCTTCCTCGGCGGCGACGCGTCCGCGGCGCTCGTGCCGGCCGCTCCCGGGCCGCGCCCGCTCAAGCCGTCCCAGGCCGCCGCTCGCGTCGAGAAGACCGCCGAGAGAGCGCGCGTCTCGTCCGACGCCCTGTTCGACGGCTCCCGCCGCGTGCTCGCCGCCGTCGACTGGTAAGAAACCCGCGCCGTTCTTGACTTCGCGCGGCGCGCGCCATACACTGGCGTCGTGACGCGCCTCCTCGCCGCCGTCCTCTTCTGCTCGCTCGCCGCGGCCGCGCGCGCCGACGCTGCGCCGAGCGGCTCCGCCGACGGTCTCGGCGAGACGCAAAACGCCCCGCCCGACGCGCCCTACGTGCCCGCTCTGCCCGCGGCCACGCCGGAGGAGTCGCTCGGCCGCCTGCGCACCGCCGCGGCCGCAGGACGCGACGACCAGGCCCTCGGAGAAGCCTACGACTACCTGCGTCGTTATCCCGACCGCTCGGACCGCGACGAGGTGGCGCTCGCGGCGGGGGCGCTGCGCCTGCGCCGCGGCGAGAACGCGCGCGCGGCCGAGGAGCTGGCGCCGCTCGCGCGCGGCGGCGGTCCGCTCGCTTCGCGCGCCATCGACCTGCTCGGCGCGGCGCTCAACGCTCTCGGCCGCGACGAGGAGCTGCTGAACTCCGTGCCCGCCGCGGACCCCGCGGCCACGACCGACCGCTGGCTGGCGCTCGCCCAGATATGGCGCGCGGCGGCGCTCGACCGCTCGGGACGCAAGGAGGAGGCGGCCGAGCTCTACCGCGCGATCGTGGCGTCGGGACTCTCCTCGCCGGTGCGCGCGTACGCGCTCGCCGCGGTCGCGACGGACTGGGAGCGGCGCGGACATCCCGACCGCGCCGGCGACGCGCTCGCGCGCGCGGGCGACGAGGCGCGGCATTGGGGACTTTCCGACCTGCAGGACTCCCTCGCGCTCGCCCAGGCGAGCGTGCTGGTCCGCGCGCGCAAGCTCGACGCGGCGGCGAAGGCCTACGACGACTTCGCGGCGAGCCGGCCCGACAGCCCTCTGCTGGCCCAGGCGCTCTACGAGCGCGGCCGCGCGCTCGAGCGCTTGAGCCGCGATCAGGAAGCGGCGGCGGCGTTCGAGGCTTTGCTCAAGTCGCGCCCCGACTCCGCCTACGCGGGCGACGCGCACCTCCAGCTCGGCCAGATCTACGGACGCCTCGGCCGCGCCGACGACGCGGTCGCGCAGTACCGCGCGATGGGCAAGACGTCGGAGGCGAAGGACGCGGGGCGCGAATCCCTGCTGCTCTCGGCGCAGGTCGACTACAACGCCAAGCGCTGGGCCGACGCGATCCCGCTCTATCGCCGCTATCTGAAGAACGCGCCGGACGACGCGAAGGCCAAGGAAGTGCAGGGCCTCCTTCTGGTTTGCCTTTGGCAAACGGACCGCGCCGACCCGCAGATCGCCGAACTGGCCGCGGCGCTGCCCGAGCATCCGCTCGTGGCGCAAATTCGCTGGGACCTCGCGACCAAGGCGTACAAAGGCGCGGACTGGGCGAACGCGGCCGACCTGTTCAAGCGCGAGATCGAGTCCGACCCCCACGGCCCGCGCGTCGCCGACGCGCGCTTCTACCGCGCGGTCGCGCTCCAGCAGCTCGGCAAGACCGCCGACGCAGTCGACGCGTTCCAGCGCTTCCTGCGCGGCGCGCCCGCGGACCCGCGCGCCTCCGACGCGCGCATGCGCCTCGGTCTCCTGCTCGACGGCGCGGGCCGTCACGCGGAAGCGGCGGAAGCGTTCGGCCGCGTCACGGGCGAAGACGCGGCCGACGCGGCCTACGATCGCGCGGCGGCGCTCGCCAAGGCGGGACGCGGGGGCGCGGGCGCGTGGGAGGATTTTGCGGCGCGCCACCCAAGCCACGCGAAGGCGTCCTGGGCGTGGCTGACGGCCGCGAAGCTGCGCGCGGAGAAGAAGCAAGACGACCGGGCGGTAAGCGACTACGCGAAGGCGACGGGGCCGGGGGAAAAGACCGTCGCGCTCTATGAATTGGGGCGTCTCCACGAGAAGCACCGGAAGCGCGCCGCGGCGAAGGCGGCCTACGCGGCGCTGCAGGCCGCGACGCCCGGAGACGATCCGGCGCGGCTGGCGGGCTTGGTCCGGCTCGGTCTGATTCTCGAACTCGAGGACAAGCCGAAGGAAGCGGCGCCGCTGTACCTGGACGTGGTCTCCCACGCCGAGGCTTCGAGCAAGCCCTACGCGGCCGCGCGCGCGCGCTTGGACGCGCTCGCGGGCGGGAAAACGTCTACCGCGCCCTAAGTTGAGGCGCCGACGGCGTTAAACACAGAGACGTCGAGAACGGACGGCGAGACGGAGGAGAACGGCGTCTAACCACGAAGACACGAAGAACGCAAAGAGAGTAAACGGCTCAGCCGTTAACTTCCCATCCGTTCTCTTCTGTTCTCTGCGTCGTTCTCTGTGTCTCCGTGTTTAATCTCGACGTTCTTCGTGCCTTTGTGGTTCGCCGTCGCCGTTCAGGGCTTCAGGTCGTAATCGACGCCGGGCACGAGCTTATACGTGATCGCGTCGCGCTCGACGTCGCCGCCGGCGCTCTTCACCTGAAGGCCGCCGAGCGTCTCCGCCCGGCCGCGGGCCGCGATCATCTTCGAGAAAGCGTCTTCATACGATTGCTGGGCCGCCGCGGCGGTGTTGCCGTCGTGCGCCATCAGCGCGAACAGCGCGACCGTCCCGCCGATCGACTCCGTCACCTTCAGCGTCCGCATCGCTTCCCGAAACTGCTGAACCGCCTGCGCCTTCGACGTCTTCGGCGTGAACCCCGGCTGATCGCACGGGCACGGCGGCTGCGCGGTTTTCGCGGCGGCCGCGACCTGCGCGCGGGCGACGGTCGGCAGAGACGCGGCGGCGACGGCGGCGAGGAGACCGATTCGGACTTGTTTCATGACTTGAGGGTAGCAGGCGCGCCGTCGGACGGCAGGGGCCGTCCGGCCCGTCGGGCGAGGACCGATGGGCCCGCCCCGTTTCGGGTCCGTTGCGGCGGACCTTGCGGGCCCGGGAACGCACGGCTATACTACGGCGTTATGGGACAGATGACGTTCGGCCAGATGCTGAGCATCAGCGTCGCGATGCCGATCCTGCTGGTGCTTTCCTTTTTGGTGTTCGGCCAGGCGCTCGAGCGGCTCTTCGCGTTCTGGCTGAGGCTGCGCCTGCCCGCGGCGCTCTGGCAGCGCATCCGCGACCGGCTGGAGTCCGGCGACGTCGCCGGCGCGCTGGCGCTCGCGCGCCGCGACCAAAGCCCGATGGCCGCGGCGCTCGCGTCGCTGCTCTCGCTCAACACGGCGGACCCGGAGAAGCTCATCGAGCACTTCCAGGTTCATCGTCAACGTCTCTCGATGGCGCTCAACCGCCGCGTCGGCCTGTTCGGCACCGCGAGCTTCGTTTCACCCTTGATCGGTCTCATGGGAACCGTGCTCGGCATCATGCGCGCGTTCCACGATCTGTCGGCCGCGGGCGCGGGGGGACCGGCGGTCGTCGCGGCCGGCATCTCCGAGGCGCTCGTCGCCACCGCCTGCGGCATCGGCCTCGCCGTCTTCTCCGCTATTCTGTACAACTATTTCACGCTCGAGACGCGCTACCGGCTCAACACCGCGGACCTCTGGGTGCTCGAGCTGGCCGAGCTCCTGGGCACGCCGCATGGCTAGCCCTTTCGCGAGGCACGAGGAAGCCGAGCCCATCGCGGACGTCAACGTCGTGCCCCTGGCCGACGTGTCGCTGGTGCTCCTGATCATCTTGCTCGTGCTCTCGCCGATGGCGGCGCAGTCGATGCTCAAGGTCCAGACCGCGGCCGCGAAGTCCGAGGCGCCCGCGGGACCGAAGCCCGGCGAGGACCCCCTGATGCCGAAAGCGCCGGAGCCCGTCCTCGCCTTCGGCCTGACCCCGCTCGGCTACGTCTACGACGGCAAGCTGATCCCCGGCGACGCGGAATTAAAAGCGTGGCTCGCGCCGCTACTGCTCAAGCGCGAGGACAAGAAAATCTTCCTGGCGCCGGAGCTGGACGTGACCAACGGCCGCGTCGTCGGCGCCGTCGAGACTCTGCAGTCCTGCGGCGCGTCCGCCGTCGCCTTGGTGCAAGTCGCCGATGCCGACGCGCCGGTTCCCGCGTCGAACGCCGCGCACTGACGTCTTACTTGAACAACTTGCGCAGGCTTGACATCTCAAAGGGATGCATTTCGACATCGCCCGGCGCCCTCCGCTCCAGGCTAAGCGAGGCTTGCTCCGCCGCCAGAGGCGCGAGCTGAGCCTCGATCGGGTTAAGTTCGAGCCGGATCACTCCCTTGGCGAGAAGCGAGTCGACGCGCACCACGCCCAGCACGCGCACGTTCTGCAAGATCGTCGCCGTCAGGCGCTCGCTGCCTTTCTCCCCGGCGATGGCGGCCGTCAGGGTCGCGACCACGTCCACGCGATCGCCGACCTTCACGTCGAGAAGCTGGTCCTCGCCGATCATCACCGAGACGGCGCGCTTGCCCGCCTTCGGGCCGTCCTTCGCGAACTCCGAGCTCGCGATCTTCTGCGCCGCCTCGGTGCTCGCCGTCGCCGCGGGAAGGGTTTCGATGACGACGTCGACCTCGTGGCCGTCCCTCTGGTAGGACGAAGGCCCCATCACGAGAGCCGAGGGATCGCGCTCGTTCAGCGGCGTGATCAGGTCCGTCGCCGGAACGGCCGCCGCGCCGTCGGCGCGCGCCGCGACCGACAAAGCGAGCGCGAGGAGGGCGAAAAGAAGATGTTTCTGGTTCATGCCCGCGAGTATAACAGGCCTCGGGCGACGCCGCCATCCGTCGCCGCGCACCCCTCGCGCGGACGGGGTTCTTGGGCTATAATGGCGACGCGCGAGAACGCGCGCTCTGAATAATGGCCAAATACGCCGCGCTGCGCCTGCGCGCCCAGACGCCCGAAGCCCAGCCCGTGACCGAGGTGAACATCATCCCGGTCATCGACATCTCCCTCGTGCTTCTGGTGATTCTGTTCGTGACGGCGCCGTTGCTGTCGTATCCGACCTTGCCGGTCGAACTGCCGCTCGCGTCCCAGCCGCCGAACCAGGACCTCACTATCGCGGTCACCTATACTAAGGAAGGCTCGCTCTCCGTTCGCGCCGCGGACTCGACGTGGGCCAACTTGACGGCCGATCTGCGCCGCGAGCTCGCCAAGCGCCCTAAGCAGATCGTCTTGCTGCGCGTCGATCAATCGGTCCCTTACCGCACCGTGCAAAAATTGATCGCCGCGGCGAAAGCGTCGGGCGCCGCGCAGATCGCGCTTGCGACGGAGCCGCCGAAGAGCGCCGGCAAATAATGGCGACTCCAGCGTCAGTCGACTATTTTCGTCGGTTATCGGCAGCGGTTATTCTCGCCGCTCTTTTGAATGCGCCCGCCCGCGCCGACCAAAAATCCGAGATCTCGTCGGACATCACCGTGCACTCCAAGGCCGTCGGGCCGGCCCTCGCGGTGCCGCCGCCGGCGGCGGCGCGGCCGGTGATCGACGAGGTGCTCGACTCCCTGCCGCTCGGGCGCGACGGCTCGGGGACGGGGCCGGAGACGGTCCACGTCGAGGCCGATTCGGCGCGCGTGGCGGGACTTTTTCCGGAGGCGCCGTTTCTGGCTTTTTCGCCGGCGCGCGTGCGCGCGAAGTACGACGACTGGGCGTTCGAGGTGCTCGACAAGGATAAAGTCGTCTGGCGGATCGGCGGAGTGGGGCCGGCGCGCGACGACTTGTCGTGGGACGGGCGCGGCACCGACGGACGGCTCGCGGCCGCGGCGGGACGCAAGTACCGCTATCGCTTCACGGGACGGCGAGGGGGAAAAGAGTTCAAGGTGGAGAGCGATCCGGTCCTGCTCAAGTCCTTCTCGCGGCGCGAGTATCAGGGCGAGACCCGCTTGGAGGTCGGCGCGCCGCAGTTGTTTACGGACGGGAGCGCGCTGCTCGCCGAAACCGCCGAGCATTATCTGGCCGAGATCGCGGCGCGTCTCTCCGCGGCCGACGCGCGCGAGGACGGCACCTATCACTGCGAGTATTATGCCGCCGCGCCCAAGAGCAGGATCGCCAAAGCGCGCGCGAAGGCGTTCGCGGGCGCGCTGGCCGCGGATTTGAAGACGACGTCGGACGCCGTTCGCGTGACGATTCTTCCCGCGGACCGCGGCGGGGAGTCTTTCGCCGCGTTCGTGCCCGTGTCGCGCGGCCCTTCGCTCCGAAACGAGTAAAATGGGGGCGATGACCCCCAGAAAGGCCAAGCCCGCGTCCAAGTCCTCCGCTCACCTCGTCACGTTGATTCCCGGCGACGGCATCGGTCCCGAAGTCGTCGCCTCGGTCCAGGCCGTGCTCGCCGCGGCCGAGGTTCCGATCCGTTGGGAGACGCGGCTCGCGGGCGCGGAGGTGTTCAAGAAGGGCGTGGGCTCCGGCGTCCTGCCCGAGACGGTCGCCTCCATCCGCAAGACGCGCGTGGCGCTCAAGGGACCGCTCGAAACCCCCGTGGGTTATGGAGAGAAGTCCGCGAACGTCACTCTGCGGAAATACTTCGAGACCTACGGGAACATCCGCCCCGTGCGCGAGCTGCCCGGCATCCGCACGCCGTACTCGGGCCGCGGCATCGACTTCGTCGTCGTGCGCGAGAACGTCGAGGACCTGTACGCGGGCATCGAACACATGGAGACGCCGGGCGTGGCGCAGGCGCTGAAGATCGTCTCGCGCCGCGGCTCGGAGAAGATCATCCGGCTCGCGTTCGAGCTCGCGCGCGCGGAGAACCGCAAAACGGTGTGCTGCGCGACGAAGGCGAATATCTTGAAGCTGACCGAGGGCATGTTCAAGCGCGTGTTCGAGGAAGTCGCGCTCGACTATCCCGACATCCGCGCCGAGCACATGATCGTGGACAACTGCGCGCACCAGATGGTCATGCGCCCCGAGCAGTTCGACGTCATCGTCATGACGAACATGAACGGCGACATTCTCTCGGACCTGGCTTCCGCCCTCATCGGCGGCCTCGGCTTCGCGCCGTCGGCGAATCTCGGCGACAAAGTGGCGATTTTCGAAGCCGTGCACGGCTCCGCGCCGCAGATCGCGGGCAAGGACGTGGCCAACCCGACCGCGCTGCTCTCGTCTTCCGTCCTCATGCTTCGCCATCTCGGAGAAATGAAGGCCGCCGACGCCGTGGAAGACGCCCTGCTCGTGACGCTCGAGGACGGCAAGGCGCTGACGACCGACATCGCGGGACCCGCCGGCGTGGGCACGAAGGCGTTCACGAAGGAAGTGATCAAGAACCTGGGGCGCGCGCCGAAGTCTTATCCCAAGCGCGAGCGCCGGCGCCTGAAGATGCCGAGCCCGCTCGCCGTGCAGGACGACTCCAAGGTCGGCCACCGCGTCGTCGGCGTGGACGTGTTCGTCGAATGCCGGGAGAGCGCGGCCGCGTTCGGGCCGCGCGTCGAACGCGTCGTCGAAGGCCTTCCGCTGAAGCTCGCGCAGATCTCCAGCCGCGGCGCGAAGGTCTACCCGAGCGACTTGGGCATCGAGCCGGACCCGTCGGACTGCCTGCGCCTGCGCTTCAAGGCCGTGAACCCGACGGAGAGCGTCCAGGACGGAGCCATTCTCGAGCTGCTCACGCGCCTGTCCGGCTGCGCGCTGTGGATCCACGTCGAGAAGCTCTCCGAGTACGACGGCAAGCCCGCCTTCACCAAGGATCAGGGCGAAGACTGACGCGGCCGGCCGCGCCGGCAAGGGACCCAGCCGCGCAGGGGACTTAGGACCCTCGGCGGCGCTCGAGTTCGCGGCTAAACTGTCTTCATGAACAAGATCACCCTTCCGCTTCTCGCCGTCGGTCTCGCCGTCCTGGCCGCTCCCGCCTTCGCGACGCACCCCTACGAGGAATGCAACGTACGCGTGAACGTCGACGCCGCGATCCAGAAAGCCGGGGCCGCGAAGAGCCCGGTCAAGATCCACTTCTTCTTCTCGCGGAACATGAGCGATATGAACCCGCAGGAGCCGGAGAAGATCGCGCCGCCCGCGGAAGGTCCCTGGGTTTACAGCACGAAGGTCTACTCGAGCCTCTACGAGCGCAAGCTCGTCGGCGTGCGCGTCGAATCCGCGAAGTATGATGCGGACACCGGCAAGCCCGTCTGGACCTCCGACCTGATCACGCCCGTCGCGTCGGACGCGCCCGAAGCGCAGAAGAAGGACGCCGCGATCCTCTGCGAAAACGGCGCGGACTGACGCCGCTCAGCGCGTCTTGATGCGCCAGACCGCGCGGCGGTAGCGGCCCTTCGCGCCGCGCGAAAGACCCGCCGCGAGCAGACGTCCTCGCGCGTCCAGCGCGAGCGCGTAGACGCGCTCCTCGCCGCCCGGCGTCGCGGGAAGCAGAAGCACGCCGCCGTCCCCGAAGCGCGCGTCGAGAGTCCCGTCCGGCTTCAGCGCCCACACGCAGCCGCGCACCGCGCGCGGACCCGCGTCCGCGTCGCCGCCGACGAACACGCGCCCGTCCGGCGCGCGCGCGAGGGCGAACGCCTCGGCCTCGCGCTGGTCCGCGGGGATCGAGAGCGCGGTCCACGACGTCGTCGAACCGTCGGCCGCGAAATGGGCGAGCACGGCCAGATCGCGGTGAGCCTTGCCGAGGCCGCGGCCGGCGAAGCCCGCCGCCCAGACGCCCCCTGCGCCGTCCTCGGCGAGCGCGCGGCCGACGCCGTCCGAGAGCGCGAGGCCGCCCACGCCGAAGTCCCAATCCGGCGACCCGTCGTCCTTGAGCCGCCAGAGCGCGAGCGCGCGCCAGTCGACCGCGCCGGCCGCCCACCAGCCGCCGCCCGAGCGCGGGATCAGCGCCGACACGCGCGCCTCGGCCGCGCCGTCGGGAACGGAGAGCCGCCGCGCCGCGGCCGTCGAAGGCGCGCCGTCGAAGTCGCCGTCGTCCTTGAGCCGCCAGACCGTCGGGATCGCGCGCCGAGCGCCGTCGGCGGCCTGCCCCGCGAGCAGGACGCCGGCGCTTCCGGCCCCCGCGGCCGCGCCCTCGACGGCGACGCCGCCGTAGGGATTCTCGGCCTCCGCGCGGCCGCCGGAGCCGAAGGACGCGTCGCGCGTCCCCTCAGGACTCCAGCGCTCGAGCACCGCGCGCAGCGACGGCTTCGGGAAAACCGCCTTGATCCCGGCGCTGAGCAGGCGGCCGCGAGCGTCGAGCGCCGCACCCCAAGCCCAGCCGATCTCCGCGGAGACGGCGACGCCGTCGCGGCCGAACGCCGCGTCCGGCGCGCCGCGCGGCGTCAGGCGCCAGACCGCGGTGTGGGGGGACGCGGTCGAGTCCGTCGCCGCGCCCGCGACGAGGATGCGGCCCGACGCGTCTTCGGCGACGGATTGGCCGACCGCCGCGGCCCCGTTCAGCGGGCTCGACGAATACGCGACGCCGCCGTCGCCGAAGGAGACGTCGAGCCCCCCGCGCGCCGCGGCCGCCGCGGGGATCAGCAGTAAGGCGGCGAGAGCCGCCGCGCGCCGCGCGCGCGCGCTCATGCCGCGTCGGAGCGCGTCCGCTCGACGAGCCAGACCACGAGAGCCGAGACGTAGTAGAGGATCAGCATCACGACGCCGAAGACGATCATCGTCGCGACGACGTCGCCGGGGGTCAGGAAGCCGGCGACGAACAGGATCGCGATCGTCGCCTCGCGCCAATACACCATCATCGCGCGCGAACTGACCAGCCGGAAGCGCGCGAGAAAGTAGAACAGGACCGGCGACTCGAACGCCACGCCCGAGCCGACCACGGTGTAGAGGAATAGATTCAGGTACTCGGTGGGCTTCAGGTTCGCGCGCAGGCCGGACTTGACCGCCTCGTTCATGAGCAGGTCGCTGAGCGTGCCGAACATGAAGAAGTACGCGAACGCCGCGCCGAGCAGGAAGCACAAGGTCGTGGCCGCGACGAAGCGCGTCGCGTAGCGCTTCTCGCGCTCGCGCAGGGCCGGCTTCACGAAAGCCCAAATCTGATAGAAGAGATACGGCGAGACGAGAAACACCGCGGCCCAGAACGAGAGCTTCATCAGCGCCATGAACGGCTCGGCCAGGTCGGTGTACGCGAAGGGGGACACGTCGACCGGCATGTCCGTGCGCTTGGCGAGCGCGACGAACAGCGGGTGCGTCGCGAACGCCCAGAGCCTGAAGCGCAGCACGTAGGTGATCGAGGTACCCACGAACAGCGCGATCGCGCCGCGCACGAGGCGGTCGCGCAGTTCGCCGACGTGGTCCCAGAACGGGAGGCTGCGCTCTTCCTCCTTGCTCGGCAGGACCTCGGGGATCAGCTCGGTCATCGGTCCGCCGTGAACGCCGCCGGCAGGTGCTCGAGGCGCGCGCCGTCGAGGGTCACCACGTCGAAGCGGCAAGCGCCTTCCCAGCCGCGCGCGGAAATCCACAGCCGCGCCGCGCGCACGAGGCGGCGGCGCTTGCTCGAATCGACGGACGCGGCCGCGCCGCCGTAGCCGCGCCCGGAGCGCGCGCGGACCTCGACGAAGACGACTTCGTCCTGGTCCTTGGCGATCAGGTCGATCTCGCCGACCTTCGCGCGAAAGTTGCGCTCGAGAATCTCCAGTCCTTTCGCCTTCAGGTACGCGGAGGCCAGATCCTCGGCGCGGCGGCCCGTCTCCATGCGCTCGCTCACGCGCCGGCCTCCAGGGGAAGGCGCGCGGCGACGGGCGCGTAGGAGCGGCGGTGGGCGTCGCAGGGGCCGAGTTTATCCAGCGCCTCGAGATGCGCCTTCGTGCCGTAGCCCTTGTGCCGCGCGAACCCGTAGCCGGGGCGGCGCCGCTCGAGGCGCTCCATCCAGCGGTCGCGGACGACCTTCGCGATCACGCTCGCGGCGGAGACGCTGAGCGACTTGGCGTCGCCGTCGACGACCGGCTCCTGCGGGAGTTCCAGACCCAGAGCGCGCTTCGGTCCGTCGATGAGCGCGAGCACGGGGGAGTCCCCGGACTTCGCGGCCGCGCGCCGCGCCGCGCGGCCCATGGCGAGGAGCGTCGCCTTCAGGATGTTGTCGCGGTCGATCAAGCGCGGATGCGCCCACGCGACCGACACCGCGAGCGCCTGGGAACGAACGACCCCGAAGAGCCGTTCCCGGCTCTTCGGGGTCATCAGCTTCGAGTCGCGCGCCTCGGCCAGTTCCGCCGAAGGGACCTCCGGCAGAACCACGGCCGCGACCACGACGGGCCCCGCGAGGGGCCCCCGGCCGGCCTCGTCCACGCCGACGAGCCGCGCGGCTTTCGCCCGCGTCCTCGCCTGCGCGTCGAAGCGCCGGCCGTCCAAGTTCAGCTTACTTCGCGGCGGCCGGAGCGCCTTCGCCCTTCTTCGTCTCGGGCTTGTGCGCGGTCTTGTCGGCGGCCTTCGGAGTCTCGTGCTTCGGAGCCTCCGCCTTCGCGGCCTTATGCGGCTCGGCCGGAGCGGAGCCCTCGGAACCCGAGCGCTCGTCCAGGCGGGCGGACTTGCCCGTGAGGCCGCGCAGATAGTACAGGCGGGCGCGGCGCACCTTGCCGGTGCGCACGAGCTCGATGTGGTCGACGTGCGGCGAGTTCAGCGGGAACGTGCGCTCCACGCCGACGCCGAAGGACACCTTGCGGACCGTGTAGCTCTCGCTCGGTCCGCGTCCGCGCCGCGAGATCACGGTGCCCTCGAAGACCTGGATGCGCTCGCTGTCGCCTTCCTTGACCTTCATGTGCACCTTGACCGTGTCGCCCGGCCGGAAATTCGACGACTTCGTCACCGACTTCTTCTCTTCCATCGCCACCATCATACGGTTCTCCTGGACTCCTGGACTTACGCCCGAGACAGCAGATCGGGTCGCTTTCGCTTCGTCGCGGCGCGAGCGGCATTCTGCCGCCACTCCGCGATTTTCTCGTGATCGCCGGAGAAAAGGATCTCCGGGACCTCGCTTCCGCGCCAGACGCGCGGACGCGTGTACTGCGGGAAATCGAGCAGGCCGGACGCGAACGACTCGCTCCGCGTCGCGTCCTCCTTCTTGAGCACTCCGGGCACCTTGCGCACGGCGGCGTCGGCCACGACCATCGCGGCGAGCTCGCCGCCGGTCAGCACGTAGTCGCCGATCGAGAGCTCCTCGTCGAACAGGGACGAGGCGCGCTCGTCGACGCCCTCGTAGTGGCCGCAGACGAGCACGAGGTGCTCGGCCTTCGAGAGCTCGGCCGCCTTCTTGTCGTCGAGCAGTTCGCCCTGCGGCGAGAGGAAGATCACGCGCGTGCCCTTCGCGCGCACGCTCTCGACGGCCTTCGCGAGCGGCTCCGCCATCATGACCATGCCGGGACCGCCGCCGAACGGGCGGTCGTCCACCTTGCGGTGCTTGTCCTCGGAGAAGTCGCGCGGGTTGACGCACGACCACTCGAGCAGGCCTTTTTCGCGGGCGCGGCCCAGGATGCTCGCGCCCACGACGGGCTCGAACATTTCCGGGAACAGCGTCACGAAATCGATCCTCAATCTATCTCCACCGAGACGTGGCGGCCGGCTTTCTGCGCGGCCGCGCCGACGACCGCGCGGATGGCCTTGATGACCTTGCCCTGCTTGCCGATGACCTTGCCCTTGTCGCCCTCGTCGACGACGAGGCTCAGCACGTCGACGTCCCCGTCGCGCGTCTCCTCCACGCAGACGGCCTCGGGCTTGTCGACGAGCTTCTTGACGACGAACAAGGTCAGGTCTTTCACGGTCCCTGTTACTTCGCGGGAACGGCGACGGCCTTCTTCGCGCGCTTGATCAGCGACGCGACGGTGTCCGACGGCTTCGCGCCGACCTTGACCCAGTGCTCGTAGCGCTCGGTATCGACGACGACCTTCTTGTTCGCGATCTCTTCACGAGGGTTGTACGTGCCGAGGATCTCGACGGGCTTGCCCGACGCGGCGCGGGTCTTCTCGATCGCGACCACGCGGTAGTAGGGCTGGTGCGGCTTGCCCGTGCGCTGCAGACGAATGACAACGGCCATGTGTGCCTCCGTTACGTCCTTTGTTTCGATCCGAACGCGGCCCGGGCCTTCGCCTCGAGCTCGCGGAAAGCGGCGACGCAGTCCTTCGCGCCGAAGACGGCCGACCCCGCGACGAGGCTGTCGGCCCCGGCGGCGGCGGCGGCGGAAATGGTGGCGGCGTTGACGCCGCCGTCGGACTGGATCCAGCAGTCGAGCCGGCGCGCGTCGATCTCGGCGCGCAAGCGCTCGATTTTCGGGAGCATGTCGGCCATGAACTTCTGTCCGCCGAAGCCGGGCTCGACGGTCATGACGAGAACCATGGCGGCGTCCTCGAGCGCGGGCAGCACGGCTTCGATCGGGGTCTTCGGCTTCAACGCGATGCCGGGCTTCACGCCGAGAGCCCTCAGCGCCTTCACCGCCGCCTTCGCATCGGCAACCGCTTCGACGTGAGCGGTCACGATGTCGGAGCCCGCCTCGGCGAACCAGGGCGCGACGTCCAGCGGGTTCGTGACCATGAGGTGCGTGTCGACGAAGAAGCCGCGCGACTTGGCGAGCTTCACGAAGTCGGGGCCGAAGCTCAAGTTCGGCACGAAGTGGCCGTCCATGACGTCGACGGAGACCCAGACGCAGCCCGCGGCCTTGACCGCGTCGAGCTGCGCGCCGAGGTTGGCGAGGTCGCCGGAGAGGATCGAAGGCACGACGGTCGGGGTCTTCGCCGCGGTCATCACAGGTCCTGCTCCTCGACGAGGATGCCGTTGAGATAAATCTTCACGTGCGCGCCGCCCGAGACCTGAACGGGGACGTCGATCTTCGAGCCCGGCTTGCGCAGGCCGTTGAAGAGCTCGCGCTCGCCGTACTTGTCGACGATCACGATGCGCACCTGGCTGTCGGTGCCGCCCTGCGAGAGCTCGTAGTGGAACGTCTTCGCGTCCGCGTCGGGCGCCGCGCCCTGGCGGCCGCTGATCGTGACCGCGACTTTCGCGTCGCTCGCGAGCGCCACGTCGGGCGCCGGCGACTGCGTGAGCACCGTGCCGCTCGGGAAGGGGGAGGTCGCGTCGGTCGCCACGGCGACCGCGAGCCCCGCGCCCGCCGCCCACGCCTTCACGTCGTCGATCTTCTTGCGCTGGAAGTCCGGCATCAAGTTCACGCCGGCCGGCGGCGGGCCGCCGGAGACGACGAGGTTCACGGTGGCGTTCTTCTCGACGCTGGTCTCGTTTTTCGGGTCCTGCGAGAGCACGAGGCCCTTCTCGGCCTTCAGCGAGTAGGCCTCGCCGACCTCGCCGAGCAGGAGCTGGGACTGGCGCAGCATCATCTCCGCGTTGCGCAGCGGCAGGCCGACGACGGCGGGTGCGAGCACGGTCTGCCCGCCCTCGCTGACGATCACGCGCACGATCTTGCCCTCGCGCACGACGGTGCCGGCCGGCGGGTCCTGTCGCAGGATCGACGAGATCGGCGCCGCCGCGGAGAACTCCGTGCCCGTTTTCTTGAGACCGATGTTGAGGGGCGCCAGCAGGTCGAGCGCCGCGGAGAGGGAGCGGTTCTTCAAATCGGGGACGGTCTGCGTGCGCCGGTTGTGGATCGCGCCTTCCATGCCCCAGTTGAGGGCGAAATAGCCGAAAGCGCCGACGACCGCCGCGGCGGCCGCCATCTCCCAGAGCGTCGTTCGATTCGTCGAAGTTGTCACGCGTTCGTCTTCCCGGCAAACGGCAAAAAGCCGCCCGCGGCCAAACGCCGGCCGTTGGCGAAATCCGCAGCGCCCAGCGCCTTTTTTCCCTCAGGTTGCACGTCGAGGAACCACAGACGGCTGCAGGACCCGCATTCTACCAGAATTCCCCCTTCCCGAGCAACGGCCAGTATGAGGCCGGGCGTGCCGCGGCCGGCCGGATCGGCGGGAGAGGGAAGCGCCGTTTTGAGCACGAGGAGGCGCGGCTCCCCGGTCTTTTCCAGGTACGCGCGCGGCCATAGCCGGAAACCGCGCACGAGGTCGTGGATTTCGGCCGCGGGCCGCGCCAGGTCGATGCGCGCATCCTCGCGCTTGATCATCGGCGCGAGCGTCGCCTCGCCCGTCTGCTCGCGTCGAGAAATCTTGCCGTCCGCGAGCGCCGTCAGCTCCGCGTCCAGCATCTCCACGCCGAGCGTCGTCAGCCGCGCGAGCAGCGCGCCCGCGTCCTCGTCGGGATCGACCGGCGTCTCGCGCATGGCCTGGATGGGTCCCGTGTCCATGCCCGCGTCGAGCCAGAACAAGCTCACGCCCGTCGTCTTCTCGCCGCGCACCAAGCTCCACTGCACCGGCGCCGCCCCGCGGTATTTCGGCAGGAGGGAGAAGTGCGCGTTCATGAAGCCGAGCCGCGTCGCGGCCAAGGTCTCCGGCTTGAGAATGCGCCCATACGCGACCACGACCGCCAGATCCGCGCCGAGCGCCTTCAGTTCTCCCGCGATCTCCGACGGCTTCACCGGCTGGAGCACGCGCAGGCCGAGGGACTGCGCCGCGCTTTTCACCGGCGTGGGCGCGACCTCGAGCCCGCGCCCCGCCGGCTTGTCCGGCTGGGACACGACGGCGAGCACCTGCGTGCGCTCCGCGAGCTTGCGCAGGAACGGAACGGCGGTCTCGGGAGTTCCGAAGAAGAGGGTTTTCAAAAGGGGGAACACACGTTCGCCGGGAATTTCCTACGTACGATTTTACGATATCCCTCTCGTAAAGGCCATCGCGGCGCCTCCAAAGAATGAGAGCTCTCGTTGGCCCGTTGCTTTAAAGCAAAACGGAACGAAACAAACGAATTTAACCGCGACTTTTCGAAGCGATTTTGCTTTGAAGCAACGGACCACCGACGGCAGTCGAGAGGCTGCCTCGCCGGAGCGCGCGCTCCTAGTCCCAGCGCGGCTTCGCGTCCTTGATCGCGTCGAGGACCTTGAGCTTGTGCTCGAAGTCGAGGCGGTCGACGTAGAGCTTGCCGTCGAGGTGGTCGATCTCGTGCTGGAACGCGCGCGCGAGCAGGCCCTCGGCGGAGTGCTCCCACGCGACGCCGTCCGCGCCGAGCGCGCGCACGCGCACGCGCGCGGCGCGGGAGAGGGGAGAATAGATGCCGGGAATCGACAGGCAGCCCTCCTCTTCGCGCTGCTCGCCGTCGCGCGAGACGATCTCGGGATTGATCAGCACGAAGCGCTGGGACTTGCCCTCGGGGCGGATGTCGATCACGGCGAGCCGCAAAGTCAGGCCGATCTGCGGCGCGGCGAGACCCACGCCGCGCGCGGCGTTCATCGTCGACCACATGTCCTTGAGCAACGCCGGGAGCTCGCTCTTGATCGCCTCGTAGTCGAGAGGGGGGCAAGGCGTCTTGAGGACGCGCTCGCCGTGCTTCGTCACGCGCCGCACGGGCATTAGAGAACCTCCGAGTGTTCGGTGCCGGGGCCGATGATGCGCAAGCGCACCGGCCGGCCGTTCGTCTGCAAAGAGCCCCAGGTCATCGCCAGGCGCTCGAGTTGGTCGTCGGACGAGAGCTTGGTGGAGACGCCCGAGATCACCTCGGAAGCGCCGACCGCCTGCGCGGCCTGCACGATCGCGTAGAAAGGATCGTTGGAGACGACGAGCATGGGCGTGATCGTCTTGCCGTGCTTCTCGGCGGCTTCGAGGACCTTGGTGAACAGCTTCTGTTCGTCGTGGTCCATCGTCACCGCCTCCTCGACGAGGGCGAGGCCGGTGCGGATGCGCGAGGTGAAGACGACGAGCTCCGTCTTGTCGGAGTTCAGCTCGTCGAGGGCCTTGTTCAGGTGCAGGAGGTTGCCGGGGTCGCGCACGGCGACCAAGACCCGATTCGCCTTCTTGAACTCGCCGTGCACGTGCGCGAGGTCGACCTCCTCCCGGAGATTGAACTTCTCGTGAGACGCGTGAGCGTCCTCGTGATGGCGCTCGTTCCAGTGCTCCGAGTAGACGAACACGCCGAAGAAGACGACCGTGAAGATCGAGCCGGAGATGGTCGCGACCTTCTTCGTGATCAGGTTCATCGCGGCGGTCGCGAGCAGGACCAGGAAGATCAGCGCCAGGCCGACGGGAAGCTCGACGCCGCCGGCGCGGATATTGCCCGGCACCATGAACTCGCGCGGCGAGCGGTCCTTGAAGCGCAAGACCATCACCGCGAGCGTTTTAAAGACGAAGCTCCAGACCACGCCGAACGCGTACGCCTCGCCGAGCATGTAGACGTCTCCGCGGCAGAGCAGGATCGTCGCGATCTGCATCCCGACGATGAGGTTGATGAGCCGGTGCGTGGTGCCGTATTTCTTGTGCAGGCCGCGAAACCAATCGACGAGGATGCCGTCCTCGGCGAGACGGTTCAGCACGCCGTTGGCGCCGACGATCGACGTGTTGGCCGCGCCGGCCAGGATCACGACGCCCACGCCGACGACGAACGCCTGCAGGAGCAGGCGCGCCCAATGCGGCCCCACCACCGACATCGCCAGGCCGGAGAGCAGGTTGTCGCCGTATTGAGAAATCCGGACGGAGTCCGGAATGATCATGACCGCGAAGAAGCTGACCAAGGAGGTCAGCAGCATGCTGTAGACGAAGATCACCGCGCCCGTGCGCTCGAGGTTCTTCATCTTCGGCGCCTCGATCTCGCGGTACACCTGGGCGAGCGACTCCTCGCCGCTCATCGCGAGCAGGGAGTGGCCGAACGCCATAACGATGCCGACGGCGCCCACGGGCCTCAGCCAGCCGAACTTCGTCGCCCAGCCGAGCGCCTCGGGACTGAAATTCAAAGTGAGCGGCGGCAGCGGCGCCGGGTGCAGCCACAACGTCAGGAAGCACCAGGCCATCATGACCACGGCCATCACGGTGGTCAACTGCATGATCTTGAGCGCCTTGTCGCTGGACTCGTGAATGCCCTTGATGTTCTCCCACCAGAAGTAGAGCGTGGCGGCGATCGCGAACGCGACGGAGAACCAAGCCGGGTCCAGGTGCCAGCCGATGCGGAAGTGGGGAAACAAGGTGTTGAGCAGGCCGGCGAGATACTGTCCGGCGGAGACCGCCGAGATCGGGCCGGTCAGCACGTAGTCGAACATCAGCGCGGAGGCGGAGAGCTTGGCGAGCGTGCCGCCCATCGCCTCCTTCACCACCTTGTAAACTCCGCCGCGCACGAACATCGAGCACGACTCCATGTAGACGGCGCGGATCGTGTAGGAGAACGCCATGACCGCGAAGATGAACCACGGCGCGGACTTGCCCACGGCCTGCTCGACGATGCCGCCGATGTAGTACGCGGTCGAGGCGAGATCGCACAGCACGATCGCCGACGCGCGCCAGAAGGAGATGAACGACAGCATCGCCGTCGTCAGTACGACGACTTCGACGACGCGGCGACCGGGCCGCGGCGCTTCAGACTTCACGCTGGCGCACCAGCGCCAGGGCGGCGGCGGGACCCGCGCACCCCGAGAGCTTTTCGATCAGCTCGGCCTGGAACAGGGAGGCGACGCCGCGCAGCAGCTGGAGGTGCAGAGGGAACGCCTCGCGCTTGTTCGGGGAGAAGAAGAGGAAAACGACGCGGACCGGCAGGTCGGGATGCTTCGAGTCCGAAAGCGGGGTCTTGAGCACGGCGAGGCCGGCCCACAGCGCGTCGATGCCGTCCAGGCGCGCGTGGGGCAGGCTCAGGCCCGTGTCGAGCGTCGTGGAGATGCCGCCTTCGCGCTCCAGAACTTTGGCGAGCACGGCCGCGGGATCGTCGAGCCCCGCCTTCGCGCACACCGCCTCGACCAACCGCTCGAAGACCGCCGCCTTGTCCACGCCCGAGGGAGGGTAGAGGATCACGTCCTCGCTGAGCAGAGAGGAGATCTTGATTCCCTTCGGAGTCGGGTTGTTGAGGGGCGCGGAACGTGCGGCGTCGTCTTTTTGGAACCAGGACATGGAAAAAGGGGCGAAGAGCTATTATCGCACGCGCCCCCCTCGCTGTCAAATGGGCTAGAATGCCCGCGTGAAAACGGCCGCCGCCGTCTTCGTCGCCTTGCTTGCGGCGCGCGCCGCGGGTTTCTGGAGCTTCGTCCTCGGCGGGGCGCGCTTCGACGCGGAGTCCGTCCGGCTCCTGCTCGGCTGGGGCGCCGCGCCGCTGCTACTGGCGCTCGCGCTGTGGATCGCCGCGTGGGGATCGGGCCGCCGCGCGCTCCGCGTCCTGCGCGCGCGCGGCCGCGGCGGTCTCGTCGAGGTCGCCGCGGCCGCGCTCGGCCTCGGCCTTCTCGGCCAATGCGTATTCGCGCTCGGCTGGGCCGGACTGCTGAGCCCCGTGCCGCTCGCGGCGCTCGCCATGGCGGCGGCCGTCTGCGCCGTCGGAGCTCTGCCGCGTCCCGCGCGCCCGAAGCTCCCGCGACTCATGCCCGCGGCCGGCGCCGCCGCCGGCCTGCTCGCTTTCGCCGGGCTTTGCGTCATACTGCGCGCGCTGGCGCCCGCCACGGACTGGGACGTGCGCGCCTATCACCTCGCCGTTCCCGAGCTTTATCTGCGCGCCGGACGCTCTCTGCCGCTGCCCTGGCTGATCCACTCGCACTGGCCGCATTTGATGGAAACGCTGTACGCCCTGCCGCTCGCCGCCGGGCGCGACGGCGCGGCCGCGCTCCTGCACGCAGGCGCCGCGGCGCTGCTGGTGTTCGGCGTCTTCCTGGCGGGCAGCGCCGCCGGCGGGCCGGTCGCCGGCTGGAGCGCGGCGCTGCTCCTCGCCGCCCAGCCGGCGCTCCTGCGCGAGGCCGGCACCGCGCACTGCGACGCGGGCGCGGCGCTGTTCGCGCTCGCCGCCGCCGCGGCGCTCGCGCGCGCCGAGAAGGAATCCGGCGACGGCTGGCTCGCGGCCGCGGGCCTGCTCGCCGGTCTCGGCGCCGCGTGCAAGCTCACGATGCTGGCGCCGCTCGCCGCGTGGACCTTGCGGCTCGCCCTGCGGCGGCGCCCGCGCGCCGCCGCCGTGTTCGCGGGCGCGGCCGCGCTGATGGTCGCGCCGTGGTTCCTCAAGGAGTGGCTCGCGAGCGGCGATCCGGTCTGGCCCTTCGCGCCGCGCCTGTTCGGCCTGCCCGCGGCCGCGGCCGCGTTGGGCTCCCGCGCGCCGAGCCGCTGGAGCTTTCCGCCTCCCGCGTGGATGCTGAGCTTCGACGGCCCCGGCTATCTGCTCCTGCCGCTCGCGGGTCTGGCCGCGCTGTCGCGGCGCGCGCGCGCGGCCGCCCCCGGCGCGCTCGAGCGGCTGCTCTGGATCGCGGCCGGGCCGCTGCTGCTGCTCGTCTGGCGCGAGCACGGCGTCTGGCGCTATCTGATGCCGGTCTGGGCCGCGGGCGCGCTCGCCGCGGGACGCGGGGCCGCGGACGCGTTCGCCGCGCGCGGACCGCGCCGCGCCGCGGCCGTTCTCTTGTTGGTCGCCGGCGCGGCTCCGATTATTTTGCCCCCGGACTCGCGGACGCCGAACAACGAATTGTTCGCCGTGCTCGCGCCGCGCCCGACGCGGACGCCCGGCGCGGACCGGCGGGAGTTGTTCGAGGACCGCTCCGTCGACGTGGCGTCCTTCTACCGCGAAACGGCCTCGGTTCTTCCGCCGCGCGCGAAGGTCCTGCTCTTTCGCGAGATCCGCGGCTACCGCGCGGGCTTCGACTACATGTGGGGCGATCCCATGAACCAAGTCGAAATCGACTACGCCTCTCTTCCCGATCCCGCCGCGCTGTGCGCGCGCCTCAAGGAACTCGGCGTGACTCACGTCCTCGATCATCCGGCGTCGACCTTGTACCGGGAAGACCCCGCCTACTACGACGCGCGCACGCTCTCCCTGATGTCCGGCTGCCTGCGCGCCGGCGCGCGCGTCGTCCTCGCGCGCGACGGCCTCGCGCTCCACCAACTTTTGTAGAATCGACTCGTGCGCCAGACTCTCCGCGGCCGGACCGTCGTCGTGACTCGGCCGCGGGAGAAGTCCGCCGCCCTCGCGCGGGTCCTGGGCGAGCGCGGCGCGCGCGTCGTCTTCGCGCCGCTGATCCGAATCGCGCCGCCGCGTTCGCACGGCGCGCTCGACGCGGCTCTGCGCCGCTTGAAGGAATTCGACGCCGTCGTGTTCGCGAGCGTCACCGCCGTCGAGAAGTTTTTCGCGCGCGCCGAATCCGTGCTGCGCGCGCGGCCGGAAGCCCCGCGCCTCCTCGCGGCCGTCGGGGGCGCGACCGCCGCCGCGCTCGCGCGGCGCGGCTGGAAGGCGGCGCTGATCCCCGAGGCGAAGACCGGGGCCGCAATCGCGCGCGCGCTGCGGGTGCCGCGCGGCGCGCGGGTTCTGATTCCCGGTCCCGAGCGCGGACGTCCCGAGCTTCCCGCGCTCCTGCGCAAGCGCGGCGCGCGCGTCGAGCTCGCGACCGCGTACCGGATCGCGCCCGACGCCGCCGGACGCCGCGCGTTCGTGCGCGCGCTCGCGGGCGGCGCCGACGCGGCGTGCTTCGCGTCGGGCTCCGCGGTCGAGTCGGCCGTCGCGGCGCTCGGCGCCCGGCGCGCGAAGTCCGCGCTGCGGGCCTGCGCCGCCGTCGCGATCGGCGTCACGACCGCGGCGGAACTGCGCGCGCGCGGGATTCCGGCGGCCATCGGCTCTTCGCCGGACGCGGAGTCTTTCGCCGACGCGGTCGGGCGCGCGCTGGCGGTGAGGAGAAAGAGATGACGCGCCGCGAGCTGCTGGAGTCCGTCCTGCGCCGCGCGGGCGCCGTCCTCTCGCGCCGCTTCGGCAAGGTGAGCTACCGCGAGAAGCGCCGCGCGGACCTGGTGACCGCGGCGGATTTCGAGAGCCAGAGGCTGATCCTCGCGTCCCTGCGCCGCGCGTTTCCCGGCGACGACTACAAGGCCGAGGAGGACGAGACGAGGCTCACCGGCGCCGAGTATTTGTGGCTGATCGACCCGCTCGACGGCACGGTCAACTACGCGCACGGGTATCCGGCCTCCTGCGTCTCGATCGGCGTCCTGCGCCGCGGCGAGCCGGCGCTCGGCGGCGTCTACGACCCGTTCCGCAAGGAGCTTTTCCGGGCCGAGCGCGGGAAGGGGACGACGCTCAACGGCCGCCGCGTCCGCGTCAGCCGCGCGCGCCGCGTGGCCGACAGCCTGCTCATCACCGGCTTCGCCTACGACCGCGCCGAGCGGCCGGACTTCTACCTTTCGCGCTTCAAGGCCTTCCTCACGCGCGCGCACGACGTGCGCCGCTCGGGCTCGGCCGCGCTCGACATGGCCTGGATCGCCGCGGGCCGCGCGGACGGCTTCTGGGAGTTCAACCTGAATCCGTGGGACGTCGCCGCGGGCTGGCTGCTCGTCGAAGAAGCGGGCGGGAGAGTCTCCGACTTCGACGGCCGCCGCTGGCGCGATCCGATGACGCTCGGCGCGCGCACGCTCGCGACGAACGGCCGCGTGCACGCGGAGATGCTCAAGGTCCTGCGCGGAGTCGAGCCATGAACGACGTGCTGATCCTGGCCGGGGCGCGCACGCCGTTCGCGGCGTGGGCGCACGGGAAAACGGGCCGCGGGACGCCGGGCGGCGCCTTCAAGGACCTCGATCCCTTCGACCTCGGCGCCGCGGCGCTCCAAGGCGCGCTCGCGCGCGCGAAGCTCTCTCCCGCCGACCTCGGCTTCGCCGCTTTCGGCAACATGTACCAGGCCGGCGCGCACGGCTGCTACGGCGCGCGCTATGTGACGCACCGCGCGGGCTGTCCGCCGGAGGTGCCCGGCGTCGCGGTGAACCTCGCCTGCGGCACCGGACTGCTGGCGCTCAAGACCGCGGCCGAGGCGATCATGCTCGGCGAGGCCAAGATCGCGGCGGCCGTCGGCGCGGACGCGCCGAGCCGCCTGCGCCGCGACGTGTTCGTGCCCTCGTTCGTCGACCAGTCCTGCGGCAAGCACATCGCGAAGACCGCCGCGGAGCGCGCGGGGGAGAAGGGCCTCGCGCGCGAGGTCGCCGACGGCTGGGCCTATCGCTCCCACTTCAAGGCGCGCGAGGCCGCCTCTTTGCTCGCCGACGAGATCGTCCCGCTCGCCGGGCTGAGCTCCGACGACGCGGTGCTCGACGCGCCTTCGCCCGAGGCCTTCGCCGCCGCGCGGCCGCTGTTCGACGACGGCAGCACCCTCATGACCCACGCGAACGTGCACGGCGTCGTCGACGGCGGCGCCGCGTTGATCCTCGCCGCGCCGAGGGCCGCGTCCGGCCGCGCGCTCGGCCGTCTCGTCGCCACCGCGCTCGTCGGCGTCCCGCCCGAGCGCATGGCCTACGCGGCGGTGCCCGCGATCAAGCTCGCTCTCGAGCGCGCGCGCTGGCGCGTGTCCGACGTCGACGTCTGGGAGATCAACGAGACGTTCGCCGCCCAGGTCCTGCTCGACGCCGCGGAACTGGGCCTGCGCGAGGAGACGATCAACCCGCGCGGCGGCGCGATCGCGCTCGGCCATCCGTTCGGCGCGACCGGCGTGCGCCTCGTGCTGACCGCCCTGCTCGAGCTGCGCCGGCGCGGGAGGCGGCGCGCGGTCGCGGCGATCAGCGTGGGCGGGGGACTCGGGATCGCGGCGTGCGTCGAGGCGCTCTAGCCTAGACCGGCCAGACGGGGCCGCGCCGCCGCTCGGGCTCCGCGGCCGGGTCCGAGGACGCCGCGGCGGCAGCGGGAGCTTCGACGGGGGCCGTCACGGGTTCCGTCGCGACCGTCGCGGCCGCCGGCGCGGGCTCGACGGGCGCCGTCGTCGCGGACGCCTCGTGCGCCGCCGGAGCGGGCTCCGCCGCCGCGGGCTCAGCCGGAGCCGGCGCCGGCGCTTCGGTCGCGCGATCGGCGAAATGCGCGTCGATCATATCCGCGATGCCGCGGTGCATCGTCTCGCCGAAATCGTAGGTCAGCTCGCGCGGCGCCTCGCGCTCGTTCGACAGTTGGGCGACGCCCGAGGAGCCGGAGGCCTGGTTCAAGCCGGACACGATCTTCGCGATCTCGCCGAGGCGCGCGATCATCGCCTCGTCGCGCTGGTTCGCGGCGTCGAGGCGCTGCGACAGCCCGCGGACCTCCTGCTGGAGGGAGTCGAGCTGGCTCTTGAGTCCCTGCAGATAGGCGGCGGCCGGGCTGGCGCTCGCCTGCGGCACGTCCTCGGACGGCGCGGGATGCGCGGCCGCGGCGATCCCGGCGGCCGACGCGCGTTTCTCGAACGGAGGGGTCTTCGGTTCCGGAGGCGGCGGGGGGGCCGGCGGCGGCGCCTTCGCGGTCGGCGGGATGACGAGGGTCTTCTCCTTCGGATCGAGGATCAGCGTGGCTTCAGGCGGGCGGGGCTCGGCGATGGAGGCGACGGTCGTCTTGGTCACGGGCGCATCCGGCATCGCGTAGACGAACTGCACCGGGGCGGTCTCGCCGGCGGCCGGCTCCTCGGAGATGATCGTCGGCGCCCCGTCGCCGCCCTCGCCGCGATCGGTCGCGGCCGCGGCGGCGCGGTACTGGCTGAGGAGGAAGAAGAAAAGGACCCCGCTGACGAGCAGACCGAACGAGGAGATATAGAACCAGACGTCCGCGAGTAGACCGACCATAGTAAGGAATGGTATCCCACCAATACGACGGTGTCAAGCGCGGCGGCGCCGCGAAGAAGTATAATAGGCCGCCGATGCGCACGCCGATTCCGGGACGGCCGCCGTACCGCCTCGCTTTCTGCCCCCGGGCGGAGGCCGACCGCGCCGCGTCCGTGCCCGCCGACGTGCGCGCGCTGTTTTCCGCGCGCGAACTCGCCGAGCTCGAGGCCTTGCCCGAGCGCCGCCGCCGCGACCGGGCCGCCGGGCGTCTGGCGGCCAAACGCGCGCTCGCCGCGCATTTCGAGTCCGAGGACGGCTGGACGCCGGAACCCGCGGAGCTGGAAATTTTCAACGATGAGTCCGGCCGCCCGGTCCTGCGCCTGCCGAAGGGCGCGCCGGCGGCCGCGCCCGGCTTCTCGATCGCTCACGCCGCCGAGGGCGGCGCCGCCGCGGTCGCATCGGGGGGACGGCGCGTCGGCGTCGACCTCGAGAGCGTCGTCGCGCGGCCGGCCGAAGTGATCGCCTTCGTCGCCGCGCCCGGCGAGGAACGCGGCGCGCCGGCGTCGGACCCTGAAGCGCAGGCGCGCCTTTGGACCGGAAAAGAGGCCGCGCTCAAACTGCTCGGCCTCGGGCTGGACGCGGACGCGCGCGGCGTGCGCGTCGAAAACGGCGAGGCCGCCTTCGAAGGAGCGCCCGCGCGCGCCTGGCGCGCGCTGGGCTCGCCGCGCGTGCGCGTGACGTTCGAGCGCGCGCAAAGCGCCATGCTGGCCGTCGCCTACACGGGAGAATAAATCTATGTCCACCAAAAACGAAGCCACCAACGTTCCGAAGACTCCGGCGCCGCGACCGGCGGCGGAGAGCGTGCGCCGCCTGCGCGCGGCCGTCGAGAAGGCGTCGGCCGGCGGCGGCGCCGCCCGCGTCGAGGCGCAGAAGGCGCGCGGCAAGTTCTCCGCGCGCGAGCGCATCCACTACCTGCTCGACGAGGGCAGCTTTCAGGAGCTCGACCTGCTCGTCACCACGCGCGCGACCGAGTTCGGCCTCAAGGACAAGGACATCCCCGGCGACGGCGTGATCACCGGCTTCGGCCAGGTGAATGGAAGGGAAGTCTGCGTGTACGCGCAGGACTTCACCGTCATCGGCGGCTCGCTCGGCCTCGCGCACGCGCTCAAGATCTGCAAGATCATGGACCTCGCGATGCAGAACCGCGTGCCCGTGATCGGCCTGCTGGACTCGGGCGGCGCGCGCATTCAGGAAGGCGTGGACAGTCTCGACGGCTACGCGGAGATCTTCCACCGCAACGTCGCCGCGTCCGGCGTGATCCCGCAGATCTCCGTGATCCTCGGGCCCTGCGCCGGCGGCGCCGTGTACTCGCCGGCGCTGACCGACTACGTGTTCATGGTCGAGGGCATCAGCAACATGTTCGTCACGGGCCCCGACGTGGTGAAGGCCGCGACCGGCGAGGAAGTCTCCGCCGAGCAGCTCGGCGGCTCCGAGGCGCACTCCGCCAAGTCCGGCGTCTGCCACTTCGTCGCGAAGTCCGAGCCCGACTGCTTCCGCCAGGTGCGCGAACTGCTCGGCTACCTGCCGCAGAGCCGCTTCGAAAAGGCGCCGCGCGTCGCCAATCCCGACCCGGTGAGGCGATCGGTCCCCTTGTTGGAGAAGATGTGCGACCTCGACCCGCGCCGCCCGTACCGCATCCACCACATCATCTGGCAGATCGCCGACGAGCACAAGTTCTTCGAGGTGCAGGCCGTCTACGCGAAAAACATCGTGACCGGCTTCTGCCGCATGGGGGGAGAGGTCGTCGGCGTCGTCGCCAACAACCCCGGACACCTCGCCGGCGCGCTCGACATCAACGCGTCGGACAAGGCCGCGCGCTTCATCCGCTTCTTGAACGCGTTCAACATCCCGATCCTCACGCTCGTCGACGTGCCCGGCTACTGGCCCGGCGTCCAGCAGGAGCACGGCGGCATCATCCGCCACGGCGCGAAGATCCTGCACGCGTACTCCGAGGCCACGGTCCCGAAGATCACGGTCATCCTGCGCAAGGCGTACGGCGGCGCGTACATCGCGATGAGCTCCAAGCACATGCGCGGCGACTTCAACTTCGCGCTCCCGTGCGCGGAGATCGCGGTCATGGGCCCCGCGGGCGCGGTCGAGATCCTGTACTCGCGCGAGATCGCGGCCTGCAAGACGGATGAGGAGAAGCTCGCGCTCAAGGCGAAGCTCTCCGCCGAGTACGCGGCGAAGTTCGCCTCGCCCTACCAGACCGCGTCGACCGGCTCGCTCGACGAGGTCATCGAGCCCGCGCAGCTGCGCTACAAGGTCGTGCGCGCGCTGCGCTTCCTCAAGGACAAGCGCATCGCGGGCACGCACGAGAACCGCGGAAATATCCCGCTGTAGCCGCTTTTGCTATACTCGCCCCGATGATTAAGGCACAGATCCTCGTGGTCGAAGACCAGGCCGCCACCGCGGACCTGATCTTGGAGGTCCTGCGCTCCGAGGGCTTCGAGGCGCAGACGGTCGACACGCTGGCGAAGGCGCGGGCGCGACTTAAAAAAGCGCCGCCCGAGCTCATGATCCTGGACCGCAACTTGCCCGACGGCGACGGCGTCGACCTGCTCGCCGAGATCCGCGCCGACGAGAAGCTCGCGGCGCTGCCGATCATCATCCTGACCGCGAAGAAGGACGTCGCCGACAAGGTCGCCGGCCTGCGCACCGGCGCCGACGACTACGTGGCCAAGCCCTTCAACACCGAAGAGCTCGTCGCGCGCGTCGGCGCGCTGCTGCGCCGCATCGGCAAGGCCGACGAGCCGCCCGCGCTCGAGGCCGGCGGCGTCAAGCTCGACCGCGACGCGCGCAAGGCCTGGGTCGGCGCGCGCGAGATCCCTCTGTCCGCCAAGGAGTTCGACCTCCTCTGGTTCCTGATCTACCGCAAGAACCGCGTGCTGACCCGCGACTTCCTGCTCCAGCACGTCTGGGGCTACGACCCCGGCGTCGAGCTCACCACGAAGGTCATCGACGTCACGCTCTCTCACCTGCGCCAGAAGCTCGGCGCGCCCGCCGAGAAGATCGTCGCGGTCCGCGGGTTCGGCTACCGCTTCGACGCGTGAGCCTCGTCGAGCGGCTGCGCCGCGAGCCGATCGGCGTCGCGTTGGTCTTGATCAACATCGCGCTCGCCTCCGTCATCCTCTACCGGAAGGCTTCCGCGCCGCCGAGCCGCATGCCGCCCGGCCATCCCGACGTCTCGGTGCCCGCCGGCCTCGCGGGCGCGGCGCCGGCGCGGGACTCGTTCGCGCTGAACGGCGTCGTGAAGCTCGGCGAAGGCCGGAAGTGGCCGCAAGGCGGCGCCTACGTGTTCGTGATCGCGCGCGCCGAGGGCGGCGGCGGCCTGCCGTACGCGGTGCGGCGCTACGAGAACGCGTCCTTGCCGCTCGCCTGGTCGCTCGATTCGGAAAACGTGATGATCGCGGGCATGCCCAAGCCCGAGAAGCTGATCGTGACCGCGCGCGCCGACCAGGACGGGAACCCGATGACGCGCCAGCTCGGCGATCTGGAGAGCGCGCCCGTCGCGCTCACGGGAACGAACGCCGCCGTCGAGCTCACGCTCGACCGCGAAGCGCCGCTGTCGGCGCCGTAACGTCAGCGCGCCGGAATCGCCACGTCGAAGGCGAGCTTGTCGCCTTCCTTGAGCTTGAGCCGGTCGGCGGCGCCCGCGGGGAGCTCGAGCACGTACTGGCCGCGGCCGCCGGCGGTCGCGACCTTGTCGTCGGGCGTCTCGGTCGTCGACTTCGGCATGCGCGCGTGGATCACGTCGATCGTCTTGTCGGCGCGGATCCAGAGGATGTCGAGGCTGACCAGCGTGTTCTTCATCCAGAAGTTCAGGTACATTTCCTGAGGGAAGACGAACAGCATGCCGTAGTCGCGGCCGAGCTTCGTGCGGCACATGAGGCCTTTCTCGCGCGACGCCTCCGTGTCGACGACGTCGACGACGACGGTCTTGCCGGACGGATACGAGAGCTTCGCGCGCGTCGGCGCGGTCTGCGGGACGCACGCTGCGGCGGGGGAGGACGTCGACGCGGAGTCAGCGAGAGCGAGCGACGGAAGAACGATGGTCAGCGCGAGGGCGGCGAGTTTCATGGGCTCTTCTCCTGTTCGGTTTTCGATTTTAGCTCTTCGGCGACGCCTCGCGCCGCGTCGGCCCAGCCGCGCGTGCCCCAGGTCCCGAGGCGGCCGAAGAGCAGGCGGTCGAGGTCGTGGAAGAAAACGGCCTGCGCGGGGCCGTCCGCGTACACGTCCTTCACGGCGGCGCGCAGGCGGCGCGCGAATTCGGCGGGACCCGCCGGGTCTTTCTGATGCAGTCCCCAGTCGAAGATGTCGCCGGGCACGACCTGGACGTCGCCGCGCTTCACGTACTTGTGCCAATTCTTCAGCATCGCGGCGAACTGAGCCTTGTCGGCCTGGTAGAACATCAGCGCGTCGAGGTCGACGCCCGCGTCGTTCATCATCACCGGATCCTGGCCGTGGTTCCAGCCCTTGTCCCAGGTGAGCGTGAACGCCCACAGCGGCTTGTTTCCGCCGAGGCGAGACTTGATCTCGTGGACGATCAGCGCGACGCGGTGCGCGCGCCACCACTGCCAGGCGTCGACGAACGCCTGGTCCTGGCGCAGGGCCTTCTTGCGCGCGAGCCAGGTCATGCGCTCGTCGCGCGTGAGCTTCGGCCATTCCGGCGGCACGACGACGCCGGGCATCTCGGCCACGAAATCGTCGACCAACTCGCAGCCGCCGAGCGCGTTGCGGATGTAGTCGAGGCCGAGGAAGTCCACGTTGGGGTCGTCGGCGTAGGGCTTGAGCCGCGCCACGACGTCGTCGACGCGCTTGTGCTCGCGCAGCGAGATCGCGCGCGTGACGGTCGGCTTGCCGCCCGCGACCTCGACGCCGTACTCGTAGCCGGAGAGCTTGACCGACGAGGACATCGTCAGAGAGAATTCGGCGTAGACGCCGAATTTGAGACCGCGCGCGCGCGTCTCCTTCGCGACGTCGGGCAGGAGCGCCGTGTTCGCGTCGTCCCACAGCGCGCCGCTTTTGCCCGGCGACTGGCCGCCGAGAACCCAGAACGCGTCCGCGCGCAGGTACTGCGCCCAATCGAGCAGACCGCGCCAGTCCTTGCGCTGGCCGTCGGGCGCCTGCACGCGCATCGTTTCGAGCGGCGCGACGGTCTCCAAAGTCGTCACGACGAAGCCCGGCTTCAACGGGAGCGGACGCCGCCGGCCGATGCGGAACGGCGCCGCATGCACGCGCTCGCCGAGATCGTCGCGGCCGACGAGAACCGGCCGATACTCGCCCTCCGGCGCGTTCCAGGGCACGGGCCAGCGCGCGCTCCACGCGCTCGGCCCCTCGCGCGCCAGCGAGAGCTCCCGGATGCCCGCGATCGTGGTCAAAGTCTCGCCGCCGCGCGTGACGACGACGCGCGGGGGGGCCGCGGCGAACTGCGCCTGAAGCGCTGGATCGAGCGTCTCGACGCGCACGTCGACCAGGTCGTAGTGCAGATACTCGGCGCGCCCCGCACCGAGCTTGACCTCGCGCCGCGCGCGCGCCCAGTTGAACGCCGCGTAGGAGCCGCCGAGCGCGGCCGCGGCGGCCGCGAAGGCGAGGGCCAGGAGAATCGGACGGCGGCGCGATCGAACCATGGGTGGGGAGGCCTATTCTACCTCACCCGGAAGACGCGCGGGAGAGGGACCGAAGGACCCAATGCCGCGCGTCGGGACGCTTGCTAGAATGCGCCGATGAGAATACTCCTTCTTCTCGCCGCCTCCGCCTGCGCGGCCGCGCCGCTGCAGACGATCGCGCCCCCGGCGGCGTCGGCGCTCGCCTCCGGTTCCGTCGCCGCAGCCGCGGTCGCCGCGCCGTTGGCCCCGTCCGCGGCGTTGTCGGCGGCGGCGCCCGCCGCGCCCGCGCCGTCGGCCTCCCCAATTTTTCCGAACGCCGCCGCGGCCGCCGCGGCCGCCGCGCCGTCCGCCGAGGCGCCGCGCGCGTCGGCCTCCGCGCTCGTCTTCCCGCCCGACTCTCCGCTCGCGTCCGTCGGCGTGAGCGAGGTCGCGCCGTCCGTGTTCCACCTGCACTTCCAGACCCAGCTGCTGCTGACGTCCACGTTCCTGCGCTTCCAGGAGTTCTACGAGTCGCCGAAGTTCAAGGGCAGGGTCTTCACCCTCGAAGAGTTCATCGCCTGGTACAAGACGACGCGCCCGGACGGCCGCTTCTCGTACTACGAGGACTGGGGCGGGTTCAACATCCCCTCAAGCGTGCTCGCGCGCTTCTACGCGGGGGACTTCGATCCGCTCTCCGACCAGGAGAAGGCCCTGCTCGCGCTGTTTCGGGGCCGCGAGAATTTCTACCTGATCGGCACGTACGGCCCCGACGGCGACCCGGAGACTTTGCGCCACGAGATCGCGCACGGCCTCTACGCGACGAACCCGGCCTACCGCGCCGAAGTCGACGCGCTCCTGAAGACCGTCGACCTCGCGCCGGTGTTTCAGATGCTCAAGGACCTGGGCTACCACGAGGGCGTATGGCTCGACGAGTCCCACGCGTACATCGGCGACGCGCCCGCGGACCTCTTCAAGGAAGGCGTGGACCCGAAGCCGTATGCGGACCTGCGCCGCCGGCTGCTCGAAGTTTACGCACGCTACGCGGCGCCGTCCGCCCCCTAAAATGTCCCGCGTCACGCCGCTAATATATGGAAGGCGCGCGCGGACTTTTTTAGTATACTGCGAACCGCAACTCACGACAGCGGAGGACGGCGAGAAATGGTGACCGGATTGGTGCTGGTGCGGCTCATGGCGGGCAAGGAAAAGGGCGCGCTGTCCCGCCTGAAGGAAATCAAGGGCGTGTCCCACGTGACCGCGGTGTTCGGCCGCTGGGACCTCGTGCTCGACATCGAGACCGAGGACGTGGGCACCCTGTCCAACGTCGTCGTGCGCGACATCCGCGCGATCCCCGGAGTGCTCTCCACGGAGAGCCTCGTCACGACCTCCATTTAGGTGGAGCCGGTCCTCTCCGTCCGCGGCCTGAGGACGCACTTCGTCACGCGCGAGCGGACGGTCAAGGCCGTCGACGGGATCTCCTACGACTTGTTCCCGGGCAAGACGCTCGCGATCGTCGGCGAGTCGGGCTCGGGCAAGAGCGTGCACGCGCTCTCGATCCTCGGCCTCCTGCCGATGCCGCCGGCGAAGATCGTGGCCGGCGAGATCCTGTACCGCGGCAAGGACCTGCTGAAGATGCCGCCGGCGGACCTGCGCGCGATCCGCGGCAACCGCATCGCGATGATCTTCCAGGAGCCGATGACGAGCTTGAACCCGGTCCTGCGCGTCGGCGAGCAGATCGCCGAGGCGATCATCCTCCACCAGAAGAAGTCGAAGGCGCAGGCGTGGGCGAAGGCCGTCGATCTTTTGAAGAAGGTCGGCATCCCGCACCCGGAAGAGCGCGTCCACGACTACCCGCACCAATTCTCCGGCGGCATGCGTCAGCGCGCGATGATCGCGATCGCGCTGTCCTGCGAGCCCGACGTGCTGATCGCCGACGAGCCCACGACCGCGCTCGACGTGACCATCCAGGCGCAGATCCTCGAGCTGATGAAGGACCTCCAGCGCGAGTACAAGATGGCGATCATCCTGATCACGCACAACATCGGCGTCGTCGCCGAGATGGCCGACGACGTCGTCGTCATGTACGCGGGACGCCCGGTCGAGCAGGCCGCCTGCGGCGCTCTCTTCAAAAACCCGCAGCACCCTTACACGAAGGGCCTGCTCGCGTCGGTCCCGTCGATCTACGTGCGCAAGGAGCGCCTCGAGGCGATCCCGGGCCAGCCGCCGGACCTGGGCGCCGGCCTGCCCGCGGGCTGCCCGTTCGTCTCGCGCTGCTCCTGCGCGATGGAGCGCTGCCAGAACGACGACCCGCCGCAGTTCCTCTTGAAGGGCGGGCGCATGTCGAACTGCTGGAAGGCCGAGGAAGCCTGCGAGAACCGCACGCACCGCTTCGAGTCCGCGCACGAGGCGGCGAAATGACCGAGACCCCGATCCTCGAAGTCAAGAATTTGAAGAAGCACTTCTCCGCGCGCTCGCAGATGTTCGAGGAGAAGTCCACCGTGAAGGCCGTCGACGGCGTCTCCTTCTCGGTGCTGCCGCAGGAGAGCTTCGCGGTCGTCGGCGAGTCCGGCTGCGGCAAGACCACGCTCGGCAAGCTCGTGCTCGGCCTGGAGAAGGCGACCGAGGGCCAGGTGCTCTTCGAAGGCAAGGACGTCGCCGCCATGTCGCGCGCCGAGCTCAAGGCCATGCGCGCGCGCATGCAGGTCATCTTTCAGGATCCGTACTCCAGCCTCAATCCGCGCATGACCGTCGAGCAGATCATCACCGAGCCGTGGGACATTCACGGCCTGCACCGCGACGGCGCCGCGCGCACCGCGCGCCTCAATAAATTGCTCGACGACTGCGGCATCGCCAAATCCTTCTTGACGCGGCACCCGCACGAGTTCTCGGGGGGACAGCGTCAGCGCGTGGGCATCGCGCGCGCGCTGGCGCTCGAACCCAAGCTCGTCGTCGCCGACGAGCCGGTCTCCGCGCTCGACGTCTCCATCCAGGCGCAGATCCTGAATCTGCTCAAGGACCTGCAGAAGGAGCACCGCCTCGCGTACCTGTTCATCTCTCACGACTTCTCCGTGGTCCGCCACCTCTGCACGCGCATCGCGGTCATGTACCTGGGCCGCGTCGTCGAGGCCGCCGACTCCGAGACCCTGTTCAACGATCCCCAGCACCCGTACACCGAGGCCCTGCTCTCCGCCGTGCCCGTGCCCGACCCTTCGATCGAGCAGAGGCGCAAGCGCATCCTTCTCACCGGCGACGTGCCGAGCCCGCTGAAGCCCCCGCCCGGCTGCCGCTTCCATCCGCGCTGCCGCTACGTGAAGGACGCGTGCCGCACGCAGGACCCGGCGCTCGCCGAGGCGCGCGCGGGACACTTCGCCGCCTGCCCCGTTCTGCCGTTCAAAGACAAGCGCAGCGACGCCGCCTTGGTCGCTCTCTAAAAACTCGCCGCAAAGGGAAGCCCCATGAGCAGCTCCGGTTCCGCGCCGACGAAAGCCGCCCCGCTGACCAGCTACATTGCGAACGACTCCAAGATCCCGGAGTTCACGGTCCAGGCCGTCATCCTCGGCTTCGTGCTCTCGATCGTCTTCAACGCGGCGAACGCCTACTTGGGCCTCAAGATCGGCCTGACCGTCTCGGCGTCGATCCCGTCCGCGATCATCTCGATGGGCGTCCTGCGCATGCTGCTGCCCAAGCTCATCGGCCGCACCGGCACGGTGCTCGAGAACATGGTGGTGCACTCGATCGCGTCGAACGGCGAGTCGCTCGCCGCCGCGATCATCTTCACCGTGCCCGCGCTGTTCTTCATGGACTATAAGGTCACCAACACGGAAGTGTTCCTGCTCGGCAGCGCGGGAGGCGTGCTCGGCATGCTGATGATGATCCCGCTGCGCTACGCGCTCGTCGTGACCGAGCACGAGAATCTCCCTTTCCCGGAAGGCACCGCGTGCGCGCAGGTGCTCGTCGCGGGCGACAAGGGCGGGGCGAGCGCGGCACCCGTGTTCTGGGGCATCCTCGGCGGCGGCCTCTACAAGTTCGCGATGTCGGGACTCAACCTCTTCAAGGACGTGCTGTTCTGGAGCTCGCCGCAGCTCAATCAAGCCGGCTTCGGCTACGAGGTCTCGCCGCTGCTCGTCGGCGTGGGCTACCTCGTCGGCCTGCGCATCGCGGCGGTCATGCTCGCGGGCGGCCTGCTCGGCTACTGGGTGCTGATCCCGCTGGTCCACGCCATGGGCGGCCACAACATCATCGCGCCCGGCACCGTGCCCATCGACGAGATGACGACCGCGGCCCTGCGCGGCACCTACGTGCGCTACATCGGCGCCGGCGGCGTGGCCTTCGGCGGTCTCGTGAGCCTGCTGAAATCGCTGCCCGACATCATCGGCTCGGTCAAGCAGAGCCTCGCCACGCTCGCGAAGTCCTCCGCCGCGAAGAAAGTCGGGGGGGAGTCGGAAAAGGACCGCGAGCACAAGGCCGTGGTGTTCGGCGGCGCCGCGCTCGGCTTCCTCGTCGGCGGCTTCGTCGGCGACCACGAGTCGGCGACCGGCCTCCTGCTTCAGCTCGTGCTCGGCGGCCCGGTCGGCGCGCTGCTCGGCGCCGCGCTGTTCCATTTTCTCGGCAAAGCCGCGGCGAAATACGGCCGCGGCTTCGGCCGCACCGAGCACGATCTGCCGCTGCCGGTCGTCGGCCTCGGCATCGTCGCGATGTTTCTCATGGTCTGGCTGACCCCGAGCTTCGGCCTCTCGTTCATCGAGTCCGCCGTCGTCGTCGCGTTCTGCTTCTTCTTCGTGGCGGTTTCGGCGCGCATGGTCGGCCTGATCGGCACCACGAACCAGCCGGTGTCCGGCATGACGATCACCGCGCTCCTCGCGATCACCTTGCTCTTCAAGCTCCTCGGCCACAGCCCGGACATGATCAAGACGGCGGCGATCATGGGCGGCGCCATCGTCTGCATCGCGATCTCGCTGTCCGGCGACCTGTCCCAAGACATGAAGACGGCCGTGCTCGTCGGAGCCACGCCGTGGAAGATCCAGATGACTCACATCATGGGCACCCTCGTCTCGGCGGTGCGCTCGGGCTTCATCCTGCTCATTCTCTATAAAGCCTACGGCTTCGGCGCGCCGAGCGCCGCGCACCCGCACGCGCTCGAGGCGCCGCAGGCCCAGCTCATGGCGAAGCTCGTCGAGGGCGCGACCGGCGGCCAGCTGCCTTGGACCTTGCTGCTGACCGGCGCCGGCATCGGCCTCGCGGTCGAGCTCTGCGGCATGTCGGCGCTCGCGTTTTCGATCGGCCTGTACCTGCCGCTGACGAACTGGCCGATGATCTTCCTGGGCGGCCTGATCGCGTGGGCGATCGCGCGGCGTCGCGGCGGCGAGACGCGCGAGGACGACCCGGGCTCGCTGTTCAGCTCCGGCCTCATCGCCGGCGAGGCGCTGATGGGGATCGGCCTCGCGTTCATCACCGTGCTCGTGAGCACTTACGGAACCGCGCCGACGGACGCGACCGACAGGCTCGGCGCTCTGCTGTACCCGCTGTCCGACGCGCTCAACAAGATGTCGACGTTCCATGCGCTTCCCGACGACGGGGTGCTCGGGCCCTCCGGGGTGTTCGGCACGCCGCTGAACCAGGCGGCGCTCTCGACCGTCCTGCTCCTCGGCATGACCTACGTGCTCTGGCGCTTCGCGACGGCGAAGAAGAAGCATGCGTAGAGCGGCGCTCGCCGCGCTCCTGCTCGCCGCGGCCGCCCTGCCCGCGCGCGCGGACAAGGACACGACGTCGCTGACCTACCTGCTGTCGGCGGACGTCGACAGTCTCGACCCCTCCTGGGCGTACGACGCGACCTCGCTGTTCGTCGTTCAGCAGGTGTACGAGAATCTCGTCGAGTTCGACGGCACGGCGGTGGACCGATTCGGACCGCGCCTGGCCTCGGTCGTGCCGACCAAGGAGAACGGCTTCCTGTCCGCGGACGGCCTGTCCTATGCTTTTCCGCTGCGCGGCGGCGTGAAGTTCCACGACGGAACGCCGATGACCGCCGAGGACGTTCGCTATTCGGTCCTGCGCTTCCTGCTGACCGACCGCGAGGGGGGGCCGTCGTCGCTGCTGCTCGAGCCGCTGACCGGGCGCCGCTCCACTCTCGGGCCCGACGGGAAGCCGGACCCCGCCGTCTACGACCTCGCCGAAAAGGCCGTCTCCATCCAGGGCGGCGCGCTCGTCCTGCGCCTGCAGAAGCCGTTCGCGCCGATGCTCGCGGTCCTCGCCGGCTACGCGCACGTCGTCTCGAAGGCCTACGTCGCGGCCCACGGCGGCTGGGACGGAACGCGGGAGACGTGGACTCAGAACTGGAATCCGGCCAAGGAGGCCTCGGCTCTCTACGAGCGCGAGGACGGCACGGGCCCTTTCGTCCTGCAGAGCTGGGACCGCTCCGGAAAAAATCTCGTGCTCCTGCGCAACGAGTCCTACTGGCGCTCGGAGCCGTCGCTGAAGACCGTGCGGCTGGAGACCGTGGAGAACCCGCGCACGCGGCGTCAGCGCCTCGACAGCGCCGACGCCGACGTGGCGCAGATCGACCCGCGGCAGATCGGCTATTTCGAGCAGGCGCCGGGCATCATCGTCGACGAGGTCCCCGACGTCGAGGTCCAGAACGTCGTGTTCTTCAACGAGAAAATAGATCCGAACGACAACGAGTGGCTCGGCTCCGGCGCTCTCGACGGCGCCGGCATCCCGCCCGACTTCTTCGCCGACGTCGACGTGCGCCGCGCGTTCGCGAACGCCTTCGACGACGACTACTTCATCCGCGAAGGCTACCGCGGCCGGGCGACCAAGTCTCACGGCCCGATCCCGCCGGGCCTGCTCGGCTACGACCCGAGCACGCCGGGCTGGCCCTACTCGCCCGACGAGGCCGCGCGGTCCTTCAAGCGCGCGCGCGGCGGCCAGATCTGGGAGCAGGGCTTCACTTTGCCGATCGCGTACACGGAAGGTCGCGACGACCGCCGCCTCGCGTGCGCGATCCTCGCGCACGACCTGCCGCTGATCAATCCCAAGTTCCACATTGAGTGCCGCGGAATCCCGCAGTCGAAGCTGCTCGACGAGCTGCGCGCCCGGCGCCTGGGCGCCTTCGTGTTCCGCTGGGTTCTCGACTACCCGGACCCGCACAACGCGGTGGAGCCGTTCCTCCACTCCTCCGGGTTCTTCGCCAAAGCTCTTTCGTATTCGAGCCCGCGCGCCGACGCGCTCATCGACAAGGCCGCGACCGAGCTGGACCTCGCCCAGCGCCGCGCCGATTACGCGGAGCTGCAGTCGATCGCGATCTCCGACGCGCCGATGATCTTCACCGTCGACGCGCCCGGCGCGCTCGCGCGCCGCGTCAACGTCTCGAACTGGGTGTACCATCCGATCCAGCCCTACGGCAGTCTTTACGAGGTCACCAAACTCCCATGATGAAGAAATCCGCCGCCGTCCTGCTGGCGCTCGCCGCGGCGCTCGCCCCGGCCGCCGCGGCCGTGAAGAATCCCGACACGTTCGTCTACGCGTCCATCGGCGACCCGGAGAGCTTCGACCCGGCGTGGGCGTACGACACCTCGAGCCACAACACGATCGCGAACGTCTACGAGTACCTGGTCGCCTTCGACGGCTCGGGCGTGCGCGTGAAGGACCTCGTCGGACGTCTTTCGACGAAGGTCCCGAGCCGCGCCAACGGCCTGATCTCCGCGGACGGCCTCACCTACCGCTTCCCGATCCGCAAAGGCGTGAAGTTCCACGACGGCTCGACGCTGACGCCCGAGGACGTGCGCTACTCGCTGATCCGCTTCATGCTCTACGACCGCGACGGCGGCCCGTCGTCCCTGCTCCTCGAGCCGATCCTGGGATTGTCGTCGACGCGCAAGGACGGCAAGCTCGTCGAGGACGCCTACGCGCGCGCCGCGAAGGCCGTCACGGTGCAGGGGGACTCCGTCGTCGTCCGCCTGCCCAAGCCGTTCGCGCCTTTCCTGACCATCCTCGCCAATTTCGGCGCGATTCTTTCGGAAAAGTGGTGCATCGCGCACGGACAATGGGACGGCCGCGCGGACAGCTGGAAGTCCTACAACAACCCGACGCTCGACCGCGCCCTGCCGCGCACGGAGATGAACGGGACGGGACCTTTCAAGCTCTCGCGCTTCGAGGCGAACACGAAGGAGACCGTGCTCGAGCGCAACGACTCCTACTGGCGCAAGCCCGCCGCGCTCAAGACCGTCGTGATCAAGGTCATCGACGAGTTCGAGACGCGAAAGCTGATGCTCAAGGCCGGCGACGCCGACTCCATCTACGGGCCGCAGATGTATTTTCCGCAGCTCCAAGGCCTTCCGGGCGTGACGCTCGTCGACGGCTTGAACCTGCTCGAGCGCAGCCCCGTCGTGTTCTTCGCGGTGAAAATGAACCCCGTCGGCAACGGCAACATCGGCTCGGGCCGGCTCGACGGCGACGGGATCCCGGCGAATTTTTTCTCCGACAAGGACGTGCGCAAGGCCTTCGCCTACGCGATCGACGCGGACGCGTACGTGCGCGACCTCGCGCGCGGCAAGGGCAAGGCGACGAACAGCCTGCTGCCGCCCGGCGTGCTCGGCTACGAGGACCGGCCGCCGAAATACCATCTGGATCTCAAGAAGGCCGAGGAGCACCTGCGCAAGGCGTGGGGCGGGCAGGTCTGGGACAAGGGCTTCAAGCTCGCGATCGTCTACAACGCGGGCTCGGCTCCGGCGCAGTCGATCTGCCAGATGATCCAGCGCAACATTCAATCGCTGAACCCGAAGTTCCGCGTCGACATCCGCGTGCTGCAGTGGTCGACGTATTTGGAGCAAAGCCAGCAGAAGAAGATCCCGATCTTCGTGGGCGCGTGGCAGGCCGACTACCCGGACCCGCACAACTTCCTCTTCCCGCTGCTGCACTCCGACGGCTACTTCCCGACCCAGCAGGGTTACTCGAACCCGGAGCTCGACAAGCTCATCGAGCAGGGGGTGCGCACGCTCGACGAGACCAAGCGCGCCGCGATCTACCGCAAGATCCAGGACATTTACGAGGAAGAGGTCCCGCACGTGCAGATCGCCGACGGCGCGCGCTACCGCGCGTCGCGGACCTGGGTCAAGGGCTCCGTCTTCAATCCGATCTTCCCCGACGCGCCCTACGGCGACTATTATTACAACCTGCACAAAGCCGAATAAAAACGAGGTAGAATGCACGACATGATCCGACTTCTGCTCTGCGCGGCCCTCGTGGGCGCGCCCGCCGCTCCGGCGTTCGCCGCGGGGGCGGTCAAGAATCCCGACACCTACACCTACCTGACGATCTCCGACGCCGACAGCATGGACCCCGCGTGGGGCTACGACACGGCCAGCGACCTGATGATCCTGAACGTGTACGACACGCTGTGGACGTTCGACGGCAAATCCACCGAGAAGCTGACCCCGCTGATCGCCACGAAGATCCCGAGCAAGGAGAACGGGCTGATCTCCCCGGACGGCAAGACGTACACGATCCCTCTGCGCCACGGCGTCAAGTTCCACGACGGCACGGAGATGACGCCCGAGGACGTGCGCTACTCGCTGCTGCGCTTCATGCTGCTCGACCGCGCGGCGGGCCCGTCGTCCTTGCTCCTCGAGCCGCTCGTCGGCTACCCGAACACGCGCGACGACGCGGACAAGATCAACCCGAAAGTCTGGGACGACGTCAACCGCGCGGTGACCGTGCAGGGCGACAGGCTGATCCTGCGCCTGCCGCACCCGTACGCGCCGATCCTCAGCATTCTCGCGACGTGGGCGCCCGTGGTCTCCAAGAAGTGGGCGATCGCGAACCGCGACTGGGACGGCACGCAGGCGACGTGGGAGAAGTTCAACAACTCCTCGAAGGAGCAGTCGCCGTTCTTCGAGCGCGCGAACGGCACGGGACCGTTCAAGCTCGTGCGCTGGGACCGCCGCACGAAGGAGTTCGTGCTCGAGCGCTGGGACGGCTACTGGCGCGCGCCCGCGAAGATCAAGAATGTGATCGTCCGCGGCGTCAACGAGTTCGGCACGCGCAAGCTCATGCTCATCAACGGCGACGCCGACGCGATCTACGCGGACCGCCCGCTCTGGTCCCAGCTGCAGAACCTGCCGGGCGTGCAGATCGTCGACGACCTGCCCACGATGCAGAACGACCCGGTCGTGTTCTTCACGTTCCAGGTCAACACCGTCGGCAACGCCTACGTGGGCTCCGGCAAGCTCGACGGCGAGGGCATCCCGGCGGACTTCTTCGCCGACAAGGACGTGCGCAAGGGCTTCGCCTACGCGTTCGACTACAAGGACTTCATCGGCGACGTCCTGCGCGGCAAGGGAACGCAGGCCACCGGCTCGATCCCGAACAGCATGCCGGGCCACAACCCGAACCAGCAGACGTATCATCTGGACTTGAAGAAGGCGGCGGAGCACTTCAAGAAGGCGTTCGGCGGCCAGGTCTGGGAGAAAGGCTTCCACTTCACGATCGCCTACAATTCCGGCAACATGCCGCGCGAGACGGTGTGCCAAATCATCAAGCGCAACGTCGAGGGGCTCAACCCGAAGTTCCGCATCGACGTGCGCGCGGTCGAGTGGCCGACCTTCCTCGACGCGCAGAAGGCGTCGAAGCTGCCCATCTTCGTGCTCGGCTGGAACGCCGACTACCCGGACCCCCACAACTTCGCGTTCCCGCTGCTGCACTCGAAGGGCGACTACCCGCCCTACCAGCACTTCAAGGACCCCGAGATGGACCGCCTGATCGAGGAGGCGAACTCCGAGACGAACCCGACCAAGCGCAAGGAGATATACTTCAAGCTCCAGGCGCTCGAGTTCGAGGAAGTCCCGCACCTGAACCTCGTCGACGAGGTCCGCTACCGCACCCAGCGCGACTGGGTGAAGGGCTGGGTGAACAACCCGGTGTTCCCGGACGCGCCGTACGGCAGCTACTTCTACACGATCTACAAGCAATAGTGCTCAAGTTCGCGCTGAAGCGCCTGGCGTTCCTGCCGCTGGTGATGTTCGGGGTCACGGCCCTGCTCTTCCTCTGCCTCCAGCACCTCTCTCCCGAGATGCGCGCGTCGCTCTACATCAAGGACCCGCGCCAGCTCTCCCAGCTGGAGTCGGTGATCGAAAAGTACGGCCTGAGGAAGCCCGTGTACGTGCAGTACGGGATCTGGCTCAAGCAGCTCGCGCACGGCGATCTGGGCTATTCGGAAACCGCGAAGATGCCGGTGGCCGAGGCGATCATGTCGTTCTTCCCGGCGACGTTCGAATTGACGCTCGTCGCGTTCTTCCCGATCATCATCGTCGGCGTGTTCTTCGGCGTGCTGTCGGCGGTCTACCGCGACAAGTTCATCGACCACGTCTCGCGCTTCGTCGCGATCACCGGCTACTCTTTGCCCAGCTTCGTGCTCGGGCTTCTGCTTCTGATGGTGTTCTACGGCCGCCTGCACATGTTCCCGCCGGGGCGCTACTCGCTCGACACCGACACCTTGCTCCAGGCGGGGAATTTCCACCACTGGACCGGCCTGCTGTCGCTCGACTGCGTGCTCAACGGGCAGTGGAGCGCGGCTCTGGACGTCCTCTCGCACCTCGTTTTGCCCGCCGCGACTCTCCTCTATATCGAGGTCGCTCTGCTGCTGCGCATCACGCGCTCGTCGATGCTCGAGGAGCTGACCAAGGACTACATCCGCACCGCGCGCGCGAAGGGCCTGCCCGAGCGCGTGATTATTCGCAAACACGCTCTCGCGAACGCGCTGATTCCCGTCGTCACGCTGTCGAGCCTGCTCTTCATCAGCCTCTTGGGCGGAGTCGTCATCACCGAGACCGTCTTCGACTTCCCGGGCATCGGCCACTGGGGCGTGCAGGCCGCGGAACAGCTCGACATCGCCGGCGTGCTGGGCTCCGCGCTCCTCGCCGCGTTCCTGTTCGTCTGCGCGAACCTGGTTTCCGACATGCTCTACGCGGTCGTCGATCCGCGCATCCGCGTGGGGGGGAGCTGACGTGGAGCGCCTGAAGCGGATCTGGAAGCAGCTCAAGCGCAAGCCGATGTCCCTGCTCGGCTTCGGCCTCATCGGCTTCTTCTTCGTCGTCGCCGTCTTGGCGCCCGTGCTCGCGCCCGTCGAGGCCGGCAGCCGCGACGCCTACACCATGCCGCAGAGCGGCTACGGGGCCGATCCGGTTTTGCCGTCTCACGAGCACCTGTTCGGCACCACGGAGAGCCAGTACGACCTCTACTACGGCATGGTCTGGGGCACGCGCACCGCGTTCAAGGTCGCGGTCAAGGTCGTCAGCGTCTCCGTGCTCATCGGCGTGCTCGTCGGCGGCGCCGCCGGCTTCTACGGCGGCTGGGTCGACGAGGTCTTGATGCGCTTCACCGACATCGTGCTCGCCTTCCCGGACCTCGTGCTGGCCGTCGTCATCGTCGCGGTCCTCGGCCCCAGCCTCGACCACGTGATGTATTCCGTGATGGCCGTGTCGTGGCCGTCCTATGCCCGCCTCATGCGCGGCGACGTGCTCTCCGTCAAGGAGCGCGACTTCGTGACCGCCGCGCGCTCGCTGGGCGCCTCCGACGCGCGCATCCTCTTTCGCCACATCATCCCGAACTCCATCTACCCCGTGCTCGTCGTCGCCTCGCTGTCGACCGGCTCCGTCGTGATCACCGCCGCCGCGCTGTCCTTCCTCGGCCTCGGCGCGCCTCCCGGCTACGCCGACTGGGGCTACCTGATCTCCCTGTCGCGCAACTGGATCATGGGCTCCTCCGGCGACCCGTTCGCCTACTGGCACACGGTCTTCATCCCCGGCATCGCCATCTTCCTGTTCGTCCTCGGCTGGAACCTGCTCGGCGACGCCGTCCGCGACATCCTCGACCCGCGACAGAAGTAAGCGCTCGCAGACGGCGCCCCTGCTCCGCCGCACGCCGCCGCTCCCGGCCGGGTTCGAGGTCCATACAACACCTACGACTCGGGGGGCGAAAAAGTTCCGTCGCCGGAGGCGATCAGAACTTCACGTACAGGTTGCCGGACAGAGCGATGCCGTAGAAAGAGAGGGAAGAGGACTCGAACCCGGCCGCCTGCCCCGCGGACGTCGGGTCGTAATTCGCCGAGGCGATCACGATGTAGGAAAGACTCGCGCCGAGCCCGACATTGTCGGTGAAGCGCGCGTCGACCTCAGGGCGCAGCATCAGCATCGCGCTGGTCTGAGTCGTGTTCACCAAGCTCCGGCTTTCGCTCGTGAAGGTGTCCGCCCAAACGAATCCGGCGTTCGGCTGGGCGCCGAGCGAGAAATTCGTGGACGCGAAGCCCACGCCGCCGAGCAGGCGCAGCCGAAGCCGGCCCGCGTCGGTCGACACGCGCGCCAGCGCCATGCCCATCAGCGAACGGAACCGGGTCGTCGTCTGGAAATTGGTGATCAAGGCGCTCGATTGGTGCGCTCCGCCGGAAACGTCCTCGAGACCCGCGCCGAACTCCAAGAACGGGGCCTGCGCGACCCGATGCAAGGCGAGGGCGCCGAATTCGTAGCCGGTGCCGGCGATGGTGTCCGTCCCCTGGACCGTCAGTTTGGTGCGCGGGATGAAGATGCCGCCGTCCACGCCGTAGGTGTTGGCGGAGGACGCGGCGTCCGGGCGATCGGCCGGCGACGGAGATAAGAAGCCGGGGACCGTCGCCGGCGGGGGCGGAGCCGCGGCCCCGGGCGGCGGTGGGACCGCGGGGGCCGAGGGCGCCGCGGCCGAGGTGTCGACGCCGGCGATCTGCGCGCGCGGGATGCGCAGGTCGGCCGACGCGTCGCTCAACGTCGCGTCGACGGCGCGCAGGACGGTGCCGTCCCGCAGCACGAGAAAGCCGGGGTGCGGCGAGGCGCGGGCTTTCTCCCAGTCCTCCGCGTCGAACTGATCCTTCGCGACGATGATCTCGACCGCGTCCCCGGTCATGCCCACGACGCTGCCGTAAATCATGGCGCCGTCCGTGAAGCGCACGGCGTCGGCGCGCGCGGATGCCGAAGTCAAGGCGAGCAGCAGGGGGAGGATCATCCGAATGTCTCCGGGCCGACGAGAATCACGACGGATAATTTTACCCGATTCCGAACGCGGCGACTCTTGATTCCGGGCTTCCGAAAGGCCAAACTTACGGGAGAGGGCCCTATCATGAACACTCTGAACTCCTTGCTGGACCGCGCCGTTCAAGAGGGCGGGCAAAAAACCGCCTACGTGCTCGGCGATCGGCGCGTGTCGTTCGCGTCCGTCTACGCGGACGTCCTCGCCATCGCGGAAGGCCTGCGCGCGGCGGGCGTGACGAAGGGCGCGCGCGTGGCGATCGTGCACCGCAACTCGCCGGAGTTCGTGATCGCGTACTTCGCGCTGAGCCGGCTCGGCGCGATCGCGGTGCCGATCAACTTCATGGTGCAGAAGCCCGACGAGCTCGCGTACATGCTGCGCGACTGCGGCGCGTTGGGCGTGGTGACTCAAGAAGAATTTCTGCCGGGACTGCTCGGCGCCGCGGAGAAGTGCCCGACGCTCAAGGCCCTCTGGGTCACGGACCAGTCCCCGGAAGAAATCTCCCATCCGATCGTGAAGGATTTCGACTCCCTGCGCCGCGCGGCGCCCGCGCAGTACGGCCAGGACGCGGCGATCGACACCGACGTGGCCGCGATCCTGTACACGTCGGGGACCACCGGCTTCCCGAAGGGCGTGATGCTGACGCACCGCAACCTGGTCTCGAACTGCGAGAGCTCGATCAAGCGCATCCTGCTCACGCGCAAGGACGTGATGCTCTGTATCCTGCCCATGTTTCACAGCTTCGCCTGGACCGCGCTGATCCTGACTTCCTTGCGCCTCACGCTCAAGGTCGTGATCTCGCCGGCGATCGCGCCGCCCAAGCCCTGGCTCAAGGCGATGGGCCAAGAGGGCGTGACCTTGTTCGCCGCCGTGCCGCAGGTGTACGCGGCGCTGGGCCGCGAGGCGCGGGACTTCAAGACGCGCCTCTTCCTCAAGTTTTACTCTTTCCGCAAGGTCCGCATCGGCGTCTCGGGCGCCGCGCCCCTCGCGGTCGCGACCGCGAACGCGTTCAAGGACACCGTCGGCGTCTCGATCATCGAGGGCTGGGGCCTGACCGAGACCAGCCCCGTCGCCACGGTGACTCCGCCGGACGACATCCGCTTCGGCGCGGTCGGCACGCCGATCGAAGGCGTCAAGCTCAAGATCGTCGACGACGACGAGAAGGAGCTGGCGCAGGGCGCCGAAGGCGAGATCTGCGTGAAGGGCGACAACGTGATGAAGGGCTACTGGGGCCTGCCCGAGGCGACGGCCGCCGCGTTCACGAAAGACGGCTGGCTCAAGACCGGCGACGTCGGCGTGATCGACGCCGACGGCTACCTCTCGATCCGCGACCGCAAGAAGGACATGATCATCGTGAAGGGACTCAAGGTTTTCTCGGCGCAGGTCGAAGCGTTGATCGCCGAAAACCCCAATATCGAAGAATCCGCGATCATCGGCGTGCCCGACGAGGCCGGCGACGAGACGATCAAGGCCTTCGTCGTTCTGAAGAAAGGCTGCGTCCTCGAGAAGACGGCCCTGATGCAGTTCTTCCGCGAGAAGCTCGACGCCTACAAGCGCCCGCGCGACGTCGAGATCGTCGACGCCCTGCCCAAGAACGCCCTGCAGAAGGTCCTCAAGCGCGAGCTGCGTCAGCGCGAGCTCGACAAACAGCGCGTCCCCGCCGGGAAGAAGGGCTAGGAGACATGGCCGGACGCCGGATCCGCCTGACGGCGGAAGCGCGCGAGGCCCTGAAGCGGGTCGCGGCCCTGCGGGCCGAGCCGGTCTGGCTCGTCGGCGGCGCGATCCGCGACGCCGCGCTCGGCCGTCCCAGCGCCGACCTCGATCTCGCCGGACGCGACGCGCGCGGACTCGCGGCGCTGATCGCGCGCGCGTTCAAGGGCACGCTCGTCACGCTCGACGCGGAGAACGCCGTCTACCGACTCGTCCTGCCGCCGGTCCGCGGCCGCGCGCTCAAGCAGATCGACGTGGCCGAAATAATCGGCCGCGATATCGGAGAAGACTTGAAGCGCCGCGACTTCACCGCGAACGCCGTCGCGCTCCCGTTGCCCGCGCGCCTGCCGCCGGCCGTGCCCGAGAAGTCCTTTCTCGATCCGAGGGGGGGACTGTCCGACATCGCGCGCGGCGTCCTGCGCTGCGAGGACGAGGGCCCGTTCAAGGACGATCCCCTGCGTCTCCTTCGCGCGTTCCGAATCGCCGCGCAGACCGGACTGACGCTGGACGCGGCCACGACCGCGCTCATCAAAAAGAATCGCCGCCTCGTGCGCAAGCCCGCGGGCGAGCGCGTGCAGGCGGAACTGCTGGCGCTGTGCGCGGTCCCCGGCGCGTCGCAGAGCCTGCGCCTGATGGACGAGTGCGGCCTGCTCACCGCGCTCTTCGAGGACCTCGAGCCCGCTCGGCGCTGCGCGGAGGACTACTACGGGACCGGCGGCGTGCTCAAGCACACGCTCGAGGTCTGCGCGCGCCTCGACTTCCTGCTCACGCGCTTCGCGAAAATTTATCCCGACCTTGCGCGCAGCTTCGACGAGTATCTGTCCGCGCGCGCGTCCGGCGGCGTCCCGCAGCGCGCGGTCCTGATGCTCGCCGCGCTGCTCCACGATATCGCCAAGCCCGAGACCGCGCGCAGCGTCGACGGCCGCCTGCGCTTCTTCGAGCACGACACGCTCGGCGCCGTGCGCGCCGCCAAACTACTGCGCGACCTGCGCTTCTCGCGCGAGCACGTCGAGACGATCGCCGCGATCGTCCGCCACCACCTGCGCCCCGGCCACCTCGCCGCGTCCGGCGGGCCGGTGACCGAGAAGGCCGCCTACCGCTTCTTCCGCGACCTCGGCGACGACGCGCCCGGCCTGCTCGCGGTGTGCTGGGCCGATCACGCGAGCTACATGCCGGAGCCGCGCCTGCGCCGCATGCTCGGCCCCGCGTGCGGCGACCCGCCGCGCGCCGATCTCTCGCGCATTCGTCCCGAGGACGCGCTCAAGACCGTGCGCCACCTCCAACTCGTCTCGCTTCTCCTGCGCCGCTATTTCGACCAGGACCGCGCGCCGGTCCCCGTGCGCCTGCTCGACGGCGTCGAGGTCATGAAGACGCTGAAGATCCCGCCCGGCCCCCGCGTCGGCGAAATTCTCGAGCGCCTGCGCGAGGCCCAGGCCGAAGGCTTGGTCCGCGACCGCGCGCAGGCTCTGGCCTTCGTCGGACGTTTGAAGGGGAAGGAATCGTGACGTTCCTGACCGCCGTCCTCGGGCTCGCCGCGGCCGCCGGGCTGTTCGCCTTCCTGCAGAACCGCGCCCGCCAGCGCGAGCGCATCCGCGAGACCTTCGGGCCGGACGTCCACCCGCGCACGGCCGACGCTCTGGCCGCGCAAGGACCGAAAGGGGACCTCGAGGGGGACGGCCTGTGGGTCAAGGAGCACCGGCGCGAGCTCACCGAGCGCTTCCGCGGCCAGTGGATCGCCGTCGTCGGCCGGGAGGTCGTCGCGATCGGGTCCACGGCCGACGAGGCCTGGAAGGCCTCCGCGTCGAGCCGGCCGGGCCGCGCGCCGTTCGTCATGCGCCTCTCGTAGCCCCGCTCGGGGATTTGATATCCTCGCCGCGTGGGCGGATTGCGCTCGTTCGGGGCCGAACTCGTCGGAACCTTCGCGCTGACGTTGGCCGCGGCGGGCGCGGCGTGCCTGGACGCGGCGACCGGCGGGCGCCTCGGGCCGCTCGGCGTGGCCCTCGCCTACGCGTCGGCCGTGATCGCCGCGTTTTACGCGTTCCCGACCGCGCGCGGGCGCTTCAACCCCGCGCTGACCCTCGCCGCCGCCGCGTTCCGGCGCCTCGACGTCCTGAGCTCGGTGTTCGCTCTCGCCGCCCAGCTTCTCGGCGCCGCGTGCGCGGGCCTGTTCCTGCGCGCGATCCTGTCGGGGGGGCACCCCGAACTCTTGGGCATGCCGACGTCTCTCGGCGCCTGCGAGCCGATCGGAGTCGGCTACCGCGCGGCGACGCTCGTGGAAGCCGTCGGCACTTTCTTCCTCGCCTGCGCGGTCGCCGCGTCGCAGGAGCGCCGCCGCCGCGCGCTCGGGCCCCTCGCGATCGGCGCCGCGACCCTTTTCGGCGTCCTCATCGCCGGCCCGCTCACCGGCGGCGCGCTGAACCCCGCGCGCGCGTTCGGCCCGGCGCTGGCCGCGGGCCGCTGGACGCGCCATTACGTCTACTGGGTCGGCCCGCTCGCCGGGGCCGCGCTCGCCGCTTTGCTTGCGCCGTATATCGTGACCGAGGAGAACCTGCCATGATCGCCGCCACCCCCGTCGCCCTCAAAGCTCTCGAAGCCTCCGCCGCCGACCTCGCCGTCTTCGTCTACGAAGACGCGGGGATCGCGGGAGCCAAGGCCCTGCCCAACGCCGTCAAGGCCGCTCTGAACGCGAAGCTCAAGGACGAGGGCTTCAAGGGCGGCGCGAAGGAAGTCGCGCGCGTCGACCTCGAGGTCTTCGGCAAGGCGCGCCGCGTGTTCGCGGTCGGCCTGGGCAAACGCAAGGGCGCCGGGTCGGAGGCGTTTCGCCGCGCCGCCGGAGCTCTGATCGGGGCCGTGCGCGGCAAGCGCGAGGCGCTCGCGGTGCTGTGCTCCGAGAACGCGCTCGCGGTCGCCGAGGGCCTGGCCCTCGCGTCCTACAAGTACGAGGAGTACAAGAAGGGCGATGAGGACAAGCTCAAGAGCCTGCACCTCGTGATTCAGGACGCCGCGGGCCGATCCGCGGTCGAGAAGGCCTGCGCGAAAGCCGCGCTGCGCGCCGAGGGCGTGTTCCTCGCGCGCGACCTCGTCAACCGCGGGCCCTCGGACAAGACCCCGAAGAGCCTCGCCGACCTCGCCGAGACCTTCGCCGGCTCGAACGTGAAGGTCGAGGTGATCGGGCCGGAGAAGGCCGCCGAGCTCGGCATGGGCGCGTTCCTCGGCGTCGCGCGCGGCTCCGCTCAGCCGCCGATGATGGTGCACATGGTCTACAAGCCCAAGGCCGACACGAAGAAGCGCGTGGCGCTCGTCGGCAAGGGCATCACCTTCGACTCGGGCGGCCTTTCGCTCAAGCCCCCGCAGGCGATGGAGGAGATGAAGTGCGACATGGCCGGCGCGGCGTCCGTGCTCGGCGTGTTCAAGATCATCGCGCGCCTCCAGCCGAAGGCCGAGGTGCACGGCATCTTCGCCGCGGCGTACAACATGCCCGGGCCGGACGCCCTCAAGCCCGGCGACGTGCTCAAGGCGATGAACGGCAAGACGATCGAGGTCTGGAACACGGACGCCGAGGGACGCCTCGTGCTCGCCGACGCTCTGAGTTTGGCCGCTCAGCAGGAGCCGCAGGCGATCATCGACATGGCGACCTTGACCGGCGCGGTCGTGGTGGCGCTCGGCTCGAAGGTCGCGGGCGTGATGGGCAACGACCGGCGCCTGATCGCCGCGATCAAGTCCGCCGGCGACCGCGCCGACGAGTCTTACTGCGAGCTGCCGCTCGTCGAAGACTACAAAGAGGGCATCAAGGGCAACATCGCCGAGCTGCTCAACATCTCGAAGGTCCGCGGCGAAGCCGGTTCGATCATCGGCGGGCTATTTCTCCAGGAGTTCGTGGGCTCGATCCCGTGGGCGCACCTCGACATCGCCGGGACCGCGTTCTCGAGCGGCGACTGGTCGAGCTACTCGCCGAAGGGCGCGACCGGCGCGCCGGTGCGGACCTTGGTCGAGTGGCTGGAGGCGCTGTGACCCGGATCAAATCGAAGCCGCCGCGCCGATCGGACGCCGTCGAGCCGTCGATCGAGCGCATGGAGGCGCACGTGCGCGACGTGCTGCGCGACCTCGGCGAGGACCCGAACCGCGAGGGACTGCTCAAGACCCCGCACCGCGTCGCGAAGGCGTGGCGCGAGCTGACCAGCGGCTACCGCGTCGACGTCGACGCGCTCATCAACGGCGCGCTGTTCACCGAGAGCTACAACGAGATGGTGCTCGTGCGCGACATCTCGTTCTACTCGATGTGCGAGCACCATATGCTCCCGTTCTTCGGGCGCGCGCACGTCGCCTACCTGCCCGACAAGAAGATCGTCGGGCTCTCGAAGCTCCCGAAGCTCGTGGAGATCTTCGCGCGCCGCCTGCAGGTCCAAGAACGGATGACCCTGCAGATCGCGGAGACGCTCAAGGAAAAGCTGAATCCGAAGGGAGTCGCCGTCGTGCTGGAGGCGCGCCACCTGTGCATGGAGATGCGCGGCGCGGAAAGCCACCACTCCCCGACGACGACCTCCTGCATGCTCGGCCTGTTCCAGCGCGACGCGCGCACGCGCAAGGAATTCCTCGAGCTCGTCCACTCCCGCCCCGTCTGACGAATTAACCACAAAGGCACAAAGAAAAACGGAGAAGAGGGGAGCGGTTCCCTTCTTCTCCGTTCTTCGTGTCTTTGTGGTTAAGTCGTTGCCGTTACTGCTTCGGCGGAAGCGCGCGGTGCGAGCCGTCGCAGAAGGGCTTGGTCTTCGACTCGCGGCAGCCGCACCAGGCGACCTTCTTGCCTTCGGCGATCTCGCAGAGCACCGGCGCCTTGCCGGTGTTCTTGCGCGCGTGAGCGCCGTCGCAGTACGGCTGGTTCGCGGACTCGCCGCACGAGCACCAGGCCTTCTTGCCCGGCTGCTCGTCCTTGACGTAGGGGAAGTTCTGGATGCCGGACATCAGACGCTCTGCCCGACGCGCGGCGCGTGGAAAAGCGCGACGTGCACGCCGGCGAGCGCCAGCGCGACGAGGATGAGCAGGCGGCCGTAGCCGAAGTGCATGTTCGCGTGGTTGGCGCCGAGCATGCCGACGAGCATGGGGCCCGACAGGTAGGTGTTGATCCGGGAAAATTTGCCCGCCTTCGCGCGCACCGGACCGGCCGCGTCGCCGGTGATTTTGCCCGAGAGCAGGCCCTTCTGCGCGGGCCAGATGATGAACCACACGTTGAACCACATGATGGTGCCGAACGTCATGCCCCACATGATCCAGCGCGCGCGGTCGGAGAGTCCGCCCTCGACGCCCTGCAGGAGCAGGTTCGGCCCGAAGCCGACGCCCGGAGTATAGAGATAGATCGTCGCGAAAAGGATCAGTCCCGACAGGAAGGTGAGCATCGCGCCCCAGCGGAACCACCACAGCGCGCGCGGCATGAGCTGCGGGTTGACGGCCTTCTTCGTCGCGTCGTCGAGCTTGCCCTGCAGGACGGCGTTGACGAAATTGAAGAAATAGAGCATCCCGATCCACATGATCCCGGCGAAGACGTGGAGCCAGCGGAACGCGTACTCGAGCTGAGGCATGATGTTTCCTCCTGTCCTTATGGGCGCGCGCAGGCGCGTCCTTGTTTCGAGACTTTATCCAATTGGCCGAAACCCCGTCAATGCCGGCTTAGCGGCCTTCGGGGCGGGCGCGCGCGCGGCCGGCGGGTCGCGCCGGCGGCGCGGGCTGGACCCGGGGCCGCGCCACGCCGAAGCGCGCCCGCGGCGCGCGGCCGGAGACGCGCTCGCGCGCGGCGTGCGCGGCGGCGGCGCCGAGCGGCTTCCAATCGCGGCGCATCGCCTCGACCTGAGCGCGCACGGCCGCGAACGCGTCGGCCCGCGCGCGCAGGCTGGACAGCGGGTGGGGGAGCTGCGGCGCGCGGCCGCGGCTCGCGGAGGTCTCCTGGCGGGGTCCAAGGAGCACCGCCTTGTCGCCGGAGTCCACCTCGACGCGGCCCTCGTCGACGACGCCGACGCGCGTCGGCGCGTCCGGGCCGTCCTGCGCGACGAGCAGCTCCGTGCCCCGCACGGCGGCGACCGCCGCCGGCGTGCGCACGCGCAGGTTTTCGCCCGCGCCGAGCTTCTCGATCTTGGCGGCGAGCTCGCCGAGCGCGAGACCGAGTTCCGTCTCCGCGCGCGACAGCGAGGTGAGCGCAAGCTCCGTCCCCGAGGACAGCGACACCACGCTGGCGCCGTCGAGCGCCAGCTCCGCGCTGGCGCCGTCGCCGACCACGATCGTGTCGCCCTCGGCCAGCGGCGTGCCGCTCGAGGCCGCGACGACCTGGTCCTCGGGATGTCCGGCCAGATGAACGAACACCGCGCCGAGCGCGCCGATGAGGCGCGCCTCGCGCAGAACCGGGGCCGGCGGCACGGACGTCGGCGCGGGGATCAAACTCTGCGCGGCCGCCTCCTCGCGCGCCATGCGCTCCTTCGCGTGCAGCGCCAAAAGCGCTTGGCGGCACTCGGTCATCAGGTCGTCCTCGTGCTCGTCCAGGCAGCGCAAAGCGGCGCCCTGGCTGCGCCCGGCGCACAGCAGGTTCACCTCGTTGACGCACGGGCCGTCGTACAGGTCCGCGCGCGCGGGCAGGGCCGAAAGAAAGGCGAGGGCGATCGCGGCGAGCGCGGACATGAACGAATTATATGGTTCTGGAACCGACCCGGCAAGAGAACCGCCGGGGCGCCGCGGAGTCTCGACAGAAAAGTCCGCGAATTGGTAAAGTAGCCCAGACGCGGGTGTAGTTCAATGGTAGAACGAGAGCTTCCCAAGCTTTAGACGTGGGTTCGATTCCCATCACCCGCTCCAAATCTCCCGCTTCGCGCGTCTTGTTTCCTTAACATGGGATCGGTTATGCTTACGCCCATGAGACGAGCAGTCCCGGCCGCCGTCGCCGTGCTCATCCTCTGCGCGTGCAGCGGCACGGTGCCCGAGCGCGACGCGCCGCCCGAGCGCGGCTTCGCGGCGATCCTGATCGGCGGGCGCATGATCCTGCCGAGCGGCGAGTCGCGCGACGGCGTCGCCCCGATCGACTTCGAGACCAAGAACGGCGGCGCCGACGCGGAGACTTACGAGCTGCCGATCCCCGCGGCCGACGTCGCGTTCTATCGCGTCGAGCCCGGGGTCTACGGCCTGGCGCCGACGCGCAACTTTTTCGGCACCTCGCGCAGCCTGATGACCGTGCGCATCGCGGACCGCGAGTACACCACGGCTTTCCCGCGCGAGCTCATGCGCCCGAGCTTCGACGCGAAGCCGCGCAAGGTCGTCGTCGTCGGCGTCCTCGAGACGACCGTCCTGCCCGCGCTTCCCGGACAGAAGCCGCAGGTCCGCGTGCGCCTCGACGACTCTCCGACGGCGCGCCGCGAGCTCGTGCAGAGCATGATCCGCACGATGATGGACCCCAACCAGTCCAACACCGCGCGCGACAACGCGGTGGCCTGGAGCCACGCCCTGCAGGAGCAGCTGCAGGCCGTCCTCGCCGAAGAGACGCGCCGGCCGCTGTACGAATCCGCGCCGTGAGCGCGCGCCTCGGCGTCGATCTCGGCGCGACGTGGCTGCGCGCGTGCCTGGCCGCGGACGGGCGCGCCGCGTGGACCGTAAGCCGGCCCGCCGTGGACTGGCGCCGCCTGCCCGAGGTCCTGCCGCGCCTGCTGCGCGCGCGCAAGGTCCGGCGCCTCGACGCGCTCGTCGTGGGCAGCACGCGGCTCGGCGGCGCGCGCGGACGCGCCCAGCTCGCGAAGGCGCTGCGCGGGCTCGCGCGCGGCGTGCGCGTGCTTCCCGACTACGAGATCGCGCATCTGGCCGCGTTCGGCCGCGGGCCCGGCCTCGTGCTCGTGGCCAGCACCGGCTCGGCCGCGTTCGCGCGCGGGGGAGGGGGAAAGCGCGCGCGCGCCGGCGGCTACGGCCCTCTGCTCGGCGACGAGGGCTCGGGCTTCTGGCTGGGCCGCGAGGCCGCGCGCGATGAGCGGCTGCGCCGCGCGCTGAAGCTGCCGCATCCGCTCGCACTCGCGCACGCCGACGATCCGGTGCGCGCGACGGCGGCTCTCGCACCCCGCGTGCTGAAGGGCGCGCCGCGCCTGCGCGCCGCCGCCGCCGCCCACCTGGCCGCGATCGCGCGGGACGCCGCCCAAGGCGCGGGACTCTCGTCCCCGCGCCCGATCGCGCTGCACGGAAGCTTGTTCCGCGACGCGCGCCTGCGCGCCGCCGTCCTGCGCGCCCTCGGCCCCGGCTGGAAAGCCGTCGCGCCCCGCGTCGACGCCGCGCGCGCCGCCGCCGGGCTCTGATCCGCCGACGGCGACGAATTAACCTCTCGGGTGCGCGGGTTTTTGTAGTATCAGGGCATGCTCATCGCCCTCGGCTGCGACCACGCCGGCTACCCGCTCAAGAAGCTCGTGCAGGAGTGGCTCGAAAAGAAAGGCCACCAAGTCCTCAACCTCGGCGTGGACACCGACGCGGTGCCCGCCGACTATCCCGACTACGCGCGCGCGGTCGCCGAGGCGGTGGCGGGGGGCAAGGCCCCGCGCGGCATCGTCGTCTGCGGGTCCGGAGTGGGCGCGTGCGTCGCCGCGAACAAAGTGCCGGGCGCGCGCGCGTGCATGTGCCACGACACGTTCTCCGCGCGCCAGGGCGTCGAGGACGACGACCTCAACATATTGTGCCTCGGCGGCCGCGTGATCGGCTCCGAGCTCGCCTACGAAGTCGTCGCCGCGTTTTTGAACGCGAAATTTTCCGGACTGGAGCGGCATCTGCGCCGCAAGAACAAGGTGCTCGCCATCGAGAGCAAGTATTCAAAGGAGGCCGTGAAATGACCCACAAGAACCCTCTGCGCGATCTGCACCGCTTCGGCGTCTCGGTGTGGTACGACTTCGTCAGCCGCGGCCTCATCTCCTCGGGCGAGCTCAAGCGCCTCATCGACGAGGACGGCGTGCGCGGCGTGACCTCCAACCCGACGATCTTCGAGAAGGCGATCGGCGGCTCGTCCGACTACGACGAGGCGATCCGGCGCCACGCGCGCCCGGGCCAGGCCCCGCTCGACTTGTTCGTGGCCCTCGCCGCCGAGGACATCGCGGCCGCGTGCGATCTCTTCCGGCCCTTGTACGAGGAATCGAAAGCCGGCGACGGTTTCGTTTCATTGGAAGTGCCGCCGAACCTCGCGCACGACGCCGAGGCCACCGTCGCCGAGGCCAAGCGCCTTTGGGCCCTGCTCGCGCGCCCGAACCTGCTCGTGAAGGTTCCCGGCACCGTCGAGGGCGTGCGCGCGTTCGAGGAACTGACCGCCGAAGGCATCTCCGTGAACGTGACGTTGTTGTTCTCCGTCGAGCGCTACGCGGCCATCGCCGAGGCTTATCTGAAGGGCCTCGAGCGCCGCGCCGCCGCGGGCAAGGACCTCTCGCGCGTCGCGTCCGTCGCGAGCTTCTTCGTCAGCCGCGTCGACACCGCCATCGACGCCGTTTTGGAGAAGCGCCCCGAGCCCGAGGCCAAGGAGCTTCTCGGCAAGGCCGCGATCGCCAACGCCAAAATCGCGTACCAGCACGGCAAGAAGGTGTTCGCGTCGACGCGCTTCGCCGCCCTCGCCGCCAAGGGCGCGCGCCCGCAGCGCCTGCTCTGGGCGTCGACCGGCACGAAGAATCCGCTGTACCGCGACACGCTCTACGTCGAGGAGCTCATCGGGCCCGACACCGTCAACACCATGCCGCCCGCGACCGTCGACGCGTACCGCGATCACGGCGCCGGCCGGCCCAGCCTCGAAGAGAACGTCGACGCGGCGCGCGCGCAGTGGGACGCGCTCCCGAAGTTCGGCGTCGATCTCAAGGCCGTGATGAACAAGCTCGAGGACGAGGGCGTGAAGTCCTTCGCGAAGTCGTTCGAGACCTTGATGGGCGAGCTCGCCGCCAAGCGCGCGCTCCTGGAAGCGGAGAACGCGGCCGTCGACGCGGGCCTCGCCGAACTCGAGCAGAAGCGCTTTGCCGAGCGCCTTTGGGCGAAGGACGCGTCGGTGTGGAAGAGCGACGCGGCCGATCAGAAGCTCATCAAGCACGCGCTCGGCTGGCTCGTGGCGCCCGACGCTTCGGCCGCGGGCCTGGGCGTCGTGCGCTCGTTCGCCGACGAGATCGCCGCGGAGGGCTTCCGCCACGTCGTCGTGCTCGGCATGGGCGGCTCGAGCCTGTGCGTGGAGACGATGCGCCGCGTGCTGCCGACGACGGCCGGCCGGCCGCGCCTGCACGTGCTCGACAGCACGCATCCGGACAACATCAAGGCCCTCGAGGCCCAGCTTGAAATCGAACGCTCTCTCTTCATCGTCGCGAGCAAGTCCGGCTCCACCATGGAGCCGAACTGCTACATGGACTACTTCTGGGACCTGGTCTCCCGGCGCCCCGGCGCGAAGCCGGGCCGCCAGTTCATCGCGATCACCGATCCAGGCACCTCGCTCGAGAAGCTCTCGCGCGAGCGCCAGTTCCGCAAGACCTTCCTGAACCCGAGCGACGTCGGCGGCCGCTTCTCCGCGCTGACGATGTTCGGCGTCGTGCCCGCCGCGCTCGGCGGCGTCGACGTCGCGACGCTGCTGTCGCGCGCGCGCGCGGCCGCGAAGGCCTGCTCGCCGCAGACGCCGACGCGAGACAACCCGGGCCTGCGCCTGGGCGCCGCGCTCGGCAAGCACGCGAAGGACGGCCGCGACAAGCTGACCCTCGTGCTCGACCCGCGCTTGGAGGCGTTCGGACTCTGGGTGGAGCAGTTGATCGCGGAGTCGACCGGCAAGGAAGGCCGCGGCATCCTTCCCGTCGTCGGCGAGCCGCTCGGCGCGCCGTCGGAGTACGGCCGCGACCGTCTGTTCGTGAGCATCGTTCTCAAGGGCCATCATGACGCCGCCGTCGAGAAGAAGCTCGCCGCCCTGGAGAGCGCCGGTCACCCGATCGTGCGCCTCGAGCTCGCCGACGCGCTGGACCTCGGCGCGCAGTTCTTCGTCTGGGAGGTCGCGGTCGCCGCGGCCGGCTGCTTCCTCGGCATCGACCCGTTCAATCAGCCCGACGTTCAGGCGGCCAAGGATCGCACGAACGAGCTGCTCGGCGGCCTGACCGGCGGCGCTTTGCCCGCCGAGAAGGCGCAGTTCCGCGCGGGGGGGCTCGCGGCTTTCGCCGACGACGCCCTCGTCTCGGCGCTCAAGACCGACGGGACCCAGGACCGGCCTCTGCGCGACGTGCTGAACGCGCACCTGGGACGCGTGGCGCCCGGCGACTACGTCTGCATCCTCGCGTTCCTCGCCGAGACCGACGAGGCGCGCCGCGCGCTCGAGGACGCGCGCCGCTTCGTGCGCGCGCGCACGACGGCGCCCGTGACCGTGTCGTGGGGACCGCGCTACCTGCATTCGACCGGCCAGCTCTACAAGGGCGGCTCGAAGAAAGGCGTCTTCCTCTTCCTCGGCGACGCGGAGAAGACCAAGCTGCCCGTGCCGACCAAGCCGTTCACGTTCGGGACGCTGATCCGCGCGCAGATCCGCGGCGACGCGGCCGCCACGCTCGCGGCCGGACGCCGCGTGCTGCGTCTGGATCTGGGCGATCGTCCCGGAGACGCCGTGCGCGCGGTCGCCAACGCGCTCGCGGACGCGACGGCCGCCGCGCGATGAAAGGGCCGTCCGCGGCGCGGCTGCGCCGGATCAAGCTCGTGATGACCGACGTCGACGGCGTGCTGACGAACGGCACGATCTATCACTTCGTCGACACGGCGGGGGAGCTCGTCGAGTTCAAGGGAATCCACTCCCACGACTCGATCGGACTCGCCTGGCTCGCCGAGTCCGGGTTCAAGACCGGCGTGATCAGCGGACGCGTCTCGAAAGGCACCGAGGCGCGCCTGAAGATCCTCAAGGTCGCGCACATTTATCAGCACCGCCTCGACAAGACCGCGGTGCTCGCCGAGGTCCTCAAGAAGGAAGGCCTCGGCGAGGATCAGGTCGCCTATATGGGCGACGATCTGCCGGACATTCCCGTCCTCAGGCTCGCGGGTCTCGGCGTGGCGCCGGCGAACGCGCGGCCCGAGGTCAAGGCGGCCGCGCACTGGATCACGCGCGCGCGCGGCGGCGAGGGGGCGTTTCGCGAGCTCGCGGAGGCGCTGCTCAAAGCCCAAGGACTGTGGACAGCCGTGCTCTCGCGCTACCGCTGAAACTTCGCCAAGAGTTCGTTGACGCCGCGCCGCGCCGAACGCTAGAATTCCGAACCGATGAGCGACCCGACGACGGAACAGAACCCGGACGCGACCGCTCCGCTCCTGCCGGAGCCCTTGCCGCCCGAGCCCGCGCCCGGCTCTCATCGACTGTGGGCGTTGCTGCTCGTCCTCGACTCCGCGTTCGTCATCGTCTTCGGCGGACTCGTCGCCTCGAAAATTTATCAGCACTGGAACGAGCCCGCGCCCGCCGCGGCCGCGGCGCCGGCGCGTCATCACGGCGCCAAGTCCGCCGAGGCCGCGAAGGCGCCCGACGCCGCCCCGGCGCCCGAGGCTCCGAAGCCGCCGGAACCCCCTCCGGCGCCCGCTCCCGCGCCGGCTCCGGCGCCCGCCCCGGTCGCGGCCGCGGCGCCTCCCGCGGCCGCTCCCGCTCCGGCGCCGTCCGCGGACGGCCGGGTCAAGGCCACGCCGGTCGAGTTCAAGCTCAAGGCCCCGAACGCCGACTCCGTGCAGATCGTCGGGGCCTTCATCGTGCACGGGGGGAGAAAGGCGATGACTCGGCGCTCCGACGGCGTCTGGACCGTCAAGCTCTATCTCAATCCCGGCGAGTACCATTACTTCTTCGCGGTCGACGGCCGCCGCACGCTCGATCCCTCGCGGCCCCAATCCGCCAACGGCGCGTCGCTGCTCACGCTTCCTTAGAATTGCGCGGCATACGGCGTCTCCGCGGCCAAGTTCGTCTTGATTTTGTAACACCCCTTCGTTACACTCTCGGCGTCATGCACCCGCGCGAGCCCAAGGCCGCCCCTTGATGAGGCATTCCCGGACGCTCCGACGTCTCCTTTCGGCCTTCGCCGCGGGCGCCGTTTTGGCGTCGGTCCCGGTCGCGGCGTCGGCCGCCGCGACTCCGCGCTACGCGCACACCGCGACCCTCCTCTCGAACGGCAACCTGCTCGTGGCCGGCGGCGTCAACGCGGCCGGCACGGTCATCAACACGGTCGAGTTGATCGCGACCGGGGGGACCATCGGCGCGTCCAACGACATCTTCGTCGGCAGCATGGCCGTCGCGCGCTCCTCCCACACCGCGACCTTCCTGCCCAACGGCAACGTGCTGGTGGCCGGCGGCGCGACCAACGCCGCCGGCACGCCGACGGCCACGACCGAGATCTACAATCCGCAGACGCAGGCGTGGACGGCCGGCCCCTCGATGGCCACCGCGCGCTTCAACCACACGGCCACCCTGCTCCAAGACGGGCGCGTGCTGCTGTGCGGCGGCGAGAACGGGCCGGGCAACGTCGTCGCGACCTGCGAGGCCTACAACTCCGTCACGAACACGATGGCCACCGTGGCCACGCTGAACCAGGCGCGCTCGCTGCACTCGGCCGTCCTTCTCAAAGACGGGACCGTGTGGATCGCGGGCGGCTGGAACCCCGCGGCGAGCAACTCCGGCACCAACTATTACCTGCCGACGACCGAACGATTCAACCCGACGACCAACACTTTCGCCAGCGACGTGTACTTGATCGAGGCCCGCGCCTATCATTCCGCGACGGTCATGGGCGACGGGCGCGTCGCCGTCGTCGGCGGCTACAACGGCTACGACTACGGCAGCCCGAGCAATCCGACCGACCCGCTGCACAACTACGGCCTGCTCGACGCGACGGAGATCTTCGACCCCACCACGGACGAGGAGTCTCCAGGGCCCACCGCCAACTTTCGGCGCATGATGCACTCCGCGGTGCTGTTCGCCGACGGAACGGTCAACTTGGACGGCGGCCTCGGCAACGTCGGCCCGCAGAACATCGAGGCCAATCTGGCCGCCGACAGCGGGTCGATGAGCCTGACGACGGGCGGCGCGGACACCATCGCGCTGACGAACCCGACCTCCGGCTCACCCTCGATCACCCTCCAGCTTCCCATCACCGCGAGCGGCACAATCGTCAACGGCGAGATCTTGTGGCTCGGCTCGACGGACCAGCCGAACACGACCGTGACCTTCAGCTCGGGAGTCGTGAGCATGACCCTCAACCCGACCTCGCTCGACGGCGTCATCGTCAACTGCTCGGCCGGAACCTGCGGCACAGTGAACCTGCCCGCCACGTTGAACGTCACGGGCGTCACCTCCGGCTTCCAGCAGTCGGCGACTCCGGCCTCTTCTCCCGTCGACTTGTCGGTTTACAACGGCACCTTCGCGAGCTCGGCGACCATCGTCATCCAGGAGATGGTCCTCGCCAGCGGCGAGAAGCTCAACGAGCTGCAAGGGACGATGACCATCACCTACCAGAGCTTCGTCGGCCGCTACCAGCACACCGGCACTCTGACGACGAGCGGCGACTCTGATTTCGTCGGCGGCAGAGGCCCGAGCGGAGCGCTGTCGAACGGCGGCTTTCGAATCGACGGGGTCGTCATCCCCGAATTCGGGGATTTCACCGGGATCAGCGGCACGATGAGCACGGCGCGCGCTTATCATACCGCGACCTTGCTGCCGAGCGGCTCGATCCTCGTCGCCGGCGGCCAGAGCGCGCCGAACGCGCCGCTGGCCACCGCGACCGTCTTCTCGCCGACGACGGGCGTCTTCACGCCGACGCCGAGCACCATGAGCCTCAGCCGCAGCAACCACACGGCGACTCTGCTGACGAACGGGCGCGTGCTGATCGCCGGCGGCTTCACGAATCAGACGAGCACGGCGCCGACGAACGTCGCCGAGATTTATTATCCGAATACCCAGCTCTTCGTCCCGACCGCGTCGATGACGTATGCGCGAGGCAACCACACGGCGACCTTGATGCCCGACGGCTCCGTGATCGTCCTCGGCGGCAACTCTTCGTCGGGGGGGTACCTGAACACGGTCGAGCAGTACTCGCCCAATGCGGTCACCTGGACGACGCTGAACCCGATGCCGGTCGCGCTGTCCAACCAAACCGCCACTTTGCTCACCAACGGCGATATCCTCGTGATCGGAGGCAAGACCGCCAGCGGCCCCTCGAACGCCGCGTACCTCTTCAATCCGACCGCCGACACCTGGACGACCCTCGCCTCCATGCCCACCGCGCTGTACGACCACACCGCGACCTTGATGTTCGACGGCCGCGTGCTCGTGGCCGGCGGCAACGACGGGCTCGGCTCGACGTACGTGTCCTACATCTACAACCCGGGCAGCAACACCTGGGCGGCGACCTGCAGCGGCAATTGTCTGACCCAGGCCCGCAGCGGACACACGGCGACGCTCCTGCCCAACAACACGGTCATGATCACCGGCGGCATCGGCAATCCGACGCCGACGTACGTGGAGGTCTTCCGCATCGACGGCAGCAGTTGGGCCCCGGTCGGCGTGTTCCCGGCGGCGAGGACCGCGCACACGATGACGTTGGCGCTCAACGGCCTCCTCTACGCCATCGGCGGCTACACGGGCACCAGCTATTACGCCTCGGCGCTGAGCGGAGATTTCACGCTCTCTCCCGACGCGGAGACGACGGGCGCGCCGCCGAGCCTGCGCCAGTCCTCGATCACCGCGATCTCCGCGTACCCGTTCCAGCAGACGTCGAACCTGACCGTGAGCGGCACCACCTTCGAGGGGGGGACCGAGGCCAGCGGCGGCGGCGCGGCCTCGATGAGCTCCTCCTTCTCTTTCCCGCACCTGCTCCTTCAGCAGTTCGGCTCCTCCGGCGGAAGCTCGTCGCAATCCGACCCCGGCTTTGCCGTCGACTTGACCACGCAGGTGTACCTGAACTCGGCGAACGCGTCGACGCTGAACACGTCCCTGACCGTCCCCACGCCCGTCTCTCCGCAGCTTCCCTACGGCTGGTACGCGGCGCACGTCGGCGCCAACGACATCTATTCGAAAGCCCAGATTCTCCAGGTCGGGCCGGCCCTGCCGACCGCGGCTCCGACCGGCCTCACCGGCGTCCCGCTCGGCGTCTCGTCGATCAGCTGGACGTGGGCGTGGGGCGGCGGCGCGATCGGCGGCTTCGACGTCTATCAGGCGTCGAGTTCCGTGTTCATCGGCACCGCCGCGGCCGCGAGCCCGAGCTTCATCCAGACCGGACTGCAGCCCAACACCACGGGCGCCATCAGCGTCGCCGCGTACACGCTCAGCGGCGACGGTCCTCTCGAGATCTCGACGACCTTCTACACCTTTCCCGCCGCGCCGAGCCTGGTCCAGCTGAGCTCGGTCACGCCGAACAGCGTGCTCGTTCAGTGGAACCTGAGCAACAACGCCCCCGGCACCTTCTACGAGATCGACCAATCGACCGACGACTTCGTGACCTCGTTCTCGACGCCCGTGCCCGCGTCGCTGGACGTGACGACGAACAGCTACATCGTGGGCTCTCTGCTCGCCTCCACCACGTACTGGTTCCGCATGCGCGCGATCAACCAGGGCGGCCTGGCGTCCGGTTTCAGCAACGTCGTGTCCACCGAGACCACGAGCGGGGTCGGCGGAGTCTCCGGCGTGGCCCTCTCGGCGAACTCGATCCAATGGAGCTGGACGGCCACGCCCGGCGCGACGCTCTACGACGTCTTCGTGACGACCACGGGCCAGCTGACCGGCACGACGACCACGACGGTGTTCATCGACAGCAATCTCGCCGTCGACACGGCGCGCGGCGTCAGCGTCGGCGCGGTGACCGGAGCGGGCCTCGGACCGCTGTCGGCGAGCGCGACGATTTACACCCTCGCCGACTCGCCCGGACCGGAGGCGCCCCAGTACGTGAACCTGAGCACCGGCGGCTTCGTCGTCAACTGGACGAACAACGGCAATCCGCCCAACATCAGCTACCAGGTCAACATCTTCGCGATCGAGCCGGTGGGCGGCGTGGAAACGCTCGTGGAGAGCACGGTGACGACGAATGCCCAGTTCTACGGCGCCACCGGACTCTCTCCCGCGCGTCTCGCCGATGTCTACGTGTCCGCGATCAACGGCAACGGCATTCTGTCGGCGCCGTACGTGCTCTCCTCGACCTACACCCTCGCCAACCCGCCGAGCGGCTTGAGCATCAGCGGGACGACCCCGAACTCGATCTCCGTCGCCTGGTCCGTGAACAGCAACTCGACCTCCACCTACTACCAGCTCACCTACTCGACCAACGACTTCGTCACGAACGTGACCACCGCCGTGACGTTCGCCAACGGCCAGAACGTTTCGTCGGCGACGATCGGCGGACTGCTCACCTCGACCACGTACTGGATCACGGTGCAGGCCGAGAATGCGCTGGGGCAGCTCACCTCTTTCGCGAACACCGTCTCGACGATCACGACCAACGGCGGGGCCCCGCTCGGCCAGCTGGAGGGCGTCCTGCCCGCGCAGACGACGGGCCAGATCGCCGGCAACTTGGGCAACGGCGAGTACGTGAGCCTGGCCTCGCCCTCCGGCGCGTTCCCGTACGACACGACCGTGGTGATCTCCTCGTTCAACGTCCTGGGCCCGATCTGCCCCGGCGCCGTCAACCTCGGCATCTACATGAGCGCGACGCCGGCCCTGCTGCCCTCCCGCGAGCTCCTGCTGAGCCTCGGCTACACGCCGGCCGAGCTGGGCGCGATCCCGCCCAGCGAAGCGACGATCTTCCGCTACGTGCCGAGCGAGGGCGTCTGCGTGCCGCTGAACACCACCGTGAACACCTCGACGCTCCTGCTCACCGCGCAGGTCAACGATTTCGGCTACTTCGTGATCGGCCTCCCGACCGTGTACGGCTCCGCCGACAGCGCGCGCGCCTATCCGAACCCCTACCACGTCAACCGCGACGGCTACGTCACGATCGACCAGATTCCCGCGGGCTCGCGCGTGCGCATCCTGGACCTGCGCGGCGACACCGTGCTCGACCAGACCGCGAATCAGTCCGGCCTGATCACCTGGAGCGCCACCAACGGCGCCGGCCGCGGGGTGGCGAGCGGCCTCTATCTCGTGATCATCGAGGGCAACGGCACTAAGAAGATCATCAAGATGGCGGTGATCCGTTGAAGCCTCTCGTCGCCGCCGCCGCGCTCCTCGCTTGGGCCGCGTCCGCGGCGTTCGCCACGGATTTCTCCCAGTCGGCGGCGGGAACGTCGGGCGCGCAGTTCCTGCTCTTCGACACGAGCGCGCGCGGGATCGCGATGGGCGGAGCGATGACCTCCGTCACCGACGACTCCAACTCGATCTATTGGAACCCGGCGGGCCTCGCGCAGGTCCCGCGCGCGTCGGCGAGCTTCATGTTCGCCGACTACGTCGCCGGCATCACGTACAACACGCTCTCCTACGCCCAGCGCGTGAACGACTCCTCCGTCTTCGCGGGGGGACTGCGCTACTTGAACGGCGGCACGATCCCGCAGACCGACATCAACGGCGTTTCGAACGGGACCTTCACGCCTTACGATCTCGTCGGCGAGGTCGGCTGGGGCCAGTCGATCTACGACATGTCGGACAGCCAGTCCGACATCCTGATGGGCGTGAGCGCCAAGGTGATCCGCTCGAGCCTCGGCGACGCGACGGCGACCGGCTTCGCGGGCGACATCGGCGCGCTCGCCCATCTGTACACGACCGAGCGCAGCTACGATCTCGGCTTCACTCTGCAGAACGTCGGCCCGGGAATGAAGTTCGACCAGGTCCGCGACAGCATGCCCACGCGCGCTCAGTTCGGCGCGAGCTTCAAGCCGGTCCCGTCCTTGCTGCTCGCGGCGAACGTGGCGGCCCCGTTCGGCTACAACATGTACGGCTCGATCGGCGCCGAGTTCAACGCGGAATTCGACCGCAACCTCGTCGGCTCCGCGCGCGTCGGCCTCAGCTCCGAGAACTACAACTCGCTGGGCTTCGCGTCGATCCCGACCTTCGGCCTCGGCCTCAAGCTCAACGACTTCGCCTTCGACTACGCGTTCCAGCCGATGGGTCCGCTCGGCATCGCCGCGCACCGCCTCTCGATCAGCTGGAATCTGCCGGCGAAGGCGTCGAGCCGCTACCGGGAACGCTGACATGGACCCCAACGAGCCGACGCCTCCGCGTCCCGTGCCGCCCGCGCCGCCGCGCCCCGAGTGGCTGAAGGCCGCGGCGACTCCGCCGCCGGCCCCGGGCGTGACGCCGATGATGGATTTCTTTTCGCGCCGCGTGGAGGCTCTGGAGCGCGAGCTGGCGCTCGAGCGCGAGCGCGCGCAGTCCGCGCAGGGCCTGCTCGCCCAGCAGGAGGCGCTGAAATCCGAGGTCGACGAGCACCTGAAGGCGATCTCCGATCAGCTGCGCCGCGAGAAGATGGAGCGCGAGGGCGCCGACGCGCGCTCGCACGCGCACGGCCGCATCGAGACGCTCGAGAAGCGCCTCGACGAGATGAACGCGACGTTCGCCCAGCTTCTCAAGGACGCCGTCGCCGGCCGCGGCGACGCGGGACCCTCGGGAGCCGCGCTCGCCGCCGAGCTCAGCGCGTTCCGCGCCGCCTTGAAAGACGCGGTCGACGGCGTCGCGCGCTGGCGCGGCGAGATGCGCGAGCTCTCCGAGCTGGCGCCGCGCGTCTCGGAGCTCGCCCAGCGCCTGCCCGAGAACGAGAAGCGCTTCGACGAGAAAGTCGGCCGCCGCGTCGACGAGCTCGCGGCGACGCTCGCGCGCACGCTCGAGGACATGCGCCGCGCGCAGGAAGCCGAGCGCGCTCGGCTCGACGAGCGCGTCGAGGCCCTCGGCCGCGAGCGCACGGAGCTCATGCGCGTCTGGGACGACCAGGCGCGCGCCCTGCGCGAGCGCGAGTTCAAGGACCGCGTCGCGCGGGAGTCCGAGGTCTCGCGCCAGGTCGCCGAGCTCGCTTCGCGCCTGGAAACCCTCGCCGCCGGCCAGCAGGGCGCGGCGCGCGGCTCCGACGAGACGCGCGCCGCGCTCGAGCGCGTGCTCGCGATCCTCACCGCGACGCCCAAATCGAAAGACGAGTTCATCGCCGCGCTCGAGGCCGAGAAGGCCGAGATCATGGCCGAACTGCGCGACCGCCAGGAGTCCCTGCGCCGCTTCGCCGAGGAGCGCCGCGGCGTCGAGAAGTCGCTCGGCGACAGCCTGCTGCGCGTGTCGAGCGAGCTCGAGGACGAGCGCGCACGCACGCGCGCGGCCGAGGCGCGCGCCTCCGAGCTGCTGGGCCGCGTCGAAACGACCGCCGCCCGCGCGGCCGACCTCGAGCGCGCGCTCGCCGACCGCGACGACCGCATTCGCGCGATCGCGGCCGAGCGCGACGAGATCGCCCGCTCGCTGATCGAAGAGGCCGACAAGTACCGGCGCGCGATCGCCGAGCGCCGCGAGTTCGAGTCCTCGGCCGCCGCCGTGGACGAAGGCTGGCGCAAGCGCCTCGAGGAGCTCTCGGCGCGCGCCGCCGCCGCCGAGGCCTCCGCGGCCGAGGCGCGCGCGAACCTGGGCGCCTTGGCCGGCCAGTCCGCGCGCGCGATGCAGGAGCGCGACGCGATCCTCGCGCGCTACTCCGACTGGGAGCAGGAGCGCCAGCGCCTGCTCGAGATCGTGCGCAAGAAGGACGAGATGATCTCCCTCCTCTCCGCCACCTTCCAAGGCGCCCTCAAGAAAGAAAGCTGACGTCCCCGCCACCGCCAACGAATTAACCACAGAGACACAGAGAACGGAGGAGAAGGGAAACGGCGTTGTTTCTTTCCATCCATTTCGCTTCTTCCGTTCTCTCCGTTCGTTCTCCGCGTCTCTGTGTTTCTTCCGTTCTTCGTGTCTTCGTGGTTCATCCGTTTCCGTCGCCGTCCGCTTTTTTAGCTAGAATGGGCGCGTGAAAGCGGTCGTCTTGAAGGCGTACGGCGGCCCCGAGAACCTCGCGCTCGAGACGCTCCCCGATCCGGTCCCGGGCCCCGGCGAGGTCCTCCTGCGCGTGCGCGCCTGCGCGCTGAACCATCTCGACCTCTGGATCCGCAAAGGCCTGCCCGTCGCCAAGCCGCCGTTCATCCTCGGCTGCGACGTCGCCGGCGAAGTCGCGGCGTTGGGCCCCGGCGTGACGGATATAAAGGCAGGCCGGCGCTTCGCCGTGCATCCGGGCCGCTCCTGCGGCACGTGCGACGCGTGCCGCGAGGGCCGCGAGTCCGACTGCCCGACGTACGGGATCATCGGGGCATACCGCGGCCTCACCGGCGGCTACGCGGAATTGCTCGTCGCGCCCGTCGAGCAGCTGCTGCCCATGCCCGACGCGATGAGCTTCGTCGACGCGGCCTCCGCGCCGCTGACCTTCCTCACCGCGTGGCACATGGTCGTGACGCTCGCGGAGTTGAAAGCGGGGGAGACTTTGCTCGTGATCGGCGCGGGAGCGGGCGTCGCGACGGCCGCGATCCAGATCGCCAAGCTCTGCGGAGCGCGCGTGATCGCCACGTCGACGTCCAAGGAAAAACTCGAGCGCGCGAAGGCGCTCGGCGCCGACGACGGGATACTCCATCCGCCCGAGGATCTTTCGAAGTCCGTGCGCAAGCTCACCGGCGGCAAGATGGCCGACGCGGTGTTCGAGCACGTCGGCGGCCCGCTCATCGGCGAGGCGCTTAAATCCCTGCGCCGCTCGGGCCGCCTCGTCACCTGCGGCGCGACCGCGGGCTTCGAAGGGCCCATCGACCTGCGCTACGTCTTCGACCGCCAGCTCAAGATCTTCGGCGCGAAGATGGGCAACCTCGCGGAGATGCGCCGCGTCTGGGCGCTCGTCGCCGAAGGCAAGCTCAAGCCCGTCGTCGACAAGACCTTCCCGCTGGTCGACGCCGCGCGCGCGCATGAATATCTGGAAGGGCGCGCGCACTTCGGCAAGGTCGTGCTGACGCTGTGACCCGCGACCTCTCGATTCCGCGCTGGCTGCTGGCCGCAGCGCTCGCGCTGCCCCTGCTCGGCATCGCCTCGCCGCTGCTGGAGGTCGACGACGCGCGCTACGCCGAAGTCCCGCGCGCGATGGCCGCCTCCGGCGACTGGGTCCTGCCCATGCTCGACGGCACTCCGTACGTCGAGAAGCCGCCGCTGTGGTACTGGACCTGCGCGACGTCGTACAAAATCTTCGGCGTCTCGGAAGCCGCCGCGCGCCTGCCCATGGTCGCTTTCGCGCTCCTCGGCGCGCTCGGCGCGGGCTGGCTCGGCTCTTGGCTGTACGACGAGCGCGTGGGACGCGTCGCCGCCGCGGCGACCGCGACGTCCGCGCTGTGGATATTCCTCGCGCACAACCTCACGCTCGACATGCCCGTGAGCGTCTGCCTCCTGTGGACCACCGCCTTCGCCCTACGCGCGATGGCGCGTCCCGACGACGCGCGCTGGGCGGCGCCGGCCGCATGGCTGTGCGCGGCGCTCGCATTCCTAAGCAAAGGCCTCATTTCCGTTCTCTTTCCGGGCCTTTGGGTCGTCGGATTGTCGATCCTGTTCCCGAAACTGCGGCGCGGCGCCTGGAAGCTCGCGACGTCGTGGGGAATCTTGCTCGCCGCCGCCGTCGCGGCCCCGTGGTTCTACGCGATGCAGCAGCGCCGTCCCGATTTTCTCCACGTCTTTTTCATCGAGCAGCACTTCCAGCGCTTCCTGACGCAGAAGTACAACCGCAACGAGCCGGTGTGGTTTTACGTCGCGGTCCTGCCCGCCGGACTGCTCCCGTGGACCTTCCCGGCGCTGGCCGGCTTCTGGCGCGCGGTCCGCAAGCCCTTCGGTCCCGACTTCCGCGGCCCCGCGCTCGCCGCCTGGAGCCTCGGCGTGACCGCGTTCTTCTCGATCTCCCACTCCAAGCTCGCGACCTACGTCCTGCCCGTCTTCCCTCATATGGCGATCCTCGCGGCCGCGGAGTTGGAGGCGGGGCTGCCGCGTTGGGCCGAGATCGCGCAAAAGTATCTCGGCATCTTTCTCCTCGCGCTCCCCTGCGCCGCGGCGTTCGTCATCGCTCTGCGCCCGACGCTGCTGAACACCTTGCTGCCCCTGCCTCACGCGTCGTCGTGCGCGCTCGCGGCGCTCGCCGCCGTGCTCATTATCTCTCTGGGCGGCGCGTTGCGCCTGGCGTCGCCGTCGCGGCGACCGGCCGCCGCGCTCGTTGCGGGGGGCGCTCTCGCGGGTACCTGCTTGTTCGCGGGCCTGCGCCTCGCCGCGCCTCTCGTCAGCGCGCGCGACGTCGGCCTCGCGGCGGCCGCGCAGATGAAGCCCGGCGATCAACTCTGGACCGACGACACGTATCTGCACGGACTCAACTTCTACTCCGGCCGTCCGGTCGACAAGATCGTGCAGTTCATCGGCGAGTTCCACTATGCGAAGCGCGACGCGGCCTACGCGGACCGCTTCGGCGACGACTCCGCGCTCGCGGCGCTGCCGCGCGCGGGCGGGCGGACGTTCGTCGCGATGCGCGCGAAAGCGCTCGAGCATTTCCGGCAGACGGTCGGCGGAGGGGAGGCTTCGCTGGAATCCGTCCAGCCCTTCGGGCCGTGGACTCTCGCCGTCGTGCGCGCCGCCCCGGCGCGCTCCTCGACGCGCTAATTCCCGATGACCTTGCGGCGGGAGACGAGCGTGTTGCGGCGGTCCTTCGCGGCCGCGGTCACGCGCCAGCCGACGTTGCCGGCCTCGATGCGGAACGGGCGCGGGCGGAACACGTCGAGAAGGGCGGAGCGGAACATGGCGGGATCGCCGCTGGCCTCGGCGAGGTCGTCGAGAGAGTCGGTGTAGGTGCCGTGCTTCTGCTTGTAGACCTCCTCGATCTCGGCGATGACCCACAGGCCGTTGTCGGCCTTCAGAACGGCGAACACGTCGTCGGGGCGCGGGCGGACCATGTTGATCCAGTACTGCAGGACGAGCATGAAGATCGCGGCGCCGGCGCCCAGAAGGAAGCCGATCGCGCCGTTCGAGCGGCGCGGGCCGGACTCCACCACGTAGGTGCCGGCGACCATGTCGTGCAGCGTGCGCGTGCGCGGGTGGAACAAAGACACCCAAAAGCCGAAGTTGGCGAGCGGCGTGCTCAGGATCAGCCAGGCGAGCGCGCGCGCGAGGGCGCTCACGAAGCCCGGCGTCTCGCCCTCGGAGTCGACGATGCGCAGGCCCATCAGGCGTTTGCCCGGCGTGCCGCCGCCGAGATTGCCGAGGAACTGCCACAGCACGGCCGCCGCCAGCCAGATCGCGCCGTCGGCCTGCATCGTGAATGGGGTAATCTCGCGGAGGAGCACCGCGCCCCAAATCCAGATCGACGCGGCGGCGCCCACGGCGAAGGGGAGCGTGTCCAGGAGATAGGCGACGAGTCGCTCGCTGAAGGGGGCGGGGCGAAGCTCGGCCCGGACGATGTCCATGGACCCCCAGTATAGGGTTAGCGCGTCCGGCAAATCAAGCCCGCGAAAACGACGACTCCGCTCTAGGTCTTTCGTGGGACTTTAGACCGCGCGGTCCCGGCCTTATGGCCCCTGCGAAGGGGCCTCAACAATCGCCATAGTTGATCGATGAAGTTCCGAAAATCGTCTTTGCGCGCAACCGCGCTCACGCTGGCGTTCGCCCTCGCGCAGGCCGCGTTCGGCCCCGAGGCGTGGGCGCAGGTCCGCGCCGTCGCGGTCGACGCGCCGATCGGCGCCGCGTCGCTCTCCGCCGCGGGCGCGCGCGCGGGCGCTTCATCGATCTCCGCCGCGACGAGCGTGGGCTCGCTCAGCGTCGGCTTCGCCCCGACGTCGTCCGCGCTCGCCGCGCCCGCCGCGTTCGCGACGACCGCTCTCGCCGCGCCCGCCGCGCCGGCGCCCGCCGCCGCGCCGTCCGCGTCCGCCGTGCCGAGCGCGGACCGGTTCGCCGCGCCCGCCGCCGAGGCCGCCGCCGCGCAAGCCGCGGCGCCCGCGGCCGCCTCGCCGTCCGGATCGATTTCCGCTCCGTCCGCCGATTGGAACGCTCACTACCACGAGTTCCATTCCGCGGCGCACGAGCCGGCCGTGTCGCCGGCCGAGACCGCGCACCTCGCCGAGCATTCGGCCGGCGTCGAAGAGCGCGTCCTGCGGCGCTTCGCCGAGCTGCGCCGTCTCTTCGCCGGCCGCCTGGACTCGAGCGCCGTCGCCGACTCGATCGGCGGCGCGGCGACCGACGCTCTCAAGCCTTCCGCGTTCGCGGCGAAAGCGAGCGGCCTGACGCCGGCCGCGCCGAACTCTCCCGACAAGGTCGCCGGCCGGGGCGGCGGCGACAACGCCCCGCCGACGCCTGCGTCCGGACCGAACGGGCCGAGCGGCGACGGCGGGGGGAAGAAGGCGGCGTGGCTGGGCCTGGGCGTCGCCGGCGTTTCGATCATCGCGTACGCGCTCACCATGCAGGTCGGCATCGAGGCGCAGGGCGTCGCGATGCCCCAGCTCACCGAGAACGCGTTCAAGGACTTCACGCTCCTCCCGCTCGTCACGGTCTTCGCGTCGATCGGCAGCATGATCGGCCAGCCGATGTCCAAGTTCTTCACCGAGCGCTTCGGCCTCGCGAAGACCTTCTACGCGGCGAACGCCCTGCGCGCGCTGTCGCTGGGCGCCATGGTCCTGCTGTTCGGCTTCGGGCACATGTCGATGCCGCTGATGATGGGCTTCTATTTCGTGAACGGCATCGTGACCGGCGTGGCCGCGACCGCCGAGGGCACGCTGAAGAAGCTGATCCTGGCCGAGCGCGGCGTGAGCCAGCAGAACTTCCGCACCTGGTGGCAGTTCCTCGCCGAGACCCTCGCGGTGCCCGCCCCGATCTTCTTCGGCGCGCTCGTCCACACGTTGGGCGCGATCGGCGCGCCGCTGGTCACCGGGCTGTACCCGGTCGCGATCCTGCTGGGCCTGATGCTCGCCTACGTCCTGCACGTGTACCCGCTCAACTACGTGAAGAAGGCGTCCGACCAAGCCGCCGCCCAGGCGCCGGCCGCGAAGGACGCCGCGCGGACCGGCGTCGTCGCCGGCTTCAAGAACGCCGCCCTCACGATCTTCCAGAACATGGAGGAGGGCAAGAGCTACGTGATGAGCATGCCGTACCTGAAGTACGCGCTCATGTCCGCGGTGTCCTTCGACCTCTTCAACTCCGTGATCTACCGCCTGATCGCGCCCGGCTACGGCAAGATGACCGGCGGAGCGGCCGGCCTGTCCTCGATCCAGGGCAACATCGTCGGCATGTTCAGCCTCGGCGGCCTCCTGCTCTCGATCACGTTCATCGTCCTGGAGCGCTTCGCCAAGAAGCGCGCGGCGAAGAGCCCGCCCACGAACGAGCAGGCCCGCGCGGCCGAGCGCGCGTCGCTCCTGCGCTGGATGCTCGCGGGCATTCCGGCGCTCGCCCTACTCGCCACGATGGGCTTCCACATCGCCCTGCCGCTCGCGCCGCTCATCTTCCTCGGCACCAACTGGATGCCGAGCTCCATGCTCGCCGCCGCCTTGGTTCCGTTCGGCTTCTTCCAGGTCGCGGCGTCGATCAAGCTGAACTCCTATTTCCAAGAGCGCCTGCCGCAGGACGCGGGCAAAGTGCAGAAGGCGCTTTCGTTCGCCGGCTCGGTGTCCACCGCGCTCTCGATCGTCACCTTGCTCTCCATGCGCCCGCTGTTCAGCGCGGTGGACGCCTTCAACCCTTTCCCGTGGCTCGCGGCGGCGCTGGTCCCCATCGGCGTCGGCCTGTTCTTCCTGCGCCGCAAGCTCTCCGCCGCGACGAAGCCGGAAGCGATCGCCGCGGCCGACGCCGCGCAGACGGAGCGCGAGGCGGGGGGAACCGCGTCCAAGGCCGGCGGCGCGTACGTGGGCCTGATCCTGGGCATCGTCTCGGCGGCCGTCGTCATCACGGCACTGCCCATGATCCCGGGCGTCGCGCCCGCGCTCGCGGGCCTCGGCGTGCTCGTCCGCTTCGCGATCAATCTCGGCTTGACCTTCCTGCTCCCGGGCGTCGGCGCGTGGCTGGGCCGCGCGCAGGGCCTCAAGAAGGATTCCGCAAAGATCCCGTAAGCGTCGACGGCGCGACGCCTAGGTCCAAAGGCCCATTTCACCCTAGGTCTTTGGCCTCTTTTTTATGTAGGCCTCACGGGCCATACTGATTGGGTCGCCCGATCCCGACCCCAAAAAATCCCGTGGAGGTAACGATGTCCCCGATGTCCCGCCGAGCCCCCTTCGCTCTCGCCGCGCTCCTGCTGTCCGCGCCCGCCCGGCCGCAAGCCGCTCCCTCGAATCCCGGCCGCAACGGCTTCACCGCCGACGAAGTCCGCTCCGCCGCGACGGATCCCAAGTACTTCACGCTCGACGAATCCTCGGTCAAGGTCGAGAGCCTCACGCCGATGGCGGACGCCGTGCCTTCGAACGCGCTCCCGTCGATCGGCCAGCTGATCAACATCGGCCAGCAGCTCTGGAAGATCATCGCCGACAACAAGCCCGTGGTCGACGTGACGACCCAGTTCGCGACCGCCTTGCCCAAAGGCGCCGCCCATTGGAACGACCTCTCTGGCTGGCAGCCGCCGGCCGGCAACGCGTTCCACCTGACCGCGAACAACGCTTACGGGATCAAGGTCATCGACGTCACCTACCAGGTCCTGCGCACCTACGGCGGCAGCTACGGCGGCGCGGGCGAATACCTGACCGGCGTGACCGTGGCGCCCGTCGGCGGCGGCGTCAACGTGCTCTGGGGCTATCACTTCAACCTGAACACGACCGTCCCCGACAGCGGCATCGTCAACGTCGGCAGCAGCTCCGACCCGATCGCCGGCATGACGGTCCAGACCGCCTGGACCATCTCCACCGTGGTCAAGAACTCGCAGGGCCAAGCCACCTACTTCGTCGAGGGCGACGGCTCGCTGCGCCAGATCGGCGAACTCACGGCGCCCGCGCTCAAGAAGGCCCGCGCCGCGCTCTCCGCCGCGGCGCCCGCCGAGGACAAGCCCGCGCGCTTCGACTAGCCGGTTTTCGCGCCCCTGGGCCCCGGTCGCCGCGAGCGGTCGGGGCCCTTCGCGTCGTCGGCGACCGTCCGCGCGGTGGACAGCCGCGGCGCGAAGCGCTAACATACGCGCGTGAGAGTCGAGAAGCTCAAGCAGTTCAGCATCTTCATGCCCAACAAGCCGGGCTCGCTCAGCCGCCTGGCCGCGCTGTTCAACGATCGCGGGATCAGCATCGTGGGCATCGCGTCCGAGGTGCGCGACGACTCCGGACTGGTGCGCATCGCGCTCGCGCACGACGCCGACGTTTCCTCGCTGCTCTCGAAGGCGGGCTTCTCGAGCGTCGAGACGCACGTGCTCTCCGTGGAGGTCGGCGACAAGCCCGGCCAGCTCCTGCGCGTGGCCGAGGCGCTCGCCGAGGGGAAGATCAACATCACGACCGTGTACGGCACCGCGGTCTCCGGCGCGCAGACGGCGCGCATCATGATCGCCGTGCAGAACACGGACAAGGCCTTCGAGATTCTCGAGGCCCTGGCCGCCGCCGATCTGCCGCACGGCTGACGCCCCTTTCCCGGACGCCGCCGATTTCGTTAGAATCGACTCATGTGCCGCCTGTTCGCCCAAGTGTCCGCCGCGCCGCGCTCCGCGAAGGCCCCGCTCGCGCAGGGGGGCTATTCGCTGCTCGCGCAGGCGGACGTCGATGCGACCAACCCGCAGACCGACGGCTGGGGCGTGGCGTGGTTCGGCGCGGACGGCCGGCCGCGTTTGACGAAGAGCGGGGGCTCGGCGGCGGCGGAGAGCGCGCGCTTTAAGAAGGCAGCCGATGAAGCCGTCTCCACGGTGGTGCTCGGCCACATCCGCGCGGCGTCCAAGGGCATCCCCGTCGACGACGCGCACGCGCATCCGTTCGTCGACGAAGGCTGGGCGTTCGCGCACAACGGCACGTTGACGATCCACCGCGAGGTCGCCGCGGCTCTCGGCGCGCGGCGCGAGCGCCTGCGGACCGACTCGGACTCCGAGGTCTACTTCCAGCAGTTCCTCAAGCACCTCGACGCCAGCGGCGACGCCGCGCGCGCGTTCGAACTCTGCGTCGAGGAGAACTGGCGTATTTGGGAAGACTGCGCCGAGCGCTACCCCGACGCGACCACGCCCTACACCGGCCTCAACGCGCTCGCGGCCGACAAGCGCGGCGTCACCGCGCTTTGCCACGCCGCGCGCCGCGGCCTCGCGGAGTGCGGCGTCTGCCACCCGAACCAGGCCTGGTCGCTCATGTCGATGGCCGAGCGCGACGGCGCGGTCCTGCTCGCGAGCGAGGGCGTCGACAGCGGCGCCTGGACCGTGCTCGCCCCGCCCGAAACCGTCTCTCTGTCCGTCGCCGGCGGCCGCGTCGCCACGCGCCGCCGCGCCCTCGCCCCGCGCGTCCCGCGCGGACCGCTTCCGGAGGTCTCCCGAAAATGAAAGCCCTCGTGGTCCTGGTTCTCGCCGCGGCTCTCGGCGTGCTCGTCTATCAGCGGTTCCTGAAGCCTCCGCCGCCTCCGCCGCCTCCGCCGCCTCCGCCGCCCGCGATCTTGAGCGAGCCGGCGCCCGTGCTCAGCGACGCCGAGCTGCAGAAGGTCCTGAAGTCCGCGTCGGACTCCGAGCCCGCCGTGCGCTGGGAGGCCGTCGTGTTCCTCGACAAGGTCAAGGCGCCGCAGGCCATGCCGCTGATGTTCGAGATGATTCAGCACGACCAAGAGCCCGACCTGCGCATCAAGATCATCACCTTGCTCGGCAGCCGCTCCGGACCCGACGTCCTGCGCGCGCTCATCGGCGCGTTCAAGGACCAGGAGCCCACCGTGCGCGTCGCGGCGCTGAAGGCGGTCGACAAGATCGGCGACGACTCCGTCGCCTCCGCGATCGCCGACGGCCCCATGCGCGATCAGGACGAGTCCGTGCGCCTGCAGGCCGTCAAGACGCTCAACAGCCTCCAGGACAAACGCATGAAGCGCATCGCCGACGAGCAGAAAGCCTACGAGCAGGAGAAGCAGAAGGCCGCCGCCGCCGCGGCCGCGAACCGATAGAGAGACATGCGCCGCGGCTTCGCCCTCGTCGTGGTCCTCGCCTCGTCTTCTTTCCTTGCCTACGAGTACGTGGGCAGGAAGGAGAAGCCGTTGACGCCTCCTCCGCCGGTCATGAACCAGGCGGAGCCCGGCCCCGTGTTCGTGGAGGCCGACATCAAGCGCATTCGCGCGTCCCTGCAGGACGGCGATCCCGGCGTGCGCTGGAGCGCGGCCCAGCTTCTGTACAACATCCGCGACCCCCAGCTGGGGCCCGAGCTCGACAAGATGATCGCCGAGGACCCGGACCCCGACGTGCGCATGAAGATCGTCGGGATGCTCAAGGGCCGCGAGGACCTGCTGCGCCTGGGCGGACTCGTGCGCGCGCTCAGCGACACCGACAAGGGCGTGCGCCTGCAGGCCCTGCAGTCGCTCGGCGACATCGGCGACCCGTCGGTCGCCACCTGGGTCACCGCGCTGCTCAAAGACCCCGAGGTCGACGTGCGCGTGGAGGCGCTCAAGACCCTCGGCCGCTTCCAGGACAAGCGCAAGAAGGAATTCCACGCTCTCGCCGAGAAGCTCAAGAAGGACTACGAGGAAGCCCTGCGACGCGAGGCCATCCGCAACGGCACGCTCCAGACGCCCGACAATCTGACGCCCGACTTCAACAAATAATTCAGCAGCGTTTTAGAGGAGGCTCGTTCATGGAACTCAGCGGAATCAAGGAGCTCAACCGGAAAGTCGGAGAGGAAAGCCTGTTCATCGCCGAACTCAAGCGCGAGATCGGCAAGGTCATCGTCGGACAGGACGACGTGCTCGAGCGCATCTTCGTGGCCCTCATCGCCGGCGGCCACGTCCTGCTCGAGGGCGTGCCCGGACTCGCGAAGACCCTGACGATCAAGACCTTGGCCGCGTGCGTGTCCGCGAGCTTCTCGCGCATCCAGTTCACGCCCGACCTCCTGCCCGCCGACCTGACCGGCACCTTGATCCTCGACCCGAAGACCGGCGAGTTCAAGACGCGCAAGGGACCGGTGTTCGCCAACCTCGTGCTCGCCGACGAGGTCAACCGCGCGCCCGCGAAGGTCCAGAGCGCCCTGCTCGAGGCCATGCAGGAGCGCCACGTGACGATCGGCTCCGAGACGCACGCCCTGCCCGAGCCGTTCCTCGTGCTCGCCACGCAGAACCCGATCGAGCAGGAGGGAACGTATCCGCTCCCCGAGGCGCAGGTCGACCGCTTCATGCTCAAGCTGCGCCTCGGCTACCCGAAGAAGGCGGAGGAGAAGTCGATCCTCGAGCGCATGGCCGGCGAGGCCGCGCCCGCCGTCAAGAAGGTCGCGACGCCCGACCAGCTGCTGCGCGCGCGCCGCGTGGCGGCCGGCATCTACCTCGACGAGAAGATCAAGGACTACATCGTCGAGCTCGTGTTCGCGACGCGCGAGCCCGCGACGCACAAGCTCGCCTCGCACAAGCACCTGATCGCCTACGGCGCCAGCCCGCGCGCGACGATCGCGCTGGCGCAGGCCGCGAAGGCGTACGCGTTCGTCAACGCGCGCGGCTACGTGACGCCCGAGGACGTGAAGGCGATCGGCCCCGACGTGCTGCGCCACCGCATCCTCGTGAGCTACGAGGCGGAGGCCGAGAACATCGACAGCGACCAGATCGTGCGCGCCGTCTTCGAAGCCGTCGAGGTCCCGTAACGGCTGAACGAATAAACCACAAAGACACGAAGAACGGATTAAGAGAAACAAAAAACTTTGTGTCTTTGTGGTTTACTCCGTTCGCTTTTTGACGTCTAACGTTTAGAGAGGAAAGACACAGGTTTATGCTGCCGCAGGAGATTCTGGCCCAAGTCAGGCGCCTCGAGATCGTCACGGGGCGGCGCGTCGCCGAGAGCTTCGCCGGCGACTACCTCAGCGTGTTCAAGGGCCGCGGCATGGAGTTCGCCTCGGTGCGGGAGTACACTCCCGGGGACGAGCCGCGCGACATCGACCGCAACGTCTCCGCCCGAACCGGGAAGCCTTTCGTTCGGCAGTATATCGAGGAGCGCGAGCTCACCGTCGTCATCGCCGTCGACCTCTCCGGCTCCCAGCAGTTCGGCACCGCGGACCGCCTCAAGCGCGACGCCGCGGTGGAGGTCGGCGCGGGACTGGCGCTCGCGGCCCTGCAGAACAACGACAAGATCGGCCTCGCGCTCTTCACCGAGGGCGTGGAGCGCTTCGTTCCCGCGCGCAAGGGGCGCCGCCACGCGCTCGCGGTCGTGCGCGAGATTCTCGCGTACGCGCCGAAGAAAAAAGGCACGTCGCTCGGCGCGGCGCTGGAGACGCTCGCGCGCATGCTGCGCCGGCGCTGCATCCTCGTCGTCATCTCCGACTTCCGCGACTCGGGCTTCGAGCGCGCGCTCAAGCTCTGTGCGATCAAGCACGACGTCGTGCCCGTCGTGGTCGAGGACCCGCGCGAGTCCGCGCTGCCCGACGTGCCCGCGGTGGTCGAGATCTTCGACCCCGAAAGCTCCGCGCGCGCGGCGCTCGACCTGCGCGGCGGCGCCGCGGCGCTCGCGCGCGAAGAGCAGGAGCGCCGCGCCGAGCTCGCGCGCACGTTCCGCGCGTGCGGGCTCGAGGCCGCGACGGTCACGACCGACAAGCCGACGCTCGATCCGATCGTCGCGTTCTTCCGTCGCCGCGCGAAGGTCCGGAGGGCGCGATGACTTCGCTCGCGCTCGTCCTGGCGCTCGCCGGCGCCGCGTCCGCCGCCGCCGATCCCGCGTGGACGGTGAGCGGCGCCACCGCGGCCGTGCTCGGCTCGGAGGCCGTGCTCGTCTACGCGCCGTCGCCCGCGGCGGCCGGCGCGCTCGCCGCCGACGCGCTCGCGGCGACGACGACCGACTACGCGGTCGTCAAAGTCGACAAGCGCGCCGACGGCGCCTGGGCCTGGACCGTCCTGCCGCTGAACGTCGGACCGCTCGACTTCACCGCGCGCTGGACGCTGGACGGCCGCGCGCTCGCCGCGCCTCCCGTGCGCCTGCAGGTCGCCGCGCCGAAAATCGGCAAGGACGACGACATCTCCGACATCAAGGGGCCGGTACGCGCGCCCCGACCGTGGTGGCCGTGGCTCATCGCGGCCGCGCTGCTCGCGGCGGCCTGGTGGGCGTGGCGGCGCTATAAAAATCGGCCGATCGAGTCGGCGCCGATCCCCGTCGCGCCGCCGCTGCCCCCGGAGGCCGTCGCGGAGAACGCGCTCGTCGAACTCTCGAGCTCGGGACTTTGGGAGCGCGGGGAGCACGCCGCCTTCTATTTGAAGCTGACCGATATTCTGCGCTTCTATCTGGAAGCGCGCTACGGCGAGCCCGCGACCGCGATGACGAGCGTCGAGGTCGCTCGCCTGGTCAAGGCGCACGAGACCGACCTGCGCGCGGCCGCGACGGTCCGCGAAGTCCTCGGCCGCGCCGACCTCGTCAAGTTCGCGCGCAGCAAGCCCGACGCCGCGGAAGGCCCGGACGACGTCGGCCGCGTGCGCGCGCTCGTGCGCGCGACGACGCCGTCGCTCAACGACGCGGCGCCCGGCTCCGCCGCCGCGCCCGCGGGCGCGGGGGGAGCTCCGCGATGAGGTTCGCGCATCCGTGGGCGCTCGCTTTGGCGCCGCTCGCCTGGGCCGCGGCGGCGCTCGTCCTCGCGCGCGGCCGCGCCGCCGCGCTCGCGTATCCTGCCGCGGCGGGGGGCCGCGCCGGCGCGCCCTCGCGGCGCGCGCTGTTCTCGCGCCTGTCTCCCGCCTTGCTGCCCGCGCTCGCGCTGACTTTGATCGCGGTCGCTCTCGCCCGGCCGCAAAGCGTGAAGCTGCTTCCAGGCGGCGACGGCCGCGGGATCGACATCATCCTCGCGGTCGACACCTCGCTGTCCATGAGCTCGATCGACATAAAGCCCAACCGCATCACCGCCGCCAAGGAGATCGCGAAGGCGTTCGTGCGCGGGCGCGTCAACGACCGCATCGGCCTGATCACGTTCGGCGGCGCGCCGCTGCTCGCCAGCCCTCTGACGATCGACCAGGACGCGCTCGTCGACCGCCTCGACTCGCTGTACCCGGGCATGACGAAGGTCGACGGCACCGCGATCGGCGACGGCCTCGTCAGCGCGGCCGCTCGGCTCAAGGACAGCACCGCGAAGAGCAAGGTCATCGTCCTGCTCACCGACGGGCGCAGCAACACCGGCGTCGTCGACCCGATCACCGCCGCGAAGACCGTCGCCGCCGTCGGGGCGAAGATCTACGCGATCGGCACCGCGGGCCGCGGCCCCGCGCTGATGGAGATCGACACGCCGAACGGCAAGCAGATGGTGCAGACCGACGACGACTTGGACGACGAGCTCCTCGCCCAGCTCGCCGAAATCACCGGCGGCAAGTCCTACCGCGCGGAGAACCGCGGCGAGCTCGAGAAGGTCTTCAAAGAGATCGACTCGCTCGAGAAGAGCGAGGTGAAGCGACCCGCGGTCGTCGCCGTCGCCGACCGCCACGAGCCGCCGCTCGCGTCCGCGGCGCTCGTCCTGCTCGCCGAATCCGCGCTCGCCGCGACGGCGCTCCTGAGGTGGCCCTGATGCTGCGCGACTGGCGCTGGCTCCTCGCGGCTCCGCCCGTCCTCGCGGCGGCGTGGGGCTTGCTCGCCTGGGCCGCCGCGCGCCGTCGCGCGGTCTCCGCGGCGCTCGGCCGTGAGGCCACGTTCTCGCGCGTCAGCGAGGACGCCGCCGTGCGGCGCCGGCTCGCCGGCGGGCTGCGCCTGTCCGCGCTCGCCTTGATCTTCCTGGCGCTCGCCGGCCCGCAGTGGGGCGTCGAGCTCGTGAGCACGACGGCGGCCGCGCGCGAGGTCGTCGTCGCGGTCGACGTGTCGCTCTCCATGCGCACGCAGGACGTGAAGCCCTCGCGCCTCGAGCGCGCGAAGGCCTCGCTGTCGCTGCTGCTCGATCAGCTGCGCGGCGACCGCGTCGGCGTCGTCGCGTTCGCCGGCGACGCGCAGATCGTCTGCCCGCTGACCAGCGACGTCGACGCGGCCAAGGAGCTGCTGTCCGCGCTCGACGTGGGTTCGATCCCCGTGCCGGGCACCGCGATCGGGACGGCTCTGCGCACGGCGACGGCGATGCTCGCGAAATACCCGGGCGCCAAGAGCGTCGTCCTGCTCACCGACGGCGAGGACCACCGCTCCGACCCGCTCGGCGCGGCGAAGGAGGCCGCGGCCGAGGGGATCCGCGTGTTCACCGTCGGCATCGGCACGCCCGAGGGCGAGCCGATCCCCGTGGAGGGGGGCGGCTATAAGAAGGACAAGAGCGGCTCGACCGTCGTCAGCCGCCTCGGCGAGGACCCGCTCTCGCAGATCGCGTCGGCGACCAACGGGACGTACTACCGCACGAGCCCCGGCGAGGACGAAATCGCCGAGATCGCGGCGCGCGTGAACTCGGTCGATCCCGTGAAGGGTCTCACCGGCACCGCGACGCGCTGGCGCGACCGCTACCTCTGGCCGCTCTCGCTCGCGTTCGCCCTGCTCCTCGCCGAACTGCTGCTTGCGCTCCTGCCGATCCGCGCCGCGGGAACCGCGCGCGCCGCCGCGGCCGCCGCGCAGACGTCGTCCGCCGCCGTCCTCGTCGTCCTGCTGGCGCTCGGCGGCTCCGCGCCCGCGCGAGCCGACGACGACTCGGCCTTGCCCGCGGCGCCGCCTCCGGCGGCGCCGTCCCGACAATGGTTCGCGTACGGTCCGCTGAGCAAGGCGAACAACGCGTACGCCGAGGGGAAATACGAGCAGGCGCTCGATTTGGACGAGCAGGCCGCGGAGGCCGCGCCCAACGATCCGCGCCCGGTGTTCAACGCCGGCGACGCGCTGTACCGCCTCGAGCGCAGCACCGACGCCGCCGGCGCGTTCGGCTCGCTCGCGCAGCGCCGCGACGTGCCGCGCCCCCTGCGCGCCGATTCGCTCTACAATCTCGGCAACACCCGCTACGCCGCCGGCGACTACGCCGGCGCCGCCGCCGCGTACCGCGGCGCGCTCGCGCTGTCTCCGAACGACGCGGACGCCCGCCGCAACCTCGTTCTCGCGGTCCTGCGCGCGAAGAACCCGCCGCCGAAGAAGAAGCCGAACAAGAACGACCAGAAGGACGACCAGAAGCAGAAGCCGCCGCCGAAGCCGGAGCAGGGCAAGAATCCGGGCGGTCCCGATCAGACGCCGCAGACGAAGCCGCGGCCGCAGGACCAGATGAGCCGCGAGGACGCGGAACGCGTGATGCGCGCCGTCTCGGAGCGCGAGAAGGCGACGCAGAAGTCCGCGCCGCCGACGTCGGTCTACGGCAACAAGCCGCCGCCGAAGTCGCCGACGGAGGAGGACTGGTGAGAATTTTCGCGCTGACGCTCGCGCTGTGCGCGGCCGCGGCCCGGACGGCCGCCGCCGCGGTGACGGTGACCGCGGAGCTCGACCATACGCGCATGGCGGCCGACGAGCAGCTGGTCCTCTCCGTGACCGTTTCCGGCGACCAGGCCTCGATGCCGGAGCCGCAGCTTCCGGCGATCGACAGCTTCAGCGTCTACGACTCCGGCCACAGCACGAGCATCAGCATCGTCAACGGGCGCGTGACCTCGAGCTCCGTGTTCACCTACGTGCTCACGCCGCGCGCGGTCGGACGCTTCCACATCCCGGCGATCACCGCCGCGGGCGCCCAGCCGAGCCAGCCGCTCGAAATCGAAGTCGTCAAGGCCGGAGAGAAGACCGCCGCGGCCGCAGCTCCGGGAGGAAACTCCGCGCCGGGGGCCGGCGCGCCGGGCATGGGCGCCCCGACGCAGCGCGGCGGCGACGCGCCCGCGCCCTCGGGCGCGGCCATGCTCGTCGCGAAGCTCGACAAGACGCGCGCCGTCGTCAACGAGCAGGTCACGCTCAGCGTCCGCTTTCTCTACAACGAGAACGCGCGACTCGTCGGCAACCAGCAGTACGAGCCGCCCAATCTGACCGGCTTCATCGTCGAGGAACTTCCGCCCGTGCGCACCGGCACGACGATCCTCAACGGCCGCCAGTACGCGTACTCCGAGATCAAGATCGCGCTCTTCCCGGTTCAGGCGGGCAAGCTCACGATCGGCCCCGCGACGGTGCACGCCCAGGCCGCGCGCGGAGGAGGGGGAGGAGACCCGTTCGCGTCGGGCTTCTTCGACAGCTTCTTCGCCTCCGCGGCGCCCGTGACGTTCCACTCCGAGCCGCTGACTCTGCAGGTCGATCCGCCTCCCGCCGCGGGCAAGCCCGCGGACTTCAGCGGTCTCGTCGGCCGCTTGACCGCGACCGCGTCCGCCGACCATACGTCGGTCAAGGCCGGTGACGCCGTCACCTTGACGATCGAGACGACCGGCGTCGGCAATATGAAGTCCGTGCCCGAGCCGCCCAAGCCCGACCTGCCGTCCCTGCGCTTCTTCGAGACCGAGACCTCCTTCAACTCGGAGAAGTCGGGAGACCGCGTCGGCGGGCGCAAGACCTTCCGCACCGTCGCGGTGCCGCGCGTCTCCGGCGACGTCGTCGTCCCGCCCTTCGAGTTCAGCTACTACGATCCCGAGCGCCGCGCCTACGGCCGCGCGACGACCGCGCCGATCGAGCTGCGCGTCGCCCCCGGCCCCGCCGGCGCGAGCGCCGCGGCGGGACCCGGTCCCGCGTCCGCGCCGGGAGTGACCGCGTTCGGCGCGGACGTGCGCTATCTGAAGACCGAAAGCTCGCGCGCGCCGCTGTCCTCCGCGCTGGCCGCGTTCGCGGACCTGGGACCGTGGCACGCGCTGCCCTTCGTCGTTCTCGTCGGCGCCGCTCTCGGCGATTGGCGCCGGCGCGCGGCCGAGGCCGACCCGAGCGGCCGGCGCTTCCGCGACGCGCGCCGCCGCGCGGAGGACAAGCTCGAGCAGGCCGCCGGCCTCGACGACGCGGCCGCGGCGCGCTCGCCCGCGTTCGTCGCCGAGGCGCTCGCCGGCTTCGTCGCCGACAAGCTCGGCGTCGCGGCCGCGGGGCTCACGCTGAAGTCCGCGGTCGACGGGCTCAGAGCCCTGCGCCGCCCGCCCGCCGAACCGACTCTCGCGCGGCTCAGCGCCGCGTGGGAGGAGGCGAACCTGCGCCGTTTCGCCCCCGGCGGGGTCGACGGCACGGACGCGCGCCGCTTCGCCGCGGAGATCGCCGCGCTGATCCGCGACCTCGACCAGGAGATCTCGCGATGATCGCAGCCCTCGCCCTCGCCGTCGCCCTTCCCGCCGCCGCCGCGACCCTCGCGACGCCGGTCTCCGCCGCGCCGGCGGCGAACCTCGCCGCGGCGCGCGGACTCTACGACGCCGGCCGCTACGCCGACGCCGCCGAAGCGTTCGCCGCGCTCGCCGCGGCGGCGCCGCGCGACGCCGCGCTGCAGTACGATCTCGGCGACGCGCAGTTCAAAGCCGGACGCGTCGGACCCGCGGTCGCGAGCTTCGAGCGCGCGTTCGCGCTGAACCCGCGCGACTCCGACATCCGCGAGAACCTGTCCTACGTCCTCGGCCGCGCCGGCGAGGAGCTCGTGCCCGCGGGCACGCCGCCCGCGCTGTTCTGGCTGTTCACCGCGCTCTCCGAGCGCGAGCTCGCGGGCCTGCACTGGGTCGCCGCGTGGGCGACCTTGCTCCTCGCCGCGGGCGCGCTCGCCTGGCCGAAGCGCCGCGCGGCGCTTTGGCCCTGGTCCGCGAGCGCCGCGGCCGCGTGGGTCTTCTTCGGCCTCTGGTGGCTCGGCCTGCGCGCGATCCTGCCGCCCGACCGCGCCGTCGTCGTCGCCGAGAAAGCCGAACTCCGGCACGGGCCCGGCGACGCGTTCGCCGTCGCGTTCACGGTCCCCGAGGGGCGGCGCGTGCGCGTGCTCGGCGCGTCGGGCGCGTGGCTCGAAGTGGGACTGCTCAAGGAAGGCGCGCGCGGGTGGATTGCGGCGAGCGCGGTTGAGCGCCTGTAGAGTTTTCAGGGGGCGGGCGCGGAGACGTCCGCGCGAATGCCCGCGGCGCGGCGAGGGGAGAGCGCGACCCCTAAGTCGCGCGGTTCGGAAAAGCCTTCTTCCGACGGCGTCTGCTACGGGTTCTCGGGTTGAACCGGCGTGAGCGGCACCGCCGGAATCGGCGGCGGCGCGGAAACGGCCGGCGCCGCCTTCTTCGCTCCCGGATCGGGAGTCGAAACGACGACGGCCTTCTTCTTCGGCGGCGTCTTCTTGCGCTTCGCCTTGCGCGCGGCGGGCTTGGGGGCGGGAGCGGGCGCGGCGTCGGGCGTCTTGGTCTCGCCGCCCGCGGACGCGGAGGGCGGCACCACGGCGATCTTCATCGAGGACTGCTCGCCGCCGTCGCCTTCTCCCGACGGCTTCTCCTCGCCTTGCGGCGCGGCCGAGTCCTTGCCGGAAGAGTCGCCGTCCGCGGACCGAGAGCCCATCGGAGCTTCGGTCGGACGTTCGCCGGCGGCGTTCGCACCTGCGGCGGGCATGCCTTCCGCGGGCGCTCCTTCGGAAGACGCGCCGTCGCCTTTATTCGCGTTGGCGTCGGAATCCTGCGCCGACAACGGGCGCGCGAACAGGGCGGCGCAGGCGAGCAGAAAGAGGACACGCGGCGGGCGTCGCATGGGCGGATTGTATCAAAGCACGATTACGGAAATATGGCGCGCTTGACGCCCACGACGGGATGCGTTACCCTATTGCCCGTGAGAGAACTGCTGATCTACGAGGGCCGCGCCTCCGCCAAGCCGGCCTTCGCGGCGCGCGTCGCGCGCGTGTTCGCGGAGCACCTCGCCAAGAACGGTCTGCGCCTGACCGGACAGCGCCGCGCGATCCTCGACATGCTGCTGCGCTCCGACCGGCATCTGAGCCAGGAGGAGATCTACAAGGCCCTGCGCGGGGAGGGGATCGGCCGCGCGACGGTGTTCCGGACGCTGAAGACTTTGCAGGAGTGCGGCCTCGCGGCGCCGGTCGTCGGCCGCGACGGCGTGCCGCGCTTCGAGATCAATTTGGAGCGCCCGCACCACGACCACCTGATCTGCGTGGAGTGCGGCCACATCCGCGAGGTGCGCTGGCCCGCGTTGGAGAAGATCCAGGAGGAGGCGTGCCGCAAGGCCGGCTTCACGCCGCGCTGGCACCGCCACGAAGTGTTCGGCCTGTGCCGCGACTGCTCCCGCAAGAAGCGCCCGTGACGCGGCGCGCGCTCGCCGTCCTGCCGCTGCTCGCGGCCGCGGCGGCGCTCGCGGCCGGGCTGGAGGACGTGCCGCGCGCGGCCCCGCTGCTCGCGGGACTGTGCGCCGCGGCCGCGTTCGCCGCCGCGTTCTTTCCCGAGGCGCCGCCGCGCTGGCTCTGCGCGGCCGCCGCCTTCGCCGCCGTCGCCGCGGCGCGCGTGTTCGGCGTGTGGACCGCGGACCCGGCGTTCGGCTTCGCGCTGATCGCCGCGGCGGGAGCCGCGGGCGCCGCGCTCGGCGCCGCGGGCGAAGCCCCGACCGAGGCCGCCGCGCCGGCCTGGGCCGCGGCGGGCGGCCTGCTCGTCGCCGCGCTTCCGGTCTTCCTGCGCTTTCTCGGCCAGAACTTCGCCGCGCCCGCGCGCCTGTTTTACGCCGTGCGCGGCGCCGAGTGGACATTGCTTGCCCAGCCCGCCGCGCTCGCCGCGGCCGCGGCCGCGGCGCTCGCGCGCGCCGCGCGCGGCCTCGCGCGGCCGGCGCGCGGAACCGACGCGCTCGCCGCCGTCGCGGGCGCGGCGCTCGCCGCCGCGCTGATCCCGCGGCTCGACGCCGCGTTCGCGCTCGGCGCGGCCGGCGGCTTTCTCGCTCTCGCCGCCGCCGTCCGCGCGCGGCCGCTGCGCGATGGAACGCCGAGGACTTTGCTCGACCGCGCCGTCGTGGCCGCCGCCGCCGCGGCTCTGCTCCTCGCCGCCGCGTCTCCGCTCGCCGTGCTCAAGGTCTGGACCGCGCGCCTGGACTCGCTGTATCCCGGCGGAAGATTCCTGGCGCAGATCGACGACGGGGCGGTCGTCTGGTCCGCGTACCGTTTCTCGCGCGGCGAGCGCGTGCTGCTGCGCGACGGCTTGATCCAGCGCGACGACGCGCTCGCCGCGATCCTGGCGCTCGACGTCGCGCTGGGCCAGCACTCGCACACGGACTGCTCGATTCTGCTCGTGCGCCCCCCGGGGCCCCAGACCGTGTTCGCCGCGGGTCACGGCTGCGGCTTCGCCGTCGAGGATGGGACGGCGTCCGAGACCGCGGTCCTGAACGCCGAGCTCGGCTTGGGCTGGCGCAAGGAGCTGCTGCCCGCGCAGGGGAAATTCGACGTCGTGCTCACGGTGCTGCCTCTGCCGTACGGGCGCTCCGCGCGACGGCTGGTCTCCGCGGACCGGCTCGCGGCGGCGCGGGAGCGCACGGCGAAAGACGGCGCGGCCGTCTTCCTCCTGCCGACCTTCGCCGGCAACGACGCCGCGCTCGAGGAATTGAGAAAGTCCGCGGCCGCCGTCTTCGGCGTCGCGCGGTCCGCGATGCTCCCGACCGGGGACGGCCTCGTGTACGCAGCCTCCGCCGAGCCCATCACGGACGCGCAGCTGATCTTCCTGAGCATCCCCGAGAAGGCCCACCCCGAGGACCCGGTCGCGACGCGCAACCTGCTCGCCGCCATCCGCTGGCTTCCGACGCCCGGCTCGACTCCGGCCCCGGCTCCCGCCGCGAAGTGATATAATCCGTCGACGCGGCGCCGTCGACGCAGAGGGGAGGAAAAGCGATGTCCGAAGCCAAGACGCTCAAGTCTTTGTCGGCCGTGGTCGCGGCGCTCTCTCCCCTCGACCCCGAATCCCGCCGCCGCGTGATCGAGGCCGTGCACGCCCTGCTCGAGGTCTCCCGCGGCCGTCAGGGCGGCGACGCGCCCGCGCGCGCAGAGAAGACGAAAGGCCGCCGCTGATGCGCCTGCACGTCGTGACCTTCGGCTGTCAGATGTCCGTGTCCGACGGGGGGGAGCTCGCCGCGCCCCTGCTCGCGCGCGGCTTCCGCGCCGCGGCCGCGCCCGAGGACGCCGACGCGATCGTGCTCAACACCTGCACGGTGCGCCAGCACGCCGAGGACAAGGCGCTGTCGTTGATCGGACGTCTGCGGCCGTGGAAGGACGCGGACCCGGAACGCGTGCTCATCGTGACCGGCTGCGCGGCCGAGCGCCTGGGGCCGTGGATTCAAGAGCGCTTCCCGTACGTCGACCTCGTCGTCGGCGCGAAATCGATCGAGGATTATCCGCAGATTCTGGAAGAGGCTCTCGCCTCTAAATTCGACGCTCTCAAGGAGTCGCGCGAGGCCTTTGCGTCCGCGGCGCCGGCCGCGCCCGAGTCGCCGGTCGGCTGGCTCTCGCCCGCGGTGGCGCCCGTCACGATCATGCGCGGCTGCAACTACTCGTGCTCCTACTGCATCGTGCCGCACGTGCGGGGTCGCGAGTCGTACCGGCCTTACGAAACCGTGCTGGCCGAGGCGCGCGCGAAGGCCGCGCTCGGCGCGCGTGAAATCCTCCTTCTCGGCCAGACGGTCAACAGCTGGCACGCGCGCGCGGCGGACGGGGTCGAACGGCGCTTCGCCGACCTGGTCCACGCGGTCGCCGCGATCGACGGCGTCGCGCGCGTGCGCTTCGAAAGCCCGCATCCGCGTTTTTTCGACGACGCGCTCATCGGCGCGCTGAGCGGCATTCCGGGCGCCGGAGATCACGCGCATCTGCCGGTCCAGTCCGGCTCCGACCGCGTGCTCTCGCTCATGCGCCGCAACTACACGTTCGACTCTTTTTTGGAGCGCGTCGCGCGCCTGCGCGCGGCGCTTCCCGCGATTGAAGTCTCCACGGACATTATCGTAGGATTCCCGTCGGAGACCGAGGCGGATTTCGAGCGCACTCTGGAGCTCGCGCGGAGGCTGAGGCCGGCCTGGACGTACGCGTTCAAGTATTCGCCGCGCGAGGGCACGGAGTCGGCCGCGATGCCGGACAGCGTGCCGGCGGACGTGAAGGAAGAGCGGCTCGCTCGGCTCAACGCGCTGTGCGACGGCTTCGCCGAGGACGCGCTCAAGGCCCGCGTGGGCCGGACGGTCGAGGTTTTGGACGAGAGCGGCGGCTACGGACGCACACGGGACGGCTTTCGCGTGAAGTGGGGAACCCCGGCCGAGCCGGGGAAACTCCGATCGGTCCGGATCACCGGAATCATGAAGCGCACTTTGCTGGGGGAATGCGAATGAGCGAGAAGAAGACGGGCGCCGAACGCCGCCAACACCGCCGCTTCAGCGTCGTCGAGGGAATGATCGAGCCGATCTCCCTCGAGCTCTCCAGCGAGGGCCTGCACAACCAGCCCGCGATCATGACCGACCTGTCCGCCGGCGGCATGTCGATCCTGATGTTCGTGGAGCCGCCGCGCACGAAGAGCTTCGAGATGATCCTCTCGATCCCCGGCCTCGACAAGACGCCCATCGAGGCGTCCGTCGTCCGCGTGCTCAAGAAGGGCGAGACCTACAACGTCGGCCTCGCGTTCGTGAAGATCCCGCGCGACGCGCAGAAGCGCATCGAGAAGATGGCCGAGGACAGCGCCGATTGCGAGACGCGCACCGCGCTGCGCCTTCCCGACGCGTGCGGCGCCGACTGCCCGTTCCACTCCTTGTTCAACCGCGGGAACAAGGCGCGCGCCAAGGCCTAGCCGGGTTGATCGTCCTGGCCGGTCCGACCGCCTCGGGAAAAAGCGAGCTCGCGGCGGCGCTGGCTCTGCGCTTGAACGGCGAGGTCGTCTCCGCCGACTCGCGCCAGGTCTACCGCTTCCTCGACGCCGCGACCGCGAAGCCCTCCGCGGCCCTGCGCGAGAGAGTCCCGCACCACCTCCTGGATGTCGCGGACCCGAGCGAGAGCTACGACGCGGGACGTTTCATCAAGGAAGCGACGGACGCGATCGCGGGCATCCGCGCACGCGGCAAGCTCCCCATCGTCTGCGGCGGCACCGGACTCTATTTGCGCGCCTTGATCGAAGGGCTGGCGCCTCTGCCGCGCCGCGACGAAAAGCTGCGCGCCGAGCTCGAGGGACGCGCCGAACGCGAAGGACGCGCGGCGCTTCACGCCGCGCTCGCCGCCGTCGATCCCGTCGCGGCCGCGGCGATCCCGGCCGCGAACATCGCGCGCGTGATCCGCGCGCTCGAGATCGCGAAGCTCACCGGCGCGCCCGCGTCCGCGCATTGGGCGAAGGAACGCGCGGGCGGCGTGACGCCCGACGCGGTCTTGATCTTGACGGTGCCCAACGAAACTCTCGCCGCGCGCCTCGAGGCGCGCGCGCGCGCGATGTGGCCCGCGCTGCTCGCCGAGGTCCGCGCGCTCGTGCCCGCGCGCTTCACGGGCGCGGAGCCCGGTTTCACGAGCCTCGGCTACCGCGAGGCGCTGAGTTTCTTGAAGGGTGAAATGACGGAGGACGAGGCGCGCGACGAAATGATCCGCGCGACGAAGGCGTACGCGAAGCGCCAGCGCACCTGGTTCCGAGGTCAATTGGACGGCGTCGCGGTCGACGCGTCGGGCACGGCGCAGAGCACGCTCGCCCGCGCGTTGGAAATATTGAAGCCTCTCGCCGCGCGGAGCGTCGCGTGAGGGCGCGACCGGCGGAAACGCGCGCGCCGCGGGAACGCGCCCTGCTCGTCGGCGTCGGCCCCAAGTCGCAGACCGATTTGATCCGCTCGAGCTTGGACGAGCTCAAGCGCCTCGCCGACACGGCCGGCGCCACCGTCGTGGGCGAGGCGACCCAGGCGCTCGCGCGCTTCCATCCCGCGACGTTGATCGGCTCGGGGAAGGTCGAGGAGATCGCCGGAATGTGCGCGGGCCTGCGCGCGGGCACGGTGATCTTCGACCTCGAGCTCTCGCCGGGTCAGCAGAAAAATTTGGAGAAGCTGCTGCCCAAGCGCAAGATCGTCGACCGCACGCGCCTGATCCTGGACATCTTCGCCCAGCGCGCGCGCACGCGCGAGGGCACGCTGCAGGTGGAGCTCGCCCAGCTGTCCTACATGCTGCCGCGTCTCACCGGCGCGTGGCGCGAGTTCTCCCAGCAGGCGGGCGGCATCGGCACGCGCGGTCCCGGCGAGCGCAAGCTCGAGTACGAGCGGCGCCACATTCAACTGCGCATCGCGCATCTGCAGAAGGACCTCGCGCGCGTGCGCGACGCGCGCCGCCTGCGCCGCGAGCGGCGCTCCGCGGTGCCCGTGCCGCAGATAGCGCTCGTCGGCTACACGAACGTGGGCAAGTCGACCTTGCTCAATTCCGCCGTCGGCGCGGACGCGACCTACGCCGACGACAAATTGTTCGCGACGCTCGACCCGACCGCGCGGCGCGTGCGCCTGCCGGAGGGGGGCTGGGCCGTCGCGACCGACACCGTCGGCTTCATTCAGCGCCTGCCCACGACGCTCGTCGCCGCGTTCCGCTCCACTCTGGAAGAAGTCGAGGCGGCCGACGTCCTCCTCATCGTCTCCGACGCGTCGTCGCCGGAATTGGAAAGCCAGCGCTCGTCCGTCACGGCGACGCTCGCCGAGCTCGACACCGAGGGAATACCTCGAGTCGAAGTATTCAATAAATCCGACCGCTTGACGCCGGAGCAGCGCACCGATCTCCTGCGCCGCTATCCGGACGCGGTCCTGCTCTGCGCGGCCACCGGCGAAGGCGTGCCCGAGGCGCTCGGCCGCGTCGAGGCCGCGCTGTCCTCGCGCTGGCTCAAGCGCGAGATCGACGTGCCCGTCGCCAAGGCGGGAGCCGCCTCGCGTCTGTACGAGAGCGCGCAGGTGCTCGATCGGCGCTCCGACGCCGCGGGCACGCGCTACCGGATTCGGGTCACGGCCGAGAACTGGCGGCGATTGCAGGCTCTCCTCGCCGAATGCTAGGATTTTGCTGAGATTCATGGACGAATTGCGCGTCGCCGGCCTGCTCGTCCTCGCCTATCTTTCGGGCGGAATTCCCACGGGCTACCTCGTCGTCAAGCGCCTCAAAGGCTACGACATCCGCACGAAAGGCTCCGGCAATCCCGGAACGGCCAACGTCTACCGCAACGCGGGCCCGCTCGCCGGAGCGATCACTTTGCTGGTCGACGCGCTCAAGGGCTACCTGCCGGTTCTGCTGAGCCTGCGCCTCTATCCCGCGAGACCGGCGCTCGCCATCGCCGTCGGCGCGGCGACGGTGATCGGCCACAACTGGACGATTTTTTTGGGCCTCAAAGGCGGCAAGGGCGTGGCCACGTCCGCCGGCGTCTTCTTCGCGCTCCTGCCCGGACCGATGGCGGTCGCGGTCGTCGGCTTCGCGGCGGCGGTGTTCCTGTCCGGCCACATTTCCGTGGGCTCGATGGTGGGCGCGTCGGTCCTGCCGGTCGCGGCGGCGGCGCTCGGGGCGCCGGCGATCGATACCGCGGCGGCCGCGGCGTCGGCGGCTTTGATCGTTTACAAGCACATCCCCAACATCCAGCGACTGCGTCAAAACAGGGAGCTCGGCATCCATGGCCCGTCCGCGTAAGCCCGACGTCTGCGTTCTCGGAGGCGGCATGTGGGGCGTCGTGCTCGCCCAGCATCTCGCCGAGCGCGGCGCGCGCGTGCGGCTTTGGGAATACGTGCCCGAGGTCGCGGCGGCGCTCGGACGCACGCGCCGCCACCAGTTGATCCCGGGCTTCGTCCTGCACAAGGCCATACAGGTCAACTCGGACCTGGCCGCGAGCGCCGCGGAAGCCGAGGTCCTCGTTTTCGTCTTGCCCTCGAAGGCGATGGCGGCGACGGCGCGCGCCATCCACGAGAAGGCGCGCCTCGCTCCGGGCGCGATCGCGGTCAACGCGTCGAAGGGCGTGGAGCCCGGCACCTTCGCGACGATGGGCGACATCGTCGCGCGCGAGATTCATTCGCTGCGCGGAAAAGTGTGGACGCTGTCGGGACCCAGCTTCGCGCGCGAGGTGGCGCGCGGCGTGCCCACGGGACTCATGCTCGGCGGCCCGCTCGGCGGCCCGTCGCGCCGGCTCGCGAACCTCTTTCACGGCGGGACCATCGCGGTGACGCCGTGGCCGGACCGCGTGGGCGTGGAGCTCGGCGGGTCGCTCAAGAACGTGATCGCGGTCGGCGCGGGCATCTTGGACGGCCTGGGTGCCGGCGCGAACACGAAGGCGGCCTTGCTGGTGCGCGGTCTTGAAGAGATGTCGCGCCTCATCCGCGCCAGCGGCGGGCGCGCCGACACGGTGTACGGCCTCGCGGGTCTCGGCGATCTGATCGCGACGGGAACCTCGAGCGAGTCGCGCAACCGCGCGTACGGCGAGAAGCTCGGGAAGGGCATCGCGCCCGCGCGCGCGCAGGCGGAGATCCCGACCGTCGTCGAGGGCGTGGAGGCGGCGATCTCGGCGCGCGCGCTGTGCCGCAAGCGCAAGGTGAAGGCGCCGCTCATCGAGGCGATTTACGGCGCGACGCGCGGCGCGCCCGCGCGCCGCGTGCTGGGGGCGCTGGGCTTCCGCTAGCGCGGAGGGGGCGAATTTCATGGCGAAGAGCGAAAAGACGCCGAAGGGCGACGCGCCGCGGCCGCCGGGCGAGAAGGAAGTCCGCATCTGCTCGCTGGCGACGACGGTCAACGAGTGCATCATCATGCTCGAGGAAGTCGTCGGCAACCGCGTGCTGCCGATCTGGATCGGCATCGCCGAGGGCCAGGCCATCGCGATCCGCTTCTCCGGCATCGTCCTGCCGCGCCCGCTCACGCACGACCTGCTGCTGGCCGGCATTCAGCAGCTCGGCTTCGAGGTCAAGAAGGTCGTCGTCTCCGACATCAAGGAGAACACCTTCTACGCCCGCGTGCACGTCAGCGACGGCAAGCGCACCGAGACGCTCGACAGCCGTCCTTCCGACGCGATCGCAATCGCGGTCCGCGCCGGCTGCCCGATCTTCGTCGACGAGTCCGTGTTCGCGCGCTGCCAGACGCTGACCAAGCCGATCACCGAGGACGAAGTCGAGAAGTTCAAGGAAGATCTCAAGAACATCCGCCCCGAGGACATCTTCAAGGATCTCAAGAAGAAGCCCGAGGGGCCGTCCGCCCCGCCCGCGAAGGAACCCAAGCAGCCCAAGGACAAGGAGAGCGGGGACGAGGACCCGGAGGGCGGGGACGAATGAACCGGCTCGACATCATCAAGGCCGTCTCGAAGGTGCTGACCACGCGCGGCGAAGCCGCGCTCGCGGTGGAGACGACGTTCGACACCGTGCGCCAGGCGCTCGCGCGCGGCGAGAAGGTCGTGATCTCGAACTTCGGCACGTTCCGCGTGAAGGCGCGCCAGCCGCGCGTCGGCCGCAACCCGAAGACCGGCGAGCAGGTCTCCGTGCCCGCGCGCCGCGGCGTCCGCTTCAAGGCCTCGAAGAACCTGATCGATTAGCCGGTCGTCGCCGGGGCGTCCGTTCGACTGTCACCGGTGACACTGATTATCGTTAGCGAGTTCGGCAGTGTGCGGGATTAATATAGAATCCCTCGCATGGAGCTTCCGTTCCTGCCCGATCGAGAGTTCTTCACCATGCGCGAGGCCGCGCGCCTCGCCCAGCTTCCCGCGCATACCTTGCGCTACTGGGAGACGCGCTTCGGCGACCTGCGCCCCACGCGCCTCGCCGGCGGGCACCGGCGCTACACGCGCACGGACCTGGAGCTGATCCTCGAGATCAAGGACTTGGTCACGCGCCGGCGCATGACGATCGCGGGCGCGCGCAAGGCCTTGATCGACAAGCGGCGCGGGGGGGCGGCGGACGGTTCCGCGCCCGCGACGCCGTCGGCGGACGGCGGCCCGGCGTTAAAGTTGTTGCGCGAAGTCAAAAAAGAAATTAAAATGATGTTGGACGAGTTCGGCCGTTGAGGGCCGGCCGCGCCTGAGGCCGGGGACTGGCTCAATGGTAGAGCGCTCCCTTGGGGTGGGAGAGGCTACAGGTTCGATTCCTGTGTCCCCGACCCCAGGCGCGGAAATTCGTCGACGTGAATCGGGGTATAGCTCAATTGGCAGAGCGCTTGGTTCGGGACCAAGAGGTTCTCAGTTCAAGCCTGAGTACCCCGACCAGTTTTGAAGAAGAAGGGACGCGCCGAACAGGCCGTCCCTTCTTTTTTCTCTCACCCCTTGCACGCGCCCTTGACAAACCACTAGAATGGCCGAGCCTCGCCCCTTGACGCGTCGACATCTGCTCGTGCGCGGACGCGTGCAGGGCGTGGGCTATCGTTGGTTCGTGCGGGAGCTCGCGACGTCGCTGGGACTCTCGGGCTGGACGCGCAATCGGGACGACGGATCGGTGGAAGTGCAGGCGGAGGGGGACGCGGCGGCGGTGGAGGAGTTCGTGCTCCGCCTCGTCGACGGCAATCCCGCCGCGCGCGTGGAAGGAATCGAGTCGCAGACGGCCGCGCCGCAGGGCGAGCGCGGATTCGAGATCAGACGCTAGGGAGAACGATGGAACCGTCCACCGACACAATCAGCCAGTACTTCAAGGGCATCCAGAAGCTCGCGCAGGTCACCCGCGAGGAGATGCACGAGCTGTGGAAGAAGGCCAAGAAGGGCGACCAGGCCTCCAAGCAGCGCATCATGGAGGCGAACCTGCGCCTCGTGGTGCCCATCGCGAAGAAGTACCACCGCCAGGGCATCGATTTCATGGACTTGGTCGAGGAGGGAAACCTCGGCCTGATGCACTCGATCGACAAGTTCGAGCCGAAGAAGGGCTACCGCTTCTCCACGTACGCGTCCTACTGGATCGAGCAGTCGATCCGCCGCGCGGTCGAGGAGCAGTCCAAGACCATCCGCATCCCGCCGCACGCGTGGGAAGCCCTGCGCAAGTGGCTCAAGATGTGGGAGAAGATGCACGTGAAGCTCGGCCGCGATCCGTCGCTGGCCGAGATGGCGCGCGCGATGCACTGGACCGCGCGCCAGGTGCGCGGCGTGCTCGACGCCGCGGAAGCCGCGAAGGGCATGGGCTCCTTCGACGCGCCGATCGATTCCGAGGACGACAACATTACCGTCGAGGACATGATCGCGGAGACCACGGCGCAGTCGCCGGAGACGGTGATCGGCGTGCTCAAGCTTCACGACGAGCTCCACCAGGCCCTGCGCGAGATCGGCGATCGCGAGCGCATGATCCTGGAGTTCCGCCACGGCCTGACGGGCCAAACTCCGATGACGCTCGAGGAAGTGGGCAAGCGCCTGCGCCTGTCGCGCGAGCGCATCCGCCAGATCGAGGAGCGCGCGCTCCTGCGCCTGCGCCGCGTGGCCAACCGCATGGGCCTCATCGACCTCGACGACGCGAACAGCGGCCGCCGCGGCCACACGAACCTGCAGCCCGGCTTCGACCGGCCCAAGCTCAAGACCGACATCCTGGGCCAGACCATCCCCGAGGGCCGCAAGACCGCGCCCACCGGTCCGCAGTTCATCCGCCGCGCGCCGCGCAAGCTCATGTTCACCGCGCCCGCGAAGAAGAAATGACCGACCTCAAGTCCCACATCAAGGACGTGCCCGACTTTCCGAAGAAGGGCATCGTCTTCAAGGACATCACGCCTCTGCTCGCCGATCCGAAGGCGTTCGCGGAGATGATCGACCGCCTGGCCGAGCCGTTCATCGGCAAGGGCGTGGAGGTGGTGGCCGGCATCGAGTCCCGCGGCTTTCTGCTCGCGACCCCGATCGCCTACCGCCTCGGCGCCGGCGTCGTGCCGATCCGCAAGAAGGGAAAGCTCCCGCGCGCGGTGAAGTCCGCGAGCTACGCGCTCGAGTACGGCACGGACTCCATCGAGGCGCACGCGGACTCGTTCAAGAAGGGCACCAAGGTCCTCATCGTCGACGACGTGCTCGCCACCGGCGGCACCGCCGCGGCCGCGGTCCAGCTCGTCGAGGACATCGGCGGCCAAATCGTCGGAACTTCCTTTCTGATCGAGCTCGGCTTCCTCGACGGCCGCAAGAAGCTCCCCGGACGCGCCGTCCACTCTCTCGTCGCCTACTGAGCGCCGTTCCGCGGCCTCGCTCATGTTCGGCGCGCCGGCTTCGCCGCCGGCTCACGTCCGTTAGGAGCGCGCCCTGATCTGACTGCGAGGTAAGCTATAATCTCGCTGCGCCTCGATAGCTCAATGGATAGAGCTACTCCGTCCTAAGGGCTTCGGACGCTTCTGCCGGGTTCTGCTAGCCTGATATGCCTCTGACTTACAGAGGGGGACAAACTTACCCTATCTGCCGACCCAGTACGCTTTCTGCTGGCGAATTGGCACCAGACCCGGCACCACAAAGCCGAACGAGCCTAGAATCGCATCCTGGCGCGTTCTAGGGCCTACTGGTCCCGGCGTTGCCAGGCCAGTGTTCGAATAATCGCCGAGCCCATACCCCACCCCCGGGATTTGGGGCGAGGCGAACATCAGAACGCCCTTCGACATCCGCCTTATTTTTTATCGATTCGCCAAATCTTTCTCTTCCAAAATTTTTATTTTTTGGATACAAAAGTTACATGGAGAGGTCCGCGGTATAATAGTTCGGCATCCCATCATGTGGAAACAACGATTCATGTCGTATAAGAACAAGCTGGCCAGTACCGTCGAACTGGCGCGGCTTCGATTACTCAGTTTCGATTTAGGCGGGAAATTCCAATCGAAGAAGAACAAACTCCGGGGTGTCATAGCGCTTTGGCAACTCAAGTTTAATTTGAAATTCAAAGCGCGGAAAAATCGGCTTAAACATACTGCTGGTGATATTCGTTGGAAACTGAATGACGACTACGGCATTAGCTGGTCGGTGGTAATCGCCGTCTGGTTTATTTTTTTCGGCGTTGTGTTGGCACAAATGAACCTCATGCCGCTGTCCGGCGGTGTGACGGCCCACCGCTACTGGCTGAGCGCCGCGTTCCAGGGCATCGCTACGCTTTTTGCTCTGGTTATATCAGCCAGCCTGATCGTAGTTCAGTTGGCCAGTCAGACCTATACGCATCGCATCGTCCACACACTTTTTCGCAAAAAATCTTTCTGGATCGGCACAGTCTTTGGAATTTTTTTATTGGCCTATCTGCTCTACATCCAAACGACAATCTCAGATAATCGCGAAATTCCGACGACTCTATTATGGATCGCATTCCTGCTAGCGCTCGTTTATTTCTCTTCGTTGCCTTACACAATAAATTTGGCTTTCACTAGCATGAGCCCCCGACACATCATTTTCCCCGTACTAGACAGAATAGACCGGCAATTCATCGACCGCCTGAATTATCGACACTTCTCTGAAGAGTTTCTTTCACCTTCGCCGGACGACAACCCTATCTTGGATGTTGAGAGCGTCGTATCTGCATTCCTTCGCCAACAAGAGTTCGCGCTGGCAGAGGCGACAATCAACAGTTTTGCTGATACTCTGATTGAAAAAGGCACCGAGCGCGACTATGCGGCCTTAGTATCACAATGCTCTTCAACAATTCAAAATATTGCACGGCAATTATCCGCTATACGCAATCGCGAGTTATTCAGAGAACTCGTCGCGCGATTAGCCAATCTCCATAGACATCTTTTTAATCTGGAGTATGCCAGCACCTTCGGCTATCAGCATCATTCGTTCCCGCAACTTGTAATGAAAATAGGTGCAGACAGTATTCGAGATGGTTTCCCCGATGGGGCGGAACAATGCTTCATCGCATTGGGCTGGATGGCGGCCGATGATCTGAAAAAATTTAAGCCCGATAGCGAAAACTATTGGCGACACTACATGGCGAATTTTGGCGCAGATGGACTCGCAAAACCAACTCCCGCACATGAGGCCATCCGGCGACAGCAGGAGAACTTTGAACATCTCTATCTTTATGAAGCCAGCCGAATGCCTGATGAAGCAACAAGCTCCGTGGAAGCAATTATTGAATTCGGGAAGCGCTACTTCGAAAATCTGTGCTACGCCTTACGGGCTGAACTAAAAGAAGACCGCGCGAAGACAAGGCATGAAATAATTCAATGGTGCGCCTATCACCTGAAAAGTCTTTCGCGTCAGGCCTTAAGAATCGGTGCCTTAGAAACTGCACTTGAATTCGACAGCGTGCTAACCCATGCGAGTTGGGTCCTGAATGATAATGAGATCGGCATTGCCAATGATATGACCGAAACCGCGTGCGATGCCGTTCTTCGCGCCGTTGAAGAGGGTGTCGCGTGCCATGCGTTGTATGGTCCGATCATGAAGGTGACTTGTGATGGTGCCTTACGGAATGAACAGCCAGAAGGTTCGGCAATGGCCACCATTTCTATAAACACGCTATGCAGGCTCGCCGAGCTCATGCCCACAAAGTATTCTGGGCACGGCCTAAATGGGGATTTCAAACAAGTCTACGATGAGCTCGGCCGGCGACTCTTGCAGATTTGGCGAAATCGAAAAAGAGTCCCGATATCGAAAGACTCCTGCGATCGAATCGTTGCTGTTCTGACTGCCTATTGGCCCGAGCTAAAAATAGATGAATGGCCTAAACAAACCGAAGGACCGCCTGATGCAGTCCCCGCGTAACCAAGTAGATCGCCAAGTCGAAACTTTTTTTGCACCACCCGCCCGACGCGGACGTTGGCCAGGAAGAATCGGGAAAGAGCATTCGATCCTTTTTGATCTGAGGCGCGATCTTCAGGACCTCTCCGTCTACGAAGGGGAACTGCCGGACAACCAAGCGTTAATAGCTCCGAACCTCGCGGCTCTCGGGATTATGATTGGCTTCGAGATTCTTGCCTGCGTGTATCAAGGCTCCGGCTCAATCGCTAACGCCGCCAAGGCAGATGCATTCAGGAAATTCCTTAAGGTCAGCGAGAAAGAAAGCTGGCTCCTGGTTCATTTTCGAGACGCCCTCGCGCATGGATATCAACTTGTAGCCCGCACCCGAAGTGGGGAAATATTCCACTTTGCGCTCGCGTCGGGGCAACCTGAAGATTCCTTTTTCACGCCCGTTAAGTCATCTGTTCGCGCTACCGGCCCCGCCAGCGTGAGATATGAGGTTAATTTTTGGGCGTTACGCCATCGCTTTCTTGAGACGACGAAGGAATTCAGTGCGCGCCTCGCGAATAGAGCGAACTCCTCGGAACGCAATCGCTTTATTGCGGCTCTACCTCAACTGAGGTCTGACAACTTCATCTGAAGCTATTACTGTCCCGCGTCCTGCGGGCCGGACTTGCCTTTAGCACGATTCTCCAAGAATCGCGTTCGCAACATGATCGTAAAGTTATCCGCGATCTGCCCGACATTTTTTAGATGTGTCCGGTAGAGCGGAAATTTTGCCGGATCACATGAACTCCCGAGGGGGAACGCTCCATTCGTAAAGAATTGGACCCAGGTAGAATTAATTGTCGGATGCACCGCATCACCCAAGGTTCTATGTGCCGCAATCCACTGCTCCCGATCGTCTTTGTCCATGTGCAATTCGTTTTTCTGGGTCAGTCTCCGCACCGCATCCTTTGAAGAAAATTTGCCCTCCGCATACCACATGAAGATTTGAGGATCGACACTGACCAACATCGATAGAGCTTGAGTCTCCATAGCGGTTCTGAAAATCGAAAGCGCCGCCGGAATATAACCGAGCCGGAGCATTTCCAAAGAAGCCAAGAGGTCATTACCGAACTTCTGTGCAAGCGAAAGCGCATGGGTCTGCTGAAGTCTCGTTTGCTCGGGCATTAAAACAACAACCGGATCACATTTCATGACTGTCCCGATGAAGGCATCTATTTTCCCGTGCACCGCTCGGAATTCGCTTCCAAAAAAAATTTCGACTGAGCCTTCAACGCTCGCGTTCGATCTTCGTGCTTTGTACGTCGAGGGGGCCTTCATTCGTTTAAAGTTCGGGATAAGTTCAGATGCAATGCAGGAGTAAGCGCTCTCGATATATCGGCGGGTCATCAAAAATAAAATCCAAGGCGTTTGAAGAGCACTCCACCCGCTTTCCTGCTTTTCCATTTGTTCCATGATGCTCACTCGCACCAAAAACTGCCGGGCACCGATCCTGACGAATTTAGATCTTGCCCTGCGTCTTGGAGGACTTAGGTGATTTCTCTACGACAACGGACTTCACCGAGACGAAGCCCTCGCCCTTCGGAATTTCTGAACTCGTGATGTGATACCACGATTTGTCCCAATGGAGCTTCACAACTCCAGTAATGCTCTTTCCTCGGGTGAGCGTCAGAACCGGGGCCTGCCCACGCTCAACGATGCCGCCCCATCGCGGCTGTCCAACGGATTGTCCCGTCATCGTATTGAACGGAATGGATATTAGAGATTGCGTCAGAGAATCATAAATTAGGGCCTCTTCGCCCTTTGGAGAAATCGTGAAGTCAAAATATTCGCTGGCCGTTAATATCCGCGGAGTCGACTCTCGGCTACTGGCTCTGACGGCCATGTCCGTGACAAAATCAATCGCCCAACGAAGATTTTCGTCGGTCCAGTTACCCTCGTGGCAATACTCTTCATTCCATTGAAAGTCAATTTTGTCTTTTTCCTGATCCAATCGACCCTGCGGCAGAATGACACTAAGCTGTCGGAAGTTAGCGACATTCAGACCTAAAGCAAGGACTCGGACCTCCTGCTCCACATAAGGGGTCGATTGAACGACGGACGTGCCGAGGCTCCCTAGCCCGGAGTCTTCTCCCGACGACACATCAGCGCTCCGGTCGAATTCGTTATCAAACAGAACATACTTGGCCGTCGCTAAACACTCCACGCAATCACGTCTTCCTTCTGGAGTATTTTTTTCCAAGGCTGACTCCGCAGCTTTGATGATATCGCGTAATCCCGCTAACGCGATCATGTCCGATAGACTTAGCTTGATGAATTCGCGCTTGAGAAAGGTGGAGCAGACGTACTCCAAGAAAGGCCGAACGGCTCCGATGGCCTGCGCGTGATCGGTTGGTTTTTGGATTATCCCAAAGTGCTTTATCTGGACACGCGCGTCGTTCAAGCGCGCGAGTTCGCGCACATAGGGGAGCCCCGCGTTTTTATCGAGCTTCGCGTTAATCTTCTGAAAATAGTCGTGGAACGACATCCGCATCGTGAAATCGGCTTCGACGACCGAGCCGACCGCTCCGAGAGCAAGTTCGATGGAATCCTGAAGCGACAAGAGCCCCTTGGAAAACTCGAAGTGATCCAGTTGATTGGCGCACGCAGTAGAACCTTGCTGATAGAGACGTTTCGCCAACATCATCCGCTCGATAACCGACCGATCAATTGCCTTCATCATTGGGGCATTCTAGCATGGGCTCCAAGAGACGAAAGCGAAGTCATAAAGCGGGGCCATTGTCAGCACTGCGCCAGCCTGCTACACTGACGCCTTGGGGCATTCGCCCGAGGAGAAAGACACCTAGACATCAAAAAACTTATTTGACGTTTCTGGCTTCACCGGGACCGCGCGTAAGAGCGCGGTAAGCTCATCTCGAAGTATGAGAGGGCATATTGCAGACCGGATCGGAGCCGCTGATGTACCGCACGCTTCGGCGTGTGGGAAAGGCGGCAATTGATCCTGGTTACTGCAATAGCTGGGGTTGGTTGCCGCTGATTCTTTATAGGCATCCTGCCCCAAGGTGAGCCCGAACCCAGGACTCCTATGAAAAAAATCACGTCGGCTCGCTTCGCGCTCATCATCGCGGCAATCTCGCTGAATGGATGCCAGGCCATGATCTACGGCACGGCGTCAAAATTCAGCGATCTCTCGATAGGGATGACAAAGGATCAGGTGATCGAGACTATCGGCGAACCCGTTTCGGTCTACGCCGATGGCGACAAGCACGAAGAATATCTGATCTACAAGAAAATGAAGCACGCCATCTCCGCTTGGCCGCGAACGTACAGCGTAACGCTGAGAGATGGAAAAGTCGTGAAGTGGGGGGAACAGTACGATGAAAAGAACGTCAATCAGTTCTGACCTCGACATGACTAGCGATGAGATTCAACGCCTGAAAGAACGCTCGATCAAGCAATACTCTTTGGCCGTCGCGGAGGAATTCCAAGCTCTCTACGAGTCTCCTGATCTGGAAAGCATGACCGAGGCTCAGGTGATCCAAAAAGAGAATGAGATTCGGTCGAGACTGGCAAAAAAGCACCTTCGGCCTGTCGCTTCACGGCTTTTCACAGAACAAGGTCCTTCAAATCCATCTAAACAAACGCGGACAAGCACGCCGATAACTCCCGAAGAAAAGCGGTATTGGGCAAGCATCCGATGGACTGAAAAATGGTGGCGTCAGTGGTTCAGCAAAGACACCACCACTCTCGTCAAAAATCTAGGACGTCTCTTGTCGCCGAATATCGGCTGGGTCTGTATGTGGTTGCTGGTCGCTGGCGGGTGCGTAGGCGTAGCTTGGGATTCGCATCGGCCGCTTCATCTTGAATTCTGGGCGTGGACATATCTCATCGGCCAGGTCGGCTACAACATTGGCGTTGACGCCGAGCGAGTACGCCAGATGAACACACGCAATTAGAACCAAAATTCTCATTCGAAGGCAGTCAACGCTTCTCGCCGTCGCGAGGAGCAAGCCCCCTCTACCGACCGTTATATTTTCCTTTGGGCACATTTTTTCCAAACACACAGATAGCCGGGCTGGCTCCATCCTAGTCGCTATCACCTGACCCGCTTCGATCTACCTCGGCATTAATATTTTCTGAATACCGTAAAAAATCGACTTCGGTCTATCATGTCTGCATGGTTTCAGCCCAGTCGTGTTGGAGGCTCACTGCCAAGGCTAATCTTGGACCGTTAGTATTTTCCTGGCTTCCGCATTCCTTTGGCATCGGTCACAATCTTTCCGCTTCGCACGGATTAAGATCATGATCGACAACAAATTGGATTTCGAAGGACTCGCGGCGGAACTCCTGCCGCACGCGCGCGATCTCGTGCCTGCGTGGCTCCCCGGCGGCAGGATGTCGGGGCACGAATACGTCTGCGCTTCACTTCGCGGTGGGGAAGGCCGCTCACTCTCTATCAATCTGGAGACCGGGCGCTGGGCTGACTTCGCCGGCACGGAAAAAGGTGGCGATCTCATCTCTTTGTGGGCCGCGATCGAAGGGATCAAACAGAGCGAGGCCGCGAAACAGCTCGCGATACAGATCGGATTTCAACTCGGCAAAGGTGAAGATCGTCAGCCGCTTCCAGCTCCCCGCGTGCTGATCGGGAAACCCGCGAACAACGAACGCCCTCCGATGATGACGCATCGAGAATGGGGCAAGCCGAGCATGGTTTGGACGTACAGAGACCATCTTGGCGAGACGCTGTTCTACATCGCGCGTTACGATCCTGAAGGCGAACGGAAACAGTACCTCCCGTGGACCTGGGACACCCAAGCTCAGCGCTGGACGATGAAGGCATGGCCTGAGCCGCGGCCTCTGTACGGTCTCGACGTGCTCGCGGCCAAGCCGAACGCGCGCGTTCTAGTAGTGGAAGGCGAGAAGGCCGCGGACGCCGCGGCCGGGATTTGCGGCGATCTATACGCCGTCGTGTCCTGGCCCGGCGGTGCCGCGGCGTGGGAGATGGCCGATTGGAGCGCGCTCCAGGGCCGCAAGGTTCTTCTGTGGCCTGACGCCGACCGCCACACAGCGCGCACTACTGACGAAGCGAGGAAGTGGGGCATCAATATCGGCACGGTCCTACCGATCGAGGCTCAGCCTGGTATTCGGGCCATGACCGGGATCGCCACGATACTGCACTCGACGTGCGAAGAGGTCAAGATCATTGACCCCGGCATCGAGGAAAAGCGCGCGGACGGATGGGACGCCGCGGACGCGATCAATAGCGGATGGATGTGGGCTGAGTTCGCCGCATGGGCTAAACCGCGAGCCAAAATCTACAAGGCGCTAGCGAAGGATACAGGCGCGGATCGTCCATCGAAATATTCGCCCACGTCCATTCGTGCGGCCTGGTGGGAAGGAGCCACGTTCCGCCCGGCTATCCTCGCCAAGCAGATATCCAGCGAGCAACCATTCCTCGCCTCTCCCATAGACGCCGCAGGGATCGGCGTGTTCCTCCATGCCTACCAAGACGGCATTTTTCGGATCAACGGCGCGGACCTCGCCAGGCGGCGCACTCACGAATTACTCGGCGATACGTCAAAACCCGACCGCATTGAATCCACCGTCGCGCTCATAAAAGAAAGCTCGAAGATCGAGGCATCAGCCTTGAATCCGTTTGCTATGAAGTTGATCAGCGTCCAAAATGGAATGTTGGACTGGCGGACGGGAGTGCTCGAACCGCAATCGCCGGAATTTCGCTCGACGTTTCAAATCGCGGCGAAGTTCGATCCCGACGAGCATTCTGAAATCCTAAATCGATTCCTGACCGATGTGTTCCCGCAAGACGCCCTGTTGTTGGCCGAAGAGTTGGTCGGATATCTCATGCGGCCCACAACGAAGTTCCAGAAAGCCGTTATGCTTTTGGGTGACGGGGCGAACGGCAAGAGCACCTTTCTTTCGATGCTCACAGATTTCCTCGGCAAAGACAACGTCTCAAACATTTCACTCCAAGACCTCGTCGGGAATCGATTCACCTCGTCTGAGCTTCAAGGGAAGTTAGTCAATATCTACGCAGACCTACCAAGCTCTAGCTTGGAAGAATCCGACGTATTCAAGGCCATAGTCGGTGGTGACAGCATAAAGGCCGAGCGGAAATTCGGCCAACCGTTCAAGCTGATCCCAACGGCACGATTACTGTTCAGCGCCAACGAATTACCGCGGTCGCGAGATAACAGTCCCGCTTACTTCCGCCGCTGGCTCATCATTCCTTTTCGCAATAGATTTGAAGGCTCGAACGCAAAAAAAGACCTGGGCGAATCTCTCACCACGCCGCAAGCTCGAAGCGCACTACTCAATCGCGCTGTCGAAGGCTTGCGGCGATTGGAGGATCAACAGGAGTTTACCGCCTGCGCTAGCGTGCTGGAAGCAGGGCAGAGCTATCGACGGCAAAGTGATCCAGCGTTCGAGTTCATCTCGGAACGCCTCGAAGCAAAGCGCGGTAGCGTCTTGGGCAAGACCGAGGTCTATGAAAGTTTCAAGCAATGGGCCGTGGCGGCTGGAATGCACTGCCCCGATAGCCCAACAGCACTGAATCAACGCATCGTCCAACACTTCGGAGCAAGCGTGGCAGAGAAGCGAATGCACCGCTCTGGTCACTTCGATCGGGTTTGGGCTGGATTGGGTTGGAAGTCGGAGCTCGGCTTATGATGCCGACGCAACCAGCTTTACCAGGTATCTGCCACTCTTATCCTCTCTCTATCTACACCCTCTATCCCCATCACTTTTTCAAAGAATTCTTAGAGTGGGGGATACCCGGTAAATCCGGTCTAGCCGGTTGTCCGCCTGAGCACGTTTACGGCGGCAGTTTCTTCGGTTCTGTCCGCTCCACGGAAAACCTCGGAGCTTCCCGATGACGCGAATCGAAGCGGCGAGGCAAAACGGGAAGCGCGGTGGCCGACCGCTTGGCCCTCTATCCTACGACCTGTCGATCCTGAACATTGGAGATCGCGTCTTCGTTCCTTGGCGCACGGATGCGAAAAGCGTCCGCCTCGCGAGTCAACAAGCGATCTACAAGACCCTAAAACGTGCACCTGGGACGTTCTCGACGTTGCCGCTCCCCGCCGGCCTCATCGTGACGCGGCGGGGGTAGTGTTCTGAAACTAGGAGACTCAAAATGGAAAAGAGATTGTTGAACGTCCGAGAGTTGTCTGCGTATCTCTCGATGCCTGTCGCGACGGTTTACGCCTATGTGGGGAGGGGGAAGATTCCGGCCGACTGCATCAGACGGATTGGACGGTCACTGAAATTCGATCGGCAAGCCGTCGATCAGTGGATCAGCGCCCCGACTGTTGCTCAAGCCAACGCTCAAGCACATGGGTAATCTGAGCGTTGAGTGTCCGCTGTTCTTTCGCGGCCACTTCGGAAAGCCGCGCGTGAAGCTCGGTCGGCAAGCGCAGAGGGTACGTTTTGCGCGGACGCTTCGGAGCTTGGCGGGTCTTCATTGCGGCATAGTATAGCGCATGAATGAGCCCATCCTAAATCTTATTGACATCAAATTGATATCACATTATACTGTGTATGTCATTTTGATATCACTTTGATTTAAGGAGCGACTATGGCCAGGGTGTTTAAGAAGCGCGGGGACTGGTGGATCGACTACAGCGCCAACGGCGTCCGTCGCCGTGAGCCTGTCGGGCCCAGTCACACTCTGGCGAAAGAGGTCCTCGCAAAGCGCCTCGCCCAAGTCGCCGAGCAAAAGCATTTCCCAGGTCGAGTCGCCAACGCCCGCCCGTTCTCCGAAGCGGCAGACAAATTTTGGGAGCTCCACGGGCGACACCTTAAGCAAACAGGACTCAAGGGGATGTTCTACGAAATCAAACTCGTCCTGGGCTCCAAGAAACTCGCGCACGTCACTGCGGAGGATATCCAGCGCCACATGAATGCAGTCGCCGCACGTGCGTCGAACGCGACGGCCAATCGTCAGTTGACGGTCATCAAAAGCATTTTCAGCAAGGCACGCACCTGGGGCCTATATCACGGCGAGAGCCCGGCCGCATCAGTTCGGAATAAACCCGTGGAGGCCGGACGCCTCCGATATCTCTCACACGATGAGCTTGCGGCCCTCGTGGAGAAAGCGCACCCGCGTCTATATCCGGTACTCATGTGCGCGCTCCTGACCGGAATGAGACGGGGGGAGATTCTGGGATTGACGTGGGAGAACGTGAGCCTTGAGCGCGATCTGATTTACATTCTCAAAGCAAAGTCGGGCAAGCCCCGCGAGCTTCCGATTCCGGCGAAATTGCGGGACATTCTGATGATGCTTGGGCCGAGAGTATCCGGGCCGGTGTTCGATCTCCCCGTCATCATGCTCCGTCGCTACTTCGAGAAGTCCCTGACGGACGCCAAGATAAAAGGATTTCGCTGGCACGATCTACGCCATTCGTTCGCTAGCCACTTCATCATGCGGACGAACGATCTCCCGGCGCTTCAATCTCTGCTCGGTCACGCGAGCCCGGCCATGACCTTGCGCTACGCGCATTTGAGCAAGGGACACTTGGCCTCGGAACTCGCCGCTTTCGAGTCCGCGATTCCGGTAAAAACCAGAATCCCCGTCTACGGACTGGCACCAAATCCGGCACCAACCGTTTTCGGCGCTCTCTTAAACGGGCAAAAAGTGTAATAAGATGTTCAGGTAAGCCTCGATAGCTCAATGGATAGAGCTACTCCGTCCTAAGGAGAAGATGGGGGTTCGATTCCCTCTCGGGGCACGATTTGATACGATAGCGCCCCATGGCCATCCAAGACAAGAAGCATTGGTCCGCGAAGTCGGACCTCAAGCACGACGAGCTCAAGGACGCGATCGAGGTCGCGTTCGACTGGGTCGTCGCCAACCGCGGCCAAGCCGCGGCGATCGCCGGCGCCGTCGCCGCCGTCGCCGGGATCATCGGCTTGGTCTTCTACTCGCGCCACGCGCGCGAGAACGCCGCCTGGAACGATCTGACGCAGGCCGAGTCGCTCGCGGCCGCCGGAAAGTTCGCGGACGCGCAGACGCAGTTGGCCGTGGTGGCCGCGGAGGGGGGAATCCCCGGCGGCATGGCGCGCCTGCTGGACGGCGACATCCGCTACCAGAACGGCCAGTACGATCAGGCCCTGGACCTCTACTCCAAGGCCGCGGACGAGGCGCCCGAGTCCTTGAAGCCCTTCGCGCTCGCCGACAAGATCTCCGCGCTCGAGGCCCTCGGCAAGCCCGACCAATGCGTCGCCGCCGCCCAATCCTTCCTTGATACCCGCGCGGACAACCTGCTCGCTCCGCAGATCCACGCGACCCTCGCCCGCTGCCAGCTGACCGAAGGCCAGGCGGACGCGGCCAAGGCCACCCTCCAGAAGATCGCCCTGCAGTACCAGGGCACCTTCTGGGAACAGTGGGCCAAGGACCAGCTGAATCCGCCCGCTCCCGCCCCAGCCGCTCCCGCGGCCGCCCCCAAGAAAAAGAAGCGCTGAAATCCCCCGGGCCCTATCCTTTTCAAGGGTCACACTCTTGACACTGGATGGTCAATTCGTTACATTCTGCCTACGTTCTTGATCATTCCTGAGAACGCAAAGGAGCTCTCGAGCTCCGGCCGTCCGTAGGCCCCGCCGAAGGGGCTGTGGTTGCCGCCCCTCCGCCGCGGCGGAGGTCTGACGAACAACAACTAACGGAGGAAAACAGAGTGAAAAAGCTCCTGGGATCGACGCTCGCCCTGGTCCTGCTCGTTCCGACCATGGCGAACGCCGAATTGCTTAAGAACCTGCAGATCGGCGGCAGCCTCGACGTCGAGGGTGTCGACGGCAACAACCTGACGGACTTCAACAAGAAGAACTACGACGAGTTGAACACCGTGTTGACGCGTCTGAACGTCAAGGCGGATTGGGACCTGCTGGACGACGTGCACGCGCACATCAGCCTGGACAAGTACGATTCGGCTTGGGGCTCCAACCCGTTGAACGGCTACAATAACTTCCAGCAAAACGCCCAGGGCACCTTTGACGCCCCGGCCGGCTCCGCCTCCGGAAACAACAATCCCAGCGCGTCTCAGAGCGTCAACGGCGTGCTGAATTCGCTGCTGGTCGACGAGGCTTACGTGAAGGTGAAGGGCATGTTCGGCTCCGTGGATGCGACCGTCGGTCGCCAGTTCTACGGCGACAAGGGCGACCTGGTCGCATACTACGGTCCGCACGACTTCTACGGAATGGCCGTGACCGCGCTCGACGCGGCTCGCCTCGACTGGCAGGGCGACAAGGTGGGCGTAACCGTGATCGGCTCCAAGCTGTACGCCGCGGGCCAGTACGGCAACATCAACGGTAACACCTATTACTACGCTGGCTATGAAGGGTTCAATCCCACCCTCAGCAACTCCTACGATCAGACGCTGTGGGGAATCGTGGCGAACGTCAAGCCCACGGACAACGCCAGCGGCGCGGTGTCCCTGTACTACCGCGATACCGTGAACTCCGGCACGACGGCCGCCGGCGGCGGCGTCGCGGCGGACGACATGCTGTATGTTCTGGACCTCAAGGGCAAGATCACGGCCGGCGGCGCGTGGCTGAAGGCTGAGTACGCGAAGGACTTCGGTCAGGACCGCCCCGACACGAATACCAAAGACCAGAACTACGACGGCTGGGCGTTCCTGCTCGACCTCGGCGACAAGGTCGACGTGAACAATGTCGGCGCTCTGACGGGCTGGGGCCAATTGGCCGTCGGCAGCGGTTCGAACGGCCGCAACAGCGCGTCTGGGATCTTCCAGGGTGTCGCGGGCGACTACCGGCCCGGCGACATCTACGGCCGCTTCTTCACGACCGGCTACGGCTACTCGGCCGGCGAGGTGACCGGCTTCAACAACTCGAACTGGAACAACTCCAGCGTCGGCGGCCTCGTCGTCATCGGCGCCGGCGTGAAGGTCAATCCGGCGTCGCTGAGCAAGCTGACGGTAGGCGCGTCGTGGTGGAACTTCCGCTACCAGAACGCGGATACCGCGGCCTTGGTGTCCAACGGCGCCAACAACGGCAACGGGTTCATCGGCAACGAGTACGACCTGGACGCGACCTGGAAGCAGTCCGAGAACGTCTCGGTCACGCTGTCCGGCGGCACGTTCCAGCCCGGCAACTTCATCAAGGCGGTCAACGCGTCCAACGGCAACAAGGGCAACAACCCTGCGACGCTGCTCGCGGCGGACTTCCACCTCAAGTTCTAAGAGACGTTTCTCAGAACCCTCAAAAAGCCCCCCGGCCTAAACGGCCGGGGGGTTCTTTTTTGTACGCCGCGCTGACGAAACACGACGGACGTTGACAGAAACGAGGGGGGCCGTTACAATTCACATATGGAGAAAATCCCCGATTTGCGCGCGGAAAAAAAGCGGCTTCTCGTCGTGCGCGACGCGGCGCTGGGACCGGCCGGACGCGTACGCGCGGCGACGGCGTTGAGCGCGGCGGCGCGGACCGTGTTCATGGCCGGGATGGCCGCCCGGGGCTTCACGCGCGCGCAGGCGCGGCTCGCGTGGCGCAAACGCACGGACGCCGCCGGATGACCGAGCGCGCCGCCCTCGACGGCCTCTACGACGCGCACCGCGTCCTCGCGAAACTGGACGGGCCTCACGGCTTGCTCGGCGGTTGGGCCGCCATCCCGTGGGGGCGCGTCCGCGCGACGCGCGACGTCGACTGGATGGCGGAGTTCGCGCCGTCCAAGATCCTGATCTGCGTCGTTCCGGAAGACGAGCGCAGACCGATGATCGACCTGCTGGTCTTCAATGGACGCGCGGACCGCGAAGCGCTGAGACGCTGCGGCGACATCGAATTGGGTCAAGGGCCGCTGCCGGCCGTGCGCCCCGAAGTCATCGTGGCGATGAAACTCCAGGCCGGAGGGGGGCTCGACTACGACGACGCGCGCGCGATTCTCCAAGCGCAGGGCAAAAAAATGGACGAGCCCATGCTCGCCGACGCCTGCCGCGCTCGCAAAGTCGAAGACCGTCTCGCCCTCCTGAGGCGGGACTAGGGGATTTGCTAGGATGGCCCGAATGCGCCTCCCGCTCGCCTTGCTGCTGGCCGCGCTCGCGGCTTCCCGGGCTTCCGCCACCAGCCTGGACGTCACGGCGGGCTACGACATGAAGGCCGTGTCGTATTCCAACCTGGCGCTCGGGCAGAATCCGGCGGGAACGAGCAATGCGTCCTTGCTGGAGAACAACGCGCGCTTCGGCCTCGCGGTCAAGAACATCAACCTGACCGAGGTGGGCGGACAGGAAGAGACTTTGGACGTGGGCATCCTCTTCCACGCGATCGGCGTGGCCGGGTCCACCACCACCATCGCCTCGCCCTTCGATCGCGCCGCGGCCTACTATCCGTCGGTCGACTTCGTCCCTTTCCTGGAGAACGCGTACATCCGCGTCAATCATCTCTGGGGCTATCCGCTGAGCGCGACGTTCGGACGGCAGAGCTACAAGCTCGGCAGCGGCCTTCTTCTGGACGACAACGGCGCGGGTTTTACCGGCGTCTCGGTTCGCGCCGAACTGCCCTGGGATCAGATGAAGGCGGAGGCGTTCGCGTTCGTGGACAAGGACCCGAACGCGATCGGCCCCAGCAACAACCTCATGCTCTACGGCGGCTCGCTCGGCATTCCGACCGACGGCCTTTGGCAGGTCAACGAGCTCGTGGAGCAGGAGCAGGGCGATGCGATCGTCTACGGCTGCTCGGCGGACTCCTCGATCGGCTACGGCTGCCAGGCGTCCAAGGCCATCCGCAGCTTCACCAGCCTGCGCTACGCGATCAGCTACGGCGACATCTTCTTCGACGGCGAGGCCGCGCTGGAAAAGGGCACCGCCACTCCGGACGGCCCCACGCCCGCGCCCGGCCACATCACCTACGACGGCAACGCCGAAGTGATCCGCGCCAAGTGGAAGCAGCCGCTCTACCATACGGCGGGCGAGGGCATCGCGTCGATCACGCTGGCGCGCGGCTCCGGCGACAAGGCCGGCACCGGGACCACGGACGAGGCGTTCTATCCCACCCACGGCGCGCAGTACGACGGCCTGGAGCGCACCGGCTTCGGCGATTTCTACGGCGCGACGCCCTACTCCGCGCTGGGGGGAAACTACGCCACGGCCGGCTCCAGCGTGACCCGCAGCGGCCTGCCGTCCGGCGACAGCGGCATCACCACGGTCGGCTTCGCCTACGCGTTTCCGTCTTTCCGCGGCTTCGTCCTGGACGTCGCATACTACCTGTTCATGACCGATCAGGTGTCCTCCCAGGCCCTGGACCGCACGTTGGGCAACGAGTACGACGCCCACCTGAAGTACCAGATCCGCGACCAACTGACCCTGTCCGCCGGCATGGCCTACTTCCGCGCCGGCGCCGCCACCGACACCGACTTGAGCGTGGCCCACAAGTTCACGCTCGAGTTCAAGGGCCGCTTCTAAGCCGCGCCGGCCCCCCGGCCAAACGCCGCACCGAGCCGCGCTCCCGCCTGACGCCCGCCGCCCGGTGGTTCTTTCTTCTGAAAGAAAAACGGGCCCAACGCGCGAAATAAACCGAACCTCCCGACGCCTATTTCCTCTCAGAAGAAAGAGCCAACGAGGGGGAGGGAAGAGAATAGACCGGCGTTCTTCCCCGTCGGACGAATCTGTCCACCGAGTTATCCCCCGCCTTCCGTCCTATGATTGACGTATGTGTCTTAAATACGGATTTTAAGACGGACGATTTGTCTTATGACGGGCACTTCAGGACAACTGAGACGTTGCAACCGACATATCCACAGCCACTGGACAGATCGCGAGTCATATACCATAATTAGGCCATGACCCAGCATCGCGTGCGCCTGAAGCTGCCCAACGGCGCGGAGCTGGAGGTCGAGGGCGACGCGGAGTTCGTGCGCCGCGAACGCGAAGAGTTCGTCCTGCGCCAAACCGCCGTCGCCGCCGCGGGCGGCGGCGCGCAGACGATCCCCGACCACGAGCCGCGCGTGGACTGGCGCGCCGTGGTGACCGCGAAAAGCGGGGGAATGGTCCTCCGAAGCAAGATCCCGGAAGGCGACAAGAGCGGCCGCGACGCCTGCCTGGTGCTGCTGATCGCCTCCGAAAAGCTCCTCAGCCAGCCCCAGCCGACCTCCGCCATGCTCGCCAAATGGCTGCGCGCTTCCGGCTACCCGGTCGGCCGCATGGACCGGACCCTCCAGGACGCGATCAACCAAGGCGAACTGCTGTCCTCCGGCTCGCGCCGCTCGCGCCGCTACGAGCTCACGGCCTCCGGCAAGATCAAGGCCCTGCTGCTCGCCGAGCGCATGACCGCCGTGATCCAGGGCCAGGGCCGGCGCTGAGCCAAACAGACCCCGAAGCGATCCGCGCGCGCATACCACAAGTGCGTCCGAACACAGTCAGGATGATAAGCAAAGAGAACCGGGGCGGGGACGAAATAAACGAACGGAACGGAGGCCAAATCTTCGGTTTATGTTACTAACGATAATATATGTTATGTATCATTATTGACCGGGGGCGCTCTTCCGGCCACCTCGAGAATCGACCGGAACTTCGCGCGATTTCCCTCGGAGATCGCTGACGAATCCGCTTCAATCTCGGCGCTGCTTGAGGTTTTCTAAATTGGCAGTCGAAGGCGCCCTTGGCGACCGCCGAAAATTGCCAAGAATTCGGGGGACGGCCGGGATCCGAATCGCAAAATCCTCGAAAAGTTGGCAGCATTGGGACGGACCAAAACTCGGCCTGCGGGAGCCAAAAAGACCATGAAAGACCGGCTCGAAGCCAAAGGCGAAATCAGCCAAATAAGCGGGAAGACCGGGAGCTCGCATCGGCCGGATTCCCCCAAACCGGCCCAAATCCCGAACGGTCAAAAACACCATGAAAGGCCCCCCAAAAATCAGGCCAAAAACCCAAGGGTCAACGCCCGGATTTTGGGCCCACAAAGGGAACCGGGCTCCCAGGGCGGGAATGCCGAAAAAACCATGAAAGGCGGGCGGGCATGACCCCAAAAAACCGGGAAGGAATCCGCGGCAGTTCCCAATGGGCAGGGGCGTCGAAAAAACCATGAGCGGAACCTGCGGTTGGAAGCCGAAAAAGGGCGGCAGAAATCACCGGGAAGACCGCAATGGCGGGAGCGCCGAAAAAACCATCAGAGGCGGGAGGGCGAAAAATCGCCGAAAAAAGCCGGCGACGAAAACACCATGGAAGGAGGGGCGCGCGCGCGGCGGTCTCAGGGAGGGACGAAAAACACGATCTGACGGCGCTCAAAAACGCGGACTCCGCCGCCGAGGCGGTTTTTTCTAGCGCGAGGCGGGCGGGGACGGGCGCTGCCAAAGACCGAGCGCGATCAGGACATACCCCGCCAGGATCAGGAAGGGGCAAACATGCGCGAGGGCGCCGCGGCCGGCTTCATCGACGCGCGTGACCAGCAGGAGCCCGAGCAGCACGAGAGTTCCCCCCGCCGCGCACAGCGTCTTCCCTCGTGAAGTCCAGGCCTCCGACGGCGGCGGTTGTGTCGGAAGAAACGCTTTCTTGGTTTTTTTCGTCAGGAGAGCTTCCCCCCTCTCAGCGCTCCGCGGCCCAGAGATCTTTCAAGGTCTCGCGTCGGCGCGCCAGGGCGGCGCGGCCGCGGTCCACGACGACCTCCGCGGCGCGCGGCCGGGAGTTGTATTGACTGCTCATGGAGAAGCCGTACGCCCCGGCCTTGCCCACGGCGAGCAGGTCTCCGGGCTTGATGGGCGGCAGCGTCCTTTCGCGCGCGAGGAAGTCGCTGGACTCGCACACCGGCCCCACGACGTCCACCTTCTCCTTCTTGCCCGCGCGGGGCGCCACGGGCTCCACGGGGTGCCACGCGTCGTAGAGCGCGGGACGCGGCAGGTCGTTCATGGCGGCGTCGACGACGACGAAGCGTCTCTTCGTGGTCTTCTTTCGGTACAGCGCGCGCGTGAGCAGGACCCCCGCGTCCGCGACGAGGAAGCGTCCCGGCTCCAGCAGGAGGCGCGCGTCGGGCCACGGCGCGAACGCGTCTTCGACGGCGCGCGCGAAGGCGTCCAGCGCCAGCGGCGTCTCGTCCTTGTAGATGATGCCGATGCCGCCGCCGAAGTCCACGTGCTCGAGGCGTATGCCCAGGCTCGCGAGCTTCTTCATGGTCCCCGCGACGGACGCGGCCGCGCGCTTGTAGGGGGCCAGCTCCGTGATCTGCGAGCCGATGTGGCACTGCAGACCGACGACGCGCAGGCGGCGGTCTTTCGCGGCGCGCGCGTACAGCGCCAGCGCCTGCGCGGCTTCCACGCCGAACTTGTTGTCCGCGCGGCCCGTGGTGATGTGCGGGTGCGTGCGCGGGTCCACGTCGGGGTTCAGGCGGATCGCGAGCGGCGCGCGCCGGCCCAGGCGCCCCGCGACGCGGGCGAGCAGGTCCATCTCTTCCGCCGACTCGATGTTGAAGGCGAGCAGGCCCGCGCGCAGGCCGGCCTTCATCTCCTCCTCCGTCTTGCCCACGCCGGAGAACACGATGCGGCGCGCCTCGAAGCCGGCGCGCCGCGCGCGCGCGAGCTCGCCTCCCGAGACGATGTCCGCGCCCGCGCCCTCGCGCGCCAGGACGGCCGCCAGCGCGCGGCACGGGTTGGCCTTGAGCGCGTAGCAGATCAGCGGCGTGCGGCGCGTGAAGGCGCCCTGGAGCGCGCGGTAGCGCGCGCGCGCCTCGCCCGCGTCGTAGACGAAGAGCGGCGTGCCGAAGCGGCGCGCGAGCGCCGACGCGGAGAGGCCGCCGACCGACAGCGTGCCGCGGCTCACTGCGGCGTCTGCGGGGCCGGCGCGGGCGTCTGCGGCTTCGCCTTGGCCGCGCGCGCGGCCTCGCGCTCCGCGGCCTTCTGCGCGGCCGCCGCGGCCCTCTGCGCGGCTTTCTGCGCCGCCGCCGCGCGCGTCGTCGCCGTGCGCAGGGCCGCCTGCGCCTTCAGGTCCTTCGGCGTCGCCGCGACGACCTTCTCCCAGGCCGCCTTCGCCTCTTCCCAGCGGCCGAGCTTCTGGTCCGCCATCGCCAGGCCCGTGTACACGCGCTCGTCGGGCAATTCCGGTATAGGACCCGCCTCCAGATGGCACTGCGCGAAATGGTCGGCCGCGTCCTGATACCGCCCGTCCTCCAGGGAGATCTGACCCTTGTAGAATTCGGCGCGCCGCGCGAAGTCTCCGCCGTAGGCCTTCAGCGCGTCGAAGGAGCCGGCGGCGCGGTCCATCTCCTTGTCGCCCCACAGGCTGAGACCCAGGTTCTCCTCGACGATCGGATCGCTCGGGCTGGCGATCTTCAGGCGGTCGTAATCGTCGACCGCGTCCTTGAACATCCCCATGCGGTACTCGAGCTTCGCCGCGAGCATGCGCACTTCCTTGTCCTCGGGGTAGTGGCGCAGGAAGCGGCGGTACTCGGTCAGCGAGAACGGATACAGACCCTCTTCCTGGTACATGATCCCGAGGCAATAAAACACGCGCGGGTCCAGGGCGCCCAAGTCGCGCGCCTCCTCCAGGTCGCCGATCGCGTCGATGTACGAGTCCTTGCCCTTTTGAAAGAGCAGGGTCCCCAGCTCGACGAGCGCCGAGATGTCCTGAGGATTGACCTTGAGCCGCTCCTGCGCCGAGGAGATCTGATCCTCGAGCTGGGGCGGCGGCGGGAAGTCCACGCGGCGGCGCGGCATCGGGCGCTCGCGCAGGGACCACCACAGGCCCCCGAACAGCGCCGCGATCGCGACGGCCGCGGCCGCGGCGACGACGCGCGCGTTCAGCCAGGAGCCGCCGAAACGCCACGGCCCCTTGACCGGCTTCACGCGCGCGTCTTCCGCGGCCTTTAAGCTCATTCCTTGTCCGGCGACAGCAGCTGGCCGAGGGTCAGCGGCGGCGGCGCCTTCATGTACTGCGCCACGCGCTTGCGGTCGTGGATCTCGCTGAACTTCGACGTGGACGCGCGCACCTCGAACGTCGTCGAATCCACGCCGGTGACGATCGCCTTGATCGGGTCGCCGGGCTTGTAGATGATGTCCGTGTCGCACTCCGCCGCGGGCACGAACGCGATCGTCTTCGGGTCGATCTCGAAACGCACGCCGTGCGCGCCGACCTCCGTGATCTTGCCCGAGATCGTGGACTTCGGGATGAAGCGCTTGCGCAGCGCGTCGGACGGGTTGGGCTGGAGCTGCTTGATGCCGAGGTGGATGGGGTCTCCTTCCTTCTCGGGCTTGGAGAGCACCTTGACCTTGAGCTTGGTCCCGCGCTCGAGCGCCTTCATGTCGGGCTTGCCCCAGGCCATGTCGGCGGGGCGCACGGTTCCTTCCAGGCCGCCGATGTCGACGACCAAGCCCTCGGGAGACGAGCGCACGATGCGGCCGATGCGCACCTCGCCGGAGCGCAGCTCGCTCAGGATCTTCACGCGGCGCTTGCCGGCTTCCTCCTCGAGGACCGCTTTGCGCGAGAGCACGAGCTGGCGCTTGGACTGGTTGACCTCGATCACGTAGCAGCGCACGCCGGTGTTCAGCATCTTCTTCGGATCGCGCACGGGGCGCAGGTCCGCGAGCGAGGACGGCAGGAACGCCTGGATGCCCTGCACGTCCACGATGAAGCCGCCCTTGACCGAGGACGTCACGATGCCGCGCACGCGCTGCTTCTCCGCGTGCGCCTTGACCGTCATCTCCCAGCCCAGCTCCGCCTTCGCCTTGCGGTGCGAGAGGATCAGCCGGCCCTCGCGCGCGCCGGTCTTGATCACGGGCACGCGCTGGCCGACGGCCGGGGCGGGCGCCTTCGGCGCCGCCAGGTCCTCGACGAACTCGACGAGCGGGATCTGCCCCTCGTTCTTCTCGCCGACGTCGACGAGCACCGCGTCCTTCGTGAGCGCGATGACCTTCACCCACGCGACTTTGTGCTCCGCGAGCTTCTCGGTCGTCGCGGCCTGCTGGGCGAGCAGGGCCTCCATCGTCTCGCCGCCGCCTTCGGCGGCTCCTTCAGCGGCGTCCTCGGACTCTCCCGCGCTCTCCCAGGCCTTCTCGTTCAGATCGTTCTTCGTGCGCTCCATGTCTTCCTCCAAGTCCATCGTCGTCTCAAATTTCTACAGAGAATAAATCGCGTCCATCACGGCCCGCGCGAACGACGACGCGGCCTCGCGTCCCTCGGCCTGCGGCGGCGGCAGCGGCGAGCCAAAACGGACTTCGAGCGGGAACGAGCGCGGGAAGTTCGCCGTCCCGAGCAGCCGGACCGGCAGAACGCAGGCGCCCGACTTCGACGCCAGGAAGGACACGCCCAGCTTCGGCGCGCGCTTCTCCCCGGGCTTCACGCGCGTCCCCTCCGGCGAGAGCGCGACCGTCCCGCCCCGCTCCAAGACTTCCAGCGCGGCGCGCATCGCCGAATGATCCCCCGTCGCGCGATCGAGCGGGATCACGCCGGTCTGGCGCAGATACGAACTCAAGACCGGATACGCGAACAATTCCTTCTTGGCCAAGAAGTTCGGCCGCCGCACGGGCGCCAGCGCCGTGCCGGCGAGCGGGCCGTCCAAGAGGCTCGCGTGATTGAACGCGACGATCAAGGGACCCGAGCGCGGAACCCGTTCCAGGCCTTCCACCTTGAAGCCCCAGATCGCGCTGACGACCGTCTGCACGATCCTCTCGCTCAAGCGGCGCAGCGGCGCGTCGAAGTCGCTCATCGGCCATTGCCGTTCTTGGCCTCGCGGCGCACGTGGCGCAGGATCTTGTCGGCGACCTCGCGCATGGTCAGCCGCGTCGAGTCGATCAGCAGCGCGTCCTCGGCCTGCTTGAGCGGATTGATCTCGCGCTTGAGGTCGTTCAAGTCGCGCTTGAGGATCGCGGCGAGGATCGCGCCGCGGTCGGCGTCTTGGCCCGCGTCCTTGAGCTGGCGGTAGCGGCGCGAGGCGCGCTCCTCGGGGCTCGCGTCCAAATAGATCTTCACGTCCGCGTCCGGAAAAACGTGCGTCGTGATGTCCCGGCCCTCCATCACGATCGCGCCCTTCTCGCCGAGGTCGCGCTGAAACTGGGAGAGCAGCTTGCGCACGCCCGGGTTCGCCGCGACGCGCGAGGAGTTCACGCTCACGCGCTCCTCGCGAATCTGCGACGTGACGGGCTCGCCGTCCAGGTAGGTCTTCAGCGCGACGCCGCCGTCCTCGATGGGCTTGAACTCCCATTTCAGATTCTTCGCGAAGCGAAGAACCGCATCGTGGTCGTCCAAGTCCAGGCCCGCCTCGAGCGCCTTCCAGGTCAGCGCGCGGTACATCTCGCCGGTGTTGATGAAGCGGTAGCCCAGCGACTTGGCGACGAGGCCGCCGACCGTGGACTTGCCCACGCCGGCCGGGCCGTCCATCGCGATGATGAGTCCGTCGCGCTTGCGCGTCACGCGGGCACCGCCAGGATCTGCTTGAGGCCCGCGAACAGCGCCTTGTTCTGCGCGGGCGAGCCGATCGAGATGCGCACGTGCTGGGGCAGGCCGTACTCGTCGAGCGGACGGATGATCACGCCCTGGCGCAGCAGCGCCTTGAACAGCTCGCGCCCCGGCATCGGCGCGCGCGCGAACACGAAATTGGTCGCGGACTCCCCGACGCCGAAGCCCATGTCGCCGAGCGCGCGCACCACGACCGCCCGCTGCGAATCGTTGACCGCGACCGAGCGGCGCACGAACGCCGCGTCCTTGAGCGCCTCGACGCACGCGAGCTGGGCGGGCAGGCTCACGTTGAAGGGCATGCGGATGCGGTCGAGCCAGCCGATGAGCTCGGGATCGCCGACTCCGTAGCCCACGCGCAGTCCCGCCAGGCCGTACGCTTTGGAGAACGTGCGCAGCACGACCAAGTTCTCGTGCTTCTGGACCAGCTCGGGCAAGGTCTTCGGGTAGCCCGGAATTTGGTGCGCGTAGTGCCAGTAGGCCTCGTCGACGACGACGAGCGCCGTCGTCGGCACCGCGGCGAGCAGGCCCTCGAGCTCCTCCGACGTATTGAACGTGCCGGTCGGATTGTTCGGGTTGGCGACGAAGACCAGCTTCGTGCGCGAGCTCGTCGCCTTGGCCATGAGCGCGAGGTCGTGCGTCCAGTCCGTCATCGGCACCTCGATGACGCGGGCGCCCATCATCGACGCCTGCTGTTTAAAGCGAATGAACGCGTGCTGGCTGACGACCACCTCGTCGTCGGCTTCCAGGAACGCCTCGCACAGCAATCGGATGATCTCGTCGGAGCCGTTTCCGACGATCACGCCGTAGGGCTCGACCTTGTGATGACGCGCGAGCGCCAAGCGCAGTTCCGGGCTCGCGCCCTCGGGATAGAGCGCGCTCAGCTTCTCCGCCTTGCGGTACGCGGCGAGAGCGCGCGGCGCGGAGCCGAGCGGGTTCTCGTTCGAGGCGAGCTTGATCACGGTCTTCAAGCCCAGCTCGCGCTGGACGGAGGCGATCGACTTGCCCGGCTGATACGGGAACGCGTCGCGGATGGCCCGTCGGGGAGAGGTCAGGAAGGCCATCGTTCGAGCGACAGGAGCGCGAGAAGACGCGCGTCCTGCTTGTCCCTGCGGAAGGAATAAAAATCGTCCGGATTCGAAATCGTGCACGGAGCCGAGACGGCGACGTTCGCGGCGGGAACGCCGGCCTCGAGCAATTGGCGCCGCGTCTCGGCGGACAGATCGAGATAAAGAGCGCCGTCGCGGTCGATGAACGACGAGGCCGGGAATTGCTTCCTGAGCTCGTCGCCGACCTTGTAGCAGCAAGCGCCCGCATGCGGACCCGCCGCCGCCGAAAGCCGCGCCGCGGGAATCCCGAGTCGGTCGCGGAACGCGGCGACGGCCGCTTTCGCCATGCCCTTCGCGGTGCCGCGCCAGCCCGCGTGGAACACGCCGGCGGCTTTTGCGTCGTCGGACCAGAGGAAAAGCGGAACGCAGTCGGCCGTGTAGACGGCGACGGTCGGACCGGGCTTGGACAACAGCCAGCCGTCGGCTTCCTTGCCGGCGTTTTCGGGGGCGGCGTCGAGGATCGTCGTGCCGTGCACCTGCTTCAGCGTCAACGGCGACGACAGTCCGAGGGATTTCGCGGCCTTCTCGCGCAGTTCCGGAGACTTCATGTTCCCCGCCCGCTTCGTCGTCGAGCCGTGACGCAGGCCGAGCGCGCACAGACGCGCCTCGCGCAGGAGGCCGTCTTTCTCGGTCCAGCCGGCGGCGATGGGCTCAGACAGGGGCATGGTCCTGGGCCAGGGGCTTGGGCTTCATCTCCGGCGTGCGGCGCATCGGGCGCACCCACTTCGTGAAGCTCGAGGGCTTGAGCGAATATTCGTGCACGAGGCGCACGACCTCGCTGACCGGCTGGAACGTCTCCCACTTGATGCGCAGGATGCGCACGCCGGCCTGCTCCATCTCGCCGATGAACTGCTCGTAGTTGCGCTTGAGCATGCGCAGGTACTCGAGCGGCACGGTCTGCTCCATCACGCGGCCTCGGGACGCGATGCGCTTGACCGCGGTCTCCGGCGAGCAGTCGAGGTAGATCAGGATCTGCGGGAACACGAGCTCGCGCAGGACCATGTTGTCGAAGAGGTCGAGGTAGGTGTTGTAGTCCAGGTCGGTGATGATCTTGTCGGGATGCTCGTTGAGCATGCGCGCGAAGATCGTGTCTTCCCAAATGGTGCGGTCCTGCACGACGCCGCGGATCTTGCCGAGGCTGATGCGCGTCACGAACTCGCGGTGCTGGCGGAAGCGGTGGTTGAGCAGCCAAACCTGCATCATCGTGCCGTACGTCTTCATGTCCTTGTAGAAGTGCTCGAGATACGGGTTCCCGTCGACTTCTTCCAAGATCGGCTCGAAGTTGAGCGCGCGCGCGAGGTCCATGGTCAACGTGGACTTGCCCACGCCGATGGTGCCCGCAATGCCGATGTAGCCTTCCGCGAACATAAGTCTCCCCCGGGGGCGTCAGCCCGCCTTGATTTCCTGGTCGATGCCGCGCAAGGCGAGCTTGAGGTCGTCGGGGCTGGACGCCGCGGACAGAACCTCGGTCTCGGAAGCGAGTCCATCTTTGAAAAGTTTCACCAGGGACTGGTTGAACGTCTGCATGCCGTAGAACTGGCCCTTCGTGAGCGCCTGCACGATCTCCATCGACTTGCTCTCCTCGATCTGCTTGCGCACGTGCGCGGTGTTGACGAGGATCTCGACGGCGGGAACGCGGCCGCCCTTCGTGGACACGAGCAGGCGCTGGGAGACGATCGCGCGCAGGCACTCGGCGAGCTGGACGCGCACGAGCGTCTGCTGGTGCGGCGGGTACAGGTCGACGATGCGCGAGATCGTCTGCACGGCGTCGATCGTGTGCAGAGTCGCGAACACCAAGTGGCCCGTGAGCGCCGCGGTGATCGCCGCGGAGGTCGTCTCCGCGTCGCGCATCTCGCCGATGAGGATGACGTCCGGGTCCTGGCGCATCGCCATCTTGAGGCCGTCCGCGTAGTTCGCGGTGTCCTCGCCGATCTCGCGCTGGCTGATGATCGCCTTCTTGTCCTTGTGCACGAATTCGATGGGGTCCTCGATGGTGAGGATGTGCTCGGCGCGCGAGTCGTTGATGTAGTCGATCATCGCGGCGAGCGACGAGGACTTGCCGGCGCCCGTGATCCCGGTCACGATCACGAGGCCGCGGTTGTTGTCCGAGATCTTCTTCATCGTCGCGACCGGCAGGCGCAGCTCGGTCAAGGTCGGGATCTGGGTCGAGATGAAGCGGATCGCCATGCACAGCTTCTGGCGCTGGCGGAACGCGTTCACGCGGAAGCGCGCGACCTCGCCCGCCTGGAACGAGAAGTCGCACTCCCCCTTCTCGGCGTACAGTCGCTTCGCGCGCTCGGGCGCGACCTGCATGAGCATCGCCTCGATCTCCGGCTGCGCGAGCGGCGTGGGCGCCACCGGCTGCAGCTCGCCGTCGACGCGCACGTACGCGGGACCGCCGGAGCGCAGGTGGAGGTCGCTGCCGTGCTTGTTGACCAAGGTCTGCAGGAGTTCTTGAAGGGTCATCTGAGTTTCCTCACTTTGAGCCGCAGATAGGCGGGCTTGGTCCAGCGGTCCGTCTCGTTGAGGCTCTGCAGCCTCTGCGCGTCGGTCGGCTCCTCGGGAGCGGCCGCCGGGCGGCCGAGCCCCGGGCGCGCGGACGGCGTCGTCGTCGCCGACGTCGGGCGGTACACGCCGCGCGCGCGGCGCGAGGGGAAGCCGGTCGCGATCACGGTCACGCGCAGAGCATCGCCGAGCGCCTCGCTGTAGACGTTGCCCATCTTCTGGTTCACGTCCGGGCTCACCGTGCCCTGGATCGTCGCCATGATCTCCTCGACCTCGGACGCCTTGAGGGAGGTCTTGCGCCCCGCGATGTTGACGATGAGCCCCTTCGCGCCGTCGATGCCGACGTTCTCGAGCAGCGGCGACGTCATCGCCTCGCGCGCGGCGGCGAGCGCGCGGTTCGGGCCCGACGCCTCGCCGATGCCGATCAGAGCGTCGCCCGCGTCCTTCATGACCGTGCGCAGGTCGCTCATGTCGAGGTTGATCATGCCGGGCACGGTGATCAAGTCCGAAATCGACTGCACCGACTTGCGCAGCACGTCGTCGGCCTCCTTGAAGGCGTCGTCGTGCGCGGTGTCGGGATCGATGACGTCGAAGAGGCGCTGGTTCGGAATCACGAGCAAGGTGTCGACCGACTGGCGCATTTCCTGAATGCCCTGATCCGCGATGCCCTTGCGGCGCAGGCCCTCGAAGTCGAAGGGCTTCGTCACCACGCCGACGGTCAGCGCGCCGAGCTCTTTGGCGAGCCGCGCCACGACGGGCGCGCCGCCGGTGCCGGTGCCGCCGCCCATGCCGGTCGTGACGAAGACCATGTCGGCGCCCTTCAAGACCTCGCGCAGCTGCTCCTCGCTCTCGAGCGCGGACGCGCGGCCCTTGCCCGCGTCGCCGCCCACGCCGAGACCGCGCGTGAGGTTCTCGCCGAGCTGGACGCAGACGTGCGCCGCACAGCGCCGCAGGACCTGCGCGTCGGAGTTCGCCGCGACGAGCTCCACGCCCTCCAGGCCCGCCGCGACCATGCGGTTGACCGCGTTGCAGCCGGCGCCGCCCACGCCGACGACCTTGATGACGGCGCGCTTCTCGTCGAACGGCTCGGACAGTTGGATGCGCACCATCAGAATAACTCCTCGAGCGTCGCGGCGATCTTGCGCAGCCACGCGGGCTTCTGGCGCTTGACCACGCGCTCGGAGCCCCCGCGCCACATCGGCGACTGCGCGTAGAGCAGGAGCCCCATCGCGGTCGAGTACACGGGCGAGAGCCACTGCTCGTCCGCCTGGATCTGATCGGGGTGCGGCAGGCCGCGGCGCACCGGCACGCCGAGGATCTGCTGCGCGGCCTCGACGGTGCCGCGCATGAGCGAGCCGCCGCCGGTCAGGATCGCCCCGCCGGGCGCGATCACGTCGGAGTAGGAGGAGTTCTGCAGGTCCTCGGCGATCACGGAGAAAATTTCTTCGACGCGCGGCAGGATGATGTTCATCATCGTGCTCGATTTCACGCGCAGCGGCGTGCGCCCGTCGATGCCGTGGCACTCGATATCCGCGTCGCCGTTGAGCAGCGAGGGGTGCGCGATGCCGTGCTCGGTCTTGATGCGCTCGGCGGTCGCGATCGAGGTCTTGAGGCCGACGGCGAGGTCGCGCGTGATGAAGTCCGCGCCGAGCGGCAGCTCCTTCGAATACTTGATCGCGCCCTCGCAGTACACGCCGAGCGAGATCGACTGGCCGCCGAGGTCGATGAGCACGCAGCCGAGCTCCTTCTCCTCCTGCGTGACGAGGAGCTCGCCGGCGGCGAGCAGGCCGTACACGGGCTCGACGACGTCGAAGCCCGCCTGCGCGACGGTCTTCAAGATGTTGTTGAGGTGCGCGCTCGAGGCGGTGACGAGATGGACGTCGACTTCGAGGAGCGACGCCTCCATTCCGACCGGGTGCGGCACTCCGCGCTGGCGGTCGAGCGAGAAGCCCTGCGGCACGACGTGCAAAATTTCACGGTCCGAGGAGAGCGGGATCGCGCGCGCGCTGGACACCACGGCCTCGACGTCCCCGGCCGTGATCTCGCGGTCGGTGCGCGCGATGTTGTAGGCGCCGCGGTTGTTGAAGGACTGCAGGTGCGCGCCGCGCACGCCGAGCCACACCGAGGACACGGTCGCCTGCACCGCGGCCTCCGCCTCCTCCACCGCGCGCGCCGCCGCCGACGCGGCCTCGACGATGTTGATGACGACGCCGCCTTTTAACCCGCGGCACGGAACGCTGGCGCCGCCGAGCACCTTGACGACTCCCGTCGCCGCGTCGGGCGTGCCGATGAGACAGGTCACGCGGCCGCTGCCGACGTCCAGCCCCGCGACCAGCTCGGGTCCGCCGCGCCGCACTCGTTTCATCGCAGTCTCCCGTGCGCGGCGGCCAGCGCCGACGCTCCCGCGCTTGCGGTCAGCGGCTTCAGCAGAACCTTGCCGTCGTCGAAGAAGCGCAGGTCCGCCGCGAACGCGCCGGGCTGCCGCGAACGCGCGTCGGCGAGAGCCTCCTTGAGGCGCGCGATCTTCTCTTGGGTCCACGTGAGCGGGCCCCACAGCACGACCGTCCCGTCTTCCAGGCGCAGCTGCCAGCCGTCGACCGGTCCCTTGTACTGCGCGGCGGACAGCGGCGAGGGCAAAGCGCCGGGCGCGGACAGCGTCGGCCAAGCGAGCGCGAAGTCGCGCAGCGAATTCGCGTCCGCGCCCGCGGGGTCCACGAACGGGCCGGAGAGCGCGTAGACGCCGTCGGGCGCCGCGAACACCGCGCCATCGTCGCCGAGCGCTCCGCCCGCGTGTCCGCCGATGAGCGCCGGCGCCACCGCGCGGCGCAGGATCGGCGTCAAAGTCGAAGCGGCATCGCCCCAGCTGCGGCTCACGCTCACGTCGGACACGCACGCGAAGCGGGCCTTGAGCGCGGCCGCCTTGTCGCCGGGCGTGCCCGGAGCCGCGTCGACGACGGCCTGCGCCAGCGCGCGGAAATTCTCGGGGCCGTCGACGACGACGCGTCCGGGCGCCGCGGGCGCGGACGCGCGCGCGCGCAGGGACGCCAAGGTCTGACGCGCGGCGATCGCCGCGACCGCGCCGAGGAGGAGCACCGCGGTGAAAGCGCCGGCGAGCTGGGCGCGGCGCGCGCGCTGCTGGGGGCGCGCGACGACGCGGAAGCGCCGGCGGCTCGCGCGGTTCTTACTCACCGACGACCCTCATCTCAAGCTCGAGACCGACGCCGAAGGCCGCGCGGACTCGCTCTTGAATGAGGTCGACGAGGGCGAGGACATCCGCGGCCTTGGCCGAGGCGAAGTTCTCGATGAAGTTGGCGTGGAGAGGAGAGATCCGGGCGCCGCCGACGGCCCGCCCCTTCAAGCCCAGCTCTTCGATCATTTGCGCCGCGAAGCGTCCGGGAGGGTTCTTGAAGGTGGATCCCACGTTGAAGGTGTGAATCGGCTGAGTCTGCTGGCGCTTCTGCTGATAGCGGGCGACGACGGCCATTATATCACCTTTGACTCCGGGCTTCAACTGAAGCAGCGCGCGCAGCGCGACGCGCCCGCGCAGGGGTCCCTCGCGGTAAGCGAACGCGAGCTCTTTTTTGCCGAGCACGCGCACGTCGCACTCGCTCAGATCGGCCGATTCGATCTCCACGACGAACGGCCCGATCTCGCCGTCGCGCGTGCCCGCGTTCATCGCGAGCGCGCCGCCGACCGTGCCCGGCACGCCGACGATCGGCTCGAGCCCCGACAGGCCGCGTTCCGCGCACGCGACGACGAGCTGCGGCACGCGCACCGCGGCACCCGCCCGCACGCGCTCCGCGCCCACGAACTCCACGCGCTCGAACTCGCCCGCGAGCTTGAGCACGAGACCGCGCACGCCGCGGTCTTTAATGAGGAGATTCGAGCCCCAGCCGAGCACGAACACCGGCTTGCCCGCGTCGCCCGCCGCGCGCAGCGCGGCCTGGACCTCGGCGACGCTGAGCGCTTCCACGAACGCGTCGGCGGGTCCGCCGATCTTGAACGTCGTGAAGCGCGCGAGCGGCTCGTCGAGCCGCGCGTGCGGGACCGCCCGCCTCAGCGCCGCGCGCCAGTCTCCGCTCATTTATCGATTTTGCCATTTAATGGTAGGATGCCGCCATGGAAGGCGCCTGGGTCGACCGCCTCGAGCGGCGCTTCGGCTTTCTCGCGGCGCCCGGCCTGCCGGGCTTCCTCGCGGGAATGACCGCTCTCGTCGGCATCCTCGGACTCTACAAGCCCGAGTTCGTCGACGCGATTTCCCTCTACACCGAGGAGTTGCGGCGCGGCCAAGTCTGGCGCGCGCTCACCTTCGTCGTCGTCCCCCCGCCGACGGGCCCGCTGTGGCTGATCCTGTGGGTCCTGCTCCTCTATTCCTGCTTCAAGGCGCTCGAGTCCGCGTGGGGCGACTTCAAGTTCACGGTGTTCTTCGCGCTCGGCGTCGCGGCGACCGTGCTCGGCGCGCTCGCGGTCGGCGTCGCGTTCGACGGCGACGTGATCTTCAGCAACTCCTACGTCCTGCTCGCCGCGTTCCTCGCCTTCGCGCGGCTCCTGCCGGACCGCGAGGTCCTGATCATGTTCATCCTGCCCGTGAAGCTGCGCTGGCTCGCCGCGATCGCCGCGGTGTTCACCGCCGCGCAGTTCGTCGCGGGCGGCCTCGCCGAGCGCGTGGAGATCGCCGCCGGGCTGGCGCCCTATTTCCTCTTTTTCGGGCAAGGCCATTGGCTCGACGCGAAATTCGCCTGGCGCCGCTGGCGCGGAGGATACGACTGATGCTCGCGACTCTGCTTCTCGCGGCGGCGCTCGGCGCCCCCGCGCGCGCCGCCTCGATCAAGCTCTTCGCCTTCGACGCGAAAGGCGACGCGCTCGATCTTCCCGGACTCCTCGCGCGCCTCGGCCGCGCGGACGACAGGCTCCCGCGCGACCCGGACAAGGCCGCGATCTGGGCCGTTCCGATCGGCGCAAAGGCCGAGCCTGTGCGCGTGAAGCTCGCGCAGACCGGCAAGCTCGTCACCGCGTCGTGGCCCGGCGGCCCGGCCGCGCTGCACCTGGTCTGGCCCGTGCGCGAGGACGGCTACAGCGCCGCGATCGCCGACAACGGCGGCCACGGCTACGACGACGGCGCCGCGGTGTTCCTCGAAGAGGAAATCGCGCTGACCGAGTACCGCCTGCTCAAGGAGACGCTCGCCGAGCCGCCCGACGACGGCCGCGCGGCGTACGCGCCGAGCGCGAAGTCGCGCGCGCTGCTCGAAGCGGCGAAGACCGCCATCGCGGACGCGGAGAAGCAGCGCGAGCCCGCGCGCGCGACGGCGTTCGGCGTCGCGCTGCGCGCCGTCGCGCTCGCGCGCGAGACGTCCCTTTACGAGCGCGGGCGCCAGCGCCTGAAGGAGCGCGCGTTCGGCAAGGAGGCGCGCTTCGGGCTCACGCTCGACGAGAGCCTGCTCAAGCGCTTGGGCGACGCGGACTGGATCGCGGACTCGATCGCGCACACCGGCGCGAACTGGGTGCGCGTCGTGTTCGCCCCGAATCCGCGCGACTTCGTCTACGGCGCGGACGCGTCGTTCAACGAGTACGACGCGCTCGTGAAGACGTTGAAGAAGCGCCGTCTCAAAATCCTCGGCGGCGTGCTCGACACCGCGCAGTGGCCGCGCAGCCTGACGCCGGAAATTTATTCCGCGCGCGCGAAGAACCTCGCCGCGCACTACGCGGGCCAGGTCGACGCGTGGGAGGTCGGCAGCGAGCTCAACGGCGACTGGCTCGGCGGCTCGCGCGCCCCCCTCACGTCGGACCAGGTGTTCGCGATCTACCAGGCCGGCGCCGCCGCCGCGCGCGCCGCCGATCCGAAGGCCGAGCTCGTCGCGACGCTGTACTGGTGGGAGGAGACCGCGCCCGACCGCGCGCACTCGCTCTCCGGCTGGCTCAAGACCTACGTCCCCCTGGGCTTCGCCAAAGACGTCGACCTCGTCGGCCTCGACGTGTTCCCCGAGGACAACCCGGCGGGCCTCGGCCTCGAGCGCGCGTTCGACGAGCTGGCCAACGCCCTGCCCAAGAAGACGATCTTCCTCTCCGGGTACGGCTACGTCGAGCAGGACAAGCTCAAGGGCTACTGGTGGCTGTCTGCGGACGACGTCGACGGCGCGCGCAAGGACCTGATTCTCCTCTACACGGCCGGCTCGTGCGCGATGAACCGCTCGGTGTGCGGCGGCTTCTGGTGGCAGACCCTCGACCAGATGCTCCCGCCCGGCCGCGAGAAGGCCGCGGACCTCTTCAAGATCCAGGCCCACGCCCTCCACGAAATCGGGCGCTGAACGAATAAACCACAAAGACACAAAGAACGAACGAAGAGAACCGGAAGAGAACGACGTCGACGTTAAACTTTATCCCCGTTCTTCGTGTCTTTGTGGTTCATCCGTTCTCCGTGTCTCTGTGTTTGAATCCGTTCGTTGCCGTCGCCGTTTTCGGGACCCGGCGTTTTTTCTTGCTACAATGTCCCCGTCGAGCTGGTAGCTCAGGGGTAGAGCATCCGCCTTTTAAGCGGGGGGTCGTGGGTTCGAATCCCACCCGGCTCAAGCTTTCGCTTTTCGGCTCCATCGTCTATCGGCTAGGACGCGGCCCTTTCAAGGCTGAAAGACGGGTTCGATTCCCGTTGGAGCCAGGATTTTTTCGAGACGCATTCGTCGGCGGAGAGGGTACAATACCCGACATGCCGCCCCCGCCCGAAGACCGCGACGTCCGCAATGAGGGCCGCGCTCGATCGCGGCGCGGGGTCTTGCTCGCGATCGCGGCGGCCTGCGGCTTCGCGCGGCCGTCGCTCGCGGCCGAGCTCAAGACCGACGCGGCGCTGGAGCGCGAACTTCGATCCATCGTCGCCGGCTTCCACGGGCGCGCGGGCGTCTACGTGCGCAACGTCGCGAAGGGAACGGAGGCGGCGCTCGACGCCGACGAGACTTTCCCCACGGCCAGCCTCGTCAAGGTTCCGATCCTGGTCGCCCTGCTGACGAAGGTCGACCGCGGCGAGCTCGACTACGCCGACGACGTCGTGAAGACCAGCACTCGGGACTACGGCGACGGCGAGATCGTCTCCAATCTCAAGGACGGGACGAAGATCTCCCCCGCCAAGCTCGCGTGGCTCATGGAGGCGCTCAGCGACAATTCCGCCGCGCTCTGGTGCCAGGAGCTGGCCGGAGGCGGGGCCGGGATCAACGCCTGGCTCGAAGGTCACGGCTTCGCGAAGACGCGGGTCAACAGCCGCACCTCCGGCCGCGAGGCCGACGCGGCCGCGTTCGGCTGGGGACAGACGACGCCGCGCGAGATGGCCGAGCTGATGCTCGAGGCGTCGTCGCCCGTGCACGTGACCCCGGCCGTTTCCGAGGAGATGCTGCGCGTGCTGTCGAAATCGTACTGGGACGGCGAGGCGCTCTCCCAGATCCCGCCGACGATCCACGTCGCGTCCAAGCAGGGCGCCGTCGATCATTCGCGCTCCGAGATTCTCCTGGTGGAGGCGCCGTCGGGCCGCTACGTGCTCAGCGTGTTCACGAAGGATCAGGCGGACGCGCGCTACGTCCGCGACAACGAGGGCTACGAGCTCCTGCGCCGCGTCTCGCGCGCGGTCTGGGATCATTACGAAGGCCCGGGGTGGAAGCCGCGGCCCGAGTCTCTGCGCTTCTACAAGAAAGACTAGGGGGGTCTTTTTTTACCGTTTCTTGAGCGTCCGCGGCTGTCACGGCCGCTCGCAATTTGATCTAAAGCGCTTATGCGCTTCATCTTGCTGATGCTCGCGGCCGTCTCCGCCTCCGCCGCTCCCGGTCGTCCCCCCGCGCCGAAGCCGCGCATCCACGCGCGCGCGGAGTGGGGCGCGGGCCCCAGCGGAGCGGCCGACGAGCCGGACCCGGTCAAGCTCCGCATCATCGTCCACCACACGGCGACCGCCGTCACCGACGCCGAGCGCGCGATGAACGACGCCCAGGGCCTGGAGGCGGCGAAGGAGGAGATGCGGGCCGTGTACGACGAGCACGTGAGGGTCGAAGGCTGGTCCGACATCGGCTACCACTACGTGATCGACTGGCAGGGGCGGATCTTCGAAGGCCGCCCCGTCGAGCTTCTCGGCGCGCATTCGGAAAGTCACAATCCGCAGTCGATCGGAATCGCCCTGATGGGCAACCTGCAGGAGCAGCCGCCGACGGACGCCCAGCTGCGCGCGCTGCACGACCTGACCGACTGGCTGCTCGACGTCTACGCGATCTCTCCCGAGCACGTCGAGGGCCACCACCATTACAACTCGACCGCGTGCCCGGGCAAGTTCCTGGAAGACGACTCCGATCCCAACACGCCCCTGCGCACTTTGCGCCGACAGCTGATCGCGGAGCGCCGCGTCGGCGAGGAGCTCGGGAATTCGATCGCGCGCCTGCGCGCTTGGTCGGCGGCTTTCGCGCCGGAGTCTTTCTTTCCGCGCTGAGCGGCGTCGCAAATCCGCCGCGAAAGAATTGCCGCGCCGGCATGGGCCGCGCGCTCCCGCGCGTTTATACTCCTCCTAGAGAACTGTCAAAGGAGGCCCCATGGCCAACACGACGCACAAGAAGACCGCAACACATGACGCGCCCAAGACGTCCGTCAAGCCCGCCGACGCGCCCGCGAAAACGGACGTGAAGGTGATCACGAAGGACGAGCTCAAGCGCATGATCGACCGGCACCAGGCGTTCCAGATCCTGAACGTGCTCGGACCGGAGCATTACGACCTCGGCGTCATCAAGGGCTCCCTCAAGATCCCGCTCGCGGACCTGGAGGCGCGCGCCGGGGAGCTCGACAAGGCCCAGGACGTCGTGACCTACTGCGCCGACGCGTCCTGCGACGCGTCCAAGAAGGCCGCGAAGCTTCTGGCCGAGAAGGGCTTCACCGTCAGCGCCTACGAAGGCGGCGCCAAGGAGTGGAAGGCCGCCGGACTGCCGCTGGAATAATCCGTCGTCCGCACGGCCGGGGGGCGCGCGCGGTCGGCGCGCCCCCCGCGCCGTTCACTCGCAGCAGAGCGCGCAGTAGCGGACGTAGGGCGCCGCCAGCAGGCGCGCCTTGATCACCGGCCGGGAGCACGCTTCGCAGCGGCCGTAGGCGCCGCGGTCCAGCTTGCGCAGCGCGGCCTCCACCTGCAGACGGCGCAGCTGCGCGCGGCCTCCGGGATTCGTCTTCAGCTCCGGCAGCATCGCGTTCAGCTCCCGGCGGATCACCGCCAGGTCGATTCGCGACAGGTCGCTTTCGAACTTCACGGGCGCGGAATTCATCATGGGTCACCTCTCGCGGTGATTTTACCCGCCGATCGGCGAACGTCTCCATGGAGGAATCGTCAGGAAAATGCGACGTTCGTTTCGCGCGTCGACCTCGACGGCACTTGCGCGACGCGAAATGAGGCTCTCGAGCTCGGCGCCTTCGGGTCAGAACACGATCACGGCGGCGTCCGGGCCGATCACGTCCTCGAGCTCCTCGCGCTTCTCGTCGGGAAGCTCGCTGACGAGGATCGTGTCGAAGATCGGAAAGACCTCGTTGTCCTCGCCGCGCAGCAGCGAGACGGACTGATCGAGCTGTTCCTCGTCGAGCGCGCTCAGCGCCGCCTTGAGCTCGCGGTACGTGAGCGGGCGAGGCCGCTCTTGCGGGCGGCCGGGCGCGTCTTTGGGTCCGGACATGTTCTCCTCCTCCTTCGTCTGCGGCCTGCGCGCGCGCGAAGCCCGCACGCCGGAGAGGGCCCGTTCTTTCGCCTCGGCCCTCCGAGTTCGTCTCTACGGATACAGCGGCTGGCTGACGACCGAAAGAACCTCCGGACCCAGGGAGGCGGTGGTGGCCGGAAGCTGGAAATAGAACCAAAGCGTCTGGCTTTGACCGGGCTGGAGCTGATAGCCCGTGTAGGCGCTCGACGAGCCCGCGTAATTTCCCGGATAGGGCTGCGCGGTGAGAGCCGCCGGCGAAAGCAGGGTCGAGAACGCGGCCGCCGGCGGCGCCGGCGGTCCGGGATCGAAGACTCCCTCCAGCACGGCCGTGTCGGCGCCGCGCGCCGCGCCCAAAGCCCACGGTCCCGAAACCGGGACGGCGGTCAACTGCAAGGTCACCGGCCAGTTGCCGACGTTGGTGATCACCACCGAACTCGTCGCGACCGACGAGATCGCCACGTCCGAGTTGATCGCGACGTTGATCAAGCCCGTGGATTGCGAGATCTGGAAATTGAGCGGACTCAGCGTCGTGTAGTTGGCTTGGCCGAGCCAGTTCAGGCTTCCCACTTGGAAGTAATAGGTGTTCGCCAAGTTCAGCGGCGCCCCTCCGGCCCCGAGCGTCAGCGTGCTGTCGAGCACGTTGTAGGTGGTCGAGGAGAACACCGGCGCGCCCGCGGGCGCCAGCGCGCCGAAGTTGTTGGACGAAGCCAGCAGCGTGTAGCCCTCGTTGGTTTGCGAGGCGACCGAGAGCTGGTAGGGCGCGACCCAGGCCACCGTCACCGTGTTGGACGTGATCTGCGTGAACTCGAGGGCGCCGGGCGCCGGGGGCAGCGCCAAGGTCACGAAGGTCGAGGAGTTCGTGACGAAAGGGTAGGCCACGTCGGCGTCGTCGTCGCGCAAGTAGACCTGGGCGTAGGAGGTCGTGTTCGCGAAGAGCCCCGTCGCGACCGCGCCCACGCCGGAGCCGACCGCCTGACCGGAGGTCGACACGACGACGGTGGCGTTGTTGAAATTGACGGCGGCGGAGACCGGAGTGCTGGCGACGAAGATCAAATAGGCGCTGCCGCCGAGCGCGGGCCCCAACGTGCCGTCGTAGCCGGGCGTGGGCCAATTGAGCGTAACGCTCGAGACGCCGACCCCCGCGCCGACGGTCAAGGACGCGATCGTGCCGGGATAGTACGCGATCGTCGAGAAGCCGCCGCGCAGCTTATTGGCCGCGGTCGCCGCGGTGGCGATGACCACCTCCTCGGCGACGGAGCCCGTCAGCTGATTATTGGCCGTCGACGAGTAGGTTCCCCCCGCGTTGTCCACGTCGCGCGAGACCGTGTTGTTCGCGGTGCTCATCGCGGGCCCCGCGCGGGCCGCTCCGGGAAGGTCGGCCGCGAACCCGAAAAGAAGGGCGAACCCGAGAACTCTTTTCATTCGATCGGACGCGAATTACTGCGTGACGTGGTAGACCCAGACGTAGGTCGTGTTCGCCGCCAGCGCCGTCGTAGTCGTGGTCAAGGTAAAGGCCCCCGTCGTCGAGGACACCCACACCGGCGTTGCCGGCAGTCCTGCGAGGGTGTAAGCCCCCAACAATGCCGTGGTGGCGCTGCCCGGCGTCAAGGTGACGTAAGGCGCCGTGCCGTAGGCGGTGTTGAACGTCACCGTGACGAGCGTCGCCGAGGCGGTGGGACCGGTCCCCGTTTTGACGGTGATCGTCCCCGCCGCGTCGTTGCCCGCGATGGTGATCGTGGGTCCGGTCCCCGCGCCCGTCCCGGCCGTATAGGTCGGCGTTCCGGTGGAGCCGCGGAAGTGCTGGGCGCGCACGTTGCCCGTCACGTCGAGAGCCTCCGCCGGAGCGGTGTTGCCGATCCCGACGCCGGCGCCGGTGTTGTAGGGATTGAGAGAGAGGATCGCCGGCACGCTGTTGCCGTTGACGAATGACTGGATGACCGAGTAGGTGGACCCGCTCGCGGCCGCCATGGCCAGATATAACCCGCTGCCGGCGGAACCGTTCACGTAGTCGCTGTTGTTCAGGAATATCCGACCCGCGGTTCCGGCCGCGGCTTGTACTTGCAGTTCCGAGTTCGGGGTCAAAGTGCCGATGCCGAGCGGGACGCGAAACGCGGAGGCCGCCAAGCCGACGTCGAAACTCGGGTTGCCGGCGGTGCCCATTTCGAATTCCGGCTGGCTCACTTGATAGGCGGTTCCGTTGTAGGTCAGCCCCGAACGGTTTTCCATGCGGATGTTCAGCTGGTTGTTCAAACCGACGAAACCGAAGTCGACGAGGTCGACGGTGCCGAGCTGGCGGAAGATCGCGCCGTTGGAGCCGTTGCGGTCTTCCAAACTCAGCGCGACGGAGCCGAACGTGTCGCCGGTCTCGATCATGTTGAGACCGCCGCCGATCGAAGTGATCGACGAGTTCGCCACGGTCAAAGTCACCGTGCCCACGATGACGCCGTAGGGCAAGGTGAGGTTGCCGTTGGTGCCGAACACCGGCACGGAGGACGAGTTCACCCCCAGCGGCGACGCGGCGGTGCCGCTGCCGGTCAGCGCGGCGGTGGCGGAAACCGAGGAGAGCCCCCCGGAGCCGGAAGCGGCCGTCGTGCTGATCGTGCCGTCCGCCCAGAGGACGCCGACGCCCGGCGTCCCCTGCACGAACGACACCGACGTGGACAGCGTCAGCGCGTAGTTACCGGCGCCCGTCGCGGTGAAACTTCCGCTCGAGGCCGTCACGCCCGCGGGAACGATCAAATTTCCGGCGGAGGTGAAGGTCGAGTAGGCGAGGCCCGCGATCAAACGCACGTTGGCGCCGTCCGAAAGCTGATTGGCCGTGAACGCGTACGGACTCATCACCAGGCTTTGACGCGGCGTCATCTCGCCGCCGGCGTCGCCCACCACGGTCACGCCCAAGTAGGCCGTCGCCCCGACGAAGAGATCGCGGCTGAGCGCGTTGACCGCGCCGATCTGGACCGAGAAGACTCCGTTGGTCAGCGCGACGCCCGTCTGAGTCTCCGTGTACAAAGACGTCCCGCCCGTCGCCGCGTTGTAGATGTTGAAGGTCAGGCTGACGGGGCCCGTCTGGGGGTTGCTCGTCGCCGGATTGATCAGCTTCCCTTGGAAGTTGATCCGCATCGGCAGCGTCATGGCGGAAGCGCTCGAGAGCCCCCCCAGAAGCACGGCAATCGCAAGTTTCAGCATTGTTGCGCTTACATAAATATATACGCGCCGGACGCGCCGCGCAAGCCTGTTTCGCGAATTTAATTCGAAAACGGCATTGACAGGAGCCCGCCGGCCTGCTCGCCTGGGTCGCGGTCTCGGTCGCATGCCTCTGCGTCTTCGCCGAAAAGCTCCGGTCTCTCTAGGAAGCGCCCGGCGCGCCTAGTCGTTGTCCAGGAAGACGATGACCGCGCCGTCGATCTTGTTCTCGGCGGTCTTGTACGGCCGAATCCGCACGGAGTAGGAGTGGCCTTCCGGGTCGCGGACCGCGAGATCGCGGGCGGTCACGGTGTCGATGACCTCGTGGATGATCGCCTCGATGTCCGGCAGGGGCAGCTTCGGCTTGATGTCGCCGATCGGGCGGCCGATGTCGCCGGGGATCAGGCTCATGACCTTCTCGGCCATCGGGCTGAAGCGGCGGATGCGCAGGTCGGCGGACACCATGATGATCGGCAGGTGGACGTTCGCGATCAGGTTCAGCAGGTCGTCGTTGAGCTGGCCGAGGTCGCCGTTGCGCGTGGAGAGCTCCTCGTTGACCGTGCGCAGCTCCTCGTTGGCGGCCTGGAGCTCCTCTTTGGCGATCTCGAGCTCCTCGTTCGTGCTCTGGAGCTCCTCGTTGCTCGAGGTGATCTCCTCGTTGGCCGCCTTGAGCTCCTCGTTCGCCGCCTCGTGCTCCTCGACGATGCTCTGCAGGTAGCCGCGCGTCGACGCGAGCTCGTTGCGCAGCCGCCGCAGCGCCGGCCCCTCGGTGCGCGCCGCCGGCGCGGCCGGCGCGGCCTTCGCGCGGGCGAGAACCGCCGGATCGTCCTCGAAGAGGACGATGAAGTAGCGCTCGCCGGAGATCGGCAGCCGGAAAGGGATCACCTCGATCCCGATCTTCTTCGCGCGGCGGGCGTCCTCGTCGGCCAGCTCGATCCCGCCTTTTTTGGCCGGGACGTCCGACTTTCGGACCTTCTGGATCATCGCGCTGAGCGCCGCCGCCGCCTCGGCCGGCAGCATCTTGAGGAGATTGAGGTCGGCCTTGCCCGTGCTGGGCTCGAGGAAGCGGCTGACGTGGCCGCGGAAGTGGAGGACCCTGAGGTCCCCGCCGACGATGACGCCGGCGGGCGCGAACCGGGCGAGCAGCAGGCTCTCGGCGATCTTCTGCACGTCGGACTCCGGCCAGCCGGCCGCCGGGGGGGTCTTGGTCCGGGCCGGGGGTTCCTCCGGACGCGGCGGGACCGCGGGACGCACGCCGAGCGGGATGTGCGCGTTCCTGGCTCCGGGCTTCTTGTAGTACAACCGGCACTTCTTCTCGGCCGTCACGAACAGGCCGCCGAACTCCCCGACGGTCTCCGCGTTTCCGAGCAGCAGCGCGCCGTTGGGCCTCAAGGCGTAATGGAACATCGGCAGGATGCGCGATTGCGCGGCCTGCCCCAGGTAGATCAGCACGTTGCAGCAGCTGATCAGGTCGACGTTCGCGAACGGCGGATCGCGCGTGAGGTCCTGGCGCGCGAAGACGCACGCGTCGCGCACGCGCTTGGCGATCTCGTAGCCGCGGTCGACCTTGACGAAGAACCGGCGCAGCAGGCGCGGAGAAATTTGGCTGGCGATCTCCTCGGAGTAGACCCCCGCGCGGGCGCGCTCGAGCGCGACGTCGCTGATGTCGGTCGCGAAGATCTGGACGGGATTGAGGCTGTCGCGCTCGCTGAGGAAGTCGAACAGCGCGATGGCCAACGTGTAGGCTTCCTCGCCGGTCGAGCAGCCCGCGACCCAGACGCGGATCGGCGCGTCGGCGGCCAAGCCCTTGAGCATCCGCGGGAACGCCTTCGCGCGCAGGGCCGCGACGGACTTCGGCTCGCGGAAGAAGCGCGTCACGTGGATGAGCAGGTCGTCGTGGAGCGCGTGGACCTCCTCGGCGTTCTTGTCCAGCAGCTCCCGGTACTGCGCCAGCTTCTTGAACTTGTGCAGTATCAGACGGCGCAGGAGACGGCGCTCGATGGTGCTGGGCTTGTAGAGGCTGAAGTCCACGCCGGTCTCGCGGCGCAGCAAGTGGAAGATCGCGGCGAGGCTCTTGACGTCGTTGAAGAGGCCGGCGATGTTCGGGCTCAGGGCCGGATGCCGGGCGATGTTCGCGAGCTCCTCGGCGATCTTCTCCGGAGGCAGGATGAAGTCGACGACGCCGGTGGCCGCCGCGCTCTGCGGCATGCCCGCGTAGCCGGCGGAGACCTCGTCCTGCGCGAAGACGAGGCCGCCCTCGGACTTGATCGCCTGGATGCCGAGAGAGCCGTCGCTGGCCGTGCCGGAGAGGATCACGGCGACGGCCTTGTTGCCGAGCTCCTCGGCGAGCGAATTCAGGAAGCAGTTCACCGACAGTCCGTGCACGCCCTCGGGCCGCGGCAGGAGCTTGAGCCGGCCGCCCCGGATCACCATGTGCGTGTTCGGGGGGATCACGTACACGTGGTTGCGCTCGATGACGATTCCGTCGCGGGCCTGCGCGACGGGCATCGGCGTCGACTTCTGCAGGATCATCGGCAGAAGGCTCTCGCGCGCGGGGTCCATGTGCTGGACGACCACGAACGCCATCCCGGTCGAGGTCGGCAGATGCGACAGCAGGCGCGAGACCGCCTCCAAGCCGCCCGCCGAAGCGCCGATGCCGACGATCGGGAACGCGGGCGCCGCCGTCGCGGCTCTCATTTCGCTCATCGCTGTGACTCCTGGGCCAGAGGCAGCGCGACGCGGAACACCGCGCCCCCCGCCGGATCGTTCTCCGCGACGACGTGGCCGCCGTTGGCCTCCACGATGCGCCGTACGATCGCCAAACCCAGGCCCGTCCCCTTCGTGCGGCGCGCGCTCTCGGCGCGGAAAAAGCGATCGAAGACGCGCGCCAGGTTCTCGGGCGCGATGCCCGGGCCGGTGTCGCGCACGGACAGCACGCCCGCCCCGTCCTCGGCGCGGCCGCGGATGGAGACGGCTCCGCCGCGCGGCGCGAACTTCAGCGCGTTGTCGATCAGGTTGCCGAAGATGTGCGGCACGTCGCCGGGCTCCGCGCGCACGGCCAGGTCGCCGGCGATGTCGATCTTGATCGTGATCCCGCGCCGTTTCGCGACCGGCGCGAAAGCGGCGACGATCTCCCACAGCGCGTCGGACAGCAGCACCGTCTGGGGCGCCGCGCCGGGGCGCTCGCGCGCCGCGGCGCCCAGGTCGAGCAGTTGATCGACGAGGCCGGCCATGCGCCCCGCGTGGTTCTCGATGAAGCGGAGGAACGACGACCTTTCGCGCGGACCGCGCACGCCCTTGCGCAGGGTCTCCACCGAGCCCCGGATCACGGAGATCGGCGAGCGCAGCTCGTGCACGACCTCGCCCAGGAACGCGTCGCGGGCCGCTTCGCTGCGGAGCCCGGCGTGCGCGCGCAGGCGGGGCGTCGCGTCGCGCAGCATCCACAGGCGGCACGGCCGGCCGTTCAGCATCAGGAACGTCTTGCTCGCGTCCGCGGGGAAGACGGACCCGTCCTTGCGGCGGAAATGGGGCAGGCGCAGGCGGTGCTCGTCGACGTCGCGGCGCGCGCCGTCGGGCGGGGCGAGCAGTTGAGCGCCGCGCAGTCCCAGCAGCTCGTTCAGCCCGAAGCCGAACAGCTTCTGCGCGCCCGCGTTCGCCTCCAGGATCATGTCGGTCTCCGCGTCCTGGACGAGGAACGCCTCCTCGGTCTTCTCGAGCAGGAGATGGAGCTTCTGCTCGGTCTCGCGCAGACGCGCGTCGAACGACGGCGCCGACGCGCCGAAATGCCGGTGCGTCCGCGTCGCCGCTTCGCGCGCCGCGTAGCAGCGGCCGCGCCGCGCGGCGGCGAAGAGCTCCGGCGCCTCGGCCGCCGCGGCCGACTCGTCCAGAAGAATCCCGCCCGGCGCCAGCGAGTCGTAGAAGGCCCGCAGCGCGTCCCGACGCGACGGCGGCGCCAGCGACGCAAGCGTGTCGCGCCCGGCGATGAAGTCCAGCCGCGAGAACGGCGGGGTCCGCGCCGGATGATGGCTGACGAAGCGGCAGGCGTCGCGCACGAACGGCCGCACGCGGACGCGGCCGTGCTCGGAGACGAAGAACCGGCTCAGCCTCCTGCGGGGGATGCGTCGCGCGGCTTCGGCCGAGTAGCGCCCGGTCCGCGCGCGCGACAGCGCGTCCTCGTCCTGATCGGTGGAGAAAACGTAGAGCGGAATCTCGCGCCAGCGCGAGCCGAACTCCTCGAACAGGCAGATCGCGACGGAGTAGGCGTCCTCGCCTGCGGCGCAATGCGGCACCCAGACCCGCAAGGCCGAGCCCGGCCTCAGCGTCTCGAGGCGGCGGCGCGCCTCGCGCTTGAGAGACCTCAGGGAGTCCGGGCAGCGGAAAAAGGGGACGGCGGCGGCCTGAGGACGAGACGAGAAGCTCAGCACCGACAGGGACGAATCGACGGACAAATGATCTCCTGCAAACAGAGCCACGACGCCCGACCGCGCGGGCTCGCAGCCCGGCCCTTCCCCCAGTGTTCTTACAATTCTAACACTTTGGGGAGACGAGCGCCAGGTTTAAATTCTCGCCTCGTCTCCGGCGGACATTATCGCAACTTTATAGGCCGCTGCGGAAGGGCAAACGGGGCGATCCCCGCGAGAGGACCGCCCCGTCCCTGCGTGAGGGCGACGTCGTCAGACGTGCGCGCTGCCCGCCATGATGCGGCGGGCGCGGGCGATCTCCTCAGGAGTGCCGTGCGCGACGACGACGAACTTGTTCGCCTTCAGCGCCGTCTGATACTGGACGACGCTGTCCTTCGGAATTCCCAAGCCGTAAAGCCCCGCGGCGATCGCGTCGATTCCGCCGAGCGCGACGGCGCCCTCCAGGGCCCCGACGATCGCGGCGACGAGCGGCCCGCCGACGAGGACCTGGCCGATGCCCGGCACCCAGAAGAACGCCGCGCCGAAGAACAAGCCCCAGACGCCGCCCCAGAACGCGCCGAGCTTGCCCCAGTACTTCATGCGGTCGCCGTTGTTGTAGTAGCCGACGACGTTCTCCTCGGTGTGATAGTCGCGGCCGATGATCGAGAGCTTCTTCATGTCGTAGTCCGCCTTCTGGAGCTCGACGACGGCCGCCTCCGCCTCCTTGTGCGTGTCGTAAACGGCCACGGCCGGCTCATTCTTCGTCATTCGTTTTTCTCCTTTTGCGTCCAAAGCGAAGCGTGCCGACACGATAGCATCGGCGTCACCATTGATCCATGGACGCGGCGTCCCAACGCGTTCTCGGTTTTGCGACGGGCGCCGCGGGCGCCACGACGAAGCGGCACACGCGGATCGCGGGCTCCGCGCCGCCCGTCCCCGCGCAGCGCACGACCGCCTGGTGGACGCCGGGATCGGGGAAGAGCCGGTCGTGGCGCCAGTAGCCGTCGCTGCGGCGGCACGGCCGCCACTCGTCGCCGTCGACCGCGATCTCGACGCCGCGCGCGGGCGCGTCGATCAGGAACGTGCACGACGGCTCGGCGAGGACCTCGCCCTCGTGAGGATAGTCCACCGCGATGCGTTCCGGCGGCCGCGGCTCGGCGCGCTTGGTCTTCTTGTTCATACGGAGCTCCCGCGGAGGCGCTTTGCCGTCGGCGCGGCCGCACGGATATCCTATTCGCCGCGCCCGGGGCGATCCCAGCGAGGAGCGGTCACTCTTTTATGAACGAGTTGCGACCGGACGCGCCGCCGCCCGGGACGCCGCGCCGCTCCTCGGGAAAGCGATGGAGAAGACGCAGCCCTTTCCGGGCAGATCGCGCACCGACAGCACGCCGCCGTTCAGCGCGACGGCTTGGCGGCTGATCGTGAGCCCGAGGCCCAGGCCCGAGCGGTCCGAGCCTTTCTGGACGTAGGGCTTGAACAGCTCCTCCGCCTTTCCCTTCGGCAGTCCGCCGCAGCGGTCCTCGACTTCGAGGATCACGGACTTCTCGGTCGCGCGGCTGCGCACGATCACCGCTTCGCCCGGCCGCGAGTACTTGATCGCGTTCTGCACGAGATTCGAGACCGCGGAGATCAGGTAGTTGCGGTCGCCGACGATCGTCAGCGCGGACTCCACCTCCACCTCGATCGTCAGGTCCTTGGCGCGGGCCTCCTCGCCCGCGGTGGCCTCGACCTCCTCGACCACGTCGATCAGCCGCACCGCCTCGCGCCCGACCTCCTTGTCGTTGTGCATCCGGACCTCGGCGAACGAGCGGTCGAGGATGTCGCGCATGCGGTTCAGGTTGCGCTTGAGCAGGGCGTTGGTGCTGCCGCCGGTGCCGACGACGCCCTTCTCGACCATCGAGTGGGCGACGATCGCCGCGGCGAGCGCGTTGCGCAGCTCGTGGACGAGAAAGCCCATGCGCTCGGCGGAATCGACGTCCTCGAGGCGCGCGTCCTTCGTGAAGCCGGTCACCGCCTCGGCGATCGCCTGGTCGAGGCAGAGGTTCAAAGTGCTGAACTCCGCCGCGGTGATGTGCGCGCGCTCCTTCCCGGCGATCTCGGTGATCGCCTGGCACAGCACTCCGTAGCCGTGGACGACCTGCGAGACGGTGTAGCCCAGGCGCGAGAGCTCGCGGCCGTGCCGGAGCGTCGACATCGCGCCGTGCTTGCGATCCGTGCGCTTCGGCTTGCCCCGCGCCTCCCGGCGCAGCTCGACGACCAGGTGATCGTAGAAGCGCGGCAGTCCGCGCTCGGACTCCTCGCTGACCGGACGATTCTCGGAGAGATCGTTCGCCTTGCGGCGCGTCGACGCGAGTATCTTGTCGCGATTGGTGATGAGAAACTCGTAGAGCATGCTCGCCTCCTGGCCGTCGTCGACAGGATGCCAGACCGCGAAGCGAAAACCCATGGACGAATTGTCACGCCTCGGTCTCCGTCAGGTCGCCACCCGCCAAGGCCTTCCGTTCGCCGAGGGGCGCGGCCGCGACGTCTCGTCGAGAAGTCTCGCGACCTCGCCGTACACCACGTCCATTTCGAACGGCTTCGTCACGTAGGTGCGCGCGCCCATCTCCAGCGTCTTCTTCGCGATCGCGAGATCGGACTCGCCCGTCAGCATCACGACGATCAGGTTCGGATCGATGTCCCGCGCGGCGGCGAGGACCTCGATGCCGCTCATCCCCGGCATCGCCACGTCGAGAAGAAGCAGCATCGGTTTTTCCGCCGCGAGCAGACGCAGCCCTTCGCGCCCGTCGGCGGCCGTGGAGACGACCGCGAGGACCGCGAGCGCGGTCGACAGGACGAGGCGCAGGTCCGCGTCGTCGTCGACCACCAGAATCTTGCGCGGCATGAACCCCCCCTCCCGACGGCGCCGCTGGAACGGGGCGCGCACGACTTGGGCGCTCGGCTCGGGAGGTGGGGCGTCGCGCGACGCGGGCCCTGAGCCGCCGTACGTCATTCGATTCGAAAAACGGCCTTCGCCGCGACTCTTCATCGCGAGAACGGATGAACCACGAAGACGCCAAGAACGGTTTCAGAGATCACGACGAAATTTCTTCTCCCATTTTTTGATTCGTCCTCTGCGTCTCTGCGTCCTTTTCTCCGTGTCTTCGTGTTTATTCTTTTCTTCGTGTCTTCGCGGTTCAATCCGTTCCGTCTATTCCCGGCTCGCCCAGAGGAGCGGCGGCCCGGCGGGGCGCTCCACGTCGCGCGCCGACTCGGCGGTCACGAAGAATTGGAAGCGCCGCAGCGGCGTCGCGCCGTCGAGCGTGCCGACGCGGTCCGCGTCGACCTCCAGGACGCCGATCTTGTGCGGCGGGACGTCCGCGCCGCCGCGGACCCAGGCGACGTAGACGTACCCCGGGGAGCGCAGCCGGTCGGGTTCCGCCATGTGCGCGACGCGCAGCGCGATGCCGGTCTCCCCGTCGCCGATGCTGCGGAAGCTCACCGTGCCTTCGGCCGCCGGAAGCTCCTCGCCGCGGGTGAGCCGCCGCCCGCCGAGACCGAGCGCCGCGCAGCCGCCGAACGCCGCCGCGGCGCACGACCACAGAATTTTTTTCATCTCCCCTCCGCTGCGGATATAGGGGAAGTATAGGCCCGCGCGCCGCGGCCGCCCACTGCGGCCCGGTCACGGTATTTCGCCGTCCGCGCGACGGCCTCGGGAGCGATTCCCGGCTTCAGCGCCGCGCTTTTTCGGCGAGCGGCAAGGTGAAGGACACGACCGTGCCTTTGCCCTCGACGCTCTCCGCCCAGATGCGGCAGCCGCGATTGACGAGGATCGAGCGGACGATGGAGAGGCCCAGGCCGTTGCCGCGCGCGGTTTTCAGGCGGGCGTTCTCGGCGCGATGGAAGCGGTCGAAGATGCGCGGGAGGTCCGCCTTCGGCACGCCGATGCCGGTGTCCTGGACCGAGACGAGCACGCGCTTGCCGATGCGATGAGCGCGGATGTGCACGCGGCCGCGGTGGCGGTTGTACTTGATCGCGTTCGCCAGGAGGTTCTGCACGACCTGCGCGAGCTCGTCGCGGTCGATCGCCGCGCGCAGAGTCTTCGGGATTTGGACGCGGACGGACACCGCGCGGCCGCGCGCGGCGGCGGCCATGCCGCGCACCTGCTTCTCCACGTTCGCGCGCAGGAGCGCCGCCTCCGACGCGGGCCGGACGCGGCCCGCCTCGTACGCGGAGAGCTGCAAAATGTCCTCGACGAGCTGGCTGAGCCGGTCCGCGTGCTTTTCGATGATCTGCGCGAACTTCAGGCGGCGGCCCGGGATCTCGAGCGCGCCGGACACGAGCGACTCCGAGTAGCCCTTGATCGCCGTGATCGGCGTCATCAGCTCGTGGGAGACGTTGGCGACGAACTCGCGCTGGCGCGCCTCGCTCTTGCGCAGGGCGGCCGCCTCGGCCGCCTGCTTGCGCAGGCTCGCGTCCTCGATGGCCACGACGAGCTTGCGCTCGTCCTGCGCGTGGTGCGGCACGACGCGGCCGCTGATCGTCAAAGTCCGCCGACCGAGCTTCGGCACGTCGAACTCCGCCTCCCAGCCGGAGAACGGGGTCTCCGATTCGGCGAGCGCGCTCAGCCGCTCGCGCAGGGACGGATCGCTCCAAAGTCCGCCGTCGAGCTCGTAGATCGAGCGTCCTTCGACCTCGGCGGGCGAGGCGCGGAACAGCTCGTAGTAGTAGCGGCTGGCGCTCGTCACCTTGAGGTGCGGGTTCAAGATCAACAGGGAGTCGTCGACCGTGTCGACGATGGCCTCCGCGTAGTCGCGCGCGGCCTCCAGCGCGCGGATGCCGTTCCTCTTCTCCGTGACGTCGCTCATCGAGAGGACCGCGCCGTCGATCATGCTCGCGGTGGTCTTGTACGGCCGGATCCACAGCGAGAACCAGCGTTCGCCGCTGCCGCGGACCTCGAACTGCCGCGCGTCGAAGCCCGCGATGACCGCGCGCACCGCCTCCTTTAAGAACGGCGCGTCGATGCTCAGCTTCAGGCTCGACAGCGGGCGGCCGACGTCGCCGGGGCTGAGGCCGAACGCGCCCTCGGCCGGGGGCGTGTAGCGCCGCACGCGCATGTTGCGGTCGGTCATCAGGATCGGGATCTGCGCGCTCGACAGCAGGTTCGAGAGGTCGTCGTTCGTCGCGTTGAGGTCGGCGTTGCCGCGGCGCAGTTCCCCGTTCACCGCGACCAGCTCGGCGTTGGCGGCGCGCAGCTCCTCCTTGGCGGCGGCGAGCTGCGCGTTCAATCGCCGCAGCATCTCGGGCGCGGAGCGCGGCTCCGCTCCGGCCGCGGGGACTTCCTGCGCCAGCGGCAGTTGGCGCTGGTCGCCGGCGCTCTCCGCGGCGGCCGCGGACTCGGGCTTGAAGAGGACCAGGTAGCAGCGCCGGCGGTCCGAGCGGCTGCGCACGGCGACCACCTCGATCGTCAGGTCGGCCGCGCGGCCGTTCTGCGGGACGCGCAAAGTCTTGCTGACGGTGCGATCCTCCGATTTCGCCATCAGGATCGCGGTGCGGATCGCGGCCGCGAGCTCCCCGCGCGCCATCGTGGTCAGGTTCGCGGACGACGGGCCGCCCGGAACCTCCAAGAACGCCCCCACGCGCCCATGGACGTGTGCGACGTTCAAGGCGTCGTCGACGAGGACCGCGGCCGGAGTGTAGCGGCCCAGGAGGATCCGCTGGACCTCCTCCTGGAACTCGGGGCCCGGGCTCGCGCGCGGCCGCACGCGCCGTTCGGGCATGGCGGCCCACTCGACCGCGGAGCGGCCGACGGGAGCCGCCGCGTGCGGTGCGGCCGGAGTCGCGTTCACGACTTTCTTTTCTTCGCGGATTTTCTTCATCGATACCGCCGCGTCGGCGGCCCTGCTTGCTCTCGCGGATGCGGCCTGCGGAGGGGCCCTCGCGCGAGGGCCCCTCCTTTATATGCTCAGGAGCCGATCAGGTGCTTCACGCCGTCCCGCGTCTCGTCGAACGCCTCGCTCGCCCCGCCCTTCGCCGCGCCGACGGCCGCGGCCGCCTTGACGCGCGACGGGATCGCGCTGCTGATCCGCGCGAGCGCGTTCTGCGCCTTCGCGCGCGCGCGCAGGCGCCACGCCTGCAGGTCCTCGATCGTCTCGCTTCCCTTCTTGGGCGCCAACAGCACCCCCGCGACCGCGCCGATGGCCAAACCGCCGAGAAGATACCAGCCCGACGAGATTCCCGCGTCCTTGTTCTGTTCGTTCATTTTCTCCGCCTCCTGAGTCCGTCTTGGGGTTCAGATTATCACGGTCCGGACGGAATGCCCATGGAGGAAATGTAGAGGCCTTGTAGCGATCGCGCGGGCGCGCGTTCAACAAAATGAGACAAATCGATGACCCGGCCGCACTTCGCGCGCCGACGGCGTTCGTCTACAATGGGAACTCTCTTAGGGGGCGAACGAATGGCGACAAAAACCAAGGAAAAAATTCTCATCGTGGAGGACGAGAAGGACCTCGTCAAGCTGATCCGCTACAATCTGGAGAAGGAGAAGTTCCGGGTCACGACCGCGCGCGACGCGGAGACCGGCCTCAAGCTGGCCCGCTCGGCCAAGCCCGATCTGATCCTGCTCGACATCATGCTTCCGAAGATGGACGGCCTCGAGTTCCTGCGCACGATCCGTCCCGAGGTGCAGATCCCGATCATCCTGCTCTCGGCCAAGCGCAGCGAGATGGACCGCGTGCTGGGGCTCAAGCTCGGCGCGGACGACTATATGGTGAAGCCGTTCTCGGTCAACGAGCTGCAGGCGCGCATCGCCGGCCACCTGCGCCGGCGCGCGGGCGCTCTGAACGGCGGCGAGACGGCCAAGTCGGTGTCCATCGGCGGCATCGAGATCGACTTCGAGCGGCACGAGATCCTCGTGCGCGGCAAGATGGCGCACCTCGCGCCGAAGGAGTTCGCGATCCTGAAGCTCTTGATCGAAGCCAACGGAAAGGTCCTGTCCCGCGATCAGCTCCTGCAGATGATCTGGGGACACGAGGTCGACATGGAGATCGACACGCGCACCGTCGACCAGCACATCGCCCGTCTGCGCCGGAAGCTCCGCCTGGAGAGCGACCGCATCACGACGGTACCGAACTTCGGCTACCAGATCCGGATGAAGTGACCCCCCGCCGCCGGGCGCCCCTCGGGGCGCCCGGCGCCGCCGCGCTCCCCGCGCGGCGTCACGCCGCATTCCAAATTCCTTTTCCTTTCCTCCGTGGGCGCGCGCGTGCGCCGAACCTATACTCAAGGCATGGAACGCTTCCGCACGGAGGAAGAAAGCATGGACAACGCCCCCACCCGAGTACTCGTCATCGAAGGCGACGCCGACGAAGCCGCGATCATCGCCTCGTACCTGGCCACCCCGCCGGGAAGCCCGGAAACCTTCGCGCTCACGCCCGCGGCCCGCTTCTCGACCGCGACTCATCTCCTCGCGCGGCAGTCGTTCGACGCGATCCTGCTCGATCTCGTGCTCCCGCAGAGCGTGGGCCTGGAAAGCTTCCGCCGCCTGCGCGAGACGACGCCGTCGACCCCGATCATCGTCCTGACGGGACTTCAGGACGTTCCCCTCGCGCTCCAGGCCGTCGCCCTCGGAGCCCACGACTACTTCATTAAAGGAAGCCCGGAGTTCTGCGTGCTCAAGCGCGCGCTCCGCTACGCGCGCGAGAAGCGCCGCCTGACCGACGCGATCGAGAACCTGATCGGGGCGGACGAGGCGCCGAAGCTGGTCGCGGACGCGGAGGGCGTGATCCGCTACGCGAACGCCGCGGCGCGGCTGGTGTTCGGGCGCGCGACCGAGGAGATCGTCAACCGTCCTTTCGGCGCGCCGCTGCCCGCCGGCGCGGGCGAGACCGCGATTCCGGCGCCGAAGGCGCCCGGGAAGATGCTGGGACTGCGGGTGCGGCCGATCTCCTGGAACGGGTCTCCCGCGCGCCTGATCACGCTGCGCGACGCGGATTCCTCGGACCAGCTCAAGCGGCTCGAGGCCGAGATCAAGGAAAGCGCGCGCATGGTGGAGGTCAAGAATCACTTCATGAACCACATCTCGCACGAGCTGCGCAACACGCTCTCCACGCTGACGACCGCCGCCTTCTGCCTGAAGGAAGGGCCCGCGGGCTCGCTCACCGCGCAGCAGTCGCGCCTGGTCGACATGATCGCGCGCAACGTCGACCGCCAGACGAAGATCGTCGAGAACGTGCTGGACCTGGCGCGGTTCCAGTCCGGCCGGCTCAAGATCCGGGCGCGCCCGGTGGACGCGGCCGCGCTCATCGCGGAGATCGTCGAGGAGTGCGCGCTCGCGGGGCGCGCCCCGAAGGTCGGCGTCGAGATCGAGGGCCGCCTGCCGGTCGTGTCCGGGGACCCCGACCTGATCGCGCAGGTCCTGCGCAACCTCGTCGACAACGCGCTGCGCTACGCGCGCGAGAAAGTCGTGGTCGAGGCGTCGCGCGACGGCGCGGAAGGCCTGCGCGTGAGCGTGATCGACGACGGCGAGGGGATTCCCGCGGAGCGCCTCGGGGACTTGTTCACCGAGTTCGTGCAGCTCGAGCGGACGTCGGCCGCGTCCGGCCGCAGCGGATACAAAGGAACCGGCTTGGGGCTGACGATCTGCAAGGAGATCGTCGAGGGCCATCGCGGCCGGATCTGGGCCGACAACGCGCCGGGCCGCGGCGCGCGCTTCAGCTTCGTCCTGCCCGCGGCGGGCGCCGCCGAGAAGCCCTTCGTCGAGGAAGACGGCCTCGTTTTCTCCCCGTCCGCGCGGTCACGGGCCGGTCATAAATAGCTGACGCCCCGGCGATGGCCGCGCCCTCGCCGCTTCGCCTATACTGACTTGCCGCAACAGGAGGAGCATGTCCCAGACGAGTTCGACGCGCGCGGATTGCACGACCATCCACATCGCGGCCGCCGAGAGGCTGAGCCGGCTCCAGGGGATCACGCGCGAGTACTGCCGGACGGTCGGCCTCGACGAGCCCTCGGTTTTCCGGGCGGTCATCGCCGTGACCGAGCTCGCCCATCGCCTGTTCACGGAGAAGGACGAACGCGGCAGCGTCGAGCTCTCGGCCGTCCGCCGCGGCAAGCGCGTGGCGCTCGACATCCGCGCGGCGAACGACGCCTTCCGGGGCCGCCTTCCGGTCCGCGAAAGCTTGGAATTCTTTCCCGCGGCCTCGCCGCGGCGCAGTTGAGCACGCCGCACCGACCCATCGGAGGCACGATGAACACCAAACCGTTCCTGACGGCCGTCAAGACGCTCCGCGACCGCGCCCGCCGCCACATCGAGCAGGGCGCCGTGACCTCCGGCTACGCGGCCGACCGCGCGACGGTGATCAAGGTCTTGAACGAGGCGCTCGCGACCGAGATCGTCTGCGTGCTGCGCTACAAGCGGCACCATTATATGGCCAAGGGCATCCATTCGGAGAGCGTCGCCGCGGAGTTCGCCCAGCACGCGCTCGAGGAGCAGGCCCACGCGGATCTCATCGCCGAGCGCATCGTCCAGCTCGGCGGAGAGCCCGACTACTCGCCCGCGACGCTCGTGATGCGCAGTCACTCCGAGTACGTCGAGGGCGACGACCTGTCGGAGATGATCTCCGAGGACCTGGTCGCCGAGCGCATCGCGGTCGAGAGCTACGGCGAGTTCGTCCGCTATCTCGGCGCCGACGATCCGACGACGCGGCGCATGATCGAGGGCATCCTCGAGAATGAAGAGGAGCACGCGGAGGACCTCGCCTCCCTGCTGCGCGTCATCGACCCGAAGCCGTCGCTCGCGAGCCGACGGAACCACTCGCAGCCGTGACGCCCGCGGCCTTGCGCCGCGCCTGAGCGTCGAAGCGCGCGACGAACGTGCAGCGCCGGCACAGGTCCTCGACGAGCCGGCCGCGCGCGAAGCCCTCGAGCATGCGCCGCGCGCGCTCGCCGGACGTGATCGCCGACAGCGACCGCGTCCTTATATTCCCCAAGACGGTCGCGCCTTCCTTGTCGAGGCAGCACGGGACCACGGTCCCGTCCGCGAGGATGCCGACCTGGGCGCTCAGCGCGCGGCAGGTCCCGGTGGAGGACGCCTCCGGCGCGTCCAGCCGCGGCCACTCGAAGCGCGTGTCGAAATGCAGCGAGAGCCGGCCCAGCACGCGTCGGCTCTTGCGCCGGCGCACGTCGACGCCGCGCTCCACGGCGACGCCGAACTCCCGCTCGACGCGCCGGATCACGTCCTCGTTGCGTCCCTCGTCCGCGCCGCCCAGGTTCCAGAGCCGGTAGTTCACGTAGAGCTCCGGGCGCTCTTGGAGCGCGCGGCGCGTGAAGGCGAAGATTCCGTTCAAATAAGGACCGATGTCGCGGCCGGGAAAGTTCGCCGCGAAGCTGTGCACGGAGAAATTGACTTGGGCGACGATCGGCCGCAGGAGCGCCGCGCTGCGCGCGGCGTCCAGCAAGGTTCCGTTCGTCGCGATCTCGACCGGAAGCCCGCGCGCCGCGCAGATCTCGATAAACGCCGCGAACTCGGGATGCGCGAGCGGCTCACCCATCAAGTGAAAGCAGACCCTCCCGGCCAGCGGCGCGGCTTCGGCGATCACGCGCTCGAACAGCGCGCGCTCCATGCGCTGGCCGTCGCGCGCGACCGGCGGGCAGAAATCGCACTGCAGATTGCAGACGCTGCCGATCTCCACGTAGATCTTCTCGAAGCGCTTGGCCGCGGGAGCTTCCATCAGACATCCATCATATCTTCTTGAACGGCTCTTTGAATGGACCGACGACGTTTTCATGGTATGATGGCCCGCCGCCGAAACTCATGGAACCCGTCATCGTTCGTCCGAACCCCCGCCTCGTCGAGGTCGCGCCCCGCGACGGCCTCCAGAACGAGAAGCGAACCGTGCCGCTCGACGCGAAGGTGGCCTTCGTCAACGCGCTCTCCGAGACCGGCCTCAAGGAGATCGAGGCGGGCGCGTTCCTCAATCCGAAAGCCGCCCCGACGCTCGCCGATTCCGAGCAGGTGTTCGCGCGCATCAAGCGCCGGACCGGGGTCGTCTACTCCGCGCTCGTCGCGGGCGAGCCGGGACTCGACCTCGCCCTCGCCGTGAAGGCGGACAAGGTCTGCGTGCTCGTCGCCGCGTCCGAGACCTCGAATCAAAAAGAGACCAAGGCCTCGATCCGCGACGCGGCGGAGCGTCTCAAGCCGCTCGTCGCGCGCGCGCGCGCCGCGCGAGTGCCGGTGCGCGCCCACGTCTCGACCGCTTTTTGGTGCCCTTACGAGGGCAAGGTCCAGGCCGAGAAAGTCGTCGAGACGGTGAAGAGGCTGTCGGGGATCGGGGTGAGCGAGTTCTCGATCGGCGACACCGTCGGCAAGGCCTCGCCCGACGAAGTGCGCCGCCTCCTGTTTCTCTTGCTCAAGGCCGTGCTGAAGGACAGCGTCTTCCTGCACTTCCACAACACGTTCGGCCGCGCGACCGTCAACGCGCTCGTCGCCTGGAAGACCTTCGGCGTGACGGGCTTCGACGCCTCGGCGGGCGGGGCCGGAGGCTGCGCCTACGCGCCGGGAGCCGCGGGCCACGTCTCGACCGAAGCGCTGCTCTCGGCGTTCAAGGCCGCGGGCGCGGACTGCGGCGTCGAGGAAACAAAGCTGCGCGCGGCGTCCGCGGAACTGTTCCGCCACCTCGGCCGCCCGGCCGGCACCCGGCCCCCGCGCTAGAGCCGCGCCCTCAGCGGGCGAGTTTATAGCCGAAGTTGGGCACGGTCGCGATGAGCCGGCCCTGGGCGCCGAGCTTGCGGCGCAGGCGCGCGACGTGCTGGTCGACGGTGCGCGTGTCGAGGTCCAGGCCGGGCTCGTGTCCCCAGACATCCGCGAGCAGGCGCTCGCGCGAGAGCACCTTGCCGTCGGCTTCGAGCAGGAGCCTCAGGACCAGGAATTCCTTCGGCGCCAGGCGCACCGGCCGGCCGCCGGCGCGGACCTCGTGGCGCTCGAAGTCCATCTGCAGGGCGCCGGCCGCCGCCGCGGCTTTCTTCGTCTTGGCCGCCGGCCGAGCGCGGCGCAGGCGCGCGGCGATGCGCGCGTGGAGCTCGGCGATGGAGAACGGCTTGACGACGTAGTCGTCGGCGCCGAGTTTCAGGCCGAGGATCCGGTCCATCTCGCCGCCCTTGCCGCTGAGCAGGATCACCGGCACGTCGCTCTCGCGGCGCAGGACGCCGAGAAGCTCGAGCCCGTCCATCTTCGGGAGCGCGATGTCCAGGACGACGAGGTCCGGCGCGGCCTTGCGGATCAGCTTGAGGCCGGACTCCGCGTCGTAAGCCGCGAGCACCTTGAACCGGTCCTTCTCCAGGCTGCGGCGCAGGATCTGGACCAGATTTCGCTCGTCGTCGACGAGGAGGATGGTTTGTTTGATTCCCGGATTTTATCTTTTAAAGACTAGCGACGGGGCCGGCGCATCACGTCCCCGGCGTCCGGCCCCGGCTTGTCCTCTCCGGGCATGCCGTCGTCGTCCGCGCGCGCCTCGGCCTTCTCCTCCTCGGCCTCGGCGCTTCCCGCGAACGGCGGCACGACCTCGGTGTCGTCGTTCTCGAGCTCCGGCTTCCCGGACGGGGTCGCCGCTCTCTCGGGCGCGACGTGCGGCTTCGCGTTCTTTTTCGGCTTCGTCGGCTTCGCCGCGGACGCCTTCATGCCCGCACCCGCGGCTCGGCCGGCGCCGCGCCTTTCGCGATCTGCTCCAGCGTCAGCCAACGGTCGGTTCCCGCGAACTTCTGGTGCATGCGCGTGCGCGGCTCGCCGTCGAGCGAGGCGATTTCGACTTCCTGAAGATCCGCGAGCGCGTCGAGCCCCTTCGCGCGGAAGCCCCTCAGCCACGCCTCCAGCGCCATGCCCGCGGTGCGGAAGGCGAAGAGAGTCGAAAACTGCAGCGTGTAGCCGAGCTCGCCGAGCTCGCGGTTCGACGGCATGCGGCCGTTCTTCTTGGCCTCGCCCCAGCGCAGGGACGGCGACAGGTTGAAGCCGAGCATCTGCTCCGGATAGTAGCGGTGCACGCCTTGCGCGAAGCGCCGGGGACCGTCGATGGACGTGTCGTTGAACTCCGGCCAGATCACGTCCACGCCGAGCGACGCGGCCTCGAGCGCCCGCTCGATCGCGTGCTCGACGCCGCCCTCGCGTCCGCCCGGCACCGCGCCGTCGACCGCGTCGGTGCGCGCGATGACGACGAGCTCCGACTCCGCGGCCTGCGCGGCGGCCTTCACCGCGATCAGCTTCTCGATCCACTTGTGCGTGGGGACCAGCACCTTCGCGCGCTTGACGCCGTGATGCGCGACGATGTGGCCGCACGTGCGCTCCGCCGGATCCTGGTCCTCGAGATGCACGCCCGCGGCGCCCGCGCGGATCATCTCGCGCGTGAGCGCGAACGTCTGCGTCGGGCCGCCGAAGCCGGCCTCGATGTCCGCGAAGATCGGCGGCGCGTTCTTCACCTCGCCGGCGTGGTCGTAGAAATGACGGTCGCGCAGGCCCTCGATGCCGCGCGCGAGCTCGCGGACCAGCTCGACCATCATGTGCGACGGATAAACTCCGATGTCGGGATACATGTTGTGCGCAACGGCGAGCTGCCAGCCGCTCGCGTACACGGCCTCGAAGCCGAGGTCGGTCAGCAGGGCGGCGGTGAGCGCGTCGTAGGCGCCGGCGGTGTGCAGGTAGCAGCGCTCGGGCGCGCTCGCGCGCAGGGCGAACTTCGCGCGCAGCAGCGCGCGGAGCTTGGCGGCGGGATGCGCCTTCTCGAGCGGCGCGTACATGCGGGCGAGCTCCGCCCGGGGGTACGTCCACTTCAGCTGCGTCGGCGCGTCGGGCGTTTCGGCGATCATCGAGGGCCTCTCTCTTTTCATATCGGCTGCGCCCCTACTTTAACCCGCGGCCGATTTTTTTCCTATTGAGACGACGTCTATCCTTCTTGACGGAAACGTCTTAGAAATTGATTTTCAGCGCGGCGTCGAACGTGCGGCTGATGTAGAGCGGCGACTGCGCGTACTGCGCGTCCAGCGTGAGCGCGAGCGGATCGAACGGACGCAGAGTCAAGACGGCCTTCACCGAGTTCACGAAGCTCGAGCCCGCCGTCTGGAAGCCGTAGCCGCCTTCGTACTGAACCTGCGCCTCCGCGGGCGCCAGACCCGTGCGCGGGTTGACCGTCCCGAAGACCTGATTGAGCGTCAGCACGCCGGTGTATTGATTGAGCGCGCGCGGCGTGTAGTACAGCGGCTCGCGGTCCTGGGTCGAATCGCCGTTGTAGTAGGCGACGCCGAAGGCCACGCGGTCGGAGAAGCGCTTGGTCAGGCGCAGGCGCAGGTCCTGCTCCACGTTGGAGTCGTCGTAGCGCTCCTGATCGTAGTCGACGCTCCCCGTCCAGGTCAGAGCCGGGTCCCAGACCGCGCCGCCCCCGTCGGAGTGGAACTTGATCCCGTGCAGGATCGCGTCGGGCGTCTCCACGTTGCCCATCCCGTCGCGCGCGTTGAGCTTCAGCGACGGCAGCGCCTGCCAGCCCGCGGCGATCGAGTCGTTGTCGGAGAAGCCCGAGGCCCCGTTCGTGAAGACCCGCCGCGCGTAGAAGCCGTCGAGCTCGAGGCTCTTGAGCGGGAACCAGTCCAGCTGGACGCCGGCTTCCTCGCTGTGGATGTGCGGCAGGATCGCCGCCGGGTTGAGCTTGTCCGAGTAGTCGCCGTGCGCGAGCCAGCCGCCGAGGCGCAGGTTCCGGATCACGCCGCCGCCGCGCACGAACTCCTTCGTGATTTGATTCGTGTCGCTGTCCGTGAACTCCTGGATCTCGGCCGCGGCCGTCGGCGCCGCGGAGTGCGCGGCCTGCGCCAGCAGTTCGCGGTCCTTCTCGCCGCCGGGACCCTCCGCGTCCGTCTCCTGCGCCTGCGCGCGCGCGAAGAGGCTCTGCGCGAAGGCGATGTCGCCGCCCTTTTGGAACGCGACTCCCTCGTCCGTCCAGACGCGCGCGTCCGCGATGCCCTTGGCCGCCAGGTCGTCGTAGAGCGCGTGCGCGCGGCCGAGCTGGCCGGCCTGGACCCACATCTGCGCTTCCAAAAGCTCCGCCTGCACGCGCGGGTCGTTCAGCGCGAGGTGGCTCATCAGCTGCTCGGCCGTCATATAACGCGTGACCTCGAAACGCTCGAGGTCCAGCGGATTGGAGGCGAGCGAGTTGACGCCGTGCTGTCCCTGCACGAACGCGAGACGGAAGCTCTTCTTCACGAGTTCGCGGTTGATCGGCGCCGCCTCGGGAGTGTTCGAGTAGTCGCTCTGGCCGTAGTCGCCGTACGGGTACGCGAACGCGACGACTTCCCCGCCCCCGACGATGTCCTCCACGCCCCGCTTCGCCTTCTCGTATTCCCCGCCGACGCGCGCGCGGTACTCCGCGAGCGTCTCCAGGCGGCCCGCCGCGGCCAGCCACCGGCGGTTCGGAAAGAAGTGGCCCTTGCGGCCGAAGCCGTCGAGCGGCATCGGATCGTGCGCCTCGTAGCCGTGCGCCTGCATGTCCCAGCGTCCGGTCGCCTGCCATTTGCGGATGTCCTCGGGACTGGCGTGGAAGTAGGGCTTGCGCAGCTTGGACACGTGCACGAACATCGTCGCGCGCAGGCCCAGCTCCCGAAGGACCGGGTCGGCGTTCTCGAAAGTGTCCGTGCGCGCGTCGTCGAAGGTGATGAGAATCGGCTTCTTCGGGAGGCGGGCCTTGCCGCGGAAAATGAGGTCGAGTTCGGAGGCGGTGATCGCCTGATAGCCGGCCTTCTTCACGGCGGCCAGCTGGCGGCGCAGGCTGTCCTGAGGGATCGAGTCGCTGCGGTCGTAGGGCGAGAGCCCGTGATAGAGAAGAATCGGAATCGGCGTGGGGCCGTTCTCCAGCTTCACCAGCAGTCGGCGCGCGCGGCGGAACTGTCCCAAGTTGGCCAGCAGGCTGGCGCGATGGATCTCTTGGAACGGGGACACGAAGGGCGCCCCCAGCTTCTCCATGCGCAAGACGATCTTCAGCGAGCCGCGGTAGTCTCCCTGCACGTCCAGCATGTAAGACAGACCGTCGTAGCCCATGAGGCTGTTCGGCTGGTCGCGCACGATCTCCTCGTACGCGGCCTGGGCGGCGGGCCAATCCTGGAGATGGACCAGGCTCTCGCTCTTCATGAAGTACGCGGGCGTCGACAGCGGGTCGGCCGCGATCGCGCGCTCGGCCGCGCGCAGCGCCTCCGGAGCCAGGTCCATCGCCGTGTAGATCTTGGAGAGCTTCTCCCAGGCGAGCGGATCCGAAGGGTCGTCCGCGATGATCTTCTCCTGCCAGGCGACCGCGGCGGGCCAGTCCTTCTTATTGAACGCGTCGTCCCGCAGACGCTTCACCGCGGCGATGTTCGGATTCTTCTTCAGCGCCAGAGCGGTCCACGCGGCGACCGCGCCGTCGAAGTCCCCCTTGTCGTAGAGGACGCCGGCGCGATCGAGCGCGTAGACCTCGTTCGCCGGGTCGGCCTTGACGAGCCGGTCGAAGTACGGCAGCGAATCGTCGTAGCGCCCGGTCCGGCCCAGGAATTCCGCCCAGCGCGACTGCACGGCCACGTTGTCCGGGAACTGGCCGATCAGCTTCTGCAAGATCACCATCGCCTCGCGGACCCTCTGCATGCGGAACAACGCCTTCGCCTGGGTCAGCTCGGCGTCGCGGTCGCCGGGGGCCAGGCGCGCGGCCTCCTGCGCCAGGCGCAGGCCCTCCGCGTAGTTCATGCGCTCGATCTCCATGTTCGCCATGAAGCGCAGGAACGCGGGATTCTTGTCGTCGAGCTTCAGCAGAGTGGACGCGATCTCCCACGCCGCGTCGTAGTTCTTCTCGCGCCAATAGATCCAGCCGAGGTTCATCAACGACTGGACGTCCGGCTCCCGGCGCGCCAGTCCTTCCCACTCGCGCTTGGCCTCGTCGTCGCGGCCCAGCTCGGTCAGGATTTTCGCGCGGCTGTGCCGGTAGGCCGAGTTCGAGGGATCCGCCTCGAGGAGGCGGTCGAGAGACGCGAGCGCCTCGCGCTTGCGGCCCAGCTCGGCGGAGAACACCGCCTTGCGGTAGGCCGCGTCGCGGTCCTCCGGGTGGAGCGCGAGCACCCGGTCCAGCGTCGCCACGGCCTCGCGCACGCGCCCCGCCGCGAAGAGTGCCTTTCCGAGCGCCATCGACGCCGCGTGGTCGTCGGGAAAGCGCGCGAGAATGTCGCCGAGCAGGGCCAGGCCCTGCGGCGTCTTGCCTTCGAGCAAGAGGGCCCGCGCCAGCACGAGCGACGCGTCGTGGTCGTCGGGCGAGCGCGCGAGCGCGCGCCGCGCCAGCGCCTCGGCCGCCGGAGAGTCCCCGCGGTCGATGTTCGTGTTCGCGAGGAAGATCAGAAAGGCCCGGTTCTCCGGGTCGAGCTTGACGAGCGTGGCGCCGACGCGCCAAGCGTCGTCGAGGCGCTGCGCGTGCCAGTAAGCCCAGCCCAGGTTGAGCAGGACTTCCGGCGAGCCGGGCGCCGCGTGCGCCGCGAGCTCCAGCCGGGTCACCGCCTCCGGATACTTCTTGTCCGCCATCAGCTGGACGCCCTCCTCGAAAGCGGCGGCGGAGGACAGGACGGGCGCGAACGCGAGCAGCGCCGCGGCGAGGAATTTATTTCTCATGGGACGGGTTCGGACTCCTTGGTCGCGCGGCTCGCCGTCTGCGGCGGCGCCGGGGAAGGCGGCGCGTCTTGCGCGGCCTCCAGCACTTCCAGCGACGCCCACTTCTTCTCGGACGGACGCAGCACTCCGTCGACGGCCGCCAGCAGGCCGGCGTCCGGCGGCCCGCCGCCGTCCACGGTGACCCACAGGCGCGCGCGCCGCGCGCGCAGCGCCGCGCGGAGCTTGGCGAGGAACGCGAGCGTCTGAGGACGCGCGGCGTCCTCGCCGCGCAGGCGGAGATTCAAGCCCGCGGCGTCGAGCTCGCGCGCCGCGTCGGAAAGACCGGCGAGCGCGCGGGCCGCGCTCCGCTCGCCGGCGAGCGCGAACGGTCCGTACGCCGACAGTTCCGCCATCGGCATGAGGCGGCAGCCGTAGAAGCCGGCCAGCGAGCGGACCAGCACGCCCTGCGTCTCGTCGATCCTCACGCCGCCGTCGGAGGCGACGGAGACCCAGCGCGGGCTGAAGACGCGCGCGAAGACGGCCTCCTCGCGCAGCTCGCCGAGGCGGTCCTCGTCGAAGACGTTCGCGCCGCGCGGCGGCGCCAGCCACTCCTGCGCGAGCGGCGCCGCGCGCACCGAGGAGAGCACGGCGAGCGCGGAGCGCGAGCGCGGATCGTACACGCCGAAAAGGACGGAGCCGCGGGCGACCGCGGGAGCCACGCGCAGCGCGCGGCCGAACTGCAGGCGTCCGTTCACGTGCACGATCGCCGCGTCGCCCTTGAGCACCAGCCGCACCCGCGCCGGCACGGCCCCTTCGAGCATCGGCGCGCGCGCGAGCTGGCTCGGAAGGCCGCCCGGTCCGGTCTTCTGTTCCGCGTACCAATAGCCTCCGCGCGTTCCGACGCGGAGGTAGCCGCCGTCCGGATCGTAGCGCGCGTAGGCCCAAAATTCCTTTTGGTAGCGCTTCAGCTCGAACTCCACGGTCGCGTCGCGCCACCGCTCGGTCCCGCGCAGGAACACGCCGGCGCCCGACTGTCGCGGCGTGGGCACGAGCGCCATGCGGCCGCGACCCCGCGAGACGACGCCCCAGCCCGTGAACCAGTCGGCGCCCAGGCCTTCGTCCCGGAAATCGTCGCTCAGAGCGGCCGTGCGCGGCCAAGCGCCCGCCGCCGCGCGCAGGTTCTGCGCGGGCGACAGGTCGGTGCGGATCGCCAGCGCGCGCAGAGCGTGCGGGTCGCTGGCTTCGTCGTCGAGACCCATGTCCGACGCGCGAAATCTCAGCGCATACGCCGCGGTCCGCGGCGCCGCGCCTTTCCCGCCGCGCTCGTCGAGCACGGCCCGAAGCCCGTCCTCCGGCGGCGCCGAGACCGCCTCATCCGCATCGAGACGACCGAAAGTCCAGGTCCCGCCGAGGCGCATCTGCGCGACCGCGTGGGTCGTCAAGAAGCGGCGCTCGGCGCCGTCCTCCGGGGCCGCGGTCCGCCGCAGGAACGCCGCGCCGCGCAGGCGCAGGTCCGCGAGGACTCCGTCGGCGAGCGACAGCCCCTGCGGGTCGTCCTCGCTGAAGGCGATCAGCAGGGCCTTCGCCGGGAGACCGCGCTTATGCGCATAAAAGTCCTCGACGTCGTCGAGCCCGATCGACGTGAAGCCGGCGGCTTTGAGTCCGCCCAGCAGTTCGCCGAGGTCCGCCGCGGACATCGCGTATTTGCGCGGATTCGACGTGATGCGCGGAAGCAGAATCGCGAGGAAGCGCGACTCGCGCCGCGCCCGCGACGCGGCGGGCTCGGAGGCGAGACTGCGGCGCCGGAAATACGCCTGTCCGACGCCCATCCAGACCGCGCCGACGGCGGCGAGCAGCAACAAAAGACTCCAGGCCAACGCGTACTTCCTCTTCATCGCGTGCCCCAGTGGTTGCGGCGCATGGTCAGCATCGCGTAGTAGGTCTGCGGACCGGTGATCAGCAAAGAGCTCGCCATCCACAGCATGCCGAGCAGCCAGTGCGGGCTCGGGCGCTTGTAGAGGAAGTACAGCGACTGCAGCAGGCCGATCAGCACCAGGCCGAGCACGTAGAAGAGGAAAACGGATTGGTCCCCGCGCAGCGCCAGATAAATCACGCGCGCCGCCATCAGCGGCGAGAGCAGGCTGAACAGCGAGGCCGAATAGAACGACAGCGCCGCGATCGGATGCTTCTTGTACATGAAGCGGCTCGCGATCCAGGTCTCGCGCAGCCAGGACTTCTTCCAGCGGACCTGCTGGCGCATATAGTGCCCCCACGTCGTCGGCACCAAGGTCGAAGCGACCGCGAGGTCGTTGTAGATCACGCGGTACTTGCGCAGGATGAAGTTGGTCAGGCTGCGGTCGTCGCCGAACGTCGCGGCCGCGCCCAGGAACCGCTGGTGGAGCCACGGGTCGAGAACCTCGAGCACGTACGAGCGCCGGTACGCGGAAAGGCAGCCCGGACAGCAGGTCACGCAGTTGAACAGGCTTTCCGATGCCTTGAGCAGCCGATACGAGACGTAGTAGCGCACCTCCTGCAGGCCGGTCAGCGCGTTCACGTTCGCGTTCTCCACTTCGGTATAACCGGCCGACGCGCCGAGCGTCGGATCCTCGAAGCCGCAGACGATGTGCCGCAGCGCGTCGCGAAACAAAAACGTGTCGGAGTCGACGAAGATGATGATCTCGCCCGTCGCCTTCAGCACGCCGTGCGCCATCGCCGCGCGCTTGCCGCTCGGCGGCAGCGTGCAGACCTTCAGCCCGGGGAACCGCTTCCCGAGCTCGGCGAGCACGCGCGCCGTGCCGTCGGTCGAGCCGTCGTTGACGACCAGGACCTCGCGTCGCTCCGCCGGATAATCCGTCTCGTAGCACGTCTCGACGGTGCGGCCGATCGCCTCCTCCTCATTGCGCACCGAGATCACGATGCTGACGGTCGGCGCGTAGTCGCGCAGGACCGGAGAAACGTGCCGCCACGAGATGAAGAAGCGCGAGACGAGATAGGCGAGCAGGGTCACGCTGTAGACGTAGAAGAACGGCGTGTACCAGAAGAAGTCCATGCTCTGCCATTTGAGCCAGACCACGGAGATCAGCGCCGCCGCGATGAGCAGGCCGATCTTGCGCTGGTAGGAGGAGACGACCGCGTCCAGCATCTCCGGCAGCGGACGGTCCCACTTCAGGATCACGTCATAGGGAGCGCCCGCGGTCTTCGGCCGGCGCACGGAGCGCACGCGGCCCGAGAATTCGCACGGCAGGCCGCGGAACGCGTTCGAGATCGACTTCGAGATGTGCAGCCGCACGCGCACCGGGGTGCCGACCGGCAGCGAACGCGGGCACTGCACGCAGGCGCCCGCCTCGTCGTAGTCCTTGGCGACGCCGGCGAGCTTCGCCGCGCCGAAGAAGCCGCGCGTGGTCGTCAGCGTCATCGGGAAGCGGTCCTCCACGCGGGACCGGCCGCGCTTCTCGCGAACCCCCCCGTCCTCTTTTTCCGTGCGAACGTGAGGAGGATTCATGTCGGCAGTATAGACGTCGTCGCACGCCCGCGGCCATGGACGCGCCGTGAATTCATTTGGACCCTTCCGTGACGGGACGGAACTTCGCGGGACGGCGCCGCGCGAGGCCGAGAAAGTGGCGCACGCTGCCGACGATGCGCTCGCTGGCGCGGCCGTCGCCGTAGATGCCGGAGCCGCGCGACATCGTCTTGAAAAAGTCCGCGTCGCGCAGCAGGCGCGACGCCGCGCGCACGACGGAGGCCGTCCGCGTCCCCGCGAGCACGGCGACGCCGGCGCTCACCGCCTCGGGCCGCTCCGTGACTTCGCGCAGGACCACCACGGGCTTGCCCAGCGACGGCGCCTCTTCCTGCAGGCCTCCCGAGTCCGTCAGCACGAACGCGCTCCGGCGCAGGAGATGCATCAAATCGAAATAGTCGAGCGCCGGGAGAAGATGCGCGCGCGGATGCCGCAGGCGGCGGCGCACGACTTCGCGGACCTTCGGATTCATGTGCACCGGATAGAACAGGTGCAGCTCCGGGTGCCGCTCGATCAGGATCTGGAACGCCGCGCACAGCGCGCGCAGCGGGCGGCCGAGGTTCTCGCGGCGGTGCGTGGTCACGACGACCGCCTTGTCCTTCGGCCCGAGCCCGGCGAGCGCCGCGCGCAGCGCGGGCTCGCGCACGGAGCGCGTCCGCTCGCCGTCCAAGCGCAGCGCGTCGACGACGGTGTTCCCCGTCTGCACGATCCCGCGGCTCTCGATCCCCTCGGCGAGCAGGTTCGCGCGCGCGACGGCGGTCGGGACGAAATGCAGGTCGCTCAGGCGCGAGATCATGACGCGATTGGTCTCCTCCGGGTAAGGGTTGGCGCGGTCGAAGGAGCGCAGGCCGGCTTCCACGTGGCCGACGGGGACGCGCTCGTAGAACGCGGCGAGCGCGGTCACGAACGCGGTGGTCGTGTCGCCCTGCACCAGCACGAAGTCGGGCCCGACGAGGCGCATTATCTTCTGCAGGCGCGGCAGCGCGCGCGCGCTGAAGCCGCCGAGGTCCTGGTTCTTCTGCATGAGGTCGAGGTCGTAGTCGGGGCGCAGGTCGAAGTTCGACAGCATCAGGTCCAGCATCTCGCGGTGCTGAGCCGTCGCGCACACGCGCGTGACGAGGTCCGCGCGCGCGCGCAGGGCGCGCACGACGGGGGCGAGCTTGATGGCTTCCGGACGGGTGCCGAAGACGGCGAGAACGACGGGCTTGCTCATGCGGTTCTCCTTTTTAATGGAACGTCCGGGAATGCGGCTGCTCCGGCGCGAGCGCGTCGGGGACGCCGGCGGCGCGCGCGCGCGCCGCGTTCGCGCGCTCGATGACGTCGACGATGTTCCGCCGCCCCGCGAGCACCAGGCGGTACGGATGCGGAAAGTTCGCGTCCAGCCAGTTCTTCATGCGCGCGTCGCCGGGCACGGCGGCGGCGACGACGACCGGGCGGCGGCTCGCGTCCGCGACCACCATCAAGTGCTCGCGGCACGCGCATTCGGGGATCAGCTCGACGTCCTCGCGCCGCAGCGCGTCGAAGTCGAGAGGACGCGCCTCCAGCTTCAGCTGGGCGGCGAGCACGTCGACGAGCTCGCGCTCCGCGACGTAGCCGAGGTCGACGAGGACGTCGCCGAGGAGGCCTCCCGAGGTCTTCTGCACCTTGAGCGCCTCGCTCAGATGGGCGAGGCTCAGGCGACGGCTCTCGAGCAGGAGGTCGCCGAGCTTGCGCTTGAAGCCGAGGAGCTGGGCCTCCGACGGGAACGCGTGCGCGGTCTTCGCCCAGACGAGCTTCTTGCCGGTCAAGCTGGTTCGAATGAAGAGGTGCGACGCGCGCGCGACCGCGAAGAAATTGATCACGTTCCCCCAGATGATGCGCGGCAGGCAGAGCGCGGCCTGCTTCCAGCACGACACGCGCGCGATGCACGCGACGCGCTGGGCGCAGCGGTTGGCCAGCAACGCCGCGTCCAGCAGGATGATTCGCCACACCCAGCCCGCGACGGGACGCGGCGCGCCGGCGGCGTGCGCGGCGGAGACCAGGACCGCGGCGAAGAGGAGCACATAGCCGAGGATGTTGACCGAGTTCGTGATCAGCGCCTTGCGGTCGCGCCAGATCATGTAGCGCAGGGCCGGGCCGCCCTCCCAGCCGCGCTGCTGCCAGCCGTGAAAGACGATGCCGAGCGTCCAGCGCGCCTTCTGGCGCACCGCGTCGCCGAAGGTGGCCGGAAAGTAGCCGCGCGTGCCGACGAGCTGGCGCACGATCTTGAGCTTCGCGGGCCGGCCGAAGCCCGGGGCCGCGGCGGCCTCCGTGCGCTCCACGAAGAACTGGACCAGGATCGAGCTCTCGCCGATCGCCTTCAGGCGGAAGGCCAGGTCGTAGTCCTCGGTGAACGTGGCGACGTTGAAGATCTGATTGTCGTGCTTGAGCGCGAGGCGGTCGATCGCGGCGCGCGAGAAGCCGGTGCCGACTCCCGCCGAGGGGACCATGCCGCTGAGCCGCTCGCGCACGACCATGTCCTTCAGGTGCGACTCGGCGAACTCGTCGAGATAGGTCCCCGCGGTCATCTCGCCCGCCGCGGACTCGAACGGGATCACCGGCAGCTGGACCATCGCGGCCTCGGGGATGAAGCGGTTCATCAGCTTGAACGACAGCGGGTGCACGAGGTCCTCGGAGTCGTGCAGCATGAAGATGTCGACGCGGCGGCCCGACACCTTGTCGTGGTGCCGGATGCCTTCGATGATCCAGTTCAGGCAGTCCGCCTTGTTCGTCGGTCCGTCGTGCGGACAGACGATCCGGTGCACGCGCGGGTCCGCCTCGGCGACCGCCGCGACGGCCAGCATCGTCGGCTCGTCGTTCGGGTAGGTGCCGACGAAGATGTCGAAATTCTCGTACTCGACCGTGGAAAGCGTGTTGCGCAGCATGTGCGCGATGACGGCGTCCTCATGCCACGCGGGGATCATGACGGCGATCGCCTGCTCGGGCCGGGCCCGGAGCTCGGCTTCCGTGACGTTTTCGCGCTGGCGCAAGGCGCCGCGCCGGCGCAATCCCAGGCCGTAGTAGCAGGCGTCGATGAACAAGTCGTCGAGGCCGCTGATTAAAATGGAAACGGCGCAGAACGCGGTGAGCCCGCGCAGGACCGCGCCCAAAGACGCGCTCACCAGAGGTACCCGCGCGGCTTGTCCGGAGTCGTCGGCGCGTCCGGCGCGCGCCGCGTGAAGTGTCCCGAGTAGATCAACGTCAGGCGCACGTCGTCGTAGTGCGGCCCGTAGGGATTGGGGTCGCGCCCCGTGATTCCCATGTAGGTCCCGTGCAGATACTCGGCGCGGAACTTGAAGTTGATCTTCGTCCACGGCTGGAGCTCCGCCCCGACGCCGATCTCCACCGCGTTGTTGTAGAAGTCCTTGTTGACGTCCTTGTAGACGTCCACCGGGACGTAAAGGCTCAGCTGGCCGGAGCCCTGATCCCAGACCTTGTCCCCGCCGCGCAGCTGGAGATAGCCGATGCCGTTGTCGCGGTAGCGGCTGTAGTAGCCCGCGCTGCCTCCGGCGTCCGCGAACAGACGGTGCGGCCCTTGCCAATAGTGGTAGTCGGCGAGCACGACCCGGCCGTCGAACTCGGTCGCGTTCGGATGGTCCGCGTCGCGCACGAGGTTGAAGGCGAGCCCCCACTCCGCGGTCAGGTTCAGGTTCAGACCCTTGGGCTGATAGCGCAGGCCCGGCTCGAGCGACGCGTAGTTGTCGGAGTAGACCTCGGGAATCTGTCCGCCGTGCGAGAGGGAGTCCTGCGTGTAGCGGCTTCCTAAATAAACGCTGAGGGGGCCCTCGGGGTCCGGCTTCCAGCCGACGCTGGCCTCGAAGTAGGCGATCTTGTCGGAGAACCGCGTCGAGTAATACGGCGACGCGTCGACGTCCGCGTAAAACGGATCGCTCTTGCTCGAAATGTTCCGCAGCGACGCCGCCGCCGCGGCGCGGATCGCCGGGTCCGGGCTCGGCAGCGCCAGCCCGAAGGACTTCAGCGCCCCGGCCTCGTCGTGCAGGCTGTCGTAGATGTAGCCGAGCTCCAGCTCGGTCTCGTAATCCAGCGGCGCGAGATGATGAGCGCCCTCGAGCTCGCGCGCCGCGTCGACCAGGTTTCCGTCGGCGATGCTCATGAAGGCGAGCTGCTTGGAAATGATCACGCGTCCGGGATCGGCGCGCAGCGCCTCTTGAAACAGCGCGCGCGCCCCGGCCTTGTCGCCGCGGCGCAGAGCGTCGTAGCCCTGGTTGAGCAAAGCGTCCGTGCGCGCGGCGCGTTCGGCGGCGGACTGGTCCGCCGAGCTCGCCGCCTGCTCCGCGCGCGCCCGGGCTTGGAATTCGCCGGGCACGAGCGCGACGAGCGCGAACTCGTCGGCCGCGGCGGCGCGCTGTCCGAGGGCCAGGCGCGCATAGCCGCGTTCCATGCGCAGGCGCATGTCGGAGGGCTCCTCCTCGATCAGCGAGTCGAGCAGCGCAAGCGCGTCCTGCCAGCGCTTGAGGCCGACGTCCACGTAGGCGAGCTCGAGCCGCGTCCGGCGGTTCTCGGGATCCGCGCGCAGGATCGCCTGCATGACGTCCGCCGCGGCCTCGGGATGGCCCTCTTTCAGCAGTTCGTAGGCGCGGCTCATGTCCGCCGCGGCAGGAGGCGGCGCGGCCGGAGCGGCCCGCCGCGCCGGAGCGCCGGCGCAGGCCGCCGTCAACGCGGCGGCGGCGAGCGGCCGCAGGACCGCTGCTCTCAGGCGCGTCCAGCGGTTTTTCATCTGAGCCACGATAGCGCTTCGCGCGGCCCCATCCCATCGAGGGCCTGTCTAGGCTTTATTGAGGAAATGTGCGGAGGAAAAAACGCGGCCGGCCCGCGAGCGTCCGGGCCGGCCGCGCGCTCTTTCCCGTTCTAGAGCGACGACACGGGCGCGGCCGCGCTCGACGACTGCAGGGCGGCCTGAGCCGCCGCGCGAATCTTCTCGTCGGTGCTCGCGGACGCCGCGAGGAACTGCTCGCGCGCCTGGTCCTGCTTGTGCAGACGGTCGTACGTGTAGCCGAGCTGGAGCGCGACGAACAAGTCGTTCGGCTCCAGCGCGCGCGCGGCTTCGAAATGCTCCGCCGCCCGCGCCGCGCGTCCGGCGCCGAGCTCGATGAAGCCGAGCTGCTTGAGCGAAGCCGAATCGCTCGGGTCGTTCGCGACCGCGGCCGTGAAGGACTTGCTCGCGGCGGCGGCGTCGCCCCGCTTCAGCGCGGCGTAGCCGGCCGCGCGCAGGCGTCTCTGCGCGGCGTCCTTCGCGTCCTCGACCGGAGCCGCCGCCGACGACGCGGTCAGCGCCTTCTGCGCCTGGTCCTGGAATTCTCCCGGGCGCTCGGCCACGAAGCGGAACTGCTCCGCCGCGTCGCTCGGCCGCTTCGCGGACTGCAGGACGTAGCCGAGGTCCATGCGCAGACGCATGTTGTCCGGCTCCTGCTCCGACGCCGCCCGCAGGTACTTCGCCGCGGACGCGTAATGCTTGATGCCCGCGTTGAGGTAGCCGAGCTCGGTCAGCGCGGCGTGATTGGCCGGATCCTTGGCCGCGACCGCGGAGAACGCCGCGATCGCCTCCGGGACGCGATTCTGGCTCTTCAAGCGGTAGCCGCGCTCGAGTTCCTTCTTGTAAGGCGAGCCCGCGGTCGCGCGTCCGGCCGTCGAGTTTCCCTGCGAGTACGCGGGAGCGAGGAAGAGGCACGTCGCCGACGCCGCCGCTGCGAAAATAAGTGAGCGCATTTTGTTGTTCTCCTTGGTGGGTCCATTCGTCGAGTCTGCACGCCTCGCGTCCATGTCCGGCGCCGCCCTCAACCGAGGTTCAGGCGGGACACCTCCAGGCCTTCCGCGAACTCGACGCCGGCCAGGCGTCCGTACTCGCGCGCGACCGACACGTAGTGGTCGGTCGTCAGGCCGCGGCAGCCGAACTGAGTGACGTGCTGATTGATCGCCGCCATCTTGCGCTCGATCGTGCGCGTGATGTCGACGTACGCGTGCGGATGGAACGGGGTGCTGACCGGATGGCAGCTCGTCGGGTAGAAGCACAGCATGTCGAAGAAGTGCAGGCGCTGAGCCGCGACGCAGGCCTTGTGCACGAGAACGTGATCGTGATGGAAGTTCGAGCCGGCGTGCGTGAGCACGACGGCCGGGTCGTGCGCGCGGATCAGACGATCGACGCGATCGATCAATTCATAGGACTTCACGTCTTCGACGCGCATCTCCTTCTCGGCGAAGAGAAACTCGATGCGCGCGCCCAGGATCTCGGCCGCGCGCGCCGCTTCTGCATTGCGCGCCGCGAGATGGTTCGGCGTGCACACCACCGCCATCGTCACCTCCGCTCCCTCGGCGGCCAGCCGCGCGACGGTGCCGCCCGCGCCCAGCTCGATGTCGTCGGGATGCGCTCCGACGACCAAGACCTTGCGGCCTCCGTACTTCGCCAGCAGGCCCGAAGGGGCCGTCGCGCTCGATGTCATGACTGTTCTCCTTTAGTTGACCGATAGTTCGAACGGATGGGGGCGGGAGCGGACCGGCAGGACGTGGCGCGTCCAGCGGTCGTTGATCCACGTGTCGATGAGCCCCTCCGAGAAAGCGCCGCCGCCCGTCAAGAAGTCGCGGTCCGCGTCGAGGCAGTCGAGCGCGGACTCCAGCGAATGCGGCACGCGCACGCGCAGGGGCGCGTGCCCGTCCACCGGAGCCTCCACTCCCCGCTCCGCGCCGTCGAGACCCGCGAGGAGCACGGACGCGAACGCCAGATACGGATTCGCCGTCGAGTCGGGACTGCAGAACTTGACTCGCCGCGCGGCCGGCGCGGTCGAGCGCGCCGGGATGCGGCAGGCCGCGGTCCGGTCGATCGCGGACAGGATCGGCTCCGTCGGCCCGGTGACGCCCGGGATCAGGCGCCGGTAGGAGTTCGTCGTCGGCGCGCAGAGCGCGGCGAGCGCCGGCAGATGCGCGAGGATTCCCCCCGCGAACGACCGGCACAGCGGGCTGGTCAGCGCCCAGCCTCCGCCGTCGTGAAACAGGTTCACGCCGTCCTTCCAGAGCGCGAGGTGCAGCGGCATGCCCGGCGTTCCGCCGCCCGCGAGCGGCCGCGGCAGGAAGACGGCCGAAAGCCCGCGCGCGCGCGCGAGGTTCGCGGCGAGGTGCCGGTAGAACATGACGCGGTCCGCCATCGGCAGCGGCGGCCCGGCGCGCATCTGCACGCGGCCTTGCCCGGCCGCGGGCCCGGTGCGAAACCAATCCACCTTCACGCCCGCCACTCCCAAAGACACCGCGAGCGCGCGCAGGAAATCCCAGACCACGCTTTCGCCCGCGGGAGCGCCGCCGGCGTCCAAGAGCAGGAACTCCGGCTCGGCGCCGAGCACGAGTTCGGCGCCCAGGCGCTCCTCGACGCGCCGCACGGCCAAGCTCAGCACGTGCCGCGGCTCGAGCGGCAGAGGCGCGCGCGCGTCCGGCTCCAGCACGTCGCAGAACATCGCGAGGGTCGGGGCCGAGGCCGTCGGGTCCGGGTAGACCGCGTCCAGCCGCGGCAGCAGGAGCATGACCCCGTCCCAGGAGCCGCCCACGGGCTGGCCGTCGAGCGGCAGGCCCTTCTCGAAGAGCTCGGCGTCGACCGCCGCGGCGGGCATCGTGATCCGCCACGGGCGTCCGGCGAGGTCGGTGAACCAGAATTCGGCGAATTCCAGGCCGCGGTCGGCGATGAGCTTCTCGACGCGGTCGAAATCGGCGGCGGGGGTCGCGTCACTCACGGGCGAACCTCGGAGCCGGCGCCTCGGCAAGCGATTCGTCCGCGTCGCCGGCCGAGCGGCGCCGACGCGCCTTGCGCAGCCTGCGCTCCTGCTCGCCCCAGAGGCGCTTGTGCAGTTCGTGCCGTCCGGCCCACTCCCTCTGCTCCGGCTGATCTTTCTTCTCCATGACTCCTCCTCCCGGCGCCTCGCGAGCGCTCAATTCAGCTTCATGCGGACGACTTCCAGGCCCTCGGCGTAGTCGACGCCGACGATGCGGCCCGTGCCCCTCGACGCTTCCCGGTAGTGCTCCGTCTTGAGTCCTCGGGCGTCGAATTGGGTCGAATGACTGCGGATCGCCCGCATCTTGGCCTCGATCGTGTCCGAGATGTCGATATAGGCGTGCGGATGAAAGGCGATGTTGACGGAGTGGCAGCTCGTCGGCGAATAGCAAAAGATGTCGAAGTAGCGCAGGCGCTGGCTGGCCATGCACGCGTCGTAGGCCAGCTTGTGGTCCGTGTGGAGATTCGCGAGGCAGTGCGAGAACATCGCCGCCGGCTTGAGCTCGCGCACGAGTCCGTCGATCATGCCGACGAGCTGATGGCTCTTGAAGTCTTCGACGCGCGCGCAGCGGTTCGGCGTGAGGAAGCGCACCTCGCAGCCGAGGATCGCCGCGGCGCGGCTCGCCTCGGCGCGGCGCGAGCGCAGCTGGCTCGGAATGCTGAGCACCGCCATGACCACGCGGGCGCCCGCGCCGCTCAGACGCGCCAAAGTGCCCCCGACGCCGAGCTCCAGATCGTCCGGATGCGCGCCGACCGCCAGCACGGTCTCTCCGGCGTAGCGCGACAGGATGTCGGAGCGACGGCCCGTCTCCCTCTTCGTCATGCCGACCTCTTGGCGAAAAAATCGGCGCCGCGCGGCCCGCAGTTGAAGATCAGATCCAGCGCGGAGAGCTTCTCGATGAAGACCGCCGCGCCCGGATGCTGGGTGTAGCGCGGGTGGGCGAAATCCTGCCAGACGATCCGCACTCCCGCGCGCTCGAACGCCGCCGCGTCGAGATAGCTCTTCGACGCGCCGGCGCCGGCGAGGTAGACGTCGGCGCCCACTTCGCGGCACATATTAAGGACCATGTCCGACTTCGCGCCCGAGAGCTGCAACGCCGAGCTGCGGATCATCGGAGTGCGGATGCCGAGCGCGCCGCGGCAGAAGTCGATCAGCCGGTGATTGAGCTCCTCGAGACGCTCCCAGCGCGCGCCGAGCAGCTCGGCGACGGCGGCCTCGTGGGCGCGGAAGTGCGGCGCGGACTGATACGCGTACTTGAGGGTCAGCAAGGTCTTGCGGCTCCAGCTCGCGCGGCCTGCGCGGCTGTTGTCGATGCGCTTGTCGACGATGCGCTCGCCGCGCGAGTCCTGCCTGACCGGGACCGTGAGCAGGCGAGCCCCCTCCCCGGTCTTGATCGAGGTCCGGGTCTGGTAGCCCTGCCGCTCCATCTGAACGTGATCGACGGAGACGAACAAGTCCGCCTTCTGCATCTTGTCGAAATAACCGAGCCACGGAATGAAATTCGGCTGGTGGGCCGCGACGATCATCTCGCTCCTCCTTTTTGCCCGGCGTCACGAACGCCTGCTCAGTCTAGACCACGCGCGCGCGCCGAACCATGGACGCCCTGAAACATTAATGTGGAGGCGCGATGAACGCGGCCGTCCGGAGCGCGCCGCAAAGATGTCACAGGACCTCTATGGTCGCCTCGAGGGAGCGCGCCTATAATGACGGCGACGCGAGGGGGCGAAATGCGCAAGCCGCTGATGACGCAGTACAACGTCGAATTTTCGAACGAGCCGGGCCTGCACGAGAAGCTCACGCGCCTGCTCATCAACGAGAAGATCGATTTCCAATCGATGATCACGTCGCAGGTCGGCGGCCGGACCTTGATCCAGTTCCTCGCGCCGAAGGACCAAGCTCTGCGCGACCAGCTCGACAAGATGGGGATCACGGTCCGAGAGGAGCTGATCTTCCGCCTCGAGATGCCCCACCATCACTGGGAGCTGCACAAGCTCGCGAAGTCCCTCGCGGACAAGAACATCAACATCATCTCTCTGTACAGCGTGGTCGACGGCGACAACATGCGCATCGTGCTCGCGGTGGACCAGCCGGCCAACGCGGTCGCGCTCATCGAGAAGCTCGGCTACGACCCGGACTACTCGATCTACGATCGCGAGGCGATCATTTGAAGGAGGCACCCATGCGGAAAGACACGGAAACCTACCGCCTGACGATGCGCAACCGCCCGGGAGAATTCGTGAAGCTGACCAAGCGCCTCACGGACGCCGGAGTCAACGTGGAGAGCCTGCGGATCGCCAATCTCGGCGACACCGCGTCGATCCAGTTCTCGACGGCGCGCGGCCGCGACTTGCCCGCCAGCCTGCGCAAGGCGCGCCTCGGCTGACGCGGAGACGACGAAAGGGCCGAGCGAGAATTCCGCGTTCTCGCTCGGCCCTTCCGGCGCTGGAGAGCTTGTCCTCTTTTCGGAATGCGCTCAGTACAGTCCCGCCCCCGGCGCGCCGTTCGCCCCGGCGCCGTCCGTGCCGGGCTGCATCGGGCTCGGCTTCATCGCGGGGCCCGGCAGCGCCGCGTCGGGTTGAGTGACGGCCGGCTTGGCCGAGTCCGGCGCGCCCGGAGTGGCCCGCGGACTCTTCTTCTTGCGATGTGTTTTCTTCCGCGTGCCGGGTCGGCCGGGCTCGGCGTTCGGCTTCGAGGGGCTCGTGTTCGGCGTCGCGGTCGGAGCGGCGGTCGGCGCCGGGCTCGGATTCGTCGTCGGCGCGCCCGTCGTCCCCCCGGTCATGCCTCCATTCAACGCGGCCTGCGCCGCGGACGCGCCGGCCCACAGGCATGCAGCGGTCAAGGCGATCAGCTTTTTGTTTTTCATGCGGTTACCTCTTTTTCCGGCGTCGCGAGTCCCCTCGCCCGACTCAGCCCGGCGCGAGCGGCGCTTTGGCTTTTCGATATTTCTTGGCGTAGCCCGGCTTCGTCACCTGGCGGCCGCGGCTGATCACGAACGAGTCCGGCGGCACGTCCTCGGTCACGCTCGTCCCCGTCGCGACGAAGCTGCCCGCGCCCAAGGTCACCGGCGCGATCGCCTGGGAGTCGCTGCCGATGAACACGTCGTCGCCGATCACCGTGCGCTGCTTCAGCGGGCGGCCGCTCGAATTGCAGGTCACGAAACCGCAGCCGATGTTGACGTTGCGGCCGATCTGCGCGTCGCCGATGAAGCTCAAATGCGCGGCGCGCGTGCCCGCGCCGAGGCTCGACTCCTTGATTTCGACGAAGTTTCCCACCCAGACGTCGTCGGCCAGCACGACGCCCGAGCGCAGGCGCGCGTAGGGACCGACGCGGCATTCGCGGCCCGTCGAAGTCTTTTCCGCGCAGGTGCCCTGCCGGAGCAAAGTGCCCGAGCCGATCTCGCAGTCCACGACGCGGCAGAAGTTCTCCAGAACGACGCCGTCCCCGAGAGAGGAGTTGATGACGGTGCAGCCGGCCTCGATGCGCACGTCGCGGCCGATGCGGCAGCGCGGGTCGATCAAGGTCGTCCTGGAGTCCTGGAGCGCCGTGCCCTCGCGCATGCGCGCGTCGTTGTGCCTCTGCCGGAGGATGCCCTCGACGAGCCCGAGCCCGCGAAAGTCGTCGACGTCGATCGTCTCGACCGGATCGCTGAAGCGGTAGTCGCCGACGACGGCGTCCGCGAGCGCGGCCGCCGCGTCGGCCAGGCGAAACTCCGCCGGGACCCCCGTCGGCGCGAGCCCGCGCAGGACCTCGAAAAGTCCCGCGATGCGGAAGCAGAACGCGCCCGCCTCGCCGTCGCTGTACGCCGCGCGGCCCACCGTGCAGGCCGCGCCCGACGCGGCGTGCGCGGCCGCGAGCTCGCCCAGGGAGCGCGGCGTCAGAAGGACCGCGTCGCCGTAGACGACGAGAACGTCCCCGTCCTGGCCGAGCAGGACGGACTCGAGCGCGCGGACCGCGTCCGCGGTGCCGAGCGGCGATTCCTGGCGGACGACGAGCATGTCCGGATATTCGCGACAAACCTCTCGAAACGCCTTCTCGTCGCGCCCGACGACGAGGCTCACCGAACGATGCGGCGTGCTCGCCGCGGCGTCCAGCGCGAAGGCGATCATCGGCCGGAAGAACACCGGCGTCAGCAGCTTCGACGCGGCGCTCATCATGCGTCGTCCCGCCCCTCCGGCCAGGATGACGATATGCGGCGGCACGCCTGTCCGCGCGCTCACAGGCCGTCGCCCTTCTCGCCCAAGCGTCCGCGCTTCACCGCCTGCAAGAGAAGGTCGCGCCGACCCGGCGGCTGGTCGGCGCGGTAGCCCGCGCCGAGATCCCAGACGATGAGTCCGCCCAGTCCCTTGCTGCGCACGTAGCGGATCATCCGCGCCGCGGTGACCTCGTTGTCGTAGGAGACGAATTGCGCCCCCGCCTTGCCGTTCGCCTCCACGCTGAGATAGGCCGCCTGCGCCGAGTCGTCCCAGTGGTAGCCCGGAACGCCGTCGTCGTACTCCTTTATATGGTAGGTCTCGGCGAGCGCGTAGTAGGGGACGTTCTTGATCTCCGGCGCCTTCGTCCACGTCTGCCGCGGCCGGCTCACGTCGCCGCCGCTCCAGACGTAGCCGTTGAAGCTCAGGCCCACGCCGAGCTTGGCTTTCGGAACGCCGGCCGCGAGGAAGGTCTCCGCGAGACCGTCCGCGGACGGGAGCTTCGTCTGGCCGTTCGGAAAGCGGTGGCCGCCGTCGAAGAGCGAGCCGCTGTGCCAGACCACCCAGCCCGGGTACGGTCCCGACAGGTTGTAGGTCATCAGGTTGATCTGGTCGAACTCGCCGGAGAGCTCCGCGAAGAGCTCCGGCTGCCAGAGCGCCGCCGCGGTCAGCAGAGGGCGCGGCGTGAAGACGTCGAGGCGCGCGCGCAATTCGCGGATGAAACGCGCGTAATCGCGGACGTCGCGCGGCGTCACGTCCTCCATGTCGACGTCGATGCCGTCGTAATCGTTGTCGCGCAGGAAGGCGACGAGCGCGTTTATGAAGGCGTCGCGATGCGACGCGTCGATCGCCCCCTCGAACGCCTCGCGCGTGTCCTGGCCGCCGACGGTGAAGAGGATGCGCTTTCCCGCCGCGTGGGCCGCCGCGACGGCCCCGGCGATGTTCGCCGGCGTGAGCATGTTGACGGCCGCGTTCAGCGTCCCGTCCGGGCGCGGCACCACGGAGAAATGCACGAGGTGGGTGACGGCGTCGAAGTCGATGCTCGCGGGAGGCAGACGGCTCTGCCTCCAGCCCGGATAGTAGCCGGTCACCCAGACCGCCTGGGCTCCGGCCGCCGACGCCGCCAGAACGACGATCAGCGGCGCGACCAGCGCCCGCGTCCGTTTTCTCACTCGGAACCTCCCCGCGGCCTTCGTCCCGCACGCCCGCACGGTCAGCTTATGAGTTGCCGCCGCGCGAGGCCATGGCGGGAACGTAAAGAGTCTGTCGCCGTTTCTTCTCGAGATGCGTGTTGCCGAAATGAGGCGCCCCACTGGCGGCGCGCCGGAAGGCCTGCTACTCTGCTGATGTCGGTTCGTCGAACGTTTCGTGTCCACGCCGTGACCTTGCCGCCCACCCAGGCAAGGGCCGCCGTCCCGGGCGGCGAGCAGAAGACCAACCAGAGCGGATCGGCGCTTCGCGCGCCGGCCGCGGTCTCGAGAGCACGCAGAGGCGCTCGCCTCCTCGTTCCGCCCTCCGAGACGTTCACCTCCCGGTGATGAACCCGCCGTAGGGCCTGAGCGGCCCCCTCTCCTCATGCGACAACGGAAGATCCGCGGCGACGCCGCCGCGCCCGCGCGCTGGCTGCTGACGGTCCCGCGCCGCGCCGTCGCGCGGCCGAGCGAAGCCCGCCGCTTCCGCCGGCGCATCCGACCCGCCCGCCTCAAACGCATCCTGCGCGCGACCGGCGCCGCGCTCCTGCTTTGCGCCGCGGCGCGCGCCGCCCGCGCGGACTTCGACGCGCCCACCGTCAGCGCTCAGTCCGCCGCGATGGGAGGAGCTTCTCTGGCGGGCCTCGGCGGCGACTCCGCTTCCCTTTTCCTGAACCCGGCGGCCGGGGCCGGCCTCGCCGTTCCCGAGGCCTATTTCATGTACAACCAGCTCTTCACGGGGCTCTCCGGCGTCGGCAGTCTGGGGCAGAGCCTGCTCTCCTTCGCCGCCCCGACGCCGATCGGCACCGTCGGCGTCGGCTACAGCGACTTCCAAGCCTCCAGCCTTCTCGACCAGCGCATGATCGGCGTGACCTACGCCCGCCGCTGGTTCGACGGTTTCGACGCCGGCATCACCGCCAAGTATCTCTATCAGAAGTATCAGATCGGGTCCGACCCGCTGGCGGCGATCGATCCGGTCTTCCGCAACGGCACCTCGCGCACCGCGTTCGCCCTGGACGCCGGCGGCATCTACGCCTTGAGCGACGTCCTGCACCTCGGGCTCGCCCTTCGCAACGTCAACTCCCCCGACATCGGCCTGGCCACCCCGGACCGCGTCCCGCGGCAAATCCAAGCCGGAGCGCGCTACGACTTTCCCGACATGGCGCTCCACCTGACGGCGGACTACACGTACAGCCGGGAGTCCGCGGGCTCGCTCGCCCAGACGAGCACGCCCAGCCTCGGCCTGGAGAAGGGCTTCGAGAAGGACATGGTGCGCTTCCGCGTCGGCGTCACGCCGAACCAATTCTCCGGCGGCATCGGCCTTCAGCTCGGACCGCTCGGCTTCGACTACACCTTTCTCCTCAACCGCACCGTGCTCTCCAACAACGCGGGCACGCAGATGGTCGGCCTCCGCTATCGCTTCGGCGACGCGCCCGCGCCGCCGAACTACCGGGAGCGTGGACCATGAACGCGAAAACTTTCCGTCCGCACGGACTCTTTCTCCTGACGGCGCTTCTCGCCGTCGTCGTCGCCTCGCCCGCGGCCGCGGCGCCCTGGGTCGCCGGCTACTACACGGGCTGGGAGCAGTCCCAGCTGCCCTTCGCGAGCGTCGACCTGACCGCGATGGACGCGGTGATCGACTTCGCCGTCGTGCCGACCGCGGTCGGCACCACCGACGGCGGCTCCGCCAACGAGATGAGCCTCAACATGGCGTCGCGCGTCGCCGCCGTTCACGCGGCGGGCAAGAAGATTCTTTTCACGGTCGGCGGCGTCGGCACGCAGGCCGCGTTCGAAGGCTCGATGAGCGCGACGTACCGGGCGACCTTCGTCGCCAATCTCGTCGGCTTCATGACCGCGAACGGCTACGACGGCATCGACCTCGACATGGAGGAGATGGCCGCCGCCGACGTGGCGCCGTACGAGACCTTCGCGACGTCCCTGCGCGCCGCGATGACCGCGGCCAAGCCCGGCTCCTTGCTGACCGCGGCCGTCACCTGGGACCCGACCGCGTTCGCCGCGCTCAACGGCGTCTTCGATCACATCGACTTGGAGACCTACAGCCTTTCGGGCACCTGGTACGACGAGACCTGGCACAACGCGCCGGTGTACTCCGCGGCCGCGATCGGCGGCGGCACGCTGTCCTCGGTCAACTCCATGGTCGCGCAGTTCGAGGCGGCCGGCGTCACCGCGGCCAAGCTCGGCGTGGGCATCACGTTCGACCCGTACGTCTGGACGGGCGGCAGCGGCGTCACCAAACCCCAGCAGACCTGGACCGCCGCGCCGACCGTGAGCGAGACGTATTATTATACGATCGCGAAGCAGTACGGCCTCGTCGAAGGAGCCGGCACCGCCTCCGGCGGCGCCGTTTACAATTGGGATTCCTCCGCTCAAGCGGCGTACTTGAGCGTCGCCGGAAGTCCCGCCTCGAACGACGCGTTCGTCAGCTACGACGACGTGACCGCGATCAACGCCAAAATCGCCTACGCGAACGCCAACGGCATCGGCAGCGTGATCATTTGGGACCTCGCGGGCGGCTGGCGCGCGGACCTCGCCGTCGGTTCGCAGGGCAAGCTGCTCGCGGCGATCAAGGCCGCCGCCTACGGCACGACGACGAGCACGGGCACGACCGTCGTCCCCGTCATCAGCGCGGTCGCGGTCTCCGGCGTCGGCTCCTCCTCCGCGACCGTGACCTGGACCACCGACGTCGCGGCCGAAAGCCAGGTCGAGTACGGAACCGGCGCGGCCTACGCCTCGACCACGACGCTGAGCACGACGTTGGCGACCAGCCACAGCGTCGCGCTCTCCGGCTTGAACGCCGGGACGCTCTACCACTACGCGGTCCTCTCCGTCTCCTCCTCGGGCGGCACCGCGGTCTCCGCCGACGCCGCCTTCACCACGGCCCTCGCGGCCGCCGGCACGGTGCAGACGACTCCGCTGTCGGAGACCTTCTCGTCCTACGCGCTGAACACCTGTATCTTGGACGGCGCCGTCTTCGGGCCATGGACCTCCGCGTTCAGCGGCTACGGCTGCGATCAGATCGAGACCTCCGCGGGCCTCTATTGGCTCGAGCAGACGCCGCAGGTCAGCACCGCGGCCGCGCTCACGCACGCGTCGCTGACCTTGGGTCCGGCGTTTGCCGCGCCGCTGACCTTCTCGGTCAACGTGCTCACGAAGGCTCAGCTGCGCCAGGGCACCGCGCCCAATCCCTGGGAGGTCGGCTGGGTGCTCTTCGACTATACCGACAACGCCCACTTCTACTCGTTCACGCCTCAGCCCAACGGCTGGGAGCTCAGCAAAGAAGATCCGGCCTACGCCGGCAACCAGCGCTTCCTCGCCTCCGGCACTTCTCCGCTGTTTCCGATCGGCGCGACCTACGCCGTGAAGATCGTGCAGACGTCGAACGTCATCAGCGTCTACGTGAACGGCGCGCTGATCACCACGTACACCGACACGCTGACGCCGTACACGACCGGCAGCATCGGCCTCTACAACGAGGACTCGGACGTCCGCTTCTCGAACGTCGCCGTCAACGTGCCCACGGCCGTCGTCGGCGCGGTCGCGGCGTCCGCCGTCGGCGCGTCGTCCGCGACCGTCACGTGGACCACGAACGAGATCGCCGACACGTCGGTCGAGTACGGCCTCAACGCGGCCTACGCCTCCACCACGACGTTGAACCCCATCCTCACGACGGCTCACAACGTCGCCTTGACCGGCCTGAACGGCGGGACGCTGTATCATTACGCGGTTCTGTCGCACGACATCGCGGGCGTGCTCACGAAGTCCGCGGATTCGACCTTCACGACGGTCAGCACGGCGGCGCCCGTCATCAGCGCGGTCGCCGCCTCGGGCGTCGGCTCGTCGTCCGCGACGGTGACCTGGACCACGAACGAAGCGACGGAAAGCCAGGTCGAGTACGGCCTGACGACGGCTTACTCCGCAACGACGACGCTGAACACGACACTGACCGCAAACCACGGCGTCGCGCTGAGCAACTTGAGCTCCGGCACCCTCTACCACTATGCGGTTCTCTCCGTGGACGCTTCCGGAAACCGCGCGGTCTCGGCCGACGCGACGTTCACGACTCTGGTCGCGGCGTCGACGCCGGTCGTGGTGATGACGACTCCCTTCGTCAACAACTTCTCGTCGAGCACTTTGAACGCGTGCTTCGCCGACGGCGCGACCTTCGGGCCTTGGTCTTCCTCTTTCGGGGGCTACGGCTGCACGCAGGTCCAGAGCGCAGGCGCGTCGTTCTGGCTAAGCGAGAGCCCCGCCGTCAGCACCGCCGCGGCGCTCACGCATTCGGCGCTGGTCTTGGGCCCGGCGTTCGCGGCGCCCATCGCCTTCACCGTGAGCTTGAACACGGCCGCCCAGCTGCGGCAGAACACCGCGCCCAATCCTTGGGAGGTCGGCTGGGTGGTGTGGGACTACGCGGACAACAGCCACTTCTACTACTTCCAGGCCAAGCCCAACGGCTGGGAGCTGGGCAAGGAGGACCCCGCGTATACGGGCTCCCAGCGCTTCCTGGCCACGGGTTCCACCCCCGTCTTTCCGATCGGCGCCTGGCACATCGTGCGGATCGTCCAAGCCGCGAACGTGATCACGGTCTACGTCAACGGCCAGCTGATCACGTCCTTCACGGACGCGCAGACTCCCTATACCGCTGGCAAGATCGGCCTGTACGACGAGGATTCGAGCGTCCGCTTCGCGAACGTGGCCGTCGACCCCATTCCGGGCGCCGCGCCGGCCGTCTCCGTCCTCGTGCCCGCGACGGCCGCTCAGCCCGCGACGTCCGCGGCGATCGCGACCTTGAGCGGCATGGCGACCGTCGTCGCCTCGACCACGAACAACGCCGCCGTCGCGCTGCTGCAGTTCCTGCTGGACGGAGCGCCGCTCGGCTCCGCGCTGAACGCGCCGCCGTTCTCCCTCGCGTGGAACACGCAGCTGTACGCCTCCGGGACGCACGCGCTGAGCGCGATCGCCTGGGACGCGCAGGGCGACAGCTCCGTTTCCCCCGCCGTCGACATCCTCATCGGCAGCGCGGGTTCGACGCCGGCGGCCGTCGGCGCGCAGGCGCAGGCGCCGCAGAAGTTCCTGAGCCCGGGGCTGGCCGACGGGATCAACGACGTCGCGACGTTCGGGACGAGCGCCGCGGAGGTCAGCATCTACAACATGCACGGGCGCCAGGTCTTCCACGCCGTGTCCTCGGGCGCGCCCATCGTGTGGAACTGCAAGGACGGCTCGGGCCGCGTGGACGAGTCCGGCGTCTACATCGCGAAGATCCGCACCACGGACTCCGGCGTCGTCTATCAGAGCTTCGCCCTCGTCAAATGACGCCGCGCCGCGATTGAGGTCTGTACCGGTTTTGTGACTGGGTCTTGAAGATTCGGAGAACGCCGCTATCCTAGGAGAATTGAACGACATGCACGACCAAGCGCCCCCCCGCATCCTCGTCGCCGACGACGCGCGCGACACGGCCGACGTCTACGGCTTCCTGCTCGGCTCCGTCGGCTACCGCGTCCAGCGCGCCTACGACGGCCTCACCGCGCTGACGCTGGCCAAGGTGGTCAAGCCGGACGTGGCGATCCTCAACTACTCGATGCCGAATCTCGACGGCCTGGAGGTCCTGCACGAGCTGCGCGCGTGCGGCGTGCGCACGAAGGTCCTCATCACCAGCGGCACGTCGGACTTCGAGAAGCTCTACGCGAACGCGATCGCGCAGGGAGCCGAGGCCTGCATCCGCCAGCCCTGCCCGACCGAGCACCTGCTCGCGATGGTGGCCCGCGCGCTCGCCGCGCGCTCGCCGCGCGACGCGCAGAATTGAGCTATTTTCGCGCCCCCTCCTTCGGCCGCGGGTCGGGAAGGCGGCGGAGCAGTTCCGCGAGCGCTTTCTTCATCGCGTCCGCGTCGGCGGTCAGCTTCGCGACGGACGCCGCGTCCAGGGACGCCTTTGCGGCCGCCTTGGAGTCGCGTCCGATGAAAACGGTCGCGAAAAGCGCCGTGAGATAGCCGAACATGGCCGCCGCGTAGATGGAGACGCCCAAGCAGAGGACCTCGCCGCCCCGCGTCGTGGGCGAGTAACCGGAGCCGATGTTGGTCAGCTGCATGCAGACCCACCACAGCGCCTTCGGATAGCTGTGGATCCCCTGCGCGACCGGCGCCGCGCCCTCGAAGTGAAGCATGCCGGCCGCCCCGGAGAGGATCACGACCGCGGTGAACGTCAGCGCGTACCCGGCCCCGCGGCGTCCCATCGTGCGGCTGATCGACCGCAGGCCCTGGTCGGCCGAGGCGAACATCCAGACCACCTGCAGACCGAACGTGGCCGTCAGCGCGCGCGTCAGCGGCAGGGACTGCAGGAACGGAAAAAAGCGCAGCGCTGGCACCAGCATCGCCAGCACGAAGAGCCAGTTCTTTTTCAGGAACAGAAGCCGATTCGGGAAATTCGCGAAGCGCAGGCTGACGTGGATCACCAGCAGCGCCCACAGGCTCGATCCCACGATCCGCAGCGGCGCCGTCGTTCCGTTCACCAATTCCGCGATGATCACGAGGAACCAGACGAAGCTGAGAAACAGCATCGGCCGTTCCAGCTTGGTCAGGAGCGCCGAGAGAAAAGACTCCCGGCCGGGTTTCGCGACGACGCCCAGATCGGCCGCCGGGCCTGCGGCTTTCATCGACGTCCCCCGCCGAGCGCCTCGAACGCCGCGACCACGTCGAACAGCTCCTCGTCGATCGCGCCCTGCCGCAATCGATGGAACGTCCGATCGAGCCGTTTGAGGATATCCGCGATGTTCTTGTCCGCGCGAGTCATCGCCGCGAGCCGGCTCGCGTTTTCGCTCGTCAGCGACTCCGCGCAGGCCCGGAACAAGGACACGAAGAGATGCTCGCGGATCAGGGCGCGCAGCGTCGACGTCCCGTCTCCCGCGACTTCCGGCGGGGCTTTCGAGGGCCAGCGGCGCGCCGCGACCCGCCGCCGCCAGCCCTCGTCGAGCGGCAAGAGCCGCAGGCAGACGGGGGCGTACGACGCCCCGGACGCGGAACGATTGTAGTAGAGCCGCAGTTCGTCGCGCTCGGCGAACCCGCCGGCGTCGTCGATTCTCAACAGCATGTCGCCGACCAGCGGGGCGATCCCGGCGACGGAGCTCGGAACGGCGAAGCCCCCTTTGGGGGGCAGGCCGGCGTCCGTGAGCAAGTCCAGCACGCGCGTCCCGACGGCCCATGTCTCGATCTTCTCCCGGCGCGCGCGCAGCTCGCGCACGGCCGAATCCGCGACGACCTCGTTGAAGCGGCCCACGAGACCTTGGTCCGAGCCGAACACGACCGCCCGCACGACGAGCGCCGCTCCCGGCCGCGCGGGTTCGGCGCCGAGCGGCGCCGCGCCGGCCGCGCGCACGCACGCGCCGAGCCCCAGCTCGACGAGCCGTTCGTAATCGTCGAGCGCGCGCTCGGCCCTTCGGTATTGACCGATGCTCGCGGAGGCCACGGCCTTCATCGTGCGCACGACCGAGCGCAGCTCTTTCGCCTCCGCGATCTTCGCGCGCAGGGCGGAGGTCGTGTCGCTCATTTCGGATCCGCGGTCGCGGGTTTCGGCTGAAACGGAGCCAGCGCCTCGCGCGCGAGGGCGACGATCGCCGCGCGGTCGGCGGCGCCCAGCGCGGCGGCGGTGGTCAGCCGCCCTCGGACGTCCGCGGGGATGCGCTCCGCGGCCGTCACCAGGGCGCCTTTCGCGTCCTTCATCCGCTCCACCGGCACGAGGTCGAAGAACGCGGAGGCGAGCGCCAGGAGCAGCGCGATCTGCGCGGGCACGGAGACGGGCTCGAACTCTCCCTGCTTCAGGCACTCTCGAATCCGCTTCCCATGCTCGATGGTCTTTCGCGTCGCGTCGTCCACGCGCGTGCCGAAGCGCGAGAAGGCTTCCAGTTCCTCGAATTGCGCGTAGGCGAGCTTCAAATCGCCCGCGACGGCCCGGTAGGAGGCGAATTGGGCCTGACCGCCGACGCGCGAGACGGACTTTCCGACGTCGACGGCGGGGAGCGCGCCCAATTCGAACAGCGAGGGCGAGAGATAGATCTGGCCGTCCGTGATGGAGATCAGGTTCGTCGGGATGTAGGCCGAAATGTCCTGCGCCTCGGTCTCGATCACGGGCAGGGCGGTCAGCGAGCCGCCGCCGAGTTCGGGACTCAGGCGCGTCGCGCGCTCGAGCAGGCGGGAATGAATGTAGAAGATATCGCCGGGGAACGCCTCGCGCCCCGGCGGGCGGCGCAGGAGCAATGACAGCTCGCGATAGGCGCGCGCGTGGTGCGTGAGATCGTCGTAGACGATCAGCACGTCCCGGCCCGCCTCCATGAACGACTCGGCGATGCTGGTCGCGGCGTAAGGCGCGATATAGGCCAGTCCCGGCGGGTCGCTGCCCTCGGTGACGACCATGACGGTGTACGCCATCGCCCCCTTTTCCTTCATGCTCGCGACGGCCTTCGCGATCCCGGACGCGCGCTGACCGATCGCGCAGTAGACGCACACGACGTTCTGTCCGCGTTGGTTGAGGATCGCGTCCAGCGCGATCGCGGTCTTGCCCGTCTGCCGGTCGCCGAGGATCAGCTCGCGCTGACCGCGGCCGACGGGAATCAGCGCGTCGATCACCACCAGACCCGTCTGCAGCGGAACCGCGACCGGTCCGCGGTCCATGATCGCCGGCGCGGGCCGCTCGACGGGGAGGCGCCGGGCCGCCTCGAGAGCCGCGCCGCCGTCCAGAGGGCGGCCGAGGGGATCGATCACGCGCCCCAGCAATCCGTCGCCGACCGGCACGTCCATCACCCGCCCGGTGGGCCGGACCTCGTCGCCCGCGTGCAGCAGCTCGTCGTTGCAGAGCAGAACGACGCCGATCTCGTCGGGATCCACGTTGAACGCGATCCCGAGGCGTCCCCCGGGGAATTCGACCAGCTCGTCGTAGCCCACGCTCGGAAGACCCGCGACCTGGACGATGCCGGTCGCGACGCGGGTGATCGCGCCCGCCTCCCGAAGGGTCAGGGCCGCCCGCGACGTCTCCACCGCGCGGCTCACGTCCGCGAATGCGGCGTCGAAGTCCGCGGCGAGGCTCTCGATCGGCGCGCTCATGTGGTCTTCCCCGCGGGCGTCGGCGCCGGCTTCGGGTCCGCCTCGGGTTTGGCCCGCGCCTTCAGAACCGCCGAAGCGGCGTTCTCGACGGTGGAGAGATAGTCCGCGATGCTCCAGCCCACCTTGCCGCCGGTCGTCGACAGCTCGATCCCGCCGATCAAGGCCGGAGCGGACTCGAAGCGGAGCGGAACGTCGGCGGAGAACGTCTCATTGAGCGCCTTCTGCACGCGCGCCCGAGCGTCCGGGGAAAGCTCGAAGGCGCTGCGCACGAGGGCCGGACTCGTCTGCGCCTTGAGCGCATCGCCGAGAGCCTTCTTCGCCGCCGGATCCAACGCGCGCAGACGCTCGGCGAACACGTCGCCCATGCGATCCTCTAAGTCGGCCCCCGCCAGGTCCGCGAGGGCCTTTCGGGCGACGTCGAACACGGCGCCCTGCAGGCGCACCCGGACCTGCTCGTGCAGCGCTCGCTCCTGGTCCTCCGACGCCTTCTGCAGCTTCGCCGAAAGCGCGGCCGCCGCCCGGCGGGCCTCCTCGAGCAGGCGCGCGCCCTCGGCCCTCGCCGCGTCTTGGGCCGCGCGGGTCATGCCGGCGCGGCTCGCGTCGAAATCCGCGTTCTTCTTTTTGAACTCCGCGCTCTCGTTCTCGGCATCCGCTTTCAGCTTCGCCGCGGCCGCGGCGTCTCCCGCGATGCGCTTCTCCCGAGCGTCGATCGCGTCGAGGATCGGCCGATAGAGAAACCGCTTCATCAGCCAGATCAAGATGAGGAAGTTGACCGCCTGCGCCGCGACCGTGAACCAATCGATCAGCATCGGCTTACTTGGCCGCGACCTTGGCGATCGCCTCGTTCCAGAACGGGTTGGCGAAGATCAGGATCATCGAGACCACGAAGCAGTAGATCGCCGTCGACTCGATCATCGCCAGGCCCACGAACAGCGTGCGCGTGATCGTCGCCGAGGCGTCCGGCTGCTGCGCCAGGGACGTCATCGCGGAAGCGACCGCGCGGCCTTCCGCCAGCGCGGGGCCCATCGTCCCGAATCCCGTGGTGAGGCCGGCGACCGCGATGGAGGCCACCGCGACGATCATCGTTTTGTCCATGTTCTCTCCCTGCGTCCGTCCGGCTTGCCGCGGCTAACGCGCCGGCGCGGCTGCGGCCTTCGTCTTGCGCACGCGCGTCGCGGCGGCGATGTAGACGGCCGCCAGTATGCTGAAAATGTAGGCCTGCACCAGGCCGGTCAGAAGGCCGAGCAAGGTCATCAGGATCGGAAAGAAGAAAGGGGTGATGGTGAGCAGGATCGCGACGAGCATCGCCCCGCTCATCATGTTGCCGAACAGGCGGACGGCGAGCGCCAGCGTGCGGGAGAGCTCGCTGATGACGTTGAACGGAAGCATGAGCAAGGTCGGCTTCGTGTAGGTCAGCAAATAGCCGCCGAGCCCCTGCTCCCTCACCCCGAAGAACGGCACCGCCGCGAACACGCACAGCGCGAGCGCGGTCGTCGTCGAGAGCGATCCCGTCGGCGGCGTATAGCCGGGAACGACGGTGGCGAGCGCGGCGCCGCCGACGAAAAGGAACAGCGTGCCGATGAACCCCAGATAACGCCGCGGCGGCTCGAGCCCCACTTCCTTGATTTGCTCTTGGAGTTCGGTCACGATCAGCTCGAGCATGCTCTGCCAGCGCGAGATCGCGGGGCCGCCGGACAGACGGCGCGTGACCAGCCGAGAGCCCCCGGCGAGAACGGCCATCAGCCCCCATGTGTAGACGATCGTGGCGTTGAGCTTCAGCGCCCCGTGCCGCCAGAAGATCAGCTCATCGGGGGTGAGGCGCATCGCGCGACTCCTTGCGCACGGGGATCGGCCGCGGCGACCGGCCGGCGAGCCGCGTGGCGACGAGGCGCGCGACGAGGAAGCCCGCGAGACACGCCGGGAGGCGCTCCGCGTGACCGCGCGCGAGAAAATAGAAGCCCGCCAGCGCCGCGGTCGTCCGCACGAACAGGCTCGCGACGAACAGAAGCGCGCCGTTCGGGGCGTCGAGCGAAGTCCGCACCGTCCACCAAAGCCCCCCGTAGAACAGCGCGCCCAAGACCGCGCCGGCCGCCGCCTGCGCGGCGACGGCGGCGATTTCAATCGTCATCCTTGTCGTCCTCCTCGTCGTCCATCCTTCGATTCTCGCGGGACACCCACTGCCACGCGTTCAGACAGCCGACCGTCAGCCCGAGCCCCATGAGCGTCAAAGTCCACGAATGCGGGCCCGAACGGCGCGCGTCCATCCAGATGCCGAGCGCGGCCCCGCCCAAGGTGGGTGCCACGATCGACCAGCCGACGAGCCCCATCATGTCGAGCCCGAACCACGCGCCGTCGCCGGCGCTCTTGCGCGCCCGGCGCTTGCGCGACGCCTCCTCGGCGACCTCGCGGCCGAGGCCGGCCGGATCTTCGGCGTTCTTGCGCTCTCCCTCGTCATTCATGCTCGAACTCCGTGATGCGGCGAATGAAAGAACTCTCCATCGCCGCCATGACCGTCCTGACTCTCTTCTGGCGCCCGGTCAGCGCCTGGAACTGCCGCTCGACGGCTTCGCGCAGGCGGTCGAGATTCGGGCCGCCGATCGCGTTGCGCACCGACACCGTCACGTCGAAGCCGATCTTGATCAGCAATCCTTCGTCGACCGCCGTGTAGACGTCCCCGCAGGCGCCGACCTCGTAGATGAGTATTCCCGGCGCCAAGGCCGCGACGCAGTCGCGCCGGCGCGGGAGCAGCCCGAACGAGCCGTCGCGCCCTCGCGCGACGATGCGCGCGACGCCGGAGAGGTCGGCGTAAACGCCGTACGGCAGGAGAATCCTAAGATGCATGGGCAGCGCCGGCCTCCGCCCCGGGCGTCGGCTTCGGCTTGAGCTCCGGCTTCCCCGCGGGATTCTTCTTCGCTTCGCCGATCGCGCCGATCATGTACAGCGCGCTCTCCGGATAATCCTTGAACTCGTCGCGCAGAATCCTCTCGCAGCCGTCGAGCGAGTCCTTGAGCGGGACGAATTTGCCCGCGAGGCCGGTGTACTTCTCGGTGGTGAAGAACGGCTGCGTCAGGAAGCGCTCCAGGCGCCGCGCGCGCGCGACCACGTCCCGGTCCTCCGGAGAGAGCTGCTCGAGTCCGAGCATCGCGATGATTCCTTTGAGGTCGTGGTACTGCGCGAGCGTCTTGCGGATCTCCTGGGCCAGCCGATAGTGCTTCTCGCCGATCACCCCGGGAGCGGCCAGCGTCGAGTTCGACTGCAGCAGGTCGATCGCGGGATAGAGTCCCTGGCTCGCCCGCTCGCGCGACAAGACGACGGACGCCGACAGGTGCGAGAACGCGTGCACGGCCGCCGGATCCGTCATATCGTCGGCGGGGACGTACACCGCCTGAATCGAGGTGATGGCGGCGGTCCCCGTGTTCGCGATGCGCTCCTCCAGGCGGGAAAGCTCGGTGCCCATGGTCGGCTGATAGCCGAGTCGCGACGGGATCTGCCCCAGCAGGCCGGAGACCTCCATCCCCGCCTGGATGAAGCGGAAGATGTTGTCGATGAGCAGGAGCACGTCGCGGTGCTCGTCGTCGCGGAAGTACTCGGCCATCGTGAGCGCCGCGTGTCCGACGCGGAAGCGGCTTCCCGGCGGCTCGTTCATCTGTCCGTACACCATGACCATGTCGGGCAGAACGCCCGCCTTCTGCATGTCGCGGTACAGCTCCTCCCCTTCGCGGCACCGCTCGCCGATCCCGCAGAAAATGCTGATCCCGCGCTGCTCGCGGATCATGTTGTGGATCATCTCGCTGAGCAGGACCGTCTTGCCGACGCCCGCGCCGCCGAACAGGCCCGCCTTGCCGCCGCGCTCGAGCGGCATCAGCACGTCGATGATCTTGATGCCGGTCTCGAACACCTCGGAGGTGGTCGCGCGCCGCGCGAGGTCCGGCGGCGGCCCGTGAATCGTGCGCCAGACGACGTCCTTCGGGGCCGGCTTGCGGTCGATCGCGGCGCCGAAGACGTCGAACATGCGCGAGAGCGTCTGCGGGCCGACCGGCGCCTTGAGCGGTCCGCCCGTGTCTTCGACCGGCGCGCCGCGCGCGAGCCCCTCCGTGGTCGTCAGCGCGATCGCGCGCACGCGCCGAGGGTCCAACTGGAACTCCACCTCCATCGAGATCGCTCCGCCCTTCGCGCGCAGCAGGGAATTGATCGGCGGCAGCCGGCCCTCGAAGCGCGCGTCCACCACGCCGCCGCGCACCGCGACCACCGTGCCGACGTTCTTGGCGGCGCTCATCGTTCTTCCTGCGCCGCGTCGTATTCTCCGCGCCGCGCCGCGCGATTGCAGCGCGCGCGGTGCAGGAGCGCGCTCTGGGCCGCCGCGACGTTGGCGCGCTCCCCGCGCCAAATCTCCAACGCGGGAGTCTGCAGCGCGCGCGCGAACGAGAACGAGAGCGGCCATGGGGCGCGAGCGCCCGATCGGACGTTGAGCGCGTTCAGTCGCGCCGACGCAAGCGCTCCGGACTGCCCGCCCGAGAGGAACACCACGCCGGCGACGGCGGCCGGCACGGCGCGCAGAAGGCACGCGGCCGTCGCGTCGGCCGCCTCCTCGGCGGAGGGCTGCCGCGGGCAGTCCAATCCCCGCAGCACCATGTTGACCTTGAGGATCATTCCCTCGAGCGCGACGCCCTGGGTGTAGTATTGATCGAAGAGCGTCCAAAGAATTTCCTCGGTCGCCTCGCCGCACGCCTCGAGCCCGTGGGCGCCCTCCATCAGGAGTTCCGGCTCGGCGATCGGCACCAGTCCGGCCTCCTGGCATAAGGCTCCGTAGCGCGCGAGCGCGTTTGCGTTCGCCTCCAGGCACGCGCAGCTGGGCATCTCCGGACCCAGGGAGAAGACGGCGCGCCACTTCGCGAAGCGCGCGCCGCGCCGGCGGTAGTCCTCCAGGCGGCCGCGCAAGCCGTCCAAGCCCTCGGTCACCCGCTCTCCGCCGCGGCCGGCCAGGCTCTTGGCGCCGAGATCCACCTTGATGCCGGGCACGATCCCGGCCGCGACGAGGACGTCCGTGAAAAGGATTCCGCCGTCGGTGCGCTGTCGGATCGTCTCGTCGTAAAGGATCGCCCCGCCGATGAATTCCCCGAGGCCGGGCGTCGTCACCAGCAGTTCCCGATACTGGCGGCGCAGCTCCTCCGTCCGGGCGATGCCCGCCGCGGCGAAGCGCTTGTCGCACGTGCCGGTGCTTTCATCCATCGCGAGCAATCCCCGGCCGTCGCGGAGCATGCCCGCGACGGCGCCGTTCAGCGTCGATGCGTTCACTCCTCACCTCCGCAGTTCATGCCGAATCTCCTTGAGCTCGCGCCGCTTCTTCGACGTCGGCTCGGGGTAGGCCATCTTCAGGCTCTCCAGCGCGTCGATCACGATGCGCGACACGATGAGGCGGGCGTTGCGCTTGTCGTCCGCGGGCACGACGTACCAGGGCGAGCGCGCCGTGCTCGTCGCGCGCAGGCAGTCCTCGAAGGCCTGCGCGTAGCGCTCCCAGTATTTGCGCTCGTGGATGTCCGCGAGGCTGAACTTCCAATTCTTGTCCGGATCCTCGATGCGCGCCAAAAAGCGCCGGCGCTGCTCTTCTTTCGACAGATGAAGAAAAAACTTCACGATGCGCGTGCCGCCGCGGTGCAGATGCTCCTCCAGATCCGTGATCGACCGGTAACGCTCCTTCCAGACCTTCTTGAGGTCCCGCAGCTCGTCGCCGAGGCCTTGCGCGCGCAGCAGCTCCGGGTGCACGCGCACGACGAGCACTTCCTCGTAGTAGGAACGATTGAAGATGCCGATGCGTCCGCGCTCGGGAAGTCGGCGCGAGGTCCGCCAAAGAAAGTCGTGCTCGAGCTCCTCGGCCGTGGGCTGCTTGAAGCCGTACACCTCGCAGCCGGCCGGATTGACTCCCGACATCACGTGGCGGATCGCGCCGTCCTTTCCCGACGCGTCGATGCCCTGGAAAATCAGCAGAAGCGCGTGCCGGTTGGTCGCGAGATGAACTTTTTGAAGAGCGGCGAGCGTCGCGACGTGCTTTTTGAGGAGCTTTCGGTAGCTCTTCTTCGAATCGCACAGCGGCGGTCCGCCGGTCTCCCGGTCGGCCAGCCGGAGCTTCTCCGCGGGCCGCACGCGATAATCGCTCGGTTTTATGCGCACGGCGCCGCCGAGTTCGGCCCGGCATCGAGACGCTTGCGCGCAGCCGCGGGGGGCTTACCTTTGACCGTTCGCATATCGAACGTCTCCTCGCGGCGCGATTCGGGCGGCCTCGGCCGGGCGGCGCGAGGCCGACGTCGGCCACTTCCAATCGCGGATTTCCGGCATGTCCTCGCCGTGCTCGTCGATGTAAATCTTGTGCTCGATCAGCTTGTCCTTCATGGCCTGCTTCAGATAGGCGCCCTTTCCGCCCAGCTGCGGCAGACGGTCGACGACGTCGATCACCAGGTGATAGCGGTCGAGGTCGTTCTGCACGCGCATGTCGAACGCGGTCGTGATCGTGCCTTCCTCTTTGTAGCCGCGCACGTGGATATTTCGGTTGGTGCGGCGATAAGTCAGGCGGTGCACGAGCCACGGATAGCCGTGAAAGGCGAACACGATGTGCTTGTCCGTCGTGAACAGCGAGTCGTAGTCCTTGTCGCTCAGGCCGTGCGGATGCTCGGTGCTGGGCTGGAGCTTCATCAGATCGACCACGTTGATCACGCGGAGCTTCAGCTCCGGCAGGTGCTCGCGCAGGATCGACACCGCGGCCAGGACCTCGAGCGTCGGCGTGTCCCCGCAGCAGGCCATGACCACGTCCGTGTCTCCGTCCTGGTCGTTGCTCGCCCAGCGCCAGATGCCGAGTCCCTCGGTGCAGTGCACGATCGCCTCCCGCATCGTCAGCCATTGCGGAAGAGCGTGCTTGCCGGCGACGACGACGTTCACGTAGTTCCGGCTGCGCAGGCAATGGTCGAACGTCGAGAGCAGGCAGTTCGCGTCCGGAGGCAGATAGACGCGCACGATCTCGGCCTTCTTGTTGATCACATGATCGAGAAAGCCCGGGTCCTGGTGCGTGAAGCCGTTGTGATCCTGCTGCCACACGTGCGAGGCGAGAAGGTAGTTCAGCGAGGCGATCTCGCGCCGCCACGGAAGCTCGCGGCAGACTTTGAGCCACTTCGCGTGCTGGCTGAACATGGAGTCGACGATGCGGATGAAGGCCTCGTAGCTGTTGAAGAGGCCGTGGCGGCCGGTCAGCAGGTAGCCCTCGAGCCAGCCCTCGCACTGGTGCTCGCTGAGCATCGAATCGAGCACGCGGCCCGCGGGCGCGAGGAACTCGTCGCCCTCCGCTTCGCGCGCGTCCCACTGCCGGTTCGTCGCCTCGAAGACCGCGCCCAGCAGGTTCGAAAGCGTCTCGTCCGGGCCGAACACGCGGAAGTTCCGCCGCTCCTGATTGAGCAGGACCACGTCGCGCAGGAACCGGCCCAGAATCAGCGTGTCCATCGCGTCGACGGCGCCCGGCGCGGGAACCTCCACCGCGTGCGCGCGGAAGTCCGGCATGCAGAGGTCCTGCATGAGCTTGCCGCCGTTCGCGTGGGGATTGGCGCCCATGCGCCGATCGCCCTTCGGCGCCAGTTCGGCCAATTCGGCCCGCAGGCGCCCCTTCGCGTCGAACAGCTCCTCCGCTTTATAGCTCTTCATCCAGTTCTCGAGGAGACGGAGGTGATCCGAATGCAAGGAGTCGACGAGGAGCGGCACCTGATGGGCGCGGAAAGTCCCTTCGACCGGAAGGCCGTCGACGACCTTCGGCCCCGTCCAGCCTTTCGGCGATCTCAAGACGATCATCGGCCAGCGCGCGCGCGCGGCGTCGTTCCCGGACCGGGCTTTTTCTTGAACCGCGCGAATGCTTTCGACGGCCTCTTCCACGGCGCCGGCCATGAGCTGGTGCATCTTCTCGGGCTCGTCGCCCTCGACGAAGAGCGGCGTCCAGCCGCAGCCGCGCAGGAACTGCTCGAGCTCGTCGCGCTCGACGCGCGCCAGCACCGTCGGATTGCTGATCTTGTAGCCGTTCAAATGCAGAATCGGCAGAACCGCCCCGTCCGTGATCGGATTGAGGAACTTATTCGACTGCCACGCGGTCGCGAGCGGCCCCGTCTCCGCCTCGCCGTCGCCGACCACGCAGGCGACGATCAGGCCCGGGTTGTCGAACGCCGCGCCGAACGCGTGGCTCAGAGAGTAGCCGAGCTCTCCGCCCTCGTGGATGGACCCCGGCGTCGTCGGAGCGACGTGGCTGGAGATGCCCCCGGGAAAGGAGAACTGCTTGAACAACTTCCTCAACCCGGCTTCGTCCTGCGTGACGTCCGGATACACGTCGGTCCAAGTCCCTTCGAGATAGACGTTGCCGACGATCGCCGGGCCGCCGTGCCCCGGACCCGCGACGTAGAACATGTCGAGGTCGTACTTCTTGATCGCGCGGTTCAGGTGCGCGTAGATGAAGTTCTGCCCCGGCGTCGTGCCCCAGTGACCGACGACCAGCGGCTTCACGTCCGACATTTTGAGCGGGGTTTTTAAAAGCGGATTCTCTTGGAGATATATCTGGCCGACGGACAGATAGTTCGCGGCGCGCCAATAGGCGTTCGTCTTGCGCAGCTCTTCGGGCGAGAGAACGTTGGTTTTCATGGGCGGGACTCCTTTTCCATCCGCGACTTTTCTCGAACCACGCTGCCTCGCGGCCGCGAAGCCCGAGAGGAGTCCCGCCCGACCGCGGCGACGCTTACGGCGCCGCGGGATCGTTCGTGTCGACCTTGATCGAGTCGCCGGTCACGACGAGCTCGACGCGTCGATTGCTCTGCCGGCCCGAGGCCGTGTCGTTGGACGCGACCGGCTTCGTGCTGCCGTAGCCGCGCGAGACGATGGAGTCCGCCGGAACGCCCTGGCTGACCAGATAGTCGCGCGCGCCTTCCGCGCGCTTTTCCGACAGCGCCCGGTTGAAGTCGGCGCCGCCGGTGTTGTCGGTGTGCCCTTCCACGGCGAGCTTGAGGTCCGGATGCGCGAGAAGGATTCCGGAGATCTTCGCGAGCTTCTCGCGCGCCGCCGGCTGCAGGTCCGACTTCCCCGTGGCGAAGAGGACGCCGGACATGTTCACGATCAGGCCCCGCGCGGTGTCTCGCGTCTCCAAGATCGCGCCGAACTGCTGAAGCAGCTGCGCCCGCAATGCGGCTTTGTCTCGATCCGCGGCCTGGACCTGTCCGACCGCGGCGTCGCGCTCGGACGTCGCGACGCCGGCGGCGGCGGCGGACGTCGCCGCGGCCGCTTCGGCGGCCGTGCGCCCGGCGTTGGCTCTATCCGCGGCCTGCGTCGCCGCCGCGCCGGCGGTTTCCGCCGCCGTGCGTCCCGCGTCGGCCTGACCCTGGGCGAGCTGAGCCTGCGCCGCCGCGGTCTCCGCATGCGCCTGACCCAGAGCGGCCGTCGACGCGGCGCCGTTGGCCGCGGTCAGCTGATCCGCCGAGCGCTGCCGCTCGACGGCCAGTGCGGCGGCCTCGGCGCTCTGAACCGACGCCGATCGCGCTTCCTCGCCTCGTTCCACCGCCTGGCGCGCATCGGAGAGGCGCTCATCGAGGCCGGCGTCTTTCGACTCCGACCGCGCGAGCAGCTGCTCCGCGCGGCGGAGCGTTTCGGCCGCGTAGGTCTCGGCCCCGGCGGCCTTGGCGATGCGCACGGCGTTGCGCGCCTCGTAGACCAGCAGCGGAACGTGCTCGTCCATCACCATGCCGAGGTCCCCGGGAGCGATGTTCATTCGGTACTGACCCCTCTGGAGCAGGTCGTACTTGGCGTCGATGGTTTCGAGCTTTCCTTTGGTATTTTTCCGAATCGCGTTCTCCAAGACCACCGCGTTGCTGGGGAGCGACACGGCGAAGTAAGGTTCGGCCGTCACGATGAGACCGAACGCCTGCAGAGGCTCCGTCGCCTCCAGCTCGCTGCGGCCGTGCTTCACGCTGAGTTCGCCCAGGTTGGTCGCGCGGCCTTCGGGCGAGATCGCCCAGAGGACGTAGGTCAGGAACTCCGGGCCGAACTGCGTGGCGACGGGAAGACCCTCGAAGGTCGCGTCGATCTCGGTCGCGCCGGCTTTGCTGTTGATCTTCGCGCTTCCGCTCGCGGAGGCGAGAAGCTCCGTTCCCTTGAAATCGATCTTCGTCGACCACCACGACTCGCGATAATCGATCGCCTGAGCCGAGGCCTGAACGACGGTGACTTTATAGAAAGGAGCGGTCGCGGACGCCGACGGGGCTGAGGCCTCGTCCGTCGAGACCGACGCCGACTGCGCGCACCTCGGCTCGAGGACGGACAAGAGGGTCAAGACGGCGAAAGCGCTGATCAATTTCATGCGGTGGTCTCCTTGGAACGTCGCCCGCCAATTCTAATCCCGTTGGGCGCGTTCGCCCATTGAGGCCGAGTGACTCTTTCTTGTCGCCTCTGTATGCATGGAGGAAGAAGACGGCGCCGCCGCGGAGCCCGAATCGGTCTCGGACTCCGCGAGGGCACGCACCGGGCCTAACGCGAGCGCGCGGGCTCGACCTTCTCTTCCAGCCAGTAACCGGGACGCTCGTAATGTCCGTAGAGCCGCGTCTCGAAGTCGCGCGTCACCAAGGTCTCCGCCGTGTACTCCGGAGATTTCTTGATCGCCGCGCGCGTGAGATTGGCGAACACCTTCGACTCGCCCCAACTGACCCGCTCGACCCACTGCGGCGAGATCAGCACCTTCTTACCCGGCCACCAATTGAGCGTGTCGACGACGAGGTAGCGGATCGCCCACGTCTCGTCGTCGAAGACGACGTCCGCCACGTGGCCGATTTCGCCGTCCTTCGCCTGAATGTGATAGCCCGCCACTTCGTGCGCGCTGCGCAGATGCGGATCCCATTCGCGATTCTCCCGCGGCAGGTCCTTCCACTCGGCGCGCTCGCGCACGACCCGCGGATAGGCGCCCCACATGTACGGGCCTTTCCAGTACGTCGGATAGCCGTAGTACCCGTAGTAGGACTCCTGGAACTGCCGCGACACCGGCTTGTCCGAGTCCAACGAGGGGCTGTCCGCGATCTGTTTCTTCGTCAGGTCCACGGCGACTTCTCCTCTCTGCGCGTTCACGTCTGCGAGCGCGTAGGGCGCGATCAGCACCTGGCGGCCCGGCAGCCAGCCCCCCGTGTCCGCGACGAGGTACCGGATCGCCCAGTATTGGTCGTCGAAGTAGAAGTCCTTCACCGTCCCGATGTTCCCGTCGCGGGCGGCCAACGCGCTGCCCTTCACGGATTTGGCTGAGTTGAGCATGGTTTGACTCCTTTGCGGCTTTCATTGGCCCGCCCCGGCGGGGTCTTCACGTTGCGCGCGTTCCCTCGGTCAGCCCGAAGGACGCCGCTTGATTTCGCGTCGACGCCAGATCCGTGTGCGCGAATCCGCGCACACCGAGCTTCGCGGCGACGCGCACGAACATCTCCGTATCGTCGATGAACAGCGCGCGGCGCGCGTCGGCCTGCGCCACGTCGAGCGCGACGCGGAAGATTTCCGGGTCGGGCTTGCGCGCGCCCACGAAGCAGGACGACACGAAGACGTCGACGAAGCCGTCCAGACCGAACTCTCGGATGCGATGCGCGTTCAGCGCGCGCGACTCGTTGCTGACGACGACGACCTTCAACGCGTGGCGCGCCTTCAATGCGCGCACGAAGTCGATCATGCCGGGAAGACTCCGCGACTGCGCGAACATGAAGCGCCGGAACTCCGCCCGGCTGAAAAGCCGCGGGCGCTGGAACACGACGGCATCCAAGTATTCTTCGAGCGTCATTCTGCCCCGCTCGTGCAGCTCGAAGACGAGCCGATGACGCGCGTCGAACCCGTCCCAGTCCAGACCGAACTTTCGGGCCGCGCGTCGTCGCGAGACATGATCCCAACCGTTGCTGAGCAGAACGCCGCCGACGTCGACCAGCAAAGTCGTGATCCCGGGAGCGGGGCTCATCGGGCCGCCTCGCGGGGCGCGCGCGCCGCCGTCCTCGCCGCCGGCTCGAGAGCGCGGTCGACGAGCGCCTGCGCCTCTTCGAGAATCCGCCGCAGGTGCTCCGGACCGCGAAAGCTCTCCGCGTAGATCTTGTAGATGCTCTCGGTGCCCGAAGGCCGCGCCGCGAACCAGCCGTTCGCGGCGACGACCTTCAGGCCGCCGAGCGGCGCCCCGTTGCCCGGAGCGCGCGTCAGGACGCTCGCGATCTTTTCGCCGGCGAGCTGCGGACTTTTCACGTCCGCCGCGGTCAGCGTCGCGAAAGCCGCCTTCTGCGCGGGAGTCGCCGGAGCGTCGACGCGGCCGTACGCGGACTCGCCGAGCTCCTGCGTGATCTCGCCGTAGAGCTCTCCGGGATCGCGGCCGAGCCGCGCCTTCATTTCCGCGGCCAGCAGAGCGGCGGCGATCCCGTCCTTGTCGGTCGTCCACACCGCGCCGCCGCGCCGAAGGAAGGTCGCTCCGGCGCTCTCCTCCGCGCCGAAGCCGAGCGAGCCGTCGGCCAGACCCTCCGAAAACCATTTGAAGCCGACCGGAGTCTCGTAAAGCCTTCGCCCGAGCTTCGCGGCGACGCGGTCGATCATCGCGCTGCTGACCGCCGTCTTGCCGACGGCCGCGTCCCGGCGCCAATCCGGCCGGTGCTGAAAAAGGTAAGACGCCGCGACGCTCAGATAACGGTTCGGCTCCAGGAGTCCCGCGGTCGGCGTGACCACGCCGTGGCGGTCGTGGTCGGTGTCGCACGCCAAAGTGATCTCGTGGCGGTCCTTGATGTCCGTGACCCGGCGCATCGCGTAAGGCGAGGACGGATCCATGCGGATCCGGCCGTCCCAGTCGACCGTCATGAACCGGAACGTCGGATCGACCGCGTCGTTGACCACGGCGAGGCTCAGCCCGTAGCGCTCGGCGATCCTTCCCCAATAATGCACGCCGGCGCCGCCGAGAGGATCGACGCCGATGTTGATCTTCGCCGCGCGGATCGCGTCCACGTCGATGACGGACTTCAGATCGGCGACGTAGGCCTCGAGAAAGTCGTGGCGCCGCGTCGTCGGCGCGCGGAGCGCGCGCTCGAGCGGCAGGCGCTTCACGCCGCGCAGACCGTCCTCCAAGAGCTCGTTGGCCTTGGCCTCGATCCAATCGGTGACCTCGTTCGGCGCCGGCCCCCCGTTCGGAGGGTTGTACTTGAAGCCCCCGTCGCGCGGGGGATTGTGCGACGGGGTGACGACGATGCCGTCGGCCAGGCCGCTGCGGCGCGTTCGGTTGTCGGCGAGGATCGCGTGCGAGACGGCCGGAGTCGGCACGAATTCGTCGCCCGCCGAAATTCGGACCTCGACGCCGTTCGCGGCCAGCACTTCGAGCGCGCTCGCGCGGGCCGGCGCCGACAAGGCGTGCGTGTCGGCGCCGAGATAGAGCGGGCCGTCGATGCGTCGGCTCGCGCGAGAGAGGCAGATCGCCTGCGCGACGGCGAGGATGTGGCGTTCGTTGAAGGACTTGTCGAGCGAGCATCCGCGGTGCCCGGAGGTCCCGAACGCGACGCGCTGGGCGGGCACGGAGGGATCGGGCTCCTCGGTGTAGTAGGCCTCGACGAGCGCCGGAAGGTCGACGAGCATCCAGTCCTGCGCCGTCTTTCCCGCGTACTCGCTGATCTTCATCGCTGCCTCCCGTCCGACGCCGCGTTCTCGAACTGCGACGAGTGCGGCGCTACTCCTCGGGCTCGGTCGCCTCAAGGGCCGCGAGCTGATCGTTTTGCCGCTCGCCTTCGCCTTCCTGATTCATCGGGCCCAGGCCGCCGGCCGCGCCCGTCGGATTGTCGATGTCCGCAACGGGATCCGCGTCGGGCTGGCCCGTCTCCATCGGCGTGAACGTGTCGTCCTCGTCCTCCGCCTTCTTCCCGACGGCCCGCGCACGCTTCGCTTTCGGCTTGGATTTCATTCTCATGGAAGTCTCCTCGCGTCCGCCGCGCCTCGCGTCTATTTCTTGCGGCCGCGCTCGCCGCCGCACCGCCCCGCGCCCGAACCACAGTGAGTTTGCAGGGTGTTCTCCTCTGAGCCGTGCGCATGAGTGCGGCCGCGGGAGCTCTCCGGTTCACGTTAACATGCCCCGCGGCTCCTCTCAATGGAGGAGTTGTCTCAATCCGATGTCGGCATTAAGTCTCGACGCGGCCGGCGCACCGCAAGACGTCGACAAAACGTTGACGCGCCCGCCATGGTTCCCGTTCCATTTTTGAAGGACAATGCGGGCGACGGTCCCGCAAGGAGATCCGATGAACTGCGAAAGCGACGGCGACGACCTGGGCGACGCGAGCGACGGCGGCGGCAAGAGCAAGAAAAGTCTCCTGAAAACAAAAGACGCGCGCGTCCGAGCTCGGACGATTCCGCAAAAGCAGGACGAGCAGGACGCCGTCGGCACTCCGGACCGAAAGCCTTTCTCACTGCCCTATCGTCGCTCCCCCGCGAGCGCGATCGGTGCGTCCTCGCGGGGGCCGGGTCATCTCAAGCGGAAGGGCAAGAACCACCGCTGAGAACGCGGCCGCAAGCCCGCTTCAAGGCGGCGGCATCGGCGGCGGACCCGACGCATCGGGCGGATCCGGCGGCGCCGGATAGACGACGACGGGCCGCGGATAATACTCCCGGTAGCGGTAGTACGTGACCGGAGGCGACGGAAGGCGATTGCCCTTCGAGGTCATGCACTGCTCGTAGCCGATGTCGTAGCGGCGCTGAGCCTCGCGCTCGGATGGCGCCGCGTTGCTCGACCCCACCGCCGAGCCCACGATCAGGCCCCAGAGGGCGCCGACCACGATCCCGCCGGGACGGCCTCCGCTCAGCACCGCGCCGGTCGCGGCGCCGGCGCCGAGGCCGACGCCGGCGCCCTCGGCCACGCTCGTCGCGCCGGCTTTTCCCGGATCGGTCCCCACGCCGTGCTCCGCGTAGTCGCGGCAGGAGCGGTCGTCGCGCTGGAATTGTTCGAAGCTCTTCCCGGGACCGGGCATCACCGCGACGTCGGGCCCCGTCGGCAGCGACGCGCAGCCGGCCCACAAGGCCGCCGCGCACAGCAGAGACAGGCTATTCCTCATGAGGTCAGTATAGGCGCGACGCCGGACGGGAGGCCATGGCGCCGATGTCAGCGTTTTGGAGACGAATTGAGACGGGGATCGGCGTCGGCCGCTCCGGGCTTCAATAAACGGACGTCTCTTCGTTGCGGCGCCTCCATGGCGCGGCCGCGGCCCAAGACCTAACCTGAAGTCGCATGACCGCCTCGGACGCCGTCCCGCCGCAAAGGAGAACAGCCTATGACGATCAAGCACTCGAAGCGCCCCACGTCGGACGCGCCGGTTTGGTTCATCACCGGCTGCTCGACCGGCTTCGGCCGGGAGATGGCCGTTCAGGCTCTCGCCCGCGGCTTTCGCACGGTCGTCACCGCCCGTCGGCCCGACGAGGTCCTGGGCATCGCCGACCGGGGCGAGTCCCTCGTTCTGGAGCTCGACGTCACGCGGCAGGAACAGGTCGACGCGGCCGTGGCTGCGGCGCAAAGGACGTTCGGCGGCATCGACGTTCTGGTCAACAACGCCGGCATCGGCTATTTCGGCGCCGTGGAGGAGAGCGACGAGCAGGCCGTGCGGCGCATGTTCGAGGTCAACTTCTTCGGCGTGAGCCGCATGATCCGCGCGGCGCTTCCAGGCATGCGTCGGCGCCGCACGGGCGTGATCGTCAACTTTTCCTCGCTCGCGGGCCTCGTCTCGTTCCCGTCGGTCGGCTACTACAGCGCGACGAAGTTCGCCGTCGAGGGGCTCTCCGAGGCTCTCGCGCAGGAGGTGGCGCCGCTCGGCATCAAGGTGATGGTCGTCGAGCCGAGCGGGTTCCGCACCGACTGGGCCGGACGCTCGGCCGAAGAGACCAAGGCCCCGATCGACGCCTACGCGGGCACCGCGGACGCCTGGCGCCTGCGCGCGCGCGAGAACTCCGGCCGTCAGCCCGGCGATCCCGCGCGCGCGGCGCGGGCCGTCCTCCAGGTCGTCGGTTCGGCGCATATTCCGCCGCATCTCCTGCTCGGCAACAACGCCTTCGAGGCCGCGACCGCCAAGCTCGCGGCGCAGAGCAAGGTGTTCAAGGCCTACGAGAAAATTTCCCGCGCGGCGGACTTCCCGGAAGACGCGCGCCTGGCCGCCGCCGGCGCGACGCGCGGGCATCGCCGCCGGAGCGCGCATTAGAGCGGGGCCGCGATGAAGGCCATGGTCCTGACGCGCCTGAAGACCCCGCTCGAATGGACCGAGCGCGCCGACCCGCAGCCGGGCCCGGGAGAGGTCCGCGTGAAGGTGGCCGCGTGCGGCGTCTGCCGCACCGACCTGCACGTGATGGACGGCGAACTGCCCGATCCGCGGGTCCCGATCATCCCGGGCCACGAGATCGTGGGCCGCGTCGACAGGCTCGGCTCCGGAGTGGCGTCTCCGGCGCTCGGCGAGCGCGTCGGGGTTGCTTGGCTCGGCCGCGCCTGCGGCGAGTGCGTCTACTGCCTGAGCCGACGCGAGAATCTCTGCGACCATCCGCTGTTCACCGGCTACACGCGCGACGGCGGCTTCGCGACGGCGACGATCGTCGACGCGCGCTTCGCGTTCCCGCTCGGCGAGAAAGGAGGCGACGCCGAACTCGCTCCTCTGCTTTGCGCCGGCCTGATCGGCTGGCGCGCGCTGACGATCGCGGGCGCGGGAAAGACGCTGGGCCTCTACGGCTTCGGAGACGCCGCGCATCTCCTGGTCCAGGTCGCCCGCTTCCAGACCCGCACGGTCTTCGCGTTCACGCGTCCCGGAGACGAGCAGACCCAAGCCTTCGCGCGCGGCCTCGGCGCGGCGTGGGCCGGCGGCTCCGACCAGGCGCCGCCGCAGCCGCTCGACGCCGCGATCATCTTCGCGCCGGTCGGCGAGCTGGTGCCCTTGGCGCTCAAGGCGGTGCGCAAGGGCGGCCGCGTCGTCTGCGCGGGTATCCACATGAGCGACATTCCGTCCTTCCCGTATCGCCTGCTCTGGGAGGAGCGCCGGCTCGCGTCCGTGGCCAACCTGACGCGCCAGGACGGACTCGAATATCTCCGGCTGGCGTCCGAAATCGGCGTCGCCGCGAAAATCGCGCGCTATCCGCTGGAGGACGCGAACGCGGCGCTCGGCGACCTGCGCGCCGGCCGCGTGCGCGGCGCCGCGGTGCTGATTCCCTGACACCCACGACGCCTGGAGGAGACGCTGAAGACCATCGAACTCGCGCCGACCGCAGCCCGGCGCGCATCGATTAGGCGCGGACAAGGAGACATTATGAACATACTCACGCTGGCGTTCGTGGGACTGGTCGCGGGCTGGCTCGCGGGCCAGGTCATGAAGGGAGGAGGCTACGGAATCCTCGCCGACGTCGCCCTCGGCGTCCTCGGCGGCGTCGTCGGCGGCTGGCTCCTGCGCGCGTCGGTCGTCTGGCCGGGCGGAGGGATCCTCGCGGCGATCGCCGTCTCGGCCGTGGGCGCCGTGGTTCTCGTGGGGCTCGCGCGGCTGATCAAATCGATCTAGCCCGAGCGCCGGCCGCCGCGGACGGGGACGCTTCCCTCCTTCCGCGGCGGCCTCGCCGCCTCAGCGCGTGCCGACGTGCTCCAAGTGAATCTCGTCCCAATAGCCGGGCCGCTGATAGTGCCGATAGAGCAGGCTCTCGTAGTCCCGGTTCAGAGTCGCCGCTCCGGTGAACACCGGCGACTTCTCGATCTCCGCGCGGGTCAGGCTCACGAAGAACTTGGACTCGCCCCAGCTCACGCGCTCGATCCATTGCGGAGAGACCAGCACGCGGCGGCCCGGCCACCAGTTGCGCGTGTCGACGAGCAGGTAGCGGATCGCCCAGAGCTCGTCCTCGATGACGAAGTCCTCGACGTGGCCGAGTTCGCCGTCGGCGGCCTGCAGGCGGTAGCCGGCCGTCTCGCGCGAGCTGCGCAGATGCGGATTCCACTGCTTGCCGTCGCGCGGGTTCTCGCGCCACTTCGTGCGGTCGCGCTCCAGATCCGGAGTCGGGCCCCACATGAACGGGCCGCCCCAATAGGTCGGATAGCCGTAGTAGCCGTAATAAGATTCCTCGAACTGGCGCGAGACCGGCTTGTCCTCGTCGAGGGACGGGCTGGACTTGATCTGCTCGCGCGTCAGGTCGACGGTCAATTCCCGCCGCTCGCGGTTCACCGTGCCCAGTGAGTGCGGCGAAAGCAGAACCTGCCGGCCCGGCAGCCACCCGCCCGTGTCGGCGACCAGATAGCGCAGCGCCCAATATTGGTCGTCGAAATAAAACTCCTTCGCCGTCCCGATGTTCCCGTCTCGGGCCGCCAGCGCGCAGCCCTTGATGTCTTTGGCCATGTTCAACATGTTCGACTCCCTCGCGTCCCCTGGATCTCACCCTGACCGTAGCATCCGCCCCCGCGGCGGTCCATGGAGGTCCTGTCACGTTCTCTTGCCGGCGGCCGGCGCAGGACGGTCATAATTTCCTTAAAAAAGAGTGACGCGGCGGGCGCCCGCGCGACTGCTACAGTCTCCGTCGGCCGACCCTCCATGCCGACGACCCTTCTGCGCCGCCTCCGCTCCCCCTCGGGCCATCAGCTCGCGCTCATTCTCGACACCGTGCGGGCGATGATCTGGTTCAAGGACGGGAAGAACCGCATCCTGCGCTGCAACCGTGCGGCGGCCGAATGGCTCGGAACGACTCCGGACCGCGTCGAAGGCCGCAAGGTCGACGAGCTCTTCCCTCCGGCCTGCGCGCGCGCCTATCACGCCCACGACGTGTCGGTCATCGCGTCCGGCCGCGCGAAGATCGGCGAGCTCGAACGCATCCGCATCCGCGGCGCCATGCGCTGGGTTCAGCGCGACACGCTCCCCTACCGCGACGCGCTCGGCGCGATCGTCGGGGTGGTCATCATCGCCGTGGACGTGACGGCGCTCAAGCGCGCCGAGAGCGTGGCGGCGGCCAAGGAGCGCGCGGAGCGGGAGTTCCTGGCGAACGTCTCTCACGAGTTCCGCACGCCGGTCTCCGCGATCAAGGGCTTCACGCAGACCCTGCGGCGCGGCGCCTGGCGCAACGAGTCCGACCGCGAGCGCTTCTTGCGCATCATCGAATCGAACGCCGACCGTCTCGACGCGCTCGTCGGGGACCTCATCACTTTGTCGACGCTCGAGGGCGCGCCGCGCGCGCGGCACGACGCCGTCGAGCTCGCCCCCTTGGCCGCCGAATGCGCGCGCCGGATCCTGCCCCGGGCGCGGCGCCGGCGGATCGCGCTGGCGGTGTCGGTGCCGCGCGGCCTGCGGGCCGGGATCGAGCCGGCGCACCTGACTCAGGCGCTCGAGCACCTGCTCGACAACGCGGTCAAGTTCACGCCGCCCGGCGGGGCCGTCCGCGTGCTCGCGCGCCGCCGGAAGCGCCGCGCGGAGATCTGGATCGAGGACAACGGCATCGGCATCCCGCGCGCCGAACTGCCGCGGGTGTTCGAGAGATTTTTCCGCGTCGCGAAGGGCGCCGCGCCCGGAAGCCCCGGTCTCGGCCTGCACCTCGTCAAGCGGCTGGCCGAGTCATACGGGGGTCGAGTGCGGGTCGAAAGCCGCCTCGCGCGCGGTTCCCGCTTCTGCCTCGCCCTCCCGGCCGCCGCCCTCACTTCTCGAAGACTCCGCGATCCTTGACCGGCGTCCAATTCGCGTCGGGGTCGTACACCGTCAGCGCGGCCGCCGCCGTCTGCGTGTCCTCTCCGAAATTGCGCTGGGCGACGACGCCGTCGCGCGCCGCGAGGAAGGTCATGACGCCCGACTTTCCCCAATGCTCGGGATACGCGAGAACCGCGTAGCCTCCGTCCGGACTGTTCGTCGCGAAGTCCATGCGTCCCCCGGGCGCCGCGTCGCTCTGCCGGTCCAGGCGCCGGAAGACGTAGCCGTGGAAAAGCTTGGGCAGCTCGAGGACGCGGCCGGCGCTGCGCGCGTCGACGTAGGCGCGCAGGAAGCCGATCGCGTTGAGCTCGTCCTTGCCGATGTGGCGGTTGATGATCTCCTCCTTGCCCGCCGCCGTGTCGAAGCGCCACGCGGAATGCTCCTGGACCAGCGGGATCGGGAACGGCCACTTGTTGGCGCCGATCTCCAGGATCACGTTCCCGTCCCGCTCGGAGACGGACTCGGCGCGCTCCTGGATGGCCGCGGCGAACTTCGCGGAGTTCGCCTTGTCCTGCTTGTCGTCCCCGGTCAGGATGTCTTTGATCTCCGGACCGAAGATCTCCTTCAAAGCCGCCTTGTCGTGAACCTTGACCGCCGCCAGCAGGGCCGCGACGGCGTCGGCCGGCGTCGCGAAGGTCTTTTGACCGGACGGCGCCGCGGCGTCGGCGCGCGCCGCGATCGGTCTCGCGGCGACCGCCGCGAGCAGCATCGCCGCCGCGGCTCCGGAGCGAGTTCTCCTGATCATCGTCTTCCTCCTCCCCCGCCCGCATGACCGCCGCCGTGTCCGCCGCCGTGCCCGCCGTCGCCGCGACTCGCCGCTCCGCGGCCGGCGTAGTCGCGCGCGCCCCCGCCGTCGCCGTAGCCGCCGAACCAGAACAGGTCGGGCTCCGCGACGACGACCGGCCCCCCGTCGCCCTGCACGTAGCCGAAGCACCCCGCGAGCGGCAGGCCGAGCGCGGCCCAGGACAGCGCGATTGCGGCGGCGCATCCCGCGGCCAAGATCTTCGTTCCTTTCATAGAGACCCCCGAAAAGCCTTCAGCGCGTCAGGCGCAGGTCGACCATGTCCCGCGGCGTCTTCCCGGACTCCTGCAGCTCCAGGTCGCGGAAATACGCGGCGCGCGCCTGGTCGGCGCTCAAGCGTCCCTGGACGACGTCGTCGCCGAGATTCAGGCGCAGGATGTTGAGCGACTCGCGGTCGGAGCTCGCGGACAGCTCCCCTCTGCCCGCGTCGAAGGCCATCCGGTCGTCGAACTCCGCCAGCTCGGCGGCCTGCGCGGCCGTGAGCGCGCCGTACGCGGCCGCCTGCTCGACGATGCCCAGGTCCGCTCCCTCCGCGTCGGAGGGCGTCACGTTGCGGACCACGGTGCGGCGCCATGGACCTTTGCTGTTCCAGGTCAGGCTGTCGGACGTAACCTCGTCGGGCACGCCGTACTCGTCCATCAAGCGCCGCGCGGCCGCCGCCGACAGGTCTTCCCACCCGTCGACCGCCTGCGTCGCCGCGACGTCGCGGTCCAGCGTCCCGCCGGCGCCCTCGATCGATGCGGCCTTGTCGGAGTACGCGCAGGACTGCGCCGCCGTGAGCGCCACCGAGACGATCGTCGCCCGGAACATTCGAGTCGTCTTCATGCGGGCCTCCTTGCGCCTCGCGTCCTGCTCACGATAGCACGGCCGCGCGCGCGCGGCCATGGCGGCGAGGAGCCGCTTTCGTAGCGGTCTTGCGATGCCGCCGTTTTCGGGCCGAGACGAAAGCGTGACGCGCCGTCCATGGCCCGCGCGCGGCGCCGGAGCTATTCTGAAACCATCGACGGGGACCACGGACATAGTCCTTCCCCGGGAATGAGTCCCTCTCCAAACAAAAGACACGAAGAACGCAACGGAGAGACACAGAGACGGAAGAGAACGAACGCAGAGAACGGCGGAGAACGGATGAAGCGTTGACGAATTTGACGTCGACTCTCCCTCCGTTCTTCGTGTCTTTGTGGTTTATCCCTTCTCCGTGTCTCCTCCTTTGTTCTCGGTGTCTCTGTGTTTCATTCGTCAAGCCCGCACGATCTTCTCGCGCCACTGAGAGAGGCCGCCGCAGGCGTTGCGCGTGTCGACGATCAGCGGCGCGTGCCGGGCGATCGCCTCGTAGTCGTAGTCGCTGTGGTCGGTCACGACCAGAGCCGCGTCCACGCCCGTCAGCACGGACTCCGTCAGCGGCACCGACTTGACCTTCAGGTGCTCGTAGTGGCGCATCGCGGGAAACTTCGGGATATTCGGGTCGTTGTAGACGACTTCGGCGCCCTTCTGGCCGAGCAGCTCCAGCAGCTTGAAGGCCGGCGACTCGCGCGGGTCGTCGATGTCCTTCTTGTACGCGAGGCCGAGCATCAGGATGCGCGCGCCTTCGATCTTCTTGCCTTGGCCGCGCAGGGCCTCCTCCAGCTTCGCCATCACGTAGTAGGGCATCTGGATGTTGAGCTCGCCCGCCAGGTCGATGAAGCGCGTATTGAACTGGAACTCGCGCGCCTTCCAAGATAAATAGAACGGATCGATCGGTATGCAGTGTCCGCCCAGGCCCGGCCCCGGGTAGAACGCCTGGAAGCCGAACGGCTTCGTCGACGCCGCGCCGATGACCTCCCAGACGTCGATGCCCATGCGGTCGAAGCACATCTTCAGCTCGTTGACGAGCGCGATGTTCACGCAGCGGTAGATGTTCTCGAGCAGCTTCGCGGCCTCGGCCGCCTCGCAGGAGGAGACCTCGACCACGCGCGAGACGGCCTCGCCGTACAGCGCCGCCGCCGCGCGGCGCGAGGGCGCGTCGATGCCGCCGACGATTTTCGGGATCTGCTCCATGCTGAACTTCTTGTTGCCCGGGTCCTCGCGCTCGGGCGAGAACGCCAGGAAGAAGTCCTCGCCGCACCTGAGGCCCTTCTTCTCGAGCTCCGGCTTCATGATCTCGCGCGTCGTGCCGGGGTAGCTCGTGCTCTCGAGCACGATCAGCTGTCCGCGGCGCAGCGTGTTGGCGATGGCCTTCGCCGTCTGGCGGATGGACGAGACGTCCGGCTTGCCGTCCGCCGTGAGCGGGGTCGGCACGCAGACGAAGATCGCGTCCGCGGACGCGAGGTGCTTGAAGTCGCTGGTGGCGAGCAGCTGCTTGTCGGCGAGAAACTTGGCGATCGCCGCGGACGGAACGGACTTTATATAGGAACGGCCGCGGTTGAGCTGGTCGATCTTGCTTTGATCGACGTCGCAGCCGATCACGCGAAAGCCTTTGGAGGCGAAGAGGCGAATCAGCGGCAGGCCCACGTAGCCCAGTCCCATCACCGCGACGCGCGCGTCGCGGGTCAGGATCTTGTGGAGCAGCGCCTCGAAGTCCGCGCCCGACGCGGCGGCTTGCGGCGCCGTCTCCAGCACCGACTCGGTCCCGGCGCGGCGCTCGGCCCCGCCGCGGTACGGCCGCGTGTCCGTCGTCGATTTTCGTGTCATCGTTCGTTTTCTCCCGTGAAGACTTCTGGAAGGGATCGTACCAACAGACAGGTCGCCGTCCTAAGACGGCCGCGCAACTCTTTTGCGTACGCGGCCGTCATCTTTTCGGCCCAAGGCTTTGACGCCGCCTCAATGGCCGAACCGTCACGCGGGCCCTATAATCCACCCATGTGCGGAATCGTCGGATACGCCGGACCGAGACAGGCCGTGCCGATCCTTCTCGACGGCCTCAAGAGGCTCGAGTACCGCGGCTACGACTCGGCCGGAGTCGCCGTCGTCTTCGAGGGCGCGCTCGACATCTCGCGCAGCGCGGGAAAGCTCGCGAACCTGCACGCGCTGCTGGACCGCCGGCCGCTGAGCGGCTCCCTCGGCCTCGGACACACGCGCTGGGCCACGCACGGCGGCCCTTCCGAGGCGAACGCGCATCCGCACACGGACTGCTCGCGCACCATCGCCGTGATCCACAACGGCATCATCGAGAACCACGCCGAGCTGCGCGGCGGCCTCGAAGCGGCCGGGCACGTCTTCACGTCCGCGACCGACACCGAGGTCCTGCCGCACCTGATCGAGCACGCGCTGGCCGGCTTCGAGGCCGGCGCGGAGCGCGGCGCCGAGGCCGCGCTCGCCGAAGCGGTGCAGACGGTCCTGCGGCGCGTGCGCGGAGCCTACGCGCTCGCCGCGATCTGGTCGGGCGCGCCCGGGGTCATCGTCGCGGCCAAGAAGGACTCGCCGCTGGTGATCGGCCTCGGCGAGAGCGAGAACTTCATCGCCTCGGATGTACCCGCGCTCCTCAAGCACACGCGCCGCGTCGTGTACCTGGAGGACGGCGAGACCGCGGTCCTGAGCGGCGACCGCTGCCTGTTCTACGACGCCGCCGGGGCGACGCTCGCGAAGTCCCCCGTCCTCATCGGCTGGGACGACGCCGCCGCGGAGAAGAACGGCTTTCGCCACTTCATGCGCAAGGAGATCTCCGAGCAGCCGGACGCGATCGAGAACACCCTGCGCGGGCGGCTCGGCGCGGAGCCCGGAGACCCTTTCGCGCGCGAAACCGGCCTGACGCCCGCCGTCCTGCGCGCGGCCCAGCGCGCGCACATCGTCGCGTGCGGCACGTCCTGGCACGCGGGCATCGTCGGCAAGTATCTGCTCGAGCGTCACGCGGGACTCTCGACGCAAGTGGAGACCGCCTCCGAGTTCCGCTACCGGCGACCGGTCCTGGCGCCGAACACGCTCGTGATCGCGCTGAGCCAGTCGGGCGAGACCGCCGACACGCTCGCCGCCGTGCGCCAGGCCCGGCGGGCGGGCCTGGAGGTCTTGTCGATCGGGAACACGGCCGGCGCCGCGATCGCGCGCCAGGCGGACTACGGACTGCTCACGCATTGCGGGCCGGAGTGCGGCGTCGCGTCCACGAAAGCCTTCACGGGCCAGCTGAGCGCGCTCGCCCTGCTCACGCTCCACGCCGGCGTCGCGCGCAGCTTCATGCGCGGCGCGGAGGCGCGCGAATGGCGCGCCGAGCTCGCCGGCCTGCCCGAGCTCGTCCGGCGGACCCTGCGGCTCGAAGGCCAGGTGCGCGCGATCGCGGAGGACTTCGCGTCGGCCGAGCATTTTCTCTTCATCGGGCGCGGCGTCAACTCCGCGACCGCGCTCGAAGGCGCGCTCAAGCTCAAGGAGATCTCCTACATCCACGCCGAGGGCTTCCCGGCGGGCGAGATGAAGCACGGCCCGCTCGCCCTCGTCGACGCGCGCACGCCGGTGGTCGCGATCGCCACCGAGTCCGACTCCCTCGAGAAGACCTTGTCGAATATCGAGGAGGCGCGGGCGCGCGGCGCGCGGCTGATCGCGCTGTGCACGGAGGGAGAGCGGCGCCTGGCCGGCGTCGCCGAGCACGTGCTCGAGCTCCCGGCCGTCGCGGAGGCGTTCTCGCCGATCCTGAACTCCGTTCCGCTCCAGCTTTTGGCCTATCACGTGGCCGTCCTGCGCGGCTGCGACGTCGACCAGCCGCGCAACCTCGCGAAGAGCGTGACGGTCGAGTGATCACGGTGCGATACCCAAGTGGCAAGGGGACGGTCTGCAAAACCGTTATGCGCAGGTTCAATTCCTGCTCGCACCTCCATTTCGCGCGCAATACTGAGACATCTCCTCCATAGCTCCCGGCCGTTCGCGCCGCTACACTGGCGGCATGAGCACGGAGGGATTATGAAGAAGAAGCTGATCAAGGGCCGCAAGGCGGCGACGCACGGGAAGCCCTCGGCGTCGGCGAAGCGCTGCGACTGCTGCAGCGAGTCGCCGTGCACTTGTCCGCCGGAACACGGGCACAAGAAGTAGGCGCAGGCGGACGGCGAGGCCGCGCCGGAGCGCGGCTTCGCCTTGTCCGCTCTACTGGACGTTCAGGCGATCGTCGACGTTGTCCGCCCCGCCGACGAGCGAGGCGGCCCGGGCCTCGGCGGCGTCCTTGAGCTGCTGCGTCGCGACCGTGCCGCGCAGGATCACCTTTCCGTCGCGGCTCGTCACGCGCAGGCCCGCGATCCCGCCCGTCGGCGCCGCGCCGGCGGCGCCCGGAGTCTGCGGAAACGACTTCAGCAAAGCGGCGCGCACGATGCGGATTCTTTGAATATCGCCGCTGGCGGCCTTGCCCGCGTCGGCGTCCGGCGTGTCGGCGGCGGCGGCCGGAACCGCCGCCGGAGCCGCGACCGGGGCCGGGGCCGTCTTCGGCGGCGCCGCCGGCGGCGCCGCGGCCTGCATGACGGCGTCGGCCGTCGCGTCGGTTCCCGTGCGGTCCTCCGGAGGCGTCGGCGCCGGGTTCTCGGCGGGCGCCTTGCCCAAAGTGGGATTCGACGAAATGCCCGGGATGCCCGGGGTGATGTTCGAGGGAAGCGCCGTGCTGACGGTGATCGGAGCGGCTTCCCCGACGGTCTCGGCCCGGACCCGCGGCGCGATCAGCGGAACGCACGCGCCGAGGGCGACGAACGCCGCGATGACTCTCATGTTTCCCCCCTGCCTACTCCGGCTCCACTTCCTCTCCGGACGACGCCTCCTGAAGCTCGTCTCCGCTCATATTCTCCGCGGTCCGTCCGCGGCACGAGTTCAAGGATCTCCAGACGAGGAGCTTCGCGCGCTGGGTCGCGGACAGAAAGGACGCCGCGCCGGCGACGAATTGCTCGTCGCGCTGCGCGATCGTCCGGCGCAGGCGGACCAGCCGCTGCAGAGTGTCCGCGACGTCCTTGTCGGGCGCGTTCTCGGTGAGCTGAGACTGCACGCGGCGCATCTCCCCCCGGAGCTGCGCGCGCAGGGGCTCCAGCTCCGCGTCCGTCGCCTTCAGCGCGGCCATGAATTTCGTCTCCTGCTCGGCGCTCAGTCCCAGCTTCTCCTTCCATTCGAGGCCCGCCGCGGCGTCGCGGTCCGCCGCCGTCTCGATCGCGGGCGCGTCCGCCGCCCGCGCCGCCGAGGCGAGGCTGAAGATCGGCGCCAGCGCCGCGGCGGCGAGAATGGTCTGCATGCGCATTCCTTTAGAAGCGATAGTTCAGCGCGGTCGTGAGCATGAAGCCGCCGTCGCCGAAGTTCTGGCCGAACGGATGCGCCGAGTTCTGGGAATTGATGTTCTCGTTCCAGACGTAGCGGTAGTCGCCGTCGATCGACCAGCTGTGATTGAGGAACCACTCCACGCCGGCGCCGGCGTGAGGCCCGAACCGGTTCTGCGACGAGCTCCCCGAGCCCTGCACGTGCGTGTAGTACCACCCGCCGCCGCCGAGCAGGTACGGCGAGACCGGAAAGCCGGGAAAGAGGTAGACGAGCAAGGACGCCTGGACCGGGTAGACGTCGATCGTATGTCCGTTCAGCGTCTCCTGCCGGTAGTCGGCGGAGCCTTCGAGCGCCAGAACGGAGGTGAAGTGCAGGCGCAGCTGCGCGCCGCCGCTCAGAGTCCCGTGATTGTCGCCTTCGATGCGGTAGTACATCGCGCGGCCGCCGAGCGAGACGCCCGCCTCGGGACCGACGGCGTCGTCGTCCGCGGACGCGGCGGACGGCAGGCACGCGACGGCCGCCAGAATTGCGATCAGGCCGCCCAGCGATGCGATCCGGCTCAAACTCTTCTTCATTGCGCCTCCGTTGATCTTCAGCGTCTTCGGAATTATAAAGACGCCGCCGCGCTCCGCACAGTGCGGCGCCGTCACCATTTCTTGTCCGCGCGGTGAACATGGCGCGCGAGGCCCCCGACAATACCTCCGCAATTGGTTTACGGCGCGTCCATGGCCTTTTCCCGCCCCGGGTGTCACTCTAAGCATGACGCGCGGGCCCAAGGGAGAAACGCCGATGAACCGAGAGGACGACGAGTCTTACGCGCAGGTGGAGAGCGCGGTCGCCGAAGACGTGCGCAAGGCGGGCGACGACGTCCGCGCCGCCGCCTCCATGATCGCCGACGAGGTCGCCGACGACCTGCGCCGTTCCGGCGTGCGCGGCATGACCATGCTCAGCACCATCTCCGCCCTGGCCGACGGCGCCGCCCGCGGCGCCGCCGACGCCGGAGCCGGCATCGACGTCATCGCCGAAGGCTTCATGATCGGCGCCATGCGCGGCAGCGCGGAGACGCCCGAACGGACCTTGGCCGTCATCGGCCACGCCGCCGATTCATTCGTGAAGCACGCCTACGAGTCCGGCTTCGACGCCTCCGCCGCCGCCCGCGGCCTCGTCGCGGGCGCCGCCTCCGGCGCCGAGCAATGCGCCCTCGACCCCGCCGCCGCCGCCGACGCCGCCGCCCGGGGCGCCGCGGGAGCCTCCGACGACCTGAGTCCGCGCCTCGGCCGCAAGGTCCGCGCGGCGCTGAGCGCGGCGCCGCTTTTTAGCGGATCGACATCTCGACTGAAGTAAGCGCCGGCGCCGCGAAGACGGTTCCAGGCTCCGAGCCCGCAGTTCAAATCGGCCTCGATTGTCGGGGGGACGTCGACGGCGCCACGCCGGCGTCGGTCGATTTTTAGGCGGGACTCGCCGCGCTCGATTCGCGGCTCGACGGCGCAGCGGCGACCTTCGCCGCCTTCGGCGGCTCGCCGAGCGTCAGGCGCACGCGGTGCTCGCGGCCGTCGTCGACGAGGGGAATCGCGGTCGGCTCGACGGGGACTCCGTCGAGGTGCGCCGACGCGACGCCGCGGCAGCGCTTCTCCGGGTTCAGCACCGTGATCTCGTAGCGCGAGCGGCCGAACCGCCAAGTCACGGAGAACTCCGGCCAGGACGCCGGGATGCAGGGACGCATGGCGAACGTCGCGCCGCGGCGGACCAGGCCCAGGATGCTTTCCAGACCGGCGCGGTACATCCAGCCCGCCGAGCCCGTGTACCACGTCCAGCCCGCGCGGCCCGCGTGGGGATCGCGGGCGAGCACGTCGCCGGCGAGCACGTAGGGCTCGCCCTTGTAGTGCTCGACGTCCGCGGCCGTGCGCGAATGATTGATGGGGTTGATCATGTGGAAGAGCTCGGAAGCCTCGTCGCCGCAGCCGAGCTCGGCCAGCGCCATCACCAGCCACGCCGCCGCGTGGGTGTACTGCCCGCCGTTCTCGCGGATGCCGGGCGGATAGCCCTTGATGTAGCCGGGGTCCTGCGCCGCGCGGTCGAAGGGCGGCTCGAGCAGCAAGACGAGCTGGGCGCCGCGCCGGATCAGATGCGCGCGCGCCGCGTCCATCGCCGTCTCCGCGTTGCGCGCGGGCGCCGCGCCGGACAGCACGGCCCAGGACTGCGCGATCGAGTCGACCTTGCACTCCTCGCTCTGCGCCGAGCCGACGGGCACGCCCGCGTCGTCGTAGGCGCGACGGTACCACTCGCCGTCCCACGCCTGCTCGAGCGCCGTGCTCAGGCGCGCCGCCTCGGAGCGGCAGCGCTCGGCCCGCGCCGCGTCGCCGCGCGCCGCGCTCAGCGGGGCGAAGTCGCCGAGCACGGCGTAAAGAAAGAACCCGAGCCAGACGCTCTCGCCGCGGCCCGCGGCGCCCACGCGGTTCATGCCGTCGTTCCAGTCGCCGCTGCCCATCAGCGGCAGTCCGTGCGCGCCGGACGTGAGCCCGCGGTCCAGCGCCCGCACGCAGTGGTCGTACAAAGTGCTCTTCGCCGCGGCGGGCAGAGGCTTGGAGAACTGGTCCGAGACGCCGGCCGCGAGGGGCGGCGCGTCGAGGAAGCCGACCCGCTCGTCGAGCACCCCGACGTCGCCGGTGGTGCGCACGTAGTGCGCGACCGCGTACGGCAGCCACAGCAGGTCGTCGGAGCAGCGCGTGCGCGTGCCTCGCCCGCTCGGCTCGTGCCACCAGTGCTGGACGTCGCCGGCCTCGAACTGGCGCCCGGCCGCGCGCAGAAGATGCGCGCGCGTCAGGTCCGGCCGCGACGTCGTGAGCGCCATCGCGTCCTGCAGTTGATCGCGAAAGCCCCAGGCGCCCCCGGGCTGATAATAACCGGTGCGTCCCCAAAAGCGGCAGGAGAGGTCCTGATACAGAAGCCAGCGGTTCATGAGCAGGTCGAAGGAATCGTCGGGAGTGCGGACGTGGACGGCGTCGAGCGTCGCGTCCCAGGCCCGCCGCGTCTCGGCCAGCGCCGCCCGCGCCGCGGTGAGCGTCCCGCAGCGGCGCGCGAGTTCGCGCGCGTGCCGCGGATCGCGCCCTTGTCCCAGGATGAAGACGAGACGCCGGGTCTCCCCGGGGACGAGGGTCACCGCGACCTGCAGGACCGCGCACGGATCGAGGCCGGCCCCGAAACGTTCCGCCAAGCTCTCCTCGGCCAGCGCCTCCGGCGCCGCGAGCGAGCCGTTGCGGCCGAGGAACGCCGCCCGATCTCCGGTCGCGGAGCGCGCCGCCTCGCTCGCGTGCGCGAAGGCGGTCCGGCCCGGGAAATCCGAGTTCCAGGAATTTTCCGCCGTGACGGCCCCGGTCTCGGGGTCGCGCGCGGTGAAGACGTGCAGGTTGCCCTCCGAGCGCGGCGCGCCGAGAGCCCATTCGTTGTAGGCGAAGACGCTGAGGCGGCGCGGGACCCCGCTCTCGTTGGTCAAGGCGAGCAGGGAGTACTTGACCGGCTCGACCGGATCGACGAAGACCGCGAGCTCGTGGCTCACGCCGCGCGTCGTCCGCGCGAACGTCGTGGCTCCCGCCGCGTGGCGGATCACGAACGTCCCCGACCGATTCGTGCGCGGCAGCGGTCCCGGCGTCGGCGTCCAGCAGTCCCCGGTGCGCTCGTCGCGCAGGAAGATCGCCTCGGACGTCGGATCGCTGACCGGATCGTTGGCGAACGGCGTCAGGCGGTTCTCGCGGCTGTTCTCGGACCACGTGAAGGCCGCGCCCGACGCGGTGACGACGGTGCCGAACTCGGGTCCGGCGATCACGTTCGCCCAGGGCGCCGGCGTCTCCTGGTCGCCCTCGAGTACCAGCGCGTATTCGCGCCCCCCTTCGGTGAAGCCGCCGAGACCCGTCGGCCGCGCGAGCGCCGGCCGCGCGGGCGGAGTCCGCGGCGGTGCCGGCGGCGCCGGCGGGGCGGACGCGGTCTTGAGCGGGCATCGCGCGCGCAGCGCCCACGCGGGCACGGGACGGTCGAGCTGCTGGGCCAAGGTGCCGTCCTCGTCGCGGAGCACGGCCCGCGCGACCGACGTCAGCAGCGCGCGATCCGCCGCGGACAGGCCGTCGCCGCGCAGGAGGTAGACGCCGCCCGGCTTCTGGCGCCATTCCCGCCACGGGCCGTTGTCGAGCAGGGCCGACAGCGACGTCTGCTCGTCGTCGAGGTAGCCCGCCGCGTGCTCGTTGAGAAGCACGATGTCCGCGGCCAGCCCCTTGAGCCGCCAGTACTCCTGGGCCTGGAGAACTTGACGCGCGAGTCCGCCGGCGTCGCCGCCCGCGACGCGCACCAGAACGATGGGGAGATCGCCGGAGACGCCGTGCGGCCACAATCCCTCCTGGCCGAGCGCGCCGGGCGCCGGAGTCTGCGGCGGCGCGCGCAGCGACCCGTCGGTGTACAGCGCGCGCGACGCGAGCCGCTCGAAGAGCAGGGCCTCCTCCTGCGAGACGCCGAGATGGCGCTGCGCGTTGCGCGCGTGCGCGAACGCCAGCGCGAACGTGCGCGAGGCGGAGCTCGGGTCGTGGTAGCGCCGGGCGAGCGCCAGGGCTTCCTCCCGGCTCGACGCGGCGCCCGTCGCGAACGCCAGGCGCGCGGCCGCGCCGGGGGCCAGACGCACGCGCTGGCGCAGGCTCAGGATCGGGTCGAGCGTCACGCCGGTCGTGCCGGTGAGCGCGCGCCCGTCGAGCGCCTGCGGGTTCTCCGGGCCGCGGCCGCGCCCGAGAAAGCGCGCGCGGTCGGTCTCCCACTCGACCGCGCCCTGAAGCCGTCCCTCCAGGCTGAGGGCGTGAACTCCCCACGCGGGCGCGTCCTCCGGACTGCGCGGACGGCGGTGCGCGAGCAGGGCGCAGCTCGCCGGCGCGTACTCGGTCTCGACGAATAGCTTGCCGAACGCGGGAAACGCGAAGTCGTCCGCGGCGGGCGAGAGCACGATCTCCGCGTAGCTCGTCACCTCGATCTCCGTCTCGCGGTCGCCGTGGTTGGTCACGGTCAAGCGCCGGACCTCGACGTCGTCCTCCGGCGACACGGCGATCTCGAGCCGCGTGCCGATGTCCCCGTCGCGCCGGGAGAACGTCGCCTTGTCCACGGCGAACGTGGTCAGCTCCGCGTCGGCGGGCCGGCCGATCGGGTGCCGCGTCGCCGACCAGGTCTTCGCGCCGCGCACGTCGCGCAGGTAGACGAACTGGCCGCCCAAGTCGCGCGTCGCGTCGCGGCGCGCGCGCGTGATCGACAGGCCGCGGCAGACGCTCTCCCCGCCGCCGGAGTTCGTGACCGCGACGGTGTAGCGGCCGTTCGAGAGGAACTGCGCGTGCGCGAAGACGGTGTCCGGAGAGCGGAACACGCGCGCCGCGGCCGCCGAGAGCGGCGCGGAGAGCCGCTCCTCCTCTTCCGGGCGCGGCCTCAGGATCGGCGAGCGCCGCGGGACGCGTTCCTGCAGGATCAGCTCCGTCGCTCGCACGCGCGGATCGGAGTGGAAGCGCTCGACCATGCGCCCGCCGTCCAGCGCCGCGGCGAACGCGGCGAGCGCCATGCCCTGGTGGTGGACCATGTACGTGCGCACGACCACGCCGGCGCCGAGGCGCTTCTCGGCGGACTCCGGCGCGGGCTCGCCGGAGCGCCGCGTGTAGTCGACGGCGTCGAAGAAGCCGAGTTCGCCCTCGACGCCCTCCGCCGACAGCCGCCGCAGATCGGCGACGGCGGCCGGCGCGTCGACGAGCACCGCGAGCGCCGCCGCGTACGGCGCGATCACCAATTCGTCGGCCAAGCCGCGCTTGAGCCCCAGCCCCGGCACGCCGAACGCCTTGTATTGGTAGTGGTCCTCGCGGTCGACGAGATCGTACGCGGATTCCGAGATCCCCCACGGCACGCCGCGCTGGAGGCCGTAGTCGCGCTGGCGCCGCACGGCCATGCGCGCGCTCTCGTCGAGCAAGGTGCCCGGGTAGCTGCGCATCAGCAGATTCGGCATCAGGTACTCGAACATCGTGGCGCTCCACGACAGCAACGTCGGCGTCCCGCGCACGCTCGTCACGGAGCGCCCGAGACGGAACCAATGCTCCTCGGGGAGCTCGCCCTTCGCGATCGCCAGGAAGCTCGCGAGCCGCGCCTCCGAGGCGAGCAGGTCGTAGTCGGAGGCGTCGAGGCGGCCCGGGCCGTCGGCGTCCGCCGCGCGGTAGCCGATCGCGAGCAGCTTGCGCCGAGCATCATAAAGGAAGCGGAAGTTCATCGCGTCGCCGAACGCCGCGGCCCGCGCGGCCAGCGCCGTGAAGCCGAGCTCGCGCAGTCCCGCGGCGACGGCGACGAGCGCGCCGGCCAGGTTCCCGCTGTCCACGGCGGACACGTAGCGCGGGGCCAGCGGCGCGAGCGTCAGCGTGTCGTACCAGTTGAAGAGGTGCCCCTCGTGGCGCTCGAGGCCTTCCATCGTGGTCAACGTGGCCTCGACCCTCTCGGCCAGACGAGCGTCGTCGATGAAGCCGAGATCGCGCGCGGCGAACGTCGCGAGCAGGGCCATGCCGATGTTCGTCGGCGAGGTCCGATGCGCGGTGTACGCCGGCGTCGTGTCTTGATGATTGTCGGGCGGCAGCCAGTGGTCCTCCGGCCCCATGAAGCGCTCGAAGTAAGCCCAAGTGCGGCGCGCCGCGGCGAGCAGGAATTCGCGGTCGGCCGCGTTCAGCTCGGGATTGCGGCGCCGCGGAGGGCGGCTCAAGACGAAGGCCAGCGCCGGCGACGCGGCCCACAGGGCGAGCGCGGGAAGCGCCGCGATCAGCGCGCCCGGACGCAGCGCCGCGATGGACGCGAGCCCCGCGAGCGCGACGGCCGGACCGGAGGCCATGCCGAGGAAGAAGGCTCCCAAGCCGGCCTCGTCGGTGGCGCTCTCCTCGCTCGCGAACGTCTCCCACTCGAGGAGCCGCCGGTTCGCGGCGAGGCGGACCAACGTCACGCCCGCCGCCCGCGCGGCGCTCCACGACTGCTCCGCCAGGAAGGCGAACTGCAGGACGACGCGCTCCAGCGCGGCGAGCCCCTCCTGGGCGGCGCACAGAGCGAACACGCGCCAAGGCTCCTGCGGAGCCGGTCCGCCGAAGAAGTCCGCGACCGACGGAAACGACGGGAACGCCCACACGGCCAGAACCGCGAGCGTCCACAGCGCGGGCGAACCGGGAAGCGCCGTCCAAGCCAGGAACAGAAGGAGGACGGTCCCCGGCGCCGTCATGCTGCGCCGCAGGTTGTCGAAGATCTTCCACGTCGCGATCGCCGGCAGGCGCGCCCGCGCGAGCGCGGCGCGCTTCGACGTGAACGGCAGCAGCCACGGGAGGAGCTGCCAGTCCCCGCGCGTCCAACGCCGCAGACGGCGCGCGTGGGAGAGGTAATTGGCCGGATATTCGTCGACGACCTCCAGATCCGAGACCAAGGCGACGCGCGCGAAGAGACCCTCGAACAGATCGTGCGACAGCAGCGCGTTGTCCGGGACGCGGCCCTCCAGGGACGCGGCGAACGCGTCGACGTCGTAGAGGCCCTTGCCGGTGAAGAGCCCCTCGCCGAAGAGGTCCTGATAGGTGTCCGAGACGGCGGTCGTGTAGGGATCGACGCCGGTCCGACCCGCGAAGAGCCGCGAAAAGAGCGAGCCCGCCGCGCTGGACGCGGTCACGCTGACGCGGGGCTGAAGGATCCCGTAGCCCTCGGTCACCCGGCGCAGCGTCGGATCGACGACGGCGCGGTTGAGCGGGTGGATCATGACGCCGACCAGCTTGCGCGCCGCGTCGCGCGGCAGGCGCGTGTCGGAGTCGAGCGTCAGCACGTAGCGCACGCCGGGCAGGATCTTCAGGTCGCCCTCGAGCACGTCGAAGCTCCCGGGCGCCCCTCCGCGCAGGTACCGGTTGAGCTCGTCGAGCTTGCCGCGCTTGCGCTCCCACGCCATCCAGCGGCCCTCGCCGGCGCACCAGCGGCGGGCGCGATGAAGGAAGAAGAAGCGGTCTCCGCGTCCCTCGCCGTGCTTCGCGTTGAGCGCGGCGACGCCGGCGCGCGCGATCTCCAGGAGCTGCGCGTCGCCGGGCAGAACGGCCGCGTCCGCGTCCGCGCCGTCGCCGAGGATCGCGAAGTGCACGCGCGCGTCGAGGTTGCCGAGCGCCAGGACCTCCAGTCGCTCCAGAAGCTCATGCACGCCGGACGCGCTCGTCAGCAGAGTCGGCACGACCACGAGAGTGCGCGCGCTCTCGGGCACTCCGTTGGAAAGGTCGAGACGCGGCAGGCGGCGCGGGGGCGCCAGCCGCGCCGCGGCGCGCTGGACGAAGGCGATCGCGGCCTCGCTGGCCGGCAGCGCGGCCAGGAGGCCGAGGGCGGCGAGCGCCCACGGCGCCGCGCCCGCGCCGCGCGCGCCCGCGACCGCGGCCGCGGCGAGCGCCGCGGTGATGACCGCGATCGAACCGAGATAGAGGGCGCCCGCTCCGGCGAAAATCCGCCGCCGCACGCGCTGGCGGAGCGTCGGCCGCCAAGCGACGTCGGCCTCGAGCTGGCGGCGTCCCTTGCCGATCAAGTGGTAGCCGACGTGCGCCGCGCGCGCGGTCGCTCCGTCGACGGCGGCCGCCTGACGCGCGCTCTCGACGGCGCGCAGCGCCACGCGCAGCTGCGCCTCCCCGTTCGACTCCGCGAGCTCCTCGACGGCGCCGCGGTAGCGGTCGCGGCTGAGAAAGTCCATGCGGGCGTGAACGCCCGCGGGATCGCGCCGCAGCACGCGCTCGACCAGGCTGACGGACTCGACGTAGCGGCTCCAATCGACGTCCCCGACGAGACGCAGGCTGGTCACCACGTTCGCGACCGAGATCTGCAGGGCCGAGGCGCCCTGGAGCTCGATGCGGATCGCCTCCTCGATCGTCAGCTTCTCCGCCGACAGACGCGCCTCGATCGCGCGGCGGGCCGCCGCGAGCCCCGGGCCGTAGTCGCGCATGCGCTGCAGGATCTGGACGATCTCCGTCCGCGAGGCCCCTTCGCGCAGCGCGGCCGCTCCCGAGACGTCGGTGCGGGCGACGAACGCGTCTCCGGCCTTGCGCGCCGCGCGCGCGATCATGATCTCGTCCGCGAGCCGCCGGAGGTTCTCGATGAGTGCCAGCTTCAGCATGCTGGGCCAAGCCCACAGCTCGCCGATCGTCAGCGGCGCGACGGACTGAAAGCCCTCCAGGAAACGCTCGAGCTGAGCGTAGTCGAGCCGGCTGTCGCAGTGCCGTATCAGCTCGACGGCCAGCGCGTAGACCCGCGCCTCGCCGTAGAACTCCCGCGACGCCAGCTTCGGGAGCTCGCGATAGTAGCCGCGCGGCAGGTTCTGGAGGACCTCGCGGATCTCGCCGGCGGCGAGATAGAAATTGTCGAGCAGCCATTCCGCCGCGGGCGCGACGTACTCGCCGCGGTGCGCGTCGTCGGCCAAGCTCCGATAGGCCTGGCGCAGGAAGCGCGCGTTGCTCTTGAAGCGCGGGAAGGCGCCGCGTCCGGCGCGGCGCGCGGGGTCGACGGTGAAGCGCGCGGCGAGCGTGCGCGCGCGGTCCTCGAGCATCTCGGCGCTCAGCAGTTCGTCGCGCGGCGGCCGGGCCGCCGCGGCGGCCGGCGGCGAGCGCCGGAACAGAGCGAAGAGGCTGCGCTTCAACGGCCGCTCCGAAACTGTTTTATCGCCACCCGAACACGATAACCCGCCGGAGCCCGTCGGCGCGATGGAGTTCCTGTAACAGTCCTGCAATGGTAATAACGCCATACTCAGTCATGAAAGCCTCAGGCCGTCTCGTGCTGGCCCTGTCCCTGCTCTCCCTCTTTTCCTCCTCCGCCCGCGCCGCCGCGCCCTTCGCGACGCTGGGTCTGCCGCCGGCGCTCAGCCGCGCGGCGCTCGAGTCCCTGCTGCAGCGCTTCGTCGACCGCACCTATCTCAAGGCCTTCCGCCATCTGGGCGACGAGCGCGACTTCGACCACGGACATCTGCTGATGGACGCCGCCGGCCGGCCCGTCGCGATCCTTTATCACACGCAGGAGCTCGCGCGCGGAGAGCCGCGCTCCAGCGCCTACGCGTACGTGGACGCGAGCGCTCGCAACTGGCTCCAATGGCTCGACGACGGCCGCGTGGAGAACGCCGCGGCCTACAAGCGCCGCGACTATCCGCGCACGGCCGCGTGGGACTGGTTTCGCGTGGCCGAGCTTCCGGGGCTGGAGGCGCACCGCACGATCCTCGACAAGATGCTCGACCCGACCCTCGTTCCCATCGATCCCGCCAAGTCGCGGCAGTGGGTCTTCACGCGCGTCGCCTGCGCAGCGGCTCCCCTCGCCCCCGACTCCTCGGGACTGCGCATCCTGCTGCCCACGCGGGAGACCGTCTGTCTGTCGCTCAGCGCGTCCTGACGACTCGCCCGCGGCATCGGAAAGACAAAATGAAGTGACACCGCGTCCATGGAGCGCCGCCGCGCGAACCTCTACACTGCAGGGGTCGCAAAGGAGGCATTCATGCAGAAAAGAATTCGAGCCGGACGAGGCGCGCGGGCCGCGGGACCTGCGCTCCTGGCCCTCGCCGCGGCGGCGTCGCCCGGCGCGCTGAACGCGCAGTCTCGCGCCCAAGACGCGACGGACCCCGACCACTTCGAGAGCGCGAGCGTGCCGGCGCCGGAGACCGCGGAGGCGTCGATCGACCAGTGGCCGGAAGGCTCGCGCGACGTCGCGCGGGTGATGATCGAGAAATACGGCGAGCCCGATCAGTTCAGCGACGACGCTCTCGTCTGGAAGGACAAGGGGTCTTGGAAGAGGACCGTCGTGTACCGCACGGCGCTGCCGCGTCTCTTCGGCCCGCGGGACAAGGACTACCTCGAGCAGAGCATCGGCTATCGAGTCCCCGACGACAAGACCGCGGAGCTGAGGCGGTTCGACCGGCGGATCCACGTCGACCATCTCACCGGCGAGATGTCCTCGCGCTCGGAGAGCGAGCCGCTGAACTTCCTCGCCCTGAACTTGGCCGAGGAGATCATCAGCGAGAAGCGCAGCGTCGAGGACGCCCGCGAGGTCTACCGCAAGGTGACGGAGTTCTACGAATCCGGGCGAGCGTCGCCGTATCTGGACGGGTTCGTGTTCTCGAACGACACCGACAGCCTCGCCGCTCCGGGGCGCTTCGCGACGCACGAGGACTTCTTCGACCCGAAGACGCAGTAGCGCGACGGGATCGACGCCTTGGGGAAGCGGCAGCGGTGGGCTGCCGCTTCCTTTTTGTCGGAAGGCGTCAGACTCCGCGGCCCTGCAGCAGCCGGACCACGAGCACGATCACGGCGACGACGAGCACCAGATGTATGAGCCCGCCGCCGACGTGCAGCGCGAAGCCGCCCAGCCACGAGATGACGAGCAGCAGGATGATGAAGTCGAGAATTCCCAAGAGTTCCTCCCTCAGCGCTATTCGACGACGAAGTCGCGGCGCGCCGAGATCAGCCGGCGGCGCCGGTGCAAGGTGACGCGCGCGAACGCGCAGTGCGGGCCGGCGCCGTAGCCGGACCAGTCGTACCACCAGAAGCCCGAGGACTCGCGGCACGGCCGCCACGGCCCGCCGTCGATCGACGCCTCGACGAGGCCCGTCGCCTCGGTCGAGATCCTCAGCGAGTACTCGCGCGAGGCGACGCGCTCGCCGCCGCGCGGAAAATCCACCGCGACCGCGCCCGCGGTCGGACCCGGGTAAAGCTCCGTCGCCAGACGTCTCTGCATGAGGCTGCGCTGCTCGGCGGTCGGCCGACCGTCCGCGTGCGGTTCGCCCCGCGACCTCTCCATTCTCATGACGCTGCCTCCTTGCGGACCGCCCGCGTGCGGCTTCACCGGCCGCCCGGGCCCGAAGCGGTCGCGTGTCTTCGCCGCGACCTGCCGGTCGGTCAAAAAACCCTCGGTCTCGACTCCGTCGACGCGCGGGGCGAGCCCGCGCCGCTCGAGGGTCTTGAGGAATTCGTTCTTGGCTTCTCCGGGACCGAAGACGAAGAGGCGGGGTGCGAGGCGCACGGCCGCCGCGACCGCGTCGAAGAAGGCGCGCCGGTTCTCCCGGCTGCTCGTCTCGCGCATGTCGTCCGAAGGCGCCGTCTGCGGCCCGTAGGGCGTCTTCGCCCGCTCGCCCGAGGACAGGCGCAGCTGCTTGTCGAGCTCCGTCGTGACGCGCCGCACCTCGCCCACGGTCTCTCCGTCGGCGTCGACGACCGAGATCGCGGCCGTGCGCCCGTCGATCCAGACCCCCGTCCCGGACTGCCGAGAGCGCGCGGCCTCTGGAGTTTTCATTGTCTGTCCCCTTGGCGTCTTCGTGTCCTTATCGTATCCCCGCGGGCCTCGCGGCGCCATGGACGGCCCGTCACGAATTTGTATCCCTCCCGGCGACAAGGTCTTGAGTCCGATCTGGGCGGCGCTTGCGCGGCGCCGACGCTTCGGCGCCTATGCTGAAGGCGTGAAGGAGGCATCATGAAAAGATTCCTATTGGTCGGACTGACCGCTCTGTTCACCGCGGCGGCGTCAGGGCTGGTCGGCTGCTTTTGGGGACCGGGCTGGGGCCGCGGCGGCGGGGGCGGGGGCGGAGGCTGGCACCACGACCGCTGACCTCTCGGCCGGAAAGCGACGACCCCCGGCGGTATCTTCGCCGGGGGTCGCTTTGCGTCTTTGCTACTGGGGAGAAGAAGATACCGCGGACGAGCCTGCGGAGCCCAGAGCGGCCGCGTCATCGATTTGTGACGCTTTTTGGACGCGCGACGAAGGAGCCGGACTCCGCGCCGCCCCGAGGCTCACGCCCCCTCGGCTTTGAAGCGGCCGGCGACGTCGCCCGGCGACGGCGGCGAGCCGCCGTCGCGGCGCGAATCGCGGATGAAGCAATGGCCTTCATCGTCCGGCGCGCTGACGCGCAGCCGCGCCTTGTCGAATCCTTCCATGACTCGATCCTCCCGCCATGAAACGGGTTCGGCGAACGGAGGCTTCACCGTGCGATCCGGTGATCGCCGACGACGGGTCCGCCGCGCCCCAGAAGGTAGTAGGCGAGCGGGCCGATCAGAGGGAGCATGAAGATCGCCACGATCCAGATCACCTTCTTCAAAGGATCGGAGACGCTTTTGAACACGTCGACGATCGCGAAGATGTCCAAGATCAGAAGTGCCGTCGAGATCAAGATTCCGGTCATAAGGCCTCCGTGCGCCGCGCCGTCGGCTTCAGTGTCGCAGGAGGCCTCATCGTTGGGAATGGAGGAGACGTCTCGGCGGCGTCAGGTTATTTTTTCGGCCCGTGCGCGCGTCGGTCGAAAAAGCTTCACGCGACCGCCATGGCTTGGCGCGCGCGCGCGCACTAGACTTGCGGGATGGAACGCCTCAGGGAGACAGCATGGCGGATCGCCGTCGTCCCCCTCTATGATGGGCCGGCTCTTTCAGCCGCCGCCTTTCCAGACGGCGATCCCCGGGAGGTCGCCCGATGACGAATAGACGAGCGAAGGACGCCGTGCGCGCGATGCTGTCGGAAGCGGACATCCTGATCGACGGGCCGCGGCCGTGGGACATCCGCGTGCTCAACGAGAATCTCTACGAGCGGGTGCTCGCCGGCGGCAGTCTCGCGGCCGGCGACGCCTACGTGGAAGGCTGGTGGGAGTCGAGCCGCCTGGACCAGTTCTTCCACCGCATCTTCCTGTCGGACCTGAACGAAAAGCTGGCGACGGGCTGGCGGCTGAAGATCGACGCCCTGATCGCGCGCTTCTTCAATCGGCAGACGGTGCGGCGCTCGCAGGCGGTCGCCGACGTCCACTACAACCTCGGCAACGACGTCTTCCAGGCCATGCTCGGCAAGCGCATGGCCTACACGTGCGCCTATTGGAACGGCGCGCGCACGCTCGACGAGGCCGAGGAGGCCAAGCTCGAGCTCGTCTGCCGCAAGCTCGAACTGCGCCCGGGCATGACCGTGCTCGAGTACGGCTGCGGCTGGGGCGCGTTCGCGAAATACGCGGCCGAGCGCCACGGCGTGGCGGTTCTGGGCGTCAACATCGCCGAGGAGCAGGTCCGTCTCGGCCGCGAGCTGTGCCGCGGCCTGCCCGTGGACCTCGTGGTCCGGGACTATCGGAACATCGACGGCCGCTTCGACCGCGTGATCTCGATGGGCATCATGGAGCACATCGGCCCGAAGAACTACCGCGCCTACATGCAGAGCGCCGCGCGCTGCCTGAAGGACGACGGCATCGCCTTCATCCACACGATCACGCGCAACGACAGCGCGATGATGTGCGATCCGTGGTTCGACCGGCGCATCTTCCCCAACGGCGCCACGCCGTCCTTGCGCCAGCTGACCGAGGCCGCGGAAGGGCTGTTCGTCGTCGAGGACGGCCACAACATCGGCCCCGACTACGATCCGACCTTGCTCGCTTGGCACGACAATCTGCTGCGCGCGTGGCCTATGCTGAAGGAGAAATACGGCGAGCCGTTCTACCGCATGATGAAGTACTACCTGCTCTCCTCGGCCGGCACTTTCCGGTCGCGGCGCAGCCAGGTGTTCCAGCTCGTGATGACGAAACCGGGGCGTCTCCAGCCGCGCTGCCGCTACGGCGCGGTCTCCAACGCGGAGCCCTTGCGGCTCGGGACGACCGCGGCGTGAGGACCGTCGAGACGATCATCATCGGCGGCGGCCCGGCCGGCAGCAGCTGCGCGTGGGAGTTGAAGCGGCGTGGAAAGGACTGCCTGATCCTGGAGCGCCAGGCGCTGCCCAAGTTCAAGCTCTGCGCCGGCTGGATCACGCCGCAGGTGCTCCGCGACCTGGAGATCGACCCCGCGCAATACCCGCACGGCCTCGCGGTCTTCGACCGCATGCGCGTCCATCTCGGCGGCACGGCGCTGAGCGCCACGTTCCGCACCTTGCAGTACTCGATCCGCCGCGTGCAGTTCGACAACTGGCTGCTCGCGCGCAGCGGCGCGGAAGTCGCGGCGCACGCGGCGCGCGTCATCGTCCGCGAGAACGGGTTCTACGTGATCGACGGCGCGTACCGCTGCCGCTACCTGGTCGGCGCGGGGGGCACCAACTGCCCGGTGAAGCGCGTCTTCTTCGGCCCCGACCGCGGCAGCCTCGTGCTGACGCAGGAGATCGAGTACGAGACCCGTGTCCGCAGTCCGCTCTGCACCTTGTTCTATCCCTTCGCGGGAAGGGCCGGCTACGCGTGGTACGTCCCCAAGGCCGGCGCGATCAACGTCGGCTTCGGCGGCGTCGCCGCGCAGTTCGGCGCGAACATCCGCACCTATTGGCGCGGCTTCGTGGACATCCTGCTGCGCCGCGGACTGATCGTCTCGCCGCCGCCGCAGCCCGCGAGCCATCCCTACTACGTCGGCGACCGCGCCAAGAACGTGTTCGCGGACGACGCGTTCCTCGTCGGCGACGCCGCGGGCCTGGCGACCGCCGACATGGGCGAGGGCATCGGGCCCGCCGTTGAGAGCGGCCTGCGCGCGGCGCGCCACATCGGCGGCGGCGCCGCCTACGGCCTCGCCGAGATCCCGCGCTTCACTTTGCCGGGCTGGCCGGGACGACTCCTCGGAAGAGTCATGTGCGCGTGATCAACCGTCGGCTCGGACGACAGAATCCAGCGCAGCTTAGTAGTACTCGCCCACGATGATGATGCCTGCAGCTCCGGCGCCTCCGTTCGCTCCCGGGCCGCTAACGGCCGTCCCCCGGCGCCGCCAGGATGAGCGCCGCGGTCTCGTTTAGGAAGTCTGTCGGGCGTGAGATCAACTCCCCGAGATGAGTCTATTGATATAAAACGGACTTTTCTTGCCCGACGTCAGCCGCACTGCAGCCAGAACGCGGCTGAGCAAGAGCGCGAGCGAAGTAACCCGGCAATATCCCACAACCGGAGAGAGTTCGCGATGCTCGATAGCGGGGAGTTCTCATTGCACATCTTTCCGCCGCTTTAAGAACTGCTGCCATTACTCTTCACGACTATTTGATTGCGAAAAGCGAGCGACTACTCTACGACACGCTTCGAAGACACTTTCTCGATACAGCTTCTCGCTTCTTTTAACGTCTGCATCCATCTGCGCAAGAGCATCCGGCGCCACATTCTTTCGAGCTTCCCCGATAAGCAGATGATCGGTTTCGGATTCGACGCCGATAAATGTTAACAACGCTTTCTCCGAACCAACCTTCGCAATTCCATGGGTCACCCTTATCATTTGTCGACAACCGTCAATCACACCGATCTTGCCATCGAGAATGGCTGTCGCCAACTCAATGATTTTTTTCTTATCGTCATCGGTTAATTCCGTTCTTGTCCTGTTTGTCATTTTAAATTCGTTTCCTGAAATTTGAACTTATATTCGACGATTTGTCCCGTGGCCCAGTTCTGGTATACGCGAGTCTCAATTGAAAATGATCTCCCTGAATGGAAACGACCAATGGATGGAAGCATAGACCCGGATTCTAAAAAAGCAAGACCCCAATTATTTCGGTGCGAAACATAAATACACACATTGCACTGAATTGCCAACTTTTTTGCATTTCGCGATTCCCGGAAAGATCAATCGCGCGGGTTACGGGACAATAAGTAAGGATGTTTGAAAGACATGGGCGATTCCCGCAGGAGCTGGATTTTCTTGGCGTTTCTGAGGCACGAAGCCGGCAAGCGCATGGAGTTTAATCGTCCTAGATCATGGAGGGCCTGAAAGCTCAAGTCCCGCGCCGCAAACACGCCGCCGCGTGTCATAATGAAGACGTCGTCGAGCCTAGGAGGCCGCAATGGCGCAAGCACCCGAGACGCGAACCGTCACCACCGCGGAGCTCGACGACGGCCTCAATCAGGGCTCCTCGCTTCAGGTCGTCAACGTGCTCGGCCCGGAGTTCGCGGGGCTGGGCATGATAAAGTACTCGCGGCGCATCCCCTTCTACGAGCTCGCGGGCCGTCTCAAGGAGCTCGACAAGAACCGCAGCGTCGTCACCTACTGCTCGGGCGCCGACTCGCGCGCCTGCGTGGACGCCGCGAACCTGCTGACCGAGAAAGGCTTCAAGGCCAGCGCCTACCGCGGCGGACTCGCGGAGTGGACGAAGGCCGGCCTCCCGCTCGAAGTCCCGGCGCCGCGCTAGCTCACGGCCACGGGTGGCGCGGGTAGCGCCGCTGGAGTTCCTTCTTGACCGTCGGATACGCGTTGGCCCAGAACGAGGACAGGTCCGAGGTTTTCTGCACGGTGCGGTAGTTGGGCGCCAGGATGTCGAAGACGACGGGCAGGCGCCCCTCGCACAGGCTGAGCGTCCCGGTCATCTTCGCGAAGTCGCCGAGGCGCGCCGAGAGCTCGGCGGGATGCGCCTCGTGATAGAGAAAACGTCCGGTCTTGCCCGACGGCAGACGCCGCGCCGCGGGCAGGACGCGCTCGAGAAAATCCATGAGCGCGCGGCCGAGGTAATTCTCGACGTGCGCGAGCAGGTTCGCGCGCTCGATGTCGTTCAACGACTTTTTTCCGAGACAGACCTCGCCGTAGATCAGGCGCCAGTCGTCGACGGAGAACTCCGGATAGCCCATGTCCGGGTAGAGCCGGCGCGCGACGCCGACGCGCACGAGGAGCTGTCGCGTCTTCTCGTCGAGCCCGGGATGGACGAGCTCGCCGGTCGCGAACTTCTCCGCCCACAGCTCGGCCGCGGCCTTGCGGTCGCCGCGGTCGGCGGAGGCCTCGCGACGGGTCAGCGCGAGACCGCGGAACATGAGACGGTCCTCCTTGACGACGCGGCCCCTGCGCGCGTCGAGCTCGGACGCGGTCGTCCAGACGCACTCGCCGGGAAAGGCCCGCTCGATCGCGGCGACCTCGAAGGGCAGGAACAGGTTCACCGCGACCTGGCGCGCCTGGCCTCCGCCCGCGCGCTCGCGCACGTCGAGCGCCAGAATGAGCGGCGGCGGATTCTTCGCGTCCGCGAGAAGAGCGCCGCGGCCGTCGCCGAGCCGGTAGAACGCCCCCTCCCCTTCGCGCACCGCGAGACGGTCGACGAACGCGGACAGCCACGCGCGCGGGAGCGCGTCGGCGGTCGAGGGTTCCGAGGCGGCGTCGTCGCCGCGGCCGATGTTCTTCAGCTGACGAAAGACCTCGGACGTCTCCCACGAGATCTCTTCGCGCGCGCCCGCGAGAAGGTCGGCCGCCAATTCCTTCAAATCGGCGCCGGCGCCCGGACGCCGCTCGCCCGCGGTCTCGAACACGGCGGCCATCGCGCAGGCGCGCTCGTACGCCTCAGGACCCAGCGCGCGCGCGGCTTCGAGGACGGCGGCGACGCGCGGCGCCGCGGGATAACGGAGCAAGGCGCGGCCGCGCGCGGACGCGCGGCCGTCCGCGTCGAGCGCGCCGAGCGCGGTCAAGGTCTTCTCGGCGGCCGACCACGCGGCCGCGTGCGGCGCGGTGAGCCAGGCGACGGGCTCGGGCAAGGACGCGGCCTGAAGGCGCACGGAGCTGAGCTCCAGGCGCAGGATCTCGGGCTTGAGGCTCGGCGCCATGCCGGCTTCGTCGGCCGCGGACCACAGGCGCACGCAGCGGCCCGGCGCCGTGCGTCCGGCGCGGCCCGCGCGCTGGGCCGCGTTCGCGCGGCTGATGCGCGCGAGATAGAGCGTGTTGATGCCGCGCGCGGCGTCGAACGCGGCGACGCGGTGCAGGCCGCTGTCGACGACCGCGGTCACGCGCGGGATCGTCAGTCCGGTCTCGGCCACGTTGGTGGCGACGATCACGCGCGGCCGCTCGGTCTCTTCTAATAAACGTCCTTGTTCGGCCAGGTCCATGCTCCCGTGCAAAGCGTGAAGCTCGAGACCGGCCTCGCGGCAGTACGGGCCCAGCACCGTGAGGCTGCGCCGGATCTCGCGCAGTCCCGGCATGAAGATCAGCACCGAGCCGTCGAGTCCGCGGCGCGCGAGCTCGCGCAGGGCCGCGAGCGCGCCCTCGGCGGGGCCTTCGCGCGCGGCGAGCGGGTGATGGCTGACCTCCACGGGAAAGAGCCGGCCGGGCACGTCGACGCGCGCGGCGCCGGGAAGAGAGCGCGCGAGCTCGTCGGCCTCGAGCGTCGCCGACATCACCGCGAGCTGCAGGTCCGGCCGGCGCGCGCGCAGGGTCTTGAGCCAGGCGAGCGCCAGGTCGCTCTCGAGCGTGCGCTCGTGGAACTCGTCGAGCAGCACCGCGCCCACGCCCGGAAGCCGCGGCGACTTGAGCAGCTGCGCGACGAAGACGCCGTAGGTCTGGAAGACGACTTTCGTCTCCGGCCCGCAGCGGCTGTCGAAGCGGACTTGGTAGCCGACGGTCCGGCCGAGCTCCGTGCGCGTCTGCGCGGCGACGCGCGCCGCGAGCGCGCGCGCGGAGAGGCGGCGCGGCTCGAGCACGAGAATCCGGCCGGGAATTTTTCCGAGCAGGAATTGCGGCGTCTGCGTGGACTTGCCGCTGCCCGTCGGCGCGGTCAGGATCAGGCTCCCCGCGCGCCGCAGCTCCGCGGTGATCGTCTCATCGAAGGCCTGGATCGGAAGCGGCTGGCTCAACGTTCCGCTCTAAGGCCGCGCGGCCGCCCGGGCGAGATGCACGTACGCGGTGTAGCGCTCGTCGCGGAGGAGATAGAGGGGGCGGAAGGCCGTGCCGCCGTCGGCGCGGAATCGGAAAGGCCCCGAGGCGTCGGGCTTGATCCAGCGCGCGGGTGCGGCGGGATCGCCGGCGAGCTCGACGTCCTTGTCGGCCAAGGCGGCGAGCAGGAGCGGACCGTACATCAGCGCCGCGCGGTCCCGGTTCTGCGCGTCGATGGGCTCGAAGCGCAGCCCCATTGGAAAGGAGACGTCGACGACGTCCCCGTCGGTCCAGCGCCGGCGCAGGCGCAGGAACGCGCCGGGCGCGGCGTCGACCGCGAGAGACTTGCCGTTGATCGCGACGGCCGGCGCCGACGCGGCCCACGCGGGCACGCGCACGGCGAGCGTGAAGCGCGCGGGCTCCGTGCTGCGGACGATCAAGGTCGTCGCGTCGGAGAGCGGGAAGGACGTCCGCTGCTCGAGCTCGAGCCGGCGGCCCGCGAAGCTCCAGCGCACGCGCGAGGGCGCGAACAGGTTCACGTAGAGCCCGTCCGCGTCGTGGAAGTACAGATCGAGCGGGTAGTCGGCGGTGATCTCCGCGTAGGTTCCCGAGCAGCACGGCCACGCGTACGGGAAATATCTCTTGCGCGCTCCCGCCTGGTACTCCGAATAATAGAAGCTGCGGCCGTCCGGCTGCGGCGGCAGGGCGGCGAGCATGCCGTTGAGGAGCACGCGTTCCATGTTGTCGCCGTATTCGGACCGGCCGGTGAAGCGCAGCAGCTGGCGGTCGAGGTTCACGTTCGCGTAGGCGCCGCACGGCGTCTCGAAGCCGCGCTCGCTCGTCTGGAGCGACTTGGCCAGACCGCCCGTGCCGGCGGTCACGAAATGCTCGTCCGGGCCCCAGCCGCCCGACGCGTACATCTGCGCGCCGGTGAGGAACTTCCAGGCGTTCTCGATCGCGCGCAGATACTTCCGGTCGCCGGTGGACTCGTACGCCTCTCCCGCCGACACGAGGCTGTTCACGTGGCTGTACGCGTGGAGCTGCGGGGTGAAGGCGTCGACGCCCGCGGCGAACAGGTCGTAGAAGCCGGCGCTGTTGTCGTACTCCGCGGCCATCTTCAAATAGCGCGGCTCCCGCGTGAGCGCGTAGTTCTTGTAGAGCCCCTCGGACAGCGTGTACCACTCGTCGCTGCGGCGCGGCAGGTTCTTTTCCGCCCAGTCCGTCATGCGGCTCAGCACGACCAAGGCCTCGGTGCTGCCGGCGAGCGCGTAGGCGTCGCGCATGCCGGTCGCGTTCTTGTCGTAGACGTAGCACGGCCATTCCCGGGCGACCTTCGCCGACGCGTAGAAGTAGCCGTCCTGGCCCATCGCCGCGTGGAAGCCGCGCACCAGGCGGTCGACCTTGTCCTTGTAGCGCGCGTCTGCGGTGTTCGCGTACATCCGCGCCAGCGCGGACACGTACTGGCCGAACGGGTGCGCGGCGGCGAAGCCGTCCGGATCGTACCAGCCGCCCATGGGCTTGCCCGGCGCCGGGAGGCCCGCGCGGAGCCGAAAGCCCTGAAGCAGGCTGTCCTCGTTGAGAGCCAGGAAGTAGCCGCGGGCCCCGCGCGCCTGCTCGGCCATCGGGCCGCCGGTCACGTCGACGTCGGCGTAGGAGAAAGGGCTCAGGACCTCCTGCGGCTTTTCCGCCGACGCGGCGCTCGCGAGCAGGAGCAGCAGGGCGAGGGCTCTCATGGCGGCTCGATCCTCAAAACTTCGCGAAGCCGGGCACGCGCGGGCAGAGCTCGACGTCGCGGATGTTCTCCATGCCGGTCACGTACATCAGCATGCGCTCGAAGCCCAGGCCGAAGCCCGCGTGCGGGACGGTGCCGAAGCGGCGCAGGTCCGCGTACCACGAGTAAGCCTCCGCGGAGATTCCGGTCTCCTTCATGCGCGCGAGCAGCGGATCCAAGCGATGCTCGCGCTGCGAACCGCCGATGAGCTCGCCCACGCGCGGCACGAGCAGGTCCATGCACGCGACGGTCTTGCCGTCGTCGTTGCAGTACATGTAGAAGGGCTTCAAGCTGCGCGGGTAGTTGATCACGAACACCGGCTTTTTGGCGTACTCCTCGGTCAGGTAGCGCTCGTGTTCGGTCTGCAGGTCCATGCCCCACTTCACCGGATAATTCCACGTCCGGCCGGCCTTCTCCAAGATGGCGATCGCTTCGGTGTAGTCGATCACGCCGAACTCCGCCTTGGCGACGGCCTCCAGCTTCGCGCGCAAGCCCTTCTCCACGCGCTCGTCGAAGAACTGCAGGTCGCGCGCGCAGGTCTTGAACACGTGCTCGATCAGGTGCTTCACGAACGCCTCGGCGAGAGCGCGGTCGTCCTTGAGGTCCGCGAACGCGAACTCCGGCTCGATCATCCAGAACTCGGCCGCGTGGCGCGGCGTCGTCGACTGCTCGGCGCGGAACGTCGGCCCGAACGTGTAGACCTTCGACAGGGACATCGCCAGGATTTCCGCCTCGAGCTGGCCGGAGACGGTCAAGCCGGTCTTCTCGCCGAAAAAGTCCTGCGCGTAGTCGATCTTGCCGTCCGCGCCGCGCGGCGGCTTCTCCAAATCCAAAGTCGAGACCTGAAACATCGCGCCCGCGCCTTCGGCGTCGGACGTGGTCAGGATCGGCGAGTGGCACATCACGAAGCCCCGGTCGCGGAAGAACTGATGGACGGCGTAGGACAGCTCGGCGCGCGTGCGGAACACCGCGCCGAACGTGTTCGTGCGCGGGCGCATGTGCGCGACGCCGCGCAGGAACTCGAAGGACGTCCCGGCCTTCTGCACCGGCGAGGACGGGTCGCACTCGCCGAGGATCTCGATCGCCGACGGTTCCAAGTCGAAGGTCTGGCCCTTGCCCGGCGACGCGACGAGCTTGCCCTTCACCGACAGGGACGCGCCGGTGATCTGCTTGAGAATCTTCTCGCGCCCCGCGAAGCCCTCGGGCACGACGACCTGGAGCGAGTCGAACGTCGACCCGTCGTTCAGGTGCACGAAGCCCACGCTCTTCGACTCGCGCACCGACTTGATCCAGCCCGCGACGCAGACCTCGTCCCCGGCCTTCGACTTCGCCAGCACGTCCTTGATCTCGATTCGTTCCATGGTCGGGCGATTATGCCAAATCCCGCGAACGCGCCCAATGACGCATATCCCGCGCGTTAGGCACGCGCCTTAATAAGTACAGGATTACGAACCGGAACCGCCTGCGCGCTCAATCGAGTCATCGTCGCAGCGATCTCAAGAGCCTGAATGCTTGTCTGTGGGCTGACCCGCGTTTCGCCATAATCGACAAGTTCGGCGGCAAAAGCGACCCGCTGCTTAGGCGAGAATTCTAGTCCTGCAGCATAAGCTCCCGTAGTCTTATAAGAAATTTCCAACAGCCACGAGTCAGAATCGACATCTGCAGGCTTGGCCTTCAAAAGATCAAATCGCTTCATCGACAGAGGATAGCTTCGGTGACCATGAGATCCGTGCAGGGCCTCGGCACCTTGTTTCGGTCGGAGTTGCGCTTCCACCTTACGACAAGCCCAAGTATCAAAAACGGCTGAATTTACTGGAGTATCCCAGGATAGGACAAGTTTCAGTGTCGGCTTTGTAGCCGTTTGAAGCCATTGCCTCGGAATCGGAATTTGAATCTTGGCCACATCATCAGGATCGTTAAGCTCTCCCTGCCACAGGAAGACAGCGCTTCCGGCTATTGGTTTTGCGAGTCGCTCTGCACTAGCCTTGCCATATCCCAAAGCAACCTTGCTAAGTGCCTCAACGGGCCTGTCAGTTGTTGTTTGTTCGGCTGTAAGACACAAAAATGCCTTGACCGTTACGGCATACGGCTTGGTCCCCTGCGCACAAACTTCCTGCAATTGTGCGAATGCAAACGCAGCCTCTCGCGCGAGAAGCGGAGCTGCATAAGAGGTCCCCGAATGATCTTCAAACATTCCGGCATCTGTGTATCCCCAAACGCCTAACCCAGCCTCATACCTGTAGACGTTGTTACCGTTTCCACCATGCGCAGAAAAATCCGGTTTTGGACTATCCGCCAACCCTGGACCAAGTTTTGAAAAAGGGCTTGGCCAACCGACTTTTCTCACAAGCCCATTTCCATCTAATCGATCAACATACGACCCACAGGTTAAAGAATTAAAGCTCCGTGCCCATGGTCCAAGAGCCCATTCCGGCTGCTCATAGTGATTGGGATAAGCTCGTCCAGGAACAAGACCCTGCTCGGAATTACCCGCGGCAACCACAACCAGAATATCTGAAGCGTAGGCCAAATTATCGAGATCCTGTACGAGCGCCATGTACTCCGCCCTTTCGATCGGCGGAATGACACCCCAAGGCCTCTTGTAATCAAAACTCAAGTTGAACACACGGACATCGGGCGCGAGATTCGTCACATTTCGAATTGCAGGAACGATTGACTTATCTTCAATTGTCTCCGCGTCTTTCGCAGCGACGACATCAAAAAAACGGCACCCAGCTTTCAAACGCCCCGCTTCAAAATCAGCATAGGTCGGGTCACCAAATACCACCCGAGAAGCTACCATCGAACCATGCGGACCAACGGGCATATTCGTGCCGTTTTCGACAAAATATTGTCCGCGACTGTATGGAGCGAGCGCGGCATGCGCAGCGGGCACGCCGGTATCAACAACTCCAACACTCGGCAACCGTCCCGGATCAACTGCTGGCATTGCAACTACAGCGATAGGACCAGCACGACGAGCAGGATTAGCATGAGAAACTGCAGATGCGAGCGGCGGATGAACCGATTGCACAGAGAAGAATGAGGAAGAAATTTCTCGGAGATTTTCCGGAGTGATCACACCTCGAAACCAATGTCTACCGGAAAAATCTATCCCGGTAGTTTTAAATCCTTCCCCACCCGAACGCTTCAGCCTTTCGCCGACAGCACGAATAACCTGATCTACTTCTGTACGCATAAGAAGAGGCTGCAACTCGATGACCGCATCTATCGGTCGAGACTTTTGATTTTCCAGCCAATCCTTGTCAATTTTCAATTCCCATGGAACGATTGCGAAGGAGTCGATAGTTGCCCAGCGGGCACGATCAGCAGCTGTCGCCTCGCTCAAAGCCTGAGAGGTGGTTGTTAGCTGCTTCATGCTTTCTGGCTTGGCATGAATAGTCGCAGAACCATCAGCGTTCACACGAATCAGATCCATACCTAACCGACCAAAGACTTGTGAATCTGTTTTCGAAAATGCAGTTTCCTGCTCTTTGATTCCGCTAGGGATAGCCTTGCTGGAGGACTTCTTCTTCAGAGTGACGTAGGGTTTAGCTAAAACAAAATAGCGCTTGTCGCGCAAAGGGTCAGGAGATTTCGACAGTTCTTTACTGACAGTTTGCAGTGACTGCGAAATCTTCTTGCCCTTTTCGGTCCAATCAATTTGGACATACTGCGGAGTGCGGCCGCCCCCTGGTTTTTCACCATGAACAAGCTCATGCTGTTCGTTAAGAAAGAATGTCTTCGGACGCGGAATCCGCGGGGGAACGTCCTTCATTTGGGGTTAAAGGCCGTCAAGAGCCAGCCGCCGCGCTTCCGACTCGACCAACGCCTTTGCTTCGGCGAAGCTCTTGGCTTTCTTCGCATTCTTGAGCAAAGTAGAGGTGGGTCGCAGATGGGAGGCTTTGGCTACGGAACGAACAAACCGCAGGGTTTCCCTGGATTTTGGTTGCGGGAAATTCAACACCAAATCAAATCGTCTCCACAGCGCTTGATCCAGATGGGTAGGAAGATTTGACGTGGCGATCACAAAGCCGCGTGGATGGGAGTGCTCCAACTCTTGCATCAATGAGATAACGATCCTATCAAGTTCGCCAACGTCTAACGGGTTACCACGCTTTTTCCCCAGAGCATCGATCTCATCGAACAATAAAATGCACGGGTTAGTTTCCGCATATTCGAATAGTTGCCGGAGATGCGCCGCAGTCTGGCCAAGATACGATCCAATGATCGAATCGAAACGGACCAAATATGTCGGGAGCCCAAGACTTTCACCCAGGGCAGTAGCAGTCGCACTTTTCCCGCATCCAGGTGGTCCATAGAAAAGCAAACGACTTCTACGCTGAATACCGAGGGACTGCAGTCGTGCTCGATGGCGCCACTCTTTAGTCAGAAGACCGAGCTCGTTACTTGCCTCCTTAGTGAGCACCAAGTTCTTTAGGGAGACAGTCGGCTTCTGTAACGCTAGCGCACCAGCAAGGGCAACAGGACCAACTCCACCTGCTGCTGCAGAGGCCATCCCACCATTCCGACTATTCGGACGAAGTGATCCTCGTAGCAACTGTGCTGCCCCGTGATGTTTCTTGCGCTCTTCGTCAGCGATAATTTCCGCAGCAACACCCTCAGCATGCGTCCAATCATTGGACGCAATAGTCTGGAATAGGCGTGCGAGCCGTCGGGTGCTAGACATAAACTTGTTCGATTATACATAACCGGGGTGTAGTCCCATTGAATGATTGACTAAGTCAACCAGGCTACCGAAGTAGGCAAAACGCCAACGAGAAAACGACTACACAGCCCCCTTGCGTGATTAGATTTAGCGGGCTATTCTCAGTCGAGAGTGTGATTTTATGAGCAAACACTCGATCGAGCAATGGCACAGAGCGCACATCGTCGAAGGATTGCGTCAGGCCGACGCCGGAGAGTTCGCATCCGAACGCGAAGTCGTCACCGCGCTGGCCCGCTGGCGGACAGAACCGCGTCGGCGCGTCAGCGCGAGCGGATCGCGGCGTCGATCGAATCGAAATCGCCGCCGGTCGGCATGACGAAGAGCGCGCGCCCTCCGCTGCGTTTCGCCCAGACTTCCCCGATGGCGCGCTTGAGCACGGCGCCTTCCATCAGATGGACGCCCTTGTACTCAACGACGAGCACGCGGCCGTCCTTCAGCTTGCAGACGAAGTCGGGATAAAACCAGCCGTCGGGCGTCAGCAGGCGGAAGGACGACGGCTTGCGCGGGACGTTGCGGATCCAGAACTCGATCGCGTCGTGCGCGTCAAGGAATTCGGCGCAACGGAATTCCTCGGTCAACGCGCCGGACGCGGTCTTCTCCGTGAGCTCGCCGGGGCGCGCGCCGAAGTAGTGGTTCTTGAACTTGAAGCCCCCCTCGTAAAGCCAGCCCGGCTCGTAGATCGAGGTCCGGAAGTCGAGAGCGCGCGCCTCGTCGACGACGAGAGCGGAGCCGTCCAGCAGATAGCCTTGGAACGCGTCGCGGCGCTCGGCGTCGCGGTGCTCCTGAACGCGCTTCTCGATCGCCTCGCGCAGACGGAACCGGTCGAGCGCGAGCGCGCCGATCTCGGCGCCGAGAATCGTCATGACGCCGCGGATCGCGTTGCGGATGAACGCGGCGGACTCTCCCGCCAGGATGTCGCCGTGATGGATGCGCCAGTCCAGCCACGTCGCCAGCTTCTCGGTCGTCCAGTCTTCCTCGATGCCGAGAGCCAAGGTCTGCTGGTGCAAGGTCGCGACGAAGTCGGCCGCCTCGCGGTCGCCGAGCACGCTCGCCGTGACGTCGCTCGCGCTGCTGACGTCGACGACGCCCGCGCGTCCGGCCGGACGCGCCTTCGGATCGTAGCCCGGCAAGGACGCGTCCTTCTCGCCGAGCTTCCACGGATGCTCGAGGAGGTACGTGGGCTCGAACTCGAACAGCCTTCCGGCTTCGCGCACGCTGAGCAGGGGCACGGAGAACGCGACGGCTTTCTCCCACGCGGACGGAACGCGCGTCTCGCCCGCGCCCCCGTTCAGAATCTCGGCGGCCTTGACGGACGCGGCAAGCGCGCGGACCGAGGCCTTCGCTTCCGGGCCGGAAACGCACTCGGTCAGGAGCGCGATCTCGGGCTCGGCCAGGGGGACGAAAATGGTGATCTCACCGCCGCGATCCACCTTCGCCTTTCCGCCGAGCGCCGCGACGCATTTCTCCGCGCGCCCCGCGTCGATGTCTTCTTTCGGCACGACGACCGTCTGCGGCCGCGCGCTCAAGGGCAGCGCGCCCTGCGGAGCGAGTTCGAGAATCCGTCTGGCCTCGGCGCGCGTGAAGCCATTGCTGACGAGCGCGTCGCGCAGTTCCGCCAGCACGTCGCCGATCGACGACGACACGGAGAAGACGTACGCGCAGTTGAGGTTCGCCTGGGTCTTCGCGCGCGCGTTCGGCAGGCGCAGGATGCGTCCGACGATCTGCTCGATCGCGGTCGCGGAGCGCGTTTCGCGCAGGCTGCACAGAACGTAGGCGAAGGGACAGTCCCAGCCCTCCCGCAAACGCTGCACCGTGATCACGGCTGTCACCGGGCACTTCGGCGAGGACAGATCGCCCGCGTCCGCCAGCTCGTCGTTGCCGCCGACGCTGATCTTCACCTCGGACTCGTTGAACCCCAAGTCCTTGATCAGCTTTTCCTTGAGCGCCGCGCAGGCGTCGACGCGCTCCGCTTGAACGAGAAGCATCGGCCGCAGATATTCGCCGGTCTTCTGCCCCTCGACGCCGGCAAGTCCTTCCAGGTCTTTTCGCAGGCGGACAGCCTCGGCGAGCAGCTCGTCGCGCTGGCCCGGATGGCGCACGACGACGCGCACCGGAAGCTTCGCCATGTCGGCGGCCTTGAGCTCGACGGCGGACACCTGGTGGAGGACGTTCGACGGATGCTCCGCGCGCGCGGGCGTGGCGGTGAATTCGAGCACGCACGACGGCCGCACGTCGGCCAGCGTCGAAAACGCGAGATCCGTGCGCACGTTGTGCGCTTCGTCGACGATCACGACGGGCCGCCGCAGCCGCAGCGCGTTGACCAAAGACGGCCGGGGCTTCTTGTCCGGTCCGAGAATCAAGTCGCCGACGCGGTCCGCCGGGACGTTCAATAGGTGCTCCGCGAAATGCTCGTTCTGCGCGTACACGCGGCGCCCGGCGGGATCCTCGGCCTTGAACGACTGGATCGTCGCCACGATCACCACCGTCGCGCCGTCGACCGCCGCGCGCGACAGCCGCAGAGCCTCGTCGATCGTCAGCACCTCGACCGCGCCGCACGCCGTCTCCAGCGCGCGCCGATACGCGTGCCGCGGATCGCGCAGCGCGTCCGCGGTCTGCTCGAGAATGGCCGTGCTCGTCACCAGCCACAGCACGACGCCGTGCTCCGCGCGCAGATAATCCGCGATCGCGATCCCCGCCGCGTGGCACGCCATCAAAGTCTTGCCGCCGCCCGTGGGCACGCGCAGGCACACGTACGGCATCTCGGGGTTTAACCCCGCGACGTTCGGCAGATACTCCTGCCGCGGCGAGCCGTTTTCCTTGAGCGCGACTTCGAACGCGGCCGCCGGCTTCGTTCCGCCCGCGCAAAGAGTCAGGAACCTCCGCAGCGAGTCCAGCGCCCGCGTCTGATAGCCCTTCAGCGCGATCATGCGACCTTGATCTCGTAAGGCGTCTGCCGCACCACGATGTTCTCCGCCTCGAGCCGCTCCTTCCCGATCAAGCAGCCCGCGCAGTAGATCACCCTCTGTCCCGCGAACGGCGGCAGACCCGCGAGCACCTGCCGCGTCAGCACGTTCCCCCCGCCCGCGCTCTTGTCGCCGAGGATTCCGTTGTAGAGAAGGTAGATGCCGACGCCGCGGCATTCGCCCAGGAATGCCGACTTGCCGACCCGCTCCTTCGGAATCGGCTCGCCCGTCTCGCAGAAGTACACATGCCGCGCCAGATCGGCATACGTCACGCTCGGACGGATTTTTCCGGTCTCCTCGAAGAGCGCGTCGCCGAGCTCGCAGTAGCGAAAATCTCCGTTCAATCCCTCGACCGACTCCCCCTTCGGATTCTTGTAGCCTTGAGCGACGCGCCGTACTCGCTCCGCCGTAATTCCACGGGCGATCTTATCGTCCATTTCGACCAGGATGAACCGGCGCTGACCGCCGTCCTTTTTGTTGAGATCCAAGATCGCGTGCGCCAAAGTGCCCGAGCCCGCGAAGGAATCGAGCACGAGCGCGTCCGGATCGGACGCCATTCGCAGGATGCGCTCGATCAGCTCGATGGGCTTCGGCGTGTCGAACAAATCCGCGGTGTCGAAGATGTCTCGGAGAGTGGCTTTCGCCTGGCGCATCGTAGGCAGGTCCGCCCAGATGCTGGGATACGGGCGGCGCGGGTTCTCCGGAGCGAATTCCCGCGTGTACGGCTCCCAGACGGGTTTGCCTCCGCGCTCCCGCTCCTTCCAAATCAGAGTCCCGGCGTCTTTATGACGATTGATCCCGTCGTTTCCCATCGACCAACACGCTTCTTCACCGTTATCATGAGTCGGATAAACTTGCGAGCCGTCGGGAGCCGTCAGCGCGAAATACATCGTCGGTCGGTCGCGACGGAGGCTGTTCCGGCCGTTCTTTTTCAGCAGACGATCCCGATAGCGGCGCCCGCTCTCGTCCGTGCGGCCGTACGCATCGACGATGTCCGGAGCGTCCATCTGAGAGAGCTTCAAAGAAACGCGGTTTCGCGCGTAAGCGAGGATGTTCTCGTGGTCCGGCGTGAGCGGGACCTTATTGTCGTTCGGGCTGTCTACCTTGCGCCAGATGAAGTTGCAGATGAAATTTTGAGGCCCGAATACTTCGTCCATTACATAGCGAAGAGACTGGATTTCGTTGTCGTCGATGCTGACGAAAATCGCGCCGTCTCGGTGCAGCAGCTGTTTGAGGAGTTGAAGGCGCGGATACATCATGCACAACCAACGATCGTGACGGTCGAGAGTCTCTCCTTCCTTGCCGACGACTTGCCCGAGCCACTCCCGAATCACCGGACTGTTCGTGTTGTCGTTGTAGATCCAGCGCTCGTTGCCCGTGTTGTACGGCGGATCTATATAGATGCACTTCACCTGGCCGGCGTAGTAAGGCAGGAGCGCTTTGAGGGCGAGGAGGTTGTCGCCCTGGACGATCAGGTTGCCGGAGCCGGGGTCGCCGCAGGAGAGGGAAGGCACGTCGCGCAGGAGGCGGAAAGGGACTTGCCGGTGGTGATTGACCACCGCCTCTTTGCCGATCCAGTTGAGAGTGGGCACGGGGATGGGGCAGGGCGACGGAGGCGAATATACAATTTATTCCATAGGCATAATTAGTGTTTGTTCTTATGGAGTGTTTCACGAAGCGAGGCGTTCCTTTAGAATGAGCCCGTGGCAGATCAGCGGCAGGACATCTACGGGTTCGTGGGCGCGCGCATCCGCGACATGCGCAAGGCGCGCGGACTGACCCTCGAGGAACTGGCGGGCGCGGCCGGAATGAACACCAGCTTCCTCCACGCCATCGAGAAGAACAAAAAGCGCCCCAGCGTGAGGATGCTCTACTCCATCTGCCTGGCGCTCGAGATCCCGATGGAGAAGATGTTCAAGGACGCGCCCGTGCCGCCCAAAGAGACGGACGTCTTCGCGCGCAAGGTCAGCCTGCTGGTGCGCGACGCGAGCCCCAAGACGCGCGAGAAGGCCCTCGAAGTCTTGAAGACGTTGATCCGGTCCGAATAAGACGACGACTTAGCGCGCGTCGAAGCGAATGCCCACGGCGTCCAAGACCGCGTCGGCGACGTGTTCCAGCGTCTCGGGCCCGACGCGACCGCAGCGTTTGACGAGCCGCGCCGCATCCACGGCGCGCATCTGAAACGCCAAGGCGACCGACTCTTCCGGCAAACCCGCCTCTCCCTTCTTGATCGAGCACGTGCCCGGCCAGCCCAAACGCGCGAGATTGGTCGTCAACGGGATCGCGAGACGCGTCGAGGTGTATCGTCCGAGATCGGGCTTCTGAAAGATCAGGACCGGCCGCTTCAGCCCTTGCTCGGAGCCGCGAACCGGATCAAGGTCCGCAAGGTAGACTTCACCCGTCTGGGGGTTCATCGCGCCTCCTTGCCCAGCCGTTCGAGCTCGGACGACCAGTCGCCCAGTCCGCCCTCGGCGAGTTCGCGATCCTCCTTGTCGGGGACGGCCGCCGGAGTCTTGACGAGGTCCGAGGTCTTCAGACCGAGGGCGCGGGCCGCGCGCTCGAGCGTCGGGAGCTTGGGCACGATGCGCCCGGCCTCCAGTCGCGCGACGTTCGCCCGCGCGAGGCCCGATTCTCGCGCCAGGTCCTCCTGCCGCCAGTCACGGCGTTCCCGCGCGGCCCTGACGCGCTGGCCGATGGCCCAGGCCAATAGGTTCTCTGGGCTCGAGTGGCCGATGATGCGGCGCCTTCCGCGGCGGGAGAGCGCCGGAGCGACGACGCTTTCGGCCAAGAGCCGGCGAGATTCCTGCGCCGTCTTGTCGTTGAAGCTGCAGGATAAGATTTCGATCCGCCTCTCGGACAGCGTCCGCAATATTTCCGACTCGCGACGCAGCTTCTCGAAAGCGGCGGCGTTCATTTGGCAGCCTCCTTTTGGGCCAGGCGGACTTGCGCCTTGCTCAGTTCCCCGCGCAGGTCGTCCACGATGCGTTGGTACTCGCGGCCTTGGCGCTGAAGCTGCTCGTTGACGGAGCGAAGCCCTTCGAACTCGCGCCACATTTGGTTGTAGCGCGCGACCAGCTCTCGGTACCGCGCCAAGAGCTGCCGGTGTTGGGACGCCAGATTGCCGTGGGCCATGCCTTGACCCAAGTTCACGATCAGGCTTCCGAGCGCGAGGATTCCAAGCGCGTCGTTTTCTTCTTTGAGCGCGGCTTTCGTCATGACGTTCACCTCCGTATCCTCTATTGTATCGCCGGAGATACATTTGTCAATACGTGAAAACACGCGCATCGCCTCATTCATAACTTGTATACGAAGCGGGTGCCCTAAAAGTTCCATCGCTAACGGCCGAGGGCAGCGGCGTTTCTTCCGAGTGTTGTAGACTGTGTCCGGATACAGTCGAGCTCCATGCCCCGCATCGATCCCCACTCCTATTTCGACGACGCGCAGCCGCGCACGCGGGCGTGGACGCTCAAGCTGAGCGCCGACTTCGACCGAAAGATTCTCTCCGGCGAGATCGAGCTCGCGCTCGACGGCGCGCGCGGCGGCGTCCTCGACCTCGATACGAAAGGCCTCACTATTCGCCGCGCGTCCGTCGGAGGCCGCGACGTCGCGTTCGAGCTCGGTCCCGAGGAGCCGATTCTCGGCCGCCGTCTGCGCCTGACGCTGCCCTCCGGCGCGCGCTCCGTCGTCGTCGCGTACGAGACCTCTCCCGCGGCGATAGGACTGCAGTGGCTGGCGCCGGAGCAGACCGCCGGCGGAAAAAAGCCGTTCCTGTTCAGCCAGTGCCAGGCCATCCACGCGCGCACCGTCGTGCCGTGCCAAGACAGCGCGACGGCGCGCGTGACTTACGAGGCCGAGATCACGGTGCCCGAGGGATTCACCGCGGTGATGAGCGCGGGTCCCGCGGGCGACGCGCCGTCCGGCTCCGGGCGGCGCGCGTTCCGCTTCCGCATGCCCCAGCCGATCCCGAGCTACCTGCTGGCGCTCGCCGTCGGCGAGCTCGAAGGGCGCGATCTATCGCCGCGCTCGCGCGTCTGGGCCGAGCCCGCGACCGTGGGCAAGGCCGCGAACGAGTTCGCGGGCGTGGAGGAGATGGTCGAGCGCGCGCAGGCGCTGTTCGGCCCCTACGACTGGGAGCGCTTCGACATGCTCGTGCTCCCCCCGTCGTTCCCGTACGGCGGCATGGAGAATCCGCGCATGACGTTCCTCACGCCGACCGTGCTCGCGGGCGACCGCAGCCAAGTGGACGTCGTCGCGCACGAGCTCGCGCACAGCTGGACCGGCAACCTCGTGACCAACGCCACGGCCGAGCACTTCTGGCTCAACGAGGGCTTCACCGTCTGGGCCGAGAGGCGCATCTTGAAGGCCCTGCACGGCGAGGAAGCGGCGGCGCTCGCCTGGGCCGTCGGTCAAAAGGAGCTCGAGGACGCGCTCGCGCGCTTCGCGGACAAGCCCGAGCTCACGCGCCTGCGCACTCATCTGCAGGACGTCGATCCCGACGACGCGTTCAGCTCGATCCCGTATGAAAAAGGCGCGCGCTTCGTCGTCGCGCTCGAGCGCGCCGCGGGCGAAAGGGAATTCGACGCCTTCGTGAAGCGTTACATGAAGCGCTTCCGCTTCCAGAGCATCACCACCGAGACGTTCTGCGCGTTCGTGGAGGAAAATTTCCCCGGACTGCTCGTCCGCGTGAACGCCGACGCGTGGCTGAACCGGCCCGGCCTCCCCCCGGACGCGCCGCGTTTCGTCTCGACCCGGCTCGAAGAGCTCAAAGAGCTCGCCGCGGCCTGGTCGCGGGGACGCCGCCCCGATCCCGCCGCCATGAACGCTTGGCCGGCGGACGAGCTGCTCATCTTCCTCAAGGGCATCGACCGTTCGCTCGGCGCGGCGGATTGCCGGTGGCTCGACGAGAACCTGAAGCTCACGCAGCGCGGAAATTACGAGATCCTCGTGCAATGGCTGTGCATGGCCGTGCCGCACGACCACCGCGACGCCCTCGCCGCGGCCGAGCGGGTCTTGAAGAGCGTCGGCCGCATGAAATACGTGCGCCCTCTCTACCAGGCGCTCGGGCGAACGCCGGCCGGACGCGCGCTCGGACGCCGAGTGCTCGCCGCGGCCGCGCCGACCTACCACGCCCTCACCCGCCGCACGGCCGAGGCGGCCGTCGCGGGCTACGGCGCGTGAGCGCGTGAGCGACTGGCCGCGCCGGCTCGCGCTGGCGATGGAGTGGCTGTGGCTTCTCGGCGGCACGGCCTGCCTCGCCGCCGCGGCGGCCGCGGCGATGAGCGAAACTTTTTTCGCCCGCGCGGAACGCGCTTGGGCCGAAGCACGGCGCTCGCCGCGCGGGCGCCGCCTCGCGCCTCTCGCCGTCGGCGTCCTGCCGACCGCCCTGCTCGCGACGTTCAAGCTCGGCCAGTTCCGCGCGCACGAGCTCATGTGGGACTCCGGCGTGACCGCGAACCTCGCCTGGAACATGCTGCACGGCTACGGAATTCACAGCAGCGTGATCGGCGACGCCTCGTACCTCGCCGTGCACTTCGCCTTCGCCGTGGTCTGGGTCTCGCCGCTGCTGCTGCTCTGGAACAGCGCGGGCGTCCTCGCGCTGGCGCAGGGCGCGGCGGTCGGCTCGACGGTGCTGGGAGTCTGGCTCGTCGCGCGCCGCGTCCTCGACGACTCCCTCTTCGCCGCGCTCGTCGCTCTGCTCGCGGCGTCGAGCTGGTTCTTCCACGACTTGACCTTCTGCGTGCTCGACAACAGCGTGTACGCGTTTCCGCTGTTCGTGTGGGCGCTGTGCGCGTGGCTGTCCGGGCGACGCGGCGCGGCCTTCGCGCTGTTCGCGTTGCTCGCGACGACGCGCGAGCAGATCCCGTTCCTGTTCTTCGGCCTCGGCGCGTACGCGTGGACGCTCGCGAAGACGCGCGCCGAGCGCCGCGCCGCCGCGGCCCTGCTGGTCTTCGCGCCGCTGCTGTTCCTCGGAGAGCTCGCGCTGATCCGCCGCGCGCAGTCGCAATGGATGGACGTCGGCGGCTATTGGAGCATCTTCGCCTCCCTCGGCGGTTCGCCGGCGGCCGTGACGCGCACGGCGCTGCTGAGGCCGTGGCGCTTCGCCGCCGCGCTGATCCGGCCCGCGTCGAAGCTCGGGACGATCGCGCGCGTCCTGCTCATGTTCGCCTTCCTGCCGCCGCTCGCCGGCGCGGGCTTCCTGCCCGCGCTCGCGGTCTGGCTGCCGAACCAGCTGAGCGACCCGGGCGCCTTCCACGCGCTCAACTCGCACACCTGCGCGTACCTGTTCGGGCCGCTGGCCTGGGCGTCCGCGCTCGGCGCGAGACGGCTCCTCGAGCGTCGTCTTCTCGCCCGCCGCACGCTCGCCGCCCTCATCCTGGCGGCCGCCGGCCTCGGCTTCGTCGGCGCCGCGCGCTTTCGCAGTCCGGAGCGCATGAATCCCGCCTCGTGGACGGACGCGGGGCCGCGCGCGCTCGCGCGCATCCCCCCGGGCGCGAGCGTCTGGTGCGACGAGTTCTTTCTCCCGAACCTCGCGACGCGGCGCTGGGTGAAGTCCCTGCCGCGCGTCGACGAACCGTGGTTCCGCGCGGGTCTGTTCGTCCCCGATCGCGTGCTGATCTCCGCCGCCTGGACGCAGGTCGCGAGTCCCGACATCGTCGCGCCCGCGCTCGCCGCCCTGCGCGAGCGCGGCTTCGCTCCCGTCTTCGCCGAGGGCGACCTCGTCGTTCTCGCCAACCCCGCGACGTTCGGGCGCGAGGGCGCCCAGCCCGCGCCGCTCTCTCTGCCGCGCGCCGCGCGCTGAAGAACGAAGCTCCAAATGTGATAAGACATCTCGCAGAGAGGACCGCAAGGAGAACGTCATGAGCGAATCCGCCTACCAGTCGCGTCTCGAGATCGACTATCCGAGCGAGGGCGAACGCGTCTCCAAGTCCGGCTACACTTTCCGCGTCGGCGCCGAGGAGGCGCTCTCCTTCGCCGAGGTGTCGATCGACCGCGGCCCGTGGCGGCCGTGCCGCCAGGCCTGCGGCTTCTGGTGGTACGACTGGAGCGGCTACGACGGCGGCGAGCACATGGTCACCGCGCGCGCGGTCGCGCACGACGGACGCGCGCTGAACTCCACGCCGCGCCGATTCACGGTCGGATGAAGAAGATTCTCGTCGTCGACGACGACCGCACGATTCACGCGGTCCTGCGCGCGATCCTGCACAAGGACTACGACGTGCACAGCGCGGTCGACGGCCTCCAGGGCGTCACGATGGCCCGGCAGGTGAAGCCGGATCTGATCATTCTCGACCTGCAGATGCCCGCGGGCGGCGGCGGGTCGGTGTACGAGCGCCTGCAGATCATCGCCGAAACCGCGCTGATCCCGGTGCTCGTGCTGACGGCGTCTTCTCTCGAGGAGGCCGTGAAAAGAGTGCCCGGCCTCCCGCCGGAGCGCGTGCTGATCAAGCCGGCCGCGCCGAAGGACGTGCTCAGCGCCGTCTCGCAGGCCCTCGCCTCATGAGCCGCTCCGCTCCCCTCAAGATCGCGGTGTGCGGCGCGACGGGCCGCACGGGCTCGCGCGTCGCGGCGCTCGCCTGCGAGGACCCGCGCTTCCACCTGGTCGCGCGCGTCGACCGCGCGCGCGCCGCGGAGTTCGCGGACCAGGTCGGCGCCTGCGGCGCCGTCGTCGACTTCTCGGTTCCCGAGGCCTCGGTGCGCTTCGCGGCCGCCTGCGCGCGCGCTGAGGTCCCCTTCGTGACCGGCACCACGGGCTGGAGCGAAGTCCAGCGCGCGCAGCTCTCCGCGGCCGCCCGCAAGATTCCCGTGTTCGCCGCCGCGAACTTCAGCCGCGGCGTCGCTTTGCTCGCCCACCTCGCGGCCGAGGCCGCGCGCCGCGCGCCCGGCTACGACGCCGCGATCGTCGAGACGCACCACGCGGGCAAGCGCGACGCGCCGTCGGGCACCGCCCTGCGCCTGGCGCGCGCGGTGCAGGACGGGCGCGGGACCGACGCCGCGGTCCCGTCCGCGTCCGTGCGCGTCGGGAGCGTCGTCGGAGATCATACCGTCATCATCGCCGGCCCCGACGAGCGCCTCGAACTCTCGCACCGCGCCGAGTCGCGCGACCTCTTCGCGCGCGGCGCTCTCGAGGCCGCGCTGTGGGCCGCGAAGAAGAAGCCCGGCCTCTACGGGATGAACGACCTTCTGGGGCTCGCGTGACGCCGGCCGCGCTCTGGGCCCGCTGGGTCGCGCTGTTCGAGGACGACGACGGCCGCTCCGCTCGCTACGATCCCGTCCATCTCGCCGGCGTGCTGGTCGCCTGCATGGCCGCGCTCGGCGTCCTGTTTTGGCTGCTGTGGACCTTGCTCGTCTACGAGGGCGGGATCGGCGTGAAGCTCGCGGCGCTCGCCGATATCGCGTTCCGCGGCAAGACGCTCGCCGACTTCGGCTGGACGGGCGCGCCCGACCGACAGGGCGTCTTCGAGGGCTGGACGGCGAACGTCGCCGCGCTGCTGCTCTCCGCCCTCGTGCTCGCCGCCCTGCACCGTCTCGACCGGCGCCGCGGCGCGCGCTGATGCGCGTCGAGGCCCTGCTGCTCCTCGGAGCCAATCTCGGCGACCGCGCCGCTTCTTTGCGCCGCGCCGTCGCGTCGCTGCGGCGGACCGACGGCGTGCGCGTGCTCGCCGTCTCGCGCGCGATCGAGACCGCGCCCGTCGGCCCGAGCGACCGCCCGTATCTCAATCAGGCGGTGCGGATTTCGACGACGCGCACGCCGATGGGACTGCTCATCGAGGCGAAGACGCTCGAGGCCGCGGCGGGCCGCCGCCCGGGAATCCGCTGGGGCGCCCGCGTGCTCGACGTGGACTTGATCGCCTACGGCCGCGCGCGCGTGCGCACGCCGTGGCTCACCGTCCCGCACCCGCTCGCCGCGACGCGGAGCTTCGCGCTCGAGCCGCTCGTCCAAGTCGCGCCGCGCTGGCGGCTCGACGGGCGGCGTTCGGTCGCCTCCCTCCTCTCCGGTCTCTGACGCGTCCGCGCGTCATGTGATATATTAGCCCCCGATGAAAAATTTTTTCCGCGCTCTTTTCCTGATCGCCGCCGTCGCCGCCTCCCCCGCGCGCGCCGATGACCCGACGACGCCGCTGACGCCGATCCGCCACCTCATCGTTCTCTTTCAAGAAAACGTCTCCTTCGATCATTACTTCGCGACCTACCCGAACGCCGAGAATCGGCCCGGCGAAACGCCGTTCCACGCGCTTCCCGGCACGCCGACCGTGAACGGCCTCACCGCGGGTCTGCTGGAGCACAATCCCAACTCGGCCCCGCCCGTCCGCCTCGACCGCGCGCACGCCGCGACGTGCGACCAGGACCACGAATACGCGGCGGAACAGCGCGCGTTCGACCACGGACAGATGGACAGGTTCGTCGAGAACACCGGCGACGGCGAATCGGGCTGCGACCCGAAGCTCGTGATGGCCTACTTCGACGGCAACACGGTGACCGCGCTTTGGAACTACGCGCAGAACTTCGCGATGAGCGACGACTCGTTCGACACGGAATTCGGGCCGTCCACTCCCGGCGCGCTGAACCTCGTTTCCGGCCGGACGGACGGCGCGGTTCCCGAGAACCTCACGTACGAGAACGAGGTCCTCACCGCGAGCGGCACGATGATCGCGGACCCCGATCCGGGCTACGACGACTGCTCGAGCACGCCGACGACCCGCATGAGCGGCACGAACGTCGGCGACCTGCTCAACAAGGCCGGCGTCACCTGGGGCTGGTTCGAGGGCGGCTTCCGTCCGACCGGCAAGGCGCACGGCCGCGCAGTCTGCGACGCGGCGCATCCGGGCAGCGACGGGAAAAGGCGCCGCGACTACATCCCGCACCACGAGCCGTTCCAGTACTACAAGTCCACGGCCAATCCGCACCACCTCGCGCCGAGCTCCGACGCGAAGATCGGCCGCACGGACCGCGCGCGCCACCAGTACGATCTCGAGGATTTCTGGAAAGCCGCCGACGCCGGCAACCTGCCCGCGGTGAGCTTCCTCAAGGCGCCCGCGTATCAGGACGGTCACGCCGGCTACTCGGACCCCGTGCACGAGCAGGTCTTCCTCGTCGAGACGCTCAACCGCCTGCAGAAGCTCCCGGAATGGAAGGACACCGCCGTCGTGATCGCCTACGACGACTCCGACGGCTGGTACGACCACGTGATGCCGCCGATCGTCAACGGCTCCGCTTTGCCCGGCCTCGACTCGCTCGGCGTTCCCGGCGTCTGCGGCAATCCGGCCCCCGGCGCCGCCCCCGGCCGCTGCGGCTACGGCGCGCGCCTTCCCCTGCTGATCGTCTCGCCGTACGCGCGGCGCAACTTCGTCGACCACGCGCTGACCGACCAGACCTCGATCCTGCGCTTCATCGAGGACAACTGGAAGCTCGGCCGCATCGGCGGCGGCTCCTACGACGAGAAGGCGGGGCCGCTCGCTCCGCTCTTCGACTTCGCGGCCCGCGAGACGGCCCCGCCCTTGTTCCTGGATCCGGAGACCGGCGCGGTCGCGCCGGCCGGACGCTAGACTCTAGTCGCGCTTCGTGACTTCGATGAGGTGCCAGCCGAACTGAGTCTTGACCGGGCCCTGCACCTTGCCGATCTCGGCGGTGAAGACGACGCTGTCGAACTCGGGGACCATCTGGCCGCGGCCGAACTCGCCCAAGTCGCCGCCGCTCTTGCCGGACGGGCACGACGAGTGCTGCTTGGCGAGATCGGCGAAGTTCGCGCCGTCCTCGATCTTCTTCTTCAAGTCCTTCGCGGATTTCTCGCTGGAAACGAGGATGTGGCGGGCGCGGGCTCTGGGCATAGTCTCTCCTGAGCGCCGCGGATCGGGCCGCGGCGCGTCCGTTTCATAATATCATTCGAGGCGCGAATTGGAAGGCCCCGGGCGGAATTGATAAACTCTCCCATGGCCGACAAACCCAAGGCCGCGGCGAAAGCCGCTCCCGCCTACGCCGCCGAACGCGTGAAGCCCGTGACCGTCGCGACGCTCCTGGACATGAAGCGCAAGGGGCTCAAGATCGCGATGGTGACCGCGTACGATTTCCCCACCGCGCGCATCGCGGAGGAGGCCGGCGTGGACGTGGTCCTGGTCGGCGACTCGGTCGCCATGACCAAGCTCGGCTACGAGAGCACGCTTCCCGTCACCATGGACGAGATGCTGCACCACGTGAAGGCCGTCAAGCGCGGGATGTCGCGCGCGCTGCTCGTCGCCGACATGCCCTACATGAGCTACGAGCTCGACGCGAAAGAAGCCGCCCGCGCCGCGGGCCGTTTCCTCAAGGAAGGCGGCGCCCACGCGGTGAAGCTCGAGGGCGGCATGGAAGTGGCGCCGATCGTCAAGGAGCTCATCAAGGTCAACGTGCCTGTGTTCGGCCACGTGGGGCTGACGCCCCAGGCCGTGAATCGTCTCGGCGGCTACCGCGTGCAGGGACGCCGACCGGAGGACGCCGAGCGCATCGTGACCGAGGCGCGCGTCTTGGAAGGCGCCGGCGCCTGCGCGATCGTGCTCGAGTGCGTGCCGACCGAGCTCGCGAAAGAGGTCACGCGCCGCGTGCAGATCCCGACCATCGGCATCGGCGCCGGCCCGCACTGCGACGGCCAGGTCCTCGTCAGCGACGACCTGCTCGGCCTCACCGAGGGCGGACCGACGAAGTTCGTCAAGCGCTACGCGAACCTGCGCGGCGAGGCGGTCAAGGCCGTTTCCGACTACTGCCGCGAGGTCCGCGACGGAGCCTTCCCCGGCCCCGAGCACTCGTTCACGTCCCAGGCATGACCCTCTGGGTCGTCGTCGTCCTGCTCCTGCTCGCCGCGGCTCTTTTCGCGGTCTGCTGGTGGGGTGCGGGCATCGTCATGTACCCGCCGGCGATGTCGCCGATGTGGATTTTTCCCGAGCAATTCGGCCTGCGCTACGAAAAGGCGCTGTTCCTCACCCGCGACGGCATCGAGCTCAAGGGCTGGTTCCTCCCCTCGCCGACCGGCGACCAGCGCACGGTGCTCATGTGCCACGGCTGGGGCGACAACAAGGGCGAGCTCTTGAAGATGACGTCGTTCTTGAACGAAACCGGCGGCTTCAACCTGCTCTACTTCGACTTCCGCTCTCACGGGGAGAGCGGCGGCGAGTTCACCACGATCGGAGGGCTGGAGACGCGCGACTTCGACGCCGCGATGTCCTGGCTGCGCGCCAACAAACCCGCGCTCGCGGCGCGCGTCGGCGTGTTCGGGCTGTCGATGGGCGCCGCCGTCACCGTCGCGTCCTTGCCCGAGCACCCGGATCTGCGCTGCGCGGTCGTGGAGAGCCCGTTCTCCGACTACGCGGGCGTCGTCGAGCGCTGGGCGTGGAACCATCTGCGCGTGCCGCGCTTTCCGCTCATCGACGCCGCGATGTGGATCCTGCGCCGGCGCGTGGGCGATGCGTCGATCGACGCGTTCAATCCCGTCGAGGCCGCGCCGCGCATCGCGCCCCGCCCGCTGTTCGTCATCGGCGGCGAGAAGGACGACCTGATGCCGATCTGGGACGTCCAGCGCGTTTTCGAGGCCGCCCGCGAGCCCAAGCAGCTCTGGATCGTACCGGGCGCCGTCCATGCCAAGTGCCGCGAGGCCGCGGGCCTGGAGTACGACACGCGCGTGATCGCGTTCTTCAACAAGAATTTGTGAAGAAGAGGACGAAAGCCGCCGTTCTCGTCCGCACCAAGGCCGGCCTCGCGCGCCTCGTCGCGGGCTGGCGCGCGCGCGGGCTCACCATCGGCTTCGTCCCCACGATGGGCGCGCTCCACGACGGCCACGGCGCGCTCGTGCGCCGCGCCGCGAAGGAGAACGACCGCGTCGTCGTCTCCGTGTTCGTCAACCCGCTCCAGTTCGGACCGAACGAGGACTACGGCCGCTACCCGCGCGCGCTTCCCGCGGACCGCCGACTCGTCTCCGCCGCCGGGGCCGACGCCGTCTACGCGCCGAGCGTGGAGCAGATGTACGCCGCCGGCTTCCGCACCCATGTGGAAGTGGAAGGCCTGTCCGAGCTCTACTGCGGCAAGTACCGCCCCGGTCATTTCCGCGGCGTCGCGACCGTCGTGCTCAAGCTCTTCAACCAAGTCCGCGCCGACCGCGCCTACTTCGGCGAGAAGGACTATCAGCAGGTGGTCGTTTTAGAGACGATGGTCCGCGATCTGGACGTGCCGACGCGCGTCGTGCGCGTGCCGACCGTGCGCGAGACCGACGGCCTCGCGCGCTCGAGCCGCAACGCCTACTTGTCCCCGGCGGAGCGCGCCGCGGCTCCCGCCTTTCGCCGCGCGCTCGAGGCCGGCGTCGCCGCGGGCCGCCGCCGCGGCGCCCGGCCCAAGGACGTCTGCGCCGCCGTGCGCGCGGCGCTGGCCCGCACGCCGTTCAAACTGCAGTACGCGTCCGTCGCCGACGCGGCGACGCTCGAACCGGCAGAGGATCTCAAAGGCGCGCGGCGGCTGCTCGCGGCCGCCTACCTGGGCCGAACCCGCTTGATTGACAACCTCCCGCTCTCAAGGATACGATAACCCGATGACCGCGACCGCGAAACCGACGTACAAGCGCCGGCAGTACTGGGTCGACGCCCCGCTCCAGCTGCAGATGGTCGCCTTCACGTTGACCTTGATCGCGGTGAGCCTGGGCCTGACCGCGTTCGGCGTCTACCAGGGCCTGCAGGAGTCCGCGCGCCAGTCCCAGCAGATCTTCCACTCCATCGATTGGATCGACGACACGTTGCGCGCGCCGCTCCTCCTGACCTCCGCGATCTCGCTTCTCGCCGGCGGTCTGCTGACCTTGTTCTGGTCGCACCGCTTCGCGGGCCCCCTGCGCGTGCTCTCCGCGGGCATCGCGCGCGTGCGCCACGGCAACCTCGGCGTGCCGGTGCGCGTGCGCGAGACCGACGCGCACCAGGAGCTCGCGAAGGAGTTCCAGGGCATGCAGGACGACCTGCGCAAGATGATCGAGGCCGACCGCGAGCGCGTGGCCGCGGCGGTCGCCGAGCTCGAGACCGCCGAGAAGACCTTGCACGAGGGCGCCGCGCGCGGCCACGTCGAGAAGGCTCTCGCCCGCCTGCGCCAGACCTGCACGCAGTACCACCTGTAGAGGGGCTCTCAGCGCGTCAGCGCTCCGGGCACAGGCTCGACGCGTCGAGACGGTCCAGCCACTCCTTGAGCGCGCGCGCGTCCGACGGCTCGCGCTTTCCAAGAGAAGCGCGCAATGCCGCGATGACCCGCGCGACGTCCGCGTCCGCGCGATGTTCGTCGGCGAGAGCGACGGCCGTCAGCGCGACCGACGCGTCCGCATCGCGCAGGCCCGCGAGCAGGCGCGGCTTGAAGCGCTTCCACGGACCCGCCGCAAGCCCCTGCAGCGCCAATTCGCGCTCGAACGCTTCCGCAGACGCGGCCGAGCGGTCGAGCGCGTCCAAAATCTCGGGAGCCGGCGCGCGCTCGGCAAGGTCCCCGATGAGACGCGCGCGCTCCGCGCCCGTCGACGCCGCGACCGCCGCGATCAGCGCGGAGTCGGAGAGCGCCGCCGCCGCCCGCCCCGCGCGCAGGCCCGGCGCGTCGAGCGCGCGCGCCGCCGTCGTCGCGCCGCGCACCTCGGCCACGTCGTCCATCGTCACCGGTCCCCAGATCTGCGCCTCGCAGTAATTCACGCAGGCGTTCGCGTCGCCGCGCCGTCGTTTATAAGTGAACGTGCGCGGCAGGACGCTGTTCGCCTCCCCTTCCAATTCGTACAAACCCGCGCGCCGCGAGAAGTCGAGGCTGTCCGCGTATGTCCACGTGGCGCGCGCCGCGACCTCGGGCCTGAGCACGAGCGCGACGCCGCCGTAGCGCGTCGGCAGGGGCTGCTCGCCGAGCGCCTTCGCGCGCAGGACCGCGTACTTCGGCAGCAGCTCGCGCCCGCGGACTCCGTAAGGCAGGCGCAGCATCGCCAGGCGCTGCTCCGTCTCGAAGCGCGCGAACGGCCGCAGGTCGCCGCCCGCCGTGCCCGTCTCGTGCTGATTGCGCAGGCCGTCGCGCCGGATCGAGTCGAGCGCCCCGGCCGGAACCATGACGACGAGCTCGTACGAATCGCCGAGCGGCGACGGCCCGACCGCGGGGCCCGCCTCGTCGCACCGCGTCTTCAGCCGCGCGACGATCTTCTCGGCGAGCGCGCGCGGGTCCTGAGCGCGCGCCTCCTCCGCGGAGACGTAGAAGCGGTGCTCGAGCGCCGGCGCCTCGTCGGCCCGGGCGGCAGCGCAGACGCACGCCAACAGCAAATGGAACGCGATCAGCATGAAGTCGTCAGACGTGAGCAGAACGGAGCTCAGCGCAGGAAGACGAGCGGCGCCCAGATCGGCGCGGTCGCGATGCCCAGGACGCCGACGACGACGACGGGGGCGAGCACGACCGCGGCCGGAATTTCCCAGAAGCGGTTCCAGCACGACTCGTTCTCGGGCGACGTCCGCGAGTCGAGGCCGACGGCGCCGAACAGCGGGCGGCAGTCCGCGCCGCCGGAAGGCTCGGGGCCGGGCGCGGCCTCGGGAATGTCCCAGCCGCCGCCGGCCGCACGCGCGCGTCCGACGACGGGGATCGTCCCGTGCGCGCAGAGGCGCGCCGGGAGATCCTCCCGCGAGCGCCTGGCCGCGGCGTCGACGCCGACGCACGTGATGTCGAGGATCGTGCCGTCGGCCTCCACGCGCAGGATCCGCCCGGGCTCCACGGTGTAGTAGCGCGCGTAGCGGTCCTCGAAGAACGAAGGAGTCGCGGCGCGCTCCGCGCAGGCGCCGAGCGTCAGGACGGCGCACGCGGCGCTCGCGAGCCGGAAGGCCGCGGTTTTCAACGGGCGAGCTTCGCGAGGAGCTTCTGGGCGTCGGCGAGATCGTCGACGTACGCCGCGGGATCCTTCGGGTCCTTCACGTCCGCGACGGACTTGGCGACGCGGATCGCGTCGTCCTTGCGGTCGAAGTGGACGTAGGCCTGAGCGAGCGCGTCGTAATTCGCCGTGTAGCGCGGATCGAGGCGGACGGCCGTCTCGAACTCCGTCAGGGCCTTCTTCTTGTCGCCGCCGGCGAAGCCGGGCACCTGCCACAGGATCTCGCCGAGCACGCGGTGCGCGCCGCCGTGGCCGGGATCGAGGGCGACGACCTGGCTCATCTCGGCGCGGATGGGCTTGATCAGGAACAGAGAGCGGATGACGCCCTTCGTCTCGCCGTAGCGGCCCATCGCCACGCCGTACCAGAAATGCGCGTCGACGCTCTTCGGGTCCGCCTGCGCGGCGCGCTTGAGGATGTCCATCGCTTCTTCATAAACGGCCAGACGATCGGACCTCTTCTCGATCTTCTCGCCGCGGCGGATCAAGGAACGGCCCTTGCGCCACAGGAGGCCTTCGTCGTCCGGCGTCTGTGCCAGCAGGCCGTCGATCGCCGCCAGGCTCTGCGCGAGCTTGTCGCTCTCGTTGCGATGGAAGTAGAGCGCGTCGACGGAGGAATAGTCGACGGCCGCGAAGGCGCGGGGAGCGCCGAGCAGGAGCGCCAGCGCCGCGGCCGCGAGCCGCGTCACGGGTACATGCCCCGGATCGCGGCGGCCTTGCCGAGCCGGCGCAGGCCGACCATGAAGGCGGCGGTGCGCATGTCGACCTTCTCCTTCTCCGCGAGGTCGTACACCTCGGTGAACGCGCCCAGGATGATGTCCTGCAGGCGCGCGTTGATCTCCTTCTCGCTCCAGAAGTAGGACTGCATGTCCTGCACCCACTCGAAGTAGGAGACCGTCACGCCGCCGGCGTTGGCCAGGATGTCGGGCACGACGACGACGCCCTTCGCGTTGAGGATGCGGTCGGCGTCGTTGGACGTGGGGCCGTTGGCGCCCTCGACGATGTACTTGGCCTTGATCTTGTCGGCGTTCGCGCGCGTGATCGTGTTCTCCATGGCGGCCGGGACCAGGATGTCGCAGGGCAGCTCGAGGAACTTCTCGACGTCGACGTGCTCGGCCTTGCCGTAGTTCGCGACCGACTCGTTCTTCTCGCGGTAGATCATGATGTCGTGCAGGTCGAGGCCCTTGGGGTCGTAGAGGCCGCCGCTCACGTCGGAGATGCCGACGACCTTGCAGCCGTGCTCGGCGAAGATGTTCGCGGCGTTCATGCCGACGTTGCCGAAGCCCTGGACGATGATCGGCGCCTTGCGCAGGTCGAAGCCGCGCCGGGAGGCGAGCTCGCGCGTCACGTAGAATACGCCGCGGCCGGTGGCCTCGCGGCGTCCCAAGGAACCGCCGATCTCGAGCGGCTTGCCGGTGACGACCCCGGGGCAGGAGTAGCCGATCGTCATCGAGTAGGTGTCCATGATCCAGGCCATGACCTGCTCGTTGGTGTTCACGTCGGGGGCCGGGATGTCCTTGTCGGGCCCGATGATGATGGAGATCTCCGCGGTGTAGCGCCGCGTCATCCGCTCGAGCTCGCCCTTCGACATCTTCTTCGGGTCGCAGATGATGCCGCCCTTCGCGCCGCCGTAGGGGAGGTTCACGACCGCGCACTTCATCGTCATCCAGAAGGAGAGCGCCTTGACCTCGTCGAGCGACACCGACGGGTGATAGCGGATGCCGCCCTTCGCCGGGCCGCGGTCCATGTTGTGCTGGATGCGGTAGCCCTCGAAGACCTCGACGCGGCCGTCGTCCATCTTGACGGGCACGGAGACCGTGAGGATGCGCTTGCAGTGGCGCAGGCGCTCGAGCGCGAACGGCTCCAGCTTCATCGCCTTGCCGGCGCGGTCGAGCTGCTCCATCGCCTGGCGCCAGGGGTTGCCTTCGTGCGCCTCGGAGCGCTCGACGGGCTTCGCGGCGGCGACGGGAGTCACGACCGGGGTCTTAGAGGGGGTTTTGGTGTCCATGGCCGGATTCTATCATGAAAAATGCAAAAAGGGCGCGGCCGGCGGGGACCTATTTCCGCCGACCGCGCCCGAAACGCCGGCCGCCTAACGCCGCGGCTCCGCGCCGGGGCGGTCCGCCCGCTCGAGGCGCTCGTCCCGCTCGTCGCGGCGCAGTTCGCGCTCGTCGCGGCGGACGTCGGCGCGCTCATCCTTCCAGTCGCCGATTTCCACGTGCAGGGCGATCTGCGCCTGATCGAGGGCCGCCCCCGCGGCCGCGGCCTGCGCGCTGCCGACGCCGTACTGCGCGACGGCTTCCCGATACGCCTTGAAATCCGCCTTGACGGCTGAGCGGTCGGCGACGACGTCCTTGCGGTCGCCCTTGGCGACGACCACGTCCTGCGCGATGTCCGCGCGCAGGAGCGCGATCCTGCGGTCGAGCCGCAGGTCGTGCTTGTCGTGCTCGAACTTGCGCAGATCCGCGAACAGGTCGCGGCGCGCGTCCCTCCAGTCGCCGATCTCTTGATGCAGCGTCGCCTGGGCCTGGTCCAGCGCCGCCTCGGCGGCCTGGGCCTGGACGCTGTCCCGGCCGTACGTCTCGACCGCGACCGCATAGTCCTTCAACGCGGCGCGCACCCCGGCGCGGTCCGTCTTGATCTGCGCGCCGTCGTCGATCAGGTCCGCCACGTCGTGCTTGATTTCCGCGCGCAGGAGCGCGATCAGGCGGCGGTCGACGAGCGCGTCGAGCTCTATCGCCTCGCTCGCGTCTTGACGCCGGTCGACGCGTTCGTCATGACGAGCGACGAGCTCGCCGTGCAAGGTCACGTCGGCTTGCGCGACGACGGCGAGCGCGGCCTCGGCCTGCGCACTGCCGGCGCCGTACTGCGCGACGGCCTCCCGGTACGCCTTCACGTCCGCGCGCAGGGCGGCGCGGTCGGCGCGGACCTGCATCGTGTCCGCGCGCAGTTCGAGCGAGTCCAGCGCGATGTCGGCGCGCAGCTCGCGCAGTTCCTTCTTCAACGTCTTGAGCGGAGCCGGCGGCGCGGTTGGGGCGGGCGGGGCGGGCGTTTGAGCCGAGGCGGCCGCGGCCGACAGCAGAGCGGCGGCGAGAACGGCGGTGATGCGGATCATAGGATCTCCTTTCGTCTGAGAATCGCGGCCCATGGCGCGCGTTCAGAACAGAGACGTTCGCGAAGTCCGAAAGGTTGGGTCGAAGCGCCGGCTAGCGCCGGCCTTCGTCTCGGCGGTCGCGCTCTTCGCGCTGCTCGCGCGCGTTCTCACGGTCGAGCTCCGCGGCGCGCGTCTTCGCCGCGTCGTCCACGTCCTTGTTCAGGACGTCGAGGACCGCCGCAAGCCGGCTCTCGGCGGCCGCGGCCTGCGCGCTGTCCTCGCCGTCAGTCGAGATCGCCTGAAGGCACTCGTTCAGGGCCTTCGCGACGTCCGCGCGCGCCGACTTCACGCGACCGCGGTCGCCCGCGACGACGGCGACCGCCGCGTCCGCCCGGGCGTGGAGGGCCGTCCAAGCGGGCGAGACCGGCCGCGGCGCGGGCGCGGGCTTGGGCGCGGGCTTCGGCGCGGGCGCGGGCGCGGCGGGCCGGACAACGGGACGCGTCGCGGGAGCCGGGACGCGCGGGGCCTTCAACTGCCGGCGCCGTTCCGGGCTCAATGTAGACAGGCGCGCCGCGGCGGCGTCGAGAGCGGCGCGCTTCTCCGGGGCGAGCGCCCGATACTGTTCGTAGCGGCGCTCCAGCAGAGCGCGCTGTTCCGGGCTCAGCGCCTGCCAGCGCGCGTACGCGCGCTCAAGCTCCTGACGCTTCTGCGCGGGAAGCGCGTTCCAAGACGCGACGGGATCCGCCGCGGCCGTCTGCGCCCGCGCCGGCGCCATAAAAAGGAAGGACGCCAGCACCCAGGCGCTCATTGCGCGCCCTCCCCCGCCAAAGCCCGGGCCTGATCCCAGTTCTGCAGAAGGTCCAGATGCTCGAGCAGATCCCGACGCTCGAGCAATTCGCGCGGCGGCGGCGCGGCGCGCCACGGCGCCACCGTCACGTCGGGAACGCGGTAGCTCCACAGCGCGACGAGAAGAGCCGCCGCGAACGCGACCGCGGGCGCCCACACCGCGGGACGCGGCGCGGTCCGCGCGGTCAGCGCGCGCTTGACCGCCTCCGCGGCGCGCCGCCGGCGGCGCGCGGGCAGGGCCTCGCTCCAGGGCCGAGAGCGCGCTCCGAGCGCCGCGAACGCGGCCTTCTCCTCGCGGCAGGCCGGGCAGGCGTCGAGCCGGGCCGCCAGCGCGGACGGAATCTCCGTGCGCGGCCACAGGGCCCACAGTTCAACGAGGTCCGTCCGGCAGCGCTCCGGAGCCGCATGATTCATGACAGTCTCTCCCGCATCTTGCGCGTCGCGTCGAACAAAGTGGACTTCACCGTGCCTTCCGAGATGCCGAGAAGCTCGGCGATCTCGTGGAGCGCGTAGCCTTCCAGGCGCAGCGCCGCGATCTCGCGCTCGCGCCGCCCCAATCCGGCCAACGCGCGCTCGAGCTCCATGCGCCGCTCCAGCGCGGCCAGCTCGTCGGACGAGCCCGCGTCGGTGCGCAGGCTCTCCACGTCGACCTCCGCGTCCTCCCCCTGCCCGAGCGAGAGAAGGCCGCGCACCTTGTTCCAGCGCCAGCGGCCGCGCACCTCGTTGAGGGCGATGCGGCTGACCCAGGTGCGGAAGCTCGAGCGGCCCTCGAACGAGTTCAGCGAGCGGAAAGCCTTCAGGAAGGCTTCCTGAGCGCAGTCCTCGGCCAAGTCCGCGTCCCGTCCGACGGTCATCAGGAACCCCATGACGGCTGCGTGGTGCCGGTCGACGAGAACGCCGAACGCGTCCCGGTCCCCCCCGCGGGCCCGCTCGATGAGCGCGCTCTCCTCCGGCTCCACCTTGTCCGATGGACGCTCGGCGGGGCCGGAAGGTTGGGTCACCCGGGGGTTATACAAAACTCTTTTCCGGCGCCGCCCAACCTTTCGCCCGTCCCCGGCGTCCATGACCCGCCGCGGGAGAGACCCGCGGGGAGGACGACATGAAGAATTTGATCCGAGCCGCCGCCGTCGCGGCCGTGCGCGGCACGGAGTTCTCCGTCGCCGCCGGCCCGGCCGGCGTCAGCCGCGTCGAGGTGAAGGGCGAGAAGGGCGCGCTCGCGGTGCTGGGTCCGAACAGGGAGACCGCCTCCGAAGTCGGCGGCGCGCGGGACGCCCGCGACCGGCGCTAGGCCCGCGCTTGCAAAGACGCGGACAAGAGCGGTAAGCTGACGCGCGGGCGCACGACGCTCGAAGGCACGAACGTTCTGGGGGGAACGATGCGTTTCATTTTGCTTGGGACGGTCATGACTTGGGCGGCCGCCGTCGGAGCGCAGACGATCGACGCGACCATCGACCAGTCCCCGACCGCTCCGGCCGCGGCTCAAGCGCCGGCGCCCGCGTCGGGAACGGACGTTTCCTTGAGGCAGAAGAACCTCTGGGGCAACCAGAGCTACTGGAACTCCGACACCTACGTGGCCGCGCGCCTGCCTTACGGCTTCGACCTCAACGCGGAGTTCAACGACTACAAGGACGAATCCTCCACCCAGGCCACGCCGACGACCACGTTCGGCGCCGGCTGGACGCACGGCCTGACGACGTTGTTCGCGAGCTACGGGATCTCGTCGCTGGCCAACAACTCGGAGGGCAACGCGACGGACGTGGGCGTCACGATGAAAAGCGACGACCGGGAGTTCCGCACCATCCTCACGGCGGACGTCAACGTCACGCACGACGATCAATACCTGCGCTTCCCGAACCGCACGGTCGACCAAGGCATCACGGAGCGCACGCCGACGATGTCGCTGACCCAGCGCTTCTTCGGCGCGCTGGACGCAAACGTCACCTTGAGCCAGTCGCACTACAACGTCGACATCCTCGCGCTGACCGAACTGCTCAACCGGCCGCGCTACCAGAAGCTGCTCGGCGCGAACGACAGCTCGCTGGCCGGCCTGGTCGACGGCTTTCCGGACTGGACCGCGAAGTACCAGCTCAAGTACTACTTCGACGAGCTGCCGCTGACGCTGAAGGCCTACTATGAGACCATCCACCTCGTGAACACGGCCAACGGCACCAATCAAACTTCCGACGTGGAGGACTACGTCGCGGAGTACGACGTGCGCCGCTGGCTGACCGTCGGCCTGGAGTACCAGCACTACCGCCAGACCTCCCAACCGACCATCGACGAATACGGCGCCAGCGCCGCGGTCCGCTACTAGCCGCGCGGGCCTCCGGCCGCCCGCGGGCGAAATGTTAGAATCCCAGACGTGAACTGGCGCAATCGCTGGGTGTTCTGGGGTCTCGTCGCCGGAGTGCTCGCGCTGATCAGCGTGCCGTCGGTCGAATGGGTGGAGACGCTGCGCGACTACGCGCATTTCGCCGAGGGCTGGGAGCCCACGCCGCTGAAGCCCTCGCGCACGACGTTCACGCCGCGCGAGAGTCCCATCGACCCCGCCCAAGAGCCCGCGCTGGTGCCGTTCGATTTCCGCCACAAGGCGCCGCGCGCGAAGTCGGTCGAGCTCGTCGGCGACTTCAACGCCTGGACGCCGGGCTTGCTCAAGATGCGCCGCAACGCGAACGGGACCTGGTCGCTCGTCGTGCCCGTGCATCCGGGGCCCTGCCGCTACCTTTATCTCGTCGACGGCGAGCCCGAGCTCGACACCGAGGTCGATACGGCCGACGGTCCCGACAAGCGCCGCGTCTCTCTTCGGACGATCAAATGAGCGGAGCACTGCTCGCCGTGCTGCTCGCCGCCGCCTCCCCCGCCCGCGCCCAGTCGCAGGCCGCCGCGCTGGTGTGGCTCCCCGCGGATCATTTCGCGCACTGGAGCCGGGTCGACGATCTCCTGCGCCGCCGCGAGGACCTGAAGCTCACGATCGCGCTGACCCCGGCGATGACGACGACGATCGTGAAGGACATCTTGAAGCCGTGGGTCGCGGCCGGCCGCATCGAGCTCGCCGCGCGCATCCCCGGCGATCCGATCCTGCCGCTCGTGGACTCGCATCCCGCGGCCCCCCGTCCCGACGACGCGCTCGAACGCGGCGCGCAGGCGCGAAGCGAGGTCGCGCGCCGCTTCGGCGCTCCGGTCTCCGGCCTCGTCGTCGGCGCCGGCGCGCTCGACCCGTCGCTGGCCGGACCGATCGCGAACGCGGGCGCATCCTGGGTGCTCGTCGGCCCCTACGACGCCGCGGGCTCGTCGTGGGCCGCGGCCGGCAAGGCCGTGTTCGCGCCCGCGCGCGCGGCCCCCCGCGGCCCCCTGCTCAACGAAGACCTCACCGCGCCCGGAATTTGGGCGTTCGACGAGAACGGCGACCCCGAGTCCGGGCTGATCGCGGCGCTCGCGACCTTGCCCTCGACCTCGCGCCCCGTCGGCGGCTGGGCCCCCGTTTCCGCGCTCACGGCCGCGGCCCCGGGGCCGCGCGCCGACGCGCTCGCGGTGAGCGCATGGCCGGGCTGGGACGGCGCGCCGGCGGCGCCCGACCCCGCGGCCCGCGCCTCCTGGGTCGCCTACGGCGACGCCGCGAAGGCGCTCACGCAGTATCAGAACTCCGGCGCCGCGGACTTGAAGGTCTTAGAGGAGGCGACCGACTTCCTGTACCGCGCCCAGGATTCGCGCTTCTTTCGCGCGACCCCCGGCGGCGCGGTTCCGCCCGAGCTGCGCGCGGACCTGCTCGGCCTGTACCGCCGCCTGAAGCTGGCCGCGCCCGATTCGCTCTACGCCGTCAACACGTCCACGTCCGCGACTCCGGACGACGTGCCCACCGGAGTCCACGCGGCCTCCGGCCCCGGCTGGGTCGCCTTCGACAACCCCGCGGGCACGCTGGCGCTGGCACCCCAGGGCGTCGCCAGCCCCGAGCCGTGGCGCCTGCGCGGACTGCGCGTCGAATGGAACGACACGCGCGTCCTCTTCCGCCTCTTCGTCGGCCGCGTGAACGCGTCGACCGCCGACGCGCGCCCGGTCTACGATGTCTACATCGACCTCAACCATATCGTCGGCGCCGGCTCGATCCGCCTGCTCGAAGGGCGCGGCTCCTTCGCCGCCGCGCGCGACGCCTGGGAGTACGCGCTCACCGTCGCCGGCTCCGACGCGCGCCTGTGGCGCGCCTCCGCCGACGGCGATCCCGAGGAGCTCGCGCCGCTCGAGGCGTCCTCCGATCCCGCCGCCTCCGAGGTGCGCATCACCGTCCCGCGCGAGCTCCTGCGCGGCAATCCCTCGCGCTGGGGCTTCATCGCCTTGTCCTTGGCCGAGGACCCGCGCCGCGCCGGCCGCAGTCCGTCGGTCCCCCTCATCGGCGCCGACGGCGCCGTCCTGCGCGGCATCATCGCGCCGCTCGAGGTGCAGAAGGCGCTGTTCGAGCGCCCCGGGACTCCCCAGCGCGTTCCCGCGGCGCGTCTGGACGCGACCCCTTGAAGAGTTACTGAACCTTCGCGGTGCAGGTCACGGCGACGTTGTCCGACATGCTCCAGTCCCCGTCGTACGAGCAGGTGTGCAGGTTGGCGGTGAACGTCGCCGTTCCCGCGCGCGGGATCGCCGCCTTGGGCAATTGGAGAATGTCCTGCCCCCATTTATGCCGGCCGGTCACGTCGTAGTTCAGGCTCGCGGCGAAATCGGCGGCCGCCGTTCCGCAGCGCTCGTCCACCAAGGACGCTCCCTTCCGCGCGTCGAGCGGCGCGCTCGCCGAGCCGCCTTCGACCGCGAAGGCCATCGTCCGGAAGTCCAGCGTTCCGGCGACGCCGTTGTAAGGGTGCGCGGCGGCATCCTGGCACGTCAACGCGACGCGGGCCGTGCGCGCCGCGCTCAGCGCTGCGCGGGCTTCGCCCTGCGCTTGGGACAAATCCTTCAAATCCGCCGACTGAGCGAATGCGGCGGCGGCGAGGAACGGCAGCGCGAAAAAAGCGGCTCGACGTTTCATAGAAGAAGCCTCCTGGTTGGGCGCGACCGTCCTATCGTAGCGCAGCCCGCTCACGCGGCGTATGACGACGGCGTCACGACAGGACCCGGGCCCGACGCCGCGTCCCGATAGGTCCAAGTGCCTAGGCCGGAATCTTACGCGCGGTCGGGCGTCGGCTCGACGACGCGCAGCTGGTCGCCGTCGGCGACGAGGCCCTTCGGGATCGTGAAGTAGAAGCGCGCGCCGTGGCCCAGCTCGGACTCGACCCAGATCTTGCCGAGATGGGACTCGATGAAGAAGCGCGTGATCGTGAGGCCGAGGCCGGTGCCCCCGCGCCGGCGGCCCTGGACCTGCTCGAACTTTTCAAATACACGGCCCAATGATTCCGAGGGGATGCCCTCGCCGCTGTCCTCGACGCAGCAGCGGATCGAGGCGCCGTCGTCCATGATCGAGATCGTGATCGTGCCGCCCTCGGGAGTGTACTTGACGGCGTTGCCCAAGAGGTTCATGAACACGCGCTCGATCATGTCCGCGTCGGCCTCGAGCGAGAACTCCTCGACCGCGGCCAGGTGGACGGCGACGTTCTTGGCCTTCGCGAACTGCTCGAGCATCTCGATCGAGCGGCTCGCGATGCCGGCGAGCGAGACGGTCCTGAGCTGGACGCGCATGCGTCCGGCCTCCATCTTCGCGATGTCGAGAATGTTGTTGATCATGCCCATGAGGCGCGCCGTCGAGCGGCGCACCGACGAGACGATCGCCATCTGGTCGGGATTGAGCACGCCGGCCGTTCCCTTCATGAGTACGTCGAGGAATCCCGACGCGGAGCTCAGCGGATTGCGCAGGTCGTGCGTGATGTAATGGAGGAAGTCCTCCTTCATGCGGTCGAGCTCGCGCTCGAGCGTCACGTCGCGCAGGGCGAAGACGGTGCCGAGCTCGGCGTCGCGGCCCGGGCTGACGACCGCGCGCGCGATCGCGCGCACGAAGCGGCGGTCCTGCTCCGTGGAGAGGTTCACCTCCTTAAATTCGCCGGGCTTCTCGTGCGCGGCGAGGAGCGCTGTGCGCAGCGGGCCCTCCGGGAACGCCTCGGAGATCGGGCGGCCCTCGAACTCCCAGTCGGAGGCGAGCTCGAACATCTCGCGGCCGCGACGATTGACGAGCTGGACGCGGCCCTCGCGGTCGGTCATCACGATGCCCTCGTCGATCGAAAAGAGCACGGCCTCGACGCGGCGCTGCTCGATGACGAGCCGGTCGACCTGCAGCAGCGAGTACTGCCGCAGGCGCTCGGCCATCGCGTTGAACGTGACCGCGAGCTCCTGGAGCTCGTCGCCGGTCGCGATGTCGACGCGCGCCTCGAAGTCTCCCTGGGAAACGGCCTCGGCGGCGCGGGTGAGGGCCAGAACCGGCGCGCTCAGCAGGCGCGCGAGCAGGGCCGACACGAACAGCGCGCCGGTGATCACGACGAGAATCGCGAAGCCCGCCGCGCGCTGGGTCTCGTCGACCGCGAGGTAGGCTTCCTCGCGGGGCTGAAGGACCAAGACCGCGCCGCCGAGCGAGGGCACCGAGGCGTACGCGCCGACGTAGTGCGTGCCCGCGCCGTCGACGAACTCGCTCGTGCCGACGGCCCCGTTGCGCAGAGCCGCGCGCGTGATCGGCCAGCCCTCGATGCCGGCCAGGTCGTGGCCCTCGGGCGCGATGAGCGGGCGGCCGCTCTCGTCGACGAGGATCGCGAAGCCGGTCGCGCCGACCGTCGCGGCGAAGAGACGCGCCGCCTGCTTGAGCGGCAGGACGACGCGCGCGTAGCCGCTCTTGCCGAACGGATAGTGCAGGATCAGCAGCGGGCCGCCGGCCGCGCGCACGATCATGGCGGAGCGTCCGCCCTTGGCCTGGGCGCGCAGCAGGGAGGCTTTCGCCATCGCGGGCTCGAGCGCCGCTCCCGCGGCGAGCTTCGGATTCGAGGCCGACATGCGCACAACGCCGTCGCGCCCGAGAAGCGCCAGCGAGGCCGCGTCCGCGTCGCCGGCGACGAGGCGCTTGAGCAGCGCGCGCCGCGCGGCTTCGTCGAGCGGGTCGAGAGCCAGCAGGGCGACCCCGACGCGTCCGTCGACGGATTCGATCCAGCCCGTGATGCGCTCGGCGCCGCGCTCGGCGAGCTTGCGGTGCAGCTGCAGAACCGCGTCGCGAATGCCGCGCTCGCTGGCCGTCAGAACGCGCTGATAGAGCAGGAGCACGGGCAGGAGCGCGATGGCTCCCATCACCACGGCGAACCGGCGGGAAAGTCCCGACTTGAGCCAGTTCATCGGCCCGCGCTACCTCAGCGGATCCCGCAGCAACGCGAGCGTCGCCGGCAGGAAGGCGAGCGCCCACCACGCGAGAGGCGAGCCGGCGTCGGCGCCGACGGGAGAGAAGACGGCGACGGCTCCGGAGGAATCCCGCGCCCCGGTCACGGACCGCGCGGACGACATGCCGGCGTCCGCGCGCCCGACCGGCGCCGCGAGCGCGGAAGACGCGGGCAGGTCGGCGGCGGTCTCGATCAAACCGCGCCGCTCGAGCCACTCGGTCGAGGTCAGCGGCGCGCCGCGGCGCGCCGGCGCGGCCGACGCCGGCGCGAGCGCGTAGGCCGCGCGCGCCGGCCTGCGCGCGCCGGAGGAAAACTCGCCCATGCCGAGCGCCGAGCGCACGCTCACGACGAGTCCGGTGCCCAGGCTCAAGGTCAGGCGCTCGATCGGCGCGCGCGACGGCGCGCCGGCGCGCCGCAACGCGCCCGCGGCGAGGATCGCGGCGCGCGCCGCCGCCGGAACCGAGTCGACGCCGCGAGATTCGGCCGGAGCGGCGGCCGCGTCCGGCGCGCCCAGACGCGCCGACGAGAAAGCGAGAGACGAAGGCGCGCCGCCCGCGACGGCGTCGCGCAGCGCGCCCTCTTCGAGCGCCGGCACGAGCGAGACGACCGTCGCGCTCGTCGCGCGTCCGGCCCCGAGCACGGCCGCCGGAGAGGCCGTCAAAGCGGCGGAGACCGTCGCCGCGGCGTCGCCGAGCCGCCCGAACGCGTCCGACTGGTCCCAGAAGGCGCGGCCGGCCGCGGCCGCTTCCTCCAGCGTCGCGCGGGCGTCGGGCGCGGCGCCGGGGACGACGAGCAAGGAGACGCCGCGCGCGTCATGCCCCGCGAGCGGGGACGCCGCGGTCGCAAGCCCGGAAGGCGCGGACGCGGCGATCGGCGTCGCCGGCGAGACCGCGGTCGCGGGCGGAGGCGGCAGAATATCGACGCCGGAATTCGTCGGGGAAGGCGCCGCGTCCGGCGTCGCCGCCGACGGAACCGCGGACGCCGTAAGCGCGGCCGCGGCCGGCGGCGCCAACAGCACCCGACCGCCGCTCGGGGCGACGCCCAACGCCGCGGCGGCCGCGGCGGGAGACCAAGAGCCGGACGGCGCCAGCGACGGCGACAAAACGGGGGCCAAAGCCGCGCCGCTCGGCACCAAAGAGATCGGCGAGGCGGCGCTCAGCCCGAGCGCGGAAGCGCCCGCGGCCCCGACCGACGCCGACGGGAGCGGCGCCGGCGCGGTCTCGACGACCGCGGCGGACGCGCGTGCGCATAAGAGGAAGGCGAAATACCAAGCGCTCACGGCCGGAGTCTAGCACAATCCGCGCGGGGTTTGGCAACGGCGGAAATCTCCGCCGCGCGGCGCGCGCTCACTCGCTCCGGTTCAGCAGAAGTCCGAAGGCGCCGAGAGCCGCGGAGGACGCGAAAAAGGCCGCGGGCGCCGCGCCGGGAACGGCCGGAGGCTGCGGCGCGTCGGAGCCGGAGGCCGCGAGGCGCGTCTCGGGGGTCGGCGCGGGAACCGAGACGGAATCTCCGGCCACGGCGTCGCGCAGAGGAACGTCGGGCTCGGCGCCCGCGGCCTCGGGCGAGAGCGCGACGGCACCGGGGTCCGCCGCCCGCGCGGCCGGAGCGTTCGTCGCGGCCGCCGCGAGCGCCGACGACGCCGCGGACGGGATCGCGCCGGGCTTGTCCCCGCCGAGACGGCCGTGAGGACGGTCGCCGCTCAGATGCGGCAGTCCGGGCAGATCGGGCAGAGCGGCCTTGGCTCCCCTCGCGTCCTTGGCCCCATCCTTGCCGCTCTTGCGCCGGCCGGACGCGGACTCGGCGTCGTCCGAGCCCGAACCGAGACCGCGGCCCTCGCCGCGCGCCCGGCCCCCCGCGCGGGCGGCGGGGACCGCCGCGACCTTCGCGCGCGCGCCGCGCCGCCCCGAGGAGCCGCCGCCGTCGGGATCGACGCTCGCGCTGCGGCTCAAAGGCATGATCGCGCCGCCCTCGTCGCCGTCGTCGCCGGAGCCGCCGCCGCGACGCCCGGACTTTCCGCGGCCCGAGCCGCCGCGGCCCGCGGCGCCGATGCCGCCCGGGCCGCCGCCGTCGCCGAAATCGGGCGCTCCGGGGCTCTTGGCCTTCTTGCCGCCGCCCGACTTGCCGCCCTTGCCGCCGTCGGCGTCGCCGTCGTTATGAGCTTTCGGCTTGGCCGGCTTTTTCTTCTTTTTGGTGCCGCGGATGCTGCTCGCCTTCACGACCTCGTCGCCTAAGTCGCCTAAAGAGAACCCGAGCTCCTGCTCCACGACGCCCGCGCCGGCGAGCCGATAGACGAGAACGAGCTTTCCGTTGGGCCGCACGCGCAGGCGCAGCGCGAGCATGAGGCCGCGCTGAGGATGCTTCTTGAGGCGGCCGGCGATCATCTGGGCGAGCGCCTTCGCGCGCTTGCCGCCCGCGTCCTTGACGCCCGCTTTCGCGAGAAGCGCGGCGACGTTCGCGTTCATCAGCTCTTCGCCGTCCTCTTCCGAGGCCGTGAGATAGGCGTCGGCGTTGACCGTGTGGTAGCCCGGCGCGGGCTCGGCCTCCACGGCGATCGCGGCGTCGCGCACCCACGCTCCGTCGAAGGCGCCCGACGCGGCGGTCCCCGTCAGCGCCGACGCGAGCTCGGTCACGCGCGTCTGCCGCGCGGCGGCCTGCGCCGTCGCGGCCGCCTGCGCCGCCCCGACCGACTGCTCCGCCGCCTCGAGCTCTCCGGAAGCATCGAGTTCTCCGGAAGCGTCGAGCTCGTCGGGCAGCGGCGGCGGCAGAGGCCGCCCTTCGTCCAGGCGCGCCAGGTAGTCGTCGGCGCGCGCGAGCCGATCGGAGACGGACGCGGCGTCCGGGCTCGATTCCAGCTCCGCGAGAGCGCGCCGCAGCTCGTCCGTGTTCGCTCCCGGATTGCGCGCGGCGGCGCGGATCGCGCGCAGAAGAGCCCGGGTCCGCGCGCCGACGTCCGCGCTCGGCGCCGCGGCGGCCGGCGTCGCGCCCGGCAGGGCGCGGACCCCGGCCGCGGCGAAGAGGAGTGACGTCGCGAGAAGCACGCGTCGCATCTCTCTCATACTACCGCCGGGGTCCGCCGCGCCGTCGACGTTCGTGTCATATCCGTGTGACGAAACGCGCGCCGCCGACATGATATGATTGGCCTCATCGACCGCCCGGAGAAACTTATGCCCGCCGCCGAGACGACGCCCGCCCCTTTCCTCCTCCATCCGCGCAAGACCGCGTCCCTGAAGCCCGCGCCGGCCTCCGTCCCGGACCTCGAGTCCTGGGAGGCGCTCGACGCCGCGTACCGCGCGCTGTGCGCGATCCTGTACAACTTCGCGCCGGGCTCCGGGCATCCGGGCGGCAGCATCTCGTCGGGCCGCATCGTCTTCTCCCTGCTCTACAAGAATCTGCGCTACGACTTCTCGCGCCCCGACGCGCTCGACAACGACCTGCTCGTCTACGCGGCCGGCCACAAGGCGATGGGCCTGTACGGCGCCTACGCCTTGCGCGACGAGTGGATGCGCATCGCGCGTCCGGACCTGCTCCCTCCGGAGAAGCGCCGCCTCAGACTCGAGGACCTGCTCGGGTTCCGCCGCAACCCGACGCAGTCGACGCCTCTCTTCAAAAAACTGCGCGCCGTCGCGCTCGACGGCCATCCGACGCCGCTGACCCCGTTCGTGCCCGTCGCGACCGGCGCGTCGGGCGTGGGCGACGCGTCGGGCGTGGGCCTCGCGATCGCCGCGATGGACGCGTTCGGGCCGAAGGGCCCGCGCGTGCATATTCTGGAAGGCGAGGGCGGCATGACCGCCGGACGCGTGCACGAGGCGATCGCGACGGCGGCGACCGCGGGCCTCACGAACACGATCATGCACCTCGACTGGAACCAGGCCTCGATCGACTCGGACCGCGTGACGGCCGAGGGCGGACAGGCCGGCGACTACGTGCAGTGGGACCCGCGCGAACTCCTCTACGTGCACGGCTGGAACCTGATCGAGGCCGGCGACGGCTCCGACTTCCGCCGCGTGCACGCCGCCCAGGAGGCCGCGCTGGCGCTCGACAACGGCGCGCCGACCGCGATCGTCTACCGCACCACGAAGGGCTGGAACTACGGCATCGAAGGCAAGGCCTCGCACGGCGCGGGCCACGCGTTCTGCTCGCCGGAGTTTTACAAGAGCGTGGAGCCGTTCGAGAAGGCGTTCGGGGCGCAGCTGCCGCGCTTCGAAGGCGAGAAGACGCCCGAGCGCATGGAGGCCGCCTACTGGGACTGCCTGCTCGCGATGCGCGCGGCGTTCGAGACCCGGCGCCCGGAGATCGCGCGCTTCGCCGCCGAGCACGTCGCCGCCGCCGCGCGCGCGACGCCGAAGAACCGGCCGATCCGCGACGGAGGACCGGACTTAGAAGCCTTTTATAAAGCCAAGCTCGACCCGAAGCAAACGCCGGAGGCGCTCAAGCCCGTCGTCGGGAAGGCGACGACCCTGCGCGGCGCGCTCGGCGAGACGCTCGGGCACTTGAACGGCCTCACGCGCGGCGCGTTCCTCGCCTGCGCCGCCGATCTCTCCGAGTCCACGAGCGTGGCCGCGATCAACAAGGGCTTCGCGAAGGGCTGGTACCAGGCTCAGCGCAATCCTCTTTCGCGCCTGGTCCCCGTCGGCGGCATCTGCGAGGACGCGATGGGCGGCGTGGTGTCCGGCATCTCGAGCCTCGGCCTTCACGTCGGCGTGTCGAGCTCCTACTCCGCGTTCATCGCACCCCTCGAGCACGTGCCCGCGCGCCTGCACTGCATCGGCCAGCAGATGCGGCACGAGGCGACCGGCGAGCCGAACCGCACGATGATCATGGTCAACGCGCACGCGGGACCGATGACCGGCGAGGACGGCCCCACGCACGCCTGCGCCTCTCCGCTGCAGATTCTGCAGGACAACTTCGCGCCGGGCGCCTCGATCACGTTGACGCCGTGGGACCCGCAGGAGATGTGGCCGCTGCTGATCGCGGCGCTCAACGCGCGGCCCGCTTTGCTCGCGCCGTTCGTCACGCGCCCCGCCGTGCCCGTGCCCGATCGCGAGAAGCTGGGCTTTCCCCCCGCGCACGCGGCGGCGAACGGCGTCTACGCATTGCGCCGCGGCGGCAAGGCCGCCGTCGTCCTTCAGGGTCACGGCGTCGCGACGTTCTTCGTGCGCGACGTGCTCCCGAAGTTGGACGCCGCCGGCGTGAAGCTCAACGTCTTCTATGTGACCAGCGCGGAGCTCTTTGAGCGCTTGAGCCCGGAAGAAAAGCGCGCCGCGTTCCCGCCCGAGATGGCGTTCGTCTCCATGGGCATCACGGACTTCACGTTGCCCACGTTGTGGCGCTGGGTGCGCTCCGACGCGGGCATCGCGGCGAGCCTGTACCCGTACAAGCGCCACGGCTACCTCGGCAGCGGCGCCTGGGACAAGGTCCTGGAACAGGCCGGCCTCGACGGCCGCGGTCAGCTCGCGGCCATCGAGGCCTGGGTCAAGTCCGTCGCCTAGGGGCGCAGGACGTTTGCGCCGCTACGGATTCTTCGCCGGCGTATTGCTCGTCGAGGTATTGCTCGTCGACGTGCTGCTCGTCGATGCCGCCGCCGGCGTCGGATTATTCGTGGCGCCGGGCGTCGGAGTCGGCGCGGGAGTCGTGTTCTTCGACGGGTCCGCGTTCGCCGGCGGCGTCGGCGGCGCGCCCGGAGGAGGCCCCGGGATTCCGTCCTTTCCGCCCGCGGAGCCGGTGGCTCCCTGCGCCGGGGCGGACGCGTCGATCGAGTTGCCGTCCGAGTCGTAGACGGCGAACGTCCCGTCCTTGAACTCGAGCAGGATCTGCAGCGGCTTGCCCTCCGACCCGCCGGTGTAGCGCACCTTATCCACGCCCTGACCCAGGAACTTCACGAACTGCGGCTGGTCCCCCGTCTTGTCGTACAAGAACGCCTGGGAGTCCGCGCCGTAAAGCTGGACCTGACGCGTGCCGTCCGGGCTCACCGTGACCGCGCCCGCTCCCGCCGCCGGAGCCTTCTCGGGGGCCTTCTGATCCTCCGCGGTCTGGACCGTCACCGCGCCGGCGGTCTCGTCGTAGGGGTAGTAGCCGTTGTTCACCCAGACGTAGTACGCGCCCCCCGGACCGCCCCACCACCAATAGCCGTCCCACCAGAACGTCCAGCGCGCATAGCCCGGGTCGTACCACCACCAGCGGCTGCCCCAGTAGCGCGTCCAGTAGAACGAGGACCCCGCGTAGAAGCCGTACCAATGCGCGCCGCCCCAGTAGTAGTGGCAGTAGCGCGCGCCGCCGTCGTTGTGCCAGTAGTAGTGGCCGGGGGTCGTCTCGAAACGCTCGCGGTCGGTGATGCGGCCCACGAGGGCCCGATTGCCGACGATCGAAGAGTGCCCCGGGTAGTTCGCCGCGTGTCCGGAGATGCGCGCGCCGTTGCCGTAATGCGAGGGCGTGCGGAAATTCTGGCGCCCGCTGACCGCGCCGCCGCCGCCCGCCGGCCGCGAGACGCTGACCTGCCGCTGCTTGTACACGCGCGTCCCGCCCGACGACGCACGGCCGCCGCCGCCGGAGCGTCCGCCGCCACCCGAGCGTCCGCCGCCTCCGCCACCGCCCGAACGTCCGCCTTGGCCCGCCGCTCCGGACGAGACCGCCAAGGCCGCGCAGACCGCCAGCGTCAAGATCCAACGCGAGTATTTCATCGTTTTCTCCCTCAAATTAAAACCGCCAACCCCAGCGTCCGGCCACCGTGAAGAAGTTCAGCGGACCGCTCAGACCCGCGATCCCGAGGGCCTGACCCTGGCCCGTCGCCGAGATCCGGCCGTTGGCCAGGTCGGTCCAGCCCATCTCCACGCTGAAAACCACGGGATCGTAGACATTGAAGTCGATTCCGAGGCGGATTGTCGAGGCGAGACCCCACGAACTCGCGTCGACGAGCGTGCGCGTCTCGGCCGTGTCCGTGTCCGGCCACGCGTAGCCGAAACGAGGGGTCGCGTTGATATTGGTCGAGGTGTTGTCGACGCCGAGGCCCGCGAGCAGGTAGGGCCGCGCGTAGCCGCGATCGGTGAGCGAGAGCTTCGCGACCGCGAGCAGCATCTCGGTATTGCCCGAAACGTTCGTGATCGCCCCGGGCAGAAGATCGCGCGACTGCGTCTCACTGCGGTACATGTACTCGAAGTCCGCGCCGACCGAGAGAAGGCGCGTCACGGAGTGCAGGTACTCGACGCCCACGAGCGGACCGACGTCGCCGTTGCTGTCCGTCCCGCCTCCCGCGCCGGAGAAATCGACGCCGCTGGTCGGAACCGCGAGTCCCACGTCGAACGACAGCATGTCGCGCGAAGGTCCGGGCTCCCAGGCGCGATAGCGCCGCTCGCGATAGACCGGCCGTTCCGGGTATTCCGGCGCCTGCGGAGGCTCGACGCGCGGCGGCGCGGCCTGCGCGTCCGAGTAGTCGATGCGCGAGATCCGCGCCGTGTCGATGTCGATCGTCCCCGCGCCGGTGTAGAGCTGGACCTCGGCCGCGGTGGCGCTGACGATGGTTCCTTGGAGACGGCTGCCGTCTTTGAGGAAGACGATCGCGGCCTCGGCCGGAGCCGCCCACGCCGCGGCGAGCAGGAACAAAAGCCAGGTCTTCATCGCGCCTCCACGCCCGCAAGCCGACGGGCCCTACGGACCTTACGCGCCAGTGTAGCAATCGTTCCGGAGAACGGGGCTCAAGCCCCGATCAAATCCCGTACAAATGCGCGCGTCAGGCGGCGCGGACGGAAAGGCGACGAGAGATCAAGGCCCACAGCGCCGACAGCAGGGCGCCGAAGCCGAACAGCGCGAGGATCCAAGCCCAGAACGTCGAGAGCCCGAACGGATGGCCGGCCGCGCCGAGCGCGCCGGGCTTGGCGCTCGGGATGAGGCCGCGGCGCGCGTCCTCGAGCGAGCGCGTGTACCGGTTCCAGGCGGACATTTCGTTCCTGATCGCGGCGGCGTCGGCCTGCGCGACGGCGATGCGGCGCTCGAGCTCCTCCTGCGCGCCCTTGCGCTGGGCGAGCGGCTGCCAGCGCGACCACAGCGCGTCTTCCTGCACGGCCGCGTCGCCGCGCGCCTTGTCGCGGGCCTCGGCGGCGGCCTGCGCCTGCGCGTCGGCGGCCTGCAGTCCGGCGGCGGCGGCCGCGGCGGCGCGCGCGCGGTCGGCTTCGCGGCCGCCGTAGCCGTCCAGAGCCGCGGCCCGGCGCGCGTCGCCCGCGGCGCCCGCGTACACGGTCACGCGGCGCACGACGCGGTCGACGAACAGGCCGTCGGGAGTCGCGGCGAGCTCCGTGCCGCCCGGCGCGTCCGGGTTCGCGGCCGCGGCGAGCTGGGGGTCGTTCGCGGCCTGCTGCTCGGCGACGGGCACGTCGCGGTCGCCCACGCGCACGTCCCCGGACCGAACCTTGATCGTCGAGGCGAGATAGCTCGTGTCGCGCACGGGGTAACCGACCTCGTCGCGCAGCGGCTGGCCGTGCGCGTCCAGAACCGCGTGGCCGCGGCCGCGCAAAGTCGCGAGCGTGACGTCCTCGACGCCGCCGTTGAAGCGCGCGAGCGTACGCTGGCGCGCCGCGTCGAGATCCTCGGACGCCTGCCGCACGTCGCGCGTCATCGCGCCGACGCCCAAGTGCACGTCGCGGCCGTTCTGCGGATCGCGAAGACTCTTCGAGGCGAGATCCTGACCGGGCAGCAGGGGCGCGCGCTGCACCGCGTCCGGATATTGGCTCGGATCGAAGTAAACGTTGACGGGATCGGGCAGGAGGTCGAGAACGTCGAGGAAGCCCAGCGCCGAACGGAAGAAGCCGTGGTGCTCGGTCTCGCCGCCGTCGCTCTTGTACATCGCGGCGCGGCCGAGGTAGTGCTCCTCCTCCGCGTTGCGTCCGGTGATCAGCTCGACCGGGCCCGCGACGATCCCGCGCGGGATCTCGAGGACGATGTTGCCCCAGTTGTAGGGCATGATCGCCCAGTGGTCCGCGGACTTCAGCTGCGACGTCGCCTTGTCCACGCGCGAGACGAGGTAGCGCTCGGAGAGCAGGACGGGATGGCCGTTCTCCTCGTAGTGGCTGAAGCGGACCTTCGTGCTGACGCCGTCGGCGGTGCGCGCGTCGACCGAGCCGTCGCTCGACGAGGCCGCGTACGACTTCAGAGCCCAGGACGGAGCGGCGGCGTCGACCTCGGCGTCTGTGCGGTAGGGCTTGAGGATCTGCCCCTGCTCGCCGACGACCGCCGCGGCGAGGTCGCCGGTCACCGTCGACGCGGCGGCGCCGTCCGCGATCTTCGCGTCGAGCGCGAGCGTTCCGCGCGCGGGCGCGGCCGCGGCGCGCAGCAGTCCGCCGGACGCGTCGAGCGTCAACGCCAGGTCGCCGCTGCGGTACAGCGTCCACGTTTTGGCGTGCGCGAGCGTCGCCTGCGCGTCCGCGACCGCCTTTTCAGCGTTCACGCGCGAGGCCGTGGCTTGCGCGAGCTTCTGGGCCGCCTTCGTGCGCGCCTCGATCACCGGGTCGACCGCGGCCTTCGTCCCCGCCTGGCCCGCCTCGGTCCTGCGCAATTTGTTCGAGAAGTCCGTGTTCTCGGTCGCGTTCGCGCCCTCCGGCGCCTTCAGCACCGCCGCCGCGGCTTTCTGCAGATCGGCCTGCGACGCCGCGTCCGCGGCGCGCGCGTCGGAGAGCTTCTTGCCGGCCGCGTCGAACGAGGCCTGGGCCTTCGCGTCCTCGTCCTTCGCCGCGGCCTCCGCGGCCCGCGCGTCGGCGAGCGCCTTCTGCGCCGCCCCGAGGTCGCGGTCGGCGTTGTCGAAGGCTTTCCACTGGGCGGTGAAGTCGTCCTTCGTGGTGTAGAGCTGGGAGACGCGCCCGTCGGCGTCGCGCGCGAAGCCGAAGCTGTCGAGCTTCGTCTCCACCCAGCCGCGGCGCAGATCCACGGTCTCGGCCGCGCGGCGCAGGTCGGCGAGCGCCGCCGAGCCCTGCGGCGTCAGCACGAGGCGCTTGAAGTCCGGCGCCGCGTCGGAACCGCGCAGCGAAGCCAAAGTCGGGAACGCGTCGCGGCCGGGCGGCGGGCCCTCTGCGCGGTAGGCCATGACGACCACCTGCTCGGGCGCCAGCGTCTGCGCGGTCAGCGGCGAGAGGGCGGACTGCGGCGCCGTCGGGTTCTGCGGGTCGACGGCGCGGAAGTAGAACAGTCGGCCGGTCGCGGAGAGCCCGCCGGGACCGTAGACGTCGGCCAAGGCCAGCGCCTGCGGCGCCGAGCCGTCGTCGGCGCTCAGCAGGAAATCGTGTCCCGCCATCGCCGCGTCGAGCGCGCTCTCGCGCGCGTTGTCGCTCAGATCCTTCGCGGTCCCGTCCGAGACGGCGCGCGCGACGTCGACGCCGCCGACGACTTCGAAGGTCAGCCCGGTCTGCGGAACGCCGCGCTCGTCGTTGAGCTTCGCGCCGTCGATGAACTCGCGCCCGCCGTCCGCGCGGATCACGCCGTCGGCCGCCCACTTCTTGTAGTCGGCCTGCGTGAGCCAGGTGTTCACGTTCCAGGTGCGCGTGCCGTTCGGACCGACCAACGTGATCGCGTACACGGGCTGGAGCTCGCCGGCGCCGGCGGACTTCCAGCGCGTCTTCATGTCGACGAGGCTCTGCAGGGCCTGCGCGTCCCGGTCGATCTCCGTCGGCGGACGGCCGGTCCAACGCGCGCCGTTCAAGCGCGTCTGCTCGAGCATGATCAACGCGTTCAGCGCGGCCATGCCGCGGCCGTAGCGCGCGGTCTCGCCCGCGCGCGAGTCGGGACCGAGCACGTCGGCGCGCAGGTCGTAGAGGCCGTCGAGCACGCGCGCGAGCGCCGGGTCCTTTTGGAACGGCTCGGACTCGAGCGTACGCTCGAGCTGTTGGTCGAACGAATGCTCGGCCTTCAGGTAGTTGTCGAGGAGCTTGTCGGTCAGGAGGAAGTCCGTCGGCTTGTCGCCGAGATGCGACAGGTAGTCGGACATCAAGGAGTCCTTCGCGTCGTCGACGTTCTTCTGCAGGCCCTCGAGGCGGCGGAACGAGGACTCGGCGGCGGGCGAGAGGTCGGACGAACCCCAGAACGCCGCGTCGAGCTCGCGCAGCAGGTCGCGGCGCTGGCCGAGCGTCGCGGTCCCCTCCTTCGCGGCGCGGTTGGCCTCGCCGGAAATGAAAGCGATCAACTGGGCGGTCGCCTCGTTGTGGATGTCGAAGCCGCCGAGGGCCGCGACCACCGCGTCGACGTCGGCGCGCACGACGAGCCGCTTGCCTTCCTGATCGTTGCGCGTGAGCAGGTCGAGGCGCTCGGCGTCGGTGTAGTCGTTGTCGCGCACGACGTCGGCGTCGTGCACGGCCGCGCGGTAGGTCTCCGCGTCGACGCTCAGGCGCGAGAGGAGCGCCGCCGGCACCGCCGGCTTCAGTTGGGCGAGCGCCGCGTCGGACGCGGACTGGAACGAGGGATCGGCGAGGCGCTCCGTCCAGAAGTCCACGAGCGCCGCGCGCGCGTCGGGACGCAGGGACGCGGCGGCGACGGGGAGGTCCGGCTGGCGCAGGGGGCGCAGGCTCGCGGTCGAACCCTGCCCGAGGGCTTGGAGCTCGCTGACGAGCTCGATGAACGCCGACTTCGTCGTCACCATCGTGCGGCCGAAGTCCGACCACGCCTGGGCGAGCCTCTGCTGGGAGTTCGCGAGCGCCTCGGCGCCGCCGGGCGAGGAAACGAGCGCCGTGCGCGCGCGCAGGTCGGCCTCCGCCGCGTCGATCTGGGAGCGCCGCGCCTCGAGCTCCTTCTCGCCGTCCTGCACGCTCGTCATCAGCTGGTTCAGGTGCAGCGAGAGCTCCTTCATGCGCCCGTCGGACTCGAGCTGCTTGCGCAGGACGTCGGACATGATGCTCTCGAGGCCGCGCTGGATGTCGCGCGGGTCCGGCGCCTCGAGGAAGGCGCCCTGGACCGGCGTGCCCTGGAAGAGGCCCGCCGCCAGCACCGGCGTGAAGCCCTTGTAGCTCATGCGCTCCGAGAGCGTGTTCGCGCGGATCTGCTGCATGAGGCCGTCCTCGCTGCCGAAGCCGTCGGGCAGGCCGCCGTCGGAGAACAGGGTGTCGCGCACGTTGTCGATCTCGCGCGAGCGAATGTCCGAAATCAAGGTCGACGCGAGGTCGGCCGCGCTGGCGGAGTCCGACGCGTCGCGCGGGACGAGCGCCGCGAGCGAATCGGGCGAGGCCTGAGTGCCGAGCAGCGCGGCGATGCGCTCGGCCTCGGCGCGCACGCGCGCGGAGACATCCGCCGTCAACGTCTTGAAGGCGGCGCCGTCGGCGCTCGCGGCCGCGGGACGCGCCGCGAGCCAGCGCGAGAGGCGCACGTCGGCCTGGAACTGCGCCGAGAGCACGTCCGCGTCGACCGACGCGCCGGAGAGCTGGGTCTTGTAGATGCGCTCGGCTTTCTCCGTGCGCAGGCGCGAGAGCGCCAGCAGGACGTCGGGGGGCGTGCTCGGGTCGCGCAGGCGGATCTCGATCCAGCCCTCGACGTAGCCCTTGTCGATCGCGTCCTCGCCGAGCGTCTGCTTCGCGTAGTCGTAGCGCGCGTACGCGGAGGAGTTCCCCCCGACCGTGTCGGGCGTCGGGATGTCGGGCGGAGCGTTCGGCGGCCGCGGGGCGAGAGCCTGTTCCGATTGGCGCAAACGAGCCTGCAGTTCCGCCCAATTGCCCGGCGGCGCGGTTCCAGCGCGGCTCGCCGTCGGCGCGGCCGCGGGCGCCGCGGCGGGCGCCGGCGCGCTCGGCGCGGAACCGTCGGTCGGCGCGCCGAGGGCGATGAGTCCGGCCTTGAGATTCAAGATCGCACCGTCCAGTTCGTTGGCCGCGACCGCGTCCGCCGGCGCGGTCTGCGGGTTCAGGCGCGCGCGCGCGTCGACGGCCGCGGCGAGGCGCTGGTTCAGGCGCTGGATCTGATCCGCGACCTGAGCCTCGTAGGCGCCGCGCGCGCGCTCTTCGGTCAGAGTGTTCACGCGCGCGGCCGCGGCCTTGTCGGGATCGTAGACCGTGGAGTCGCCGATCGCGCCGATGAGGCGCGTGAACGCGCGCACGACGATCGAGACCGGCTCGAGCTGCAAGGTCTGGACCCTGAGATTCTTGTCGACCATCTCCTCGACGGAGCGCGCCACGGAGACGCGCGCGTCGAGCACGCGCTTCTGCGTATCGATGGGGTGCTGCGACTCGACGAGCGCCTGCAACGACGCCAGAGCCTGCGGCGCGTCGATGTTGATCGTGAGCGGCGCCTTCGCCTCGCGCCCGAGCAGGAAGTTCAACTGCGCGAGCGCGCCGTCGCGCGCGGAGACGGCCGCCTCCCGGTTCACGCGCGCCTCGTCGAGACGGCGCTGGGCTCCGGCCTCGCCCGACGCGGCGTCGGCCTGCAGGCGGGGCAGGACCGTCTGCTCGTAGAGGTCGACGGATTTCTGCGCGGTGCGGTAGGCGACGACTTCCTGGTAGAACTGGACCGCGAGGCCCGTCTTCAGGCTCTTCACGAGGTCGTCGTAATAAGCCTTCTGCTGATCGTGCTGCCGGACCTGCAGTTCGCGCAGCTCCTCGGGCTTGAACTCGAAGCCGAAGATCGGCGTGATGGGAATGCCGGTGATCGCGATCGACGGGATCCAGCCCAGGCCCGAGTCGGTCAGGCCGACGCCGACGTTGAGACTCAGCCACGCCTTCTGCAGGCGGTGCTCCTGCGAGCGCGCCATGTCCTCGGCCGCCTGCGCGCGGTCGGCGACCTCGGCGACGCTGCGCGAGTTCTTCGACGCCAGCGCGAACGCGTCGTCGAACGACGAGATCGTCGCCGGATCGCTCGGCAGGCGGACCGCGCCCGGCGACGCCGGCTGCTCGATCGCCGCCGCGGCGGCCGCGATGGAGGCGTTCGCTCCGGCCTCCAGCGTCGTCGAGGAATACCAGCGCCAATCGTCGAACGCGCGGCGCAGATCGTCGGGACTCATCAATCCATTGCGGTAGGCGCGGATCGCGTCGACGAGCGCCTGGGCGACGGCGGGCCCGCGCGGCGCCGTCGCGGCCTCAGCCGACGCCCACGCGCGCGCGCGGTCGGCGTCCATCCGGCGCTGGACGTCGCGCTGGGCGTAGACCTGCTGGATCTCCTGGTTCGTCGCCGCGGTCTCGATCTGATACGCGTGGTCGGCGGCCTTGGAGGCCGGGTCGTAAATCGGCAGGCGCACGCCGGCGCCGATGGTCAAGACCTGGTTGTCCATCATGTCCTGGTACTGCACGCCGAAGCCGGCCGTCAGACGGTCGACCCACGGGAGCCAGTCCATGAAGTTGAACGGCGTCTTGCCGAGCGACTTCTGCAGCTCCGACGGATCGAGGCCGCCGAGGATCGTCTTCAGGCGGTCCGGCGCGGAGACCAGGCGTTGGATGTTGCCGAGCAGCTGCTGGAGGTCGGCGGCGTTCAGGTCGGCGAACGGCGACGCGGACGTGAGGCCGCGCCCGGTCAGCGCGTTGTAGTTCAGCAGGGCTTGGTGGAGCTTGTCGTTGGCCTCGGTCAGGCGCACGCCCGCCTCGGCGCGCACCGCGTCGTTCGGCGCGTTCTGCACCTCGTAGTTCGCGAGCTTGACGTCCCACTGCGCCTCGGCGAGCGCCACGACGTCGGACTGCCACTGCTTCGTCGCGTCGATGAGCCGGTCCTGCAGGCGCAGGCCCTCGCGGTAGAGCGAGGCGGCCTTGTCGTCGATGAGCTTGTGCTGGGTCTTCGACAACGTCAACGACGTGTAGGTGCCGACCTCGGGGCCGCCGCCGACGGCGAGGTCCGCCGTCGAGTTGTCGACCGCGCCCGACGTGAAGCCGACCATCGCGCGCGTGCGGGTGTTGTCCATGAACGCCCCGGCCTTGCGCAGCTCTTGAATGTCGCTCGTCAGCGTGCCGATGTCCTGAGAGATCAGCTTGCGCGCGACGTCCTGCTCGTAGACCTGGCTCAAGGCCTGCACGGTCGCCGACTGGTCTTTCGCGTCGCCGCCGAAGAAGTCGGACATGTCCTTGTTGAACTTCTGCAGGGTCTGGCCGCCCTTGAGGTCCTTGGCCGAGCTGTCGGCGACCGCCTGCCAGAGCTGGGCTAGCGAGAAAGAGGTGTTCAGGGTGATCGACAGGCGGTTGGGCTCGCCGATGTACTGCGAGCCGTAGCCGAGCGCCACCGAGGAGTTGTCGCTGAGCTTCTTCGAGAGCTGCGCGTAGTAGTCGCTGGCCCCCCCGATGATCTGGCCCTGCGCGCTCAGCGTGATGCCCTTGTCGGGCAGGGTGAAGGAGAGCTGATCGCCGAGCGTGTTGGCGACCTGACCGTACTCCGCGGTCGCGCTGTTGTTGATCTGCAGCCAGGTCTTGCCCTGATCGTTCTTGATCGAGAAGCCCTTGACGATCGTCGCGCCGAGCGTGCCCTGCTGAATATCGTCCGTGCCGCGCGTGTCCGCCGCGAAGAGGCTCACGGTGAACGAGTCCCCGCCGCCGTTGGGGTTCATGAGGCGGTTGATGTCGAACGTGGGGCCGACCTGCGTGCGGCTGAAGTACTTGTTGTCCCCGGTCGCGTTGATCATGAAGTCCTGGTTCAGGTTCTGATCGAAGCCGGTGAAGTTGAGGTTGACGTCCTCCATGAACTGGCGCGGATCCTTGATGAACAGCGCCTGCTGCGACGCATCCATGGTCATCACGTCGGTCAGCTTGAAGGACGTCTTGACGTTGCCGCCGTAGTAGTACTCGTTCTCGCCGGGCTGGTTCACCGCCGCGTCGCCGTAGCCGGCGAGACCGACGTAGAGCTTGTTGTTGAGCAGCATGACCGCGTAGTCGTCGAAGATCATCAGGCGCGACGGGCTCAAGGTGGAGCCGACGGAGTTGTCGGTCGGGATGTCGAAGCCGAAGCGGTGCAGGTCGACGTTCAGGTAGTTGACCCAGTTCTCGCCTTGCAGTGACTCGACCTGGACCTCGACGCCCTTGTCGCCGTAAGGCGCGTTCTGGCCCGCGGAGCTCGGCGGACTCGTGAACTCGTAGGCGTTGAGGCTGATGTTGTTGCCCCAGACGTGCGCGACGTTGCCGAGCGTGGCCCAGGTGCCGGTGGTCAGGCCGTTGGGCACCGAGAAGTTCGATTGGTAGACGAGGTAGAAGCCGTCGGCGTTGTCGCCGAACTGCATGATGCTCGCACCGGGGATGAAGCTCGAGATGCTCTGCGGATTGGCGAGCAGGCTGTTCTTCAAATCCGCGACGTTCTGGTCCGAGAGGTTCGCCGAGTTCTGCGTGATCATGCCGAGCAGCGCGGACGTGAAGGACGAGAAGTCGGATTTCTTGACCACGATCGCCTGCGTCGTGCCGTCCGAGCCGCCGATCGCCCAGGAGTCCGGGCTCTGGCCCAGGCGCAGCGCGTCGATGCGGTGCACGAGCATCGGATCGAGCGAGTCCTGGACGTCGGGGTCGTCGAGCAGAGCCGCGAGCCGGCGCTGCTTGTCGTCCGTCTGCGTGAGATCGGCCGCGACGATGTTCTGCGAGCGCTTGAGGTCGTCCTCGAGCTGGTGCCAGTTGATGTTGGACTCGAGCACGGCGCGCGTCTGGTCCTGCAGCTTCGCGACGTCGTCGGCCACGTTGCGCAGCGCGCTCTGCTGGTTCGGGTCGAGCTGGGCCAGCCAGGACGTGACCTTGGCCTGCGTCGTCTGCAGGCTGGTCAGCTCGGCGGCGAGCGCCGAGGAGATCGTCTGCATCTCGGTGATTTCGTTCTGATTGACCGTCGAGCCGTTCGTGTAGATCGTGGAGAGCGAGTTGTAGTAGGTGTTGACCGAGTTGATCGTCGAAAACGCGCCCTGGTCCCAGCCCTGCTTCATCACGTAGAACGCGACGGCCTGCTGGAGGAAGGTGTTGAGCTGTCCGAAGATCGCGACCTTGCGCGCGTACACCGCGGCGGGGGTCGCGTTCGTGCCGTTGGAGTTCACGTACGAGACGTCGATGCCGCAGTCCGCGATCGCGGCGTTGAGCACCTGGGCCGCGGTGTTCAGGAACGCGACGGCCTGCGGCACCTCGGTCGTCAAATCGGTCTGGGCCGCGGTCGCCACCGAGTTCGCGTACAGGTAGCGCGCGATCGCGTAGGCGGCCGGCGCGCCGGCCGGCTGGGAGATGCTCGACGGCACGAGACGCTGGGCCGCGTTCAGCGCGAGGATCGATATCTGCTGGTTGTTCGAGATCGTCGGCGAGGGCTGCTTGCCGACCGGCACGGTGCCGCTGCCTCCCGCGCCGACGTTGATCGTCGTCGAGCCGCCGGCCGCCTGCGCGGCTTTCGCGATGTTCGTGAGCTGGGTGCCGAGGTTCGGGACCAGGTTCGCGTTGACGATCGCGTTGATCTTGGCGACGCTGCCCGCGTCCGTGCCGACGCCGGTCGGCAGCATGTAGGCCGACAGGTTGTACTGGCCGTTGGACAAGGTCTGGATCTGAGTCAGGATCTGGTTGATCTGGGCGTCCTCGGTGTTGATCTGCGCGGCGCGCTGGGTCTCCTCCGCCGAGTACTGGGAGATCTTCATCGGCAGGCTGTAGGGCTGGACCTCGCCGTAGAGGTTCTCCGTGCGCGTGCAGCCGGACGTGCACTGGCGGTCCTTCATGTCCTGCTGGTACTGGATGATGCCCTCCTCGGGACCGGTCGAGTCCGTGTAGCCGTTGAGGTAGTTCAGGAACGTCTGCTTGTAGGACGCGATGCCGGCGAGCGCGGCCGCGTTGTTGCCCGTCGGCGCGCCCTGCGTCACGATCGCCCACGGGATCGTGGTGTTGTAGAGGGTGTTCGTCTGCGTGAGCAAAGTCTGGTCGGCCGAGTACAAGGTGTAGTAGCCGCCGCTGCTGTTGGACGCGTAGCCCGCGATCGAACTCTGCTGGTAGGGGATCAGCGTCCCGGTGATCATCGTCTGCGCGTTCTGCAGAGCGGGGATGATCGTGCCCTGGAGCAGAGCGGTCTTGCGGTTGATCAGGGCCTGGCCGCCGCCCTGCCCGGTGTTGACGAAGTTCACGTCCAGCCCGATGTCCGCGATGATCGCGGTCTCCATGTTGACCAACTGCTGGAGCGCCGACTGCACCGTGGGCAGGGTCGTCGACATCGCGCTCTGGATTTGGGTGACGACGTCCTGGTCGTAGGACCACTGCACGATCGCGCGCGCCGCGAGCGGCACGTTCTGCGCCGCCGTGATCAGCGCCATCTTGGCCTGGAACGTGGCGACCGTGCCGTTGTTGGGGAACTGCACGGCCTCGAGCGTCGCGCCGTAGTTCTGGATCGCGGTCTGCAGCTGGGTGAGGCTCATGCCCGACAGCATCGGGATGTTCCCGCCGGTCGCGGCGTTGATCTGCGCGGCGGTCTGGTCCAGTTGGGAGAGCAGCTGCTTGGCCGTCGTCTGCTTCGTGCTGAGGTCCGCCTGAGTCTGCGTCAGCCAGCGCGGCAAGGAGACGGGCTCCACGTCGCCGAACACGTCGGTGGTCGTGCCCGCGTAGTTCGGGTCCATCATCTGGTTGACCTGGGTCAGGAACGACTGCTTCGACGCGAGCTCGGCCTGCCAGCCGGTCTTGCGCTCGGCGAGGAGCTGCAGGACTTCCGCCTGCGACGGGTTGCTGACCACCGGCGTCGGCTGACCCGGGGCCGAGCCCGGGACGGCGATGACGAGCGCGCCGGCGAACTCGACGGGCACGGTCGCGATCTTCGACATGCCCGCCTGCGCCGTCGTGAGCGCGCTCTGCACTTCGGCCAGATCCGCCTGGAAGGAGCTCAGCGAGAACGCCGAGGGGTTGTTCGGGTTGCCGGTCGTCGCCCACTGCGCGGCCTGCGGGAGGAGGGCCAGGCGGCGCGCGTACTCGGCCGCCGCGTTCGCGCTCGAGCCCTTGTCCTGCGCGTTGACGGTCGCCAGGAAGTTGTTGATCGTCGTCTGGAACGAGCCGATGTCCTGCACGGCGGTCGAAGCCTCGGTCTGCTCGTTGCCCAGGCTCGTCTGGCTGGCCTGGTCCTGGCTGATCGCGAGCTGGGCCTGCTGCTGCCACTGCGCCTGCTGTGCGGCCGTCGCTTGAGTGTTCGCGAGGTTCTGCTGGTTCTGAGTATTCGCCGCGTTGATCGCCGCGGTATTCTGCGCGATCAGGTTCTGCATCTTGCCGATCGCGGCCTCGGCGGCCGCGATCTCGTTGAGCGAGAGCGCCAGGTCCACGACGGTGTCGAGCTTCGCGAAATCGGTGTGGAACGCGAGCATGCCCTTGCCGTTGCGCCGCTCCGAGAGCGCGTGATTGCGGATCCGGTTGGCCGCGGCGAGCAATCCCTGCGTCGCGTCGCGCTGGGCGAGCTCGCCCTTGATCTTCGAGCGGTCCTTCTCGATCTGGTCGACGAGATCGGCGATCGCCTTCTGCTTATCGGGACTCAGCCGCGCGTAGAGCTTGCGGTCCGGCGTCCCCCCCGCATGCGGGTGCATGTAGTCGTCGAGGTTCGCCGCAAGCGCCTTGTAAGCGGCCGTCTGCGCGGCCAGCGCGTCGTCGGTGCCGTCCTTGTCCGGCGGCGGCGAGCCGAGCAGGCCGCCGAACTGCCGGTTCAGCGCCTTGAGACGGTTCAGGTCGTCGGCCGTTTTCGGCGTCAGCGGCTGGCCCGAGACGCCGCGCGTCACGTCGAAGCGCTGTGAGAGCTTGCCCTGCACATAGGCCTCGTCGCTCTTCGCGGCGAGCTCCTTGACGAGGCGGTCGTACTCGGCGCGCTCCGCCGCGGTGAGCGGCTTGCTCTTCGCCTGCAGGGCCGCCTGGCGCGACTGCGCCGCGGCGAGCTTGGACTGCAGTTCGCTCATGCGCGCCTTCACCGCGGCCTCCTCCGCCTCGAGCCCTCCGGCGCCGGCCGCGAGCTTTTGAATGCGCGCGGCCGCGTCCGCCGGCGACTGCTTCCACAGGTCGGCGTCGAAGGGCGTCTTCGAGTCCGGCCGCGCCTGCGCGGCCTGCACCAGCGCCGCCGCCGAGGCCCTCGCCTCGCCGACGTGGCCGGCGTCCTCGAAGCCGAGACCGCTCTTCAGGGTGAGCGCCGCGCCCATCACGCTCTCGGAGATGTGGAAGCCGCTCAGGTCCTGCGCCTTATAAAGGAGGCTGCTGCCCCAAGTGATCGCGCCGCCGAACGGGATCACGCTCTGGCCCTTGGGCCGTTCGATCGCGGAGCCGATCGCCTGGAAGAGGCCGACCTTGTGCCCGGTCACCGCCTGGAAGCCGGGATCGATCGCGGCGTCGATCTGTCCCGCGTAGGTCATGATGCCCTCGATCTCGGCGCCGACCGTCGCGAGACCGACGAAGGACTTCATGTTCGCGGCCCAGAACCGGCGCGAGGCCGCGGTGCCGCCGATCGCGCTCAGCCACTCGCGCCCCGTGAGTCCCTGCAGGGGGTGGTTGTCCTTGAGCTTGGCGACCGCCTCGCGCACGCTGGACGGGAAGGTCAGCAAGGTCGAGAGGATCATGGTGTTGAGGAGCGGCCCGAGCACGAGGTCCTTCGCGAGCGCACCGGCCGCCGCCGCGACGACCGGCGCCAGGAAGTGGCCGACGAGCGGGACCGCGCCGACCAGGACGGGCACGCCGTTGAGGCCCCAGACCAGCGCCGGGCCGAGCAGAGGGATCGACGTCAGGGCGAAGGACAACGGCAGGACCGGCGCGAACGCGCCGAGCAGGCCCATCGCGACCGCGCTCATCACCGCGAGCGTCAAGCGCCGGACCAAGAACGTGCCGAGCGGGCGCGCGATCGGCGTCAGGAACCAGCGCTCGAGCGCGCGCACGAACGCGTGCGCGCGCAGGCGGCCGACCGCGCCGGGGCCGACGAGCGCCTGCCGGCGCAGCGCGGCCTCCAGCCACTTCTTCGCGAGGTCGGGCTGCTTCGAGAGGCCGATGAAGTCCTCGGTCGAGTGGAAGAACTCGAAGGAGATCGCCTGGCGGAAGTAGCCGAACACGAACATGTCGAACAGGTGGTACGGGAAGCGCACCGCGAAGCCGAGGAAATACTTGTGCAGCTCGAGCGCGCGCCGGAGCGCGCCGCGCCAGCCCGGCTCGTAGGAGAGGTTCGCGAGCTCGCGGAAGCTGGTCCAGCCGGAGTATTTGTGCGAGTCGAGGCGCTTGAAGTGGTCGCGGTTCGTCGCCTGCAGCTGGTCGTAGATCGCGAGCCACTTCTCGCGCGGGCTGGCCTCGTCGATGCGGAAGCCGCGCGCGAGGTCGAGCACCTCGGCGCGCGTGAAGCCGAACTGCCCCGCGATCTGGTCGATCACGCGCGCGACGCTCGCGTCGCCGGGCAGGCGGCCGAGCTTCGGGTCGCGCACGATTCCGCGCACGGTGCGGAAGCCGAGGAAGTCCTCGTAGAGGTACTTCGGCGGCTCCTGCGGGCCTTTTTTGGCGCCGGGCGCCGCGGCGGCCGGCGGCGTCATCGGCGGGACCTCGGCGGCCGGAGCGACCGGCGCCGCGGCGGACTCGGCGACGGGTGCTGCGGGCGCCGGCGCCTCGACGGCCGGCGACTCGGCCGCGGGCGCGGCCTCCGGCGGCCCGCGCGTGTCCGCGTCGCCGGTCGCCGGCGTCGGGACCTCGACGCGGCGCGCGGCCTCGACCGCGACGCCGCGGCCGCGAGAATCGTAGAACGTCCACGCGGCCGCGCCCTTCCAAGAAGCGGCCAGTTCGACGCGCTGCGCGCGCAGGCCGGGCTTCGCGGATTTCAGAGTCGCGTAGGCGGCCGCGACCGGCTCGGCCTCGGAGAGCCGCGAGTCCCACAGCGTCGGCGCCTTCGGCTCGCGCGGCGAGAGGCGGCGCGCCTGAATGCGGCGCTCCCAGACCGTCAGCTCCTCGCGGCGCGAATCCGAGCGGAACGTGAAGGTCCAGCGCGCGCGCGCGTCGCTCAGGTTGATCGCGACGCCGACGAGGCGCGCGTCGGGAGCGAGGCGGCGCGCGCGGCGGGCGGCGGACTCCTTGAGCTCGAGCAAGGAGCGGCCGTCGGCGCCGCGCGCGTCCTCGGGCAGGCGCGCGAAGCTCGGCGGCGTCTTCGCGCCGGACAGCGGCAGCGCGGCCGTGCGGCGCACGCGGCCGTCCGCGCCGACAGAGGCCTCGCGGCCGGACGCGTCGAGGAAGCGATAGGCGGCCGCTCCCTTCCAGGCCGGGTCCACCTCGAGGCGCGCGGCGCGGAAGTTCGGCGCGGCGGCCTTCAGCGCCGCGTAGGCCGCGTCGAGCGGGCCCATCGCGGCCAGGCGCGAGTCCGCCAAGGTCGGCGCCTTCGTCGCGCCGAAGCCGAGGGCGCGCGTCTCGATGCGTTTCGTCCAGACCGTGAGCTCGCGGCGGCTCGCGTCGGAGCGGAACGTGAAGATCCAGCGCGAGCGCGCGTCGTCCAAATTGATCGCGACGCCGACCAGACGCGCGTCCGGGGCGACGCGCCGCGCGCGCTCCTGCGCGTCGGCCTTGTCCGCGAGCAGGGACGCGGCGTCGGCCTCGCGCAAGGAGGCCGGCAGGCGATTCCAGCTGCGCGGCAGGCTCAAGCCGGAGGCGGCGGGGGCCGCGTCCTCCGCCGGACCGGAGACGGATCCGTCCGAAGGGGGCGCGGCCTCGCCGGTCAGACGACGGAACGCCGCGTCGGCGGACTCCTTGGCCGCGTCGCCCGTGACCGCGTCGTCCGCGGCGGAGGCGGAGACCGACGCGTCCGGACCGGTTGAGGCGCCTGAGCCGAGAACGCCGCGCAGCAGGCCGCCCAGACGCTCAAGCGCGCTCGGCGCCGCCGGCGTCGCGACCGCCGCCGCCGCGCCAGCCGGGGCGGCGACGAGAACCGTCTCCGGGGCGGGCGCGAGGCTCGGCACCGCGGCGGCCGCGGCGGGACGATCGTGGCCGCCGAGCGCCGCCGCGGCGGGCGCCAACCCGGCCGACGGCGCCGCGACCGCCGCCCCGGAAGCCGCCAGTCCGACGGGAGAAATCGTCAAAGACGGCGCGAGAAGCGACACGGCGCCGACGGAAGGAGGCGCGACGGACGAGCGGGCGCCGGAGGACGGGACTTCGGGTCGGACGAGATCGACTTCAGCCGCGACGGCGGCCGTTCCCGGGCCGAACGCCGTCACGACGAGGGCGGCCGAGAGGAGGGCCGCCATCATCCGCGAGAAATACCCGCGCGTCCGGCGTGGGGTCATTGCTCGGTAGCATACACCCGGAAGGGGGATAAATCACGCCCCGATAAGCCTGAAAAAGCAACGTAAAACGGCCCAGGGGGTCATGGGACCTAGGACCCCCGGTGCCAGGCTTTAATTCATTGAGCGCGACGGGGTTTCTTCGAGCGCGCGGATCAGCTGGCTGATCGCGCTCGGCGTGCGGCCGAACAGGCGGGCGAGGTCGGAAACGCCCATGCGCGTCTCTCGCCAGACGCGGTGGATAGCCTCGCGCCGCACGGCGGAGACCTCCCGCCACTGCATGCGGCCGAGAATTTTTTCCTCCGAGACGCCGCGCCGGGAGGCGACCTCGGCGATGATGCGGCGCGCGGCCTCGACCGGAACGGGCCGCGACGCGGTCGGGGCGTCCAGGTGCGCGCCGACGCGCTCAAGGAACTGCTCCCCCCCGATCGCGATGCCGCCGAGTACGGGCAAGGTCTCGTCGGACGCGCGCAGGCGCTCTTGAATGTACTGCAGGTAGCGCACGGACTGCTTGAGGCGCGGCGTCCCGAAGCGCTTCAGGACCGCGTCGGAGTCGACGAGCGGCTCCTTGTGCTGGGCCTCCACGTAGGCCGCGCACGACGACCACTGGTAGCGCCAGGGCTTGTCCTGCAGGCCGGCGCGCACGCAGGCCAGGTGCACGTAGCGCGTCATCTCGGCGAGATGGGTGTCCTTGTCGACGAGCCAGGACTTGTAGCGGCCCTGGAACACGTGGCCGACCGTGTTGTGCGCGGCGTTGAAGGACTTCGTGTACTGCGTGTTGAAGCCCTGCATGACGATGGAGAGGTTCGCCTGCGGCGTCTCGAGGAGCAGATCGACCGAGTGGCCGAGTAGGCTGTACGCGTAGACCTTGAGTCCGTAGCGGTCTTTATACGCCTTCAGCAGCGAGAGAAAGAGGCGCCGGTCCTGGTTCGAGAGGAAAAGATCCTGACGATTGTTGCCCTGCAGCGCGACGAGGTAGCAGGCTCCGGAAAATTGAATTCGCTTCGGTCGTCCCATGGGCCGGATTCTAGCATAAGGCGGGCCGAAAGTGCCAGGCTTTTAATGATGGGGATCGCGACGCCTCGTCCCGCGCTCAGCCGCCGACGCTGCGGCGCAGCTCCTGGAGCGCCTCGGTCTCGCCGATCAGGACGAAGCGGTCGCCGGCGCGCACGTGCCGGTCGGACGGCGGATTGATCTCGTAGCGGTCGCCTCCGGCCGGGACGATCGCCACGAGCAGCGGACCGCCCGGGGAGCGGTACGCGTCGATCGTGCGGCCCACGGCCGCAGAGCCTTCGCCGATCGCGATCTCGTCGAAGCGGAAGTGCACGCTGCGCTCGCGCAGCATCGCGTCGAGGAAGCCGACGGTCGCCGGGCGGATCATCTCGGAGGCGAGGCGCATGCCGCCGATGAACTCGGGATCGACGACGCCGTCGGCGCCGCTGCGCAGGAGCTTCTCGCGCACGCCGACCGACTTCTGGCAGACGAGCACGCGCGCCTTCGCGTTGAGCCCCTTCGCGCTCAAGACCACGAACGCGTTGTCCTGGTCGGTCGCGAGCACGGCGAACACGCCGGCCGCGCGCGCGATGCCGGCGCGGATCAGCACCTCGTCCTCGGAGCCGTCTCCGACGAGGTGCGGAACGTCCTGGCCGAGCCGCTCGATGAGCCGCGCCAGCGTCTCGGCGTCGCGGTCCACCACCACGAACGCGCGCCCCGTCTTCAGCAGCTCGGCGCAGACCACTCCGCCGGTATGCCCCGCGCCGCACACGATGAAATGGCCGGACAGCTTCGCGATGTCTTTCTCCATCCTTCTCCTCCGAAACGCCTGCGAGAGCTCGCCTTCGACGATGATCGCCGTCGTCGTCGAGAACGCGTAGGTCACGACCGCGATCCCGACGAGGATCAGCCCCATCGTGAACACGCGGCCCGCGGTGGTCAGCGGGTGCGTCTCGCCGTAGCCGACGGTCGCCAAGGTGATGACGGTCATGTACAGGCCGTCGAACAGGCTCCAGCCCTCGATGAGCTTGTAGCCGAGCGTGCCGGCGACGAGGCAGGCGGCGAACGAGGCGGCGACGAGGGTTAGGCGACGACGGATGTCGCGGTAGCTCTCCACGGGTGGAATTCTACTTCATCATGGCCCGGGCCGCGAGCGGGCCGCCGTCCGCTCCCCTCCCCTCCGGGACCGCGGCGGATCGACCGCCGCTTAGCCACGCTCGGCGGCTAAAAGCGGAATCACGGATTGGACGCCGTCCTCGCGTGAAATCCCGTCGGGGAGGGGAGCGGACGGCGAACTGTTCGGAGAGTCGGGGCCTTGATAAACGGAAAGAGCGCCGGCGTCGCGCCTTTGGCGCGTGACGCTATCGGGCCAAGTGGAATCCAACCGGGCGAAGATCCCGGCTATTGAGAGGGTTCCTCTGCGTCGGCCGAAGGCCAACCATCTGCCGGCCGAGTTCAAATCGGCCCGCCGCGAGTACAACGAAGTTCTTCGAGCGCCGACGGCCGCGCCGCTCGCCAAGCGCGGGTCGATCCCGCGCGCCCCCGACGCGCTTTGCCGCGCGCGCCGGCCCGTTTTACCTCAGTCCTTCGATGCCGGGATACAACCCGTTCGTGACCGGCTTTCCGTCCTGAAGGACCTGCGACGACTGCAGCTGTCCGGTCTCGACTTTGAGCTGCTGGGCCTTCAGCGCGTCCTTGACGACTTGCGCGTAGTCCTCCGCCAAGGCGGCGCCCTCGTCGCCGCCCTCGGCGGCGCGCAGGCGCACGTACGCGTCGTACGCGGCCCAGTCGGGCTGGCCGCCGCGCGCCTTCATGAACGCGGTGAAGCGCGGGTCGGCGCGCAGGCGGCCGAAGAAGGGATTCGTGGCGATCATGTCTTGGAAAACCGAGTACTTCTCGACCGACGCGATGTCCATCACGAGCGAGAAGTCGCGCGACGCGTTCGGCAGCACGCGGCCCAGGTCGATGCGGCCCTCGGCCTGCAGCAGATGGACCTTCGACATCTTGTGCGGATCGACGATCAGCATATCGAAGTCGGTGTAGCCGCGGAACGCGGTCGGCGAGGCGTTGTTGCGCTCGCCCTTGAAGTTCAGGTCGAGGCCGCGGCCGCCGACGCGCGTGTCGAGGATCAGCACGCGCACGCGGCCCGTGTTGAGGCCCTCGAGGTTCATCTGCTTCTGGACCTGCGCCTCAGGCACGTTGTTGCGCAGGTACTCGGTGTCGGAGAACACCATCGCGATCTCGTCGGCCTGGAGACCCTTCACGCGCATCAGGTACTGGCGCACCATCTTCAATGCGCGCGTGTCGGAGACGCTGAGCACCATCAGGCCGGACTCCTGGGCGTCCGGCTGCTCGCGCAGCCACGCGCGCGCGGCCTCCGCGTCCGCCGCGGAAATCTTGCCGTCGAACGGAAGCTCGCTGACGCGCAGCTTCAAGGACTTGTCGCCGCGCTGACGGGCCTGCGCCAGCTGCGGCTCGAGCGCGCGGCGCGCGCGCATCTCGGCCTCGTAGGCCTCCGGCTTCAGCTGACCCTGCGCCGGCGGCTCGACGGAGATCTCGACGGTTTTGCGCACGTCGCGCAGCCAGCGCTGGGCCGCCGCGGTCTGCGCGTCGGTGTCGCCCTTCACTTCGCTGATGCGGATCACCGCGCTGCCGCCCGAGAGCTTGCGCTCGGCCAGGTAACGGTCGATCGCCGGCTTCACGTCCGGGGGCATCGCGTCCGCCGGAACCGCGCCGTCGGACTTCAGCCGGATCAGCACTCCGTCCGCGTCGCCGGTGGCGGCGCGCATGTCGCGCAGTTGGGCGAGCCCGAGCTCGTATTGGCCCGCGCGCGGCGATCCGTCCTTGAGTGACTTCGCGGCGAAATCCGCGACGTCCTGGATGCGCACGCTGAGCTGGCCGGTCATGGCGTCCAGAGCCGCCAACCGGACGTCTTCCGGCGCCCCCTTCACGCTCTCGAGGGAGACCAGGCCGTCGCCCTGCGGGCGTCCGTTCTGCTCCAGCCACGCGAGCGCCTTCTCGCGCGCGGCGTTCGTGAACGAATCGAGGCGCAGAGTCACGGGCCTGGGCAGGGAGCCGTCGGCCTTCTCCACCAAGGTCGCCTTCAGCTCGCGGGGAGCCGCGGGCTGGGACCCGTTCAGCGCCTCAAGCGCGGCGCGACGCACGCTCTCCGGAGCGCCCTTGACGTTGTCGAGAGAGAAGGAGCCGTCCGGCCGGCGTTGAGCGTTCCGGCGGAGCCAGTCCAGGCTGGGCTCGCGTTCCACGTCGCGGAAATCGTCGAGCTTCAGAGTCACCGAAGTCGGCAGCGCGCCGTCCGCGCGGTCGACGAGCGCGGCTTTGAGCTCCAGCGGCGCGTCGCGCAGCTCCGGGATCACGGCCTCGCCGCGGCTGGAGTTCAGGTCCGCGAAGCTCGCGTCGACGCGCCCGAAACTGTCGGTCGGGCGCGGGGTCAGCGCGACGGTCTCATCCTGCCCTCGCGAGCCCTCGCCGAGGGTCAGGATGTTGTTGTCCGTGTAGTGCTTGGTCAGCGTCTCGCCCGCAGTGCCCGAGAACGCGATGAAATTGGTCTCCTGGTCGGTCGTCAGGTCCTTGATGGTGCTCATCGCCTGATGCGTGTACGGCATCGTGAGGTCGGTGCCGTAAGCGAGCTCCCAGTAGCGGCGCGTCTCGTTGTCCATCGATTCGAACCACTGGCCGTTGTGGACGACGTTGATGCGCTCGGTGCGGTTGTCGTTGCGGATGCCCGCCGGATCCTCGAAGAATCCCTTGAGCTGGCGCATCATCTCCGTGCGCACCCACGACGAGCCCTCTCCTTCGAAACGCGTGCCCGAGGCTTCCAGAGACTTCAGTTCCTCCGGCGTGAGCCATGCCCCGCTGCGGCCGCCGAAGCCGCGCGGGAAAAGCAAAGAGCCGGTCAGCTTCCAGAACATGCCGTCGGCCTGCAGGCCGGGCGCGGAAGGCTCGCGGTAGAGCGCCTTCAGCATCTCGGCGGCGCGCGCGCGCGTGAGACCCAGCTTCGAAATCGGGAGGTCGATCGGGCGGCCGCGGAGCGCGCTCCACAGCATCTGCGCGTTCTCGAGGAACGTCAGCTTCTGGCCGTCGACCATCTTATCGAGGAGCCGTTGGCCGGCGCGGTACTTCTCGGGCTCCTGGCTGCGCAGCAGTCCCGAGGCGAAGCGCTCCATGTCCTGGTTCATGTGGCGGAACCCCGTGTACATCGGGTTCTCCTCGCCCGCGAAGGACTTGATCAGCGCGCGGCGCTGCTCGAGCAGACGCACGGCCCGGTCCTCCCAGCCTTGCCCGCCCTGACGCACGATGCGCAGGATCTCTTCTCCGGCGTCGGCGAACTGTCGGCGGGCCTCGCCGCGCGCCCGATCCGCCAAGCGCTCCCGCTCCCGGCTCTCCCCCGGCAGCGTCTCGATGCTCTTGACCATCGCGCCCAAGTCGCCGTCCGCGGAGCCTGCCGACAACACTCGGCGCAGGCGCATGGACTCGGCCTGAGCCGACGAATACTCGGACTCGAGCGCCTGCCGCGCGAGCTCGAGGTCCGCCGTCGGTCGGCCCTCGCCCTTCGCCGCGATGGCCTGGTCGACGAGCGCGCTCGAGCGGCGGCCGATTTCGTACTGCTTGGCCAGCGACGCCGAGCGAGCTTCGGCGACCGCGCGCGCCTCGGCCGGCAGCTTGGCCATGATGTCGGTCGCCTCGCTCTTCCACTGCGGGAAGGCCGCCGGGCGCTGGTCGGCGGGCAGGTCCTCGGCGCCCGCGATTTTGTCCTGCAAACCGCTGAGGCGCGTGCCCGCATCCGTCGCGGGGAAGCGATCCGTCATCGCCTTCTGGCCGATCGCCAGGTCGATCTCGGCGCGCAGAGCCCGCGCTCGGGCGGCGGCGCCGGGGCCGGTCGAGCGTTCCGCGGCCGTCGCCTCGAGCGTCAGCGCGTTGATGCGGTCGCCGAGCTTCGCCGACCGCGCGTCCGCCTCCTGCACCAATCCGCGCAGGCCGCCCTCGTCCTGCGAGAGCGCGAGGAGGCGGTCCTCGCGGAGAAGGGTCTGACGGAGCTGAGCGGCGACGCCGTCGCGGAAGGACGCATCGTTCGGCGGGTTTTCGAGGATTTTTTGGAGGCGCCCCAGCGACGCGCGCGCCGTGCTCAAGGCGTCCGAGTCGGCTCCCGCGATATCGAGCAGGCCGCCGACGCGCCCCGCGCTCGCGCGCACGTCGGCCTCCGCGTCGAAACGCGCGAGCGGGCCGTCGGCTTCGGCGTAGCGGCCGGCCGCCTCGTCGAGGACGTTCAGCTCGGCGCGCAGCGCGTCCGCTCCCGGCGCGTCGATCTGGGAGACGGCGTGACGCGCGACCCGCGCCTCGGTCTGCATATCGACGCCGCGCGAGGAGGCCGCGTCTTCGATCTGGGCCCCGACGGCCTGATCGAGGCCTTCGATGCGCGTATAAAAGCCGTTGAGCTTCGTGATCCGGCCCGTGGTCTGTCCCATCGACGTCGCCGCGTCCAGGCCCGCCGCGTCGAACTCGTCGCCGAAGAACCAGCTCTCGCGCTGCACGTTCTTGGCCTTGAGCTTGCCCTCGGCGATCTTGCCTTTCAGGGTTCCGTAGGTCTCAAAGGAGATATTGGAGCCGATCTTCTTGAAAGAGATGAAGTCCATGCGCGCCTGCGCCTCGAGGTTCGACTGCGAGGTCAGATAGACGATCTTCTTGTTGCGCATGGAGGCGTCGGCCTCGATGAGCGGCAGTAGGCCTTCGAGCGCCACCAAGGTCTTGCCGCCGCCCGTCTTGAGCAGCTGGAAAACGCGGACCGAGCCGCCGGGCCGGCGCTCGATGAATCCGGTCAACGCGCCCATCAGCGCCTCGAACTGCTGAGGTTGAGCCGGGTTCCAGCCCTTGATCGCCGTGCCCTTGAAGTCGCGCACCGCCCATGGCGCGGCCTCCATGTCCGAGACCGCCTTCGAGAGCGCCTGGCGCTCCCCGTCGGTGAGCTTTTTCTGCGGATTCGTCTCGGTCTTGTTCTTCTCGAGCTCCGCGCGGAAGTCCTTGATGATTTTCGCGTATTCGGACTCCGCGCCGTCGCGGAACGCCGGCGCGTTCGGGTCCGCGGGATTCTTGCCCCAATCGTCGAGCCGCTTCTTGTAGCGGGCGAGCAGGTCCTGCGGCGCCCGGCGCGAGCCGAACTCCTGGCTCAGCGCGCTCATCGACTCGTCGGCGAGCGCGTAGGCGCGCTCGACCGTGTTGAAGCTGTTGAAGCGCTTGTCGAGCGCGTCGACATAGTCGTACAGCATGGCGAGGACCTCGCCCTCGTGGGCGGAGATCTCGCCGCCGGCCGTCATCTGCCGCGCCTGCTCGCGCAGTTCGACGACGAGCTGCTTGTAGGTGACGCCCGTCGACGCGCGGTTCTCGCGCCAATCGGCGATCTCTTCGCGGATCTTCGCGAGCGCGCCGTCCTTGCCCAGGAATTTTTCGCTGGGCTTGAAGCTCTCCAAGGTCCTCGCGAGCTTCACCGCGGGCTCGCGAGTCTGCAAGTTCGCGTCGAGGAACGGCTTCAGGATTTTTTCGACGGCCGGGGACAGGGAGCGCGGCATCGGTCGGCCGATCTGGACGTCGGCCGAGTACAACGCGACCGCGACGTCCCGCTTGATCTCGGGCGTCACGCGGCCGACGCCCTCGACTCTTTCGCCCGGCTTTGCGTTCAGGATTTTCAGCGCGCGCTCCGGATTGGTGATCAGCGCGCGGATGAAATTGCGATAGGCGGCAAGGCGGACCGAGTCGTTGATCTTGAGATTGATGAACTGGTCCTCGCCGCCGAGGCGCGAGATGCGCAGGAACTCGAGAGGATTCACGGTCGCCGGCGTCGCATTCTTGCCGCCGATGGACCGCACCATTTCCTTCTCGACGCCGACGTCCTTGACCTGCTGGGTCACGGTCCACTTGCCGTGCGGCGGATCGCGGAAGAAGTGGAAGTCGAACACGCGCTGGGAGATCGGCGTGCGCGGGGTCTCGATGAAGCCCAGCTGCGTTCCGGGCTCGGCGTTCGCGTACTTCCAGGTCTGGCCGGCCTCGTCGTACTGGCGCATGCCCTCGACGGCGTTGCCCATCGACTGCGCCTCGAGCGCCTGATTCGCCGAGTAGGTCGGCAGGGCGAGCCAGATCGGCGCGTTCATCATGAGCGAGCCGGTCTGGTTGGCGCCCTTGATGCGCCGCTCGATGTCGTCCTCGCTGCCCCACGTGACCTGGCGCATGACCGGCAGCGTCTTGCCTTCGATGAACACCGGGGCGTCGACGGACGGGGCGTAGTAGGCGACCGCGTTCCCCACGAGGCTGGCCCCTCCGCTGACGAGAGCGTACTTGACCACGTTGTCGGCCATGCTCAGCGGGATCGCCGCGGCCTTCCCGATCGCGCCCTGCTCGCCGAGGCGGTCGAGGAGGCCCTTGCTCGCCCCGCCTTCCGCGACGGGCCACAGAGCGCCGGTCGTGCGCGTCATGACCGAGGCCAGCGCCGAGTCCTCGCCGGCGAGCTTGACCGCGGTCGGCATCACCCACGACGCGAGGCCGCCGAGCGCGCTGTAGGCGGAGTCCACCGCGCCGCGCGCGCCGAGCACGTCCATCCCTCGCGACATCCACGTCCCGGTGAAAACCGTCGAGGGCAGGCCCGCGTAGTTGAGCATCGGGTGCCAGGACTCGTTCGCCCACCAAGCGCCGCCCTTCGCGCCGGCCAGGAACGCCTCTCCGGCGCCGGCGGCGTCCGCCGTGTACATCGTGTGCCCGGCCGGATCGAGGATCTGATGCCCGGCCACGTTGATGCCGCCCGTGAGGAACGGGCGATTGCCGATGAGCTGTTCCGACAGCATGAAGCCGCCCGAGATCGTCCCCGACATCAAAGTGAACGTGCCCTGGCGCGCGGCCGCGTTCATCGCGCGCACGCCGCTTTCGGCGAGGTAGCGGACGGCGGCGGGCTTGATCTGGCTGGTCATCTCGAGCGAGCGCTCCGTCTGCAGGGTGCTCAGGCGCGCGGCCGTGTGCAGGGACGTCTCGCGGATCAGCATGCCCGTGCCGCGCAGCATGGACGCGCCCATGCGCGCCGCCATGCCCGCGTCCTCGGCCGCCTGGAACTTCGCGAGGCCCGCCACCCACGCGCTGTCGCCGAGTCCCTTGAGCGCGTTCGACGCGATACCGCCGCCCAGGCCGATCGCGACGCTCCATTCGATGAGGCTCGACGTCATGTCGATCCACTTGTTCGTCTCGAAGACGGAGACGATCTGGTCGCGGTTGGCCTTGAGCGACGCGGCGATCTTCACGTCGTCGGTCACGCGCGCCGGATTGTCGCCGAACAAGGCCGCCGAGAAGTGCTGGCTCGCGGCGTTCGGGTTCATCGCGATGACCGTCTTGCGCGCGCCGGCCATGTCGCCGTTCGCGATCTGCGTCATGATCTGGAGGTACTTCGGGCGGGCGGCGACGATGCCGTCCATGTTGGACTGATAGCCGTGGTTGAAGAGGCCGACCGTCGCGTACTCCCAGGGCATGCTCGAACCTTGGCCTCCGAACGCGCGCGAGACCAGGCTCGCGCCCTTGTCGATCCAGCCCAGCTTGGTCTGCTGCTTGGCGAGCGCGGCCACGGACGCGGCCTCGACGTAGACCGAGTAGTCCGTGGAGACGTCGCCGAGCTGGGACTGGGTGGCCGTCAAGATCGCGTTGGCCGCGTCGAGGCTGGCCGCGGGATCGAGCTTGTCGAGCAGGCCGCGCACCTTGTCGAGCCGCAGCTGGGTCTGGCTGAGCCGCGCGATCATGTCGCGTCCCGCCTTCATGTACTTGGCCTTCAGGTCCGCCGAAAGGCCGATCTGGTCGAGCGCGTCCATCAGCGCCTTGGAGTCCGGCGACGCCGGGTCCAGACGCTCTTTTTGCGAGCGGATGTAGTAGCTCTGGGTCTCGAGCACCACGCGCGTCAGCGCGACGCGCCCGCCCTGCTCGTCCATCGTCAGGGACTTCACGGCCGCGTCGCCGATGACGGGATTCCCCCGCAGCGAGCGGATCAGCGAGTCCATGTCCGTGTTGTAGCGCGCGACGGCCGCCTGCGCCTGCTTGAGCGAGGCCTCGCGCTGGCGGAAGTGGGACTCGACGATGTCCCAGACGCTGTAGACGCGCTCGCCGCTGCGGTAGGTGGTCTTCTTGGCCTGCGCGATCAGGTCGGCCTCGAGCGTCTTGTCCGTGAACCACATGTCGTCGCGGAACTGGCCGGACTTGCCGAGCAGCTCGGCGAGCGCGATCATGCGGTCGCGGCGCATGCCGTCGTAGAGCTGGTCGTACTGGTTCTTGATCGCCACGTACGAGTATTGGAAGGTCTCGTTGTTGTAGCGCCCGGTCTCCGGCACGAACGGCGCGCCGGGCTGCGGGTGCTGGTTCATCTTGTGCTGGTTCTGCTGCAGCTCGCGGTTGTAGACCGTCGCGTTGTGCTCGTTGATCTCGTAGGCCAGGCCTTTCGAATCGAAGAAATCGTAGCCGGTCGGAGTGCGGACCTGGCGCATGTCGGTCAGCTTCGGAGGATCGGCGACGGCGGCTCCCGACAGCGCCGCCTGCATCTGCGCGCCGCTGCGGGCCGTATCCTCGGCGTCGCCGCCCGCGCCCCCGGCGAGGATGTCGTTGAGCTGGGCGTTGACCTGCTTCACGAGCTTCGCGGAGTTCTGCGCGCTCTGCGGCGTGTACGGGCCCTTCGCGCGCAGGGCGTCGAACGTCGGCTGGAGCGCGGCGGCGGCGTCCGCGGGATTGTAGCGCGGCGCCAGCGAGTCGTAGAGCGCTTTCCCGATCGGGGTCAGATCCTTGTCGTTGCCGAGATAGCTCTTCAGGACGTCGGAGTCGCCCTTGATGATGCCCCAGGCCCGGAACTGCGCCATCGCCTGCGCGGGCGTCACCGACGACGTCTGCCCCGGGGTCCCCGAAACGGCCCCGGCCGTCGCGGCCTGACCGGGCTGCGCGAGCGCGGCCCCCGGAAAGCTTCCGGAGACCATCGCCGCGGCCGTGAGAACGGCGGCCGTCCGACGGGAGAGGGGTTTCTTCATGCGGTCCATTCGGCCTACTCAGTTTAACAGAGGAGGCCCCGTCTGTCAGGGCCTAAAGCCCTGCACGAGCAGGCTCGAATGACCCGGTATTTCTAGGTCTTAAGGCCTAGAAATGTCCTTTGACGCAGGCCTGCTGAGCCGTCGCCGCGTCGGTTCCGTACCAGATCACGGCGCCGGCGCAGTTCGCAGGCTTGTCCTTGATGTTCGAGCCGTCGGACGCCGGGACCACGTAGCGGTAAATGACGTACGCGCCCTTGGTCGCGGTGCCGATGAACTGCATCGGCGGAGCGTTGATGGGGAGCGGCGGCTTGATGCTGGCGATGCCCTGCAGTCCGACGCCGGCCGGATTCTTCATCCACTGCCCGATCGGGCCGCCGAGCTTGATGGCGCCCGTGCGCGAGGTGCCGCCGTCGCGCGCGACGCGCAGGAACATATACCAGTCCTTGCCGTCGTCCGACTCGTAGAGACCGATGTCCGCGCCGTTCTGCTTGTCCTTGCGCGAGACGTTCACGCCGCCGCCGATGTCGAGGCTGCCGGCGGGCATCGGCGCGTCCCCGGACGTCGCGATGTCGCCGACCGCGCCGGGACCGACGAGATTCGCGTCGCCGGGCCTCGCTCCGCCTCCGCCCATGGCCTTGTCGCCGGGCCAAATCTCCCAATTCGTGTCGCTGGCGATGAAGAGCGGAGTGCCGGGAACGCCGATGGCTCCGCCGACGGTGTAGGTCTTGCCGCCGAGGGCCGCGATGCGCTTCTTGGCGCGCGCGGCGATCTCCTCGATCGCCGTCTCCTTCGCGACGGCGACGCCCTTGTCGTTCTTGAACGTCCCGGAGTAGTAGTAAGTCAGCATGTCGCGCACGACGGCAAAATTGGATGCGGATTTGACGGTGTTGGTGTCGAAATCGTCGAAAGGGGTGATGGGCGCGCCCGTGTTGAAGTTCGCCACGACTTTGTCGATGGGCAGGTACTGAACCTCGAATTTTCCGTCCTTCTTGATCTCCAGAGCGAACGCGTCCTGATAGCCGCGGATGCCGACCAGACCCGGCACCTGCTTCGCGTTGAAGGTCAGCATCTTGGTTCCGCCCTTGACCTCGTCGCGGGCGAATTGGATGTAATAGTCCGTCGCCTTGTCCTTGTCGCGCAGCAGGTAGACGCGCCGCTTCGACGCGTCGCTGAAGTCCGCGTTCGCGTCGCGGCCGGTGAAGCGGTCGGTGTAGTTGACGCAGGTCGCGTTGGCGCACGGCGTCCCGCCGGTGTTCGTCGCGCTCGTCGTGGCGGCCGGATTGTTGGCCGGCGGGCCGCCGGGCGCGGTCGTCGTGCTCGTGGACGGAGGTTGCGCCGGCGGGACGGCCGGACCCGCGACGACGGTCCAATGACCGCCGACCCACTCCAAATGCCACTGCGCGTTCGGATCATCCTGCGGGCCGACGGGATTCAAGCTCGGATTCGACGTGTTGCGCCCCCAGTTGCCGCTCCCGTCGACGACGTTCACGTCGCCGGAGACGAACGCCAGCTGTTTCGAGCTCGTGTCGAAGAAGAGGAAAGTCCCGGACGTTCCGCCCTGCCCCAGCACGTAGTAGCTCTTATTGCCGATCATCGTCGTGCCCTGTGTCGTCGCCTGCTTCGCGCGTTTCTGCAGCAGACCGTCCTCACCGGCCATAGTACCGTCCACGACGAACGCGGTGGAACCCGGCGCCCCGGGGGTGCTGCCCGGCCGCGACAAGGTGATGGGGCCCGTTCCATAGCCGGTACCGAGCAGATCGTAGTTGCGCGTGACCGTGCCCCCGTCGTCCTTGACGCCGTAAACCGTCACCGACGTCTTTCCAGACAGCGGCAGCGGGACGAACGTCGGCGAGAACACCCGGGGGATGCGGGGCGGATTACGGTTCGGATCGTAACCCGTGATGTCGACGATGCCCAGCTCGTTCTTCACTCCGCCGTTCGGCTGAGGAATCGAGTACAGCTTGATCGACAAAAGCCGGTAGCCGTCCTGAGCATCGCGATAAACGTAGGCGACCTTGGCGCCCTGGACGTAGAGATCGTCCATGCCGTAGGACTTGTTGGTGGCCAGCGGGTCGGGCTGGCCGTTCCCGCCGTTCCCAAGCCCCGTGCCCGGCACTGTGGGCGCCGAAGGACCGTCCTGCTTGTCCTTGATGTCCTTCTCGGCCAAGCGCCTCTGCGTCTGGTCGCAATCGAGCAGGACGTTGTCCGCTTCAGTCCCCGCGGCGATCAGAAAATTTCCCACCGCCCTGCTCACGCCCCTCGTCGCCGCGATCTTGCCCACCTGCGACTGCGACCCCTTCGTCAGACGGTCGTCCAAGCAGGCCTTCAGGTCGCGCGTGTCTCCCCCGCCGAACATTTTCTGCAAAGTCGCGTCGCCCTTCGCCCAATCCGGCGCAGGTTGGGTGAAGCTCAGCACGTAGAAGAGGTGCGCAGCGTTCGCCGGCGCCGTGCTGATCCAATGATCCGTCTCGGCCGCGACCTCCTTCTTCACCTCCGCGCTCCCGCGCGCCGCGTCGTTGGCGAACTTGAGCTTGTCGTCGAGCACGTATTTCTGGACGCGCGCGCTGACGCCGGCCTTCGCCGGTCCGCTCGTCTTGAGCAGCGCCGCCAACGCGGTGAAATCGTCCGGCGTGGCGTCGCCCGCGGGCTTGGCCCGCGGCGTCTGCACGGCTGCGGTGCCGGCGGCCGGGGTGGCAAAAGCGAGCCTCGGCGACGCCAACGTCGCCGAGACCGCGGCCAACAGGGCCGCCATGATGGGGTTGAGGGGTTTCATGGCGTTCTCCAGAACTGTCGAGAATCCGAACTTACCTTGAGTCTAGCTCCTTGAGACTCTTTGCCGCCTGGGTCTAAAGACCTATCTACGGATCCGCATCGATTCCGCAATCCGCGGGCGACGGCGCCGCCGCGCCCGTCTGGCACAGAGTCGGACCCTGTTTTGTGATGCAACCCGAAATGTCGGCGATTTGTTTACCGACCAGTTTCATCCCCGAGATTGCATCTTTGGAAGAGTCCATGAGATGGACATCTCCTTTCGCGACCTCGCTGCCATTGAGTTGAGAGCAGACCGCGGTCGGATTCGCAAGGTCCGCGTTGCTCACGGCCGAGAGGCTGTAGGTCCGGGCGTTGTGCACGGACTGGTATAGCGCATCGACCTCGGCGCCCGCCGCCTTCCTCATGGCGTTCACTTTCGTCAGAGCGGTCTCAACCGCTGTTTGAGCGTTTCCCTTGGCCGTCGTGCAAGCCGTCACCGTTTCGCATGCGCCGCCGCTGGCCGTAGCGGCGTCCTTCGCCGTCTTATAGTCGGCCAACTTGCCCTTTGCGGTGTCTACGGCGGCGCTCGCGTCGTTTATGAGATCCGGCGCGATGGTCTTTCCCTGCTGGAGCTCTCCGTTCGCCTGCAGCGTCTCGACGTCCAATTTCTCCTGCGGGGGCACATCACTGAACTCAGTGATTTTGGTGAGATCGTCGTATTTCGCGTTGACGGCGGGGATTGCGCGGATCTGCGTCAGGTCCGCATCAATATTCGCGCCGATTTTGTCCAATTCAGCCTGCGCCTGCGCCGAAAGATCTCGCGCCTTGACGGCCGCGGCGGATTTGGCGACGAGCTGGCTCTGCAGTTGGGCCAACTGCGGCGCCATGCTCGACGCGTCCCCTGTCGGACTCGGCGCCGTCAGGCTTTTCAGCCTTGCCGTCTTTTGGTTGCCTTGCTTTATTTTTTCCAGCGCGGCCTTGTCGTCGATCTTCGCGGCGTCGTCGGGCTTCGAGGAATTGATCGCGTCGATCATCGCCTGAAGAATTCCGCCCGCTCCACCGGAGGCGCCGGCGTCCGCGCGCGCCGCGCCGACCGCGGCCAAAGACACCGCGACCGCCAGAATCATTCGCGTCACCGCTCGCTGACCCATAAATCCTCCGTTGCTGTTCATAAATTTTCAGGAGACGCTTCGTCTCTTACTGGGAGCCCGCCAAAGCCGTGATCGCCGCTCCGTGGTCGCCGCCGCCGCCGACCACCGACGGACCCGGAGACGGCGAGGCGCTGCCTCCTCCCGTGGTCGAGCCCGGAGCCGGATTGCAGTTGGAGAGAGGCAGCGCACCGGTCGGAGCGACTCCCTGGCAAGGAGTCAGGCCGCCTTTGCCGTCCTTCTGCCATTGCGGCTGGCTGTTGCTGGTCGACCCGCCGTTCTGCCCGGCGCTCGTCCCGGAGGAGGTGCCGCACGTCCCGATCAGGCTACTCGAGATCGGCACGCCTTTGCCGTTGCTGTCCACGCAGGCGTAGGTGGTCGCGAGGCTGCAGTTCGAGTTGTAACCCTGAAGACCGGTCACGCCGCAGAAGACCGCGTTCATCGCTGGAGTGACGAACGCTGAGTTGAGCGCCGACGCCACGTTCGTCGCCAGGCTTTCGGCGAAGGCGTTGCGGATCTTGTAGAGCTCGAGCGTCGGATCCATCGCCTCCTTCTCCTTCCAGTACAGCTCGAGCTGCTTCTGGAGGTTCTGCTTCATGAGCTCGTAGGCCAAGGAGGTGCCGTCGCTCTTGCTCTGCTTGGCGTTGCTGCCGCCGGGAGCCTTGTCGTTGGCGCCGGTGCCGCCGTTGCCCTGGCCGCTGCCGAGGCCGCCGCTGTTTCCGATCTGCGGGGAGGTTCCCTGGTTGCCGGCGTTCGTCGCCAGATTGGAGCGGTCGAACACCTCGCCGGCCTTCGCCTTGAGCGCGTCGAGACCCGTGCCGCCCTGGCCCGGGCCGCGCGTCACCGCCGCGATGTTGCCGCCGCCGTTGATCGGCGCCATGTGCGAGCCGGGGCCGCCGCGCCCGAAATTCGCCGCGCCCGGCGCCGCGAGGCCGCCGCTGCTGGCGCTCGACGTGGCGCTGGAGCCGCCCGAGACGACGCCGAGGCCGCGCAAAGAGTTGTTCGAGAGGCCGATCTTGGGCATGGGCAGGGGCGTCCTGCCGACGGCCGCGTTGGCGGCGTGCACCGCGGAGGCCGCGAGCGCGTCGCGGACGTCGTTGTCGTTATGGCCGCTCGGCGCGGCCACCGAAGGCTGCACCACCGGCGCCGCGGAACCGACCTGCGGCTGCTGGGCGGAGCCCGGCCCCATGATCAGAGCGCTGGGGTCGCGCACGTTCAGCGGCGTGATCACGTCCGAGCCGCCGCCCGCGGGTCCGCCGGGGGCCGTGCCGTCGCCGCTGCCGGCGCCGCGGTCCGCTCCGAAAATTCCGTTGCCGTTGCCGTTGGGGCCGCCGCCGGGCCCGAGCGCGCCCGAGCTCGCGTCGCCGTTCTCCGGGCTCATCATGAAGTGCTCGGCGAGCGGCGCCATGAACAAGGTGCCCAGGCCCGCCAGGATGAAGGCCAGGTCCTTCTTCTTGAACTGCTTCATCCGGTCCATCAAGCTCAGGCCGCCGCCGAGGCCGCGCACCTTCACTTGAGGCTTCTGGGAGTCCTTCAGAGTCGGGATCTTGGGCTGGTCCATGGGGGTTTCTCCTGACGAAAGATCGCTTAATGCGAGCCGCTGCTGGCTCCCTGTCCGTCGGTGTTGCCGCTCGTGTCTCCCTGGATGACGTCGGGAGCGCTCGACGAGATGCCGTTGCCGCCCTGCTGGCACGAGTTCGTGCACACGTTGGCCGAGTTCGCCGCCGTGAGCGGGCACGCGCGCGTGTGCTGGCAGCGCACCGACATGTACTGGCTGCACGTCGACTTCATCTGATTGCCGAGGCCGTTGCAGTAGTTGAATTTGCTCTGGCTGCAGCCGCCGCTGCCGCAGCCGGCGCTGGAGAACTGCGTGGAGAGGCTCTGCATCTGGGAATTGAGAGAATCTTCTTCGGGACCGTACTGGGCGTCCAGCGCCTGGCAGGTCTGCGCCTCCTGATCCATCGAGTTGGCGTTCTGGATCAGGCCCGCCGCCTGGCCGGAATTGGGCATGTTCGGCGTGGTGATCCCGTCCACCGGCGCCGCCGTGACCACGCCGTTGGTGGTCGCGTTGTTGACCGAGTTCCCGTCGTAGATGGCGCCCGTGTTCGTCGCCGCGAACTCGCCGGGGCAGTTCGTGCCGCAGTCCGCCGTCGCGAGCTGGGCCTGGGCGTTGCCCTGGGCCAGCTGCGTGTACGCGCGGCCGTTGCTGACCACGAGCGCGCCCGCCGCGCCCTGGATCTCGCGCGCCTGCATCGCCTGAGCAAAGCGCGCGGAGACGCGGCCGGTGACGCCGCCGGTCGTCTGTCCGGGCGGAGTCGCCACCGTCGGCGCGCCCTGCAGGCCGCGGTTGGCCGCGGTCGTCGCGCCGTTCGCGGCCACGCCGACCGAGCCGCTGAAGAAGCCGTGCCCGGCGTAAGCGCCGCCGGACAGGGCGTTGGCCCCGTCGCCGGCGCCGCCGACCAAACCATTGAAGAAGCCGCCCGCGAACGCGGCCTTCACGAAGCCCTCGCGCTGGCCGCCGAGATCGTTCGGACCGACGACGACGCCCGCGCCGTCCTTCGCCGCCTGGTCCGGATCGACGACGGACTGGATCGGTCCCGAGCCGCCGTCCGTCCCGGCGCCGGAGGCGCCCTTCGCGCCCGCGTCGGCCAAATCGGAACGGCTTCCCTTCACGTAGTCGAGCGAGCCCGCGCCGGACGCGGCCTTGTCCTTGTCCTCGCCGCGGAAGAAAGGCCCCCAGCCCGGGCCGCGGCGGCTGTTGCGCGCATTGCTGAACTCCGCGAGCAGGTCGCCGAAGGAGATGCGTCCCGCGCCCGCCAGGCCCCAGCGCGTCACGTCGATACCCATGCGCGAAGCGATCCAGGCCATGCCCGCCGCCATCCGCGCGCCGCCCGGCAGATCGACGAGGAACGACGACGGCGTGAGGAACAACGTCGAGGCGCCGATCATCAGAAGCAGGAGCAGCGCCAGCATCTTGCGCTGGCGCAGGAAGAGCAGCAGCGCCGCCAAGGCACTCTTCTTCTTATTCCGCTCGAGAAAGGTCGTGGCCATTTTGTTTTCTTGCGACGTTCCCAGTGTAACGGCCGACTCCGACTTTGTCAACCGCGTCCGGGCGCATTTACCGCTTTTTATCCAGACTCAGTGGTTCGACGAGCCTCCGGTACCGGACGTCGAGCCGCCGTTCGTGGTCACGCCGCCGTTGCCGCCCAACGTGGGCGTCGCGGTGCCGACGGTGCTCTGCTGACTGAGCGCGGCGCTGTTCGCGGAATTGTAGTCCGAAGTGGCGGCCGTGCTGTTGCTGGAGTTGCACGGCGCGGAGCCCGCCGAGGCGATCGCCTGCGACGTGCAGTCCTGGACGATCGCGCCCTGGTACTGGCCCACCTGCGAGGCGACCGCCGAGCCCAGAGAGTTCGCCATGCTGGCCATCATGCTCGCCATCTGCTTCATCATCACGCCGATGCCGACGAGCATGCCGCCGATCCCGATCAAGGCGGCGCCGATCGCCTCCATTCCCCAAATCGCCATCAACGCGACGCCCGCCGCGATCAGCGCGACGCCCGCCACGATCAACTCCAGGCCTTCCTTCTGCATCTGCCCGGCCTCCTGCGCCAGCTGGCCGATCTGGCTCATCGTGCTGTCCAAGCCCGGATCGGTGGAGCCGGTCGTCGCCGACGGGGGCGCCGTGGCGCCCGGCATCGACGTGGTGTCCGGCGCGCCGGAGCCGGAGGAGGCGCCGCTCGTCGAGCCGTCGCTGATCCCCGCCGGAGCGCCGATCGTGTTGAGCGCGCCGCCGGTGACGCCCTGCTGGTCGAACGCGCCGTCGGCCGCCGACGCCGCGGTCTCACCCGAGGAGTTGGCGCCCACGACCGACATGCCGCGCGCCATCTTCAACTGAGCGATCGCCTGTCCGGAGCGCGCGCGCGTCATGTCCATGGCGCCGATCGAGCCGCGCGGCGACTTCGCCGTCATCGTGGCCAAGTTGCCCTTGGTCCCGGGTTTGGAAGCGCCGGAGAGCTGAGAGAGGCCTGCGTTGAACTTGGGCGCGTAGCCGCTGTTGTTGCCGGAGAAGATGTTCTTGCCGCCGAAGTCTCCGCCGAGGCTGGTCGAGAGCTTCGCGCCGCTCAGATTGTGCGCGAGCACGTCCTGGCGCGCGGCGTCCGCCGCCTGCTGCGCCGGATCCGGCACCGGGCCCGCGGCCTTCTGATCGGTCGGGGCCTTGTCCGTCGTCGTCGCAGGCGCGGTCGGCGCCGCCGCCGGCTTCGCGCCGCCGAACGCGAGCTCGCCGTTGCCGTTGACGCCCAACATGTCGCCGTCGCCGCTGCGGATCTTCATCGAATCCGAGACCGGCCCCAAGTTGAGCCCGCCCACGCCGGCGCCCGACGCGCCGCCGTGCAGCAGTTCGTACGCGAGCGCGCCCGCGCCCGCCAGCAGCAGAAACGCCGCCAAGCCCACCGCGATCTTGCCCGCGAGGGTCGACATCAGCCCCGCGAGGAACTCCGAAATCGTCGCGAAAATCCCGCCGGCCTCTCCGGCCTCGGCCGCGCCGATCGCCGCGCTGGCCGCCGCGCGCGCGACCGTGCCGCCGGTGGCGCCGGTAAAAGAGCCCGCGCCTCCGCCGCTGCCGCTCCAAGCCGCGCCGCCCTTCTTGCGCTCCTTCTCTTTCTTCTTCAGATCCGGAATGTCCGCGGCGGGAGCGCCCTGGTTCGCGTTCAAGACTTCATCTTTTTCTTTGGCCATGGTCGATTCTCCCCGCTCACTGCGTCGAAATTTTGCTCGCGCTCGTCGCCGAGGCCGCCAGGCCGCCCAGCGCGCTGGCGATCAAGGCCCCGGCCGCCAGTACGGTCGTGCCTTGCATCGAGAGCATCTTTTCCGGCGCGGCGAACGCCCAGATGGTCACGGCCGCGCCGACGGCCGTCACGATGCCGCCGGTGATGGTGTCTCCCTGCATCAGGATCGCCGCGCCCAAGCCCGCGATGATGATGCCCATGACGACCATGATCGCCTTCATGGCTTGGGCGATGAACGCAAGCGGACCCTTTCCTTCGGTGATCAGCACGATCGCGGCGAGGATCGCCAAGAGCACCATCATCGCCTCGGCCATCTCCACCATGGTCGTCACGCTCTGCTCGGCGTTGGACCCGGACGGAGTGTTGACCGTCTCGCAGCCGTTCGCGGTCGTCTCCTGACCGTCGGCACAGCTGGTGCTGCCGCCGCCGCCGCCGGTGGGGCCGTCGCCCGGGCTGTTCGCCCCGCCGCCGACGCCCGAGCCGGACGTCGCTCCGGAGCCGACGCCGGGACCGTCGATGGAAGTGCCGCCCGCGTTGCTGCCGCCGTCGAAAGGCTGGGAAGCTGTCGCCGCCGAGGCGTCGCCGGAAGTAGCCGCCGCGGAACGAGACGCGGAGGAAGCTTGCTTCAACTGGCCGAACGCCAGATTTTTGCCGCTGGCCGCCGTCATCGGACGCGCGGCCGCACGGGAAGTCGCCGCCGCGGCCGGGGCCTTCATCGCGCTGAGATTGCCGTTGACGCCCTTCGAGCCAAGACCGCCGCCGCCCATGCCGCCGAAGCCCTGACCGATGCCGCCGGACAGACCCGCGCCGCCCGACAACCCGTTGCTGAGACCCCCGAAGTGCGAGCTGAACGGATTCGAAGGCATGCCCGCACCGGAGCCGCCCACCGCCGCGCCCGCCGTCGCGTCGGCCGGCGCCTTGTCCTTGTCGGCCGCCGCCGCCGCGGCCGCGTCCTCTTCCGCCTTCTTCTTGGCGGCGTCCTCCGCGGCCTTGCGCGCCGCCTCTTCCTCCGCCGCCTTCTTCGCTCGCTCCTCCGGCGTCATGCCGTCGAGGCTGCCCGAGACATAGCCGAGCGAGTTCGGGATCGAGTTGTCGCCCTTGACCACGTCGGAAGTGTCGGAATATTTCTGGGAACTCTTATCGGCGAAAAGCTTGCCCCCTTTCGGCGCCGAGGTCGGGCTGAACATACGGCCGAACTGCCAAGCGCCCGCGCTCAGGAGACCCGTGATGAGCAACGCCAAGGCGCCCTTCGCCAAGGACATGCCGCCGAAGAGATTCGCGAACATGCCGCCCGCGCCTTCACTCCCTGCGCCAAGGCCGCCGAGGCCGCCGACTCCGCGTCCGCCGTTGAACCAGGCGGCGCCGCCGCGCTTGCGGTCCCGATCTTTGCCCACCTTCGCCAGCTTGAAAGTGGGGACATCGTTCAACGTGGTTTCGGTGGCCATGATATCGCTCCAGTCGCCTAAAAAATCGATTCGCCCGACGGCTTTTTCGTCTGAATTGAGTTTAGCCCCGCCTTCCCCCACTGTCAAGGAAAAGACCGGTAATTACCGTTTTTTTACGATCACCGTCTTACACTAAAAAAGCGGGGCCCTCGCGCAAGCACACGAGGGCCCCGAGCAGTCAGGACAGCCGGCGCACAACGTCGTCCTGCGACGGCATCCGGCCCATCGAGAACCAGCCCTGGCCCGGCGCCAAGCCGTTGTTGAAGTCACTCGACGGATAGGTCTTCAACGGCTGCACCATCGACGTCAGCAGCCCGACCGCCGCCAAACCTCCTCCAATCACGACAAGCGCGGCGCCGACGCCGCCCTCCGCGAGCGGGCTAGTGTTGGAGAACGTCGCGGCGGTCCCGGGCGTCGCCGGAGTCGAACCCGACGCCGGAGTCCCCTCGGTCGCTCCCGTTTCTCCGACGGCGTCGCCGGCGAAGAGATCTTTCGCCGACATCGCGATGACGCCGGCGCCCGCAGCGGCAAGAATCTCGCCTTGGGTCACCTGTCCGAACTCCCCTCCGGCGACCCGAGCCCCCATGGCGATGATCGCCACACCGATACTCACGAGGATGGCGTCGATGACGCGCGCAATCGTGTGGGCCGCGATGCCGGTCGGGCCGGGCGTAGCCAGCATATTTGCGAGCTTCCTTTTGAACATCCCCAGCACGAGCGCCACGACAATCATCGCGCGCGCCGCGTTGATGTCGCCCTGCCACGGCGTCGCGTTCGTCGCGGCCGGCGTGGGCACCGCCTGGAACTTGTTGGCGGGATTGGCCGTGTTCGGGGTGGACTTCGCGGCCGTCTGGGACGTGCCGTCCGTGCCGTTCCCGCCGCCGATGGCACCGGCCTGCGGGCCGATCGCCGAGGCGCCCGTCGTCGCGGAGCCGTCGTAAGTGCGGCCCGCCGAGTAGCTGGAGGCCGCGCGGCCGCCGGCCTGGTCGCCGAGACTGCCGAAAGCTTGGCCGAGCGCGCCGTTGGAACGGCCCGCGTGCGGGGTCGCCGAGGCGGTGCGCGCCGCGCCGGACTTGGCGCCGGAGCCGGTCAGGCTGCCGCCCTTGGCGCCCGCGTTCGCATCGAGCTTGGGCTGAGCGACGCTCGACGTGGCGCCGGCGCCGCCGGACGGAGAACCGCCGCCGCTGCCGAAGCCCGCGAGCGGAGCCATCTTCGACGAAGCGATCGTCTTGGCCGCGCCCCCGCCGCCGTCGGCCGTGCCGTTGATCGGGCCCGACGCCCCGCCGCTGGAAGCGGCGGAAGCGTCGGCCGCCGTCGCGTCCTTGGGCGCGGCGTCCGCCGTCGCGGCGGGCGCCTGCGCGGAGGAAGCGTCGGAATTGGCGGAGTTGAGCATGTTCAGGGACTTGGACGTGCCGTCCTTGTCGCCGGCCGCGCCCGCGGCCGCGTCGGCCGCGGCCTTCGGCTTCGACGCGAAAAGCGTGATATTGTTCTCCGAGTTGTCGTCCTGGCCCGGGCCGAACATGCGGTAGCCGACGAGGCCGATGCCGGCGGCCACCGTGGAGCCGGCCAAGATCAGCGCGATCAGCCCCGCCTTCGTCGCGAGAAGGCCGCCGCCGGCCGCGGCGCCGGTGATGTCGATGGCGCCGCCGCCGAGGCTCGCGCCGCCCTCGGCCGCGCCGAAGAGGCGCGCGAAGATGCCGCCCTTGCGCTCCTTCTTCTTCTCTCGGTTGACTTCGGGCTTGATCTCGGGGATTTTAGTCTTGGGGTCCATAAAGCCTCCGCGCCGTCTCAAAGTAGGACGAACGGTCTCGATTCGTCATGGCGCTCAATGACCGCCGCCGGCCGCCTGAGCCTTTGCCGCCGCGGCCGCTTGCTGCTGCGCCTGCTGCTGCTGCATCATGTTCTGCATCGCCATCATGCCGGCCATCGCGACCATCTGCCCGCCGACGCCGCCGATCAGCCCCCCGGCGGCCGCGCTGATGATCATGCCGCCGAACATCTCCGCCATCTGCGTTCCGGACATGGACGACGACGATGGCGGGGCCGGCGTCGCGGGCGGAGGCGTGATCTTCTTCGTGTCGACGCCGTCCGGATTCACCTTCAAGTTGACCGGCGACTGGTCGAGCGCCGCGTACGCGCCCGCCACGCCGCCGCCCGAGCCGCCGGTCGAGATCTGGTTCGCGCCCTTCTGGCCGTCGAACAGGCGGTTCATCTGGCTCGCGGCGGCGTCGTTGCTCTGCTGAAGCGCCGCCTTGTTGGCCTGCGCGGCCAGCCGGTTCAGCGCGCCCATGCCCGCGCGCCCCGCGGCCGCCGCCGCTTCGGAGCCGTCGTCGACGAGGCCGCCGCGGCCGGCGCTCGCCTGGACCTGAGCGTTGCGCGTGCCGAAAGCGCCGACCGACGAGGAGCCGCCGTGCCCGCCGCTGACCGAGCCCAGTCCCGACATCGAGCCGCCGGAAAGGTGCGGCGCGTCGAATCCGCGCTGGGCCTTCTCGCCGCCCCAGCCCGACGCGTCGTTCTTGCGGCCGATGTTTTTGAGAGCGCTCGCGAGAGTCCCCGACGCGCCGCCCGACGCCGTCGCGCCCACCGGCGCTCCGGACGCCGCGGCGCCCGCCGCGCTCGCGTCCTGCAGCTCGGGCATCAGCATGGACCCGGACGCGTCGAGACTATCCTTCGCGTCCTTTTTCTTGCCCGAAGCGCCCATCGACAAATCGTACGCGTGCCCGGCGGGGCCGCTGGCCGCCGCCTCCAGACCTTGGTCGCCGGACGCGTCGGCCGCGGGCTGGTTCGGATTCACGTGCGTCGAGCCGACCGGCGTCTCCATCATCGGCGCGCACAGCCAGGCGCCGGTCACGCCGATGCCCAGCAGGATCACCCACCAATACTTCTTATAAGGGTCGTCGGAGACGCCGACGGCCGACGTCCGCGGCGCGGCCGGGTTGAATGAAAAGCTCATAAATCTCGTCTGGAGTGTAGCCCCCGCCTCCGGAACTTGTCAAGAGAATGCGTTCTCTTTACCATGTTTTTACCGGCCGTTCGCGCGCCGGATCAGGCGGGCGCCGCGGCGGGCGCGCGAGCCAGCGCCCGCGCGGCGGCGTGCGCGAACTCCGCGCCGCTCGGAAAGCGGTCCTCGCGGCGCGCGGCCAGAGCGCGCAGCAAGACGGCGTCCAGGGCCGGCGGCAGGTCGGGCGCCAGCGCGGACGGCGGCCGCAGGCGCCCGGCGAGCTTGTCCCCCAGAGCGTTTTCCCCGACGAACGGCAGGGCCCCGGTCAGCATCTCGTAGAAGCACGCCCCGAGCGCGTAGAGGTCCGCGGAGACGCCCGTCTCGCCGCGCGCCTGCTCAGGGGCCATGTAGGCGGGCGTCCCCACGATGACGTCCGCGGAACGGTGACGCCAGGACTCCATGCGGCTCGCGACTCCGAAATCCGTGATCTTGACGTCGCCCGCGTCGCCGATCATGATGTTCGCGGGCTTGAGATCGCGGTGAATGACGCCGAGCGCGTGCGCGTAGTCGACCGCGGCCGCGGCGGCGGAGAGGATCGCGAGCGCTCGCGCGGGCGCAAGCCTGCGCCCGGGGGCGGCGTTCAGGCCCGCGTGCAGAGTGCGGCCCGCGATGAACTCGAAGACCAGATGAACCGAGCGCTCGTCGCCGACGGCGCCGAGAAACTGCACGATGTTCGGATGGCGCAGGGCGGACAGGAGGCAGGCCTCGATCAGGAAGCGCTCGCGCTGGGCCGCGTCGCCCTGCAGTTCGGGACGCAGGCGCTTGATGGCGACCGCGCGGCGCGCGGTCCGGTCCCAGCCGCGATACACGGTGCCCATGCCTCCCTCGCCCACGCGGGCGAGGAGCTCGTAGCGGCCCGCGATCAGGGGGCCGCGGCGCCGACGCCGCGAGTAGACGAGCGCGGCGATCAGCGCGAGGAACAGGACGAAGGCGGCGGCGGCGGCGGCATCGATGAGGAGCATGGGAGGCGGACGCGTGCAGGCAGAGTATGGCTCCGGCGCCCGGCGCTGTCAACTCCGCGCCGCGAATTTTTACCGAAAAACAACGACGCTCAGGCCGCGCCGCCGGGCAACGCGGACGGCGGCGCGAGCGACGGCAGCGCGGGCGCAAGCGGCGCCGGGTCGGCCGCGGGAATCAGCTGCGGGGGCTTGCCGTACTCGCGGAAGATCTCGACGATCTCGTCGTAGTCGAGCTCCTCGCGCTTCAAGAGCTCGTTGGCGAAGCGCTCGACGATCTTCCACTCCGCGCGCAGGATGCCCTCGGCCTGCTTGAGCGCCTTATTGAGGAGAGCGTTCGTGTCGCCCATCAGCCGGTCCTTCATGTTGTCGGACAGCGCCTTCTCCGGCAAAGAGTGGTAGTTGCCGACCAGTCCGCTCTCGCCCATGCCGATGACCCAGACCATGTAGTGCGCGCGCGACATCGCGTGCGAGAAGTCGGAGCCCACGCCCTCGGTGGTGACGCCGTACTTGAGCTTCTCCGCGGTGTAGCCGCCCAGCGAGACGAGCAGGTCCGCGTACAGGCTCGCCGAGTCGCTGAGGATGTACTCCTCGCGCGGCACCGAGTGCACGACGCCGAGCACGCCGCCGCGCTGGATGATCGAGGCCTTGAACACGTCGTTGGTCGGATGGTTCAGGTACACGAGCACGAGGTGGCCCGCCTCGTGGTAGGCCGTCATCTCGCGCTCCTTGTGCGTCATCATCACGCGGTGCGCGATGCCGAGCTCGATGCGCTCGATGGCGCGCGTGCAGTCCTTGTAGGTGACGACCTCGCGCTTCTCGCGCGTGGCGATCAGGATCGCCTCCTTCAGCACGTTCTCGATCTCGGCGGGCGAGTAGCGGATCGCCTTGCGCGCCAGACGCGCGAAGTCCAAGGACGGATCGACCTTGATCTTCTTCGCGTAGTAGGCGAACACGTCCTGGCGCTCTTTCAGATTGGGCAGGTCGATGGTGATCTGGCGGTCGAAGCGGCCCGGGCGGCGCAACGCGGGATCGAGCACCTCTTCCTTCATGTTCATCGCGCCGATGACGACGACCGGAGCGTCGTTGTCGGTGAGACCGTCCATTTCGACGAGAAGCTGGTTCAACGTCGAATTGCCTTCCTGGCCGCCGCCGAACGCGTCGTAGACCACGCGCGTGCGGCCGAGCACCTCGATCTCGTCGATGAAGATGATGCACGCGCCGTACGCTTTCGCGTACTGGCGCGCCTGGCTGAAGAGCTTGCGCACGCGGCTCGCCCCCACGCCGACGAAGATCTCGACGAACTCGGAGCCCGACGTGGACAGGAACGGCACGCCGGCCTCGGTCGCGATCGCTTTGGCGAGCATGGTCTTGCCGCAGCCGGGCGGGCCGACCATGAGGAGGCCGTGCAGGATCTTGCCGCCGACGCGCTTGAGCATCGCGCGGTCTTTCAGGAGCTCGACGACTTCAAGAGCTTCGCGCTTGGCCTCGTCGTTGCCGATCACGTCGGAGAAGCGGATGTTGACCAGCGCCGAGTCGATCTTCGACTTGCGGAACATCGCGAAGCCGCCGCCGTACTGCAGGAGATAGAGGAAGCCGACGAAGACGAGCGTCTGCAGGATGCCCCACGGGAGCGAGGCGACGTTGATGCCGATGATGTAGCGGCGCACGCTCTCTTCCATCCCGGACATGTACCAGATCGGGATGATGATCGAGACGATCACGCCGACGACGATCAGCAGCGGCACCCACCAGCGCTGCAGGAACAGCCTCACTTTCGCCCAAAACATTTTTTCTCCCGGACGGACTTCAATTGAGACGACTGATCATACCTTTTTGCTCCCCGTCTTCTTTCCCGCGCGCGGCGCGGGCGCGTCAGGGACCGTTCTGCAGGCCCGGGAGCACGAAGGCGATCGGCCGGTCTCGGTTGGGAACGTACTTCGTCGTGCAGAAGACCAGGCCCGGCGACGTGTAGAACGGGTTGTTGGGCAGAGGCGACTTGGTGCACGCGGTGACCGTCACGACGTTCCACACCTGCGCGGACTGCACGGTGACGCCGGGCGAGCCCGCGGGGCACGTCGACGTCGAGCGGCAGTTCTCGTCGAGGGCCAGGAACGAGGACACGCTCGGCGTGTTGTAGCCGAGGTAGCCGAGGACGTTCGTGTTGATGCTCTTGAGCAAAGTCGTCTGGTCCCAGCTGTAGTACGCGGCGTTGCGGTGGCTCTCCAGCTGCCAGCGCCGCGCCGCGTAGAACGAGGCGATCTCCATCTTCTGCACGAGGATCAGCAGGCCGAAGATCTTCGCGAACGCGAGCAGGAAGAAGATGAACAGCGGGAAAAGGAGGACGACCTCGGTGGTGGCCTGGCCTTTTTTCCGACGGCATTTGGGGAAGCGGCACTTCCTCGCGTCATCGCTCGGTCGACCCATTAAGGAAACTGCCTCACTTGAAATTTGGGGGTCGGGTCGGGCCAGACGGCGGGCGTGATGCCGTTGACCGCCGGGTTGTTGCCGGCCAGCGAGATCGTCGTGTGCAGCTTGGGACCGGCGGAGGAGAATCCCTGCTGGGTCCAGTTCACGTTGAAGTAGTTGCTCGCCGGATAGGTCCAGTTCATCGACAACGACAGGCCGCGGTAGGGGTTGCCGGCGTGCGGGTTCATCAGGTTGTCGATCGCGCCTTGCTTGACGTAGACCAGCTGGAACAGGCCGCCGCCGGCGCCGGTCTGAATGCTGTTGCCGTCGCAGCCCGCGGTGGTCAGCAGCTGCACGATGGGGTTCGTGCAGATGGAGATCAGGGGCTGGAGCATGGTGCCGCCCTGCGTGGTGTTGCCGCAGAACACCAGCGTCTTCTGGCAGCTCACGCCGACGGCCGTGTTGAAGTTCCCGCTCTGGTTGAGCTGGTTGTCGAAAGAGGCGGCCAGCGCGTTGCCGTCGCTGACGGGATCGCTCGTGTTCAGCCAATAGGACTTGACGAGGAAGCTGTGCGCGGGCGGCCCCGTGGTCAGACGGTTGAGCACGGAGTACTGGGCGCCTTCGACGGAGCCGAGCAGCGAATAGACCTGCACCCAGAGCTTGTAGATCTCCGCCGCGAGCTCATAGGAGTGGTAATAGTGCTTCGCGTCGTTGAGCGAGAAGAGAACGTAGGGCTCCTTCAGAGTTCCGCCTTCCGGCGGATTCTCATTGATGCCGTCGGCGGGACGATTCGTCTGCGGGCCCGGGGACGTGACCGCGCCGTCGTTCACGTAGCCGTAGGCGATGGGCCACGAGGTCAGCGGCTGGAAGGTCGAGTTGCCCTCGGCCGTGTGACCGTCGACGAACGTCCCGTTCAGATGCGGGAACGCGCCGTTGTTGAACAGCAAGGTCGCGTACGACATGTGCAGCTGCTGGAAGCCGACCTTGGGGTCGGTCGGGAAGTCGCCGTAGCCTTCCTCGAAGATGCGCATGGGGAAAGCGCCGTTGACGTACGCGGAGCGGTTGAGGAAGTCCGAGTAGTTCGCCATCTCCACGTAGACCGCGGCGTCCATCGCGAATTGATGCCGGATCTTCTCGCGCGAGAGCTTGGCGGTCTCGTAGATCAGGTAAACAAAGAGAAAAAGCGTCGGAAAGATCAGCATCGCGGGGATGATGATCTGCCCGGCGCGCGAACGCGGGCGCCTCATGCGGGCATTATAGCCGCGGCGCGTGAAAAATCAAGGCCGGGACGGTAAATTATCGGTTTCCGCCCGCGCCCGCCGCCGCGGCTCAAGCGACGGCCAGGAAGCCGGCGGCCGCGGCCGCGTCGTAGGAGTGCGTGCCCGCGTCGAAGTCGATGCTGGCCAGGACGGCGCTGCGCGGCTGGCCGGAGCTGTAGCGATGCACGCGCAGTTGGAGCGTCGACGAGAACGTCTCGCCGCGCACGTGCTCGGCCTCGACCCAGAGGCCGCGGTCCCCCCAGGGCTTCAGCGTCGCGGCCATCGCCGATGCGTAGGCGGCGTATTCCGCGTCGGTCATGCGCGAGGTCGTACCCATGTTCAGCACGAGCAGGCCGACGTCGGCTTCGTCGCTGGGGACGTTCTTCGCGATGAAGGCGGGCGCCTTCTCCGGCGCACAGGGCGCCAACTGAAGGAACGCGCTCTCCGCGGACGTGCGCTTCTGCACCGCGTCGATCGCCGCGTCGAGCTCCGCGATGCCTTGGAGGTGGTCCGGCCAGACGCCCGCGGTCAGCCAGCGCCGCTGGCGGACGTCCGCGAGATCGAGCGGCTCGGGATCGAGGCCGATGCGCGCCGCGATCAGGTCGGAATCGAAGCCCTTGAGCTTCATCGAGACGTCCACGGTGATGTTGAGTCCGGCGCCCGCGTTGACCTCCACCACATAATACGGAAGCCGGCGCTTGCGCTGGAAGAATAAAGCCGCGGGATCGGCCCACAGCTGGGCGCGCGCCGCCACGTAGGTGCGGCGATGGCGCAGCCGCAGGTTTTCAAAAAAAGTCGGCGGCGGGTTCGCGAGGAAGCGCGCGACGGCGGTCGCCGGCTCCGCCTCGGCCGTGCCCCCGCAGGATGGAAAGAACGGCACGAGCGGTGACTCCGCGTCGCTGAGCGCCTCGAAGTGCAGCGCCGTCACGTAGAGGCTCCACGCCTCGCTCCAAGCGACGAACGCGCGCTTCTCCCACGCTTTGGCGATCCCCTTCCACCACGCGGGCTCGCCGCGCTTGAGCTGCTCGGCGGTCCAGCGCAGGATCGCCGACGTTACGGGGAGGGCGGGCGCCTGCGCGGCGCCGCGCTCGCACTGGGCGGCGAATTCCTCGCGTTTCATGCCGGGGAGCGGCGGGACGGGCTCAGTTCGGCTCTTCCGGAGAGATCAGGCCCATCTCGATGCCCTTGACGACGGCCTCGGTGCGGTTGCTGACCTCGAGTTTTTGGAAGATCGCGTTCAGGTGGTTCTTGATCGTCTTGACGGAGCAGTCCATCTTCGCCGCGATTTCCTTGTTGGAGAGTCCGGAGCCGAGCAGGACGAGCACGCGGATCTCCGTCTTCGTGAGCGCGACCGGCGAGTTGCCCTCGCCGTTCGACATCTGGCGCAGGCCTTGCAGCAGCTTGCCCATGACTTGCTGCGGGATCATGACGCCGTCGTTGGCGAAGGCCTTGAGCGCGTTGACGAGCTCGGCCGCCGGGAGCATCTTGGAGAGATAGCCGTTGGCGCCGGCCTGGATGGACTCCATCACGTGCGCCTCGTCCTCGTAGCTCGACAGGATCAGCACGTTCGTGTTCGGCAGCTCCTTGCGGATCAGGCGCGTGGCCGAGACGCCGTCGAGGTGCGGAAGCTTGATGTCCATGAGGATCACGTCCGGCCGCAGCTTTTTGGCCATGCGGATGACTTCCTGGCCGTCGGCGGCCTCGCCGATGACTTCGATGGACCTCTCGTTCTCGAGCAAATCCTTGATGCCCTCGCGGAACAGCGTCTGGTCGTCGGCGATCAGCACCTTCACGCGTTTCTTCGGCGCCGCTTTCGCCTTAGCCTTGGTCGCAGCCATGAGTTTTTTCTCCTCGGTGTCGAGACGAGTCTAGCAGAATCAAAGTCCTAGATAACGGTTTTTTCTTTTCGTGTCAAGAGTTCGCGGGAATGGTGAAAAGGAACGTCGCCCCCTTGCCCGGCCCCGGGCTCTCGACCCAGATGCGGCCCTTGTGGCTGTGCACGATCTCGCGCGAAATCGAAAGGCCGAGGCCGAGACGGCCGCCGGACGAACCGGCCCCCTGATAGAAGCTCTCGAAGATGCGCTCCAAGTCCGCCGGCGCGATGCCGTCGCCGTTGTCCCGCACGGAGAAGCGGACGGCCGCGCCGTCGCGCACCGCACCGACCGTGATGGAACCGCCCTTCGGGGTGTGGCGCACCGCGTTCTCGAGAAGATTGTTGAGCACCTGCACGAGGCGCTTCTTGTCGGCGCTGAGCGGCGGCAGTCCCTTCGCGACCTCGGTGGTCATCGCGATCCCGCGCGCCTGCGCGCGCGTCTGCGGGCCCACGACGGTCTCCTCGACCATCACGCCCGGGTCGAACAGATTCGTCTCGAGGCGGAACTTGCCCTGCTCGATCGACGCCCAGTCGACGAGGTCCTCGATCAGGCGCGCGAGCTGGCGGATGCCGTTCGCGATGTAGACCATGCGCTTCTTCTGGTCCTCGTCGGGCTCGATCGTGGACGCGAGCATCTCGAAGCTGACCTGCAGAGTCATCAACGAGTTCGAGAGGTCGTGCGACGACATCGACATGAACTTCGACTTCATGGCCGACAGACGAGCCGTCTGTTCGTTGGCCTTCTTGAGATCCTCGATGAGCCGCCGGTTCTCCTGACGGAGCTTCATCTTCTCGAGCGACTTCGAGATCGCGCGCTTGAGCAGGTCGGGGCTGACGGGCTTCGTCAGGAAATCGTCGACGGACTCTTGAATGGCCTTGACCGCGGTGTCGAGCGACGCGTTGCCCGTGATCATCAGGATCTGGCTGTCGACGTTGAAGCCGCGGATCTGCCGGATCGCGTCGATGCCGGTCCCGTCGGTCAAGTTGTAGTCCATGAGGATCACGTCGAAGGCCGCCTTCTTGACCTGCGCGATCGCCTCGGCGGTCGAGCCCGCCTGCGCGGTCTCGTAGCCCTCCACGTCGAGGATGTCGCCGACGCCCTCGCGGATGTTCGCGTCGTCGTCGACGATCAGAATTTTGCCTTTCATCTCATGGCCGAAGGGCGAAGGCCGCAACGGGCCTGCCGATTATAGGCCCCGGAGCCCGAAGCGTCAAGGCCCCGGGGACGTTGGGGAATATTGCCGCCAATGGGGATGCAGCTATCAGATAAAAATAGTGCCGACTATTTCGATCGTAGATTTTCTTCCGCTCATCCTTCGTTGGGCTGCAAAGCAGGCCGAAAATTTCCTTGAGGTCCTCTTCGTCTAGAACGAACTGCTTTCGAATTATTTCGTTCGCATTGAGCTACTTCGTTTTTCAGATGACGGCCACAACGGCGCGTTCGGAGCGAGAAGCCCGCTCCCCGGCAACACGACTGCGACCTCGATCTCGAGAACATGGCCCTCATCCGGACAGACCGCGCTTATCTTGAACTCTCCGCCGGCGGGCATGAAATGCTCTTCTGCCCAAGGTTCGAGATGGAATATTATCGCACCCTGAAAGCAATTCCGTAAGTTGATGCGCTCGGATCTCATTTTTTGATCAGCTCTCTGCAGGAATTAGCAATGAAGTAGGCCGATTATTTTGAAGACCATTTCGAGCGCATCTTTTTTCAAATCCATACCGATTTCCGCCGCCATGGAATAGGCGGTCTTTCGAAGATTCTCGGGCACCTGAAGTCCGCGCCGCTTGATCAAGGAAAAAACGAGGTTCAGACCAAGCTCGCACTCGTTCGCGCGCATGAATAGTTCTATGTGTCTTTTATTGCGGGGAGACACGTATTGGCCAATGTCTGTCGCTAATTCGCAGGCCCTGCCATAGAAGTTCATTTCTTTTTTAGTTGCCATTGTCGGTCAGGGGTTACGCGGAACAAAGGATCTATTTGTTGAAAATCGGGTAATTGGATCCCTAATCCCAATCTCTGATTCCCGGAGCATTCGGTGTCCGCAGGAGCTGCATCATTCGCGGAAGACGCCTCCTGACTCCTTCACGGCGAGAGAGAAAGCGATTATAAACGGTCCGGCTCATGTCGCACGCCGGCGCGCCGCCGAGCGCAGTTGCAGCGTCAGATAATTTCTGCTGAAGATAATCGACAGTCAAAGTCCTTTCGAGGAAGAGTACGTTCTCCTCGCGCCATCTCTCGCCGAATCCGATACTTTCGTATTCCCAAGGAGGGAACGACCAGACCGAGCCGTCATTAGCGTCGCCGTCGACGTAGACGAGAGCGCTCGCGTACTGAAGGGCCGCGACTGCATGCCCCGGCGTCTTCATACTCCACCATGAGCGCCAGAGAGATTCGACGCCGCTGAACGTTCCGAATGAAGCAAAGGTCTGCAGCCTACGAGCAGACGCCTCGCCCGGAGTCGAATCGGCCGCGAGTACGCCGAGCAGAGCGTCTTCGATGAAACGCCTCGCGGCCGCGGACTGCTCCGCCGTCAATTCGTTATCGAGAATGTCGGTCGTCGCCAGAGCGTGGTGGAAGTGCTCGACGAAAGTCGAATCGATGCGCTCGACCACCACACGGCGCCAAGTCTCCAAACAGCGCGGGAATAGGTACGCCAAGAGATCTTTCTGAAGAGGTCTCACGTAAATGAGGTCCAGAGCATAATCAGTCGCGTCGATATACGAACGCGTCTCGGCAGTGGCACCAGCTAACTTGCGTTTTGACCACGGCTCGCCTTCGAATGGCTTTTGCCATATTTTCTTCGGAATAGTCGGATCTCCAAAGGCGTGCAGCAATTCCTTGAAGGCACGGTCACTCATCGGATGGCTCCAGAGACGAAGCTTCATCTGCTGTGCAGAACCGAGCGATCAAGTTCGCGCAGCGTGCGGCCGCCCGCCTTTCTTCGTCCGCTTTGTCTCGATGATCTTTATTGCGACGCTTTCGCTCATCGCTGTCATCGGGTTTATCGGAGTAGCAGGTCTTGTTAATATCATCCCGCGCCGCGACGCAGAGCAGGCTTCGCGCTAAATTGGCCCGCCATTGCGGACAAGCGGTCTCACGATTGCCGCCTCTCCCGGGATCAATGCATCGACGCGCCGGCCCTTTGCAGTGCAAATCGACGATGTCCTGCAGCTGTCGATGTCGCTCCTTTTCACAGTCTCCCGTTTCTGATTCAAGTGTGGATTTCTTCTGATCGTCCTTCTCGGGCGGCTCAGCATTAAGCTGAACCGAATCTTCAAACTTGCCATCGCGCGTTATCGCAACGCCGATAATCTTGGAGGCGTCAACCGTTACGGGACTCGGCAAATTGAACGACGAGGCCGCTTTCGTCTGTCCAGACGAAGAGAACTGCTCCGCCTCATCAGACTCGATTGATGCAACCCGCTCCCGTCGCCAAGGAAGCGATTTGACGCGCAGTTCCGCCGTCGCACGCCCCTCGACGTCCGTCTGCAGAGAGATTGTCCGGTCACCTTCCTCCTCGGATTCAATCCCGTCGCCGGCCATACGATCGATAAAGTAGGCCCCGTCCGGCGCCTGCAAATCCAGGTCGACGTTCGCCTTGTCCGGGTATTCCGGATCGCTGAAATTCAGCTGCGCAGTAATCGTCACCTTGTCGCCTATCGCTACGGACGAAGGCGACGCGGTCAGTTTCAGGCCGGTGATCTTCAACTCATCCTGTGGCTTGTTCGATTTGGGCGGAGACGTCGGTACGGGTGCACGCGGGACCGGAGCTAGTGCGGGCGCCGGAGTGGGAGCGGCGGATGTTCCGCCGCCGCCGAACAGCGCCTGGCCGATCATGTTGCCGAGGTACTGGCCCATCATCTGGCCCATCTGCGCGCCGAACTGCTGGGCGTAGTCCGGTCCGGCGGGAGCGGACGGCGCGGCCTGAGGCGCGGGCGAGGAGGATTGCGGCGACGAGGAGCCGCAGTTGCAGTCGGCGGCGCAGGTCGCGTGGATGGTCTGGTTGAGCTCGGGGATATAAGTGGTGACGCCGCTGCAGCCGTCGCCCCAGCTCGTGGAGGCGTCGATGAACGCGCCGCCCGCGATCGACGACGTGCCCAGGCCGGCGACGTCCAGGGGACCCGCGGGCGCTTCGAGTGCGCCGCCCGCGAGCCAGCGGCGCAGGGCCGGCGCCGAGACCGCGACGGGCCAATCAAGGCGGCGCTCGTCCGTCGTGCGTCCCGCTCGCAGGACCAGAAGACCGGCGAGCCGGCCGTCGGCGTTCAAGACCGCGGCGCCGGTCATGCCGACGTCGACGGCCGCGTCCGTCGCGAACGAGTCGCCGCTCACGCGCGAGACGAGGCCTTGCGTACGGCCCCAGAGACCCGCCGCTCCCGACTGGCCGATCGCGCTGACGAGATCGCGCTCACGCGGCGCGCTCTCGGACATCGTCAGCGCCGGCACGCCGTTCGGGAGCGGGCCTTCCGCCAGGCCGGCGGAAGCGTCGGCGCGCGTCGGCGTCCACGGAGCGGGAGGAGTCAGCTTGCCCGCGTCCAGTCGGACCGTGCCCAGATCCGTCCGCGCGCGACCCGTCGCGGGATCGAGTGCCAGGCGCGCGTCCGTCAACAGGCGCTTGCCGCTCGGCCCGTCGACCGCGACCGCGGCGCCGAGCGCGTCGTAGCCGTCGGCGCGGAGGCGGACGAGAAGGAGAACCGAAGAGGCAGGATCCGTCGCCGCCGCCGTTTCCCGCCCAGCCGCCGTCAACTGCGCCGTGCGGTGCGCCGAGGCCAGGGCCGCGTACGTGCGCGCGCGCTCGCATAGCGCGGAGCGGTCCGCGCCGTCGCGCTGGACGCGAAGACTCAGCTCGCGCGCCTTCGCGCGCAGTCGCTCGTAGTCCGCGTCGGCGAGCGGGGTCCCCGCGGCCGCGTCGAGCGCGGCGGCCGCGCTGCGCTCCGCCGCCTCCGGACCGAGCAGGCGCGTGAGCCATGCGGACGCGCGCCCGTTGCTCGGGTCCGTGAAGAGGCCGTCCGACGAGCTGAGCAGGGCCGCGCGCCGCGCCCGGGCCGAGCAGGAATCGTTTCCGGCGGCCAGGACGCGGCTGTCGTCCAAGACCGCGAGAGTCCGATAGAGCGCGTCGAGCGCGGCGTCGCGGTCGCGGAAGAACGGCGCCAGTTCCGGCGCAACTAATTCCGCCGCCCGCGCGCGATCAGCCGCGGACGCCGCGCGCGCGCGGAACAGCTCCAGCGCCTCGGCCGCGCCCTGTGCTTTGCGGGAGGCGCAGGCCAGACGCGCGGCACCCTGCTCGTCACCGCGACAATCGCCGGACGTCGCGGCCAAAGTCACTGCGAGAGGGTCGTCCGCGGCAGCCGCGCGCGACGGCGCCGCCGTCAGTGCCAGTGCGGCGACCAACAGGGCGAGCATGAACGCAGGATAAGTCTCGGTGCGACTCCTGTCAATACAGCGGACACGAGGCGTCGCAGCGGCTCGCGTCAGATGACGGTCGGCAGCGAGAGCATGAAGGTCGTGCCGACGCCGACCTTGCTCTCCACGTCGACGCGGCCCTTGTGGCGGTCGACGACCTTGCGCACGACGGCGAGGCCGAGGCCCGTGCCGCGCGCCTTCGTGGTGAAGAACGGCGCGAAGATCTTGTCGAGCACGTCGGGCGGGATGCCGCCGCCCTGGTCGCCGACGTCGATGCGCACCCAGCCCGGCTCGGGGATCGACGTCCGCACCGTGATCTTGCCCCCCTTCGGCGGCGGCATCACCTCGATGCCGTTGCCGATCAGGTTGCGGATCGCCTGCTGCACCTCGGTCGCGTCGATCTCCACGCTCGCGTTGACGACGTCGAATTTCTTCTCCAGCATGATGTGCGGCGGGAACGGATAGACCGAGAGAAGCTCCTCGAGCCACGTGTTGACTTGGACGCGCTCGACCTGCATCTCGCGCTGGCGCGAGTAGGTCAGGATCTCGTTGATGATGCCGTTGGCCTGCTGAATCTCGGACTCGATGATCTTGATGTGCTTCGCGATCTTCGGGTCGGGCTCCTGGCCCGTCGACAGCTTGGTCTTGATGAAGTAGATCGAGTTGTTGATGACCGCGAGCGGGTTGCGGATCTCGTGGCCGACGACGGACGCCATCTGGCCGATGGCCGCGAGACGTTCCTTTTTAATGAGCTCGTCCTGCGCGGCCTTGAGCTCGCGCGTGCGCGCGTCGACGCGCTTCTCCAGAAACTTCGTGAACTTCTCGAGCTCCTGCTTCGCGTGGATCAGCTCGCCGGTTTTTTCCTTCAGCGAATCGCTCATGCCGACGAAGGTCTGCGCCAAGTCGCCGATCTCGTCGTTCGTCGTGACGACCTCGGGCAAGTCCTCGAACTGGCCGCGTCCGAGGCGGTCGGCCGCGTCTTTCAGCATGCGGATCGGCTGGGTGATGTGGTTGGCCATCGCGAGCGAGAACAGCACCATGAACGCCGCGACGACGAGGAAGAACTTCACGATCTGCGTGCGCATCTCGTCGGCGGACTGGTTCGCCGTCTCGATGGGCTGCTGGACGTAGACGATCCAGCCCAGGTCGTGCGTCTGCGAGTACGCGGCGAGCAGGCGGCGGCCGTCGGCCGGCATCTCGCCGCCGCCATGGTCGCTCGCCTGCGTGGTGACGATCTTCAGCACGTCGTCGGAGAGGCGCGCGTCCGGCTTGTAGATCTCCTTGGGGTCCGAGTGCGCGACGAGGAAGCCGTCGGGCGAGACGACCGCGGCCTGGCTGTTGCCCGTCGCGGGGAACTCCATCGCGAGCATGGTGGAGAGCGGATTGAGGCTGATGCGCGCGGCGAGCACGCCGACCGCGCGCGCGGGCTGGGAGCGGGAGTCGACGATCGGCACCGAGACGCTCACCGTCGGGTAGAGCCCTTGAAAACGCTCGAGGCGGCCGATGTACTGGCCCTTCGGCCCCATCGCGACCTGAAACAAGTCCTCGCGGCTGAAGTCGCGCAGCTCCGGCGCGGGCCCGAGATAGCGGCCGATGCGCAAAGTCTCCACGCCGCGGTCGTTCATCACCGAGAGCTCGAGCACTGCGAGATGGATCTGCAGGATCCGGTTCAGGTACTGCTGCTGGCGCGCCGGATTCATCGACGTGAAGTCCTCGAGGCTCGAGGTCTCCGTCATCACGTTGCGGAAAGTCGCGATGTACTTGTCGACGGTGTCGGCGAAGCCGACGGCGAGCGATTCCTGCATGGTCAAAGTCTCCTTGCGCAGGGACTGCTGGGAGACGCTGATCAGGTGATAGCCGACGATGCCCATCGGCACCAGGGAAATGAGCAGGAACCAGAACAGGATTTTATACGCAAGCTTGCCGCGTCGCCTGGTGGGCATGGGTAGAGGGGTCCGTCACCCGGGATTATGACCGATCCGAGGCACGAAATTGTTACGGACCGGACCCGCCCCTCAGCCGCGCGAGGCGTTGCGCGACAGCAGCTGCTTGATGCGGGCCGAGAGCTCCGCGAGATCGAACGGCTTCGTGATGTACTCGTCGGCGCCGAGCTCGAAGCCCTGCTTCTTTTCCTCCGATGACAAAAACCTCCCGGTCATCATGATGAGGATCACGGTCTTCGAGCGCTTGCGCAGCTCCTGGCAGATCTGGAAGCCCGAGGAGTCGGGCAACTGGATGTCCATGATGACGACGTCCGGCGTCAGCTTCGCCGCGGCCGCGATGCCGTCCTTCGCGTCCCCCGCCTGGTGGCACTCGAAGCCGTCGAGGTCGAGGACCTCGGCGAGGCTCTCGCGCAGATGGGCGTCGTCGTCGATGATCAGAAGCTTGGTCATGTCATCTCCTCATATCCCCGCCGGGCGGGACCAGCTTGTAGCCGACGCACGGAATCGTCGTGATGTACTTCGCCGCGACGGCGAGCTTCTCGCGCAAGCGCCGCACGTGCACGTCGACCGTGCGCGGCGAGCCGAAATAATTGTAGCCCCAGACGCGCTCGATCAGGTACGGGCGCGAGAGCACGCGGTTGGCGGAGCTCAAGAAAACGTACAGAAGATCGAGCTCCTTCGAGGTCAGCGGCACGCGCTTGCCGCTCACGTGCAAAGTGTAGCTCGTGAGGTTGAGCTCGATCTCCCCCATCTTGATGATCTCTTCGGGCGCGCTCGACTGCGTGCGGCGCAGGACGGCCTTGATGCGCGCCAGGCATTCCGCGGTGTCCCAGTTCATCGACAGGCACTCGTCGGCGCCCGCTTGGAAGAACGCGAGGCGCAGCGAGCCGCGCTCCTTCGTCGGCGCGGAGGCCGCCGCGGCCGACGGCCCGCTGCGGCCGAAGAGCGCGTACGCGTGCTTGACGGGCGAGGCGCCCGCCGGCGTCTGGTCCGCGTGCTCGACGAGGGCCACGATCGGCAGCTGCTTGCCGGGACCCTTGAGGCGCAGCGCCTTGACGAATTCGACCCCGTCCTCGTCGACGAGCTTCTGGCCGACGATCAGCAGGTCGCAGCCGCGGTGCGCGAGAAGGCTCTGGACTTCCTTCGCGCGCTGGACGACCGTCACCGTCATGCCCGCGGCCTGAAGAGCCTCCAGCACCATGGCGGCGCGGTTGGGCTCGCGCGACGCGTAGACGGCGTTGATCCGCATCCGGCCTTATTCCCCGGCTTCCGCGCCGTCCGCGTCGAGCTCGAAGCTCAGCCCGTCGAGGCCGAGCGCGCCGGCGAACAGGTTGTAGAGCACGGCGACGAAGAGCACGACGCCGTCCATCAGCACCGTGTAGAACAGCGCGAACAGCACGGTCGAGAGCAGGCGCATGGGAAGGCTCATGTCCGCCACGTCGGAGCGCGGGAAGACGAGGAAGGTCGTGATGCCGCCGAGGAGTCCGAGCACGCCCATGAGCGCGCTGATCGCCGGCTGCGTGGAGAGGATGATCGCGAAACCCGCGATGACGCCGCCCACGATGGCGCCCGCGGCCATCCCGCGGCTGATGAGCGCGATGCCCGCGATCACGCCGACGATGGCGATGACGGGGAGAATCGGGTTCTTCATCCAGTACGGGTCGATGCGCCGGACTCGATAGTTCATTCCACTCTCCTTAAAAAGAGCCGCAAGGTCCGCCTAGCTTAGCAGAGCGAGGAAGCGCACGCAAGAGCGTATCGCCTCGCGCCGCGTCGGCAACGGCCCCGAGGTCGGCGCCGTCCGATCCCATCCCCTCCGGGACCGCGGCGGATCGACCGCCGCGGTCCCGCCGAACCTCTCTGCGCCCGCGCGCCCGTGTCGCGTCGTTAAGGAGTCGGCGCGCGACGTCAGACCCGGGCGCTGGCGGTCTTCACCTCGAAGAGGATGAGCGTGCGCTTCGTCTCGCCGTCCTCGTCGAGATGCACGGCCTTCACGTGGCAGGGCTCGGAGCGGAACATCGTGTCGGCCTCGACGACCTGGTTCGGGCGGTCGAGCGCCACGCTGACCAGGCGCAGGACGTCCTGCTGCTGGCTGTCGATGACGTCGAGCAGGTGGAGCTTGCCGTCGGTGGTCACGATGCCCGTGACCGGGAAGTTGGTGTAGAGAACGCTGTTGTCCTCGTCGACGACGATCGCCCGGTGGTTCTTCGTGACGATCGTCTTGAGGATCGACTCCCACCAGCGCGTCTCGGCGAGGCCGCGCTGCTTCTCGCGCGCCATCGCGTTCGCGATCTCGGCCTTGACCTTGGAGAGAAAAATGCCGATCGCGCCCGCGAGCTCGCCGATCTCGTCGTTGCCGCCCTTGAATTTCAGCTCCAAGTTCTTGAAGGAGATGCCCTCGATCGCGTCGCGCAGGTTCAGGAGCGGGTTCAGCACGAAGTGGTGCAGGAAAAAATAGAGCGGGATGCCGAGCAGCAGCAGCACGCCGACGGCGCCGACCGCGTACTTGTTCATGGCGCGGTCGATCACGCTGACCACGCCCGCGCGCGACACCTGCAAATCGATGATGCCCAGCGTGTCGCCGCGAAGCGCCAGCGGGATCGCGATGTCGTACATCGGCATGTTCGGCACCGCGCGCACGATCGGCGTCTTCGCCAGCCACGCCTGCTGGATCGCGTCGGTCGGGAGGGACACCTGCTTCGTGAACTCGTCGAACGACTTCGACCACATCGACGTGTCGCGGTACCAGCGCACGTCGCCGTACTTGTTCAGATAGAGCAGGGACGCCACGCGGTCGTCCTTCGCGAAGCGCGTCACCGTGTCGAGCTCCGACATCGTGATCGCGCCGGGGTTGCGCGAGAGACCGTCGATCAGCGCGGGCGCGTAGAGGCGCACCATGTCGATCGACTCCTGCTTGAGCTTCTCGTCGAACGTCCACTTGAAGAGGTTGTAGTAGAAGATCCCGCCCAGGAACATCACGTAGACGCCGATCCCGGTGAACCACAGGAACCACTTCGCCGAAAGACGCACGGCTACTGGCCCCCGCCGTAGAGCTTCTCGATGCGGTCCAGGCCGGCGGCGGCGTCCGGGTTGCTCGGGTCGAGCTGCTTGGCCTGCATGAACATGTCGCGCGCCTTCTCGTAGTTGCCCTGCTGGAAGTAGACCATGCCGGAGAGGTAGGCCTGCTGCGACTGCTGCTTGGCCGATTCGGAGATCACGCCGGGATTGGCGGGAGCGGGCGCGGGCGAGCCGCCGCCGGGCGCGGGTCCGCCGGGATTGGCCTGCGCGTCGGCCGCGGCCTTGGCCTTCGCGTCCTCGTCGGCCTTCTTCTTCGCCGCCTCCGCCGCCGCCTCGTCGGCTTTCTGCTTCTGCGCCTCCTCTTCCTTCTGCTTGGCCATCTCGGCGGCGCGTTTCTTGGACGCTTCCTCGCGCGTCATCTGCTCCTTGGCGCGCGCGACGAGCTGCTCGGCGGCCTTCGGATCGTAGCCGTAGTCCGTCGCGGCCTTCCACTCCGCGATCGCGGCCGTGTACTGGCGCGACTCGTAGAGACGGCGGCCCTCGGCGACGTGCTGATTGGCGACCTCGGCGCGGATCTCGGCCTGGAGCTTCTGGGCCTTCATGTTGCCCGGACCGACCTCGAGCACCTGGTCGAGCATCTTCAGAGCCTCGAGCACGAGGCCCTGGCTGTAGAGGTTCAAGGCGGTCTGCAGCTTCTCGTTGGCTTCCTGGTCGCGCTCCTCGGCCTCGACCTTGGCGATCGCCTGGGTCAGCCTCGGATAGCGAGGGTTGAGAACGAGCGCCGCGTACCACTGGTCGAGGGTCTCGCGCAGGCGATGCTGCTGGTATGCCTTCTGGCCGCGGCGGAAGTGCTCGTCGGCCATCTCGTTGTGCGCCTTGCGCAGCCAATAGCGCGCCTTCAAATTCATCGGCGAGAGCTTGACGACCTCGTCCCAGCGGTCGGCGGCCTCGACGAGGCGGCCCTGCCGGTACAGCGACATTCCTTCTTCGAAGCGGTCGGAGATCAGGCGGTGGCGCGACGCGGACGGCGTGGGCGAGCCCTTGAGGTCCAAGGTCGCGCGCTCGAGCACGCGCGCGTCCTCGTAGGTGGGATCGATGGCGAGAATCTTTTGAGTCAGCTCGTTCGCGCCCTCGAACTGGCCCTCGCGGTACAGGTCGAACGCGTTCTCGTAGACGATCTTCAGCGACTGACGCGTGAGCCGCGCTTTCTCCAGCTGGATCGTGTAGATGTACTTCTTCTTGTCGTCCTCGGAGCTGATCGTGCCGAGGTTGACCTTCGACATGTCGAGGAACAGGCCCTCGGTGTCCTTGACCTTCGGCGTGTTGTCCTGCGCGCGCGCGACGGCGGCCGCGGCGGCCAGAACGAGCAGAGCGGCGAGAGCGCGGCGCGGGCTCATCAGAATCCGAGGCCTCCGGCCATGAGGCTCTTCATCATGGGCGCGAGCATCATGATGAACACCGTCGGGAAGATGAAGATGAAGAGCGGGATCAGCATCTTCGTCGACGCCTGCGCGGCGAGCTTCTCGGCGCGGTTCAGGCGGCGGAAGCGCATGTCGGCCGCGTAGTTGCGCAGCAGCTCGACGAGGCTGGTGCCGAGCTCGTCCGACTGGATGATGAGGCCGACGAACGAGCGGATCTCCGGCACGCCGGTGCGCATCGCGAGGCGCGTCAGCGCGTCGCGGCGCGAGTAGCCGAGCTGGACCTCGTTGATCATCTTCTCGAGCTCCTTCTCCAGCTCGGTGCGCTGCTCGGGTCGGACGTTCTTCAAGATGCGCTCGATGGCCGCCATGTAGTCGAGGCCGGCCTCGATCGTCAGCGCCATCAAGTCCACCATCGTGGGGAAATTGCGCATGATGTCGCCCTGGCGCGCGCGCACGCGCGCGTTCATCAGGCTGTCGGGGATCAGGAAGCCGACGACTCCGAACAGCAGCAGGGGCCAGATGCCGGTCAGCACCGCCGCGCCCACGCCGAAGAGCAGCGCGAAGAACTCCTTCAGGTGGAGGATGTCCAGCGGGCTCGGCTTCGCGGGGCGGCCGAGCAGCATGTGCAGCTCCTCGAGCCGCACGTCGATGTGGAACGTGCGCAGCAGGAAGATGTCGAGGCGCTCGATGAGGCCGCCGTTCGGGTTCAAGCTCGAGAACGCCGAGCTCGTGCCGGCCTCCTTGTTGGCGAGCTTCGAGAGGTCGTTCTTGTCGTCCTCCGCGGGAGGCGCGAACATGCGGCTGATCGTGACGAAAGCCGCCACCGAGCCCAAGAACTCGAGGATCACGAGCGCCCAATGCGTGATGGAGTCTATGCCGCCCATAAATTAGACGTTAATGTCCCCGAGTTTGTTGACGACCTTCATGCCGATCGAGATCCAGATCGTGCAGAACAGCAGCGTGAAGATGCCGAGAGGCGTGAAATAGAAGTCCGCCATCGTCTTCGGCTGGAACAAGAACATGATGATCAGCATGATCCACGGCATCACGCCGACGACGATCGCCTGGATGCGCTGCTGCGCGGTCATCGCGGCCGTCTTCTCGACCAGCTTCGACTCCTCGCGGATGTTCTCGACGATGCGGTCGAAGATCTTGGTCAGGTTGCCGCCGACCGAGCGCTGGATGACGACGGCCTTGATCATGTAGGAAAGCAGGCGGCTCTGCACGCGTTCCTCGATGCCCTCGAGCGCCTTGTCGATGCTCATGCCGAGGTGATAATTCTTGAGACAGAGGCCGAATTCCTCGGAAATGGGCGGCTGCATGTCCTTCTGCACCATCGCGATCGTGCCGATCAGGTCGATGCCCGACTTCAGGCCGTTCGACATCAAGATCATCGAGTCCATCAGCTGGGCCTCGCAGCCGGCGCCCCGGCGCTGGCGGATGATGCGCAGCAGCCAGCCCGGCAGGACCAGTCCGGCGTAAATGCCGAAGCCGGTGAAAATCAGAAAGCCGAACGGATCGAACGTGAGCAGGCCGATGAGCATGCCCGCGGCGATCGGCGCGCCGACGAGGTAGTGGATCTTGATGACGACGAACTGGCGCTCGTACTCGTGCGCCCACTCCTTGGCCTTCGCCTTGTAGCGGTCCATGCCGTTGAAGATCTCGTCCTCGTACTCGAGGCCCACGCTGAACGCGGCACCGAAGATCGCCGCGACGCCGAAGAGAAAGAAAAGCAGCGCGCCGGTGTTCAGGTTCGCGTTCACCGGCATCTGCGGCGCCCAGCCGCGCGGGTTTTCCTGCAGGACCTGGAACGAGGAGTCCGCGAGCGCGGCGATGCCGATCACCGCGGCCTTGTAGCGCGGCGTGTTGCCGTTGATGAGGCCGTCCATCACGCTGTCCATCTGCTTGTTGATGAGGTCGAAGTTCGCGAGCACCGCGCGGCCGCGTCCCGCGAGCGAGTTGCCCAGGCGCGCGCGCAGCAGGCGGTCGTAGGACATCTGAAACTTCACGCGGTTGTCCTCGTACTCGCGGACCAGCTGGCCCGGCGAGACCAGCTTGCCGCCGTCGTCGGGCGGGAAGCTCTGGCGGACCAGCTCGAAAAACTCGTAGAGAACCGACGCGGGCGCCTGCCAGAGCTGGGCCTCGTTGAGCAGGCCGTCGTCGGGATCCTGCCAGACGGCGTGGCTCAGCATCGCGGGCAGGTTCTTCTCGAGCCACGCCGGCACGCGCAGCTTCGGATCGCGGTCGCGCTTGAAGTAGTGGTAGAAGATCTGGATCTTGCCTTCGGCCCCTTCCTCGACGACGGCGTTCGTGGTCGGGTCCTTCTTGCCGACGAGATACTCGATGTCCGCGCGGTTGAACAGCTGCTGCGCTCCCGCGGGAGAGGCGGCGAACAGGAGGAAGGCGCCGACGGCGAGCAGGGCGGCGCGCATCAGTGGTGGACCTCCCCCTGCGTCTCGACGTTGTCCGGGCAGGGGATGCCCGCCTTCAGCAGGTCGTCGATCGCGTTCGGCAGCCCGTTCTTCTTCTTCGTGCGCTCGCTCATGAAGAATTCTTTCGGAATCTCGAGGCCCTTGAGCTTGAACTCGTCGTAGAAGCGCGGCACGTAGTCGCACGCGGTGAAATAGCCGTAGCTCTTGCCCTGCTCGTCGACGTGGCACTGATAGAAGCGGAAGATCTCCCGCGTCAGGATGTTGACGCCGTCGCGGCCCACGCATTCCGTGATATAGGTCGTGCGGCGCTTGCCGTCCGGGAAGCGCGTGATCTGCACGAAGATGTTGACCGCGCTCGAGATCATCTCGATGAGCACGTTCATCGGCAGGTCGGTGCCGGCCATCAGGCACATCGCGGACAGGCGCGAGATAGCGTCTTTGGGAGTGTTGGCGTGCAGGGTCGCGAGCGAACCTTCGTGGCCGGTGTTCATCGCCTGGAGCATGTCGAGCGACTCGGCGCCGCGGCACTCGCCGACGATGATGCGGTCCGGGCGCATGCGCAGGCAGTTCTTGATCAGGTCGCGGATCGTGATCTCGCCCTTGCCCTCGATGTTCGGCGGGCGGCTCTCCAGGCGGATCCAGTGCTGGGCGAGCAGGCGCAGCTCGGCCGTGTCCTCGACGGTGATGATGCGCTCGCCGTCCGGGATGTAGTTCGAGAGCATGTTGAGGAACGTGGTCTTGCCGGTGCCGGTGCCGCCGGAGATCAGCATATTCTTCTTCGTGATCACCGACGCGCGCAGGAACTCGATGAGCTTCGGCGTCGTCGAGCCGAACTTGATCAGCTGGTCCGAGGTGTAGGGCTTCGCGGAGAAGCGGCGGATCGTGAGCGTCGGGCCGGACACCGCGAGGGGCGCGATGATCGCGTTCACGCGCGAGCCGTCCTTCAGGCGCGCGTCGACGAGCGGCACCGACTCGTCGATGCGGCGGCCGATGGGAGCCACGATGCGCTTGATGACCTGGACCACTTGGTCGTCGTTGCGAAAGCGCATCGGCAGAAGCACGAGCTGGCCGTTCTTCTCGACATAGATCTTGTCGAACGCGTTGACCATGATCTCGTTGATCGACGGGTCGCGCAGCAGAGCCTCGAGCGGGCCGCGGCCGAGGATCTCGTCGACGAGCTCGGTCACGAACATCTCGCGCTGCGTGCGCGAAAGCGTGAGGCCCTGCTCGCGCTGGAGCAGGTTCTCGATGATCCCGCCGACCTTGGTGCGGTTGTCGTCGTTCATCTTCGGATCTTCGCTGATCCGGATGTGCTCGGTCTCCATGCCGGCCACGACGAGCTTGTGCATCTTGCCCTTGAGCTCGTCCCAGAACTCCGGCACGTCGGCCGCCGCGGCCGTGGGCGCGACGGCGGCCTTCGAGTCGCTCGAGGAAGCGCCGGCGCCCGGCCGCCACAGCATGTCGGCGGACGCGGCGAACTCCTCGTGCTGCAGGAACGTCTCCCAGTGCTTGACGCTCGGCCTCTGCTCCATCGTGCGGCCGAGCAGCACGCGCAGGGTCTTCACCCAGTCGCTCTGCATCTGCTCGACGACGAGGATCTTCTGCGTGTTCGCGAACTCCGGGATCAGATCCTCCCACGGCATGTACGCGAGAACCTTCTTCTGCATCGCGTCGAAGAAGCGGCCGACCTCCTTCGGCGCGAGCGCGCCCGGCAGGTTCGCCTGATTGACGACGATCTCGAACTTGTCGAGCGGGAAGTGCAGCGCCTTGATCTCGTTGAACAGCGCGTACGTCGCCTCGAAGTGCGAGCGCTGGGGCATGCACACCCAGTACACGAGGTCCGCGAAGTCGAACGTGAAGATCTGCATCGGGAAAAACGGATCCACGTCGATGAACAGGTCGTAGCTCTCGGCGAGCGAGCCCAGGATCTTCACGACGACGTTGGGCGAGAGCTTCGCGAACTCCTGGCGCGAGGAAGCCAGGGGCAGGAGGCCGACGCCCCACTGCGAAAACGGGATGCGGCCCTTGAGCAGGCGGCCGAGGCCGCCGGTCGGGCTCTCGCCGACGAGTTGGATCATGCTCGCGAGCGAGGGCGGGTTCATGTTGCCGAGCACGAAGTTCAAGTCGTTGCGGCACAGCGGGTCCATGTGCACGATGACGACCTTGCGGTTCTGGCTGCCGGCCCAGGCGAGGGCGAGATTCAAGCACGTCGTGGTCTTGCCGACGCCCTCCTTGGGCCCGGTGAACACGATGATGCGCCCCGGCTCCCGGAGGGAGGTGGGGATCGGCGATTCGGGACCGCTCATGATTGCCGGCTCGGCCATGCGCCTACTTGACGATCTCCATCGTGATGAACAGGAACAACGACTCCTGCGACTCCGTCACCGTCTTCTCCGTGAACAGCCAGCCGATGATCGGGATGCTGCCGATGTACGGAACGCGCGTCGTCGAGACGTTCTTCGTGCTCGACTTGAGGCCGCCGATGACGAGCGTGTCGCCGCTCTTGATCTCGACGGCCGTCTGAATCTGGCGCGTGACGACCGACGGCACGGTCGTGTTGCCGACCTGCACCGTCTGGGAGAAGTTCATGTTGGAGACCTCGAGCTGCATCTCGGCTCGGATCGTGTCCTTCTTGTTCGGATTGATCACGGGCACGACGTTGAGGATCACGCCGAACTTCTTGAAATCCGTCGTCACGGTTCCGTTTCCGTTCGCGGCCGGGTACGGCTGCTCGCCGCCGACCACGAAGTTCGCCTGCGACTGCGCCTGCACGATCACCTTCGGGTTCGACAGCAGCTGGGCCTTGCCCTCGTTCTCGTAGAGCTGGAGGGACGTGGTCAGCGCGGTGGTGCGCGCGAAGTCGCCCAGCTTGATGATGCCGGGGATCGACTTCTCGCCGAAGTTGATGCCGGACTGCAGAGGCGACCACGTGAACCCCAAGTTCTCCTGGTACGAGCCCGAAATCTCGACCACGTCGGCGGAGACCGCGATGAGAGAGTCCTCGGGCTGGGCCGCAGCCGCCGTCGCGAGCAGGGCCGCGAGGGCCAGCGCCGTCCAAAGTTGTCGGTTCATGGTGTCGAGCCTTCCTGGGTCCGAGTGCGTCTCGTTTACGCGGTCTCCTCTCAAATTCTCGTCACTTGAACAGCTTGCGGAAGCTGGCCATCTCCATCGGATGCATCTCGACGTCGCCGAGGCCGCGCAGGACCACGGTGACGTCCCCGCCGCTCTGCTTGATCGCCAAAGCCAGGTACTGCGACTCGGTCGGGTTCAGCGCGAGACTGATGCTCGCGCGCTCCGCGAACGCGGCCGTCTTGTCCTCGGCCGCCGACGCGCTCTTGAACTGGGCGGCGTTCATGCCCTGGCCCAGGTTCGTGCCGACCGCGATGACGAGAACGTTCTGCAGGATGGTCGCCGTGACCTTCTCCTTCTGTCCCGAATCCTTCATGACGGCCTCGAAGGTCACGAGCACGTCGACGCGGTCGCCGGGCTTGATCAGCGGCTTCAAGTCGCCGTCGATGGGCAGCATCGCGCCGCGGTAGCCGGGCGGGATCTTCACGCTGAGGCCCGACTCCGGGGAGAGCGCGACGAGCGAGGACTGCGTGATCTGGTTGCCCTTCGGCACGCGCGTGCGCGTGACGAGGTTCACGATCTGCTTCATGTCGGACGGCGTGCGCCACTCGAACGCGTCCTGCTGCATGAACTTGCGCGGGATGTCGAGAGTGGTGACCATATCCTCTTTGAGCACCGTACGCTCGGGAATGTCGTTGACCGCGACGAGAACTTTCGCCGTCTCGTAATCGTGCGCGAGCGCCTTCTCCTTGCTCGACAGCACCATGATGTACAGGATCGCCGCGAAGAACGCGAGCAGCATCGGGATCATCACGCCTTTCTTTTCCATGAATCGTTCGTCCTTTTGCGCCTATTGCTGGAGCGGCCTCTCGATAGGCATGGCGACGCTCGCCGTCAAAGTCTTGTGCCCGGGGTTGCCCGGGTCCGACAACATGATGCTGCTGATCGGAAAAATCAGGCTGACCGTCTCCTTGCTCGTGCACTGCAGGTCGCAATTCTGCTGCAGCGCCTGCGGATCCTTCAAAGTCGGCACCGATCCGCACGACACCGTCGCTTTCGGAAGGATCTGGGACATCGCGCCGTTGATCGTCGGCAGGTTCAACGGCGGGCAGGCTCCCGCGGAGGCCGAGCCGGCCGTCATGCTCCCGATCCGCGCGACCTCGTAGGTCGCGTGATTGAGGACGATGACGTGGAACGACACGTAGCCGATTTCCATGATCGAAAAAATGATCGCCAAGAACACGGGAAGGATCAGGATCATCTCGACGACCACCTGACCCGAACGCCCGCCCGACCTGCGCATATTCCTCCTGAAAAATCCGCGCCCCGCTCCGGCCCGCTTCCGGGCCGGAGCGGGAACGACGGTCAGTTGCTCGGACCCGACCCCATCGAAGTCGCCGCGCCGCTGATCATCGACTGGATCTGCGAGAACAAGCTCGGCATGAACTTCTTGAGGGCCACGCCCGCCACGAGAACGACGCCCACGACGACCGTGAGCATCAGCAGATACTCGACGGTGTTCTGTCCGCGGCGTCCCGAAAGCCGCTTCTTCGCCCACATCCCCACCTGAGACAGTTTCATCTTTCCTTTCTCCTTCTCTCGGATTGACGTCGACTTTACTGCGGACACGCTCCGCTGCCGCACCGCGGAGTCAAGATCACGGTCCCGCCCGCGATGAACAGCCTCTTCAAAGAACTCTGCAGGACGCCGAACATGCCCGTGAACACCGTGACCAACAAAAGCGTGGTCAGCAGGTATTCGACGACCGTCTGGCCCCCGCTTCCTCTTAATATCCTCCGAAAAACCGGCTTCGTCATCTTCGCGAGTGTAACAGCCGTCACCAGAGGTGTCAAGACACGGCTGTTAAAAAACCGTTAAAACTTCAGCTTAAACGAAATCTGGTCGACCGAGCCGAGCGCGCCGTACGGCACGAACGCGTAGTCGAGCGAGAGGCCGTAGCCGAACGCCTCCGAGGTGTACAGTCCGAAGCCGAAGGAGAAGCCGCTGCTCTGGTCCAGGTACAGGTCGTGGAGCGTGCTGCTGAAGCTCTGACCGTAGCTGTCCACCGTCTGGTAGCCGACGCGCAGCGAGAGCTGGCCGATGTCGAGGTACTCCTCGGGCAGCTGGAACTCGCCGCCGATGGAGAACGTCGTGCCCGTGTCGGAGGCGTTGCGCAGCTCCCCGGACGCCGTCAAGAAATCGTTGATGCGCCAGGCCGCGCCGCCGCGCACGGTGTGCGCCACGTCGGCCGTGCTCGGTCCGAAGTTCTGCAGCGCGAAGCCGAACGCCAGCGCGTTCGTCGCGTGGAAGATCGCGCCGGCGTCCACGGCCACCGAGTTGTGGCTGTCGCCGACGATCTCCTCGTGGATGCCGCGCAGGGACGCGCCGAGGTCGAGCTTCTCGTAGAAGAAAGAGCGCGCGACGCCGATCGTCGCGTAGCCGTCGCGCACGAGCGCGCTCGAGTTCTGCTGGGAGATGCCGTTCTGGTCGCGAATATCGAATCCGCTGTCCGTCATGTAGCCGACGTTCACGCCCCACGCGGAGCGCCCGACCGGCTGGGCGTAGGCCATGTACACCGGCGACTCGAGGCTCTGCACGTAGCTCAAGTAAGAGTAGGCGAACTCGCGCTGCTGCGTCGCGGCCAAGCCGGCCGGGTTCCAAGTCAGCGCGTCGGAGCCCTCGGAAAGCGCCACATAGGCGCCGCCCAGCGCCATCGCGCGCGCGGAACCCTGCCCGATCTCGAGGAAAGTCGCGCCGCTCGTGCCCGCGCCGGAGCTGCTCGCCCGCGCCGGCTTCGCCGCCGCCAGCGCCAGTCCGAGGACGACGCCGGCCGCCGCGAGGGATTTTCTCACTGGACCAGGGCCTTCTTGACGACCTGCAGGACCGTCGTTCCTTCCTGCTCCTGCTCGACGCGGATCACCGCGTAGTAGATGCCGCGCGCCACGCCGCGGCCAGCCGTGTTGTTCTTATACCACGTGAAGTTGTACACGCCGTTCGCGTTGGCCGACCCCGTCGACCCGGCTTGGTAGCTCGGTCCGAGATTCGAGCCGAAGTCGTTCGCGACCACGAGCCGACCGGACAGGGTGTAGAGCTTCAGCGTGATGTGCGCGTGCGGGAACGGATTCCAGACCTGGAACGTCGCGTAGCTCGCGGAGGCGGGGATCGGGTTCGGGTAGACGTAGCTGTTGCTCGTCAGGTCTCCCTCGGGATTCGCCGAGGGCCCGAGCGTGACGGGGATGTCGTCGATCAGGCGGTCGTCGGCCAGCTCGCTCGGATAAATGACGTTTCCGGTCTGCGTGTCGATCGCGTTCGTGTCCGTCGAGGCGACGAGGCGGAATTTGTAGTCTCCCTCGGGCACCATCGTGCCGGTCTGGTTGGTGCCGTCCCACGTCTCCTTGATGTCCGTGCGCGAAGGACGCACGCCGGTGATGACCTTGACCAGCGACACGGAGTCCGGCGGAGACGGATTTCCCGAGGAGTCGAAGACCGTGTTCGGCTGATAGATCTTCAGGGAAACCTTCATCGGCTCGGAGACTTGGTAGGCGATGAGCGCGGCGCCGCCGGTGACGATCGGCGTGACGGCGAGGTCGTAGATGCGCAGCGGATCGTACTGGACCGTGATCTGCGCCGTCGACGGCGTCGTCAGTCCCGCGGCGGCCACGTAGTTGGCGACGGCCTGCACGATGTAGGCCGTTCCGCCTCCGCTGATCGGTATCGGCAGCAGGTTTCCGTTCAAGTCGCGCCCGTCCCAGACGTCCGTGTTGAGCACTCCCGAAGGACGTATGGCTCCCGAGATGACGGTCGTCAAAGTCTGCGGCGGCACGCTGGTGTTGAGGATCGAGATCGTGACGGAGGACTGGTAGGAGAGCGTGTATTGGACGCTGAACGGATCCAGCGTGATCGTGTTGCTCGAGTTGTACAACGTCGGGACCGTCGGCGTGACGTTGAAGGTGTTGAAGATGACCGAGCCGCGCGCGACCGTCACGGTTCCGTACACGTGATCCGTCGGGAAATAAGTGGGAGTCGTGGTGGAGACCGCGGTCAGCACGTAGACGTACTGGCCGTCGGGCGCGATGACGCCGCTCGGGCTCTCGCCGTCCCAAGATTCGGTGATCTTGAGGCGGCCGGGGCGCAGGCCGTAGTAGGTGATGTACGGACTGACGGCTCCGCCCGTGGACGAGACGACCTGATTCGAGGTGCACGGCCCCGGCGGGAGCTGCGTCGGACACGGGGGCCACTGCGAGTTGCTGTTGAGGACGACCGAGCCCGGCGGATAGATGTTCCACGCGATGAACATCGGCTGGGACAGCTGGTACGTCAACGTCGCCGTGTCCCCTTGGACCGCCAGCAGCGGCGTCGTGTTGACGTCGGTGATGCGGAACATGTTGACGGGGAACAGCACGGTCGTCGTCGACACCTTCGCCGGGAACGCCGGATCGAAGACCGTCAGCTGGGCCAGATAGACGCCCGAGGAGACGACGAGGCCGTTTTGCGTCGTGCCGGTGCCGTCGCCGTAGCCGTTCCAGATCGTGGTGATCGTCACCTGTCCGGGCTCCGCCTGCGGCGACAAAGGAGTCGCGATCAGATTGGTTCCGGTCTGGTCGAAGATCTGCAGGCTCACCGTCGCGGGGCGGGAGATCTGATAGCTGAAGGAGAACGGATTCAGGCCGGCGACCGCGGGGCTCGAGCCGATCACCGTCGACGTCGGCGAGATCTGCGTGACTCCCACCAGGCCGCGCACCACGGAGATGAACCCCGACTTCGCGGTCGAGGTCCAAATCCGCGTGTCGGACGCATTGTTCATGTAGGCGATGCCGCGCTGGGAGGGCAAAGAGCCGTAGATCGCGAACACGTAGTCGCCGTCGTTGACGTAGTTGCCGTTGAGGTCGCGGCCGTCCCAGAAGGTGATGACCGTGCTGCGCGACTGCTGGAACTGCTGGATCGTGCGGATCGGGGAAACAGGCACCAGCGCCCCATAGGGAGGCGCAGTGCTGCAGCCGCCGAGCGAAGCGGAAAGATTCTTCGCGGGAGGCGCCGGATGAGCGACGGTCGGATCGGTCACGGTGCTGTTGGTGTCCTGGATGGCCGGGTTGCCGGTGGTGTCGCTGCAGAACTGAGTGTTCGGCGGGTAGATGTCCACATAGACCGTCGCCGGCTCGGTCAGCATGTAGGACATCACGGCCAAGGAGGTCGTGCCGCCGAGCAGCGGAGAGATCTGGATGTCGGTGATCTGCAGCGGGTCGAGCGAGATCGTGTACGTCGTCGGGTTCGAAAGGTCGCCGTTCATCAAAGGCACGGCGAATGCGAGGTCGTTGAAGTACGGCGCCATGTACGGATTCGTCCCGTTGGCCTGGAACACGGCCAAGTAGACGCCGGGCGGCAGGAGGTTGCCGTTGTTGTCGCGCCCGTCCCAGGAGCTTCCGTCGAGCAACGGCGTCGCACCCGTCGTCCCCAGATTTCCCTCCCCCGGCTCCTGCTCTCCGGTGATGCCGAGCAGGTTGCGCAGGTTGACGAACGCGCCGGTCGCCGGATCGGGCACGCCCTCGTTGATCGTGATGTACATCGTCGCGGGCTTCGACAGACGGTAGGTGAAGTTGTACGGCTCGGCCGCGACGCCGGTGATCTTGCCGACGACGGTCGGCGTCGAGTTGATGACGTGCACGTCGGTCACGTTGACCGTGATCGGCTTCTGGGTGACCACGTTCGCGTTCGTGTCGTAGGTCACCGACATCGGGTAGGCGTTGACGCTCGTGATCTGGACGTTGCCGCTCTGGCCCTGCTGGTTCGTCGTCGCCGTCACGCGGACGCCGTAGGAGCCGTTGATCTTGCCGAACGTGCCCTGGACCGCCTGCGAGCCGTCCCAGAGCACGCACGCGGCGGGTACGGAGGACTCGCTCGGCAGCGGGTTGAGCGTGACGCCGTTGACGACATTCGAAAACGGCTGGCCCTGGGGAACGCACGACGTCGACGCGTCCGCGTCGGTGATCGTGCCCGGGTTGTCGACGAAGTAGGTCCGCAGCGGCGGCGTGGTGCTCGAGTCGAGCGGGTTCGCGCCGTCGACGTAGCGGAAGATCTCGAACTCGATCGAGTCGACCGCCAGCGGCGTGCTCGTCGAGGCGCCGACGCCGCAGACCTGCGCGCAGATATAGAGCTGGGAGTTGCAGACGTTGAAGCCGTTGTCGCCGGTCGGGTAGGACGGCGTCAGAGTGGGGTAGGCCGCGTTCGGAGCGAACGGATGCGCCGCGGAAGGGTCGCCGATGCAGCGGTTGGCGTACAGGCCGTCGTCGTAGTTGTTCTCGAAGTTGATCTGCGGATCGTTCGAGACGTCGCCGAAGTTCCAAGACCACCCGCCGTTGCTGGTGCCGGACGTCGGCTGATAGGCGACCGGACAGAGAAACTGAGTCACTCCCCCCGCCGAGTCGGTGGCGCAAAAGCTGTCCTGCGTCGCGGAGCCGAACTGGCCGTTGATCGGAAGGCTCGTGGCGACGAATATAGTGGAGATCGAAAGGTTGATGTTCTGCGCGCGGACCGCGGGCGCGGCCAAAACCGCGAGGGCCGCGACGGCGAGAAAGATGCGGGCGGGAAGAGGGGGACGGCTCGGATGTCGTGGCATGATTGATGTTCTGGCCCGTCGCGATCGATTGTACATCACGCGTGCGTCAGCGAGATTAAGAGATTATTAAAAATCAGCAAAAGGTAACAGACTCTTGAACACCCGGCGCCACAGGGGCGCAGGCTTCGGCGGCTCGACCGGCGCGGGCGCGGCCTCCGGAACCGGAGCCGGCGCCGGCTCCAGCGCGCGCAGCTTCTCTTCGTAGCGCGCGGCCGCGAGCGCCGCCTCCTCGGAGCGCCGCGCGAGGTCCGCGGCCAGCGCCTCCTGCGACTTCATCTCCGCCTCGCGCTCCGCGCGCCACGTCTCGCGCTCGCGGCGCACGCCGTCCTCCCAGCGCGCCAGCTCGGCGCGGCGCTCTTCCCAGGCGGAGCGCTCGCGCTGCCACAACTCGTTCCACTGAACGCGCTCGTCTTCCCAGAGCTTCTGCAGGCCGCCGACGTGCGCCTGCAGCTCGTCGACGCGCTGCAGCGCGGCCGCGCGCTCGCGATCCGACTCCGCGCGCGAGCGGCGCTCGAGCAGCAGCTCGGCCAAGGTGCGCTCGAGCGCGTCCTTCGCCTTGAGCAGGCCCTCGCGCGCCATGATCGCCTGCTTCTGCGCGTCCGCGACCTCCTCTTTGCGCCGCGCGGCGAGCGTCTGCAATTCGCGGATCTCGATTTCGCGCTCGTGCTCGCGCTCCTGCCAGCGCTGCTCGGCCGCGCGCGCGCGGCCGGATTCCGCCGCGAGACGCTCGCGCAGCGCGCGCAGGGCGCCTTCCAGTATCCCGCGCTCGGTCTCGTGCTGGTCGCGTTCCGCGATCATCGCCTTCTGCGCGGACTCGATGCGCTCGCGCGCGTCGAGGGAGTCCAGCAGGAGCCGCTCCTCGTCGGAGGCCTCGCTCGCGCGTCGGCGCGCGAGCTCCGCCTCGGCCGCCTCCAGGCGCTCGCGCAGCACGCGCGCGGCCTCGTCGCGCGCCGCGATCGCGCGCTCCCAGGTCTCCTCGCGCTGGCGCGATTGGCGCTTGAGCAAGGACACCGTGTCCCACGCGAGCTCCGCGCCCGCCATCGTCTCCGTCGGCAGGGACGCGCCGACTTCGGCGGCGCTCGACGGCGCCGGCGACGCGGTGCCGACCCGCGCCCACAGGCGTTCGATCTCGCGGCTGCGGTCCTCCGGCGACGTTTCGGACATGCCCGAATTGTAGCGGACGCGCGTGACGAAATTATTAAGCCGTTCGTCCGCCGCTGCGCCGCTACTGGGGGCGGTAGTCGGCGGGATCGTCGACGATCGCGGACAGGCCGTAGACTTCGGACGAGTCCGGCGCCGCGCCGCGCGCCTCGAGCAGACCCGCGCCCAGCCAGGACGCGAAGCCGTAGGACAGCTGTACGTCGTGCGCGTAGCTGTCGCCCCCGTTCCATGCGCGCGGCCGGCGCGGCGGCACCGCCGGAGCGCCGGCGGCGCCGTCGAGACCCTGAATCAGCCCGCGCGGAATCGGCGCGCGCGGGCCGGAGAGGCCCAGCGCCGCCAGCGCCGCGGGACCGAGACCGGTGACCGCCGCGCCGCGCTCGCCGGCGTGAGCGGCGAGCCACGCGGCGGCGTCGGACGTCCCGGCGGCCGTCGCGGCGGGGGCGGGACGCCGCGGCTCGACGAGTTCGAGCCAGCGCAGGCCGAACGTCGCGGTGTCGCCCGCGATCAACGCCGGCGCGCCCGGCGTGAGCTCGCGGCGCAGCTCGCGGACGTAGTCGTAGGCGAGAAAGTCGTCGCGATGATCGGGACGCGGCGCGCGCAGCGCGAGCGCGGCCGCGGCGAGGGCGAGCCCGCCGACGGCGGCCGACGCCGCGCGCCGCCGCGCGAGCGAGCCGACGGCTTCCCCCGCCAACGCGCTCAGAATCAGCGCGGGGAGCAGGAACGCGGGCTCCAGCACCGAACGCGCGATCCAGTCCGACGCGTCGAAGCGCGAGAGGAGGACGAACAGCGGTCCCGCGGCCAGGGCGCCGAGCAGCCAGGACTGCGCGCGGTTCTTTTCCGCGCGCCAAACGAGCGCGGCTCCCGCCGCCGCGGCGAGCGCCGCGGGCCAACCGACCGCGTCGACCGCGCCGCGCAGCGCGTAGGCGACGAGCGCCCCGCCCGACTCCGGCGTCAGGGGACGCGCGAGAACTCCGGAGAGCGTGCCCGCGCCGTAGCGCGCGCGCAGCGCGACGGCGAGGGCCGGACCCAGCGCGCCGAGGCGCGCCCACAGGAACGCGTACAGCGCGAGCCCCGCCGTCAACCCCGGAACGGCGGCGAGCGCTAGACGCCGCGCGTCCGCCCCGACGCGCGCGGCCTGCGCGCGCCAGCGCCAGAAGAGGGCCGGAATCCACAGCAGGAGGCTTTGATGATTGACCAAACCCAGGCCCAGGACCAGACCGGACAGCCGCGCGCGCGCGAAGAGATCCTCGCTCTCGCCCTCCGCGAGAAAAAGAAGGACGACGGCGAACAGCGCGTGCAGCGAATATTTCTCCTCGAGTAGCGAGAACTTCCACAATGGCGCCGACAGCGCCCACAGCGCCGCCGCCGTCAGTCCGCCGAGAATTCCCGCCCGGCGCCGCACGAGCGCGAACAGGACCGCGCACGCCGCCGCTCCCGCCGCCGCGGAGAGGACGTTCAGGCGGTAGGCCGCGTTGCCCCAAGGCACGAGCGTCAGCCACGCCTTGCCGAGGATCGCGTAGAGCGGATACCCGGGCGGATGCGCGACGCCGAGCGTCAGCGCCGCCGCCGCCATGTCGGCCGAGTCGCGCGGCGCGATCGTCGGGTACAGGCAATACAGATCGAGGCCGAAGACCGCCGCGAAGACGGCCAGCGCCAAGGTCATGCCCAGCTGGTCAGCGGCAGGGACGGATCGGCTCGTCCCGCGCGCGGCGCCCCGCGCGCGCTCAGCCGCCGCCAGCCGGCGTGCGCGATCATCGCGGCGTTGTCCGTGCACAGCACGCGGCTCGGGAGGAGCACGCGCAGGCCCGCGGCTTCGCCGCGCTCCTTAAGAAGGGCGCGCAGCCGAGAATTCGCCGCCACGCCGCCGCCGAGCGCCACGTCGCGCACGCCGAAGCGCGCGGCGGCGGCGAGCGCGCGCTCGACGAGCGTCTCGGCGACCGCTTCCTGGAACGAGGCGCACAAATCGGCGAGCCGCTTCCCCTTCAGCGGACCCGGATGATCGCGCAGGTGGTAGAGCACGGACGTCTTGAGACCCGAGAACGAGAAATCCCAGCCGGGCAGCTTCGGCCTCGGGAATTCGATCGCATGCGGATTCCCCTTCGCGGCCAGCCTGTCGATCTCGGGTCCGCCCGGATAGCCGAGGCCGAACAGGCGCGCGACCTTGTCGTAGGCCTCGCCCGCGGCGTCGTCGCGCGTGCGCCCGAGCACGCGGTAGCTCCCGGGCTTCTTCGCGAGGATCAAATCGGTGTGGCCGCCGGAGACCACGAGCGCGACGAGCGGCCAGCGCGTGCGGTGCTCGAGCTCCGCTGCCAGCACGTGGCCTTCCAGATGATTGACGCCGATCGCCGGCACTCCGAGCAGGCGCGCGAGCGTCTGCGCCGCGACCTTGCCGACGAGCAGCGGGCCCATGAGTCCCGGCCCGCGCGTGAAGGCCACCGCGTCGACGCGCCCGGGTCCGGCGTCCTTGAGCGCGCGCGCGACGACCGGCATCAGGTTGGTCAGGTGCGCGCGCGACGCGAGCTCGGGCACGACGCCGCGGAACTTTCGATGCAGCTCGATCTGCGACGAGACCACGTTCGAGCGCAGGCGCCCGTTCTCGACCACGGCCGCCGAGGTGTCGTCGCAGGAGGTCTCGATGCCGAGGATCCTCACGGCTTCGCTTTCGGGGCCTCCGCGGCCGCTCCGCCGCCCGCCGGCGCCGACGAGACGTCGACGCCCGTCTTCAGCGCGCCGAGCACGTCGCGCGCCTTGAGCAGCTCGATCGCGCGGTCGAGGACCTCGTCGCGGACCATGTCCTCGGTGCGCACCGCGGAATGCGGCTTGCGGTCCTTGCCGTAGATCGTCTCCCACTGCTCGTAGAGCTTCGCCTCGTTCTCCGGCGTCACCTCCACGTCGATGTCCGGCGTGATGCCGCCGATCTTGTGCTTCGCGTCGCGGTGGATCGAGCGGCCGCTCGGGGTGTAGTAGTGCGCGACGGTCAGGCGCAGGCCGGAGCCGTCGGGGAGCGGGATCAAGGACTGCACGCTCGCCTTGCCGTAGCTGCGCTGGCCGACGATGACCGCGCGCTTCTGGTCCTGCATCGCGCCGGACACGATCTCGGACGCGGACGCCGAGCCTTCGTTGATCAGGATCACGAGCGGCAGATTTTCATACGGCGCCTTCGCTCCCGCGGTGAAGTCCTGGCGGCTCTCGGGCTTGCGGCCCTGCGTGTAGACGATGAGCTTGCCCTCGCCGAGAAACAAGGACGACGTCTCGACGGCGGAGGACAGCAAGCCGCCCGGGTTGTTGCGCAGGTCGAGGATCAAGCTCGAAGCGCCCTCCTTCGTCATGTCGTGCAGGGCCTTCGAGAGGTCGTCCGCGGTCTTCGCGCTGAACTCCTCGATGCGCGCGTAGCCGATGCCGCCCTCGAGGCGGCGCGACGTGACGGACTCGATCTTGATGAGCTCGCGCGTGACGTCGAAGGTCAACGGCTTCCAAGACGACTCGGCGGCGTCGTCGGGTCCGCGCAGCATCTTGAGCTTGACCGTGGAGCCCGGCGCCCCGCGCAGCAGCTTGAGCGCGTCGTCCATGTCCATGTCGCGCGCGGAGTTGCCGTCGATCTCGACGAGGCGGTCGTTGGGCAGGATGCCCATGCGGTAGGCGGGCGTCCCCGGCATCGGAGTCAGCACGGTCAGCCAGTCGTCCTTCTCGTTGAGCCGCAGGCCGACGCCGCCGAACTGGCCCTCGGTCTCGTTCTTCATCTCGCGGTTCATCTCCGGATCGAGATACTGGGAGAACGGGTCGAGCGTGCGCACCATGCCCTCGGCCGCTCCGTAGATCAGCTTCTGCGTGTCGACCTCTTCGACGTAGTTGTCTTGGATGAGCGCCAAAACGTCGACGAGCTGCTTCATCTGCTCGTAGGTGCGGTCGGGCGCCGGCTTGCTCTGGGCCCTCAGCGGGGCCGCGGCGACGGAGGCGAACGCGAGCGCGGCGAAAATCATGCGAGTGTTCATATCGGTTCCTCTGCTACTTCGTTTCCAGCCACGCCTTCGGATCCAGAGCCTGCGTTCCCTTTCTTATCTCCAAGTAGACCCGTCCGCCGCCGCCCGGCGCGGCGCCGGCCCTGGCGATCGGCACGCCCGCGCGAGCGGCCGCGCCTTTAGACGTCAAGATTTCGCCCAACGAGCCGTAAATGCTGAAGAAGCCGCGCGCGTGGTCGACGATGACCACGTTCCCGTAGGAGCGGAACGCGCCCGCGAAGATCACCTTGCCGTCGGCGACCGGAGAGACCGGCGCCGCCGCCGCGGTCGCGAGCGTCAGGCCCTGGCGCACGATCGTCGTGCCGAGCTCGGGGTCCTTCTCGCGCCCGAACCCGGTCAGCACGCGTCCCGCCGCGGGCCAGGGAAGGGAATGCGCCGCGCGATCGAGCGTCGCGACGACGCCGGGCGCGGCCCGCGGCGGCGGCGCGGCGCGGCCGAGCGTCTCGATGAGGCTCGTCATCGCCTTCGCGCTTTCCTCCAGCTCGCGCGCGTGCCGCGTCGCCTCCGCCAGGCGCGTCTGCGTGCGCTCGAGCTGGGCCTTCTTGAACTCGTACTCGCGGCGGCGCTTGTCGCGTTCGGCCAAAGCGCGGCGGCCGGTGCGGTCGAGGGAATCCGCCTTCTGGCGCGCGGCATCCGCGTCTTCCTCCGTGCGTTTTTGGAAGCCCTGCAGGCCGCGCACGTGCCGCGCCTTCTCGATGATCGCGAGGCGGCGGAACTCCTCGGCCCACAATTCTCCGGTCCCGTAAAAATCGGAGCGGCTTTCCATCAGCGCCGCGTGGCGCGCGGTCTCCGCGGACAGCGCCGCGGACCAGAAGCCGCCGACTTGGCTCGCCGCGGCGAGACGCGCGCGCAGGTCCTCGCGCCGCCCTTCGGCCTGGCGGATCGTGTCCTCCAGGGACTGCGCGCGGTGGCGCGAGTCCGCGTCGAGGCTCTGCAGGCGGTCGACGTCGTGCCCGAGCGCGTCCTCGGCCGCGCGCAGCTGCTCGAGCTCCTGCTGGGTGCGGCGCAGCTCGCTCTGGATCTTCGCGAGCTCGCGCTTCTTCTCGCTGATCTGGGCCGACGCCGGAGCCGCGCCCAGAACGGCGAGCGCGGCCAGGATCACGGCTCCGCGCGCCATAGGGCCAGCGACCAGCCGAGCACCGCGCACGCCCCCGCGACGGCCGCCTGAGTCCAAAGCGGCGCAGCACTCCAAAGCAGACCGTCGCGCCGCAGCGGCCAGGAGACCAGCGTCGAGAACGCGAGCCCCGCCGCGCCGCCGAAGCCGCCGGCAAACGTCAGACCCGCGACGGACTCGCGGCGCCGCGCGTGCGGCGTCGTGCCCAGCGCCCAAAGCGCCAGCGCGGCCGCGGCGCACAGCAAGGTGCTCAGAGCCAGGCGCAGCCAGTGGCCGTACAGGCGCGCGCGCAGGATCGCCTGCAGCTGGGCGGGCTTCCAGCGCACGTCGGACCAGTCGGCGAGCGGCTGAACGCTCAAGAGCCAGCTGGGAAGACGCGGCAAGGTCGGCGCGGTCGGCTTGATCTCGAAGGCGCCCGGCAGGGGATTTTCGCCGACGAGCGCGACCGCGTCGACGAGGTCCGGATCCTCTCGCTTCACCGCGGCAAGGCCCTCCTCCGGCGGAACGTAGCGCACGTCCGCGGCCTCAGGAAGCGCGCGCAGCTTTTCTTCTAATACGGCGCGCTTGCCTTCTTCCATCGGCCCGCGCAGGAAGAGCACGACGCGGAAGTCGTCGCTGAGCGCGGTCTCGAGGCTGCGGCACTGGCGCTCGACGAGAATCAACGTCTGCGCGGCGAGAGCGACGGCGGCCGCGAACGCGAAGACCCACGCGGCGCGAGCCTTGGCACCCATGGCGGAATTCTACGAAAATTCCGGGCGGTCAGCGGTAGGGGTTGAAGATGCCGGCCAAGCGCACGGCTCCCGTGCGCAAGGACGGAAGCGCCACGAGCAAGGTGAGCAGGATCAGCCACAAGCCGCGCTGCACCGCGAAGTGCGCGAAGCCGGACAGACCCCCGGCGGTTTTCTCGGCCGGCGCCGCGGCGGCGGGAGCCGGCAGCAGAGGCTCGATGCGCACGACGTCGGAGCGGCCGAGCGCGGCGGGAAGGTTCGTCAGCGGCAGGCGCCCCTCGATGAGCGCCACCGAGCTTCCGTCCGGGGCCGCCTCCACTCCGACCACGCGCGTCGCGCGGAAGCCGACCGTCGCGGCCATGTCGCGCAGGCTGGACTCGACCTGCTCCTTCGCTCGCGCCGGATCCGGCAGGCGCAGTCCGACCAGGTACAGGCCCGAGCTCGCGGAGGACGGGGCCGGGCGCGCCGAATCGACGCGCACGCTCTTGACGCCGGGGCGCCGCAAGGCGTCGCCCAGGCGCGCGGCCGGGATCCAGCCCGCGACGCGCGCGATGCCGTCGGGACCCGACGACGCGTCGAAGCGCATGTCCTGCGCGAAGCCCGCCGACGCGCCGAGTCCGGCGACCGCGTCGCGCAGAGTGCCGGCCTCCTTGGGGTCGATCTCGAAGGAGACGAACAGTCGGCCGCCCGCGGCGGGGGCGCCCGCCGGAGAAGTTCCGGCGGCAAGAGCGTGCGGAACGTTCGCCGCGGCCGCGACGGGACCGGGGCCGGCAATCTTCGGGCCGCGCAACGCCGACGCCTGGCCGAGCACGCGCGCGGAGTAGTCGCTGTCCGCGGCCGCGCGCGCGTCCTCGGGATCGTCGGAGGTCACGCCGGGCGCGACGGCGAGCGGGCGCACCACGCCGTTGAACATCGTCTCGTTGCGCAGGCCGCGCGGCGCCGAAGCGTTGCTCGGCGCGCCGGCGGCGGGAGGGCGCGTCGCGATCGGAGGAGGCGTCGTCGCGCCCGCAGCCGGCGTCGGCGCGGCCGCCGGGGCCGGCGTCGGAACCGAAGCCGGAGCGGGGGCCGGCGTCGGAGCGTTCGGCGCGGGCGCGTCCGTCGACGGAGAATTCTGACCGGGACCGTCGAGGAACTGCTGGGTCGCCGGATCGGGGTGGACGTAGCCGCCGCCGTCGCCGAAAGACATCGCCTTGAGCGGCCCGTCGGCGCGCGCTCCCGCCGCGGAGAGCAGGAGCGCCGCGGCGACGATCAGGGGCTTGACCACGGGGCCTATTCTAGCGCGCCCAGGCCGTCTGGGTCAATAGGCCCATTCCTCGCGGGACTTCGGGCCCAGAAGTCCAGCAGGTCTCGGAGTCCCGCGAAGAGGAAGCCGAGGAGCGCGCCGAGCGCGTGCGCCGCCGCGCCGTGGCGCAGGGCGGCGTCGACGTTCTCCCCGCCGCCGCCGACGGCCGCGATCAGGCCCGCGGGCGCCAGCAGTCCGAGAAGGAGCCACGCGCGCGGCTCCGCGAGCAGGACGGGCTTGCCTCCCGCCGCGGCCGCGTCGCGCTCCTCGACGAGCGCGAACGCGAGGCCGAGCGCGGGCGCGCCGACGAGCGCTTCGCGCCAGCGCCACGGCCACCACCACAGCGCCGTCGCGGCGGCGGAGAGCCGGTCGAAGGACTCCCAAAGCGACGACGCGCGCACGGCCGCGCGGGGCGCGGCGAGAAGGACGGCGGCGAGGGCGAACACGCCGAGCGCCGCGAGGTCGCGCCGGCGCACGGGCGCAGCCCAGCCGCGACGGGACGGGGCGGAGGCCGCGAACAGCGCGACGCCGCCGACCGCGAGCGGCGCGCACAACGTCCAGAGCGTCCACGCGCGCGCGCTGCCGTCGCGCCAGCCGTCGGGCGCGACGCCGGCGATCGCGAGACCGGCGAGCGCGGCCGCGGCCCAGGCGGCGGCGAGGCCGCCGAGCGCCTGCGGCACCGGCGAGGCGAGCGGCAGAAGCGCGCGCGTCGGCCCGCGCAGGAAGCGCGACGCGTGCAGGCCCGCGCGCACGGCGAGCAGCGGGCCCGCGAGACCCAAGAGCCAGACCAACGCCAGTCGCGCGCGCGTCTTCGCGTCGCTCTCGACGGGCGCGTGCCGCGGCTCGGGCAGCTCGCCGGGCGCCGCCTCGCGCAGGACGCGCAGCGAGCGGCGCAGAAGCTCGAGGTTCGCCTCCAGGCCGAGCGCCGGCCGCGCGCGAAAGACGACGAGGCGCAGCGGGCGGCCGAGCGCGGCCCGGGTGATCTCGCCGGCGCTCGCGTCGACGCGGACCGTGCGCGTCCATACGCGCTGGCCGGCGATCGCGACGACGGGGCCGGTCGACTCGGCGACCGGCAGCAGCGCGGCCGCGGACAGCGCGGCGACGGTCGACGGATCGAACCCCGCGGGCAGCGTCGCGAGATCGACGCCGGCGGGCAAAGCGAGCGCGCGCTCGCCCGACGCCGGGCCCGTCGAGACGTCGAGCCCCGACGCCGCGAGCGCCTCCGCCGCGCGCGCGAACGCCGCGGCGTCCTTCGCCCACAGCGTGTCGCCGCGCACCGGCGAAGACGGCGGCAGTATGCCGGCCGCGCGCCAGCGGTCGACGTCCGCGCGCGGGAAGTAGGCGACGTCGCCGCGCGCGGCGAGATCGGCGAGAGTCTCCTCGCGCAGAACCGCGGCGCGCACGCCCATCGCCCGCAGACGCTCCCAAAGCTCGCCGTCCGCGGACGCGGGGCGCCCGGAGAGGCGCGCGAACTCCTCGGCGTCGACGGCCGCGAGCGCCGCGCGGTCGACGACGCGTCCGCGGGCCGACAGCGCGGCCGCGAGCGCCGCGGCCAGCAGCAGAAGCCAGAGGCCGTGACCGCCTCGGCCGCGGTCGCCGTGGACCTCGTGCAGCTCGTGCGTCATCGCGCCCCGGCGCGGCGATACACGTCCAGGTACGACTCGATCGAGCGATCCCAGGAGAAGTCCCCGCCCATCGCGGCGGCGACGCGCGCGGCCCACTCGGGCTTGCGGCGCGCGTCGAGCGCGCGGTCGAGCGCCGCGCCGAGCGCGGCCGCGTCGTTGGGCGCGCAGACGAAGCCGTTCGGGGGATTGGGGCCGCTCGTCTCCTCGAAGACGGTGTCGACGAGGCCGCCGGTGCGCGCGGCGACCGGGACCGCGCCGTAGCGCATCGCGATCATCTGGCCGAGGCCGCACGGCTCGAAGCGCGACGGCATCAGGAACACGTCGCTCGCCGCGTAGACGCGGTGCGCGAAAGGCTCGTCGAACTGGCGGTGGAAGTGGACCTTGCCCGGGTGGCGGCGCTCGAGCGAGGCCAACTGCTCGGTCAGCGCCGGGTCGCCGGTGCCGAGAGCCACGAACTGCGCACGGTCGAGGCGGCCCTCGACGGCGGGGATGGCGAGATCGAGTCCTTTCTGGTAGTCGAGGCGAGAGACGACGCCGACGAGCGCGCGGTCCGAGCGGACCTCGAGGCCGCACTCGCGCTGGAGAGCTTCTTTGCACGCGGCCTTGCCGGCCGCGGCGTCGTCGCCGGCGTAGCGGCGCGGCAGAGCGGAGTCCCGCGACGGATTCCACGCTTCGGTGTCGATGCCGTTGAGAATCCCCGTCAGGCGGTCGGAGCGGCGCTGGAGAAGGCCCTCGAAGCCGAAGCCGCGCTCCGGGCCCTGTATCTCCTTCGCGTACGTCGGGCTCACCGTCGTGATCTGGTCGGCGTAGGCGACGCCCGCTTTCAGATAGCTCACTTGGCCGAAGTACTCGAGCCCGTCCGCGCTCCAATCCTCGGGCGCGAAGCCCGCGGCCTCCAGAACCGCGCGCGGGAAATTTCCCTGATACGCCATGTTGTGGATCGTGAACACCGACGCGGTCTTGAGGAAATGCGGGTCGCGCGCGTAGCGGCGTTTGAGGTGCGCGACGACGGGGCCCGCCTGCCAGTCGTGCGCGTGCACGATGTCGGGCTTGAAGCCCACGGTCTTCGCGCCCTCCAGAACCGCGAGCGAATAGAGCGCGAAGCGGCGGTCGTTGTCCTCGTGGTCGCGGCCGGACGCGCCGTACAGGCCCTCGCGGTCGAAGAAAAGCGGGTAGTCGATGAAATACGTGGAGACCATGCGCCGGTGCAGGAAGCGCAGGCCGACCTCGACCTCGCCGCCGTCGAACGGGACCTTGACCAGGCGCGCGGGGCCGCCGGCGAGCGGCTCGGCGCGGATGTCCCGATACTTGGGAAGGAACAGGCAGACGTCGTGGCCGAGCGCGCCGAGCCTCTGCGCGAGCGTGCCCGCCACGTCGGCGAGCCCGCCCGTCTTGCAGAACGGGACGGCCTCGCTCGCGGCGAAGAGAATCTTCACGGCTTCTCGGCGGCGTCCTCGCCAGCCTCGACCGGCGCGTCGGAGCCGGCGTCGGCTCCGGCCGCGGGGTCGACGTCGGGAATCGGCTCCTCGGAGGGCGGCAGTTCCGGAGCGGGCGCCGCGGCCGCGTCGGCCGGCGCGCTCGCCGCCGGCGCGTCCTCCGCGGGCGTGAAGCTGTCGAAGGGCGGCAGATCCTCGAGGCTGCGCAGGCCGAAGTGGCGCAGGAACTCCGGCGTGGTGCCGTACATGAGCGGGCGGCCGACGCTCTCCTTGCGGCCGACGACCTTGAGCAGGCGCTTCTCGAGCAACGTCTCGAGCGCGGCGATCACCTCGACGCCGCGGATCTGCTCGACCTCCGCGCGCGTGAGCGGCTGCTTGTACGCGACGATCGACAAAGTCTCCTGCGCGGCGGTGGAGAGGCGCATCGTCGCGCGGTCGGAGAACAGGCGGCGCACGTACGGCGCGAACTCCGCGCGCGTGGCCATCTGCCAGCCTTCGGCGACGGCGATCAGGCGGTAGCCCAAATTCGCGGCTTCCAAATCGCGGCGGAACTCCTCGACGGCGCCGACGATGCGGTCCTGATCGCGCATGCCGACGAGCTTCGCGAGCTCTCCGGCCGACAGCGGACGGTCGGTGATGAAAAGAAGGGCTTCGAGCGCGCGGCGCAGCAAGGCCGGATCGGTCGCGGGCGTGGGACGCGACGGGTCGACGGGCTCGGCGGCCGCCTCGACGATGACGTCCGCCTGTTCGGTCGACGTTGGCGCCGTCGCTTCCGCCGACGCCGCGGGCTCGGCGTGCGTTTCGCCCGGCTCGACCGGCGCCGCGACGTGCAGCTCGGCGGCGGGCGCGGCCTCAGCTTCCGGGCTGCGGCTCGTTTCCTGCGGCTGGTCCGGGTTCTCCGGCGTCTCCGGGGCGGCCGGCTTCTTCCGCGAGGGTTTCGGCGTCATCGGCGGTCTTCTCCTTCCTGAAAATGCGGATCTTTCCGAAGTTCGCGTCCTGTCGAACGAAAATCTTCTGCAGCTTGGTGAGCTCGAGCATCGCGAGGAAGCAGGCGATGATGCCGCGGCGCTTGCGCTCGTCGGAGAACAGCTCCTCCCAATCGATGACCGACTTGTCGGTCAGGAGAAAGAGGATCTTCTCCATCTTCTCCTCGATCGGGAACTCCTCGCCCAAGACCTCGCGCGGGTCGTCGTCCTCGGCGTCCTCGAGGATCTTGCGCACGTGGTCCATGAGCTCGAAGAGGCTCAGGTTCGGCGACTTCTCCGACTCCTCGAACACCGGCGCGCCGCGGAAGAACGTGCCCGCCATCTCGTCGGCTTTGGCCGCGAAGAACTTGGTGGCTTCCTTGAACTTCTGGTACTCGAGCAGGCGCTGGGCGAGCTCGGCCGTGGGATCGGGACCCTCGTCGCCCTCGAGCGCCTCTTGGCTGGGCAGCAGCGCGCGGCTCTTGTACGCCATGAGCGTCGCCGCCATCACCAGAAAATCCCCCGCCACGTCGAGGTTCATCTCCTTCAAGATGTCGAGGTAGGCGAGGTACTCCTTGGTGATGTGCGCGATCGGGATGTTGTGGATGTCGAGGTCGTCTTTCTTGACGAGGAAGAGCAGGAGGTCGAGCGGCCCCTCGAAGAGCTCCAAGTTCACGACGTAGGCTTTCTCGCTCATCGGAGCCTCATCGCGCGGCGGACCTCGTCCATCGTCTGTCCGGCGATCGCGCGCGCCTTCTTCCCGCCCTCGGCCAAAATCTCGTCGACGCGTCCCGGCTGGGCCGCGTAGCCCTCGCGGCGCTCGCGAAACTCCGCGAACGCCGGCTCCATGAACCCGAGAAGGTCTTTCTTGCATGCGGAACAGCCGAGCGCGCCCGCGATGCACTCCGCCTTGCGCCTGGTGACGAACGCCTCGTCGGCGTAGAGCTTGTGCAGAGCGAACACCGAGCAGCCCGGCGGATTCTCGGCGCACGGCTCCGGATGCCCGGGGTCGGTGGCCTTCTTGCGCGTCGGGTCCGTGTAGGCGCCCTTGATCTTCGCCGCGAGCGACTCGGCCGTCTCGTAAATGTCCACCGCGTTCGCGTAGGACTTCGACATCTTGCGCCCGTCGAGACCCGGCACCTTCGGCGTCGGCGTCAAAAGCGGCTGCGGCTCGGCGAACACCTCGCCGAACGCGTGGTTGAACTTGCGCGCGATCTCGCGCGAAAGCTCCAGATGCGGGAGCTGGTCCTGGCCGACGGGAACCTTCGTGCCGTGGTAGAGAAGAATGTCGGCGGCCTGGAGCACGGGATAGCCGAGGAAGCCGTAGGTGCGCAGCTCGTAGTTCGCGCCCTGCTTGTTCTCCTCGTACTTCGTCGACTCGCCCGCGTGCGCGAGCCCCGCCTTCGTCTTCGCGAGCTCCTGCAGCTGCTCCTTCCACGTCGGGTTGTTCTCGACGGAGGACAGCGGCGTCACCATCGCCAGCATCAGCGCGAGTTCCGCGTGCTCGGGCACGTCCGACTGCTTGAAGATCACGCACTTCGCGGGATCGAGGCCCGCCGCCAGCCAGTCGAGCACCATCTCGCGCCCGTTCTCGATGAGCTTCGAGGTGTCGTTGTAGCCGGTCGTCAGCATGTGCCAGTCGACGACGGAGAACAAGCACCTCCCGGCGAACTGGTCCTGCAGGCCCACCCAATTCTTCAGGGCGCCCCAATAGTTGCCGAGGTGCAGACGGCCGGTCGGGCGCATGCCCGAAAATACGACGTCGGCGCGCTTCATTCCGACGGGATTCTAGCCTTTTGACGGCGGGTTTTGCACCCGAATTAACGGTTCAGGCCGCGACTACGGGCTGAACCGCCGCAAGTATGAGTCGACTGCGGAACGAGACTCAACGCTTGTCCCGGTCCATATCATGGTTCCAATCCTGTTGACCAGGAATCTTCGTTAGGATGTACTCTGCGTTCGCCGCCAGCAGGGAAAAGGCGTTGTTCGTGACGCGAGGCCGATCGTCGTGGCGACGATCGCCCGGCCATTTCCAAAACTCGGGCGGCTGAATGCGCCGCCGCTCCGACAATTGCGCGATGAAGCTTTGCAATTCGCCGCGCGTTTCGGGAAATAATTTCTTTGTGTACGCATCATTGGCTCGATCGAGAGTTTTATCGAGGTCGTCAATAAATTGAGCGCCGCACAACCAGCCCTGAGCAGCGGCCTGATGCTTCAGCGCAATAAGGGCTGCGATCAACTGGCCGGCGTCGGAAGAAATCGGTAGCGACACAGGTCCAACTGTAAGCCCGCTCGCGGAAGCTGCTGAAGCTGCGGCATTTTGCGCTGCCATCGCTTGGTCGACCTGATCCTCCGGCAACGAGTCGATTCCGGGAAAATATAGCGTCGGATCATACATGGCGCGAACGAAGAAATGACGAACGCCGGGCGGGCCATAACTCGATATCACATATCCCGAAATGGTCGCGCCGGGAAGTATGTTCTTTCCCGCCGGAGGCATCGGGTTCGCAAACCAACCAACGGAACCATTGGAATTTATGTCGCTGTCCCATCGAGAAGGCGAATTTACGATGGCAACCGGCACGACCGATTCTCCAAGGTTTGTCAGATTCGCGTTCGACGTCAATGCAAGATAGTCTGTCGCAGTATTGACAAGACCGGTCGATCGCGGAAGAACCCCGGAAGTTGTCGTGATATCGACATGGAAGGCAGTTATTTCCCCGGTACTCGTCGAAGAATTGCTGACTGCATATTCGTAACGGAATACGCCAGTTGCTGGATCCAAGCTAATTGCCACGTCCGCGCCACTACCTTTAAGAATCGGTGGTGCGGGATAGGAATTTTGCGAATAGCTTGGGAGGGGCCTCAGGAAATAAAGAACCATGCCAAGGGTGGCGAATTTTAATCGGTTCATTGGTTTACCGTTCTGTGGCATCCCGGTCGTTGAATTTCCGTTCCGGGAAATTGATAGTGAAGGGAACTGCCTTCCGCGATCTGCAATCCGCCATGTTCCGCCATAAACTGGGTTAGCAACGCAGCCAGCGCGCCGTGTAAGCCACCCAAATTTCCTGTGTCTATGTCGACAGCCTCGCCCGTTCTATGACAATGATGGGGCGGGATCCACTGACCACAGATATCGAAAAGGCCGCCGCCCGCCAAGCTCATATCATTTACGCCGACACGCGTTTCCGTTGAAAGATAAAATTCCTCCAGGGCGCTCGCTATAGCCATCGATCATATTTCAAGGGGGCGCGGCATCAATGATTCAACGCATCGATGTCCGAAGATGCGAAAGACTACGAAACAAGCTCGGGAGAATCAGCGCGCGAGGCGGAAGCCGATGGAGAACTGGCCGGTGCTCGGGAAGAAGCTGGCGCGCTGGTCGGCGCGCAGGTCGCCGCCGCGGACCACGCGCTCGTAGCCGCCGGGGATTTCCCACGCGCTGCCGTCCGTCGGCGCGCCCGCGTAGGAGTCGTGATAAACGTCCTGCGTCCATTCCTGGACGTAGCCGCCCATGTCGCACAGGCCTTGGTCGGTGTTGCCGGCGGGACGCGCGCAGACCGGGACCGGGCCGCGGGTCGCGCAGCGGCCGCGGCCGACGACTTGGTCGCAGGTCGGCAGGTCGTCGCCCCACGGGTAGGCGCGGTCTCCGCCGCCGCTGCGCGCCGCGTACTCCCACTCCGCCTCGGTCGGCAGGCGCGCGTGCGCCCAGCGCGCGAACCTGCGCGCCTGCGCCCAGCTCACGCAAACGACGGGATTCCGCTCGTGGAACGGGACGCCCCAGTCGCACTGGCCGCCGCGCGGGGGCTCCGTGCAGGCGCCCGCGTCGACGCACGCCTTGTACTGCGCGACGGTGACCAGGCTCTTCGACATCTCGAAAGCGGCGATCGTCACCTTGTGGCGCGGACGCGCGTTGGCGTCCGCGCTGCGGCCCATCATGAACGCGCCGCCCGGCAATTGGACCCACTCGATGTCCGACTTGGCGTCGGCGTCGGCGGCGATCGGATGGACGCGGTCGCGCTCGAGGACCGCGATGCGCGACCAGACCGCCTCCAGGTAGAGGGCCTGCGGCATCTTCTCCGGAACGTGCAGGGTCCATTGCCAGTACGTGAGCTTCGAGTCGCGCGCGTATTCCGCGCGCAGCGCGTCCGCGTCGCGCACCTTTGGAAGCGAATCGGAGGGCGTGACGCGAATGGTCCACGCGCAGCCCGACGCCGCGGCGACGAGCGCGATCGCGAGGAAGCGGCGCACGGCGCTCACAGGCTCAGCCTCCAGTGGCGCGCGCGCAGGCGCGCGCCGGCGAAATCGACGTCGCAGCGGTCGAGCTTGGCGAAGCCCAGCTTCGCGCACAGCGCGGCCGCCGCGGGGCTCGCCTCGGGCGGGAAAGCGTGCACCTCTTTGCAGCGCTGTTCGACGCGCGCGCGCGCGATTACCGCGCGCGCCGCCTCCGTCGCCAAGCCGCGGCGCTGATAGGACGGGACGACCTGGCAGACGAGCTCGGTGATGACGTCGTCCTGCCACGGACGGTCCCAAAGGAAGGCGAGGCCCGCGGCCTCCGCTCCTTGCGAGGCGCGGATCGTGAAGACCCAGCCCTCCTCGCTTTCCGACGAGGCGAGGTAGTGGCGCTGGGCCTTCTCGATCTTTTCGGGCGCGAAGACGCCGCCGAGCTCGTCCATCATGCGCGGATCGGAGAGGATCTTCTCGACGAGCTCGAAGTCGAACGTGGAGAAATTTTCCAGAACCACTTTAGTCCAATCCAGGGACCGGCTCGCCCAGCAGCTTCGCGCGCGCGAAGACGTACGGGAGCGAGCCGACGGAGAGCAGGGCGTCGTGGAACGCGCGGTCGCTGTACGCGGGGCCGAGCTTCTTCTTGTAGTCCTCGCGCAGCTGGAGGATCTGCATCTTGCCGGAGAAATAGGCGATGAGCTGGGCGGGCCAGTTGATCGCGCGGCTCACGTCCTCGTCGATCTTGCCCGCGCCCGGCGCCGCGACGGAGTCCTTGAAGTCCGCGGCCTGCTGGAGGGTCCACCAGCCGGACTCGACGTTGACGTCGTACATCACGCGGCGCACGCGGAAGCGCCAGGAGTCGAGCGTCTGATACTCCGCTTCGCGCGAAGGCCCGAGACCGCCGGCTTTTTGGAACATGTCCTCGGCGTAGAGCGCCCAACCCTCGTTCTGCACGTTGTCGGGCAGTATGCTGCGGATCGGATCCGGGTTGAGGCGCGCGATCGAGAGCTGGAGATGATGACCGGGCACGCCCTCGTGCGCCGCGTACGGGCCCAGGCCGTTCACGCGCTGGTTCAGCGCCTCGGTCACCACGGCCAGTCGCTTGTCGAGCGGCCAGTCGGCGTGAAAGTGCTCGACATTCCAGTAGCCGACGTTCGAGTCCCAGTAGGTCGGCGGCGGATTCATGCTGCCGCCGTCGCCGGTGAGCGGGACCATCGCGTCGGGCGTCTCGCGCGCGTGGATGGGCCCCACCCCCGCGGGAATCGTGACGATGCCCGCGACGTCCAGCGCCGCGCGATCGTCGGTCACGACCCGGTCGTAGAGCGCGAGCATTTTCTCCCGCGTGAGATCTTTCGCGAGCTCGATCTGCTCCGGCGTCGCCGTCGGCTCGGGCGCCAGCTTGGGCTTGAGCTCGGCCATGCGCGCGTCGACGCGCGAGAGCTCGCTCTGCGCCAGCGCCAGCAGCTGCTCCGGCGACCAGGGCAGGAGCTCCGCGTTCTTGATGACCCATGCGTAGTTCTCCGCCCCGATCACCGCGAATGCCGGCGCGTCCTTGAGAGTCTTCAGCTCCGTTTCATAGGAGGTCAGCGCCGCGAGCGCCGCGTCGCGGTCCGGCGACGCCGACTCCGCGTTCAGCATGCTGAGCAGTCCGTCAATGACGCCCGACGCCGTCTGCGCGTCCTTCAGAGTCGGCTTGGAGACCGCGCGCATCTCGGCGACGAGAGACGGGATCGCCGGCCAGAGCTTGCGGCGCAGATCGACGCGCTCCGGCGCGTAGGTGAGCAGGTTGATGAAGTTGTTCGCGAGCGGCTCCAGCCACGCCGCCGGACGATGGAGGTAGAGCTTTTCGCTCATGAGCTCGTGATCGGCCTCGGCCGCGCTCGCGTAGATCCAGCGGAAGTCGATCTGCTGATCGACGGGCCAGCTCCGCCACGGCATGAGCCGCAGCGCGCCCATGTCGCGGCGCAGACGGCGGTGAAGGGCCTTCACCGTCTTCGGCGCGAAGGACGGCGCCAGCGCGGAGTCGTCGAACAGCCCCGCGCCCGACGCCGTGCTCGGGTCGAGCGCGATCTTGACCGCGATCACGTCCTTCGCCGCGCGCGCGAACGCCGGCGTTCCCGGGATCGGCAGGCGCGCGACGGTCATCGTCGGCGCGGCGGCGGCGGAAACGGCGAGAAGCAATGAGAGGATCATGCGGGGTCTCGACTCTCCTTGAGCCACTGGAGCGCGGCGGCGCGCGACTTGAGCTCGCCGCGGCGCTGGCGGCGCGCGGCCTCGGCGAGGACTTCGTGAAAGGACGGCCCGGGCTTGAGACCGCGCGCGATCAAATCGGCGCCGCCGAGAAAGCACGGCTTCAGCGCGGCCGGCGGCATGTCCGGGAACGCGCGCGCGACCGCGTCGCGCACGAGGGGATCGAGCGCCGCGCGCGGCGCTTCGTCGGACATCGCGAGCGCCAGCGCCTCATGGAGACGGCGGCGCGCGTCGTGCGCGAACGGGAAATAGTCGGCGAACACGCGGCCGTCGACCGGACCCAGCGACAACGCCAGCCACAGCAGGCGCTCGTCCGCGCTCGAAGGCAAGTCCTTCGCTTTCAGACCGGCGCGCAACGCCGGGCCGACGAGCAGGAACGGCAGGTAGCCCCACTCGCCGAGCAAATGGAACGCCGGAAACGGGTCCCTCTCCCCGAGCAAGCGCTCGAGCTCGTGCAGAAGGCGGTGCGGCGAGAGCTTGCCCGCGGCGCCGGACGCGAGCGCCTCCTGCGCCTGCCTCAGGAGGTCGGCGTCCGGATGATAGCCGAGGCGGCCGAGAAAGCGCGCCGCGCGGAACACGCGCGTCGGGTCGTCGCGGAAGCTGCCGCCGTGCAGCAGGCGCAAGGTCTTCTTCTTCAAGTCCGCCGCGCCGCCGTGCGGATCGACGAGCGCGCGCGAGCCGTCGTCGATGCGCACCGCCATCGCGTTGATCGTGAAGTCGCGGCGGTAGAGGTCCTGCTCGATGGGCACGCCGGTCTCGGTCAGCTCGGGCAGAGCCGCGGGCTCCGCGTAAGCCTCGGCGCGCGTCGTCGCCACGTCGACGCGGAACTTCCCTTTTCCGATGATGCGCCGCGTGCCGAAGCGGCCGAACGGCTCGACGCGGCCCTGAACCAATTTCGCGCACAGGTCCGCGATCGGATCTGGATCGCCGGCGACCGTGAAGTCCAGGTCGAACGTCTCGCGCCGCAGAAGCCAGTCGCGCACCGGCCCGCCGACGACGTACAGCGGCGTCCCGAGGCGGCGCGCCTCCTCGGCGAGGGGCTTGAAGAAGCGGGCCGCGGCGGCGGGGATCGGGACGCGAGCGGCCGCGACGCTCACTTCGCCCGGGCCGCGGGCGGGACTTCCGCGCGCGCGTCCTTCTCGAACTTCGCGAGGAATTCGGACCAGGCCGTCAGCCGGTCGTTCGCCGCGACGAGCTTCTTGAGTCCCGCGATCAGGCCCGCGCGCGTCGGCGTGCCGTTGCCGACGTAGGGCAGTTCCGCGGGCGCCGCGTTCGCGCGCGCCCAGCGCGGGCTCGCCTGGTAGATCTTGAGTCCGAGGTCCTTCGCGTAGTACGCCATCACGTCGCGCTCGTCGACGCGCCAATCCTGCGCCTCGAGCAGCTCGCCGAGCCCGTCCTGTCCGAAGAACACCGCCGGCTCGAAGTCCGCGGACAGGCGGTCGCCGAGCGCGGCCTTGATGCGCGGGAAATCCTCGGCGAGCTTGCCGCGCCACTTCGGCTCGTCGGCGCTCCAGGACTCCGGGAAAACGAACGCGAGAATCTCGGCCTCGGGCTCGTAGTAGACCCACGAGACGTCCGGCATGAACGCCTCGTTGCAGTGCGGGCAGAGCAGCAGGTTGCACTCGCGCGCCTTGATCTGGTTGCGCAAGGTCTCGTCGGAGCCGCTGACGAAGCTCCACACCGGCGTCTCGAACGCCTCGCGGCACTTCACGCAGCGCAGCTCGATCTCTCCCTGGAAGGACATGAAAAGATTATATGGATTCCGTGGCCTTTCTCGCTACTTCGCCGCAAGCTGTCCCCCGGACGACGCGCGCGGCCGGTCGCCCCCGCGGGAACGTCACGCCTTTTTAAATCCGACGTCGGTGTCCGCCTGACCGTTAAGCCGGTTCGATATCACTTGGCGCCAAAGCCAGTTGTGCAACAGTACCTCCCTGATCGTCGGAAAACTCGACTTCGAATGCCTCATCCGGCTTCTCATAAATCAGAACGACGGTCCCGAGCATTCCCTTACGCAAATTTCTCTTTGGGATATCTTTTTTCAAACGCACACGATCGAGGAGTTTGAGATTCATCGGACAAATACCGTTGTCATCGTAGGCACTTGGCTTCCCGCTAAATAAATCCAACCCGTCCTGACGACGGCCTGTCCCGTGGGTCCCTTCACCATGATGTCCACATTGAAACGTGTGCCGTACCTGTCGACCTCTCCTGGGATCGCAGGATTTGCCAAGATGCCGGCACGAATTTGAGTCACGAGATCTTCAAAATTATCACGGGTATAGCCGAGGGCCGATGCAAACACCCGCGCCTTATTCTTACCAAGGTCATGATCCGGATTGAGAGCGTACTCCGTCAACTTCCTGATGTCAATCCGCGCTTGCTGACCATTCAAAAGTCTATCGGCCCGGGTTAAGAACTGGGATCCGAACTTCTGGACACTCGCTTCTTCTTCCGGAACGAGATCGGATGCGATCTGCGAGACGCGCTGAAGCACTGGCCGTCCAGAAATCATGCCCCGAGCCTCTTCCTCCGAATTCGGATTGGCTGCAACTGGAGCCGCCGTAGCCGCCACCCTCGTCGCACCTCCTTCCCATGCAAGCGCACCCGTCGCGACAACGCCGCCCACGAACGCCCCGATCCCCATGTTACGTCGGATGTTCGGGAACTTATCTTCGAGCTGGGGCCCAGCAAGTCCACCAAACAGCAACAATCCCCCCGCCAACCCGAAGGCCGTAAGCGCCGCCTTGCCGAACGGCGACGAACTTCCGTCGTGCGTCTTGTCTCTCAACGGACCCAACGGCGTATTCGCGAACGCGTCCGAGGCCACGGAGCCTAAGTCAGGCACGGCATTGTCGAGACGGCCGCCAGGAACGCGCGTCTGTCCGCGCGCCACCACATTCGCGCGCGCGTAATCCTCCGGCGTCCAAGGGCCGCGGCCCGTCGCGCTGGGCACCGCGGGAGTCGCCGTATCAGGCTTCGCGCCGCAGCCCTCGTCCAAATAACAGGTGAACTGACCCGGATCGCGAATCTTGTCCAGCGCGGCGAGCCGCGCTTGATTCGCCGAAAGCTCGGCGTCGATCTCTTTTTGGCGTTCGGGAGTGGCCGGAGATTTCTTTTCCTTCTGGAGCGCCTGGTTCCGGAATTGAAGCCGATGCGTCTCGACGTCCTTTAGATCTTTGGCGTCCGGCATCCACGCCGCGAACGTCCGATCGTTGATCAGCGGCTGAAGCGGGGCCGGAGCGGCTTCGGGCGGCGGAGAAGACTTCAGAACATCGTAGGCTTTCAGAACATCGGCTTTCCGCTTCAGAGCGAGATCCCCTGTCTCCGGATTCTTGGATTTGAGGGCCGCTAAATTTTCGGTGCTGCAGTCGGCGTCGGTCTTGGCCTCGACGTCCTTGAGATAACTGCAGATGTCCTTGTCGCTCACGCCCGGCGCGGTTTGTGAGACGGGAGTTTGGGCGTGAAGGACCGCGGGCCGACTACATAAGAGCAGAAGTAAAGCAAGGGGCATCCGCTTCGTGATTTTGGGGCCTCGCCTGAAGCTTACCCCCCGAAAATCCGGATTTCAATGCCCGCGTTCTATGACGAGCGGCGCGCCCAACTTCAGCGCGCGAGGCGCTCCAAGTATTCCTTCACGTCCGAGTCCGCGGCGGCCGGGCGCGGCTCGGAGAGCGAGCGTTGCAGCTCCTCGCGCAGTTCGCGCGGCGGCCGGTAATCCTGCGCGGAGGGCAGGCGCACGTGGCGCAGCTCCGAGCCCCCGGCCTCGCGCAACGAGCCCGACCCGGACGGACGCATCGAGGCCGAAGCCGACTGCCCCGCCGCCGACTCCGCCGAGTCCGCGTCCCCGGAGCCGTCCTCGAGCAGCGCGAGCGCCGCCTCCGCGCTCCGCAGCCCTCCGGCCGAGTCGCCCGAACGCAGGGCGGACTCGCCGGACGACTCGTCCTCGAGCGCCGCGTCGACCTGCCGCCCAATGCGCCCCGAAAGGAAGCCGAGGGAGCGTGCGGACTCCGTGATGCGCGCGCGCAGGCGCTGCGCGGCCGCGCGCGCCGCGGCCTGCGCGTCGGCCGACGCGCGCGCGGCCGAAGGATCCGCCGGCGAAGCCGCGGGACCGTCCTGCAGGGAGCGCGCGGCGGACTCGAACGCGTCGGCGGCGGCCGCCCGCGCCGACGCGGCCTCGCCCCCCTTCTCGGCGGCCGCGCGCAGGCGCGTCGCCGCGTCGTGCAGGGCGAGCGCCGCCTCCGGCACGCCGCCGGAGGATATCCGCTGCCGCGCGCGCTCGAGCTCGACCGCGACGCCGCGCGGCCACGAGGACGGCGCCTGCGCCGCGGCCAGCGCGTCGCGGCGCCGCGCGATCTCGTCCGAGACGCGCGCGAGCAAGTCCTTCTGCGCGGCGAGCGCGCGCCGCGCGCGTTCCCGCTCCAACGCGCGCGCGGACTCGACCGCGGCCTCCTGCGACCGCGCGGCCTCGCCCCACGCCTGCTTCACGCGCGAGGCGCCGTCCTCGCCGCGGCGCCCGCGCGCGTCCGCCGCCGCGCGCCCCGCCTGATCGAGGGCCTGCGAGAGCTTCTTCAGCCGGTCCGCGAGCCGCCGCGCCGCGCTCGCCGCCCCCGCGACGTCGCCGGACGCGAGCGCGCGCGACACTTCGGCCGCGTCGGCGCGCGCTTGGGCGAGGGCGCCCGCGTCGGTGGACGGCGACGCGTTCCGCGGCGAGCGCGCCGCCAGTTCGCGCGCGGTCTTCTCCAGCGCGTCGAGCTGCTTCTGCACGTCGGCGAGGGCTTGGCTCAGCTTCTCGAGCTCCTGCGCGGAGACGCTGCCCTCGCGTCCTCGCGCCGCGAGCTTCTCGGCGGCCTCGGCCAGGCTCCGCGCCTGGCTCCCGGCCGCGTCGGAACGGTCGGCGAGGTCCTGAACGGACTGCGCGTCGGCGCCGGCGCGAAGCGCGCTCTGCGCGCCGCGCGCCTCGTCGGCGAGCGCGGCCTGCTCGCGCGCGGCGGCTTTCGCGTCGGACCGCGCGAGCGCCTTCTCCGCGGCCGGCAGCCCCTCGGCCCCCGCGCGCGCGAGTTCGGAGGCGGCGCGCGCGGCCTCGTCCGCGAGACCCGGATCTCCGCGCGCGTCCTGCGCGGCGCGGCGCGCCCACTCGGCCGCGGCCTTCTGCGCCCGCTCCCATTGCGCGCGCAGCCTCTGCTGGGCCTCGCGCGAGGCCGCGAGGTCGCCCTTCAGCGCGGCGTCGCGCGCCTCCTCGGCCGTCGTCGCCGCCGTCTCGAGCGCGGCGTCGGCCGCCGCGCGCGCGTCGAGCGCGTCGCGGTGCTCCGCGTCGGCGTCGACGACGTCGACCGAGCCCTTGTCGGAGACCCCCGTTTGCGGCGGCGAGGCGTCGTCCCAGGCCTGAATCCAGAACTCCGCGTGGGAGCCGGCCTTTATATCGGCCAGCGACCACGAAAAGTCGCCGAGCGCCTCGTCGCGCGGCGGCGACCCGACCGGCAGGGGCAGGAACTGGTCGGGCCGGCCCTTCACGCGCACGACGAGCGCCAGCCGCGTCAGCGCGCCGTCGTCGCGCGCGGCGTAGGCGATCGGCACCGAGTCGCTCGGCGCGGCGACGAGCGGCGCCTGCGGCGAGATCAGCTCCGCGGTCGGCGGCGCGTCGACCGCGACGCGCACCGCGTAGGCGGGCGGCGACGGATCGCGCCGTCCGTCGGCCGAGACGAGGGCGAACAGGAGAGTCGCGTCGGCGCGCGCGAGGAAGCCCCCGCGCCAGCGCCCGCCCTCGAGCCGCATCGGCGCGGAACCCGCCTCCGAGGTCGTGCGCAGCTCGGCGGAAGACAGCGGCGCGTCGGCCTCGGCCGAGAGCTCGACCCAGTCGCCGCGCCGCGCCGCCACGGGTGCGCCGGCCGCGAGGTCGAAGCGGATCGCGCCGCGCGCGCCGCGCACGACCGCGGTCAGGCTTTTCCAGCGCGGCGGCGGGACCGGCTCGAGCCGGTGTGGCCGGCCCGCGAGGCCGCGCCAGCGCACGCGGTATTCGAGATTCTCGGAAAGGCTCGCGACGGACCAGAGCGCCCTGTCCCCATCGACGCGCGTCCACGGCAGTTCGCGCCAGCCGCCGCCGTCGGCCCGGGACTCGAGGACCAGCTCTCCCGCGCGCACGCCGCGCGCCGCTCCCTCCGCCGTCGGGCGCGCCGACACCTGCGCCGCCTCCCCCCAGTTCGGCCGCGCGTCGCCCGGGAGCACCTCGACCCAGCGCTCGAGCGACGGGTCGCGCCACGGCGCCAGCGCCCGCGTCCACGACGCGGAGTCTCCCCAGACGGCGTTCGCCGCGAGCGCGGCCGCGGCCGCGACGCCCAGCGCGCGCGCGGCGCGCGACGGGGTCCACGCGAAGAGGCGGACCTCCGGAAGCTCCGCGGCGAGCCGGTCCGCGCGGGCGAGATGCTCGTCGCGCAGCTCGTCCGAGGTTCCCGGCGCGCGCGGACTCTCGCCGAGCGCCCACGCGGAAGCGAGCAGCGGGCGCGTGCGCGGCCAGGCGCGCTCGACCGCGGCGAAGACCGAGTCCCAGTCCGCGGCGCGCCAGGCAACGACCCCGCGCGTCCACAGGCTCCGCGCGAGTCCCGCGGCCCACGCCGCGAGCAGCGCCGCGCGGGCGCCCTGCGGCAATCCGTAGAAGCGATCCGCGAGCGCGGCCGCGCCGAAGAACGCCGCGCTTCCGGCCGCCGCGACGCAGGACGTTTCTAAGATGATCGCGCGCCGACTTTCCGCGCGCCAGCCGCGCGCGCGGGCGGACAAGCTCATGCGCTCAGTGTAGCATCGACGCGAGAGCGGCGCCAGCGCGGACGGGGCTTTAAGCGGCGCGCGGGGCGGCGAGGCGCTGTTCGGCCTCGCTCACGGAGCGCAGGGCGTCGCGGCGGCGGTCGATCGAGCGCTGCGAGGAGACGATCGCGCCCGTGCGGGCGGCCTGCAGCTGCTGCAGGATGTCCTCGGCGCGGATCGCGGCGGCGTGGGAGCGGGTGGCCGAGAGGCGGCGCCACCAGCGGCGGATGTCCCGCGCGGGATCCCAATCGCGCAGCAAGGTCTCGAAGAGCGTGGTCATGACCATGCCGAAGCCGACGAGTCCGATCGTCAGCGTGAACATGAACCTCACGTACAACTGCATCTCGCTCATGTCCTCAGGATACCACGCCGAGCTCCGCCCCGCACGGGCCGACGAGGCCCGCGGAAACGGACTTTGGGCCCAGCCGAGGAATAGGCCCAAAGTCCTACCGGCGCGCGCAGATCTCCGAGACGCGGTCGAGCAGGGCCGCCGCGCGCGCGGACGGGGGCCGCGCGTCGAGAGTCTCCGCCAGCTGGGCGCGCGTGCGCGCGCCCACGACGGCGGACGCGACGAACGGCTTGGTCAGGATCCAGCCGAGCGCGGCTTGCGCGGGCGCGACGCCGTCGAGCGCCGCCGCGCCGCGCAGCACCGCGACGACCGCCGCCCCGGGTCCCGCCGGGACATGCGGAAACGCGTCCGGCGCGCTCCGGCGCCCCGACGCCCCGGCCGCCGCGTACTTGCCGCTGAGCAGTCCGCCCGCGAGCGGGCTCCAGGCGAGCAACGCGACGTCCGCCTTCCGGGCGGGAGCGACGAGGTCCGCTTCCGGACCGCGATTCACGAGACTGTACTGCACCTGGTCGCAGACGGGCGGCGTGAAGCCGCCGCGACGGCAGGTCTCCAGCGCGCGCGACAGCTCGGCGCCGGAGAAGTTCGACACGCCCCAGGCGCGGATCTTTCCCGCGCGCAGCGCGCGGTCGAAGGCCGCGATCGTCTCGGCGAGAGGAACGCCGGGATCCGGGGCGTGAGCCAAATAGAGATCGATGCGGTCGGTCTTCAGGCGGCGCAGGCTGTCGTCGAGCGCGCGCGCGATCCAGCGCGCGGACAGCCCCTCGGTGGACGGGTCGTCGGGGCTCATGCGTCCGCAGACCTTCGTCGCGAGCAGGACCTTCGCGCGCCGCCCGCCTTCCTTCAATAGGCGCCCGAGCATCTCCTCCGCGGCCCCGCGCCCGTAAACGTCGGCGGTGTCGAGCAGGTTCACGCCGCGCTCGACGGCCAGATCGAGCAGAGACGAGGCCGTTCGCGCGTCGATCGCTCCGATCCCATGCCAATCGGCCCCGAAATTCATGGTCCCCAGGGAGAGCGCCGAGACCTTGAGACCCGAGCGCCCGAGAGATCGGAGTTCCACGCCCCATGATATCAAGTCCTTCCCGCCCGACCGCGCCCCGCGCTTGACAGGCGCGGCCGCCGCGTTCATAATGAAGAGATGATGGATCAGCACGTCCCCCCTCCCCAGCCGGCGGCGGCCGCGGCCCCGCCGCGCCCGCACTGGAAGGAGACCCTGCTCGCGCCGAGGTCCCTGAAATTGATCTGCGGCGCGCTCGCCCTGGGCGCCGCCGTTTCGGGCGGCGCCTGGAAGCTGTGGCTCCAGCCGCAGCGGGACCTCGCCGAGCGACGCTACGCGACGTCCCTCGACGTGGCGAAGCTGTACGGACTCCAGAAGCGCTACTACCGGCTCAAGGGCGTCTACGCGAACGACGTCGACTCCCTCCTGGCGCTGGAACCCGACGGCGCGGCGCTCAAGGCGCGCATGGGCGAGCACCTGGACCTCGCGACCCTGACCGTGGTCGGCAACGCGAAGCAGTTCAAGATCGAGGCCAACGTCCTCAATCCCGAGCGCACGCTCGTGAAGATCCGCGGCCCGATCTCCGAGCTTCCGCCCGCGCGCACGGAGGCTCCCGCGCCGCAGGAGCGCGGCGTGGGAACCGGCAGCGACGGGCGCCCGGTCGCGCCGCCGTCGTCCCACTGACGCGGGCGCCGGCATGGGGCTCTTCCAACTCCGCTCGCCGTTCAGGCCCTCGGGCGACCAGCCCGCAGCGATCGACGGCCTCGTCGCGCGCATCAAGGAGGGGGCTCCCGCGCAGACCTTGCTCGGCGTGACGGGCTCGGGCAAGACGTTCGCGATCGCCAACGCGATCCAACGGCTCGACCGCCCGACGCTCGTGATGTCGCCGAACAAGGTGCTCGCGGCCCAGCTGTACGCGGAGTTCAAGGCGTTCTTCCCCGAGAACGCGGTCGAGTTCTTCATCTCGTACTACGACTACTACCAGCCCGAGGCCTACGTGCCCTCGACGGACACCTACATCGAGAAGGACTCCTCGATCAACGACCGCATCGACCGCCTGCGCCTGAAGGCGACGAGCTCGCTGATGGCGCGGCGCGACGTGATCGTCGTGGCTTCGGTGTCCTGCATCTACAACATCGGCTCGCCGGAGCAGTACGAGAAGCGCGCGATCCCGCTCGAGGTCGGCTGGAAGGTCGGGCGCGACGAGCTCGCCGAGCGGCTCATCGCGGTCCACTACGAGCGCAACGAGATGGAGTTCGTGCGCGGCAAGTTCCGCATGAAGGGCGGCGTCGTCGACATCTTCCCGGCGTACATGGAGACCGCGCTGCGCGCGACGCTCGGCGACGACGGCGTCGAGAGCCTCATCGAGTTCGACCCGCTCACCGGCGCGAAGATCAAGGATCTCGCGCGCGAGTGGGTGTACCCGGCCAAGCACTTCGTGACGAGCGGCCCTGAGCGCGAGCAGGCGATCGCCGCGATCGAGGCCGAACTCGTCGAGCGCATCGCGTACTTCAAGAACGCGGGCAAGCTGCTCGAGGCGCAGCGCATCGAGCAGCGCACGCGCTACGACATCGAGATGCTCCGCGAGATCGGCGTCTGCCGCGGCATCGAGAACTACTCGCGCCCGCTCTCCGGCCGCGCGCCGGGCGAGCGCCCGAACTGCCTGATCGACTTCTTCCCGAAGGACTACCTGCTGGTCGTCGACGAGAGCCACGTCGGCGTCCCGCAGATCGGCGGCATGTACGAGGGCGACCGGCGGCGCAAGCAGACGCTCATCGACTTCGGCTGGCGCCTGCCGTCCGCGCTCGACAACCGCCCGCTCAAGTTCGACGAGTTCGAGAAGCTCGCGGGCCAGACGATCTTCGTCTCCGCGACGCCGGGCCCCTACGAGCTCAAGAAGACGCAGGGCGAGGTCGTCGAGATGGTCGTGCGCCCGACGGGCCTCGTCGACCCGGAGACGATCATCAAGCCGAGCGAGGGCCAACTCGAGGACCTGCTCGTGCGTCTGCAGGACCGCGCTCATAAGAAGGAGAGGGCGCTGATCACGACGCTCACCAAACGCACGGCCGAGGACCTGACCTCCTGGCTGCTGACCAAGAACGTGCGCGCGCGCTACCTGCACTCCGACATCGACAGCCTGGAGCGCATTCAGATCCTGCAGGAGCTGCGGGCCGGGGTCTTCGACGTGCTCGTCGGCATCAATCTCCTGCGCGAGGGCCTGGACCTGCCCGAGGTCTCTCTCGTCGCGATCCTGGGGGCGGACCACGAAGGCTTCCTGCGCTCGGAGACGACCTTGATCCAGATCTCCGGCCGCGCGGCGCGCAACGTCGGCGGACAGGTGATCCTGTACGCGGACACGATCACCGGCTCGATGAAGCGCGCGCTCGACGAGATGGATCGGCGCCGCGCGAAGCAGCTCGCCTACAACTTGGACCACGGCATCAAGCCGAAGACGATCTTGAAGGCCGTCGAGGAGCTCGAGGAGTTCCAGTCGACCGCGAAGCGCGAGGGCCTCATGCTCCTGCGCGACGCCGAGCGCCCGCTGAGCGCGAAGGATCTCCCGTCCATCATCGAAGAGGTCGAGAACCGCATGAAGGCCGCGGCCGACGCGCTCGACTTCGAGCAGGCGACGCTCCTGCGCGACCAGCTCTTCGAGCTCAAGGGCATGTCGGCCTCGCGCGCGAAAGGATCGGCGGCGAAGACGCCGGCAAAAGCGCGCGCGCGAAAATCGTAGAATGCTCCCATGATCGAAGACTCCCTCGCGCAGCTCGACTCCGTCATCAAGAAAATCGAGGCCGCCGCCCCGCCGAACAAGGACGTCCTCTTGCGCCTCATGAAGGAACTCCGCAAGGAGATGCTGCGCCTCGACCTCGCCCAGCACGATCAGGCCGCGAGCGTCGCGCGCTTCGCGGACGCCGCCGCGCACGAGTCCACGCGCCCGACCCGCGTCGCGTCCTTGCGCAAGCTGGCGCTCGACGGCCTCGCTCAGTCGGTGAGCGGCTTCGAGAAATCGCACCCGCGCCTCGTCGAGACGATCGGCGAGATCGGCCGCGAGCTGTCGTCGCTCGGAATCTGACCGACCGCTAGCGGCAGGTCGGCGCCGGGGGAGCGCCCGACGACCCGGAATACCAGCCGTCCGGCAGGCTCTGTCCCGCCGTCTGCTCCGCCATGGTCTTCGCGCGGTCCATCGGCATCCGATGGTCCAGCGTGCCGCCGGCCATCGCCGCAAACGCCGCGTCGCCGAGGCGCGCCTGCATCCACTGAGACGCGTGCGCCAAAAGAGACGCCGCCGCCCTCGGGTCGTAGCCGGCGGCCTGCATCAACTCGCGTCCGCGCGAGTCCGCCGCGTCCTCGAGCGGTCGTTGAAATTGAGCGAGCGCGTCGGCCTTGTCTTTGCGGAAATCCTCCGCCGCGTGCTTCCCGGCCGGGGACGTCCAGTAGTCGTCGGGCTTCGTCTTCGACCACTCGTCGAATTGCCTCTTGATCTCGGCGTCCAAGAGCTGCGGATGGCCGAGCTCCAGGTGGGCGAACTCGTGCGCGAAGACGAAGGCCGCCTCGTCCGCGCTGTGCGCGATCTCGAAGAGCTGGGTCGTGGCCACGACGACGGGCTTCGGATTCCCCTTGTTGAGGCTGAGGTTCGGGGCGAAAGCCAGCGCGCCCGCGCCGTCGAACACCGCGGGCAGAGGCTGGTAAGACACGTCGCCCCCCATGTTGCGCTTGACCGCGACGCGGCCGTCCCGACCTTTCGTCGTTTGCGGCAGCGGGAACCAGACCGGAGTCTCGTTCATCGCGTCGCGCTGGTCGTAGGTCGTGTTCCGCCGGATGCGATTGTAGACCGCGTTGAGCTCCTGCGGCGCGTCCGGCCCCCAACCGGGACAGACGTTGTCGTCGGCACGCACGAGAACGGCGGCGAGGAGGAGCGGGAATAGGGGGAGCATGCCCCGAGTTTAGACCCGGAATCCTCCGATTTCAAGGGCCCGTCCCGCTTCCGGGCCCGGCCGCCGAATTGGTAAACTGACTCCCCGATGATCGTCATGAAGTTCGGCGGCTCGAGCGTCGCCGGCGCGGAGAAGATCTCCCGTGTCGTGGAGATCGTGCGCGCGCGCCGCGCGCGCAAACCGGTCCTGGTCGTCTCCGCGTTCCGCGGCGTCACCGACGACCTGCTGGCGCTCGCGCGCGAAGCGCTCGACGGGAATCTATCGCGACTGGAGACCGTCGCCGCGCGGCATCGGGAGGCCGCGCGCGAACTCGGCGTGGACGCGGCGCCGCTCGAACCGCTTTTAGAAGAGCTGCGCGCGCTCGCGCGCGGCATCGCCCTCATTCGCGAGCTCACGCCGCGCACGCTCGACCGCGCGGCGAGCTTCGGCGAGCGCCTGTCCGCGCGGCTGATCGCGGCCGCGTTCGCGAAGGCCGGCGTCCCGGCGCGCGCCGTCGACGCGTTCGAGGCCGGCCTCATCACCGACGACCGCTTCGGCGCGGCCGTGCCCCTCCCCGAGGCGGACGCCGCGCTCAAGAAATATTTCGACGCGCTCGCGGAGCTCCCGGTCGTCACCGGCTTCGTCGGCCGCACGCGCGGCGGAGAGATCACCACGCTCGGCCGCAACGGCAGCGACTACTCGGCGACGATCCTCGGCGCGGCGCTCGGCGCGGAGGAGGTCGAGATCTGGTCCGACACCGACGGCGTCATGACCGCCGACCCGCGCGCGATCCCCTCCGCGCGCCCGCTCGGCGTGCTCAGCTTCGCCGAGGCCTGCGAGCTCGCCTGGTACGGCGGCAAGGTCCTGCACCCGCACACGCTGGTTCCCGCGATGAAGAAGGACATTCCCGTGCGCGTGCTGAACACCTTCAAGCCCGACCATCCCGGCACGGCCATCCTCGCCCACCCGAAGGCGGCCTCCGAGATCGGCCCGCTGAAGTCGATCGCGTTCAAGCGCGGCCAGCTCATCGTCAGCGCGTCGAGCCCGCGCATGACCTCCGGCCCCGGCTTTCTTTCGCGCATCTTCGCGGCGTTCGCGCGCCACGAGGTCGACGTCGACATGATCGCGACGTCGGAGGTCACCGTCTCGGCGACCACCGGCGGCGAGCGCGGCGTCGAGCGCGCGGCCGCCGAGCTCTCCGGCGAGTTCGAGATGACCGTGGAGCGCGGCCTCACCGTGATCTGCGCGGTCGGCGACGGGATTCAGAACCGCCCGGGCGTGGCCGCCGACGTGTTTTCCGCCGTCGGCGCCGCCGGCGTCAACGTGCGCATGATCTCCCAGGGCGCGTCGCGCAACAACGTCGCCTTCGTCGTCGACGACGCCGACGCCGAGAAGGCCGTGCGCGCGCTCCACGAGCGCTTTTTTCCCGCCTCGCGCTGAACGCGCGGGTCTTGACTCCGGCGCGTAAGGCGCTACAATGCAACCATGAGAACAGCGAAGGCGATCGTCGTCTGCGTCGGACTCGTTCTGGCCGCGTCGGCGTCGCGCGCCGATCAAAGTCCGTCTCCGGCGGCCGCTCCCGCGGCGCCCGCGGCGAAGCCCGCCGCGGCGGGGCCGAAGAGAGCCGTGGTCGCCGTCGGCGAGATCTTCCAAGTCGCGTTGCCCTGCAATCCGACGACGGGCTTCCGCTGGGAGCTCAAGTCGATCGACCAGGCCGTCGCCGCGCCGACGGGGCCGTTCGTCTTCCATCGGGACCCCGCCGTCGCGGGCGTGGTCGGGGCCGGCGGAACCTGCGTCGTCTGGGTCCAAGGCGTGAAGCCGGGCAAGACCAGCGCGGTGATGATCTACCGCCGCCCGTGGGAAACGAAGGACCCGATCAAGACGTTCACGACCGAGATCAAGGTCCTCGCGAAGAAGTAGCCGCTCAGGGTCCGGGACAGGGCTCGGCCGCCGACGCCGCGGCCGGCGAGGCGGCGGCCGACGCGGGGACCGAGGACTTCATCCGCGACTTCGCGATCACGCCGTTCATCTCGGCCTTGACCGCCTCGTACATATTGCTCGCCGGATAATCCTTCAGGAACGCCTCGCCGTCCTTGAGCACGGCGTCGTCGTCCTGCAGCGCGAGGTCGCAGGCCATCACCATGTACGCGAAAAAGTCCTCATGCCCCGCGATCACCGCCCGATCTTTGCGCGCGAGCAAGCCGCGGCTGAACACGCGCAAGGACTCGTAGTCCTTGAGCTGACTGTAAATGCCGACGACGCGCGCCGCGTCGGGATAGGTCCACGCGCCGGAGTGAATCTTCGACAGACGCTCCTGAAGATCCGGAGCCTTCTCCTCCCTGAGGGCGGAGAGGCGGGCCCTCTCGGCGGCGTCGCGGCCCTGCTGATAGCCGCCCATGCGCCGCTCGAGCTTGGAGTACGCGTCCTCGGCCGCGGCGAGCTTGCGCTCCACGTCGGCGCGCGGTTTCCCGGCCTTGAGGTCGGCGCGAATCTCCACGACGCTCGCGTCCAGCTTCGCCGCGTCGTCGCCGGGCGCCGCCGCGCCGCGCGGGAGGCGTCCGAGCGAGGCCTCGAGCCGGTCGAGGCGCGTCTTGAGCGCGTCCACGTCCCGCTCGACCCTCTCGACGCGCGCCGCGAGGCTGTCGACGAGGTCTTTCTTGAACTTCGGGCTCTCCCGGATGAAGCGCTCGACGCGCTCCTTCTCGATGCGCACGAGCACGTAGCTGAGTCCCGCGCAGCGCGCGAAGTCGTCCTGCTCCCAGCCCGCGAGCAGGTCGCTCTTCGGCAGCAGGCGGCCCACGCTCGCCGCTACGGAAAACTTGTCGCGGCACGGGCCCGCGAGCGCCGCGACCTGCGCGGCGCTCCAGCCCTCGACGTCGCCGCTGACCTGCTTGCCGAGATTGCGGATCGCCGCGTCGCGCGCCTTGTCCGTGTCCGCGTCGCGCGCGACGCCGTAGTAGTACTCGCGGTCGCGCGGCAAGGACGTATAGAAAGAAGGCGGGACGCAGGCCTCATCCGCGCGCGACGGCGCGGCGGCGAGCAGGAGAAAGACGGCGAACGCGGGGATCATTTCTTCTCCGGAGCGAGGGCGCGGTAGGTGGCCACGAGCACGTCGCGAAACGCGGGCTTCGCGTCGTCGAGAGGGATCACGGGCGTGACCCCGTGCATCACGCGCGCGTCGTCGACGAACGCGGCGTCGAGCGGCTGGGTCAAGGTGAACGCGCCGAGCTCGCGGCGCGCCAGGTCGTGCACCGTCGTCGTGCCCTGCGCGACGTTTTCGCGGCGCACGAGCAGGACCAGCACGTAGTCCACGCCGTCGCGATGCACTCCCTCGGGCGTCGGCCGTCCGGCGGCGTCCGTCGACGCCTCGATGCGGAACTGGTGGAGCTCGGTGCGCCACGCGGTCCGGGGGCGCAGTCGCCCGAACAGGCTCGCGCCGAGCGCGACGACGGCCGCAAGGCTGGCGCCCGCGGCGATCTCCGGCGCGATCGGCTCGTACCAGCGCGCGACGCCGCCGTTGAGCGCGTTGTAGTCGCGGCTCTGATAATGCGGCTGGCGCGGCTCGAGCGTCGCCGCGCCGCCGGGCGCGACGGCGAGCACCGCGTGCCGCCGTCGGCGATACCGCCCGCCGTCGGCCATGTACTCGTCGCGCGGCATCCCGTCCCAGCTCGCCGCGAAACGGTCCCAGTCGCGCAGGCCCGCCGCCAGGCGCGCGCGCACGTCGTCCGCGCGCGCGAACGCGTAGCCCTCGCGCCCGACCGCCCTCGCCCAGTCCGCCTCGCCTTCCATTGCGTCATTCTACCAAGACGCGGGGCCCGTCCCGGGAACGAAAGGCCCATTGCGGTCATGACCCTTTGCCGCTCTCGCGCAGGGTCCGTTGACCTAATCGTCACGCGGGCGTCTAACTTACAATCCCGTCATGAGATCTCTCCTGGCGCTCGCTCTCGCCGCCGCGCCGGCTCCGCTGTTCGCCGGCGTCGTCGAAGCGCCCGCTCTCGAGATCTCTCGACCGACGCTCGCGGCGCCCGCCCTCGGCGCCGCGGCGTTCTCCGCGCCGACGAGCCTGTCTTTGGCCCCGGCGCTTTCCGCGCCGAGCCTGTCGGCGGCGGCGGCGCTCCCGGCTCCCGTCGCCGCGCTCTCGCTTCCCGTGGCGGGGACGGCGATCTCCGTTCCCGCCGCGGACGTCCCCGCGGGCTCCGCCGCAGGAGCGGGTTCGGCCGCTCCCGGTCCCGCGCCCTCGGCGGCGCCGCGGCCCCGCGCCGTCGCGGGGCTCTCGGCCGCGGCCCGCGCCGCGGACGGCGCGGCGTTCGACGGCGGTGCTTACAAGGGCTTCGTCTCCGTCGGCGACGGTAAAGAGCTGTACGTGGACTATACGCCGCCCGCGTCGGGCAAGCCGACCTTGGTCATCCTCAACGGCCTGACCTACGACGTCGACAGCTGGGAGCCGATGATGCCGGAGCTGCGTCGTCCCGGCAACGGAATCCTGCGCCTGGACCCGATGGGCCAGGGCCGCACGCTGGTCCAGCACGGCCCCGCCGATCGTCCGATCGAGATCCTGGATCAGGCGCGCGACCTGGCGACTCTGCTCGATCGCATGAACATTCGCGAGCGCGTGCACGTGCTCGGACTGTCCTACGGCGGCGGCTGGGCCATGACGTTCGCCGCGGAACATCCGGAGAAGGTCGACACAGTCATCTTGATGGCGCCGTTCATCGCCCCGCTCCCGGACCAGGACGCCATGCTCAACGTCGCCGTCTCGCTGACGCGCGTGATGTTCCCCTTCAATCCCGCGAGCGACGACCAACTTTACGAGTACTTCCTGAAGAACATCATCTACATGACCTACCCGCTCGCCGAACCGGTGATCCTCAAGCATCCGTACCGGCTGGAGGCGGTCTTCCGGCTCGTCCAGCACCTGCGCACCATGGACGTCGCCGCGCTCGCCGACCGGCTCACAGACCAGAGGCTCCATCTGATCGTGGCCAACGCGGACCAGGTCGTTCCGCGCTCCATCCTCGACCGCTTCTGGGACGGCCTCGCGAGCCGCTTCAAGGCCAGCCGGCTCAACATCGACCGCGCGGAGCACAAGATCCCGGAAACGACCCCCAACTTCGCCGCGGCGTGGATCAACGAGATCCTCGCGGGCAATCCCGCTCTCGAGCGCGGCCAGACCTTCGAGGGCGCCGCCCGGAAGGGCCGGGCGGTTTCCCCGGAAGAGACGCTGAAGCTGCCGCACGATTAGGCGATGCCGGTTCTTGAGCGCGAAGGTTTGAAGATGCACTACGAGTTCCGTCGGGGTCTCGTGCCGGCCGACGCGTTGCTGATCCACGGCAACCTGGCCTCGAACGCCTGGTGGGAGCCGGCGGTCCGCGTCTGGGAACGGCGCGGCGCGGGAAAGGGCTGGACGGGCGCGCTGATCCTCGCGGAGTGGCGCGGCTGTGGGCGGTCCGAGGGGCCGAAGGACGAGGCCGAGCTGCGCATGGACGTCCTCGCGCGCGACTACGTCGATCTTCTGCGTCACTTGCGCGCGCCGCGCGTGAGCGTCGTCGGGCACTCGACCGGAGGCTTGATCGCGCTGCTCGCGATGGCGCAGGCCCCGGAGCTCTTCGACGCGGCCGTCCTGCTGGACCCCGTCCCTGCGCTCGGCGCCCGCCTGAGCCCGGAGCTGCTCGCCGCGATGGCTCAAATGAGCCGCGACCGCGCGCTGTGCGCGACGATCATGGGCGGCACGATTCGCGGCAACGATCCCGATTCCCCGCTCTTTCGCCGCATCGTCGACGACGCGTTCGGCGTGCACCCGCTGATTTGGCAGGGCGTCCCTCGCGCGCTCGACGGGGTCGACTACCGCGCCCAGGTCGCGAGCGTGCGCCGCCCCGTCCTCGTCCTGCACGGGGAGCACGATCCGATCCTCGCCGCGGAGGGCTCTCAGACGCTCGCGAAGTCGCTCCCCCGGGGCGTTTACAAGAGGCTCGACGGCCAGGGACACTCGTGCAACGTGGAGAACCCCGAGCGCTTCGTCGACGAGACTCACCGCTTTCTGTGGGACCGGTCCGATTCATGAGCCTGCTGCGCTCCTTCGCCTTCCGCGCCGACGTCCCGGTCAAGCCGTCGCGCAGCGCCCTGGACGTCGAAGACCTGACCACGCGCGTCGAGCGCGCCGCGGGGACGCTCGCGCCCGACGCGCTGCACATCGTCCCCGCGAAAGATTTCTGGACGCCGCTGCCGGAGGCGATCCCCGGCCGCCGCGTCGCGGGCACCTTGCCCGACGATCACCGCGCGCGCTTCGTCCTGCGCCTGCCGCGCGATTGGAACGGCGGCCTCGTCGTCGCCGCCGCCTCGGGAATCACCGACGAGCGCACGTACGATCTCTATTTCTCGGACTTCGCCTTGAGCCGCGGCTTCGCGTTCGCCGCGACCGACAAGGCCGTGCGCCGCCATGTGCTCGACGGCGACACTTTGCTGATGCCGCACACGCCGGACAACAGCGTGCGGCGCTGGGCGTCGCGCCTCGAGGCTCTCGCCGCCTTCGCCAAGCGCGAGGCCGCCGAGTTTTACGGCCGCGCGCCGGAGCGCTGCTTCGCGGTCGGCCTGTCCAACGGCGGCTACATCGCGCGCCGCGCGGCCGAGTCGTCGTCCGGCCTTTTCGACGGCGCGCTCGAAATTTCCGGCGTTTTGTGGCGCGCCGATAAAGGCAACCTGCTGCGCGAACTCGCGGCGGCCCTGCGCGCGAGCGCCGGACCGCGCTGGGACGAGTCCGCGCTGGCGCTCGCCGGCTACCCGACCGCCGAGGGCCGCTGGGCGCCGCTGCGCGCCTTCTACAAGGCCGCTTATTGGGAGGCCTCGCTCGGCCTCTTCCTCGGCGACGTCGATCCGGCTTACGTCGGCCCCGCCGCCTCGTACGACCTCGACGCGCGGCCGGCGTCCGTGCGCGAGACGATCAAGCTCTTCGAGAACACCGGCGACCTCCAGATTCCGCTGGTGTCCATCGCGGGCAAACGCGACTACCTCATCCCGCACGGCCCGCACGCCGAGGGCTACGCCGCGCTCGTCCGCGCGCGCGGCAAGTCCGCCCTGCACCGGCTCGAGCTCGTGGACGACGCTTCGCACATCGACACGAACCGCGACATGTTCCCGTTCGTCGAGCCGCTGATGCCGCGCGCTCACCGCGCGTTCGACGAGCTCGTCGCCCGGGTCGGGCGCCCGACCGCAACCGCCGCCTAGCCTCGACGCGCGCTTTACTCGGTTCCTTGAAAAAGTGATCATTGTGTTCATGAACACTTTTCATCGCCTGACTCTCGCGGCCGCTCTCGCGACCGCCGTCTCGCCGGCCGCCGCTCAAGGCCGCGGCAATCGCGGCGGCGGCTCCGCCCCGCGGTCCGCGCCGGCTCAGGTCTCTCGGCCGCGCGCGCCGCAGCCCATGCGCATGTCTCCCGGCGCCATCACGCGCCCCTCCGGCGGCGCGCGGCCGCCGGCACAGCACTTCGACTTGCGGCCCGCGCCGCAGACCGGGTCGGCCCGACCCCAAAGTCGGCCTCAGAATCAACCGCAGAGCCGGCCCCAGGCTCAGCCGGCGCGCTCATTCGCCGGACGCGTCAACGCGCGCGGCTGGGGCGCTCCCGACCACCGCTCGATCGTCGCGTCCAAGGATTTCACGACCCGCGCCTTCGTGCATGAGAAGGACGAGCGCCAGGTCAACCACATCTATTGGCACGCGGACGGCGGCCAGAAATACGCGCACTGGTACGACGGAAACGTGCACTGGTACGGCTTCTACAACGGCCCGCGCTTCTACTGGACGCGCTATGAAGACAACCGCTGGTGGTGGTACGACCAGAACGCGACGCGCTGGCTGTACTGGCACGACGGCTACTGGTGGTGGCACGATCCGGCGAACGCCGCGGCGATGTACGTGGTGGTCAACGACAGCTACTACCCGTACGCGGAGGTGGCCGCCGACCCGTCGATCGCCCCCGGCGCGGCGCCCGACGACTCGTCGTCGGCCATGTCCGTCGTCGACGCGGCCGGCAAGGGCGTGCACGGCAACTTCGCCAAGCGCAGCCCCGACGGGACGCGGGAGATCCAGGTCTACGGCGACCGGCGCGAGGCGTTCCTCTACGACCTCACCGGCGGCGGCGACCCGCGCTTCATCGCCTACCTCGCGACCGGCGTGAAGCACGTGACGTTCTCCGAGGCCTCGGGCAGCGACATGCAGATCATGCTGCTGATGCTCGACGGCTCCTACGAAGTGTTCGACGCGGACGGCCGCTCGGTGCTCCCGAAGACCGGCAACGGAGCGCCCGCGCAGCCCGGCACGCCGGGCGCGGACGCGATTCCGGCGGACTCGTCGTCGTCTCAGGACGCCGCGCCGCCGTCCGCCCCGCCGGACACCAGCGGCGCGTCGAACTCCTCCCCGTCGGCCGCGCCGCCGTCGGGGCCGCCCGCGATCCCGGCGCAGTGATTCTCGCCGGCGTCGCGCTCTCGTTCGTCGGCGCCGCGCGCGCCGCCGGGTTCGTCGAACTGGCGCCCGCGGCCGGCGTTCCCTCCGTCGCGGCGGGCGCGGCCTCCGCGTCGGTCGCGCCGGCTCTCGGCCTCTCGCTCTCCGCGCCGCTCACCGCGCCCGCGGCGGACGCGCGGCCGCCGCTCGCCGCTCCCGCGCAGGCCGTACTCGACGCGCACCTGAATTTTCTTCGCGCTTTGCCCGGCGCGCGCTCGGTCGCGGTTTCCCCGCGCTCATGGGAGATCGGGCGCCCGGTGGACGTCGTCTTCAACGACTTGGAGTCCCTGCGCGCCGGACGCGCGGCCGCGGCGGATCGTCTGGAGTACTGGTCGCGCGTCCTCCCCGACCGCGATAAGGCGGCACAAGCCGCCGGTCTTCCGGCCGACGCGCCCGCCGAGAGCGTCGACGCCGCCTACGCGCGCCTGCTCGAGCGCATGGAGGGCGTGACCCGCGTGCTGACCGGCGCCTACGACTTCGGCGCGCGCTACTTCGACGTGTCCTTCCGCGATCAAGCCTCCGCGGAGGCGTTCATGGAGCGCGAGCGCGTCCCGCACCAGGCCTCCGGCCGCCCCGCGCTCAAGGGCCTCGAGCCGCACCCGGTGACTTTCTCGGTCGCGGACGCGGAACGTCAGGCGCATCTCGAGCGCTTGGAAAACTCCTACGCGGAGCGGCTCGCCGCGATCTCCGGCGTGCTGTCGGTCGGCCGCGAGTCCCATCCCGGCGGCATGGGCAATCCGCCGACGGTCGTCTTCACGCCCGTGTTCGAGGACCACGACGCGCTCGACCGCGCGAAGGACGCGGGCCTGCTCCCGTCCAGCTTCCCGACGATTCCCGAATATCTGTGGGACGTCGACTACTACGCGGTCCAACCGCGCGCGCTGAAGGCGCCGGAGCGCGCCGCGTATCGCGCCGCCTCCAAGGCGATCGCCCGCAAAGGCGGCGAGTACTCCTCCGACGACTACCGGCTCGCTCGGGACGAGGCGCGCGCCCGGCTCGCGCATTCCGGAGCGAACGCCGCCGCGCTGAAGCTGTTCGACCGTCTCTGCGACGAAGCGCCCGTGCGCGGCGGCAAGTTCCGCACCTTGTTCGACTGATGAACGCGCCGAAACTGCCGCCTTCCGCCTATCTCCCTCTCCTGCGCGCCGCCTTGCGCGAGGACTTGGGCGCCGCGGGCGACCTGACCACGCGCTTCTTCGTGCCGAAAGACCGCCGCGTGTCCGCGCGCGTCGTGAGCCGCGAGGCCGGCGTCGTCAGCGGCCTCGAGATCGCGGCGGCCGCGTTCCGCGCGTGCGCGCCCGGCGCGCGCGTGAAGCTCCTCGTCCGCGACGGCGCGCGCGTGCGCCCGGGACAAGCGGTGATGGAAGTCTCCGGCGGCCGCGGACTCCTCACCGCCGAGCGCACCGCGCTGAACTTTCTGCAGAGAATGTCCGGCGTCGCGACTTTGACGCGGACCTACGTGGACCGCGTGCGCGGCACGCGCGCGAAGATCCTCGACACCCGCAAGACGCTGCCCGGCTGGCGCGCGCTCGACAAGTACGCGGTCGTCTGCGGCGGCGGAGTCAACCACCGCATGGGCCTCTACGACGCCGCGATGGTCAAGGACAACCACTGGCTCGGCGGCCGACTCGCCGAGGGCGCGCGCCTGCTTCGAGCCCGGCACCCCCGTGCCGCGTTGATAATAGAATGCGATACCTTGGCCCAGGCCGAGAAGGCGCTCGCGCTGAAACCCGACGTGCTGCTGCTCGACAACATGCCGCCCAACATTCTGCGCGCCGCGATCCGCCGCCTGCGCGCGCTCGCCCCGCGCGTCCAGCTCGAGATCTCCGGCGGGGTGAACCTGAAGACGGTCCGGACCCTCGCGAAACTCGGCCCCGACCGCATCTCGATCGGCCGCCTCACGCACAGCGCTCCCGCGCTGGACCTCGGCCTCGACCTCGCCTGACGGCGACGCCGCGAGTTATTCGCGCTATCCGCAGCGCGACTGTTTGAACGACCAAAAAGAGCGCAGCCCTCTGGCGGCCCAAAGAGCGCACCGGACGACCAAGACCGCCTGTATCGAAAAACAGCCGTTCGTTGAACGGCGCCGTTCGCGACGAAATAAGATTCGTCGCCGGAGACGATCGAGGATTTTTTTCCGCGGGTCATCCGCCGCGGAGATGCCGGACGACGAACCACGCGGCGACCGCCAGCGCGACGAAGACCGCGAGCGCGATCCACTTCGGCGCGCGGCTCTCCTCCGCGTAGGGATCCGAGAGGCCGCGCTCCGCGCCCGGCGGCAGTTGGGCCACGCCGGTGAGCGCGGCGCCGAACGGGATGTTGATGCGCACGCGGGCGTTGACGGCCCAACCGTTCGCGTCCAGGATGGGAGCCAAGTTGCGCTGGCGCAGCTTCAGGGCGGCGATGATCATCGATGGGCCGGAGATCAGCAGGACCGCGCCCCCGGCCGCGATGGGCAGCTGCCACCAGGCGAGGCGGCTCAGGGCGGCCAGCACCGCGCCGAACGCGGCGCCGAGCGCGCCCATCGCCAGGCCGATCGCGGCGAAGATGCCGGCGAACTTGCCGACGTCGAACGCCTCGGGCTTGGGCGGCGCGCCCGCGGCCGCGGACTCGACGTGCGCGGCGGCCGCGTCGTGCGCTGCCTTCTCGCGCTCGCTCGCGAACTTGGCGATCTGACTTTCGACGAGACGAATGACCTTCTTGTACGGGCTCCAGAAGCCCTGGCGGATGCTGATCGGGTTCTCGACGATCTTGACCACGGTCGCGTCCCAGTCGCGGCCTTTTCGATCGTAAAAAACGCCGTTGCGGCCGACGAGCAGGTTGTCGGAGTCGCCGCCGGTGACGGCGGCCGCGATCGTCATCTTCTCCGCTGCGCCGCCTCGACGGGCGCACTCGCAGTAGAGCAGGTAGGTCTGGCTGAGCGCTGCGAGCGCCGCGTGCTTGGCCGCGTCCTCGACGCGCACCGTGAGCTCGCACGAGCGGCCGTCGATGTACAGCGTTCCGGCCTGGAAGATCGCCTTGCGCTTGCGGCCGTAGAAGTCCGCGAACGAGACGAAGTTCTGGAGCAGGCGGTACAGGTCGCGGTGCCCGCGCACCAGGCGCTCGAGCGCGACGAGGGAGTCGAACTGCGGCTTGACCTCCAGGTCCTTGGCGACGAGCGCCGCGAGCTTCGCGCGGCCGTCGCCGGACAGGATCGCCTTGAGGCGCTCGACGCCGAGACTCTCCACCGCCGTCGCCGGCTTCTCCGCGAGCCATTTCGTCTGGGCGGCGAAGCGCGCGAGCAGGCCGCGCCACTCCTCCTCGCTCAGCGCTTCGCGCCCGCCGAGCAGGGGCTCGACCGCTTCGCGGCGCAGTCGCGCGATCTCCCCGGCCCACGCCGGGTTCACGCCGCCGGACAGCGGCAGGGAACGGCCCGCCTCCACGCGCGCGAGCGGGAACTCGGCCAACTCCGGCACGCCCGCGCCGAGCGTGCGCGCGGCGAGCGGCGCGTACTCCGTGTCCGCGCGATTCAGGAACGCCGCCGCTCGCGGGTCGAACGCCGCGGTCCGGCAGCGCGCGAAAAAGTCGTCCACCTTCACGCGCGCGGCCTCGCACGCCGCATAAGCGTCCGCGGTCTTCTCCCCGAGCGGCGACGCCGCGAACTCCGCGCGCCCCTTCTCGCGCCACGCCGACAGCGCCTGCGCTTGCGTGAAGAATCGGTCGATGAGCGCTTGATCGATTCCGGGCTTGCCGCTTCGGTCCGTGACGGTCCCGACCGCGGCGGACACGTCGGCGATCAGGGCGCGCGTCGCGTCGTCGTCCGCGGATTCCAGGATGATGACGCCGTCCCCGTTGAAGCGCGTGGCGGCGATGAAGGAGCCCGTGTCCGCGACGTCGGCCACCGAGATCGCGTCCGCGCCGGCCTTGCCGTTCGTGCGAAGGATCTCCTTCGCGAGCGCGAGCAGGCGCTTTCCTTCATCATCCGAGTCCGAGATCGACGCAAGCGGCAGGGACTCCGCGCCCTCGCGGATCGCGCCGACGTCTTTCAAGCGCGCGCTCATCCAATCGACGACGGCGAGAACCTCCGGCGCGCGGATGCGGCCGTCGTTGTCCGTGTCCAGCATGCGCAAGGTCTTCTCGTCGAACTCCAGGCCCGAGACGGGGCAGCCGAGCGCCACCCACAGCTTCTGGTCCAGGCCGCCGAGCGCGCGCAGATCCTCCGCTCGGTCGAGGCGCACCTGATCGGTGCCTCCCGCGAGGAAGAAGCGCCACGTGTGCGGCGCGCGGACGTCGGGAAGGTCGGACATGGGGCGTATTCTAATTTATTCTAAGATGGACGTCGTGAAAACGCTTCGCCTCTCCGGAGTACGCCGTCTCGTCCGCTTCGCGGAGACGGAATCCACTCAGCTCGTCGCGCGCCGTCTCGCCGACGAGGGCGCGCCGGACGGCACGTTGGTCTGGGCCCTGCGCCAGAGCGCCGGCCGCGGCCGGATGGGCCGGCGCTGGCGTTCCGCGCCCGGCGGCCTCTACATGACGTGGCTGATCCGCCCGCGCTTCGCGCCGGAGCGACTCGCCGACTTCTCCCTCGCCTGCGGCGCGGCCGCGGCCGCCGCGCTCCGCGGCCTCGGCGGCGCGGAATTCGCGGTCAAGCCGCCCAACGACGTGCTCGCGCTCTCGGCGGACGGCAAATGGCGCAAGATCTGCGGCATCCTCTGCGAGGCGTCGGGAGATTCCTCGCGCCTGCACTGGCTCGTCGTCGGCGTCGGCGTCAACGTCGACAACGTCCCGACCTTGAAGCGCGCGACCAGCCTCAAGGTCCTGACCGGCCGCCGCACGGGCCTGGAGCCGGTCCTGCGCGCTCTGATGTCCCGGCTCTCGCGCGCACGCCGCGCGGGCGGCTTCTTATGAGCGCGGTCCGGCGATCAGCGCCCAGAGGATCAAGATCACGAGGCCGGCGAGCAAAGACGCGAGCGTGATCGCTTCGACCAGGCCCCAGGAGATGCGCCGCGAGGAATCGACGGCCGCCGCCGCGCCGCGCAGCGATTCGGAAGAAATGTCGATGGACCAGACGGCCGGATCGTCGTGGTCCGTGACCGCGTAGTAGAGACGGCCCTTCGACTCGTCGAGGCCGAGCAGGCGGCCCTGGCGCTTGGTCCAGGAAAACGAGACTTCGGGCTCGACGCCGGAGAGATCGACGCGGTGGACTTCGCGCGGGCGCAGCCAGCGCGGGTCGCCCGCGGGACGCGCCGCGGTGGACAAGGAGACGGCGAACAGCCAGCGCTTGCCCGCGACGACGGACTCGACGGGACCCGCGGAGGAGAACAGCGGGACCGCGCGGCTCAGCGTCGCGTCGAAGTCCACGACGGTCGAACGGCTGTCGTCCTCGTCGTCGAGCGCGACGAGCCAATGACCGTCGCCGCGCGAGGCGAGATAGCCGGGAGCCCGCACTTGAACCTCGCGTCCGGCATGGCCGGTCACTGGGTCGAGAAGCCTCAGCGCTCCGCGGCCGGCCCGGTCCCAGGCGGCCGCGGCGATCGCCGGATAATTCTCGTCGACCGCAAGCAGTTTCGCGGACCCAGCGGCCAGCGGGACCCCGCGGGCGAGATCCGCGCCCGCGCTCAGCCCGGCGACGGAGAGCCCGCTGTCGTCCTGCACCACCGCCACGGGAACCGTCGACCAGGACGGTTGGGCGAAGGCGCGCAGGGATTCGTTCTTGAGTCCATAGGAGGCGATGATATTCTCGCTCGCCACGTCGACCTTCAAAACGGTGCCGCCGGACGCGTCCCCGTCGGCCACGCTTTGCGCGAGGAGCAAAACGCCGCCGTCGCGCATCGCGTAGAGACCGCCGATCAGAGAGAAGCCCGGAAGACGGAACGAAGCGCTCGGGCCGCCGCTCGTCAGCGCCTCGGCGCAAAGATAAGTCTTGCGCGGATACTCGCCGCGAAGGAAGAGCACGCGGTCATGCGGGAGGTCCAGAACGAACTCCCGGTGTTCGACGCCCGCGGCCAGCCTCAGCGGGGCCCGTGGGTCGCGGCGGCAGCCTTGGACGCAAACGAGGCCGAACGCAGCGAACGTCAAGATTTTTCGACGAAGCATCGCGCCTGAGCCTAGCAAAACCGACCTTGGCGACGACGAAGAATTCCACGTCGACGGGGGCGAATTTATTATAATCTTCGTCACAACCACGGAGACGATATGGGCGACACCTATTTGACGCGCGCCGGCTACGAAAAACTCAAGCAGGACCTCGCGGGGCTCATGAAGCAGAAGACCCAGCTGTCCCTGGACATCGGGGAGGCGCGCGAGAAGGGCGATTTGAAGGAAAACGCCGAGTACCACTCCGCCAAGGAGAAGATGGGCGAGGTCATGGGGCGCATCGGCCAGATCCAGGACAAGCTGCAGAGCGCCAAGCTCATCGACGACCTCGACACGCCGAAGGACACCGTCGCGATCGGCACGCAGGTCACCCTCGAGGACTCGGACGGCGACCAGGTCGAGTACTCCCTCGTCGGCGAGGACGAGTCCGACCCCATGGAAGGCAAGATCTCCGTGCAGTCGCCGCTCGCCCAGGGCCTGCTCGGCAAGAAGGTCAAGCAGACCGTCGAGGTGGCGCTTCCCGCCGGGCCGCGGCAGTTCAAGATCCTGAAGGTCGCGCGCCTCTCCTGAGTCCGCAGGAACTCGCCGCGGCGCTCAAGCGCCGCGCGCTGGACGAAGGCGCGGACTTCGCCGGCATCGCCAAGGCCGGGCCCTCCCCGGACGCGGCCGCCTACGACGCGTGGATCGAGGCCGGTCACCACGGGTCGATGGACTACCTCGCGCGCACGCCGGAGCCGCGCCGCGACCTGCGCGCCTGGATGCCGGAGGCGCGCTCGATCTTGATGTGCGCGTTCTCGTACGGGGACCCTTCTCAAAAACCCGCATCCAAGCCCGGTCACGGGCGCGTCGCGCGCTACGCGGTGCGGCCCGATTATCACGAGCGGCTGCGCGCGCGCATGGACGCGGTGCGCGACTGGCTGAAGACCGTGGAGCCGAAAGTGCGCGGCGTCGCGTTCTGCGACATGAGCCCGCTGCTCGAGCGCTCGTACGCGCGCGCGGCGGGCCTGGGCTGGCAGGGCAAGAACGCGATGCTGATCGCGCCGACGCTCGGCTCCTACTTCCTGATCGCGGGACTCGCGCTCGACGTGGAACTGCCGACCGACGAGCCTCAGTTCGACCACTGCGGCACCTGCCGCCGCTGCCTCGACGCCTGCCCGACGGACGCCTTCCCGCGCGAGCGCGTCCTCGACGCGTCGAAGTGCATCGCCTACTTCACGATCGAGGACAAGGGACCGGTGCCCGAGGGCTTGCGCGCGGGCGTCGGAGACTGGGTGTTCGGCTGCGACGTGTGCCAGGAGGTCTGCCCCTGGAACCGCTTCGAGAAGCCCGCGCGCGCCATGCCTCCCGCCCAAGTCCCCACCGAGATCCCGCTCGACGAGCTCGTCGGGCCCAAATCCGACGGCCTGCGCAAGCGCTTCAAGGGCCTGCCGCTCGCCAAGGCCGTGCGCCGCCGCATCACGCGCAGCGCCGCGCTCGCGATGGGCAACTCCGGCGACGCGCGCCACCGCGCGGCGCTCGAAAAGCTCGCCGCGGACCCGGACGCCGCCGTCGCCGAGCACGCGCGCTGGGCTCTGGCTCGTCTCAAGACCTGATCGGCGGGAACCACAAAGACACGAAGAACGGAGAATGAGTTGACGTCGTCGCCGTTCACTTTCTTTTCGTTCGTCCTCTGTGTCTCTGTGTTTCATCCTTCGCGTCTTCCTGATTCAATCCGTCTCCGTCCGTCTTTTGGTAATCTTCCGACCATGGGAAAAGGACGGCTCGAGGCGTTCAGCGACGGCGTGATCGCGATCATCATCACGATCATGGTCTTGGAGCTCAAGGCCCCGCTGGGAGCCGCGCTCGACGCGCTGCGCCCGCTGGTCCCGGGGCTCCTCTGCTACGTGCTCAGCTTCGCGTTCGTCGGCATCTACTGGAACAATCACCATCACACTTTGCACGCGGTCGAGCGCGTGAACGGCCCGATCCTGTGGGCGAACATGCACCTGCTGTTCTGGCTGTCGCTGATCCCGCTCGTGACCGCGTGGATGGGCGAAAATCATTTCGCCGCGCGGCCGGTCGGACTGTACGGCGTCGTCCTGCTGATGTGCGCGCTCGCGTTCAGCCTCTTGATCCGGGCGCTGATCGCGCATCACGGCAAGGACTCCGTGATCGCGCGCGCGATCGGCGGCGACTTCAAGGGCAATCTTTCGCTCGCGCTCTACGCCGCCGGGATCGGCGCGTCTTTCTTCGTGCCCGCGCTGTCGATGGCGTTGTACGTGGCCGTCGCTCTGATGTGGCTCATCCCGGACCGGCGCATCGAAGACGCGCTCGGCTTCTCCCCGCGCGCCTAGGCTCCGCGCCGAGGCGCAATCGAATCCCGGAATGGTAACATAGCCTCTCATGCGGACGTCACACGCGCGTTTTTTCTCCATTCTCCTTCCTCTTTTTCTGCTCGCCGCGCGCGCCGGCGCTCAGGACAAGGACAAATCGGTCAGCGGCGAGACCATCCCCCCGCACGATCTGCCTCCGCAGGTGGCCGCGTCGAGCGCGACGAACAACAACACGCCGCCGTTCCTGCGCTGGATGATCGCGCCGCGCGACCACGGCGTCATCGTACGCCTGCCGATCGTCGACACGGACCCGAACCGCGGCACGACGGTCGGAGTGCTCCCGATCCTCGTCATTCAAGATCCGAACGAGGACCGCATCACGCAGATCCACGCCCCGTCGTTGACCTACAACCAGCACTTCGGCGTGGAGCCGACCTACCGCTACTACTATTATCCGACGCCGCAGTCCTCCCTCGTGATGCGCGGGACCTTGAGCAAATACGAGGACGAGGCCATGACCGAGTACTCGGCCCGCCGCGCGTTCGACACGCCCTACGATCTGTTTCTGCGCTTCCAGTACAACGCGGACGCCGGCCCGCGCTTCTACGGTCTCGGTCCCGATTCGGCGAAGGACGACCAGGCCAACTTCAAGCAGCAGTACTGGCTGTATAAATGGGGCGTCGGCACCCCGCTCTCGGACGGCTCGGACTGGCGCGCGCATGTCGGCGGGCGTTACGAGAGCAGCCGCATCCTCAACGGCCCGATCCCCGGCCTGCCCGGCATGTCCAGCGAGTTCCCCGCCGAGTTCTCCGACCGCTATCAGCAGACCAACGAGACGCGCGCGACGCTCGACTACGATTCGCGCGACAGCTTGACGACGACGACGAAGGGCCTGCTGATTCAGGCCTACGCCGCGGCCTCGGTCAAAGGCTACGTCAGCGAGTACGAGTACGAGCGCTACGGCGCCGACGGGCGGTGGTTCCATCCGTGGGACTCGGACCCCTCGAAGGTGTTCGCCGTGCAGTACCAGTACGAGCAGGTGCTCGGCCCGACCCCGCCGTTCTGGGTCCAGCCGTCGCTCGGCGGCAAGTACAGCCTGCGCGCGTACGGCGAGGGCCGCTACGTCGACCGCGGCTCGACGTCGTTCAACGTCGAGCAGCGCTTCACCGTGTTCGACGAGAAGATGGCCGGAGTCACCACCGAGTTCCAAGTGGCGCCCTTCGCCGGCGTGGGCACGGTGTTCGACTCCCCCGAGAGCGCGCAGTTCGCCTACCTGCGCCCGGTCGTCGGCACCGCGTTCCGCGCGGTCGCCAAGCCGCAGGTCGTCGGTTCCGTCGACGTCGGCTACGGCCAGGAAGGCGCGGCCGTGTTCATGGACATCAACTACTCGTTCTAGTCTCCGCTCCCCCTTCCCGTATTTAGGCGAAATTTGGTGGCGCCTGGCCTCCGCGGACGGACATAATAAGGAGAGTCTTAGCCGCAATCCACGCGCAAGGGAGGCTGATGCCGCCGCAACGTCCGCGCCGACCCGTCGTGCTCATCGTCGACGACGCGGCTGAGATCCGTTTCGTCCTCAAGCGCGCGCTCGAACGCCACTGCGAGGTCCTGGCCGCCGAGGACGTCGGCGGGGCGCTCGCGCTGGCACGCAAGCACCGCCCGCGCCTCATCCTGCTCGACGTGGTCCTGCCGGACGGCAGCGGCGTCGACGCCGTCGCGGCGCTCAAGGACCTCGATCCCACGGTCGCCATCGTCATGCTGACCGGCGCCAACGACCTCGGGTTCGCCCGGCAGGCGCTCGAGAACGGCGCGCGCGCCTACATGACCAAGCCCTTCGATATTACGCCGCTCGTCGAGGAAGTCCGGCGCCATCTCGGTCTCGAGCCGCCGCCCGCGGACGCGCCGCCGTGGCGCGTCGCGGCCTAGCTCAGAACCGAAGTCTCGCGCGGGCCTCGCCGTCGTAGCGCTTCTGCAGGCGCAAAGTCTCCAAAGTCGCCACGCAGGACACGAGGTTCTGCACCGTGTAGATCGCGTACATCACGAACGCCGACGCGGACGCGGCAGGCACGCCGAGCAGGACCGTGAAGGCGGCCCAGGCCGCCAGCGACAGCGCGAGGATGAGCGCGGCGAGGACGGCGAAGGCGAGCGCGTCCCCCATTCCGGCGCGCGAGATCGACCAGCGCCGCAGCGCGACCCGCTCGGGCATGAAATACCACGGCTGATGCAGGAGGCGCGAGAGCACCGCGCGCGACAGGAACCAGCTCAGGCCCGTGAACGCCGCGCCCACCGCGAGCGTGCGCCACGCGGGCGCGGTCGCGAGCGCCAGCATCGTCGCGAAAGACCAGACCCAGATCGTCTTCGTGCCGAGAAACGCCCACATCATCCCGGACGAGGAGTCGCCCGACGAATGCTCGGCGCGCATCTTTTTGAGCTGGGCGTACATCATATAAGTGAAGCCGAAACCCGCGAGGATCTGCAGCGGGGCCAGCAGGTATCCGAGCAGAGGGAGGGCTTGAGCGCCGGCCATCAGCGCGGGTCCGCCCGCGAGCATCAGCGCGACCACCCCGAGCGCGACCGCGACGGTCTCGATCAGCGCGCGCGTCTTCGAGGGCGGCTGCGCGCTCACGCGGGAGAAGCGCGCCTGCAGCGCGAACAGGACCCCGAACCCGGCCGCTTGAGCGAGGTTGCGGTACATCATCAGATCCTTACCGTCGAAGCCGAAGCACAAAGTCGTCGCGAGCGCGGAGATCAGCCCGACGATCGTCATCGACGCCGAAATCTCCGCGGAGCGGCGCGCGAGCATGCGGTGGATCTGCGGCATCGTGAACAGGAACGCGAGCGGATTGGCGAGCCAGTACGCGGCCTGGCCGAGCGCGTGCGCCGCGGCGAGCGCCGCGTGCGGCGCGACCGCGCCCGCGACGGCCGCGGCCAGCGGCAAGCCGATGCCGAGCGCGCGCCGCGAGCCCCGCGCGGGTCCGAGCGCGGGAGCGGCGCCGCGGCGACTGGACGGCGCGGGGTCCGCGGCCGCGGACGAAGCTCGGCCGTCGAAAAGGGCGTCGAGGTCCGTCGAGAGAGCCGGGGCGCGAGGAAAGTCGCGCGACGAAGGCGGCGTGCCGGCGAGGACGCCCGCCGACTCGACGCGGGCAGAAACGGCGAGCGGCGCCGCGGCGACGACGGGCTCGACCGCGAACGCGCGGACCGGAGCGGCGACGGCGGCGGGCGCGACGGCGACCGCGGCCGACGGAGCGACGCCGACGGGGACGCAGAGCGGAACGCCGGGCGCGGCGGCCGTCAAAGCCGGGGCCGCGAAGGAGAAGAACGCCGACGGGGCGAGAACGATCGGGGACGCGGAGTGGACGGCGGCGGAGGCGGCCGCCGCCGCGGCCAGGGGCGCGCCCGAGACCGCGGCCGGAATCTCGAGCACCGCGGCCGAGACCGGGGCCCACAGGAGCAGGAGCGCCGCGGAGAGTCTTCGGTTCGTCATGCGTTCGTCATCCCAAGAAGACATTACCCCGCGGCCGCGTCCGCAGAGATAGGTCCGGATGGCCCCGGGGCTCGGGCAGGAGGCCCACGCGCCGCTGGGTCCGAGGGTCCGCGGGCTCCGGAATTCGCGCTTGAGCGCTTATAGGATGTGTGTTAAACTGTGGGGCCCGCTCGAGGTTCACTCATGACGACATCCGCCCCCAACCTGGTCGATCGCATTCTCAAGCGCGGCGAAGACAAGAGCACCGGCTCCAACGCCGCGGCCCAGGGCGAGCAGGAGCTGCTCGACATCGCCGGCTTGACGCCCGAGGCCGTGCTCGCGAAGCTCTCCTGCGGAGAGAAAGGACTCGCCGCCGAAGTCGCCTCCGAACGCCGCGCGAAGTACGGCCCGAACCTCGTCGAATCGCGCCGCAAGATCGGCATTCTCGGCGAGATTTGGGAGCGCGCGAAGAACCCCCTCGTCATCCAGCTGCTCGTGATCGCGGGCGCGTCGCTGTTCATGGACGACATCCCGTCCGCGGTCGTCGTCGGAGCGATGGTCGTGCTCAGCGTGATCCTCGCCTACGTGCAGGAAGCGCGCTCGAACAAGGCCGTCGAGAAGCTGATGGCGATGGTGAAGACGACCTGCGTGATCCTGCGCGAGGGCAAGGAGCACTCGGTTCCGCTGTCCGAGCTCGTGCCCGGCGACGTCGTCGTGCTCGCCGCCGGCTCGATCATCCCCGCGGACCTGCGCCTCCTGGTCGCCAAGGACTTCTTCGTCAGCCAGTCCGCGCTGACCGGCGAGTCCATGCCGATCGAGAAGATCGCCGGCCCCGTCGACCGCGCGGGCAAGGGCGCGCTCGACCTGATGAACGCGTGCTTCCAGGGCAGCAACGTGCTCTCCGGCACCGCGCGCGGCGTCGTCGTCAACACCGGCGAAAAGACCTACTTCGGCGGCATCTCGAAGAAGCTCGGCGGCCAACGCGTGATGACGAGCTTCGACCGCGGCGTCGAGCAGTTCACCTGGCTGATGATCAAGTTCATGGTCGTCATGGTGACCGTCGTGTTCTTCACGATCGGCCTCAAGACCCACAACTGGCTCGACGCGCTGATGTTCGGCCTCTCGGTCGCGGTCGGCCTGACGCCCGAGATGCTGCCCATGATCGTGACCGTGAATCTGTCGAAGGGCGCGCTCGCGATGTCGAAGAAGAAGGTCATCGTCAAGCGCCTGAACTCGATCCAGAACTTCGGCGCGATGGACATCCTCTGCACCGACAAGACGGGCACGCTGACGCAGGACAAGATCGTGCTCGAGCGCCACGTCGACGTGACCAACCGCGAGAGCGACGACGTCCTGCGCTACGCGTACATGAACTCGTACTACCAGACCGGCCTGCGCAACCTGCTCGACCAGGCGATCCTCGCGCACAAGGACCTGGACGTCGAGCGCGCTTGCCGCAAGGTCGACGAGATCCCGTTCGACTTCCAGCGCCGCCGCATGTCGGTCATCATCGACTACGAAGGCGATCACGTCCTCATCTGCAAGGGCGCGGTCGAGGAAGTGTTCTCGGTCTGCTCGCGCTACCAGGTCGACGACGAGATCCATCCGCTCATCGACCTGCTGAAGAAAGACCTGCTGACCGAATACGAGGAGCTCAGCGCGGACGGCTTTCGCGTGCTCGCCATCGGCTACCGCGAGTTCCCGCGCTCTAAAGAAGTTTTCTCGACCGCCGACGAAACCGACATGGTCCTGCTCGGCTATATCGCCTTTTTCGATCCGCCGAAAGAGTCCGCGAACGCCGCGCTCGAGGCCCTGCGCAAGTCTGGAGTCGCGACCAAGATCCTGACCGGCGACAACGCGCTGGTGACGAAGAAGGTCTGCAAGGACGTCGGCCTTTCGATCGACGGCCTCGTGACCGGCGACCAGATCCGCGGCCTCAGCGACGCGGAGCTGACCGCGCTCGCCGAGAAGACGAACGTGTTCGCCCGGCTCTCGCCCGCGCAGAAGGATCAGATCATCAAGGCGCTCCAGCGGGGCGGCCACGTCGTCGGCTTCATGGGCGACGGCATCAACGACGCGCCCGCGATGAAGACCGCGGACGTCGGCATCTCCGTCGACACCGCCGTCGACGTCGCCAAGGAGTCGGCCGACATCATTCTGCTGAAGAAAAGTCTTCTCGTTTTAGAAGACGGCATCATCGAAGGCCGCAAGGTTTTCGGCAACATCATCAAGTACATCAAGATGGGGGCGAGCTCCAACTACGGCAACATGTTCTCCGTCGTCGGAGCGAGCATCTGGCTGCCGTTCCTGCCGATGGCGCCGATCCAGGTCTTGGTCAACAATCTTTTGTACGACTTCTCCCAGCTCGGGATCCCCACCGACCGCGTCGACGAGGAATACCTGACGAAGCCGCGCAAGTGGAACATCGAGTCGATCAAGAAGTTCATGCTCTGGATCGGCCCGACGAGCTCGGTGTTCGACTACACGACCTTCTTCCTCATGATGTACCTGTACAAGTGCCGCTTGTACTCCGATCCCGCGACGACCGACGTCATGAAGACGCACTACGAGCACCTGTTCCATTCCGCGTGGTTCGTGGAGTCCCTGCTCACGCAGACCTTGATCGTGCACGTGATCCGCACGAACAAGATCCCGTTCCTGCAGAGCTCCGCGAGCCTCACCTTGACGCTCACGACGCTCACGGTCATGGCCGTCGCGATTTATCTGCCGTTCTCGCCCGTCGCGGGCTACCTGGGCTTCGTGGCCCTGCCCCCGACCTTCTGGCCGTGGATGTTCGGGACCGTGGTCGCCTACGTGATCCTCACGCACTGCGTGAAGACGCTGTTCATCCGCCACTACGGGATCGACTAATGAAGAGTCTGCTCAACGCGCTCCAGGAAGGCCGCCTCATCGAGCTTCCCGAAACGGACAAGGACAAGTCGCTCGCGTTCCTCGCGCACTTGATCGAGGCCGTGCCCGACCTCGCGGGCTCCCCGGAGCTCGCCGAGGAGATGATCAAGCGCGAGCGCGAGTGCAACACCGGCATCGGCTCCGGCGTCGCGTGTCCGCACGTGCGCGCGAGCGGCGCGGGAGAACTGCTGTGCGCCGTCGGCTGGACGCCGACCGGCATCGACTACGGCGCCTCCGACGGCAAGAAGGTCCACCTCGTCGTGATGTACTACATCCCGGACGCGCAGAAGAACGTCTACCTGAAGGAGATCTCCGCGCTCGCCGGCGCGATCCGCCGCGAGGACGGCATCCAGCCGATCGCGACCGCCGAGGACATCGCGACCGTGCGCGAGCGCCTGCTCGACTGGGTGCAGACCGCGATCGACGCGAACATCCCCGAGGCGAAAGCGCGCATGATTCGCCTCGAAGCGCGGCAGGCCGCGGTCGACGCGGGCGCGGCGCCGGCCTCCGCCGCGCCGTCGTCCCTCCAGGTCCAGCCCGCTCTGTTCCTCGTCGGCGACGGGCGCACGCTGGCGCTCTGCGCCGACGCCGCGCTCGGCGACGCGCTCGAGAAGGATCCGGAGCTCGCGGGCCTCGTGCGTCAGAAGAGCCAGTTCGAGCGCGCGGGCTGGCGCTTCGTCTTCCGCGCCGCGACCGCCTACGGCGCGCGCACGCTCTACGACTACCTCGCCGTGCGGTAGCGGCATGGCGGACCAGTCCCCGGTCGTCTTCCTCTTCGACGTCGACAATACGCTCCTCGACAACGACCGCGTGATCGAGGACCTCCGCCGCTTCCTCGGCGGGACTTTCGGCGCCGAGCGCGAGGAGAGCTACTGGCGCATTTTCGAGACTCTGCGCGCCGAGCTCGGCTACGCGGACTATCTCGGCGCGCTGCAGCGCTACCGCGTCCAGTTCCCGCGCGATCCGCACATCCTCGACGTTTCCCCGTTCCTGCTCGACTACCCGTTCGCCGACCGCGTCTACCCGGGCGCGCTCGACGTGCTCGCGCGCGCCGCCAAGCTCGGCCCCGTCGCGATCCTCAGCGACGGCGACGCGGTGTTCCAGCCGCGCAAGATCGCGCGCTCGGGCCTGCGCGACGCCGTCGCCGGCCGCGTGCTGATCTACACGCACAAGGAGCAGATGCTCGACGACGTCGCCGCGCGCCTGCCCGCCGAGCGTTACGTGATGGTCGACGACAAGCGCCGCATCCTCGCCGCGCTCAAGGGCCGCTGGGGCCCGCGCGTGACGACCGTTTTCCCGAACCAAGGCCATTACGCCTCCGATCCCGCCCAGGCCGCGGCGTCCCCGGCCCCCGACTTCCGCGTCGAGCGCATCGCGGACCTCGCCGGCCTCCTCCCGCGGCTCGCCGCGGGGAGCTAGAATGCGCCGCGCCGACGACGCGCGGCCGCGCGCGCTCGTCGTCGGTTCGTTCGCGCTGGGCGTCGTCCTCGCCGCGCTCTTCGCGCGCCGGACCTTCGTGGGCTTCGGCAACGACGACGCCGACTACGTGCTCGGCGCGCTGTCCTTGCTGCAAGGACGCCTCGTCGCGCTGAACTCGCCTTCTCAGCACGCGTTCTCGTACCACTGGCCCGGCTTCTCCATCCTGCTCGCGCCGTTCGCCGCGCTGTTCTCGCCGCATTGGCAGGCGCTGAAAATCGTGCCGTTCGGCCTTGTCGCGGCATCCGCGGCGCTTGCCCTTCGCCGCTTCACGCGCCGCCTCGACGCGCCCTGGGCCTCGCTCGCCGCCGCGGCCTTCGTCCTGAACCCAATGACTTTGCGCTCGGCCACGATCGTCATGGCGGAGCCTCTGCTCCTTCTCCTGGCGCTGGCCGCCGTCGAGCGTCTCGACGTGAAGACAGACGACGACGCGCGCGAGTCCGCGCTGTGGGCGTTGCTTCTCGGCTTCGCCGCGCTCGCGCGCCCCGAGGGCGTGATTCTGGCCGCCGCGTGCGCCGTCGCGCTCGCGCGCGCCCCGCGCCCGCGCGCGGCCGCCGGCGCGGTCCTCGGCCCCGTGCTCGCGCTCGCGGCCTGGACCTGGGCGAAAAGCGCGGCCGGCGGCGGCGCGCCGAGCTACTGGGACGACGCGCTGAGCAATCTCGCGTCGCTCAATCCCGCCCCGCTCGCTTATCATGCCGCGTCGGTGTTCGCGACGCTCTTCGCCGGTACGGTTTTCGCGCTGCCCGCGCCGCACGCCGCGTGGGCGCTGACCGCGGGCGCGGTTCTCTCCGGAGCCGCGCTCGCCGCCTGCCTCGTCGGCGCCGCCGCCCTCGCGCGGCGTCGGCGCGGCGCCGCGTCGAACATGGCGTCCGCTTCGTTCTGCGCCGGAGTCCTGCTCCTGCACCTGCTCTGGCCCGTCGTCGATCCGCGCTTCTTCTGGCCGCTGCTTCCTTTCGCGCTCGAGGCGCTCGCCGCCGCGGCGCAAGCTCTGTCCGCGCGAGTCGCCGCGGCTCGCCCCGTCGCGCTCGCGCAGGCCGCTTTGATCATCGTCTGGTTCGCGCTCCGCGGCGCCGACATCGTCTCCGGCCCCATTCCCGTTTCGGCGCGCATCCCGGAACGCACTTTCGCCTGGGCGAGAGAGAACCTTCCGTCCGATGCCGTCGTGCAGACCGACATCCCGCAGGCGTTCTTCCTCTATACCGGCCGCCGCGCGGCGCTGACGGACGCGGCGCGCGCCGTCGACTCGGACGATTTTCTCAGTCACCTGCGCGGCCAGGGCTTCACCTACGTCTGCTACCGCGAGTGGAGCGCCGCGGCCGGAGCCAATCTGCCCAGCACCGATGCGGCGGTCCGCGAGTTCGCGGCAAGCTTGAAGTGGGCCGCGATGGGCGGGGCCGATTTCCGACGCGTCTTCTTCGACGCGGAGGAGGGCGCGGTGATTTACGAAGTCGGCGAGCGCCGATCCCGGAGGATCCTTTGATCGCCTGGGTCTGGGTCTTCCACTTCGCGGCGAAGCTCATCCTGTATTTCCGCGGCAATATGCAGGTTCATTTCCTCTGGAACGCGGCGCTCGCCGCGCTCGCCTTGCCTCTCGCCTGGCGGCGAGGGTCCGCGCCGCGGCGTCCGCTTCTGCCCGCCGCGGCGTCGATACCGCTCGGCGCGGCTTTGCTGTGGTACGACTCCTACCTGCCGACGCTTCCGACCGCGTTCGCGTTCCTGCGCCGCGACCCGGAGGTCCTGACGAGCGGCTTCCTGCACCGCTTCCTCGCAGGCTTCGCCGCGCCGCCGCTCCTCCTCGCAGGTCTCGCGGTCGCGCTCGTCGTCTGCCTGCTCGCCGCTCGCCGCGGCCTCGCGGCCGCCCCGTGGGCGTTCGCTCTCCTGCTCGTCGTTCCGCTCGCCTCGCTCGGTCAGCCGCGCGGTGCGGCGGCGGACGCCGTGCGCCGTTTTTATCACGATGAGCGCGCGCGCCTCGTGCGCCTGCCGCGTCCCGCGGGCCGGCCGTTCGACGTGATCCTGATCCAGATCTGCTCGCTGTCCTGGGACGACCTGGACGCGATCGGCGCGAAGTCGCCGCGCCTGCTCGACGGGGCGGCGTACGCATTCACGGACTTCAACTCGGCGGCGTCTTACAGCACGGACGCGGCACTGCGCCTCTTGAGAGCGCCCTGCGGCCAAGTCTCTCAGAGCGAACTCTACGAGCCGTGGCCGAGCGAATGCAGCCTCCTCGGACAGCTCCGCGCGTCCGGCTTCAAGACCTACGCCGCGCTCAACGCCGAGAACGGCTACCTGCAGATGGAAGCCGACCTGCGCCGGCTCGCGGGCATGGACGCGCCGCTGTCCGTCGCGGGTCTGACGCCGCGCCTGAAAAACTTCGACGGCCACCCGGTCTTCGACAGCGGCGAGGTGCTCGAGCGCTGGCGCGGCGAGCGCGAAAGGTCCGGGGAGCCGCGCGCCGCTCTGTTCTTCAACACGCTCGCCCTGCACGACGGCGTTCACGAAGACAAGCCGCAGTGGTGGAACGAACCGCCTCTGGCCCTCTACGCGCGCACGCTCGACGCGCTCGGCCGCGACCTGGACCGCCTCGCCGCGCAGTACTCCGCGTCCGGGCGCAGCGCGATCGTCGTGATCGTCGGCGAACACGGCCGCGCGATTCGCGGCTCCGCGCTGCAGGCTTCGGGGCTGCGCGACATCCCCTTGCGGCCGATCACGCGCACGCCGCTCGCGGTGCGCTTCGTCGGCCCCGCGTTCTCCGGAGCGCCGCGCGGCCGGACCAGCGCGAAGCCGGTGAGCTACCTCGCGCTCGCCCAATTGCTCGCCGACGTGCTGGCCGATCCCGCGGCCGCGGGCGACCCGCGCCTCGACGCCGAAATCGCGGCGCTGCCGGAGACCGCGTTCCTGGCCGAGAGCGCGGATTGGAAGGTTTTCCGCCTCGACGGCGTCGAGTATCTCCTGGGCAAGGACGGGGACTGGCGCTCCCTGCCGGTCGCGGCGGCGCCTTGAGCGGCCGGAATTGTTATAATCCTCTCACGATGCTGCGCAGGCTCCTCTCCGCCGTTCTATTCTCTCTTTCCGCTCCCGCCCTGTGCGCCGCGCCGCCGGCCGCCGCGACCGGACTGCGCGCGCCGGTCGAGGTGCAGGTCATCGGCTTCAAGGCGAAGCTCGAGGACGGCCGCGTGATGCTGACTTGGCGGCGCTACAAGCGCGGCGACTTCCGCACTTACATCCTGATGAAGTCCGTCGACGCCGCGCCGAGCTATCCGGAGTCGCCGGCCTTGCTCTCGTCCGACTACGTGGACACCGTCCATTACGAGGACGGCAAGCTGACCCCGGGCACCTGGCACTATCGCCTCTGCATCCTGACGAAGTTCGGCGACCGGTGGGTCAGCCCCGTGCTGACCGTCGTCGTCGGCCCCGAAGACGTGCGTCACGACCCGCCCACCGAAGCCGACTTCGAGTGACGTCCGATCCGCTCCTTCCCCTCGCCGCCTTCGCCCTGTGCCTTGCCGCCGTCTGGCTGCGCGCGCTCGTGCGCGCCGCGCGCGGCGCGCTGACGGTCGGCATCGGTTATAAAGCGAAGGCCCTCTGCTCGGCGCTGTTCGTGTCGGGCCTTGAACTCGACCTCGAGCGCGCGCCGGAGATCGCCGACGAAGCTTACCGCGCGATGCGGCTGTTCCGCGCGCGCGCGGACCGTAAGGCCGCGTCGGTCACGGTTTCGCTGTTCGGCCTATGCGCGCGCACCGCCGCGGCGCGGCCCGGCTGGGGCGCGACACTCGCGATCGGCCCCGTGACGAAGCTCCCGCACGCCGCGCCGCCGCCCCCCACCGACGGCGCGGCTCTTTGGCCGGACGGCGAGGCCGCGGCGCCGGAGGCGGCGCCGGCGCTCGCGCGCGTCTTGACCGACGCGCTGCGCGACGACGGCCCGAAGCTGCGCCGCACGCGCGCCCTCGTCGTCGTGCGCGCAGGCCGCCTGCTCGCCGAGCGCTACGCCCCGGGATTTGCGGCCGCGACGCCGCTCAACGGCTGGTCGATGACGAAGAGCGCGTTCGGCGCTTTGCTCGGCACGCTCGTCGGCGAGGGCCGGGTCGCGCCGTCGTCGCGCGCGCTCCTGGCGCAGTGGCGCGAGCCCGGCGATCCGCGCGCGCAGATCGCGCTCGAAGACCTCCTGCGCATGCGCAGCGGATTGAATTTCTCCGAAGTCTACTCCGACCTCAACGCGGACGTCAACCGCATGTTGTTCGTCTCCGGCGACGCGGGCGGCTACGCCGCGGCGCGTCCGCTCGCGCACCCGCCCGGCACGCGCTGGCAGTACGCGAGCGGCACGTCGAACATCTTGTCCCTCATCGCGCGCCGCGCGCTCGGCGACCGCGACTACTGGTCCTGGCCGCGCCGCGCGCTGTTCGCCCCGATCGGCATGGCGAGCGCGGTGCTCGAGCCCGACGCGTCGGGAACCTTCGTCGCCTCGTCCTACTTGTTCGCGACCGCGCGCGACTGGGCGCGCCTGGGCGAGCTCATGCGCCGCGACGGCGTCTGGGGCGGCCGCCGCGTCCTTCCCGAGGGCTGGGTGAAATTCCTGACCACGCCGACGCCGCAGTCGCCCGACGGGCGCTACGGCGCGCATTGGTGGCTGAAGCTCTCGAAGGAGCTCGGCGGCGAGACGCCCGCCGCGGCGAAAATTCCGGCCGACGCCTTCCACGCGCTCGGCCACGAGGGCCAGTGCCTGACCGTGATCCCCTCGCGCGAGCTCGTCGTCGTGCGCCTGGGCCTGTCGATCGACATCACGGCCTGGGACCACGCCGCCTTCCTCGCCGACCTGCTCGCGGCTCTTTGAAAGGCATGGATGCGACCGCCCTTCTCGCGCGCTACGACGACGAGCTCCGCCGTCGCGCGCCGTATTTCGACGAAGCCGTGACTTTGGAGCGCGACGGCCCCGTCGTCCGACTGCTCGGCGCCACCGCGGACGCGCAGAACAATTGCGTTCTCCACGCCGACCTCGACGAAACGGGCGCGGAGGCGGCCGTCGACCGTCAGATCGCCTACTTCCGCGGCCGCGGGCGCGGCTTCGAATGGAAATGGCACGCGCACGACCGCCCCGCGTCCCTGGAGAAAATCCTTCTCTCCCGCGGGTTCGAGTCCGGAGGAGAGGAGACGATCATGGCTCAGTCTCTCGCCGCCCGCGGCGCCGCCCCGACTTTGCCCTCCGGCTACGCGGCGCGACCATGGCCGGAAGACGAGTCCTTGGCTCGCCTGATGGCCTTGCAGGCCGAGGTCTGGCCCGACGAATCGTTGGACTGGCTCGGCGAATCGCTGGCGCGGGAACGCGCGGCGCGCCCGGACGCGATCCGCTTTCACGCGGTCTTCCACGAAGGGCGGCCCGTGTGCGTGGGTTGGACGCGCTTTCACGGACGCTTCGCCTCGCTCTTCGGCGGCTCCACCTCCGCCGCGCACCGCGGCCGCGGGCTCTACCGCGCTCTGCTGGCCGCGCGCCTGGACGAGGCCTCCGCGCGGGGCGCCGAACACGCCGTCGTCGACGCGGGCCCCATGAGCCGACCCATTTTAGAGCGCTTGGGCTTCACACCGCTGACGCGGACGGTCCCGTATCTTCTACGCCGCTGAACGCGGATCGCGATTGCCCCGGACGCGGCGCATATTCCAGAATCGTAGAGGATCTGGGGAATAGAAAGGAGCCAACATGAAAACCAACGTCGCGACGAAGCCGCACACGCACAACGGATTCTGGCTGGAGACGGCGTGGCCGGAAGGCGCCGAGTCGTTCAATCAGCTGCGCGCGAAGGCCTTCGCCGCCGGCAAGGTGGACGCCAAGACGAAGGCGATGATCCAGCTCGCCTGCGTGTCGCTGCTGCGCTGCAAGCACTGCGTGGACGGCACGCTGACCAAGCTCCAGACGGAGCACAAGGTCTCCGATCAGGAGATCGCCGAGATCATGATGGTCGCCAGCTTCGCCGCCGCCGGCACCAACATGGCCTGGGCCGCCGAGGTCTTCGACGAGCACATCGGTCATAACTGAGCCGTTTCGCCGCAAAAAGGGTCCCGGGCGACCGGGGCCCTTTTCTTTTATAATCGCGGCGTGAAGCTCCTCGGACGCCTCGCTCTCGCTCTCGCGGCCTCCGCGCTGGCGCTGTTCTTCGCGGAAGGCCTTTACCGCCGTCAACTGAGAAAAGAGGCTCTCTCCGAGAACGCCTACGAACTCTACGCCGTCGGCGAGTCCACGGCGGAAGGCTGGCCCTACCCGCGCGCGCTTTCCTTCCCCTCGCTCGTCGCCGACGCCTTCGACGGCCGCCTCGGCGGACGTCCGATCGCGGTGCTCAACCTCGCGCACGCCGGCGACACCGCCTATCCGCAGACGCTCGCCCTGCGCCGCGCCCTCGCGGGCCGCAACCGGGAAAATCCCGCGGTCGTGCTGATCTACATCGGCCACAACGAACGATTCGGCGCGGGCGGCTCCGCCGCGCTCGGCGTCGTCGAGCGCCTGGTCTCGCCGTCGCTGCTTCTGAGCGAGCTCACGCTGCAGCTCGAACGGCGCTGGGGCCGCCAGGCGCCGCGCGACCACGAGACGTACGCCGCCTTCCTGCGCGAGATGATCCGCGCCAGCCGCGAAGCCGGCGCCGTCCCGGTTCTCTCCACCGTGGTCGGCAACGTGCGCGGCGTCGAGCCGGAGCCGGTCCCCGGCGCGCCCGACGGCGGCGAACCTCTCGCGCTCTACCGCGAGGCGGAAAGCCGGGCCGCGCGCGGAAATTGGCCCGAGGCGCGCCGTCTTTACTGGGCGGCGCTCGACGCCTCGCCGCGGCGCTCGTTCGGCCGCGCCGACAGCCGACAGAACGGGATAATAAAAGAAATCGCGCGCAGCGCGTCCGTTCCGCTCGTGGACTCCCTGAAGACCTTCGAGGACGCGTCTGCGCACGGCATTCCCGGCGACGAACTCTTCGGCGACGGCAATCACCCGAATCTCCGCGGCCATCTCTTGCTCGCGAAAGGCTTTACGGCCGCCGTCGCGCGGATCGCGCACGAGGCGCCCGGGCGCGCGCTCGAACACCCCGACGCCCTCCTGCGCGCGGCGGGCATCGGACCTGCGCAGCTCGCGAACGCGTTCGTCGTCAACGGCGTCACCATGCTCACGGTTTCCGGAGGCCGGCCCGAGCTCCCGCATCGACTCGCCCTCGCGCGCGTGAATTTCGCCGCCGCGGCGGCGCTGGAGCCGAAGCAAGCCTGGGCCTGGCTCGGCCTCGCGGTCGCGGGCTGCGACGCGGACGCGCGCCGCGACCTCGACTGGATCTTCGACGACTTCCGCAACGGCCGGCGCGCCTGCGCCGGCGCCGCCGCGCTCGCGCGCGCCTTGGACGAATTGCGCGAGCACCGCGCGCCGACCGCGCCGCTCGAGAGGCTTTCCGCTCTGCGCGGCGACGCGGACAGCTGCATCGGCGACTAGGCCTCCGCGGCCGTTTTCGCCGGTCCTTTGGCCCCCGCGACTGGGCCGAAGGCTTCATGACGCAGATCAACTCCGCGGGTAAACTCTGAAGATGAGGGAAATGCTCCGCCGTCTGCGCGTGGTCATGGCTCTTCTGCTGATCGCCTCGACGGTGCGCGCCGCCGAGATCGGGATCGTCGCCGAGCCGATCGCGACCGCGGCGCCGACGGCGTCCTTCGCGGCGCCCGCCGCCCTCGCCCCGAGCCTGTCCCCGCTCTCCCTCCCGTCCGCCTCCGCGTCCCTGTCCGCGCCGTCCGCTCCCGCGGCGCTCGCGGCTCCCGCGGCCGCCGCGGCCGCGCCCGCCGCCGTCTCCGCCGCCGCGGCGGACGTCCCGAACTCGGCCGCCGTGCCGGCCGCCGTCGAGCCCGCTTCGGCCGCCGATCCGAAAGTCGCCGCTTTCGTCGCGCGTTACCCGAGCGCCGCCGCGCGCCTGAGCTCCGGCGGCGACAAGGCGCGCGCCGCGCTCGAGGCGGCGCTCGCCGCCTTCCCGACCGGGGACGACGTCCGCGGCGCGTCCGCGTCCCGCCTCCGGCAGGCGGCGCGCGCGTTCTTCGACGGCCGCCGCGTCAACGCCACCGCGACGTTCTGGGTGGATCCGGACTTCGACGACGAGGACGTCCCCGAGCCCGTCGGGGGCTCGGCCGCCGCGTCGCCCGCCAAGAAGACGGCCGCGAGCGGCGGCTACCTGCGCAAGAACATCGCGGAAGCGCGCTTCGGTTCCGCCGACCGCGCGCCGCTGCTGCGCCAGGCCTACGGCCTCGCCGCGCGCATCGGCAAGAAGGTCGTGGGACAGACCGAGGCCGCGACCGCGCTGCAGAACCGCCTCGTGTCCTATCTGGAGAGCCAGGGTACGCGCACGCGCGAGCCGATGGCCCTGCACCTCGCGGGCCTGACCGGCGTGGGCAAGAGCGCGATGATCGACGAGCTCGCGAAGACCGGCATCACGGTCCTGCGCTTCGACGCGCAGAGCTACGTCGAGGGCAAGAAGTCGCTCGCCGACGACGTGCGCGAGGCCGTGAACGATTTCCAGAAGAAGTCCAAGGGCAAGCCGTTCGTGATCGCCATCGAGGAGCTCGACAAGATGGCCGAGATCGCCAACGGCGAGGAGAAGACGAACGCGTTCGTCGGCACGCTCAACCAGATACTCGCGGACGGCAAGGTGTCCGATCCCGCGCACGCGAACAAGACCGCGGATCTCTCCAACGCGCTGATCGTCACCACGATGAACTTCTCGCCGAAGGAGATCCAGGCTTTCGCCAAAGAGGTGCTCAAGGCGGACAAGTCCTACTACGACTTCACCGACGAAGACTTCGCCGCGTTCGATGCGTGGATGCGCGCGAAGAGCGCCTCGCGCTACAGGGTCCTCTCCCAGATCTTCCGCTCGAACACGGTCGGCCGCCTCGCGCCGAACCTGGTCATCATGAGCGCGCTCGGCCGCGCGACGTACCGCGAGATCGCGAGCCGCATGATCGACGCGGCCGTCGCGCGCACGAAGACCGGCGCTCCTTCGGAGAAGCAGCTCACGGTCGACGTCACGCCGGCCTACGTCGACTTCGTGGCCGAGAAGACCTCGTTCGCGCCGTCGGGCGCGCGCGAGACCGTCAGCCGCAGCGACGTCATGACCGAGCAGCTGATCCAGTACGGCGCGCGCGCGTCGGCGCCGGGGGACAAGTCGCTCGATCGTCCGCGCCGCATCTCGATCGACGTCGACGCGGCCGCCGGAAAGGCCGTGCTGACGATCACGCCGCGGCTGATGACCGGCCGCACGTGGCACGACGGCAAACCGTTCGAACTCGACGTCGAGTTCGATCAGGTACTCGGCGAGTTCCGCCAGCCGGACGCGAACCGGCTCGCTCTGGAGGCGCCCGCACGTACCGCGCGCGAGGCCGCCGCCAAACCCGCGAAGCTCTTGAAGAAGGACGTGATCGCCGCGCGCTTCCCCAAGCTCGTGACGCGCGCGAAGGGCCTCGCGAAGGCAATCGGCAAGAAAATCTTCGGCCAGGACGAGGCCGCCCAGCAGATCGAGCGCGAGATGACCGCTTATCTGGGCCGCCCCGGTCCTGCCGTGAAGGAGCCGACCACGCTCGTGTTCGCGGGCTTTCCCGGAATCGGCAAGAGCGCGCTCGTGGAGGAATCGGCGAAATACGTCGACCTGCCCGTGATCCGCATCAACATGGAGTCGTACGCGTCCGACGAGTCGGACTCCGTTAAGAATTTCCTCGACGAGATCGAGAGCCAGCTGGACGACATCGCCGACCAGCGCGGCTCGGATTGGGACGGCAAGTACATCCTCTTGCTGGAGGAACTGGACAAGGTCAGCGAGGTCGAGAACGGCCAAAAGGTGCGGCGCCCCGTGATGTCGGTCGTCAAGGACATCCTCAACAACGGCCAGGCCTCCCACTCCACGTTCGAGCCGGAGACCGGACCCTTCTCGCGCGACATCGACGTGCGCGCCGCCTTCGTGTTCGTCACCATGAATTTCCCGATCGACGCGTTCGGCTTCAAGGCCGATCCGCGCTGGACCAGCATCAAGGACACGGTCGAGGCCTGGAAGCGCCTCAAGACGCGACTGACCGACATGAAGGAACTGCTGAGCGGCATGTTCCGCGACGAGACGGTCAACCGCCTGCTCACGAACCTGCGCATCCTCGGCCCCCTGCAGAAGGCCGACTACGAGAAGCTCATCGACGCGCAGCTCGCGAACTACACGAAGGAGCGCCTGCTCGACGAGGACGGCAAGAACCCGTCTCAGATCACCGTCAAGATGACCCCGGCCTACGAGCGCTACCTGTTCGACGAGACCGTGGTGCCTTCCGAGGGCGGGCGTCATACCGCCAAGATGAGCCGCGGCAAGATCGGCGCCGACGCCGAGGAGGCCATCCGCAAGCTCAAGCGCTCCGCGGCGTACGCGTCCGAGCCGGTGACGATCGTTCTCGACTACTACCCGGGCCGCACGCAGGTCGTGGCCAAGCTCTACGCCAAGGGCGCGGAGGGCGAGATCCTCTATAAGCGCAAGGCCGTGCTGTTCTTCCCTCCCCTGCTCGCGCGCGGGCGCATGTCGAAGGAGCGCATCCTGACCGCGGTGCACGAGTTCGGCCACGCCTACGCCGGCGTTCGTCTCGGCCTGCGCATCGACTACGCGACCGTGCTCCCGCCGGCCGGCGGCGTCGGCGGCTACGTGAAGTTCAAGGACCGCAACGACAGCGCGCGCAACGCGATGGCCCACGTCTACTCGTCCGTCGCCTCCCGCGCGCTCGAGCGCATGTTCCTCAGCGCCGATCCGACCGCGAAGGAGTCGGTGATGGACATCACGGAAGGCCCCTCGATGGACATCCAGATGGCGACCACCGAGCTCTTCAACATGGTCCACAAGCTCGGCTTCAACCCGGCGGGCGGCACGATGGACCGCACGGGCGGCTTCGGTCCGGAGAAGTGGGCGAACTTCGGCGACATTCCGCCGGAGTCGGCGGAGAAGCTCGGCCTGGTCCTGCGCGACATGGAAGACTACGTCCTCGCGGACCTGCTCAAGGCCCACACGCGCGAGTGGTACGTCGCCAAGATCACCGAATTCGCGCGCCGGGGCGGCGTCGACGAGAAGGAGTTCTACAAGCTGATCGGCTACCGCCACCCGGGGACGAAGCTCGAGAAGGAGACCGTGAGCGACCCGTCGCGGCTGCGCGAAGCCTTCGGCGGCGTCATGAAGCTCGAGCCCGCCGGCATGCGCGCCGCGCGCGCCTTCCGCCAGGGCGACACGGCCACGACCGCCGACGAGAACCTGGACGCCTACACGAAGGCCTTCTTGAAGAGCCTGAACGAGCGTCTGGGCCCGCCCTCCGCCGCGCCGACGGCCGCGACGCCGACCGCCGCGCGCTGAAAAGCGCCCGGCGGCGGTTTCGCGCGACGGCGCGCCTTCCCGCCTGAAGCGTCGCCCGCCCCATACTTTCGTCAAGGCCTACGCCCGATTGCCCTTTTCGCTCAGGCCGCCGGTCCCCCGGTCGCGGTATAATGTTGTCTCGATGATTTCTCGACGCGCGGCCCTCCTGGCGCTCCTCCTCCTTCCCGCCGCCGCTTCGGCCGAGGTCTCCGTCGCCGGAGTCACGCTCATGCCTCCCCCGTTGACCGCTCAGCTCAGCACCGTCACCGCGCCCGGCGTGCAGAGCATCAATGCGCAGGGTCCCGGCGGCGGCCAGCCCGTGGTGAGCGACGCCGCGCTGTCGACCGCGACCGTGGGCACGGGTTTCACTCTCATCCCCTTGCCCGCGTTCGAGTACAACCGCAACGAGGGCGCCTGGTACGGAGCGCTCGTCCCGATCTTCCGGGCCAACGCGAAGGGAGAGGTCGAAGACATCTACTGCCCTCTCTATCTGCACAACAACCTGATCGGCGAGACGTTCACCATGAACTACTTCGGCTACCGCGACGGCACGAAGCAGTATCACGCGATCCTGTCGAAGGCGACGCGCATCGAGCGCGAAGTCGACCTGAGCTACAACGACACGGCTTTCGGCGAGGACGGGCGCTACCTGGTCAACCTGCAGGTCAACTCGGGCAAGAGCGCGTTCGACCGCTTCTTCGGCTTCGGCAACACCGCGCCGAACTCCGCGGAGAGCAACTACGCGAAGGACGACTCGAACATCAGCGCAAGCGGCGGAATCAAGCTGCCGCACTCCTTCCAGATCATCATGGACGAACGCTACCAGCGCGTCCTCATCGACAACGGCGCGGTGACGTCCCTGCCGCAGACCATCGCGGCCTTCCCGGGTCTGCCCGGCGTGCAGGGCGCGCAGATCTGGGCGCAGGGAGTCACCTTCGCCTACGACACGCGCGACAACACACAGACGCCGCTGAACGGCGCGTACGCGACGCTCAAGACCGAGTTCTACGAGGACTACGAGCCGGGCGACCACGGCCATTGGAGCCGCGTCACGGCGGAAGCGCGCGACTACATCCCGAACCTGGACGGCCGCGCCGTCTTCGTTCCCCACTTCCTCGCCGACCTGATCCCGGACAATCCGCGCGGCTACGAATCCAATTCGGTGCCGTTCTATGAGCGCCCCTCGCTCGGAGGCGAGAACACGCTGCGCGGGTTCGGCCGAGAGCGCTACGTGAGCGACTTCGCGACGGTCCTCAATTTCGAGGAGCGCTTCGCCGTCTTCAACCGCGCGATCATGGGCAACGTCGTCGGCCTCGAGGTCGCTCCGTTCGTGGACATCGGCCGCGTGGGCCGCCTCTCGAGCGCCCCCGCGACCATGCGCGACGCCCAGGTCAATCCCGGCGTCGGCGTGCGCGCGCTCGCGCGACCGAACATCGCCGCGCGCCTCGATGTGGCCGAGGGCCGCGACGGCCCGAACGTCTTCGTCGGCCTCGACTACCCCTTCTGAGCCACCCCTTTCATTTCCACCGCGCCGGGACTACACTGCGGGTGATATGACGGTTCTGCGCGGAATGCTGTTCTTCGCCGTCGCCGCGTCGCTGCTCGGCGCCGCTTATTTTTTCGCCGATTCGTGGCGCTTCGCCGCGTCCGCCGCGGAAGCGACGGGCGTCGTCGCGGACGCGAGGGCGGAGGCGCACGAGGTCTCCCGGCCTCACAGCGGGATCGGCTACAGCTATCCCGGCTTCTCCACTTCCCGGATCGTGACCACGGTCCGGCTCACGATCGAATTCGTCGACGCGCGCACCCAGGCGAAGTTCCGCTTCGTCTCGGGCTTCGGCCGGTCCGCTCCATACTCCGTCGGCGACCGCGTTCCGGTGCTCTACGACCCGGACGATCCCGCGCGCGCGCGGCTCGCCGCGAGCCTGTGGGGCGATGGGCTGTTCTGCGCCGCCGTCTGTCTGCTCGCCTCGTTTTTTCTCGGCACGTCGAACCCGCCTTGGGACGCGCGCACGCGCGCCGGCTCGGCCCTTTTCGCGGCCGTCGCGATCGCATTCTGGACCTTGCGGCTCGCGGGCTTCGTCGGCCCGGCGAGCCTCGGGGTCCTGCCGCTGGCGCTTTTCTATGCCGCCTTCGCCGTCGGCGGCTTTGTTCTCCTCGGCTACTTCGCGCCGAGCGACGAGACGCCGGAGCCTTTGACGCGCCGCGCCCGACGCGCCGCGAAAAAAGCGCGCTGAAGCGGCGCGGCCGATTTACTTGGAACCGCCGGAGAGCCCGCCCAGGCCGGCGATCGTGGCCACGCCCCCGCCGATGAGCAGCCACAGAGAGCGATCCGTCGGCGCTCCGTTGAGGGCGCGCGAAATGCCGGAGCCGAGCGAGTGATAGGCATCCCAGCCCCACGCGAGCAAGACGACGCCGAGAGCCAGCAAAGCCAGCGATGCGAGGCGGTTCATGCTCCCAACACCGCATGCAGCACGTCGTTGACGAGCGCCAGGACGAACGCGAACCCCAGCGCCCACCAGAAGCTCGCCACCTTGAAGCCCGGGACGACGGCCGCCACCATCATCACCAGCGCGCCGATGATGACGAAGGTGAAGAGTCCCAAAGTCAGGACGTTGATCGGCAAGGTCAGCGCGAGGAGCACCGGCCCAAGCACGGAGTTCACGATCCCGAGCACGATCGCCACCGCGATGGCGGTTCCGTAGCCGTCGATGGTCACGCCGCGCAGAAGCCGTGCTGCGACGAGCACCGCGACCGCGCTGATGAGGACGTGGATGATGAGGTTCATCATTCCATCATAGCAACGTCGAAGTGGCGATCGGATGGGTTCCGCCGTTGACGTCGGTTCGTGGACGCCGGTCTAGAACGTCAGCACGAGCTTGCCGACGGTGGATCCGGACTCGAGCGCGCGGTGCGCGTCGGCGGCGCGCTCGACGGGAAACGCCGTGATCGGGACTTGACGCAGACGGCCGTCCGCGGCCCAGGACGCGATCGCGTCGAAGCCGGTCTTCGCGAGAGCGGCGTTCTCGGTCAGGTAGACGACGTTGAAGCCCATGACGGAGCGGTTGGTTCCCGTCATCTCCAGAGGCGAGAAGCGCGGAACGCGCAGCCAGTTCCAGGCGAGCTCGGGCCAAATCGCGCGGCGGCCGCGCGTCATGATCTCGCCGAAGCCGTAGACGACGAGGCGGCCGCCGGGACGCAGACGCGCGAAGCCGGGGCGCGGCGTCGTCACGCCGTTCGCGTCGAAGATCGCGTCGAGGCCGCCGGGCGCGGCACGGTCGACGTCCTTCCACAGGTTCGGACCGCGCACGACGACGGCGTCGGCGCCGGCGTCGCGCGCGGCGGCGGATTTTTTCCCGGAGCCGATCACGGCCACGGAGCGCGCGCCGAGAATGCGGATCTGCTGAAGCAACGCAAGGCCGACACCGCCCGCGGCGGAGTGGACGAGCACGCTCTCCCCCGGCGCGACGTGCGCGACGTGGTTCAGGCCGTGATACGCGGTGAGCTGAACGGCGGGAAGGCCGGCGGCGTCGGCGAAGTCCCAGCCGTCCGGAATCCGCCGCAGGCGCGCGGGCTCGACGAGCTGGACGGACGCGTAGCCGCCGAAACGCGCGAATCCGAACACGCGCTCGCCGTCGCGAAAGCCGGCGGCTCCGGCGCCGGCGCCGTCGACCACGCCCGCGAACTCGAAGCCCGGCGTCAGCGGGTACAGTCCTTTCGCCGCTTCGTAATGTCCCTCGCGCACGACGGTGTCGGCATAGTTGACGCCGGCGGCGCGCACGCGCACGCGGAATTGACCCGCGCCGGGCGCGGGATCGGGCTCCTCGCGCAGGAGCAAGGCGGCGTGGCCGCCGGGACGCTCGACGACGATCCGTCTCATGACGCGATTAAACGAAAATTGTAGGATCGCGGCCATGAAGCTCTCGATGGCTTTGCTCGCCGCGCTGACGGCCGCCTGCGCCGCTCCTCTGAAACGACCGAAACTGGCTCCGGGCCAGCAGCCGGCGGAGTTCTCCGCGACGGTCGTGAAGAAAGTCGGCGCGAAGTATCTGCTCTTCCTGCCCGCCGACTTCGGCTCGGACCCGCGCAAGCGGTGGCCGACGATCCTGTTCCTGCACGGCTCCGGCGAGCGCGGCGACGACCTCGCGAAAGTGAAGGTCAACGGGCCGCCGAAATTTCTCGACCATCGTCCGGGCTTTCCGTTCATCGTGATCTCGCCGCAGGCGCCGGACGACGGCGGCTGGGATCCGGACGTGCTGAACGCCCTGCTCGACGACGCGCTCAAACGCTATCCGATCGATCCGGACCGGATCTATCTGACCGGCCTCAGCATGGGCGGCATCGGCGCCTACGAGCTTGCGACCGAGCACCCCGAGCGCTTCGCGGCGGTCGCGCCCATCAGCGGCTTCGGCGATCCCGACCGCGCCTGCCGCCTCAAGAACCTGCCCCTGCACGCCTATCACGGCGGCAAGGATCCGTACGTGCTCCCGGCCGACGATCAGGCGACCGTCCGGGCGATCCAAGACTGCGGCGGCCGCGCGAAGATGCTCCTGTTCCCCGAGGAGGGCCACGACGTGTGGAACATCGCCTACTCCGATCAGGAGCTCTACAACTGGTTCCTGCGCCAGACCCGCGGTCATCCCGCGGAAGACGCCGCGCAAAGACCCGAGGCGCCGGGGAAAAGGTAGGACGAAAGACGGTCCTCCCGGGGGCCGTTTGGCCCCGGACCCGGCTCGCGGCCGCGGCTACAATGCACTCATGAGAGCGGCGGCGTTCTGTCTGCTCGTCCTGGCTCCGTCGGCCGCGGCCGTGGAACTCGCGCTTCCGGCCGCGCCCGCGGCCTCGTTTTCGGCTCCCGCCGCCCCGCTGGCGATCCCTCCGCTGTCCGCTTCCCTCTCGGCCGCGTCCGTTCTCGGCTCGCCCCCGTCCGCGGCGCTGCCGGCCGCCGCGCCCGCGCTCTCCGCGCCCGTCCCCGCGCCCGAGGCCGCCCCCATCGCCGCCGCCGCGGCCGCGACCTTCGCCGTCGTCCCGACCGCCGCCCGTGCCGCCGCGGCGAGCGACGCGCCGGGCGCGGCCGCCGATTCGACCGCGCAGTCCGCCGACGCGCGGCGCCTGTGGGACGGGGCCGCGCGCTTCGCCGCGGCCGGGACGGACGCGCCGCTCGTCGAGCGCCTGACGACGGGGAAGGCGAGCCCGGAGTTCGTCGCCGCCGTGCGCGGCCGCATCGCGGCCTCGTTCCCGCCCGCGGTCCTGCGCGCGTTGCTCGACGCCGGCTACCGCGTCGAGATCGATCGGCGCCTGCGCGACGCGCACCCGGAGCTCGACGAATCTCATGACGCGCTCAGCGGCTATCATTCTCACGAAGGCCCGAACGGCAAGCTCGTCCTCATCGGCGAGGAGACCAAGGATGCGGACGGCCGGTGGGCGAAGAGCGACTCATGGGAGAACGCGGTGAACCATGAGCTCGGCCTCGCGCTTGCGCGCGCGCTCGGCGACGTCGAGGCGCAGCGCGTCGCGGCGGCGGATCCGACGCAGTCCGGCTGGTATCGCGCCGCAGGCCTCGCCGAATCTCCGGCGCTGCGCGAGGCCTGGCGCCGCGACACTTCGAGGATGCCGCGCGAGCTCAAGTACGAGAAGAACCCCGACGGCCTGCCGAATTTCCTGCACTACTATTTGAAGCCGGACGACAACGGCTGGTTCCAGACCGCGCGCCGGCTGACCTTCGCCGAGGGTCTCGACGTGCTCATCCGCGGCGAGCGCGCGGTCTCCAATCACGACGACTTCGTGCGCTACTTCCCGAACACGCTCGCGGCGATGCGCACCGAGCTCGCGGCGCGCTTCGACTGGAACCTCCCCGCACCGACGCTGAACGTGATCGACCGGCCGCGCGCCGACCCCGCGCTGACGTCCGCGGAGCTCGCCGAGCGGCTCGTGACCGGCGGCGCGAGCCCCGCCTTCGTCGCGAAGGTCCGCGCGAAGCTCGCCGAGCTGCCGGCCGCGCTCCTGCGCGACCTCATCGAGGGCGGCTACCGCATCGAGGCGAACCGGGACGTGCGCCAGGGCCGCCCCCACCTGAATCCCGACAACGACTACACCGGCGGCTTCCACTCGCACGGCGACGCGGTCCGCTACATCGTCGTCGCCGAGAAGATCAAGATGAAGGCGTCCGGAGAGTGGGTCGACAGCGTGGTCTGGGAGAACGCGGTGAACCACGAGATCGGCCACGCGCTCGCCTACGTGATCGGCGAGGAGGAGGCGCGCCGCACGAGCGCCCCCGAATTGGAACTGTGGTACCGCAAGAAGGGGATCTCCGAGACGCCCGAGTACCGCGAAGCCTGGCGCCTCGACTATCAGGCGATCCCGGACGAACTCAAGCAGCAGTGGCGCGACCGCCTGGAGAACATGTTCTACTACTTCGTGCACCCCGATCCCGGCGGCTGGTACCAGCGCGCGCGCCAGGAGACGTTCGCGGAGGGCTTCGACGTGCTCCTGCGCGGCCCGCGCTCGTCGTTCAACTACGAAAACTTCACGCGCCGCTTCCCGCGCGCGCTCGCCGAGCAGCGGCGCATGCTCGAGGCGCGCTACGGCCCGGCGTTCCCCGTGTTCCCCGCGCTCCGCGCTTTCCCCGCGCCGGCGCCCTGACGACTTCCCCTAGGCGCGCTCGAGCAGCGCGTAGACGCTGTAGCGACGGTATTTCTCGCGCGTCTGCGACGAGGCGAAGAAGGACAGCAGCCGGAAGAACCAGGCGAAAGGCATCTCGCGCCGGAGCCGCCGCGCCTCCTCCGTCGTGAAGCGCTCCTCGGCCGGCTCCCAGCCGCGTTTGGTGAAGAACGCGGCGCCTTCGGCCGGCGCGAAGCGGAACGGCGCGGCCGCGAGGCGCCGCGGCCAGCGCTCCTCGAGCATCTTCAATAATTCCGGGGAAGCGTAGTCGACGAGCCACCAGCGCAGATTCGGGCGCTCGTGCAGGTCGTAGGCGAGCGAGGTCACGGCCTCGGCGGTCAGATAGACGACGAGGCCCTCGGTGATCACGAGCGTCGGCCGGCCCGACGCGTCGAGGCGATCGAGGAGCGCGCGGCGCTCGTTCAAGTCCGCGAGGTCCAGCCGCACGCGCGTGAGCCGGCAGCGCGGCGTCTCGGCCGCGAGCGCGGGCTCCTTCAAGTCGATGATCTCCGGCTTGTCGACCTCGATCCATTCCAGGTCCGCGGGCAGTTCGAGCCGGTAGGGCCGCGAGTCGAGACCCGCCGCGAGGTTGAGCACGGTCTTCACGCCGCGCTCGCGCACCGCGCGCAGGATCAGCTCGTCGAAGACGCAGGTGCGCACGACCATCGGCCACGCGGTTTCTTTGCCGCCGGGGATCGCCGCCAGAATGGCCTCGCCGCGCGCTCCGGCGAGGCGCCGCGCGTAAGGGTCTCGAAACAGCGCGTCGGGGCGCTCGCTCTCCTGCGCGCGGTACATCGCGACCCACAGCGCGGTGTCGGAGACGTCGCGGATGCGGCCGTCCTCGGGGGACGCGTCCATGCCGACGATCATAACAGAAAGCCGGACGATTCGAGCGGCGCGAGGGGCGTTCGCCCCCGGCGGGCGGGACTCGCTGTCACGACGACCAGCCGTCCTTGTTCTCGAGCTCAGCCTTCTGGCGCGGCGAGAGCCGCCTGGTGCCGAGAGAGTCGTGGATCAGGTTCAGGACGGTCGAGACGCTGACCGGCTTCTTGATGAAGTCGACGATCTTCCCCTCCATGCGCATCGTCGCGATCGTCGTCGCGTCGATCGTGGTGCCGTCGACGACGATGATCGGCACCTCCGCGTGGCCGAGCGACTGCAGCGCGCGGATCAGCTCGAGCCCGCCCATGCGCGGCATCTTGAGATCGGTGATGAGGATGTCCGGCGTGAACGGCTCGAGCTTCCCCGCCGCGTCCTTGCCGTCCTCCGCCGTCACGACGCGGAAGCCTTCCTTCTTGATCGCGGCCGACATCAGCGTGCGGAACTCCGCGTCGTCGTCGGCGATCATCACGAGGCGGCGCGCGGGGTTGTCGTCGACGGCCGCGGCGGACGCGTCCGGCTCGACCGCGAACTCCGGCGCCGGCGCGGCCGCCTCCACCGGCGGCGCGGCGCCGGACGCCTCGGCGGCGGCCTCGCCTTCCGCGACGGCCTCGGCGGGAGCCTCGGCGTCCGCGGCGGCTGGGCCCTCGGCCGCCTCGGGCTCGACCCACTCCTGCGCCTCGCCCTCGGGCGCGGCTTCGGCCGGCGCATCCGGCGCGGGCTCGGCCGCGGCGTCGCGCTGCTGCAAGGCCTCGGCGAGTTCCGCAAACTCGTCGGCCCTGCGCCACGCGTCCGCGGAGGTCGCGCCGACCTCGCACACCGTCGAGGCCCCGTCGAAATCAGGTCGCGCGAGGAGTTCGGGAACCTCGAAAGCTCCCTCGGCCCTCCGATCGACGAGGAGGTAATAGCGCATGGCGTGTAACCTTTATAACAAAATTTTGGACGCGCGTCGTCACGACGCGGCCCCTCAGGGCTTTACGCGGTCTCCCGAGGCGATCTTGCTCCACTGCTTCTGGCCGTGATTCGTCTGCGCGTCGTAGGCCTCGCTCGCGGCGCGCGCGTCGAGCGGCTCGCGGCCGTAAAGCGTCTGCACGGCTTCGTCGAGTTCCGCGCAATTCGGCACCGGGCGCAGGCTCTTCAGTTGACCGAGGAATTCCTGCGCGAAGCGCACGGCGATCTTCTGGTGTCCGTTCGCGTGGGCGCGCATGGCGGCCTCGGCCCGGCGCCAGGCGGCGTCGTCGGCCGCGGCGGCGGCGCGCTTCGGGTAGGTCTGGGTGATCTTCAGGCGCACGTGCGCGGACGCGACCGCGCAGCCGCCGTCGCGCGGCCCGCTCGCGTAATTGAAGCTGAGCGCCGCCGTCGTCGGCGCCGCGCCGGCGTCCCCGTCGGCGGAGTCCTTCAGGCCCGCGTTCGCGATTTGGTCGACGAGTTCCTTGCGCCGCGAGCCGGCGACCTCATAAGTGACGGTCTCGACGGAGACATGGAAGTCGAAGCCCGGTCCTCCGGGAACGGCGCCGGCGGCAGGAGCCGTGAACTTCGCGGGCGCGCCGCCCGATTGCACGCCGGCCGGCGAGGCCCAGACCTTCACCGTCGGGGAGCCGGGGTCGGAGCGCAGGGCCGCGCGGCAGCGCGGCGTCGCGCTGCCGCGGTACGCGGAGAGGCAGTCGAGCAACGCCGCGCCGGACTCGCCCTTGCAGAACAGCGCGATCTCGTTGACGCACGACGACTCGGCGGCGGAGACCGCGGCCGCGTCGGCCGTCGCCTCGGCCGGCGCTTCCTCATCCTGCGCGCGCAGCCCCGGCGCGCCCAGCAAGGCGGCGGCCAGCACTCCGGCCGCGGCCCAGGCTCCCCCTCCTCCGCGCTTCATCTCCACAGTGTAGCCGGACTGGCCGAATATTCAAGTACGAACCTGTTACACGCCGGACCGGACCAAGGACCAAATCAGCTTCAGGCCGAGCGCGAGGAACAGGACGGCCAGACCCGCGTCCAGCGGGCGGCGCAGGCGCAGATAGGCGCGGGAGAGGCGCGCGCTCGAGAAAGCCAGCGCGAGCGAGCCGTACCAGCACAGGGAGAGAACCGGTATGCCCGCGTAGGCCGCGAGCTGCGCCGCGGGCGGCATCGTCTCGACGCGGTACAGCCCGAGGAGCCCGGTGAAGAAGAGCGCCGTCCCCGGATTCGTCGCGTTGGTCGCGACTCCCTGCGCGTACGCGGCGGCGCCGCCGCGCGGAGCGAAGCGCGAGAGCGCCGCCGGGTCCGCGTCCGGGGCCCGCGCCGCGAGCGCCAGGCGCCAGGCCAAATAGAGAAAGTAGAGCCCGCCCGCGCCGCGCACGGCGGCCGAGAGAGCGGGCGAGCTCTTGAGCGCGGCGGCGAGGCCGAACGCCGCGACGCCGACCCACAGCGTCGTGCCGGTCGCCACTCCGAGCGCCGCGCGCAAGCCCAGGCTCCGCGAAGCGACGGCGGCGCGCATGACGTAGAACACGGCCGGACCGGGGCTGATCGCGGCGAGCAGGTAGACCGCGTACAGCGTCGCCAGGCGCAGGAGAACGCTCATGCGCCCGCGCGCGTTTTACGGCAGCTTGAGCTTGCTGCCCGGAGGCAGGCCGCCGCCGAGGCCGGGAAGTCCCGCGGCGCCGCCCGGAGGCGGCACGACCAGGCCCGTCGAGGCGCGGCGGCGCATCTCCTGCAGCTCTTCCATCGCGTCCTGGAACGCGAGCTGGACGGCCTCGCCGTAGCCGGCGACGGCCTTCTCGAGCGAGTCGGCCGGGATCTCGAAGGTGAGCGGCAAGGAGCCCGCGGGCGTCAGCAGCGAGGCCTCGCCGATGAACTGCGCGCGGCGCACGGCGTCGAGGGAGCCGTCGGCCTTGACCGGCGTGAGGCGGCGGATCGTGCCGACCTTGCGATCGGTGAAGGTTTCCTCTTTCCAGAGATCGGCGGCGTCCATCTTCGGGGGTTCTTTCGATTCGGCGCTCATGAATTCATCTTAGCTTTTTGGACCCGCGCGCCGAAAGCGCGCGCGCGGCGGCGGCGAATGCGTCCACGTCCCGCGGGCGCGTGTCCCAGGAGCACATGAGGCGCACCTCGCCCGCGCCCTCGTCCCAGGTATAGAACGGCGCGACCCGGCGCAAGGGCGCAATCCAGGCGGAGGGCAGGCGCGCGAAGACCGCGTTGATTTGCACCGGCCGCGTGATCGCGATTTCGGGAACGCCGCGCAGGGCCCTCTCGAGGCGCGCGGCCATCGCGTTCGCGTGCAGCGCGAGCTCGCGCCACAGCCCGCCGCCGAGCCACGCCTCGAACTGCGCGGCGATGAAGCGCGTCTTCGAGGCGAGCTGGAGATTCTGCTTGCGCAGCCACGGAAACGCGGCCGCGAGGCCCGGGCGCAGGAACACGACGGCCTCGCCGAACATGAGCCCGTTCTTCGTGCCGCCCAGCGAGACCGCGTCCACGCCGAGCTCGGTCGTGAGGGCGCCCAGACTCGTCTTCAGCGCCGCCGCCGCGTTGACGAGTCGCGTGCCGTCGACGTGCACCACGATCCCCTGCGCATGCGCCCATTTGCAGATCGCGCGCACGCTTTCCGCTTCATACAGCGTGCCGAACTCCGTCGGCTGGGTGAGCGAGATCAACCGCGGCTGGGACGCCTGCACGTCGCCGCGGCGCCCCGCGTGCGCCTTCAGCGCGTCGAGGCCCATCACCCCGTCGCGGCTCGGCACGAGGATCAGCTTGCACCGCGCGAGCGCCTCCGGCGCGCCGGCCTCGTCGTTGGCCAAGTGAGACACGTCGGAGCACAGCGTCGCCTGCCAGCTGTCGCACAGCGCGCGGATCGCGAGCACGTTCGCGGCGGTCCCGTTGAAGACGAAGAACGGCTCCGCCTTCGCGCCGAAGTGGCGGCGCAGGACGGCCTTCGCGCGCGCGCTCAGCGGGTCGTTCTCGTAGCTCGGCGCGTGGGCGACGTTCGCCTTCCGCATGGCCGCCATGATCCGCGGATGGACCGCGGCGCGATTGTCGCTCGCGAAGCCGTTGATCGCCATGACGGAATTCTACCAGATCGCCGGAAGGGCCCAGGAGAGGGGTCCTTTCGACACTGTCCTTGGATCGCGCGGCGGCTTATCCGATGAAGCATGAGAGTCCGGCCTAAGGCGGGAGGCGCGCCGCGGCCAGAGCCGCCGCCGCGCGCACTCCGGGATCGGCGTCCTCCCCCGCGAGACGCTCGAGCGCCGGACGCAGGCGGCGCAATCCGGACCCCATCGTGTTCTGCTCGGCGCCGATGCCGGCGACCGCGGCGGCGCGCACGCCCGCGTCGGCATCCTCGAGCGCGCGGCCGAGCAGATTGAAGACGGACGCGTCCCAACTTTGCGCGGCGGCGAGCGCGGCCAGCGCGCGCGTGCGCGCATCCGTCGCGCTCAGCGCCCGCGCGAGCGCGGGCGCCGCGGCGCGGCCGAGTTGGGCGAGCCCCGACGCGGCGGCGTCGCGTCGCGCGGCGCCGTCCGCGCTGAGGCCCGCCGCCAAGCGCGCCGCGTCCGCGTCGAAGCCCAAGAAGCCGAGCGACTGCAGGGCCGCGGAAGCCACCTCGTCGTCGGGGTCCTCGGCCGCGCGCCGCAGGTCCTCGGCCGCGCGCGGAGCCAGGCGCGCCGCTTCGTATTCCTCGCGCGCGAGCGCGGCCGCGCGCGCGGGCGCGGCCGCGAGCGCCGCGATGAAGACGCGCACGGCGTCGGCGGAGACCGCGTCGAACGGCGAGCCCGCCGCGGCGAGCAGGCGCGCGCGCAATTCCGCCGGCGTCGCGCCGCCCAGCGCCAGCGCGGCGTAAAGATCGGGCAAGCGGCGGCGGCCGAGGCTCTCGGGCGTCGCGGTCGCGGCGGCCGCTTCGCGCAGCAGGCGCCGCCGGCCCGGCTCCTCGCCGCCCTCGACGCCGAACAAGGCGCCGAGCACGAGCGCCGCCTGTCGGCGCGCGCGCCAGTCGGGGTCGCGCAGCGCGGCCTCGAGCGGCGGCAGGGCTTCTTCGGCGCGGCCGAAGCGCAGCCAGTCGAGCAGCGCCGCGCGGCGCTCGCCCTGCGCCGAACCCGCCTCCTCCGCCGCCGCGCGCGCCGCCGCGGGTCCCAGGCCCGCCGCGGCGAGCCGCGCCCAGAGCAGCTCGTCGTAGCGGTCGCGGTCGAGAGCGCGCGCGAGCGCGGGCGCGTCGTCGTCGGCGAGCTCGGTGAGGCCGAGGGCGGCGCTCTCTGCCGGGCGCGGGTCCAGGATATCCGCCGAAGCGGCGCGCAGCAGCGCGCGCGCTCGCGCGAGCCGTTCGTCTTGCGCGGGAGGCGCGGCCGGCCGCGCCGCGGCTCCGCTCTCGCGCTTCGCGCGCGCGTCCTTCGTCGCCGGCGTCCAGACGGCGTCCGGCAAGCTCAAGCCGGGATCGAGCTCCGCTTCGCCGTCGATGAGCGCCGCGCCCCAAGGATCGACGCGCAAAACCGCCGGTCCCGCGATGCGCGCGGGCGACGCGAGCGCGGGCGCGCGCAGACGCGCGCCCGCCCCGCGAATCACGGCCAGTCCGTAGCCCGCCTCCGCGCGCAGGAAATTGCCGGAGGCGACGCCGTCGAGAGCGAGTTCGTCGCGATCGCCCTCGACCCAAGCGAGCGCGCGCCCGCCGAGGTCGCCCCGGGCGGCGCTCCAGTCCACGCGCACGCGTGCCGCGTCGCCGACGACGCGCGCGAGTCCCACGCCGTAGTCCCATCCCAGCGCGAACGCGCCGCCCCAGCCGGCGACGCGCGCGCCGCGGCCCTGCACGTCGAGCGCGCCGACGGCGGCGTGCACGCCCGCGCCGAGCGCGTAGCGCCGGGCCTGGAGACGCGCGTCGTCGCCGCGTACGTACAGCGCGCCGAGCCCGTGCCAGTAGCCGGCGCCCTGCGCGAAGTAGCTCGCGTTCAAGCGCGCGCGGATTCCGCTTACGTAGGCCGCGCCGACGCCGCCGGCCGCGAAGGCGCGCGGGCCGAGCCCCGCGCCCTGGCCCTCGCTGACCGAGCCCAGCGGCTCGTGCGCGTCGACGACCGAGAAGCCGCACGAGGCGTCCAGGTCCGCGCCGCGGTGGCGCCACAGTCCCGCGCCGCGCGTCGCGCCGAAGCCCTGGCCGGCGCGCGTCTCTTTGAGCTCCGCCCCGTCGCCGCGCGTGTCGAGCACGCCCACGCCGAACATTGCGGCGCCCTCGGACAACTCGCGCGCGGAAAGCAGCGTCCGGTTCCCCGCGACGACGGCGGCGCCGACGCCGAAGCGCGCGGCCCCGAGCGAGTCCGTCCCGGCCGAGACCGCGTGCGGACCGGAACCGAGCAGGTACAGCAGTCCGATGCCGAAGCGGCCCGAGCCGCCCGCGGAGCCGTCGCTCGCCAGCGTCGCGGGGCCGCCGACGTCGATCACGACGCGAACCTCCCCCTCTCCCGCCGCCGCGGCGGGTCCCGCGTAGCGCGTGCGGCCGCCGAGGCGCACGATCAGCCCGGCGCGCGCGAGTTCCTCCGCGCCGAGTTCCGCGTCCCCTGAGGAGACGAGCACGGTTCCGATCTCGCTCTCCCAACTCGTCGAGAATGCGGGTCCGGGTGCCGCGCGCGCGAAGGCGGCCGCGGACTCGTCGGCGGCGCGCGCGGCGGCGAGACCCGCGGCCGCCAGGCGCGGAAGGTCATAGCGCAGGGCGGCGTCGAAATTCTCCGCGCGCGGATCGTCGACCGGGTCTTCGTCGAGCGCGGAGTCGGCGGCGCGCAACGCGCGCGCCCGCTCCTCCGGCGTCAGCGAGTCGACCGCGCGCCGCAAGTCTGCGCGCGCGGCGATCAGGCGCGCGACGAGCGTCGCGACCGCCGGCGCGACGTCGGCGGGCACTCCGGGCGTCGCCGCGACGGGACCGGGAAGCGCGGGGGCGGCCGGGGTCACGCCGAGCTCGTCGAAGCCCGCGGAGATCATTCCGGCCGCGCCGTCGGCCGTCTTCAGACGCGCGCCGAGCGCGTCGATCGCGGCGGGTCCGCTCAGCGGCTCGCGCAGAACGGCTTCAATCGCCGGCGTCTCGCCGCGCGTCGTCCAACGCTCGGGGCGCAGGGAGAAGTCCGTCGTTCCCGCGCGCAGCGACGAAAGCAGTCCCGCCCAGAGCGCGACCGAGGACCAGGTCATCGCCGACGATTGTAGCGGTTTGCGGCGCGAGGCTTCAGGCGCGCGGCGCGGCGGCGCGGCGGACGACGGCGCGCCACAGCCGGGTCATGCGGAAGGCCCACGCGAGCGCGGAATACCCCGCGTAGAGCAAGGACATGGCGATGATCGGCGCGCCCAGCCACAGCGCGGGGTTGACCAGCATCAGCGGCGCCGCTTCGCAGAGCTTCGCCAGGCCCCAAATGAAGCCCGGCCCCGAGGCGACCGCCGCGGCGCCGACCAGAAGAAGGCCTCCGCCGTGCAGCGCCCAGCGCGCGGCGGACGTCAGACGCGCGTCTTTTTCCGGCGCCCGCGGCGCGCCGGTCGTCACGGCGTACGCCGCGACGGTCGTCTTCGCCCCGGAGACGGCGGTCGGCGCCTTCACGTCGGCCGGCGTCTCGGCGGAGGGTGCGACCAACATCTCGCGCGGGATTCCGTCGCGTCCCTCCCATGCGGCCGACAGGATCCGCTCCCCTCCCGTGTTCCTCACGGCGTCGACGAGAAAACGCAGGCGCGACTCGCGCGCGCCCTCCGTCCCCGCGGGACGCTCGCCGAAAATCGCGTAGCGCAGGACCGCCGCGCCGTCGGCGAAAAGATCGGGCCGCTCGACGTTGCGCCTCAGTCGATCCGACGCTCGATGAGCGGACATCCCGTTCTGATTGATGTCGAGCGCGTCGGAGACGGCGTGATCGTCGGAGAGCGCGTACTCGGCGGCCTCGCGCGGGTCCGCCGCGCCCTCGAAGGCCTTGCGCACCGGACGCGCAAGGTAGACGACGGGGCGCCCGTCGCTCTCGGCCGCGACGGCGCGGTAGCGGCGCAGGGCCGGCGACGCCAGCGCGAGGCGGCCGAGCACCGCGCCCGCGTCCACGCCCGGCTCTAAAACGATCTGCAGTCCGGGCACCGGACTGCCGAACTGGTCGCGCAAGGAAAAATGAGACGCGGAGACGAAGCCCGGCACCGCGCTCCACGCCGCGCGCTCGGTGAGCAGGCGCGCGTTCTCGACGAACGCTTTTTTCCAGTAAGGCCGTGCGTTGTACAGATGCGAGTAGTCGGAGCCGTCCCAGAAACGCTCGGGCTCGAAACGCGCGGCCTCGCCGTCGGGAAGCGCGCGGCCGCCGGCGATCGGCGGCGCGACGCCGCCCGACGCGGGCGCGGCCGCGGGCGTCGCCGCGACCGGCGCGTCGCCGGCCGGCGCCGCGGAGACCGCCGCCGCGGGAACGTCCGACGCGATCGCGGCTTTGGGCGCCTCGGCGAACGGCGCGCCCACGCGACCCGCGCCCAACGCCGCGGCAGGCGCCGACAGCGTCGGCGACATAAGCGCCGCGCTCGGGCTCAGCGCCGCCGCTCCCGACAACGCGGGCGCGGACAAAATCGAAAGCTCCGTCGGCGCAAGCGGGACGGCCCGCTCCACCGCAGCAGCCGCGGCGACCGACGCGATCCAAAGCGCGAGGGAGATCATCGAGTTGATCTTAGGAAGGATCGGCCTCGCGCCGTACGGGTCCTTCGGCGAACTGGCCGCGCGACTTTGGACCCAGGCCCCGCGCCGCCGCCCTCGGCCATCCGCAAGCCGCGGCGCACGCGGCCGGAGCCGACAGGCGAGGCTCTCGCCGCGAAGTTCCAGCAGGAGGTGGCCGCGCTGATGTCCGGCCCCCTCCCTCAGGAAGAAAAAATGAAGCGCATGCAGGAGATACAGAAAGGCTTTCAGGCCGACGTCGCGCGGCTGGCCGCCGCGCTCAAAGCGCCGAAGCCGTGATCAGCCGAACTTGTACTTCACGCCCATGCCGCCGCCGGGCCACTCGCAGGTGATGTTGTCGGAGGGGCAGAGCATGCGGCAGGCGCCGCACTCGATGCAGTTCTCGTAGTTGACGACGACCTTCTTGTGGTCGGCTTCCCACTCGTAGACCTTCGCGGGGCAGACCGTGGTGCAGGGGCGGCCCTGGCACTCGGAAACGCAGGGCGCGTCGGAGCCGGACTTCTTGAGATGGATGTGGGTTTCGGGCGATTTCTTCCACTCGAGGTGGCCGAGCTTGGACTCGACGGTCTCCGTGATCTTGATGTCTTTGATGTCCATTTAGATCGCCACCTTCCGCAGCGGGAAAAGATCCTTCGCGACGCGCAGGAAGCCGCGCTCGCGCACCATGCCGATCGCCTTCTTCAAGTGGTCGCGCTTGGGCACGCCGTCGGCGGAGAAGCGCAGCTGGGCGAGCTCGCAGGCCAGCTTCGGGTAGAACTCGAGGAAGCCCTCGGAGTTCTCGACGTGCTCTTCGAGATCCTTGATATCCTCCATGTCGGGAAGGACGTAGGACGCGGAGAGCTTAGCCTTGTACACCGACAAAGTCGCGGACGAGAAGTCGCCCTTCACCTTGGCCTCGATCACGGTCTCGCCGGCGAGCTTGCCCGCGGTCATCGCCAGGTTCGAGCCTTCGCGGTAAGCGGGGTTCGTCATCTGCGCGGCGTCGCCCGCGACGAGGAAGCCGTCCGCGGCGAGCGGCGGCATGGACTTGTAGCCGCCCTCGGGGATCAGGTGCGACGAGTACTCCAAAGTCTTGCCGCCGGAGATCAGTTTTTTCACCAACGGATGGGCCTTCACGTATTCCAAGTGATCGGACGGGCGCAGGCCCTTCTTCTGGTAGTCGGAGAGCTTGCAGCCCACGCCGAGCGCGAGGGATTCCTTGTTCGTGTAGATGAACGCGTAGCCGAGCATTCCCAACGATACGTCGCCGAACATCTCCATGGTGGCGCCTTCGCCGGGGTTGAGCTGGAAGCGGTCTTCGATGACGGAGGACGGGAGCGCGATGACTTCCTTCGCGCCGAGCGCGACCTCGGAGGGCTTGAGCTCGTCGATGAAGCCGGCCTTCTGCGCCAAGATGGAGTTCACGCCGTCGCAGGCGATGACCACGTTCGCGGTCAGTTCGTCGCCGTCGGAGGTCTTGATGCCGCAGATCTTGCCCGCGGCGTTCTTCACGACGTCGCGCACCATCACGCCGCAGAACACCTCGGCGCCGGCCGCCTCGGCCTGCTTCGCGTACCACTGGTCGAAGTGCACGCGGATGATCGTGTAGCAGTTCGGGATGCCTTCCAAGAACTTCTGAGATTTGTAGCCGACCGTCACGTACGAGTCCTTGGTGGTGATGCAGGTCTTCTGCTCGACGATCGGGCGCTCGACGGGCGCGTCGGCGGCCTTCCAGAAATCGGGGACGATCTCATGGAGCATCTTCGAGTACAGCACCGCGCCCTGCACGTTCTTGGCGCCCGGGTACTCGCCGCGCTCGAGCACGACGACTTTCAGTCCGGCGCGCGCCATGACGATCGCGGCGGAAAGCCCCGCGGGTCCGGCGCCGACCACGATCGCGTCGTAGGAGGGTTCTTCGGCCATATCGGGAGAAGCTCCGCGCGCCGCCGGTCAGGAGCCGGACGTCTTCGCGACCGCGTCCTGCACGGTCTTCAGCAGGTCCTCGGGCTTGAACGGCTTGGTCATGAAGCCCACGACCTGCGGGAACTTCTGGAAAAGGGTGCGCGAGGGCTCGAGCGCCGTCAGCACGATGATCGGCATCGTCTTCGTCGACTCTTCCGACGCGATCTTGACCTGCAGGGAGTAGCCGTCGATGCCGGGAAGCATCACGTCGAGCAGAAGGAGGTCCGGCTTGACCTTCGCGATCTCGTCCCACGCGTGCCGGCCCGAGTCGCACGTGTGCACCTCGAAGCCGCCCTTCTCGAGCGTGAACTTGACGAGGCCGAGCATCTCGGGTTCGTCGTCGATGACGAGAATTCTGTTTCCCATGGTTGTGTGCCTGGCGCCAGGGTATCAATAAGGAACGGCGCTATTCAAGCCCCGACGCCGGCGTCGCGGGCGCGGACGGTTCGGCGGGAGCGGCGGTTTTGGCGAGCACGTCCTGCACGGTCCGCAGCAGGTCCGACGGCGCGAAAGGCTTGGTCATGAAGCCGGCGATCTGCGGGAATTTCGAGAAGAGAGCGCGCGCGGACTCGAGCGCGGTCAGCATGACCACGGGGATCGTCTTGGTCGCCGGGTCCGCGGACATCTGAGTCTGCAGCGTGTAGCCGTCGATGCCGGGGAGCATCACGTCGAGCAGGAGCAGATCGGGCTTGAGGCGCGTGATCTCCTCCCAGGCCTTGCGGCCGGTGTCGCACGTATGGACCTCGAAGCCGCCTTTCTCGAGCGTGTGCTTCACGAGGCTCAGGATCGCGGGCTCGTCGTCGATGATCAGGACTTTTTGGGCCATGGTTTCCTTTGAGCTGAGACGTCTTTGATCGGCGGCGCCGGTCTCTAGCCCTCGCGCCGGAAGAACTCGAGCGGAGGCTCGATGCCCTGCTTGCGCAGGCGCTCGTAAAAGCGAGGAATCGCGCCGACGGCCTTCAGCTTGCCGCCGAGGCCGCCCGCGCCGCGCTGAATATCCAAAGTGAACAGGTCGGCCATGGAGACCGTGTCCATCTCCATGCCGGTGATCTCGGAGATCTGCAGCACGCGCCGCGAGCCGTCGGAGAGCCGCGACAGGAACACGATGAAGTCCAGCGCGCTCACGATGTTCTGCTTGATCGCCTTCAGCGGCATATCGATGCCCGCCTGCAGCACCAAGGTTTCCAAGCGCGCGATCGCCTCGCGCGGGGAGTTCGCGTGCAAGGTGGACATGAGCCCGTCTTGGCCCACGTTCATCGCCTGCAGCATGTCCGCGGCCTCGGGCCCGCGCGTTTCGCCGACGATCACGCGGTCCGGGCGCATGCGCAAGGTGTTGATCACGAGCTCGCGCAACGTCACGTCCGGCATGCCCGCGGAGTCGCGCATGCGCGTGCGCAAATAGAGAACGTGCGGCTGGGGCAGGGTGAGTTCCGGCGTGTCCTCGAGAACGAGGATGCGCTCTTCCGGCGACGCGAGCGAGCACAGCGCGGAAAGCAGCGTCGTCTTTCCCGAGCTCGTGCCGCCGACGACGAGGACGTTCATCTTCTGCTCCACGCAGAACCCGAGGAAGCCCGCCGCGTTCGGCGTGAGCGCGCCGCCCTCGACGAGCTCGTCGAGCGTCGGCCGCCGCGTCGGGCGTCGGCGCACGCTGATCGTGAGCCCGCGCGCGAGCGGCGGCGCGATCACGTGCACGCGCGAGCCGTCGAGCGCGCTCAGGTCCGCGTAAGGCCGCTTCGGCCCGAACTCCTCCGGCGCGCCGACGATCACGCGCAGGAAGGAAAGCACGTCGTCGCCGGTGGGCTTGAGCGGCAGGCGCGTGATCTGCGCGCCCTCGCGCTCCACGTAGACGGCGCCGTCGTGATTGATCATCAGCTCGACGACGCCGGGGTCGCGAAACGCGTCGTTGAGCTTGTCGATTTCGGGCACGGCCCGATCGTATCAAATCACGGCAAAGTCGTTGACTCTTTATCCGTTCTCTTGCGTCTCTCTTTCTTTCTCCGTGTCTCCGCGGTTCATCCGTTCTTCGCGTCTTCGTGTTTCACGCCGTTCGTCGTTCCGCCGGCTCGGCATGGACGAAGAGTCCGGTCGCGCCGAGCGCGGCGATGCCGAGTCCGCAGTAGGCGACGAGCGCGCGCGCCGAGAAGCTGCGCACGAGCGCCGGCGCGGCGGCGAGCAGGAGGAGGCTGGCCCCCGTCTCCACGGCCATGCGCAGGCGGATGATCTTGGGCAGGTCGTCGAGGTCGTAGAGCTTCTGCACCAGGTCGACGAACGGCACGTCGTTGATCGGGCCGCCGAAAGCGGACGCCGCGGCGGCGATCCCGAGCCAGGCGAGGCTGCGCGCGGCCGCCATCCCGGCGAGGCCCACGCCGAGCAAGAGGTAGCCGCTGAACAGGATGAACGCGGGGCGGCGGCGGCGCACGTTGCCGATGAACAGCGCGCCCGCGACGTTGCCGACGCCGTAGCAGGCGACGGTCCAACCGAACGCGCGCATATCGTCGGGCGCGAGCGCGCGCACGAGCAACGCGAAGCCGAGGCTGTAGGCGGTCCCCCACAAGCCGCCGACCGCGAAGCGCACGAGCATGAGCTCGCGCATGAACGGGATCGCGGCGGTGGCGCGGAAGCCGGAGGCGAGGCTGTCGCGAAACGAGCCGCGCGGCCGCTTCGGCGCCGCGCGCGGCGGCGGCGGAGGCAGCGCGCCCACCGAAAGCGCGGACACCGCGAAGCTGACCGCGTCGAGCGTGAAAAAATGGATCGTGGCGACGAAGGGCGCGAGCACGCCGACGATGGCCGGACCGACCGCGCGCGAGAGGCGGCTCGTCGTGCTCATCAGGCCGGTCGCGGCCTGCAACGTCTCCGCGTCCGGGGAGACCTCGGGCAAGGTCGCCTGCAGAGCCGGATCGAAGAACGCGCCGAGACCCGACAGCGCCAGCGCCACGACGACGAGAAGCGGCAGGGTCATGCGCCCGAAGTAGAAGGCCGCCACCGGCACCAGCACGATCACGCCGCGCAGCGCGTCGACGCCGACCATGGTCCGCCGCTGGTTCCACGAGTCCGCCCAGTGCCCGCCGATCAGGCACAGCACGAGCAATGCGCCCGACTGCGCCGCCGCGAGGTAGCCCGCGTCCGCGCCGATCAGGCCCACGGCCAGCCAGATCAGCGCGACGCGGCAGACCTCGTCGCCGATCGCGGAAAGGACCTGGCCGCTCCACAGGAGGGCGATCGAGCGCTCGCGCAGGGCCTTGAGCATCAGCATGGCCCAGGAGTTTAGCAACGACGGCGCGCTCGGCACTTGGGCCCATCGTCCCGCGAAAAGGGACTCTCGGCCTATAGGTGCGCGCGCGGTCGGAAGTTACAATTTCATCATGCTCCTGATCGCCCTCGCTCTCGCTTTCTCCCGCCCCGCCGCCGCGCAGACCGCCGAACATCTGTGGAGCGGCGCCGCCGCGGTGTTCGACGGCTCGGCCCTGCGACCCGATCTCCCCGTCCCGACGCGCGCGACCGATCGTCCCGCCGCGCCGAATCCGCGGCTCGCGTTGTCCCAGCTCGCGCGCGAGCTCCAGCAGGACCCGGGCGCGATCGACGATCTCGTGAACCGCCTCGCGCAGGCCGCGGGCCAGCTCGGCCAGAGCGCGGCCGCGCCGGCCGTCCGCGCGCGCCTGGAAGACGCGCTGAAGCGCGCCGATCCGGCGTTCCTCGACCGCTTCCCCGTGCTCACCGCCGCCGAGGCCGCGGAAGGCGCGTCGCTGTACGCGAGCCGCCAGGGCGTTTTGCCCGCACCCGTCTTCCCCGCGGAGCGGACGTTCGCCCCCTCGCACGCGCCCGCCGTCCCGCCGCAGGACTATGACGTGACGCCGCTCGGCCACGGCCTGCTCCGCGGCGACGACAGCCTCGCCGTGCCCGGCGCGAATTGGGCGGACGCGAAGGACGTGTCCGAAGCGCTCGACCTGCTCGCGATGAACGACGGATCGTCCGCCGCGCACGTCCTCGTCGACGGCGGCCGGCGCTACTCCAGCGTCTTGGGCTGGCTCGGCGCGCTCCTCGCCGAAGGCCACGCGATCACCGTGCGCGACCGCCGCTACTACGCGAACTTCGGCCATCTGCGCTACGAGAAGGACGGCGTGCGCGCGGACGTGACCACGCCCACGCGCATCGACACGGGCGTGACGCTCAAGAACGGCGCGCCGCTGATCGTCCCCGTCGCGCACAGCGAGCTCGACGTCAGCATCCGCGGCCCGCGCGTGAACGCGGAGATCTCCTTCTACTTCGGCGTGGACGGCGGCGTCGGCTTTCGCCCGTTCGACACGCGCGACATGGACTGGGTCGGCGGCCGGGCCGCGCGCGCCTGGACCGGCGCCGACGCGGCGCAGCTTCTCGATCGCGCGGGCTGGGTGCGCCGCGAGCTGATGGCCAAGGCCGCGCAGTTCAATCTGCCGATGGGCGGCTACGGCCCGCTCGGCGACTGCAACGACGCCGACGCGATGGTGACCGGCGACGCCCCCTACGGCATGCTGCGCGACCCGAAGTACTACCAGGGCTCGTCCGACTTCGACGCGCTCTCGCGCTCGCTGCCCTTCGACCTGCTCGCGAAGCCGACCGCCGCGCGCGTCTTCAACTCGCGCCCGTTCGAGGACCTGAGCGACATCCAGATGCCCGACGTGCGCGCGACCATGCAGGAGCTCGCGCGCGAGCTCCCGAGCGACGGCGCCTTCTAGTCGATCGACGGCTCGACGAGACTGCGGAACGCGCCGGCGAGCTCCGCGCCGTTGCGAAAGCGCCGCTCCGGCTCGGGATTGAGCGCGCGCGCGAAGAACGCGTCGACGCCGACGGGGAGCCCTTCGGCGAGCGACGACGGCGGCGCGAAGCGCCCGAGACTGCGCGCGACCACGGCCTCCGCGGCCGCGTAAGGCGGCTTTCCGGTCAGCCGCTCGTAGAGCGACTCGGCCAAAGAGCGCGACTCCTCGGGACCCGGCGCCGAGGCGGCCGCGGCGGCGAGCGCGCGCACGGCGTCGCGCGGCGTGAGGCGTCCCGCGCCCGGAAGAACCGGGCCCGCGCGGCGCGCGGACGGCTCCGCGCGGCGGCGGCGCGCGGCAACGGCCGCGGCGCACGACGCCGCGAGCAGGAAAAGCGCGGCGGCGAGCACGCCGCGGCGGCGCGGGCGCGGCGTCAGGCGCGACTCGGCCGCGGCGGCGTAGGCGCGGTTGCGCGCGTCGAGCTCCGCCGCGCGACGGTAGTCGGCGAGCGTCCGCTCGGCGGGCCGGCCCAGGCTCTCCTCCGCGATCGCCCGGCGCAGGTAGGACTGCGCGCTCTCCGGATTGGCGGCGAGCGCCTTCTCGGCGTCGTCGAGCGCGCCCGCGTAGTCGCCGCGGCCGACGCGCGCCTCGGAGCGCAGGCACAGCAGCGCGGGCAGAGGGCCCGCGGCCTGCAGTCCGCGAGTCGCCGCCTCCTCCGCGGTCGCGAAGTCCAGCGCGGCGTCGGCCGAGAGAGCGAGCTGCTGGAGCGCGCGCGCATCGGAGGGAGCGGCGGCCGCGGCGGCCTTCGCCTGATCCTCCGCGCCGACGACGTCGCCGGCGGTCAGGCGCAGGACGGACTCGCGGATCCCGGCCTCGACCTTCGGATCCGTCGCCGCCGCGGCCTGAGCCGCGAGGACGAACAACAGGGCCGCCGCCGCCCTCACGCCGTCTCCTCGAGCGGCGCCTGCAGCATGTGCACGTCGAGCACGCGCCCGAACTTCTCGCCGACGCGGCGCAGGACGCCGGCCTCGCGGAAGCCGCGGCGCACGTGGACGCGCAGACTCGCCTCGTTGCCCGCGACGATGCGCGCGAGCACTTGACGGATGCCGGCCGCGCGGCCGCGCGCGAGGACTTCATCGAGCAGCTTGCCGCCGAGCCCGTGACCGCGCGCGGCTTCCTCGATATAGACGGAGACTTCGGCCGTGCGGTCGTACGCGCGGCGATCGGACCAGGCGCTCAAAGACGCCCAGCCGACCACGCGCCCGCCTTCTTCCGCGACGACGACCGGATGCGCGGCGTCGTGGCGCGCGAACCACGCGAGCTGCGCCTCCGGCGTGCGGGGCTCCACGTCGAAGGTGGCGGTGGTGCGAGCGACCGCGTCGTTGTAGATCGCGGCCACGGCGGGCATGTCCTCGACGCGCGCCGCTCGCAAAGTCGCCATGGATTTCAGTTTAGCACAGTGGACGGCCGAGGCCTAAACGATGCGGCGCGGACGCACCGGCGGCTCGCCGTGATGGGAGAACGGCCGCGGGTCGGCCTCGCCGCGCGTGAAGAGATTCCCTTCCAATTCACCGTCCGCGTAGCCGTAAAAGAACGCGCCGTCGCGGAACGGCGCGAAGCTCCGGATCTTGACGAGCTCGCGCCCCGAGCGCTCGTAGGCCAGAGGCTTGAAGCCGAGCCGCAGCTTGTACGCCGCGAGCCCGAGCGGCAGATGATGGCCGTAAAGGTTCGTGTCGCGTCCCAGAGAGAGGCGCGGCGCGCCGACGTCGATGCAGCGCTGGATCGCCTGCATGAGCAGGAAGTGCTCGACGTCGAGGCCGCGGCGCGAAGGATCGAAGGCGCCGTACGCGGCGGAGAGCCGATCGCTCAGCGCGCGCACCATGATCCCCGCGATCAAATCCGATTCGTCATATAAGTAGAAGCCCGTCCATTTGGGGCCGAACACGGTCTCGCGCTCCGCGATGCGGTCGCGTCCGAGCGGGCGCGCGGCGATCGAGCGCTTGTACAGCGCGAGGAATTCGTCGACGCCGCGGCCGCCCTCGCGGACCTCGAAGCGGTAGCGCCTGGGCACCTCGCGCAGGAGGCGGCGCGGTCCGCCGCGCGAGCCCGCACGGAACGCGCTCTCGATGTAGGCTTCGAGGGACGCCGGCCGCTCGAGCACGTAGGTCACGTAGCGCGGCTTATAGAACCAGCCCTCATGCGCGAGAGCGACGATCAAGTCGGCCGACGGTTCCTCGAAGCGCGCGACGTGGGCGTCCGCCGGAGGCGTCTCGCCCGGTTCCAGCGTCGCGACGCGCAGATCGAAGAAGTCCTCGACGCGCATGCGGGACTCCCGCGGTTTAGGGCTTGCCGCCCGGAGAGCCGCGGCCCTTCCCGCCGAAGCCGCCCGGCTTGAAGAAGCGCTTCTTCGGCCCGAACCCGCCGGGCTTCTTGTCGCCGAAGGGCTTCTTCTCCCACGGCTTGCGCTCGCCGAACGGCTTCTTGCCGCCGGCGGTGGAAGGAATGTCGTGGAAGGACTTTTTCTCCCACGGCTTGCGGTCGGCGAAAGATTTTCCCTCGTCGCCCGGCTTCTTTTCCCAAGGCCTGCGCTCGCCGAAGGGTTTCTTTTCGCCGAAAGGCTTTTTCTCCCAGGGCTTCTTGTCGCCGAAGGCGGGCTTATCCCCGTACGGCTTCTTTTCCCAGGGCTTCTTGTCGCCGAAGGACCTCTTCTCGCCGAACGGCTTCTTTTCCCAGGGCTTCTTGTCGCCGAAGGACTTCTTCTCGCCGAACGGCTTCTTTTCCCAAGGCTTCTTGTCGCCGAAGGACTTCTTCTCGCCGAACGCCGCGGGCCGCGGCTCCCACTTCTTCTCGGCCGACGGCGCGGGGGCGGCCGCGCCGGAATTATTGCGGCGGTCGTTCGGGTCCCACGGCCCGACGGGCTGGCGGCGCCGGTCCTTGCCCGAGCGGCGCTCCACCAAGGCGCCGCCTGCGTCCACGGGCCGGCCTTCGCGCGGCGCCGGCGTGACCGGCGGCTTCGCGGCCTCCACGAACAGCGTGCGCGCGCCGATCGGCGTGTTGTTGAACTTGGCGATCGCGGCGGCGCCCTCCGCGTCGTTGGACATCTTGACGAAGCCGATGCCGCGCGAGCGCCCGGTGTCGCGGTCGGTGAGGATCTTCACGTGCGACACGGTGCCGCACGCCGAGAAAATCTTCGCGAGCTCGTCCTGCGTGAGCTCGTACGGAAATCCGGTGACGAACAAATTGCTGGCCATGGGCAAGGCTCCTTTCGCGGCGGCGCGGTCCGAGACTCTAGTGTAGCTTCCTGGCCGGATTAATCAAGAGGCCGAATTGAATCATTAAGAATGTTACCGAAGGCTTCTCGGTTGACTCACTTAGAATGTTACCGAACGGCGCATTGAGGTGCGCCGTTCGGGAGCGCCGAGATGAGCCCGCAAGCCCGATGGGAATACATGAAGACGATCCACGAGCGGTACGCAGGGGCGAAGGGCAAGCGCGAGAAGGGACTGATCCTCGACGAGTTCTGCAAAACGTACGAATGCCATCGTAAACATGCGCTGCGGGCGCTCAACGGCGCAGCACCTGGACCGCGACGTGCCGCCTGCCAGCCGCGGCAATCAGAATACAGCGGCAAGCGTCTGCTGAGCCTGCTGGAAGCGGTTTGGAAGGTGTCGAGCAATCCGTGCGGCAAGCGGCTGAAAGCCACGCTTCTCGAATGGATGAGCATCGCGCGAAAGGAACTGCGAATTACGGACGAGGAGGAACGTCTTCTGCGCGCGATCAGTCCGGCGACGATCGACCGCCGCTTGAAGCCGCTCAAGCAGCAAATCCGCCGCGGGATCTACGGTCGAACGCGACCGGGCCACATGCTCAAGCACCACATCCCCATCAAAACAGACTGCTGGGACGTGGACCGGCCGGGCTTCACGGAAGTGGACTTGGTCGCGCATTGCGGCGACTGCGCCGAAGGCGACTTCGCCAACACGCTGACGCAGACGGACGTGTTCAGCGGCTGGGTGGAGCGCCGCTGCGTGTTGGGAAAAAGCGAGGTGGTCGTGTGCGCCGCGCTCGACGACGCGCGCCGTGAGCTGCCCTTCGACTTGCTCGGCGTCGATTGCGACAACGGCTCGGAGTTCATCAACAATCACTTGTGGCGCTACTGCAAAGGCGATCCCGACCAGAAGCGCTCGGCCGTGCAGCTGACGCGCGGCAGGCCCTACAAGAAAGACGACAACGCCCACGTCGAGCAGAAGAACTGGACGCACGTGCGCAAGCCGTTGGGCTACGGGCGTTTTGACAGGAACGAAGCCGTCGCGGCCATCAACGATCTTTACCGCAACGAACTGCGCTGGTTCCAGAACCTGTTCTTGCCTTCGATGAAGCTCGTCTCGAAGACCCGCGTCGGCTCGAAGCTGCGGCGGCGTTACGATACGCCCAAGACGCCGTTTCAACGCGTGATCGAATCTGGACGCGGCGATCCCGCCAAGATCGCGGCCTTGCGGCGCCTGCGCGATCAACTCAATCCGTTCGAGTTGTCACGGCTCATCGACCGCAAGCTCGAACGCATCTGGGCCATGCGCTCGCCGGCGCCAAAGCCCGCTTGGCTTAAGCCTGGACGCATCCAGGACTATGGCCGCAAAACACTTCAAGGCAAGCCGCACGAACCCGAGCTGTGGCCAATCTTCAATCGCTACGAACGGCTCAAGGCAAAAGAAACGGAACGACGCACCTGGTAACGCAACGACGTTAATCTTCAACAAGGGAGGCACGGCTTAACGGCAACGGCTACGGTAACATCTGCTAATGAGTTGACAGGGAGGCCCCCGCGCGCCGCGATTTTATGATTCAGTATATATGTCTAAGCATATATATGAACCACGAACTCGCGTTCCGCGCCCTTTCGGACAAGACCCGCCTGCGCTTGCTCGTCCTGCTCGATAAGCGCGAGGTCTGCGTCTGCGATCTGATGAACGCACTGGACCTGGCACAGCCGGCGGTCTCGCGCCATCTCTCTTACTTGAAGAGAGCGGGGCTCGTCACCGACCGCAAGCAAGGACGATGGCGCTACTATTCGCGGATCGGAACGCGCAGCCGCGCGCATCGGGGCCTCTGGTCGTGCGTCGACTCGTTCGCCGCCGCCGATTCGGCGGCCCGCGCCGCGGTCCGTCGCGTCCGCACGGGGAGCGCTTGCGCGTGAAAGCCAAGGTCCTGTTCGTCTGCGTCGAAAACTCTTGCCGCAGCCAAATCGCGGAGGGCTTCGCCCGCGCGCACGGCGCCGACGTCATCGAGGCGTGGAGCGCAGGCTCCCGCCCGTCGGGCAAGGTCGACCCGTTGGCGACTCAATTCATGGCGGAGCGCGGCCTCGACATTTCGCGCAACGAGTCCAAGAGCCTGGCGGACGTGCCGCAGACGGGCTGGGACTACGTGATCACGATGGGCTGCGGCGACGCCTGCCCGTTCGTGCCGTCGGAGCGCAAGACCGACTGGGCGATCCCGGACCCGAAACATCTGTCGGCGAACGATTTCCGAAAGGTCGTCACGCTGATCGAGGAGCGGGTCGCGGATCTGATCGCGGAGGTTCGTCATGCGGGCGCTTGAACGGGCTCCCGCACGCGCGCTGTTCGCGGAATTCCTGGGCACCTTCATTCTGCTGGTCGTGGTCGTCGGCTCCGGGATCATGGGCGAGCGCCTCGCCGCGGGCAACGCCGCCGTCGCGCTGCTCGCCAACTCGCTCGCCACGGCCGCCGGGCTGTTCGTGCTGATCCACGTCTTCGGCCCGATCTCCGGCGCGCACTTCAATCCGGTCGTCAGCGCCTGGTTTCGACTGCGCGGCGAGCTGTCGACGCCGACCTTGCTCGCCTACGGCCTGATCCAGACCGCCGGCGCCGTGCTCGGCGTGTGGTTCGCGCACGTGATGTTCGGTCTCGACGTCCTGCAGACGTCCGCGCACGCGCGCGACGGCCTGGGGATCTTCGCCTCGGAAGTCTTCGCGACGTTCGGCCTCCTGCTCACGATCGCCGCCTTCCTGGAGCGCCAAAGCGCCCTCGTGCCGGTCGGCGTGGCGGCCTATATCGGCGGCGCCTACTGGTTCACGTCGTCGACCTCGTTCGCCAATCCCGCCGTGACCGTCGCGCGCGCGCTGACGAGCACGTTCGCCGGGATCGCGCCGCACAGCGTCGCGCCGTTCGTCGCGGCGCAGGCCTGCGGGCTGGCTCTCTTCTGCGCCGCCTGGCGAGTCCTGCGCAGCGACGCCGACGTTTCCCCCGGCGAATAAGACTTCCTCGCCGCCCCGGCGTTTCCTATGATGGCCGCATGCGGCGCAAGGAGTTCGCGGCGAAGGTCTGGTCCAAGCTCGTCGGCTTCGAGAAGGAGCATGCTTTACTCAAGCCCGGTTCGCGGGTGCTCGTCGCGGTCTCCGGGGGCCCGGACTCGGTGGCGCTCGCGCATTTTCTCGTCCAGATGGCGCGCCGGAAAAACCTGACGGTGGCGCTGCTGCACGTCCATCACGGTCTGCGCGGGCGCGACGCGGACCGCGACGCGGCCTCGGTGCTGGAACTCGGGAAAAAGCTCGGCGTGACGGCCACGGTCGCGCGCGCGGACGTGCGCGCCGCGGCGGCCCGTCGCGGCGGCGGCCTGGAGGACGCGGGACGCGCGGAGCGCTATCGGATCCTGACCGCGCGGGCGCGGCGCGGGAAATTCGCCGCGGTCGCGGTCGGGCATCACCTCGACGATCAGGCGGAAACGGTGCTCCTTCACCTTCTGCGCGGAGAGAGCCTGCGCGGGTTGGGCGGCATGGCGCCGCGCCGCTCTCTCGCCGAAGGGATCGACCTGATCCGGCCGCTGCTGCCGTTGACGCGAGAGGAAACGCTCGACTACGCGAAGGTCCACGCGCTCGCCTGGCGCGAGGACCGCTCGAACCGCGATCCGAAATTCACGCGCAACTGGGTACGCCGCGAAATTCTTCCGCTTCTCGAAAAGCGCGCGCCGGGAGTGAAGGCGCGGCTGTCGCGGTTGGCGGCGCAGGTGCGCGCGTCGACGACGGCCGAATGAAATCCCTCTCTCGCCGACGCCTCTATAAGACTCTCTTCTTGCTCGCCGCGGCGTTCGGCGCCCGCCCCGCGGCGCGCGCCGACGCGCCGGGAGTCCTGGCGGAATTGCCCGTCGATCCGCGCGGCGAGCTGATCCTCGTCCCGGTGAAGTATCAAGGAGTCGAGCGTCAATTCATGCTGGACACCGGCAGCAGTCTGAATATCTTCGATCCGGCTCTTTCGAGCGCGGCGCCTCTCGGGATGGTCCCCGTGCGGCCCCCGGCCGGGCCGGCCGTCGAGAAGGCGCTTTACCCGGCCCTGCCGGCCGCCGTGGGCGGACTGGACCTGCGTTCCGCGGGGCCGATTCTCTACAACGACTTCTCGGATCTTCGGGCCGTGTCCGACCGGCCCGTCTGGGGAATCATCGGGATGACCTTCCTCAGCCGCTACATCCTGCAGCTGGACCTCGACGCGGGCAAGGTCCGCTTTCTCGACCCGACGCAGGCTCCGCGCGCGGAGTGGGGCGCCGCGGTGCCGCTGCGAATCAGCCGCCGCGGAGTCCCGTCCGCGCGCGCGCGGATCCCGGGCCTGGGCCCGATCGAGTTCACGTTGGACACGGGGGACAACAGCGGCGGCAACATCCGCGGCGCGCTCTTTCGCCGCTTGTTTCCGCGCCCCTCGGGCGCCTGGACCGAGAATCTGATGTTCACCGGCGTCGAGGCGTCGCCGTCCGGACGCGTGCCCGAGCTCGCCGTCGGCGGCCTCGTCTTTCACGGCGTCGTCTTCGAGGCCGCCGAAATCAACAGTCTCGGCATGGCGTTCCTGCGTCGCGGCGTGTTCACCTTCGATTTTCCGCGCCGGACGCTCTACATCAAGGCCGGACGCCGCATCGACGTTGCGGAGGAAGCGGACATGAGCGGCCTGCATCTTCTGCGTCGCGACGGCCGCATCTTGGCGGCCTTGGTCGATCCCGGCAGTCCCGCCGCGTCGGCGGGCATGGTCGGCGGCGACGTGATCGTCGACGTCGCCGACGCGCCCGAGGCGCGCGACGACATCCCCGTCCTGCGCCGTCTGCTGAAATCCGGCGACGGGAAAACGATCAAGCTCACGGTTCTGCACGAGGGAATCGCGCGGCCCGTCGAACTGCGCCTGCGCAAACTTCTGTAAGCGGCCGCAGTTTCCTATGATGGCGGCATGATCAAGACCGCTCCGCTCCTCGTCGCCGCTTTGCTCGCCGCCGCTTTCGCCCGCGCCGACGATCCGGCGCTCCCCTACACGCCGGCGCTGGACGTGGCCTCCATGGACAAGACGGTGGACCCGTGCGTCGACCTCTACGCTTATTCTTGCGGCGGCTGGATGAAGGCGAACCCGCTCCCGCCGGACCGCAGCAGCTACAGCGTGTACGCGAAGCTCGACGAGGACAACATCGCGTATCTGCGCGGCGTGCTGGACCAGGCCGCGTCCGCCAAAAAGCGCGACAAGGTCACCACGGAGATCGGCGACTTCTACGCCGCGTGCATGGACGAGGCCGGCGCGGACAAGCGCGGGGCCAAGCCGCTCGCGTCGGAGCTCAAAGCGATCTCCCGCGTGAAGACTCCCGAGGATCTGGCGACGGTCGCGGCGCGTCTGAACCTGGAAACCGGCGATCCGCAGGTGCTGTTCTCCGCCGGCTCCGCGCAGGACCCGGACGACTCCGAGTCCGTGATCCCCGAGGTGGACCAGGGCGGCATCGGCCTGCCGGACCGCGACTACTACACGAAGGAAGACTCCAAGTCCGCGCAGATCCGCGCCGAGTACGTGACGCACGTGGCCAACGTGTTCGTCCTGCTCGGCGAGTCGGCCGACGCGGCGAAGAAGGACGCGGACACGGTCATGCGCCTGGAGACCGCGCTCGCGAAGGCGTCGCTCACCGCGGTGGATCGGCGCGACCCGTACAAGCGCAAGAACAAGATGACCGCGGCGGAACTCAAGACGATGGCGCCCAATTTCGACTGGGGCGCGTTCCTCAAAACACTGGACGCGCCGGACTTCAAGACTCTCAACGTCGCCTCGCCCGCGTTTTTCGCCGAGCTGAACACTTTGCTGAAGTCCGAGCCGCTGGAGGATTGGAAGACGTACCTGCGCTTCCACCTGGCCAACGTCTACGCGGATTCCCTCTCCGCCCCGTTCGTCAACGAGGACTTCGACTTCTACCGCAAGCAGCTGCGCGGCGCCAAGCAGCTCCCCCCGCGCTGGAAGCGCTGCGTGGAGGCGACCGACGGCATGCTCGGCGAGGCGCTGGGCCAGGCCTACGTGAACAAGGTGTTTTCGCCCGAACTTAAAAGGCGCACGCTCGCCATGGTCGAGCTCATCGAGCGCGAGATGGAACTGCGCATCCAGGGCCTCGACTGGATGAGCGCGCCCACGAAGGAGAAGGCGCTCGAGAAGCTGCACGCGGTGCGCAACAAGATCGGCTATCCCGACAAGTGGCGCGACTACTCCAAGATCAAGATCGTGCGCGACGACTGGGCCGCCGACGTGCGCGCCGCCACCGAGTTCGAGTCGAAGCGCCAGATCGCCAAGATCGGCCGCCCCGTCGACCACGGAGAGTGGCAGATGACTCCGCCCACCGTCAACGCCTACTACGACCAGCAGATGAACGACATCAACTTCCCAGCCGGCGTTTTGCAGCCGCCCCTGTATGACTCCAAGCTGGACGACGCGCCGAACTACGGCAACACCGGCGGCACCATCGGCCACGAGCTCACCCACGCCTTCGACGACGAGGGCAGCAAGTACGACACCCACGGGAACCTCAAGGACATGTGGACCCCGCAGGACCGCGCGAACTTCGGCGTGCGCACCAAGTGCGTCTCCGACCAGTTTTCGTCTTATATCGCCATCGACGACATCCACGTCAACGGCGATCTGACGTTGGGCGAAAACGTCGCCGACCTCGGCGGGGAAGTCCTCGCCTACCGCGCCTGGAAGGACGCCGTCAGCGGCCAAGACTTGAAGCCGATCGACGGCCTCACCCCCGAGCAGCGCTTCTTCGTCGGCTTCGCCCAGTGGGCCTGCGAAAACGTCTCCCCCGAACAGCAGCGCGACTATGCCCTCACCAACCCCCACGCCCCCGGCAAATACCGCATCAACGGCGTCGTCGTGAACATGCCCGAGTTCGCCCGCGCGTTCTCCTGCAAACCCGGCGCGCCGATGACGAAGCTGGCGGGGAAGGAGTGCGTGGTCTGGTGAGCGCGGGCCGGCTCGAATCCTAGATCCGGAGACATACAGCCGCGCACGACTGTGTCCGGACACAGTCGGTATACAGCCCTCCAGCGATGGAGGACTTTTCTTTTTCGAGCACGGACGCCATGCTTTTGATCGGAAGAGCTACTCAGAATTGTCGACCTTGAACACCGCCCATGGACAGAGCATCGACGCTCATAATCGAGTTGGTCAAGTGCGCCTTTATGTTTCAATTCGCTGCATTTGGGTTGCTCGGCACCGAATATGTCGCTCAAAGCTGGAAGTCTTGGTTTGATTTTCTCGATTCGCTCCTTCACACCAGAAATTCTTGGTCCATAGAAGCCTATCGCATCGCTGCACGAATTATAGGCGCGATCACCGCAGTCCTAGGAACATGGACACTCGCTCATGCGATTTTCATCTTTGCCACGACGAAATCATAATCGGTAATCAGAAGTTTCTTAAACAAACTACTGCTCTTGATTAATCCCGGCACGAGACCTACACTCGCGACTGAGACTTCCCAATGATTCTAATCCTCTCATCGAACACAAACCAAGACGGCGCCGAATACAAGCAGCTCATGTCGCGCCTCGACGCGCTGCCCGGCATCAAGACGCGCACGCACGTGGAGCGCGGCGCCGAGAAGACGCTGACCGAGATCTATCTCATCGGCAACACGAAGGCGCTCGACGCGGCGGAGATGGCGAATCTGCCGTGCGTGGAGCGAGTGGTGCGCGTCTCGGAAGAATATCGGATTCTCGGGCGGCACAAGGACGATCTGCGGCCGTCGCACTTCGACTATAAAGGCGTCAGGTTCGGGCAGGACACGCTGAACGTGTTCGCGGGGCTCTGCGCGGTGGACACGCGGGAGCACGTCGAGGCGATGTTCAAGGCGCTGCAGGAGAACGGACAGGCGTGCGCGCGCATGGGGGCGTACAAACCGCGCACGAGTCCGTACGCGTTCCAGGGGCACGGGAAGAATTGTCTTCCTTACGTCTTCGAGTTGGGCGGCAAGTACGGCATCAAAGTGATCGCGATGGAGATCACGCACGAGTCGCACATCGACGAGATTCGCGCGGCGCTGAAGGAGACCGAATCGCCGACCGGCGTGATGCTGCAGATCGGGACGCGCAACACGCAGAATTTTGAATTGTTGAAGAGCGTGGGCCGTCAGCAGGAGTTTCCGGTTCTGCTCAAGCGCGGGTTCGGGATCACTTTGGACGAGTCGCTCAACGCCGCCGAGTATTTGGCGAGCGAGGGCAACCGCAACGTCGTGTTCGGACTGCGCGGGATGAAGACGAACATGGGCGAGCCGCACCGCAATTTCGTGGACTTCGCGCAGGTGCCGACCGTGAAAAGGCTCACGCGCATGCCGGTGTGCATCGATCCGTCGCATTCGGTGGGCGCGCGCACGGCGGGGCCGGACGGATTATTGGACGTCTTCCAAGTCACCGCGCAGGGCGTGATTGCGGGCGCGAATCTGGTGCTGGTGGATTTTCATCCCGAGCCGGCCAAGGCCTTGGTCGACGGACCGCAGGCGCTGCTCCTGAAGGAACTGCCCGAGTTCCTGGAAGACGTGAAGATCGCGCGCGACGCCTATCTGCATCGCGCCGCACTGCAGGCGCGCAGGACGGCCGACCGCTGGAAATAGACGCAACCGCCGTTTCACAGGCTCCAGCGCCGGTCTTTTTCGAACTCAGCGCCCGATCTTTTTCTTGAGGTACGCGGGGACCGGCGTGCCGGGCTTCAGGCGCGGATCCGGCACGAGCTCGCCGAATGCGGTGTGCATGGGCGCCACGCCCGCCCACATGCCGAGCGCGTAGTCGGGCTCGTCGTCTTTCGGCGGGCCGACGCGGAGCTTCGCGGAGCATTCCTTGAGATCGAGCGAGACGACGAGCGTCTGCTTGAACTCCGGCTTCGTCGGGGCGCGTACGTCGTCCCAGCGGCCGGGGATCAGGCGCTCGGAGATCGCCTTCAACGCGCGGTTCTTCTCGGCGTCGTCCTCGACCGCGGCCCCCTTGCCCAGGACGACGACGCAGCGGTAGTTCATCGAGTGATGAAAGGCCGAGCGCGCGAGCACCAAACCGTCGACGATCGTCGCGGTCGCGCACAGCGGCGTGCCGCCGGCGAGCGCGCGCAGGTTGCGGCCGCCGGCCGCGCCGTGCAGATAAAGCCGCGTGCCGATGCGGCCGTGGATCATCGGCAGCACGTACGGCTGCCCTTCGGCGGCGAAGCCGACGTGGACGATCGGAGCCTCGTCGAGAATCTTGTGGACGACCTCGAAATCGTAGGCCCCGCGGTCGGCCAGGCGGCGGACCTTGGTGCGGTCGGTGGGTTCGTAGCGTTCGCTCATCGGATCAGGGCGTCTGCGCACGCGGCGAGAGCCGCGCGCCTCACGCGCCGCGCGCCTCTTGAATGAGTTCCGCGGGATAGCCGATGTCGAGCACCTTGAGCTCCCCGACGAATTTTTTCGCCGAAACCGCGAGCAGGCCGCGCTTGGGCAGGCCGAGCGTCAACGTGAGAGTCGCGCCGATGCAAGGATCGGCCGCCGCGCCGGCGTCCGCGTCCAATCCCGTCGGAAGGTCGACGGCGAGGATCGGGCGCGCTGAGCGGTTGAGCTCGACCACCGCGTGATGGATCGCGCCCGCGGGCCGGCCCGACGAGCCGGTGCCGAGCAACGCGTCGAGCGCGACGGCGCATGACGCGAGCGCGTCGGCCAGACCGGACTGGGCGCCGAGCTCGCGCACTTCGACGCCGGCGCCGCGCGCGGCCTTCAGATTGTCGGCGACGAGCTGCGGGTACTCGGCGCCGATCTTCGGCGCGCAGATAAAAACGATCGGCTTCGCGCTGAGCTTCTTCAGGTGACGCGCCGCGACCAGCCCGTCGCCGCCGTTGGCCCCGCGCCCGCAGGCGACGACCACGTTCTTGTTCGCCGCCTTGGTCGAAATCAGGAACGCCATCGTCTCGGCCGCGACGGCGGCTCCCGCGTTCTCCATGAGCTGGGCCGCGGGAATGCCGAAGCGCGCGGTCGCGTCGAAGTCCAGCGCGCGCATGGCCGCCGCGGTCACGACCGGCAGGCCGTTCCAGGCCGCGGGCGCCGCGGGCTCGGTCACGAAGCGAAGGCCTTGACCACGAGCGCCACGATCGCGAGCACGCCCGTCATGCCGACGAGCGTCAGCGTCGCCGCGTACGGCGTCAGGAACGTGATCCACGCGCGCCCTTCCGTCACGCCGTACTCGTCGCGCACGCCGCGCACCTTGAGCGCCAGCGTCCAGCACCAGACCGCGAAGAACGCGAGGCGCAGCGCCCACGCCGGATGCGGCGCCAGCGCCATCACGATCAGCGCCAGCGGCGCCGCCGCCAGCCAGCCGAGCTCGGCGAGACCCAGGTGCACGAACAGAGCGCCCGCGTCGCCGCGCGCGCCGGTCATGTCGAGCAGGAGGTGGAGGATCGCCGTGGTCGCGAAAAGAAACGTGATCTGCCACATCAAGGTCAGCAGAAGGGCCGGCCAGGAGAACGAGAGCACGGACAAGCGTCCGGCGAGAGCGTTGGCGACGAACAGGCTGAAGCCGCCGAGCAGCGCGCCGAAGAGCCCCAGCGCGTACGGCCGCCGCTGGCGGATCAGAGCCGCGGCGTGGGGCCGGTCCTCGAAGTAGTCGTACAGGAACTCGAGAAGGTCCATGCTACCAGCCGGACCACATGTACAGCATGCCGTGCGTCTGCTCGGACGAGAGCGCGCCGGGCAGCGGGATCTGGATCGGGCCGAGGCCGAAGGTGGCCACCGCGCGCGACTGCAGCAATTCGATGATGTTGTTGAGCCCCTCCGCGTCGCGGCGCACGCGCGGCTCCTCGTCGTCCTTGGTGACGATGCCGCCCATCTTCGCGGCGAGCATCACCGCGTCGTGCGAGTCGCCGAGCTGATCGACGAGATGATTGGTCAACGCCTGCGTGCCGGAGTAGACGCGGCCGTCGGCCAAGGGCTTCACGTCCTCGACCTTCATGCCGCGGCCGTCGGCGACGGCCTGCACGAACTGGCCGTACGCGTCGTCGATGAGCGCCTGCATGATCTGGCGCTCCTCGGGCGTCATCGCGCGCGCCGGAGAACCGATGTCTTTGTGGGCGCCCGACTTGATCGGGTCCATTTTGTAGCCGATCTTTTGGAACAAGCCCTCCATGTTGGAGAGCTCCATGATCACGCCGATGGAGCCGGTGAGCGTGCCCGGATGCGCGACGATCTTGTCGCACGCGGACGCGATGTAGTAGCCGCCCGACGCCGCGACGTCGCCGAACACCGCGACGAAGGGGATGTGCTTCTGCTTCTTCACGCGCTCGATGCGGCTATAGATCTCCTGCACCGCGCCCACCGAGCCGCCCGGGGAGTTGATGTCGAGCACGATCGCCTTCACGCCTTTCGTGTCCGCGAGCTGCTCGATGCGCTTGGCCCACTGCTCCGCGCCGTGATCCCACGGCTTGCCGGACTCCGACGCGTAGATCGGGCCGCGGATGCTGACCCAGCCCACCGACTCGGCGTTGCCGAGCAGGTCCTTGACCTTGGCCCCGCTGGCGCCGGTCGCGCCGTCGGCGCGCCGCGGCGTGGAGACTTTCTCGCGCACCACCAGTCCGGCCGCCGCGAGCAGAGCCGCGGCGTGCAGGCCGAGAAGGAATCCGACCAGGCGGCGCTTCTGGCGCCGCTGGCTCGGAGCGTGCTCCACCGGAGCGGGAGCGGGCGAAGGCTGGGGCGCGGAGGGCGGCAGTCGCTGCGTCGAGTCTTCGTCCATCGGAGTCTCCTTTTCAGACGAGACCCGCGCCCGGCGTCCTCGCCGGGCGCGGCTCTTTCAAATGGTGGAGGTGGCGGGAGTTGCACCCGCGTCCAAACGTCGCCGGCCGAGGCCACTACAGGCTTAGTCCGTCTTCAATTTCGCCCGGAAGAAACCGACGGACGAGCACTTCCGGACTAGTCCCGTTCGGTCTTAGGCCCCCCGCCCACGGTACCACGGGGAAGGACCGCATCCCGCTCTTGACGCCGGCGACCCTCTAGCGGAAGTCGAGGACCGGCGTGTGCTCACTGCGGGTTAGGCAGTGGCCCAGGCCAACTGCGTGTTGGCATTTGTGGTTTGGTCTGGTTTTGAACGGGTCCTGACCAACCCGTGCCTGCGGCTTTCGGTTCAACAACGCCTGTCGAAGCTAATTCACCCCCGACGACAAAGTATAACAGTCCGACGGTTGCCCGGCAAGGGGACGGGCCTCACCCGCGATTGCATCTAAGATGCGGAAAACATGCTCTTGTACCAGTATCCGTCCTTGTCGTGCAGCCACACTAATTTCTTTTCCCGGGAAAGTCTACGAAGCGGCTTGAGGGTGATTCCGTAGCGCCAAAGCAAGGCGATCAAGTCGCGCGCCGCGGCCTGATCCAAAGAGCGCTTTTTAAGGCGGATGATTAAATCTCTACCGATGCCGCGAACATCTTTGACCGCGGAGTTCTCCTTGAGGCCATTGAAGAATCGGCTCTCATCGCCGTGAGAATAAAAAGAAGACAATCGAATTCGGATATTCATATCAGACGCTCATGATCTAACGCCTACGACCGCCTGGATAGACATTTTCGTATCCACCGTTCGGCTTTTGAACGTCCCAGTGGGGACCGCCATGAGCCCTATTCCCTTTCCCTGTCGGGACCCAAACATTCCCCTCATCATCAACCCAGCCCCACTCGCCGTTTTTGGCTTGTCCCCATTGCTCGCCATTTTTGGGACCAGCAAACCCTTCAGCTTTGCCCGGCTTACCAGGAGCCTTAGCACCGTCAGGATCCTTTGCATCGTGAGGAGGCTTCGCATAAATTGGTTCCGGGCTTCCGCTGTAAGCTACATCTTTCGGGAAGACGTGCGATATCCCCGTTGGGGATGACGCTCCTGCAGAGAATTGGCTGAGCGGCGCTGCGATTGGAGCGGATAACTGCTCATAGCCCGTTTTTAAGGCCAGCACTCCGCCGCCGAGACCCGCCGTTCGCCAGAAAGCCTGCGCCATGCTGAGCCCGGACCCGGAGCCTTCAACAGTACCGCCTCCGGCCAAAGCAGGTGTGAGCGTCCCGGCCGAGACGGCCGGAGCACCCGCAGACGCCGTCGCGGCCGGAAAAGCCGAAAACGAAACCGCACCGACGGCGAAAAGTCCCGCGGCTCCGGCCGCGATGCCTATGTTGCGCCGGATGTTCGGGTACTGATCTTCGAGCTGCGGTCCAGCGAGTCCGCCGAATAACAGAAGTCCCCCCGTCAGGCCGAAGGCCGTGAGCGCGGCCGTGCCCAATGGCGACGAGTTTCCGTCGGACGTCTTGTCTCGCAGCGGACCCATCGGCGTGTTCGCGAACGCGTCCGACGCGACGGCCCCAAAATCCGACACGCCGTTGTCGAGGCGGCCGCCGCGAACGCGCGTCTGATCGCGCGCCTCGGCGTTCGCGCGCGCGTAGTCTTCCGGCGTCCAGGCGCTCCTCCCCAACGCGCCGCTCACCGCCGGAACCGACGCATCGAACCTCACTCCGCAGCCCTCTCCCCAGAAGCAGTTGAACTGGCCCGGATCGCGGATTTTTTCCAGCGTCGCGAGCTTAGATTGATTCGACGCGAGTTCGGTCGCAATTTCTTTTTCGCGTTCCGGAGAGACCGGTGATTTTTTCTCCTGCTCGAGCGCATTGTTCCGGGCTTGAAGCCGGCGCGTCTCGACGTCCTTCAAGTCTTTCGCGTCCGGCAGCCACGCCGCGAACGTCCGCTCGTTGATCGGCGGCTGAAGCGGGGTCGGAGCGGTCTCGGGCGGAGGCGAAGATCTCAGGACCTCGTAGGCTTTCAGAACATAGGCTTTTCGCTTTTGCGCGAGTTCCAAAGTCCCCGGATTCATGGATTTGAAGGCCGCCAAGTTTTCCAGACTGCAATCGGCGTCGGTCTTGGCTTCAACGTCCTTAAGATAACTGCAAATGTCTTTATCGTTCTCGTCGGGCGCGGCTTGCAGCGCGGCGTCCTGAGCCTGGACAGCCGCTGAAGAAGCGATAAAAAGAAGTAATAGCGAAAGTGTCGCACTCATCGAAGAATGGATGACTCTCTGAAGCTGAGCCCCTGAACACGTCTGGTGCGACCCGAATCCATCGTCGTATCTGAGAAAAACGGCCTCGCAATCAGGCGCGGGCGGCGGCCGGGAGCGCGGCCTCGAAGGCGGCGGCGAAGTCGCGCGGCGTGCGGATGCGCTTGGCCGGGTCGGGCTGGAAGGCGGCCGCGAAGACCGCGTCGAACGCCGGCGGAAGGCCGCGCCGCGACGGCGCGATGAAAGACATGTTCGCCTTGTTCAGCGACATGCCGGCCGCGGAGCCCGTGAACGGCAGCTCGCCGGCGAGCATCTCGTAGGCGCAGACGGCCAGCGCGTAGACGTCGGACTCGGGACGCACCGCGCCGGTCTCCTGCTCCGGCGCCATGTAGGGCGGCGTGCCGATGACGTTCTGCGTCAGCGTCGAACGCGTCAGCGCGTCCTTGGCGACGCGCGCGATGCCGAAGTCCATGACCTTCACGCCGCCGACGGAGTCCACCATCACGTTGGAGAGCTTCATGTCGCGGTGGATCACGCCGCGCGAGTGCGCGTACTCGAGCGCCTCGGCGGACGCGCGGATCACGCCCGCCGCGGCGGCGGGCTCCAGGCGGCCGCGCGCGTACACGAGCTCGTGCACGGTCTTGCCGTCGACGTACTCGAAGACCAGGTAGACGTCGGACGCCTCCTCGGCGATCGCGTAGATGTCGACGATGTTCGGATGGTGGAGGGCGGCGACGGTCTTGGCCTCGGCGACGAAGCGCGCGCGCTCGCGCGGATCGGCCCGCAGTTCGTCGCGCATCTTCTTGATCGCGACGCGCCGGCCGAGCGAGCGGTCCGTGCCCTCGTAGACGCGGCCCATGCCGCCGGCGCCGATCTCGCGCGCGAGCTCGAACTGGCCGCGGATCAAAGTCGACGACGCCGCCGTCGCGGCCTCGGGCTCGGCATCGAACGAGCCCAGAGTGGGGCCGGTGCGCGTGAGCCGCGTCAGCGCCGCGGACGCCTTTTCTTTCATCGACGAGAACAGGCCGAGCGCCAGAAGAAGTCCTCCCGCGGCCGCGGCGCCCAGCATCAGGCCGAACCGGCGCGCGCGCCCGGGCGAGGCCGGCGCGGCGCCCCCGTCGGGCCTCTCGCCCGGCATCAGGAACAGCACGTCCGAATCCGCCGGGGCGACGAGTTCTCCCGCCGCCGCCTTGCGGGCGACTTCCTTGTAGAAGGGATCGATGCGCGCGGCGGACTCCAGGTCGGCCGCCATGAGGTCCTTTTTGCCGAGCAAGCCGTAGGCCTGGCCGCGCAGCGCGAGCGCCTCCGCGCTGCTCGGGTCGAGTTCGAGCATCTCATTGGCCGTCGCGATCGCGCCCGCGTAGTCTTTCGTGCGCAGCTGGGCGAGCGCCTTCGCGCGCAGCAGCGCCGGGTTCTTCGGATCCGACTTGAGCGCCTCCTGCGCGTCGGCGAGGGACTTTCCCCACTCGCCCGCGCGCGCCTCCAGCGCCGCGCGCCGCGCCAGCAAAAGCGCGTTGCCCGGGTCCGCCGCGAGGCCGCGCTCGACGGCGGCGCGCGCCGCGGCGACGTCGCCGATCGCGAGGGCCGCGTCCGCTTCGCGCGTCGCTTGCGCCGCGACGGCCCGGCCGGCCGCCGCGCTTCCGCCGGGCGCCAATCCCGACGCGGCCGCGCTCGCTCCGCCGTCCGCGCCGGCCGCAGCGCCGCCGCCGGAGCCCGCCTTCGCGTCGCCGGGCGCCGCGGTCGCGGACGGAGCGTCCGCGGAGGAGCCCTCGATGCGGTCCTGCGCGAAATGGAGAACGGACAGCGCCTGATCGTTGTTCGGGTCCTTCGCCAGCGCCGCGCGCGCGTCCGCGGCGGCCTTCGAGAACTGAAGATCGTTGTACTCCATCGCGCTCTTCATCGCGAGCGCCTTCGCGTCCGCCGCTCCCGACGCGGCGGCCTGAGCGAGATCGTACCGCGCGCCGTCAATGTCGCCCATCGCGATGCGATCGCTCGCCGCCTGCGACGCTCCGCCGGTGTTCGGCGTCGCCCCGGTGTTCCCCGCGGGCGCTCCACCTCCGCCCGGGCCGCCTCCGGAGCCTCCCGCGACATACTGCTCGAGGCGCTTGGTGACCTCGCGGTCCAGGTCCGTGACCGGCCCCGGATTGTTCGGGTCTGCGTGATTGGCGAGGAGAATCTGCGTGCGCGTGTACGCCGTGTCGTCGAGGATCTGCTTCCAACTCGCGGGCGGAAGGGGCCCTTTTTGTCCCGGAACCTGCGCGCCCTGGTTCTTTTCGGCTTCCGTCGCGATCGCCTCGCGCAACGTCCGCATCTCTTGGGTGAAAGCTTGATGGTAACTGTTGACCTCGAGGCCGCTGACCACCGCGCTCGGGTCCGCCCGGCCGCGCGCCTGAAGGTCCGCGATCACGGACTCGTGGATCCTGCCGATGTAGTCCGCCGACTTCCGCTGCAGGTCGCCGTTTTTCACATACGTCGCCACTTGAGCGTTCTTCTGCATGCGCGACTGCATCGCCGCGACGTGCTCCTGCAGAACTTGCTGGTCATTATTGCGGATTCTTTCGATCGCCTGCGGGATCGTCAGCATGTCGTCCGTGCCGACGGTCTGGGCGCGCGCGGCGAGGGACGCCAGGACGCAAACGAAAGCCGCGAGCGCGGAAAGAGGGGGCCTCATCTTCGAAGTGTAGGCGGACCCCCCGGCTTTGTCAAGCGGAAGCCGGTCGATTTACCGAGCTTTAGCCGGAGGCGTCAGGCCGCGCGCACGACGCCGACGGCGTCCAAAGCGTCGGCGAATTCCGTCGGGGTCCGGTAGCGCTTCTCCGGGTCCGCGGACAGGGCTTTCGCGAGAACCTCGTCGACCCCGGCCGGCAGGGTCGGCACGCGCGCGCGCGCCGGCGTGAGCTTGTTGTTGAGCTTATTGAGGAGCATGCCCCCGCCGATGCCGCCGAAAGGCAGCTGGCCGGTCAGCATCTCGTAAAAGCAAACGCCGAGCGCGTAGACGTCCGACTCCTTGCGCACCGTGCCCTGCTCCTGCTCCGGCGCCATGTAAGGCGGAGTTCCGGCGATCGTGTTGGTGCTCGCCGCCGAGCGGCGCGTCATCGCGTCCTTCGCCTGGCGCGCGATGCCGAAGTCCATCACCTTCACCCGGCCCTCGGGCGTCAGCATCACGTTCGAGGGCTTCAAGTCGCGGTGGATGACGCCGCGGCCGTGCGCGTGCTCGACCGCCGCGGCCATCTCGCGCAGCACGCGCCGAGCGTTGGAGAATTCCAGCGGGCCGTCCTTCAAGAAGTCGCTCAAAGTGCGCCCCGCGACGAACTCGAAGACGAGGTATACGTCCGCGCCGTCCTCGACGATCCCGTAGATGTCGACGATGTTCGGATGATGGAGTTGGGCGACGAGCCGCGCCTCGTTGACGAAGCGTTGGCGGTCGCGCGGGTCCATGCGGATCTCGTCGCGCATGCGCTTGACCGCGACGCGGCGCTCGAGCGAGCGGTCGACGGCTTCGTAGACCACGCCCATGCCGCCGAGGCCGATCTCCTTCACCAGATTGTACTGCGTCCAGAACGCGCCCGTGCCGGGCGAGCCCTGCGACGCGGCGCCGGCCGTCACCGGCGAGCCGCCGCCGGTCACGCGCCGGATCGTGTTGCGCACGCCCTCGCGCCAAGTCGAAGAGACGACGTGCAAGGTCCCGAGCGCGATCAGCAGGCCGCCGATCGCGGTCAGGATCATCAGGCGCAGGAAGCGGCCGTTCCGCTGGGCCGGCGACGGAACGCGAACCGACGACGACGAGGGCGCGCTCTGAAAGAGCAGCTTCAGGTCGGCGTCCTGGGGCAGCTGCAGCGCGCGCTCGAGCTGGCCTTGGAAGCGCGGGTCCGCCGCGGCCGAGCGGCGCAGCGCGTCGAGCGCGCCCGCTCGATCGCCGAGTCCGGCGAGCGCGAACGCCTTGTTCTGCCACGCGAACGCGTTGGTCGGACTCGAGGCGAGAGTGGCGTCCGCGTCCTGCAGGGCCTCGCGGTATTGACCGAGGCGCGCGTACGACAGGCTGCGCGTCTGCAGAGCCGCGGCGCTGTCGGGCGCCAGCGCGAGAGCCGCGCTCGCGTCCTGAACGGCCTCCGCGTCGCGGCCGAGCCGGTTCAGCGCGATCGCGCGGAAGTTCAGCGCCTGCGCGTTCGACGGATTGAGCTGGACCGACTGCGACGCGAGCTGATAGGCCGCGGCCGGATCGCCGAGACCGAGCGCGTTCGCCGCGTCGCGCGAGAACTGCTTCGAGCGCACGAGCGCGTCCGCGCCTCCCGCCTGCGCCTGGCGCTGAAACTGCGCGAGCTGCTCCGCGGTCATGCCCGACGGTCGCGCCGCGCCCCCGACCGCGATCGCCGCGCCCCCGGCTCCCGCGGCGAACGACAACGGCCCCTCCGGCTGTCCGGCGACGTCCGCGGAACCGGGAGCGGCCGTCAGATCGCCGAACGCGGAAGGCAGATGCACCGCCGGCACGCGGTCCTTCGCCATGTGGTAGATCGCCGTCGCCATCGGATCGTTCGGATTCGTGCTGAGAACGCGCTGCGCGACCGAGGACGCCAGCGCGTAATCGCCCAGTTGGTACGCCGACTGGCTGTACGCGTCGAGCGCCTGCGGCGTGGCGACGCCGTGCGCGATCGCCGCGTTCAGATCGCCGTAGGCCTGCTTGAACTGCCCCATCGACGCGAAGTCGACGCCGCGCTGGGCGCGCAAGCCGTAATCCCCCGGTTTCTGCGCGATCCAAGCGTTGTCGAAAGCCAACTCCGCTTTCTGCGCTCGCGCGGCGGTCTCCGCCGGGACGGGGGCGGCCGCCGCGTTCGGATCGGCGTTCGCGGCGGGTCCGCCGCCGTCGCTCCCCAGAGGACTCGCCACGCCCGCGCCCGAGGACGGAGCGCCCGCGCCGTTCTGCTTGCTGTATTTCTCCCAGAGCGCATGAACCGCGTCCTTGTCAATGTTGCTGAACTGCGGCAGGTTCGCGATCTGGTTGAACTGATCCTGCGTGAGCGCGCCGCCCTTTTGGCGCTCGTACTGCTGCATAAGCAGGAAGAATTTGATCGTGTCGACCTTCGACTGATCCCCGGGCGGATCGCCTCCGCCGACCGCGGCTCCGCCGTCGGTCTTGACCTCCGCCGCGGCCGGGCACGCCGCGACTAGAAGAAGGGACAAGAGCAGGAGATGGAGGGGTGCCGATCTCATGGTCTTCGCAGTTTAGCCCCCACCCCTTGATTTGTCAAGGTTTCGGGGTTATACTCGGATCATCATTCCGCAGCGACCGAGGAGAACCCCGATGAAGACCCTGATCCTGACCTTGACGCTCGCAGTCGGAGCCGTCGCCGCGCGGGCGGAACTGACTCCGGTCGAGCTGGCGAAGCTCACGCCGGCCGAGCAGGCCTGCGTGCAAAACTTGCAGGCCTGCTTCCCGAACGCGAAATTGACCGTGAACGACACCCCCGAGCGCTTCGCGACGACCCGCCGCTACCTGCACGGCGCCGAGAACATCGTCTTCAAGGGGCACGATCCGCTGACGGAGACGGATTTCCTCGTGCGGCCCGACGGCTACGACACGAAGTTCGTCAGCTCTCAGGAACAGGTCGTCATCAACAAGGCGCTTGACGCGAGCATCACCGCGCTGCTGAACAGCGTCCACCCCGTCTCGGCCTAGCCGAGCAGGCGGGCCGCCAGGCGCGCGGCCTCGAACGTCGCGGACGGGTCGATGAGGCCCGTCCGCGACGCTTCCCAGCCGGTGCCGTGCGCCGGAGACACGCGCACGAACGGGAGTCCGACGGTCCAATTGACGCCGGACAGGCCGCCGAGCACCTTCAGCGGGATCAAGGCCTGGTCGTGGTACAGGCAGACGACGCCGTCGTAGACGCCGTCGACGTGCAGGCGCCACGCGGAATCCGCGGGCAGCGGGCCGTCGAGGCGCAGGCCCTGCCTCCGCAGCGACGCCGCGGCCGGCGCCAGGTTCGCGAGTTCCTCGCCGCCGATCAGCCCCCCCTCGCCGGCGTGAGGGTTCAGCGCGCACAGCGCCAGCCGCGGCCGCGCGATCCCGAGACGGCGCAGCGCGGCGCCGAGCGCGCGCGCCGCGGAGGCGACCTCGCGGCGGCCGACGGTCCGCGCCGCCTCTTTTAGAGGAAGGTGCCGCGTCGCGAGCGCGCACCAGAGATTTTTCGAGGGCACTCCGAGCACCATCTCGGCGTCGCCGCCGGCGAGCGCGGCGAGCCGCTCGGTGTGGTCCTTCCACGGATAGCCGGCCGCGGACCAGAAGTCCTTGGCGATCGGCGCGGTCACGATCCCCGCGACCAGTCCGCGCGCGGCGAGGCGCACGGATTCCTCGAACGACGCGGCGGATAGACGGCCGCCGTCGACGGTCGGACAGCCGGCGCGCGGAACGCTCCCGAAGACGCCCGGATCGCGGATCGGGCCGTCCGCCGCGCGCCAGCCCGCGCGGCGCCACACCTCGCGCGCGCCGACGAGCACGGGCGAAAACCCGCGCGGCAGGGCGCCGGCACGCAGCGCGGCGAGAACCGCGCGCGGGCCGACCCCGGCGGGATCGCCGCTCGAGAACGCGAGAAGCTTAGGCGCCCTGCGGGAGGTGGCGCTCAATGACGGCCTTGTCGCGCAGGTCCTTCACGTACGACTCGAGCTTCTTGCGGAAGGCCACCTGCTGGAGGAAGTTGCCGAGGTCGTCCTTGAAGCGGTCGAAGTCCGGCGTCTCGGCCGCGTGCTTCTCGGTGACGCGGACGATGCTGTAGCCGATCTCGGTCAAGATCGGCTGGCTGATCTGGCCGACTTCGAGAGAGAACACGGCCTTGTCGAGGTCGGGCGGAGCGACGCCGCGCATCACGTAGCCGATGTCGCCGCCGCGCGCCGCGCTCTCCGGGTCCTCCGACTCGTCGTGCGCGACCTTCGAGAAGTCCTCGCCGGCCTCGAGCCGCTTGCGCAGGTCTTCCGCCGTCTTCTGCGCGCGGCGCCGCTCGTTGTCCGACGCGCCGGGCGCGAGGCGGATCAGGATGCGCTGGACGCGCACGCGCTCCGCGCTCAGCTGCTTGACCTGATCGGCGGCCTGGCGCAGGGCCATGCCCGAGTCCTCGTCCATCCCCTTCGGAAGGTCCGTGCTGTTGGTCGCGATGTACGCCTTGATCTTCTCGAAGTAGTCCTTCTCCTCGGCCTCGGTCGGCTTCGCGACCTTCGCCTTGACCTGCTCGTCGATCTCCTGGCGCGCCTTCAGCTGGCGCAGCAGGCGCTCGCGGAAGCGGTCGTAGTCCAGGCCCTCTTTCTTGAGCTGCTCCTGGAACGCGGCGTCGGCCGTCTTCTCGTCGACGTCGTTGCCGTGGTCGTCCTTGCGGAAGCGCGCCTTGATGTCTTCGACCGCGGAGTCCACCTGGCGCTCGCGCACCTTGACCTTGTCGCGGTCGGCCTCTTGAATGAGGAGCTCGCGCGTGATGAGCTCCTCGAGCGTGCTCTCGCGGATCTTCTTCAGGTTCGCGGGATCGGCCAACGCGGCGGGTTGGGTCTTCGTCCAGTAGTCGAGCGCGGTCTGCAGCTCCTTCTGGTACTCGGACAGCAGGATCGGCTGACCGTTGACGGTCGCGACCGTGTCCTCCACCATCGCCGCGCGGGCGGCGGGCACGGCCAAAAGGAGGGCGAACAGCGCCTTACTTGAATTGCTCATCGACGACCTCCACGGGGAATTTCTCCTCGACACGCTGCAGATAGCGGTCGAGTTTCTGCTTCTCGATTAGACGCGCGACGGACTCCTTCACCGCCTCGTTCGCCTTGTCGAGCGGCCGCTCGCCGTCCTTGCGCACGACGTGATAGCCGAACTTGCTCTTGATCGGGCCGCCGATCTCGCCGGGACGCATGCGGAAGACGACCTCCTCGAGATCCGGGATGACCTCGCCGTACATCAGCGGCGGGAACTCGCCGCCTTTCGCCGAGGTCGCCGCGTCGAGCGACTCGTCCTTCGCGATCGCGGCGAAATTCGCGCCGGCGCGCAGCTTCTTGGCGATCGCCTCGGCCTTTTCCGGAGTGCCGACGAGGATGTGGCGGAACAGGACCTCCGTCGGGTGCTTGTCCAGGAACTCCTGAACCTCCTGATCGGACACGGCGAGGTCGCCGCGCTTGCGCAGGTCGTCGATCCACATGCGCGTGAGCAGCGCGTCGCTGCCGTCGCGCACGCGGTCTTCCTCGTCGCGGCGCAGCTGGTCCATCTTCTCGCGGAACTCGGCCGAGCGCGGCACGTCGGAGTGCTGGGCCGCGGCGAGCACGAGCTTCTCCTTCACGAGAACGTCGAGGAACTGGCGGCGGCCGCTCGGGGTCAGCACGAAGTCCTGATAGGCCGGCGACACGTCGGCGAGCTTGCGCTGGAATTCGGACTGCGTGATCGCGAGCTTGCCCACGCGGGCCAGCACCGGGTCCCGGTCGCCGCGGCACGCGGCCAGCAGGCCCGCGGCGGCGACGAGGAGAATCCAAACTTGCTTCATCGGCCCGATCCTATCATTTCCTGCGCCGACCGGTCAGAACGGCGCCTCGCGGACGGACTCGAGTTCGACGTCGGCCCGTGAGATCAGCTCGCGCCGCAGGGCGCGCTCGGCCGGGTCGAGCGCCTCGATCTTTCGGCACAGCGCCTCCAAGCGGTCGGCGCCGAGCGACGCGCTGGCGCCCTTCAAGGTGTGCGCGGCCCGCCGCAGGGCCGCGTGATCGTCGCTGCGGTCGGCGGCCGTCAGCGCGTCGACGAGCTCGCGCGCGCTGCGCAGGAACTCGAGGCGCACCTCCGCGAAGGACTGCTCGCCGACGATGTCGCGAAAGCGCCCGACGGTCTCCCGATTGAGCGGCTCGCGCAGCTGCTCGGCGACCACGCGCGCGAGGTCCTCGATGCGCACGGGCTTGGCGAGGAAGTCGTCCATGCCCGCCTCGAAGCAGCGGCGGCGGTCGTCGGGCAGCACGTTGGCCGTGAGCGCCACGACCGGCGTGCGCGGGCCGCCCGAAAGCTCGCGGCGGCGCAGCTCGCGCGTCGTCTCGTAGCCGTCCATGTCGGGCATCTGGCAGTCCATGAGCACGAGGTCGTAGCGGATCGCGGCGAGAGACTCGAGCGCCTCGCGGCCGCCCGCGGCGGCCTCGGCCGAGTGACCGAGTCGCCGCAGCAGCATGAGCAGGACCTTCTGGTTCACGCCGTTGTCCTCGACGACGAGAACGCGCAGGGGCCGCCCGGACGCGACGACCGCCGCCGCGGCCCCTTCCTCGCGGGCCGGCGCGCGTCCCCGAGCGAGCGGCAGCTCGAACCAGAACGTCGAGCCGCGGCCGGGCTCGCTCTCGGCCCCGATGCGGCCGCGCATGAGCTCGACGAGCTGGCGCGAGATGGCGAGGCCAAGCCCCGTGCCTTCATAACGCCGCGTCGTGGAGCCGTCGACCTGGCTGAAGGACTGAAACAGGCGCGGGAAGCTCTCCGCCGGGATGCCGATGCCGGTGTCCGCGACCTCGACGCGAATTCCGTCCGGCGCGACGGCGGCGCTCACGCGCACGGACCCCTTCTCCGTGAACTTGACCGCGTTGCCGATCAGGTTCAGCAGCACCTGGCGCAGGCGTCCCGGGTCGCCGCGCAGGATCGCGGGCAGGTCCGGCGCGGCCTCGAACGAGAGCGCGAGCCCCTTGCCGCGCGCGCGCGCCGCGAACAGGTCGACCGCGCGCGCGACGACCTCGCGCGGGTCGAAGTCCTGCTCCTCGAGCCGGAGCTTTCCCGCCTCGATCTTCGAGAAGTCGAGCAGGTCGTTGATCAGGGCCAGCAGCGCGTCGACCGCCGTGCGCACGGTCTCCAGCTGGTCGCGCGCGCGCGGCTGCGTCGCCTCGTCGAGCAGGAGACCGGTCATGCCGAGAATCGCGTTCATCGGCGTGCGGATCTCGTGGCTGACGTTCGCGAGGAACTGGCTCTTCGCCTCCGCCGCCCGCAGCGCGAGGTCGCGCGCGCGTTCGATCTCCGCGCTCGCGCGGTGCTGGGCGCTGACGTCGGCGAACACGCCGAGGAAGCCGTCCGGCTTGCCGTCGGCGCCGCGCACGGCGGTCAGCACCAGGCGCACGGGCAGCTTCGTCCCGTCGCGGCGCACGTAGGTCCACTCGCGGTCCTCGGTGCCGCCCGCGACGACGCCGAAGGTGAAGACCTCGGAGTCGAGCGCCTCGCGGCCGAGTTCGCGCGCGAGCTCCGCGCGGCGCGCGGCGACCTCCTCCGCGTCGTGGAACGCGTCCGGCTTCATCCGGCCGACGACCTCGGCGGCCGTCCAGCCGAGCAGGCGCTCGGCGCCGACGTTGAACAGCCGGATCACGCCCTCGACGTCGGTGACGATGATGCCGATCGCGGTCGAGGCGTCGAACACCGCGCGCAGGCGCTCCGACGCCGCCGCCGCCTCGGACTCCGCCCGGCGCTGCGCGGTCACGTCGCGGCCGATCGCGAGCGTGCCCGCAAGCTTGCCGTCGTTCTCGAGTCCGGCCATCGACACGCTGACCACGACGGCCTGGCCGTCTTTGCGCCAGCACGTCCACTCATACTCGCCGCCCGCGAGCGCGGTCTCCAAGAACGACTGGTCGGGCGTGACCTCGCGCCCGAGGCGCCGGCTCAACTCGCGCGCGTGGGCCGCGACGCCGTCCGCGCGCATGAACGCGGCCGGCGTCAGGCGGCCGATCACTTCCGACGCGCGATACCCGAGCAGCCACTCGGCGCCGGGATTGAAGACCGTGATCGTGCCGCCGAGGTCGGTCGCGATGATCGCGACCTGCTTCGCCGAGTCGAGGATCGCGCGCAGGCGCGCGTTGAGCCAGTTGGTCTCCTCCTCGACGGCCTCGCGCGCGAGCACGTTGCGGCGGATCCAGGCGCCGGCGAGCAGCACGAGAAGGGCCGCGGTTCCTCCGCCGAACGCGACGACGAGGATCAGCCGGCGCGCGTCCGCCTCCGCCCGCGCGCGCCGCTCCGCCAGGCGCGCGCGCTCCGTGCGGTCGATCGCGCGCTCGGCCTCGGCGAGCGCGCTCATCTCGCGCCGCGCGGGCTCCCCGAGAGCGGCCACGCGCGCCGCCGCGGCGCCGCCGACGCGGCGGGCGTCGACCACGCGCGCGGCGAGCGCGGCGCGGCGGCGCGCGGCGTCCGCGAGCGCGCGCGCCAGCGGTCTCTGCTCGTCGTCGTCCGTGAGCGAGGCGCCGAGCGCGTCCGAGCGCGCGGAGGCCTCCGCGCGCGCCGCCGCGAACGCGCGCGCGAAGCGCTCGTCCCCGGTCAGCGCGAAGGCCCGCACGGCGCTCTCCTCGTCCTTCACGAGACCCGAGATGGCGGAGACGTCGGAGAGCAGCTCGTAGCCGCGGCCGGCGCGGCGCTCCGCGTCGACGAAGCCGCTCGTCGTGCGGTAGGACACCGCGGCGAGCGCGGCCAGCATGAGCGCGGCCGAGCCGAAGCCGGCGGCGACCGCGCGCGCGTTCGAGCGCCGCGTGAGCGCGCGCCGCTTGCGCTGGAACTGCCTCTCGAACGACAACGAACGCGCGAGCGCGCGCCCGAGCGTCGTCGCCGAGATCTCGTTTTCGACGAGCACGGCGAGATCCTTGAGCGCCCAGCGCTCCTTGTCCGTCAGTCGATGCGGACGTTGATCGAGAATGCACAGCGTGCCCACGCGGTGCCCGTCGGGCGCCGCGACCGGGCAGCCCGCATAGAAGCGGATGCCCGCCCCGGTGACGAGCGGGTTGTCGCGGAAGCGCTGATCGACGTGCGTATCGGGAATCTCGAAGACGTCCGAGCCGAGAATCGCGTGCGCGCAGAACGAAACGTCGCGCGGGGTCTCCGCCGGCTCGGCGAATCCCTGCCGGGATTTGAACCACTGGCGCTCCGCGTCCACGAAGCTGATCAGGGCGATCGGCACGCCGAACAGCGCCTGCGCGAGACGCGTGATGCGGTCGAAGCGCTCCTCGGGCGGCGTGTCGAGAAGTCCGAGCGAGCGCAGGGACTGGAGGCGGTCGGCCTCGTCGTGCGGCAGCGAAGCGGGGATCATAGGCTCAGGAACTCCCGCGCGGCCGCCGCGGCCGGCCGCCCCTCGAGCGCCAGCCGCACCGAGTCGCCGTCGGCGGCGGGCACGAAGGACACGCGCGCGCCGAGCGCCGCGAGCCAGCGCGCGGGCGCCCCGGTCTCGGGCGGCGCCTCGGGCCGAAAGCGGATCTCGACGGCGCCGTTCTGCTCGACGATCGAGTCCACGCGCGCGCGGCGCGCCGCCGCGCGCAGCTCGAGAAGCTCGAAGAGGTTGCGCACCGGCTCCGGCGGCGGGCCCGAGAGGCGCTCGAGCTCCGCGAGCAGCTTCTGCGCCTCCTCCGGGTTCGCGCGCAGCGCGCGCTTGTAGAGCTTGAGCCGTTCGGTTTCGCCGGGCAGGTAGCTCTCCGGGATGTAGGCGGGCCGGCGCAGGTCGATCGTCACCGGATGATCGTCGACGACCGCGCCGCCGCCGCGCAGGCGCGAGACCTCGCCCTCGAGCAGCTGCGAGTAGTAGTCGGCGCCGACGGCGTTCATGAAGCCGTGCTGCTTGGCGCCGAGCAGGTCGCCCGCGCCGCGAATTTCGAGATCGCGCATCGCCAATTTGATGCCCGCGCCGAGCGCGCCGAACTCCTTGAGCGCATCGAGGCGCTTGACCGTGTCCTCGGGCAGGTCCTTGAGCTCCGCGTCGGGAGGATGGAACAAGTAGCAGAACGCGCGCGAGCGCTCGCGGCCGACGCGGCCGCGCAGCTGATAGAGCTGCGCGAGTCCGAAGTTCTGCGCGTCTTCGACCAACAGCGTGTTCACGGTCGGAATGTCGAGGCCGGACTCGATGATGGTGGAGGCCACCAGCACGTCGGACTTCCTCTGCGCGAAGTCCCACATCGCCTTCTCGATCTCGGGTCCGCGCATCTGTCCGTGCACCATCGCCACGCGGGCGCCTCCGGACAGGCGCGCGATCCCGTCGAGCGCCTCCTTCATGGAGCGCACGCGGTTGTGCACGTAGTAGACCTGGCCGCCGCGCGCGAGCTCGTCGGCGATCGCCGTGGAGACCACGCGCTCGTCCCACGGACCGACGCGCGTGACGATCGGCTGGCGCCCCGCGGGCGCGGTCTCGATCAAGGAGATGCCGCGCAGGCCGGTCAGCGCCTGATGGAGCGAGCGCGGGATCGGCGTGGCCGACAGCGAGAGGATGTCGGCGTTCACGCGGACTTTCTTGAGCTTCTCCTTGTCCGACACGCCGAAGCGGTGCTCTTCGTCCACGACCACGAGGCCGAGGTCGTGAAAGCGCACGTCCTTCTGCAGGAGGCGCGCGGTGCCGATCACGACGTCGATCTTGCCGGACTTGAGCTCCTCGAGCGTCTTCTTCTGCTCGGCCTTGGTCTGGAAGCGCGTCATGATCGCGAGGTTCACGGGGAAGCCCGCCATGCGCTTCGAGAACGTGCGGAAATGCTGGTCGGCGAGCACGGTGGTCGGCGCCAGCACCGCGCACTGCTTGAGCCCCACCGCGCACTTGAACGCGGCGCGCATGGCGACCTCGGTCTTGCCGAAGCCGACGTCGCCGACGACGAGACGGTCCATGGGCTTGGGCGTCTGCATGTCCTCGAGCGTCTCGCCGATCGCGCGCGCCTGGTCCTCGGTGAGCTCGTACGGGAACGAGTCCGCGAACTCGCGCTCGAGCGCGCTCTCCGGCGGAAAGGCGTGCCCCGGGTGCGCGGCGCGCTTGGCCTGCAGGCGCAGCAGCTCCTCGGCGAGCTCGCGCACGCCCTCCGCGACCTGGCGCTTGATCTCTTCCCACGACCTCGTGTCCAAACTCGATAAGCGCGGACGCTTGCCCTCGACGCCCGCGTACTTCTGCACGCGGTCGAACTCGGTCAGCGGCACGTAGAGACGGTCGGAGCCGCGAAACTCGAGCTTCACGCAGTCCTGCGCGCCGTGTCCCGGAACGGACACCGGCTCGAGTCCTTGGAAGCGCGCGACGCCGTGCTCCTGATGCACGACGTAGTCGCCGCGCTTGAGCTCGCGCCAGCGCAGCGACTGCGCGCCTTTCGCGGCGAAGCGCTTCCAGCGCCCGACGCCGCGCCAGTCGCGCGCGAAGATCTGCGACGTCGCGTGGACGGCGAGGCGCTCGGACTCCAGGCGAAAGCCCTCGCGCAGCGGGCCGATCAGGAACTGCACGCCCGCGATCTTCTCCCCTTCCAATAATTCCTGGAGACGCGCGTCCTCGCCGTGGTTGAGGCTGAAAAGGACCACGCGGCGGCCGGCCTGCGCGTCGCGGCGCATCTCGGCCCACGCCGCGCGCGCGTCGCCGCCGAACGGACCGACCGGGCGCGCGCCGAAGTCGACGTCGCCCGCCGCGTCCGGCGCGAGCCCGTCCAGACGTCGCACGTCGACGCCCGGCGGCGCCTCGAACTCGAGGCCCTCCGGGGCCAGCCACAGCGCGCCGTCGACGAGCCAATGCGCGACGCGCCCGCCGGCCGTATTCTCCTCGGCCGGCGTCGCGACCGCCTGCGCGATCGCGGGGCCGGGTTCCTGCGTCAGCGGATCGAAAGGGCGGATCGAGGCGACGCGGTCCTCGTCGTAGAGCACGCGGTAGGCGACCGCGGGCTCGAGCGCGTGGAAGTCGAGAACGGCGCCGCGCACCGCGAACTCGCCGGGGCTCTCGACGAAGTCGACGCGCTGGTAGCCGGCCGCGGCGAGCGCGTCGACCGTCGAATCGCGCGGCGAGAGATCGCCCGCGCGCAGGCGCACGACGCGCGCGGAGAAATCGGCGCGGCCGGGAGCGGGCGCTCGGAGGCCCTCGGGGGTGGCGAGCGCCAGGCGCGCGCCGCCGCGCAGCTGCTCGAGGGAGGCGAGGCGCTCGCGCGCGTCGTCGGCGAACTCCGCGACGACGAGCTCGCGGCCCTCGTCGAGCGGGGCGAGCGCCGCGACCGCGTCGGCGACGTCCTCGACCGCGTCCGCGTCCGGCAGGACGAGCACGAGCGGACCGCGCGGCGCGGGAAGGCCCGCGCCTCCCGCGCCGGCGAGGATCCGGCGCGCGAGCCACGCGCGCGCGCCCGAGCCCGGAGCGCCGACGACCCTTCCGCTCATCGCGCCGCGGCTTGCGCCGCGAGCTCCGCGGCGAACGCTTCGCGGCGCGCCGGATCGGAGCAGACGCCGGAGACGCGGCGACCCGCGTCCGCGCCCTCGCGCGCGAAGAACGCGTCGAGCTGGAGCCCGAGATCCTGGAGACGCGCGTGCGCGGCGACCGGAGAGCCGCAGCCGCCGCCCGCCGCGGCGAGGAACGCGCGCTCGAGCTCCACGCACGCGCGCGTCGGGCCGTGGTCGATCGCGCCGACGACGTGGGCGACGTCGACGCGGTCCGCGCGGACCTCGAGCGCCAGCGCGCCCTGCGCGGGGGCCGGGAGCATCCGCGCGGGATCGAGCGGCTCGTGCGGAACCGACTCGCGGCCGAGCCGCTTGAGCCCGGCCACGGCGAGGATCATCGCGTCGAACTCCTCCTCCTCGAGCTTGCGCAGGCGCGTGTCGACGTTGCCGCGCAACGCGACGACCTCGACTCCGGGCTTCAGCTCGCGGACCAGCAGAGAGCGCCGCAAAGACGAGGTCGCGACGCGGGCGCCCGCCCCGAGCGCGGCCCAGGTCAGCCCGGGCTTGCCGAAGAACGCGTCCCGCGGGTCCTCGCGCTCGGGATACGCGGCGACCGCAAGGCCGGGCGCGAGCGCGGCGGGCAGGTCCTTCGCGCTGTGCACCGCGAAATCGATCGTCTTGTCGAGCAGCGCCTGCTCGATCTCCTTCACCCAAAATCCCTTCGCGCCTTGGGCCAGTTTCTTCGCCTCCTCGACGCTGGGAGCTCCGAACAGATCGCCGCTGGTCATGACGACCACGCTCTCGATCTTCAGGCCCGGATGCAGGGCTTCCAAGGCCCGCGCGGTCTGGCCCGACTGCGCGAGCGCCAGAGCCGAGCCGCGCGTGCCCATCTTGAGGACCTTCTGGACGGCCATGACGAGGATTCTACTCTTTCGACGGCGCGCGCAGAAGAAAATTAACGGCGCGCGCCCGCGAACTGGAGAAGCTTGACGGTCCACGCCGTGCCGGATTCGTCGTCTCTGATCGTAAACGACTGGAGCTCCGTCGTGAGCGAGGAGATGCGCCGCCAAAGAATCGGCCGGCTGCCGCGCGCGTGCATCGAGACGATCAATACGGCGCCCGGGGACGCCTTCGGCCTCCATCTTTCCAGCACGGCCGCGCAATCCGCATAGTAGAGACACTCGTTGAAGACGAGCACGTCGAAGACGCCGGGAACCGCGTCGGCGTCCGCCATGTCCGCGCAGACGGTCGCGGCCCGAGGGTGATGCTCGCGCAGTTGAGCGAGCGCGGCGCTGGACACGTCGAGGCCGACGTAATCGAATTTCTTCGCCATCCCATCGAGGCTCGTCAGCAGCGCCCCGTTGCCGCAGCCGACGTCGAGCAGACGCCGGTGCTCCGGGCCGGTCGCGGAACTCAGAAGGTGCGAGACGACCGCCATGTTCCCCATCGAGCGGTAGTCCCGGACGAGCCGGTCCCAGCGGCGCTCGCGGTAGTCGCTCTCCCACTCCTCCTTCGACCGCACGCGCACGAACGGGTCCTCGCCGCGCAGCAGCCGGCCGAGAATGCGGAAAGGACGCGCGACGAAATCGGCCGCGCCCATCAGCGCGCGACCTCGAAGCGGCCGACGAGCGTCTGGCCGCGCACGGTGAGGCGCCAGTAGTAGGCGCCCGGGCCGACGTCCGCGGTCCACTCCCAGGAGCCCGGGCCGGCGGCCGCGTCGACGGTCTGCGTGCGCAGAAGCTCGTGGCGCGCGGTGAAGAGGTCGATCGTCGCCGAGGCGGGCGCGGTCAGGTCGAAGCGGAACGCGATCTTCTCGCCGACGCGGACCGAGGCCGGCGAAGCGTCGGTCTCTTCGGGGACGATCAGCACGGCCGCGGCGTCCTTCAGAACCGAGGCCGCGGTCACGAACTGCGGGTAGTCGCGGACCGGGACGCTGACCGTGGTCAGACTTCCGCTGCCGAGCGGACGCGTCTCGCCGCCGAGCGGATCGACGAGCACCGGATTGAGCACCGGCTGGGACAGGCTCAGCGAGGCCTGTCGGCCCGGATCATCGTCCGTCGGGGCGTCGTCGGACCAGAACGCGATCAGCGGAACGCCCGAGCGCGTCGCGAACGCGGCGCTGACGAGCGATCTGGGGGCGTTCGTGAACGCGGCGCGCACGGAGTCCGACACGGCGACGCCGTCGTCGAAAAGCGCGGCGAGCGTGCGCAGCACGGTCAGCGGCTCCTGCAGCGGCGCGCCGCCCGGAGCAACCGGCAGAGGCGCGGCGAAGCGCCGCGCCGCGCCCGCCGAAAGAGCCGCGATCTCCTCGCGCGCCAAGAGCTTGGCCTGGATCGTCGCGGACGGCGCGTCCTCGCCCGCGGCTTCTTGGGTCGTCGACGCTCCGAGCCACAGCGCGGGCCGCGGCAAGGGCGCCGCGGCGAGAACGGACTGCAGCGCGTCGATCTCGCGGGAGCGCGCCCGCGCGTCGAGACCCGCCTCGGGACGGACGTACGCGGCGCGCACGCGGCCGTCGTCGCCGGCCAGGAGCGCGCCCAGGAAGGAAAGGTCGGAACCCGGCGCGCCGCCGAGGACCACGACGGCCGCGGGAACGTGCGCGCGGATCGCGGAGTCGCTCGCGCGCAGCAGGGCCGAGTAGTCGGCGGTCCCGGCCGCGGCGGGCCAATCTCTCTTCGCGTCGTCCCAGACCTGCCAGGCCGCGGCGGTCCCCGCGTAGCGCGCGCTCATGCGGCCGACCCAGGACAGCCACGGCGCCAGCGCGCCGTTCGCGCCGGTCGGCGGCGCGCCGTCGGCGTACAGCTTCTGCCCCGCCCCGTCCAAGGCCAGCAGGACCTTGATCCCGCGGTCGAACAGCGGCGCGACGAGCGCGTCGAGGTCCGCCGTCTCGTCGACGCCCGTCGACGTCTCCACCGCCGCCCACGACGCGCGCACCCGCGCCCATTTGACGCCGTTGCGGGCGTAGACGTCGAGCAGCGCCGCGGTCGTCGTCGAGGCGGCCGCTCCCGTCTCGATTCCGGCGAGGTCGACGCCGAACGCGCTGTCCGAGATGCGCGCCGCGTCGCGCGCGTCCACGACCGCCGCGCGAACGCGCGACGGGACGGCGGCGATCCAGACGAGCAGCAGCAGTTCGGTCTTCATGCGCGGCGACGGACGGATTGTAGCGCTTCTTCATCGGCGGGCGCGCGCGATGTAATAAGATAGTCGCGTGAACTCCAGCCTGGATTTGAAATGGGTCGAGATCGATCTCTCGGCCGTCGCGCACAACACGCGCTGGGTCGCGTCGCGCCTCGAAGGCGCGTCCGCGCTGATGGCCGTGGTCAAGGCCGACGCTTACGGTCACGGCGCCCCCGAGGTCGCGCGCGTCGCGCTGAAGTCCGGCGCGTCGTGCCTGGGCGTGCGCGACCTCGCGGAGACCGCGTCGCTGCGGCGCGCGGGCCTGAAGGCGCCGATCCACCTGCTGATGCCTTCGCTCCCCGCGCAGGCCGCGGAAGTCGTGCGACTGGGCGCCGCGCCGACCGTCGATTCGCTCGAGGGCGCGCGCGCGCTCGACGCCGCCGCGCGCGGCCGCCGCGTTCCGGTGACGATCGAGGTCGACTTCGGCCTCGGACGCTGGGGCGTCGCGCCCTCCGGCCTCGCCGCGCTCGCCGCCGCCGTCGCGCGCCTGAAGCACCTGCGCCTCGCGGGACTGTCGGCGCACATCGGCTACGTGCCCGGCAAGAATTCCGTCGAGGCCGAGGAGAAGCTCGGCGCGTTCCGCCGCCTGAGCGCGCCCTATAAAAAGAAGGACGCCGCTCTCGTCGTGCGCGCGGCCAACAGTTCGGTGTTCGTCGACTTTCCGCACCACCGCTTCGACATGGCCTGCGTGGGCAACCTGCTCTACGGCATCAACCCGTCGCCGTCGCGCAACGCGCCGCTGCAGAACGCCTGGAAGTTCTGCGCGCGCATCGTCTCGCTGCGCGACGTGCGCAAGGGCGCGTCGATCGGCTACGCGAGCGAGTACTTGGCGCCTCGGCGCCTGCGCGTGGCGACCTTGCCGGTCGGCTACGCGGACGGCCTCACCATGGAGCCCGCCGAGCGCTTGATCGGCTTCGGCTCCGGCTTCTCCTACTGGGGCATGCGCGCGGGCGCGCGCCTGCCGTTCATCGGCCGGTGCGGCATCGCGCACGTCCTCGTCGACGCGACCGACGCGCGCGGCGCGAAGCTCGGCGACGTCGTGACCGTGCCCGTGCGCCGCACCGCCGCGCACGACGTTCGCCGCGTCTACGTCGAGCCGCCGAACGGTTGAACCACAAAGACACGAAGAACGAATAGAAAGTTCAACGAGGACGCCGTTCTCCTCCGTCTGCGCGCTCGTTCTCCGTGTCTCCGTGTTTAATTCCTTCTTCGTGTCTTTGTGGTTCTTCCTTGCCTTCAGCGCTCGGCGGACCGACGTATCGCTTCCAGGCTCTTGAGCGTGTCGGGGCGATCGGGATCGAGGCGGCGAGACTTTTCCAAGTCGAGCGCGGCCGCGCGGCGATCCCCCGTGAGCCAATCGCAGACGCCCTTGTCGGCGTAAAATTTCGCGGCCGCCGGCGACGTCCGCGCCGAAAGAGCGGCCTCCCAGCGGCGGTAGTCGCCGACGCACGTCGAAGAATCCGCGTCGACCTCGGTCGCGGCCTCGGCCGCCGCGAGCCATTGCGCGCGATGAGCGGCGTCGAGCGACGCGGCCGCGGCGAGCAGGTCAAGGCGGCCCGCCGGACCCAGCATGTCGCGCAGGAGCTCGGCCGCGTACGGCGCCGGCGCGTCCGCGGTGCGCAGGCGGCGCAGGGCGGCGAGCTCGGGCGCGGTGCCCGCGTTCAGGACGCCGGACGAGGATTCGGTCAGCAGGTCGCCCGCCTCGGCGAACGCGGCCGCGGCCGCGGAACGGCGGCCAAGGCGCCGGTTCGACTCGGCGCGCACGAGCGCGGCCTCGACGCGCAGGCGCGGTTCGAAGCTGTCCGTCGCGGCGTCGGCTCCGGCGTTCCAGTCGCCGGAGCGGGCCCGCGCCCAGGAGAGATCGACGGCGAGCTGGGGATCCTCGGGATGAGCGGCGACGGCCGCGGCGAACTCCGCCGCTTCGGCCGTCGAAGGCGCCCTTTCGCGTCCGCGCAGCGCGCGCGCGGCGAGCCACGGATCGTCGGGGAAGTCGCGACGCGCGACGGCGGCGTCCTGCGGCGCGAGAACCGCGTAGGCCGCGACGCGCTCGAGCGCGAACGCGGTCAGCGCGGCCGCCCCTGCCCCCGCGACGGCGAAGACGGCGGCCGCCGCGGCCAGGGACGGGCGCCGGTCGCGCTCGTCGGCCAGAGGCGCCAGCGGCGCGGCGGCCAGCACGGCCGCGAGCGGCCACAGCGGATAGAAGAAAGGCGCGCGCACCGACATCAGGCAGTGAACGCCGAGAAAGTATGCGGCGGCCCCCGCCGCCGCCGAGACCTCCGGGCGGCGGCGCTCGCGCCACGCGCCGAAGACGGCGAAGGCCGCGAGAAACGGATGCAGCCGCAGCGCGAACGCGGCTCGCGCCGCGCACGCGGCCGCGTAGCGCAGCGGATGGCGCAGGATCTCCCCCGCGGCCCAGGCGAGCGCCGCGCCGAGTCCCGACCCCGTGAGTCCCGGCGCGAGCGCGCGCCACGAGCCCTCGATCGGCGGCACCAAACCGAGGGCGCCGGTCACCACGTTCGAGACGGCTTCGCCGTGCTCGAACGGAACGAACGCGCCGTGCACGCGCGCGTTCATCAGCCACCACGGAGCCAGCGCGAGCGCGGCCCAACCCAGCGGACGCGCGAGCGCCGCCGCGGGCCGCGCGCGGCGCGAACGCGCCCACTCGAAGAGAAACAGCATCGGAAGCAGAAAGGCGAGCGGCGAGCGGAACAGCAGGCTGGCGCCCGTCGCCAGGCCCGCGGCCGCGTCGGCCGCGGGTCCGGGACGGCGCGCGCGCCAGGCGAGAGCCGCGACGGCGAGCAGAAAGAACGCCGCGTACGCGCCCTCGACGTACTCGACGCCCGCGGGCGCCAGATTGCGCGCGACGCACAGCGCCGCCGCGAACAGACCGCACGGCCAGCCGCCGACGAGAGCGCCGAGCGCGAGCGCGAGCAGGGGGATCGAGCCCGTCGACCACGCGCGCCAGGCGCTCAGCGCCGCCGGCGCCGCGTGATGCGCGAGCAACGCCGAGAGCACGGACGCCGACGGCATGTGATACGACGGGTCCGTGCCCGGCGACGGAGGCAGGCGGTGCAGGAGCAGTTCGCCGCCGTCGGAATACAGAGGCGCTCCGTACAGGTCGCGGTCGGAGGCGCTCGGCGGGCGGCCCAGCCGCGGCCCGAAAAGAACCGCGGCCGCGGCGAGAGCGAGGGCCAGCGCCGCGCGCGCGGGACGGGCCCGCGCGAGGCGATTGATCACGGTCCTGATTATAGCTCCCGAGACGGGTACGCGCGAGCCGCTTCTGCTAGAATCGGGCCGATGCCTCTCGAAGACTGGGGTTGGGACGCGCGCTGGAAAGAAGCGTTCGCCGCTCTGCCCGGGCGCGGCCTATTCCCCGCGCGCGTGGTGTCCGAACGCCGCGGCTCCTACCAGACGGTCTGCGCCGACGGGGATCGCATCGCGAAGCTGCCCGGGGCGGTGCGGCACAAGGCCGGCGCGCGCGCGGAGCTGCCCGCGGTCGGCGACTGGGTGGCGCTCGAGTCCCTCTCGGGCGAGCGCGGCGCGCTCGTCAAGCACGTGCTGCGGCGGCGCACGAAGCTCTCCCGCAAGGCCTCCGGCGAGGCGCTCGAGGAGCAGGTGATCGGCGCGAACCTGGATGCGGTGTTCGTGACCACCGCGCTGAACAACGATTTCAACGCGCGGCGTCTCGAGCGCTTCCTGACCGTCTGCCGCGAAAGCGGGGCGGCGCCGATCCTCCTCCTCAATAAGGCCGACCAATGCCCGGACCCGGAGCCCTATCTGGCGCAGGCGCGCGCGGTCGCCTCCGGAGTCCCGGTGATCACGCTGAGCGCGAAGACGGGCGCCGGCTTGGAGGCGCTGTCGGAGTGGATCAAGCCGGGGCGAACGGTCGGGTTCGTGGGCACCTCGGGCGTCGGCAAGTCCACGATCATCAATCGCCTGCTCGGCGACGAGCGCATGAAGACCGCCGCGACGCGCGCGTCCGACGAGCGCGGCCGCCACACGACGACGCACCGCGAGCTGTTCCTGCTCGCGGGCGGCGGCGTCCTCCTCGACACGCCCGGCATGCGCGAGATGCAGTTCTGGGAGGCCGAGCACGGCCTCGCCGCCGCTTTCGAGGAGATCGATGCGCTCTCCCCCTCCTGCCGCTTCACGAACTGCGGCCACGCGAGCGAGCCGGGCTGCGCGGTGCTGGCCGCGGTCGCCGCCGGCACGGTCGCGGCCGCGCGCCTGGACTCCTGGCGCAAGCTGCGCGGCGAGCTCGCCGCGCGCGCCGAGCGCGTGCCGCACAAGGAGCGCGCCGCGGCGCGCCGCCGCGCGCGCGAGGACAACCAGACGCGCAAGCAAGACGCGAAGAGCAAGAAATGACCGGCGGCCTCGGCTGGCTCGACGCCTCCGTGCTGATCGCGTACTGCGCGGCGCTCGCGACCATCGGGTGGTGGGCCGCGCGGCGCCGGGCGAAGACCACCGACGAGTACTTCCTCGCCGGACGCTCGATCCCGTGGCTGGTGACCACCGCGAGCTTCCTCGCCACCTGCATCTCCGCGCTGACCTTCATCGGCACGCCGTCGGAGGGCTACGGCGGCGACTTCCGCTATCTCTTCAGCAACGTCGGCGACATCGCGGCGGCGCTGTTCGTGGCGAACGTCCTGCTCCCGTTCTATCAGGAGCACAAGGTCACGTCGATCTACGAGGCCGTCGAGCGCAAGATGGGACGCGTCACGCGCTCCGCGTGCTCCGGCTACTTCATCCTCACGCGCACGCTGGGCTCCACCGTGCGCATCGTCGCGATCGCCAAGGTGCTCGAGGTCGTCAGCGGCGGCTCGCTCTCCTTCCCCGTCTGCGTGATCGCGACCGTCGCCGCGATTCTTCTCTACACGACCGCGGGAGGCGGCCGCGCGATCGCGTGGACCGACCTCATGCAGTTCTGCCTGCTCATCGGCGGCGGCCTCATCGCCCTGGCCTACATCGGCACGCACGTGCCCGGCGGCTTCGCCGGCATCGTGGAGGCGGGTCGGCACGCGGTGAAGCCCGACGGCACCGTCTACGACAAGTTCAATTTCCTGGAGCTGCTCAAGCCCGAGAACCTGGGCCTGTTCCTCCTGCTCGCGGTCTGGGGCTTCTTCAATTCCTCGGCCGCGTACGGCACCGACCAGGACATGGTCCAGCGCCTGCTCGCCTGCAACGACGAGCGCAAGGCGCGCTGGAGCCTCGCGATCTCGGGCCTGGTCTCCGTGCCGATCTCGCTGCTGTTCTTGTTCATCGGCGTCGCGCTCTACAAATACTCTCTCGTGCACCCCGAGCTCATCGCGGGCATGAAGGACAACGACCACATTTTCCCGCGCTTCATCCTGACCGTGATGCCGCACGGCTTGCGCGGCCTCCTGCTCGCCGCCGTCGCGTCCGCCGCGATGGGCAGTTCCGACTCCGCGCTCGCCTCGCTCGCCACCGCGTTCACGATCGATTTCTACCGCCCGTTTTTCGGCCAAGATCAAAGCGAGGAACAGACCGTGCGCGCCTCGAAGAAATTCTTCGTCGGCTTCGGCGTGCTGTTCGTGCTCTTCGCGCTGATGATGCGCAACCTCGACAACCTGCTCTGGCTCGCGTTCAAGATGGTCGCCTTCACCTACGGGCCCCTGCTCGGCACCATTCTCGTCGCGACGCTGACGGACTGGAAGGTCGACGGCAAGAAAGTCCTGGGGCTCATGCTGTCCTGCACCGCGCTGACCTTCGCGCTCGGCATGACCGCGTACTGGCAGGCGAGCCACGCAAGCGCGTCGGCGTTCTGGCTCGGTCTCAACTCCACCTACTGGCGCTTTTACGTGATCTTCGGCGCGCTCGCGGTCCCCGCCGGCTGCTGGGTCCTGCGCGAGCGCTGATGGGGCGCGCGCTTCACTGACCCGCGACCGATCCCGCCGCGCCGAGCGTCCGCGCGTTGGGTTGGAGCAGGTGGGTGCGCGAGAAGCGCGCGTTCTCCGCGATGTCCTCGCTCGCCTCGGGCGGCGCGACTGCGTCGACCCCGGGCTCCGCGTCCGCGACGGCGCCGGTGCGCAGGTCGAACGAGAAGTTGCGGACCGGCTTCAGGCCGTCCGGATGCAGAGGATCGACGAGCGTCTCCTCCCGCGCGACGGGAACGCCCCGCCGCGCGAGCGCGTTCTTGATCTGCCGCACCATCTCCGGCGACGTCGAATGGAACCCGAGCGGACCGCCGGCACTCGTGCGCCAGCCGCCGAACAGCTGGGCGCGCAGGGACGACGCCGGCGCTCCGGCCGCCGCCAGCGCCTGGAACACCGCGTCCAGCGAATGCGGAATGTCGGCCTCCGCGGAGATATGCGCGAGCGCGCCGACGCGCGCGGCCGGATCGTAGAGCGTCAGCACGACGCACGTCGACACGCCGAAGGTGCGCACGACCGGGGCGTCGTCGGCGCGCGCGACGATGTACTCGTCCATGCGCACGTCCGGGACCGGCGCGTCGCCGCGGGCGCCCAGGGCCGCCGTCGTGAAGAGCGCCGCGAACAGAGCCATGCGTTTCACGCGAAAAGCGTAGCCCCGGACCGCGCGCAAATCAAGACCCGCCGCCCGACGGCGCCTGCTATACTCTGGGCATGAAATTTCTCGCCGTCTTCGCCGCCGCGCTCGCCCTCTGCGCCCCCGTCCGCGCCCAGCAGGGCCCGGCCGCCGGGGACTTCTCGAGCTACGTGTTCGTGCTCGAGTGGCTGCCGCAGTTCTGCGTGAAGGCGTCGGGCGCTTCCGAGTGCCGCGCGCTGAACTCGAACTCCTTCGCCGCGACGCACCCCGTGCTGCACGGCCTGTGGCCCAACCAGTCCAACGACCCGAACCACGCCTACGGCTACTGCGGGGCGGCGCTCGCGCAGAAGTCGCTCGACAAGAACACGACCTGGTGCCAGCTGACTTTGCCGCCGCTTTCGGACGCGACGCGCGCGAGCCTCGCCCAGTACATGCCCGGCACCTCGTCCTGCCTCGAGCATCACGAGTGGACGCGCCACGGCACGTGCTCGGGCCTCTCCGACGACGCGTACTTCGCGGAGGAGGCGAGCCTCGCCGCCGCGATCGACGCGTCCGCCTTCGGCGCCTACCTGACCCAGAACGCGGGCGGCTCGATCGACGCCGCGGCGCTGCTCGCCCGGTTCGACGCGGCTTACGGCGCCGGAGCCTCCGCGTCCGTGACTTTGCACTGCGCGACCGCGGACGGCGTCGCGAGCCTCAACGAGATCCACGTGGCGCTGAACCCTTCCCTGCTTCCCGCGGAACAGCTGACCGCGATGCTCGCCTCGCCCGAAGCGTCGGACGCGAGCGACTGCCCGGATTCGTTCCGGCTCCTGCCCGCGCGCTGACGCGCGGCGCTTCGCAAATTGTAGGATCGGCGTCGCGTGAGCGAGAAAGAAGTCGTCGATTACCTCCGGGGCCGCGGCGAGCACCAGACCCTCGACGCGCTCTTCGCGGCGAAGCGGCGCGACGCGTGGTCCGACCTGCGCGACGCGGCGCGCGCGCGGCCGGAGATGTTCGACGAGGCCGTGCTCGCCTGGATCGACGCGCACGCGGGCGAGGCGCCCTGGGCTCCTTTCGCGATCCGCCTCGACCTCGCGGCGCGCGCTCCCGCGCGCGCCGAGGGCCTGATCGCGCGCTACCGGGAACTGCTGGCGGCGAATCCCGCTGCGGGACTCGCGGCCGCGGGCTACAACCTGCACGAGTATCACCGCCTGCTCGACGCGCGCTGGATCGCGGAGGCGCGCAAGCATTTCGACGCCGACCCGGAGGGCGCCTGGGGAATCGCGACGTCCGCCGCGATGTACGCTCCGGCCCTGCTCTGCGACGCGGACCTGGACTGGTTCGAGGCGCGCGCCGACAAGGACCCGGAAGCCTGCGCGCGGACTTTCTTCCAGCTCGCGGCGAGCGACGGGTCGCGCCGCGCGCGCGTTCTGCCCCGCGCGCTGAAGCGCTTCGACGTCCACCCGGCGCACGCGCTCAAGCAGGCCGCCGCCGTCGTGCGCGCGAAGGAGCTGCAGGTTCCCGAGTTGCTCGCCGCGGCCCTGCGCGCGCTGCCGTCCAATCCGGAGGCGGGCTGGGAGTTCTTCACCAACGTTTCCTACGAGTCGCCGGCGCCGATCGACGACGCGGTGCTCGACGCGCTCGAAGCGCAGGCCGCGACCGGCGCGAAGTCGTATTTCAACCTCCTGCACCGGATCGCCGGCGCGGACCCCGCGCGCGCCGCCGGAGCGCTGGAGCGCTTCGCGCGACTCCTGCCGCGCCAGCCGGCCGCGGGCGTCGGCCAGGCGAAGTACGTCGCGCTCAACGATCCGCAGCTGCTGACGCCGGCCCTGCTCGACGCGGTCGCCGCCCACTTCGCGGCGGACGCCTACTCGGCGTTCGACGTGATGGCCGGGGCCCTGCGCGGGCGTCCGGAGCTTCTGCTCGCGCGCCACGTCGAGGCGGCGGCCGCGCACATTCCCCTCGCGACGAACTGGGCGTTCGGCTTCTTTCGCCAGCTCCTCGAACGGCGTCCGGAGACGGCGCCGATCTGCACGCTGGCGCTCTTCGAGTGCGTCGCGCACGAGCCGCCGAACCGCGCTCACATGCGCGTGGAAGAACTGCAGGCGATCGTCACGATCGCGCAGGGCTCCCACGTGAAGACGCAGCTGGAGACGACTCTGCGCGAGCCGCCGACCGTCGGCTCGCGGCGCGCGCGCGCGCTGATGGCGATCCTCTTCCGCCAAAAGCTGCGCGCGAAGCAGCACGTGCTCTTCGAGGCGCTGCGCATGGCGGCCACGGGCGTCACCTGGACGAACCGAAACCGCACGCCGCTCTGGGATTTTTTCCTCCTGCTGATCGACGAGTCCCCGGACAAGGCGATCACGACGGCGGCCGCGGAGCGCTTCCTCGAAGGCGCGTTCCAGCTCACGTATCTCATGGACCGCGGCACCGATCACGACGTCTTCCGCGACAAGTTCGCGGTCGACGAGCCCGCTCCCGCGGCGTGGCCGGAGGCCGCCTCGTTCCTGGCCGAAGACGCGGGGCTCGACCGGCTGCACCGCGTCGTGCGCGAGCTCGCGCGCCGCTGCGGCGCGACCGTGAGACTGGAGCCGCTCGAAGACTATGCCGCTCGCGCGCCGCGGGCGGAGCGGGAGCTCGGCGAGATCGCGCATCAGCTGGAGACCGCCGAAGGCGAGCGGCGCGCGCGTCTCGAGAAGCGCCGCGCGCACCTGGAAGGACGTCTCGCTCTCTGGCGCGACAAGGCGCCCGACGCCGCGGGCCGCGCCGAGCTCGCCCGCGAGCGCAAGGGCCTGCGCAAGAGCGCCGGCGACGCGCTGCGCGCCGAGCTCGCGCGCATCGCCGTGGAAGCCGTCGAGGGCGCGCGTCTCGGTCTTTACGAGGCCAAGATCGAGGCCGCTCTCGGCCGCAAAATGGACCTCTCCGCGGTCGACTCGTCGATCCTGCCCGCGTTCCTGTTTCTGTCGGCGGTCGAGGGGATGAAGAACAACCGCAAGTGGCTCGCGCGCCTCATCGAGGACCGCCTGCTGGGCCGCCCGCACGACTGGCTGCGCGGCGAACCCGCGGCGCAGGCTTGGCAGGAGCGAGTGCGCGCGGGACAGCCCGGAATCAAGCTCGAGCATTGGCGCGCGCCGTTCGCCAAAGAATACGACTACGCGCCGGCCGACGCGTCGCGCGAGAGGAAGCGGCGCATGAAGGAAGACCTGGCTCAGACCCGCAAGCTCCTCGAAAGCCAGGGCGCGAAGGGGCTCAAGGACGAGTCCTACGAGGAACTGAGCGCCGCGTTCGACGAACTGCGCGCGCCGCGCGCGCCGGAAGCGAAAAAAGAAGAAGACGCGCCGAAGCCTCCAGACCCAGAGATCCTCGAAGAAATCCGCATGAACCTCGAGCGCGTGAAGATCGTCTCCGAGACGCCGGAGAGCGACTACCACGGCCGCATCAAGCTCGAAGTGGAGAGCGATCCTTTCCAGGTCCTGTTCATGGGCGAGTACGGCTTCGCCTCCTGCTTGTCCCTGCGCGGCAGCAACGTCTGGAGCGCCGTCTCGAACGCGATCGACGTGGACAAGTCGGTCGTCTGGGCGCGCGAGGCGGGCACGAACGTGGTCGGCCGCCGCCTGATCGCGCTGACGCCCGACGGCATTCTCTCCTACCGCACCTACGCGAACCGCCACGGCCTCTCGCTCGATAAAATGTTCGACGACTTCCTCGACGAGTACGCGAAGCACTGCGGCACCCGCGTCACCCACGGCAAGTCCCCCGGCCCGCTGCTCAGCGACCGCTGGTACGACGACGGCGCGATCTGAGTCGTGAAGCGGTAGAATAGCCGCCATGAACGCCGAGACCGCCCAGGCCGTGCGTGAAGGTCTCGCGCTGTTCGCGCTGTGCTGGCTGCTCGCGCGCGCCGAGATCGAGATCGAGGGCCCGCACGGCTGGGCCGTCACGTTGCCCACGTGGCGCTGGGGTCCCGACTGGTGGCTGAACCTCACCAACGGAAAGGAAGTCACCGGCTATCACGTGTGGCTCTCGCTGTTCCTGATCGGCGCCATGCACATGCCGCTCGTCTTCGCCGGCTTCTCGAGAGCGCTGTTCGCGAAGTGCCTGTCGTCCTATCTGCTGCTCACCTCGACGTGGGACCTGCAGTGGTTCGCGTGGAATCCCGCGTGGGGCCTGGCCGCGTTCCGCGCGCGGCCGATCCCGTGGTTCCGCCGCAAGCTGCTCGGCTTCCCCGTCGACTACTACGCGGCCTACGCGGCCTCCGCCTTCGCGACCTGGCTGATCTGGAGTCCCGGTCTCAACGCCTGGCTGATCCGCGCCGCGACCGTGATCGCGGCGAGCGTCGCGGGCCTCCTCGCCGCCGCCGTCCTCGTGCGCCCCGACGCTCAGCGCGCCGGCGCGCCGCAAGTCCCCGCGTCGAACCGCGCCGCCAGGTAGCGCTCCGCCGTCTCTTCGCTCAGTCCGCGCGCCGCCGCGAATTTCCCGATTTCCTCCGGCTCCAGACAGTCGCGCTCCAGCGCCGCCGTGAGCTCCGCCGCGCCGGAGAGTCCGAGCGCGCGCGCGTCCATGTCGAGCCGTTCCAGACTCCATGCGTCGACCGACAGCTCGCCGCGGATCAACCCGTCCGTCTCGATAAGCCGCGCGCGCTCTCCGCTCTCGAGCCCCGCGCCCCACGGTCCGGCAGGGTCCGCGGCGTCGGTCGGCGCCTTGCGATAGTGGGAATGACAGCCGCAGAGCATGGCGATGCCTGAAGCCAGAATCGCCCTTTTCCATCGCCGCATGATGCCAGTGTAGCCCCAAAACAGGAATTTGCAAGAGCGCCGCGCGCAAGCACCCGCAGTCCCGTCGCGCCGATCCGGCCCAGGAAATTCAGCAGGACTTCAGCGCGAGCTAAACGGGCGCTAAGCGCCAATCTGCCATATTCGCTCACGGTCTCATCGCGTTCGCGCATTGCGGATCGAAAAAACGAAATCAAGGGAGAACTCATGAACAAAATGGTGGCCGTCGTCGTTTCGGCTCTGATCCTGACGCTGGCGGGATCGGCACACGCCGCGGACGAGAATTTTTGGACGGGCTGCTCGGCCGGCGCCCATATCGGCTACGGCACGGGCGGCTCGACGTATTACGACCCTCAGGCCAATTTCAACGGCAGCGGAGCCGCCTACAACGCGATCGACGGGACGGGCCAGCAGCAGCCCTTTCAAATGAACGAGAACGGCGTGCTCGCCGGCGCTCAGGCCGGCTGCGACTACGAGTTCCATAAAGTCGTCGTCGGCGTCTCGGGCAATTTCTCCGGAGCCTCCGTTACGGGCACCGGAACGGACCTTCACCAGAGCAACAACAACGGCGCGTCGGGACTGATGTCGGCGAAAACCGACTGGCTCATGGACTTCAGTCTTCGCGCCGGCTACGACGCGGGTCCGGCGTTGTTCTATGTCAAAGGCGGACCCGCGTGGGCCCATAAGAACTACTCCTTCGTGGTGGGTCAATACGAAGGCTTGGCCGAGAGCGGCGCGAACACGCTCAACGGCCGGGTGTTCGGACTGGGCGGCGAGTGGTCGATCGGCAAGAACGTGACGGCCTTTGCCGAAGGCGACGACTACTATTTCCCAGGCAACACCGCGAACTTGATCTCGCAGACCTCTTTCGGCGGCCCCGGAACCAACCTCAGCACGCCGGTGAACGCCAGCGAAAACATCAAAGTCGTCAAGGTCGGCATCAACTACCGCTGGAGCTTCGCGAAGAACTGATCGTACCGGGGCAAGCCGCTTTCCCTGGAGCGGCGGCTTGCCCCGCGCGGTCGGGCTTCGGAGGTATCGAAGCCCGCGCCATCGGCGCGTCGGCGTCTAAAAGCGATTGTATACTTCGCACAGGCGTTGAGCCTGGGCGCGGCTGAACCTTCATCGTCGGACAAATGACCCAAGGCCCGCTTCACCGAAGATCCGAATCCGGCGAGAGGCGCTTTGATTCGCGCTGAGGCGATTCGTTATTCCATCCCCGCCGATTTTGGACGCGCGTTGGTGCGGACGGGAAACACGCTGAGGGCGTAATTCCGTGTCTCGACCGCGAATCGCTCGATCGACTGGCGGCCCCAGGCTCGATCCGACAAGTGCACGAAGAGTCTGCCTTCCAACGCCTCCAAGCCCATGAAGCGACGGTCCGACGCCATCTCGAGCCGTCGAAAGAAAAGTCCGGCGGCGGCGTCGGGAGGTTGGGCGAAGAACGTGAACTGCGGCGGCCAGCCGGCGGGCGCCGGCGCCGGGAGAAGCCCGTGCGCCAAAGCTTCCAAGTCCAATTCCAAGGCCCAAGGCGCGCGCGCCGCGGCCCGCCTTTCGATCCCGGGCGCGAGAGCCGCGGAGAGAATCAGCTCTTCGAATGGCGGCGAGGTGCTGCGCCGGCCCTGAACGGGCGGGTGATAGACGAGCACGACGCCGACGCCCTGAATTTCTCCTTTGAATCTAAGTTTGGGAAACGTCTCGACGAGTTCCAGGCCGGTGCGCTCCACGATCTCCCGGGTCATGTCCTCGTCTTTGCGGGCGATATAATTCGCGATGAAGAGGAACGCGCCGCCGCCGGCCGCGAGGACCGACAGAACGTAGGCCGGCCCGCTGGACATGAAATGACCGAGGAACACAATCGAAGCGGCGCAGACACCGGCGGCCGGCCCGGAGAAGCTCCGTGGGAGGGGCGCCGAACGGGCGGCGCGGACGGCCAGAAAGACGACGGCAATCATCAACGCCAATCCGCCGAAGAGAAACGCCATCATCTGCGTCAGCGTGAGCTCGCGGGCCATATGACTCGACACAGTGTAGCCTGCCGCCGCCGCGAGTCAAGGCCCGGTCGCGCCGGCCGCTCTGTTCAGCGCGCGACGGCGGCGGCGACGCCGGGGATCGCCCAGCGGCCGATCAGGAGCGGGGCTTTCGCCTCGGCGAGCGCGACGGCGCTCGCCGAGGCGCCGAAGCGCCCCCGGGCGAGTTCCGAGGCGTGCCTCGCCACGTCGAAGGCGGCGCGCGGGCGGCCGAGAGCGTGCGCGCGGCGGCGCATATCGGCGAGCTTGCGCGGCGAGGAGAGCGCGTCCTCGACCTTGCCGGTGAGCGCGGCGGGCGAGTTCGCCTTCACGGCGGCGCCGTTCTCCAATAAAAAGTCCGCGTTGCGTTCCTCTTGACCGGGGATCGGGTTGATGAGCGCCATCGGCAAGGAGCTCGCGAGCGCCTCGGAGACGGTGAGGCCGCCCGGCTTGGTGACGAGCAGGTCGGCGGCGGCCATCAAGGTGCGCATCTTGTCGGTGAAGCCGAGGATCTTGGCGCGGTGGCGCGAGGGCGGGCGGATCGCGGTGAGTTTTTTACGCGCTTCCTCGTTTCTGCCGCAGACGACGACGATCTCCGACGGAACGGTGGAGGAGAGCAAAGCGCGGTACGTGTCCTCGAGCGGGCCCACGCCGTGGCCGCCCGCGGACTGAACCACGACGGGATAGCCTCCCGACAGACCGAACTCCGCGCGTGCCGCGTCGCGTGAGAGCGGCGCCGCGAAGGCCGGATCGACAGGAATGCCGGTGACCGCGATCGCGCGCGCCGCGACGCCGTGGCCGCGCAAGGACGCGGACGCGGCGGCGCCGGCCACGCAGTAGCGCGCGCACGGGTCGTGGACCCAGATGCGGTGCGCGTCGTAGTCGGTGACGACGGTGAGCTGGGGCGCGGAAAAGCGCTTCTCGCGCGTGAGCGCCGCGATGAGCTCGGGCGCCAAGAAGTGAGTGTTGACGACCGCGTCCCATTTGCCCTGCTCCAAAAAGTCGACGAGGTCGCCCGCGCCCCAACGCTGGGCCGCGCGGCGCAGCTTGTCGCCGATGCCGGCCCGGCTCGGCGCGCGGTCGGTCATATCGAACAGCATTCCGAATAAAGAAGGCGCGCGCTCCACGAGCTCGAGGTAGCCGTTGCCGTACAGGCGCTTGAACAGCGGGCGCGCGAGCTCGAGAGCGTCGACCACTTCGACCGTCGCGTCCGGAGCTTCCGTCGCGAACGCCGCGGCGACGGCCTTGGCCGCGCGCGTGTGTCCCGCGCCGACCGACGCGTGCAGGACGAGGATCTTCGGGGACTCGGGACTCGTGCTCAAGCGACGGCCGCCTCCTGGCGCAGCTTGCGGCGCTCGTCGGCCCAGTGCAGGATGCTGAGCTTGCCGTCGAAGTCCTCGACGAGCGCGGTGCAGCTCTCCACCCAGTCGCCGTCGTTGCAGTAGAGGATGCCGCCCGCCTCGCGGATCTCCGCGTGGTGGATGTGGCCGCAGACCACGCCGTCGAGGCCGCGCCGGCGCGTCTCGGCGATCATCTCCTCTTCAAACTTCGCGATGAACGCGACCGCGTTCTTGACCTTGTGCTTCAAGTACGCGGACAAGGACCAGTAGGGCAGGCCGACCAATCGGCGCGCGGCGTTGAACCAGTGATTGACCCGCAAAGCGAGATCGTACGCCCACGTGCCGAGCAGCGCGATCGCCTTCGCGTGGCGCACGATGCCGTCGAACTGGTCGCCGTGCACCACGAGCAGGCGGCGGCCGTCGGCCGTCGTGTGCACCGTCTCGAGGACGACCTCGACGCCGCCGAAGTGCATGCCGCCGAAGTCGCGGAACGCCTCGTCGTGGTTGCCCGGCACCAGGATCACGCGGGCACCCTTGCGCGCCTTGCGCAGGATCTTCTGCACCACGTCGTTGTGGCCCTGATCCCAGTAGTGCCAGGACGTCTTCAGGCGCCACCCGTCGATCACGTCGCCGACGAGGTAGAGCGTGTCGGCCTCGTTCTCCTTGAGGAACTCGAGGAGATAAGCCGTCTTGCAATCCCGGGTCCCGAGGTGGATGTCCGAGATCCAGATGGTGCGCCAGCGCCGGGGCTCGTCCCCGGCGGAGGAAGAGTCGCGATTCGCCATGACCCGAGTATAGAGGAAGTCCCGCGGCCGCGCCATGCCTCGCGCTGGACGGCCGCGTCACGCGCGCATGACGAACCTTGAGGGAATCCGGCGTCGGTGCTACAATGCCCGCGTGATGAGGCGCCCCGCCGCCGGGCTGGCCCTGCTGCTGATGGCGCGCTTCGCCGGCGCGGCGTCCCCCGGCGTCGATGCCCTCCTCGACTCCGCGCGCCGGGAGATCGCCGCCGGCCGCCGCACGGAGGCCGCGAAACTGCTCGCGCAGGCCGCGCCGCTCGCGCAGGACGCGGGCCGACTCGAGCGCGTCGCGTCGCTCTACGAGGATCTCCAAGACTACTGCCGCTCCGCCGAAGCCTCGCGCCGCCTCGTCGAGCTGCGGCCGAAAAGCGCCGACGCCCTTATTCTCTACGCCGACGCCGCCGCGTACTGCGGAAGCCGCGCCGACGCCGCGGCCGCGCTCGAGCGCGCGTTCGCGCTCGCGGACGACGCGAACGCCTACGACCAGCTCGCCTATCTGTTCCTCTACAACGGCCAGCCCGCGCGCTCGGTCGCGGCCTCCGACCGCTATGTCCGCCTCGTCCCCGGCGATCTCTGGCACTGGATGCGGCGCGTGCGCGCCTGCGCGGAGTCCGGCGATCGGGCGGGCGCCGCGAGCGCGCTCGCCCGCGCGGCCGCGCTCGTCGACGCGTTCCCCGCTCCCGCCCTCGCGGCGCAGTATCGCCGCCTGCGCGAGACTTCTCAGTACGACGCCGCGAGCTGGAACCTGCGCTGGAGCGCGCCCGCGGAGGGCGGCTGGCTCGCCGCGACGCGCGCGGCGCACCAGGCGCTCGCGCGCCGCGCGCTGGCGCAGGCGCGGACGCTGGAGCCGCTGGAACCGGAGGCGCTCGCTCACATCGGCCTCATCGCGCGCGGCCTCGGCGACGACGCCGGCGCGCGCGAAGCCCTCGAGCGCGCCGCCGCCGGCGGTTCGGCGAACGCGGACGCCTGGCTCACCTTGGCCCAGCTGCGCGCCGACGGCGGCGACGACGCCGCGGCGCGCGAAGCGCTCGCCCGCGCGCGGACATTGATGGGCGACGAATCGTCCTTGCTGACGCGCGCGGCGGATCTCGACGCCCAGCTCCACGACTGCGGCGCCGTCGCCGAATACGCGGCTCTGGCCGCGAAGAGCCCGGACGACGGCGCTTTGCTCGCCTCCTGGGCCGCGGCCGCGGACCGCTGCGGCGATCGCGTCGGCGCGCGCGCGGCGGCGCAGCGGGCCCTCGCCCACGCCGCCGGCGACGCGCGCGTGCTCGCCGCGGCGGCCGACGTGCTCGAGCGCGGCGACCCCTGCGGCGCGTCCGCCGCCTACGGCGCCTTGCGCGCGTCGCAGCCGCGCGACGCCGAGTGGGCCGCGCGCCGCGCGCGCGCCGCGCTGCGCTGCGGCGACGAGAAAGCCGCGCGCGAGGCGATGGATGACGCCGTCGCTCTTTCCTCGGCGGCGCCGACGAGCCTGGGCCGCCTCGCGTTCCTCGTCGCCGCGCTCGGCGACTGCGCGGCTTCCCGGCGCTACGCCGCGCTCGCGAAGAGACTTTCGCTCGACGCCGCCTCTCGGCTGGACGAGGCGCGCGCGCTGAAGAACTGCGGCGAAAAGGCCGCCGCGAAGACCGCCGCCGGCGCCGCGCTGATCGCGGCCGCGGCGGACGCGGATCTGGCCGCGCGCGCGGCCGAACTCCTGGCCGAGCTCGGCGAGTGTCCGCGCGCGCTCGACGCGCTCGGCGTCCTCGTCGCGGCCGCGCCCGCGGACCCCGCCCGACGTCTCGACCGCGCGTCCGCGGCCGCGGCGTGCGGCAATCGCGCGCTCGCCCGCGCCGACCTGAAGCGCGCCGAAGCCGCGGCGAATCCGGCGGCCCGGAGCCGCGCGGCGGTCATCGAGCAGGACCTCGGCGACGACCGCCGCGCCGTGGAGCTGCTCGACGGCCTCGTCGCCGCGGCCCCGCGCGACGCCGCGCTGCTCAGCCGCCGCGGCGTGGCGCGCGCCCTCGGCGGGGACGCCGCCGGAGCCCGCCGCGATTTGGAAGCCGCGCTGGCCCTCGACCCGAAGCGCGCCGACGTCTACCTCTCGCTGGGCTCGCTCGACCGCCGCGACGGCCGCGGCGCGGACGCCCGCGCGCTCTTCGAGCGCGGCCTGGCCGCGGTCCGTCCGGACGATCCGCTCTTCGGCGAGCTACAGAAGGCCGCCGCTCTCGATCCGACCGCTCACTAGCCCTCGTTCGCGTCGGGACGGAAGGAGAGTCACCGGCAACGGAGTCGCTCTCTTCGCGTTCTTCGTGGCTTCTTGGCGGCGCCGTTCTCGACGTTTCTTCCGTCGGTTCTCAGCTTCTCTGTGGTTAAACGCCGTTCGACCTTAAGACGCGAGGGAGCGCTGGGGCGCGGACAGGCTGGGCGCGGGACGAAAGCCGGGATGCCCGGCGAAGAACTCCTTGAGGCCCTCGGCGATCACGGAATCGGCGACGAAGAAGTCGGCCTCGGAGCCCGGCCGCGTCTGTCCGCACGCCGCGCACACCCACTCCTCGCGCTGGCCGGCGAGCGCCAGAGGACGCTCGCAGCGCAGGCAGTGCGGGAGGCCCGCCTTCGCGGCGACGACGAGCTTGTCCTCGTCGTCGACCGTCAGCACCGGGAACCACAGCAGGCCGTGAAACTCGCGGCGGCCCTCGACTTCACGCACCGGACGGACCTCGACGGCGGCGGCCGGAACGGCCGACGCTTCGGCGGCCAGCTCGGCGGCGGGAGCGGACGGGGCGGCGCGGAAGGCCACGGCGACTTTGTCGAGGAGGCGGGTCAAGGGCTTCATGCGTCCAGCTTAGCACCGCTGACGCCGAGCCGCCAGGAAACAAGAAGAAAATTCTGCGAAGGTCTCGCCCCCCGACGGGCGCGGGCGCGCGCCCGTCGGGGAGCGACTTCAGGGCGCGGCTACCAGACGCGGCAGGCTTTCCCCTCGGCGGGGACCATCGCGTCGCCGGCCTTGCAGGAGAACGCCTTCGCGAACTCCGGCGTGTTGGACAGCGGACCGATCACGCGCCAGCGCGCGGCCGAGTGCGGGTCCACCTGCGCGCGCAGGCGGGCGTCCTTCTCCGTCTGGTTCTGGCACCAGACCTGCGCGAAGCCGAGGTAGAGCCTCTGCTCCGGCGTGAAGCCGTCGACGTCGGCCGCGACGGACTTGGACTTCTCGAGCTCCTTGAGAGCCATCGTCGCGAGCCGCACTCCGCCGTTGTCGGCCGTGTTCTCGCCGAGCGTCAGCTTGCCGTTGAGCTTCACGCCGGGCACGGTCTCGTAGCTGCCGTACTGGTCGACGAGGCACTGGGACTTCTCCTCGAACTTCGTCGCGTCCTCGGGCGTCCACCAGTCGGACAGGTTGCCCTGCGCGTCGTATTTGCGGCCCTCGTCGTCGAAGCCGTGCGTCATCTCGTGGCCGATGACCACGCCGATGGCGCCCAGGTTGAACGCCTGGTCGCCCGCGCGGTCGAAGAACGGCGGCTGAAGGATTCCGGCCGGAAAGTTGATGTCGTTGTTCGGCGGATCGTAGTACGCGTTGACGGTCGGCGGCGTCATGTCCCACTCGGTTCGGTCGACGGGCTTGCCGATCTTGTTGAGTTGGCGGCGAACCTCGTAGGCCTGCGCGCTGCGAATCGAGCCGAGCAGGTCGCCGGTCGAGATCACGACGCCCTGATAGTCGCGCCACTTGTCCGGACCGCCGATCTTGCGCTTCATCGCCGCAAGCTTCTCGAGCGCGCGCTTGCGCGTGCGCGACGTCATCCAGTCGACGTTCTTGAGATCCTGGTTCAGCGACTTGTTCAGCGCGTCGATGAGCTCTTCGGTGCGCGCTTTGCCTTCCGCGCCGAACGTCTGCTCGACGTAGCGGCGGCCGAGGTCGTGCCCGAGCAGGCCGTCGGCGAGCTCCGTGCAGCGCTTCCAGCGCGCCTTGAGCTGTTTGGCGCCGGTCAGCTTCTTTCCGCCGAAGTCGAAGGCCTCGTCGACGAAGTCCTTCGACAGCCACGGCGACGCCGACGCGGCGACGTGCCAGCGCAGGTACGTCTTCCAGTCCTCGAGCGGCGTGGTCGCGACGAGCGAGCCGAAGCCGGACGCGAATCCCGTCGACACCACGTTGAGCCACGGGGACTCCGGCGCGCCGGTGTCGGCGAGGTACTTGTTCCAGTCGAAGCCGGGCGCCTGCGCGGCGAGTTCGTCGCGCGTCATGCGGTGGTACGTGTTCAGCGGATCGCGGCGCGTCACGCGGTCCTGCGAGACCTGCGCCAGCGAGGTCTCCAGGCGCATGACGGTCGCGGCCTCGTCGGCGGAGGTCTTGAGGTCGTCGCCGAGCAGGCCGAACACCTTGGCGACGTGCCAGAGGTACTGCGCGCGGATCGCCGCCGACTTGTCGTCGGTTTTCAGGTAGTAATCGCGGTCCGGCAGGCCGAGGCCGCCCTGGTCGAACTCGGCGATGACCTTCGAGGAATCCTTCGCGTCCTGGTCGGAGCCGAAATTGAAGCCGCCGGAGATCCCCTGGGCGTGCAGGGAGGCGATCAGGTCGGGCAGACCCGCGGTCGACGTCAGCGCGGACACCGCCGCCAGGTCCGCCTTGATCGGATCGGCGCCCTTCGCGTCGGCCGCGTCCTCGTCCATGCACGCGCCCCAGAAGTCGCCGAGGCGCTGGTCGACGGGATCGGTCTTCGGCCCCGCGGCGGCTTTTTCCAGGATGCCGCGCATGATTTGCTTGTTCTGCTCGGCCAGCTCGTTGAAGCGGCCCCAGCGGGACTGGTCCGACGGGATCGGGTGCGTCTTGATCCATCCGCCGCACGCGTATTGAAAGAAATCCTGGCACGGCTTGGCCGTGCTGTCGAGGGCGGACGGATCGAAGGCGGCGGTGATGGTCGGCGCGGACGCGGGAGCGTCGGCGGCGAAAGAGGGCAATACGAGGACGGCGAACAGGGCGATGAGATTCATGGTGTTCCTCCGGCGGGCATTATACACAAGGGAGGCGCCTCAGCGCCCGAGCAGCATGCGCAGGGACACCGCGAGCAGGAAGAGGCCGAACCCGCGGCGCATCACGTCCTTGGGCAGGGCGACCGCGAGCTTGGCGCCGAAGTAGCCGCCGAGGATGAAGCCCGCGCAGATCCACGCGGCGGCGTGCACGTTCACGTGGCCGTTTTTCCAGTAGTAGTACGCGGCGAGGATGCCGATCGGCGGCAGGAGCATGGCCGTCGAGGTGCCCTGCGCGTCGAGCTGGGTGAAGCCGAAGAAGTAGACGAGCGCCGGCACGACCACGATCCCCCCGCCCACGCCGACCATCCCGCTGAACACTCCGACGGCCAGGCCGAGCGCGAGAAAAAGGAGGATCGGGTTCATGCGCGCATTATACCTTGGCGAACAGCGCCGCGTCGCGCGACGGCCGCGTCAGGCGCCACCCGAAGCGACGCGCGATCCAGTCCAGCGTCTGCGGTCGATAGAACGCGATATGAGTGAAGTCCCGGCGGTACCACCAGGTCGCGAAGGACGCGTCGTCCTCGAGCACGCCGGTCATGACGCCGAGCGTGCCGCCGCGACGCAGGAGCCCGTCGATGCGGGCCAGCGTCTCGGATGGGCGCCTCAGGTGCTCGAGCACCTCGGTGCAAACGACGAAGTCGTACGCGCGCGCGAGCGCCGCGGCGTCGGGCGCGAAGAACGGGTCATAATCGGTCATCGCGAATCCGCGCGCGCGCATCATGGCCGACGCGGCCGGCCCCGGACCGCAGCCGAAGTCCAGCCCCTCCGCTCCGGCGGGCAGCAAGGCCGCAAGCGGCGCGAGCAGGCGGTCGAGAAAATCCCGGTAGCCGGCGTCGTCCGGCGAGTTGCGGTGCTCCGCGTAGCGCGCGCGCTCGCGGGCGGCGTCGGCGTGCTGGGACTCGGGAACGAAGGTGAGCGCGCAAGTCGCGCAGCGACGGTAGTCGCGGCCGTCGGCGCTCACGAACGGCGCCGAGCCGCCGCCGCACAACGGACAGGGTGCGTCTTCAGCCACGCGCTCTTCCTAGATAATAAGGCGACGGCGAGCCGCGGCGGCCGAAGCCGCCGCGGCCCGGCGCCGGTTCTACTCGAGGACCAGAAGCTGGCCGCCGACGTGGCCGGGGTGCATCGAGCAGAAGATGCGGAAGATGCCGGCCTTGTCGGCCGTGAACTCGACGGTCTTCGTATTCGCGCCTTCCTTGTTGTCCACCTTCACGTCGACGCCGTAACCCTCGATCGCGAAGGCGTGCGTGCCCGACTCGGCGAGGTTGACGAGGTTGATCTTCACGTGGTCGCCCTTCTTGACGATCAAGGTGGCCGGGGTCCAGATCTTGGTGCCCTTGATCTCGATGTTGACGACCTTGAACTCGCGGACCGGCGCGGCGGGAGCGGCGTCGGCGGCGAGGACGACGGGAGCGGAAAGAACGACGGCGAGCGCGGCGGCGGCGAAGCGATTCATGTTGGAACCTCCGTGCGCCGCCGTCCGGCGGCGCGCCTTCATCATAGAACATGCGCCGCGGACCCGCAAAGAGGCGGGAACGTTGCGGCGACTTTTCTAGGCCATTCGACCCAGGCCGACTTCCCGCGCGCGGGATATGATGCGGATCATGATGCGAAGCGCCGTTCTAGGTGTCGGCCTGGCGCTGCTCGTCGGCGGCGGCGCGCGCGCCGACGACGCGAGGTCCCCCGCCGCGCGCGTGAGCCGCTTGCTCGCCGGCTGCCCGGAGGAATTCGCCTGCGGGCCCTTGCTCGCCGACGCCTCGGCGCCGCCGTCCCTCGCGAAGACGGCCGAGGCCTCCGTGGACGCCGCACCTCTCCCGCGCCTCGGCCCCATCGATTTCCCCGCCGTCGACGCCGCGGCCGCCGCGTTCCGCTCGTCCGATCCCCACCTGCAGGCGATGTTCGCGGCCGCGCTGAAAAATACGGGAAACCAGGCGTCCTGGACCTCCGACGGCACGGTCTACGTGCAGACCGGCGACATCCCGGCCGAGTGGCTGCGGGATTCCAGCGCGCAGGTGAGGCCCTACCTTCTGTTCGCGAAAGGCGATCCCGACGTGGACGCGTTCCTGCGCGCCGTCGTCCAGCGCCAGGCCAAGAGTTTATCCGCGGATCCCTACGCGAACGCGTTCCGCAAGGACTACTCGGTCTGGGAGGAAAAGTTCGAGCTGGACTCGCTGTGCTACCCGATCATGCTCGCCTGGACCTACTGGAAGGTCTCGGGCGACGCGTCCGTCTTCACGCCCGAGGTCGCCGCCGGCTTCGGCCGCGCGCTCGACGTGATGGTCCAAGAGCAGGACCACGCGACGGCGCCGCGACGCTACACGCACAAGGAGCTCAAGAAAAATCCCGTGGGACCCACCGGCATGATCTGGACCGGCTTTCGCCCCTCCGACGACGCGTGCGTCTACAACTACCTGATCCCGTCCGAGATGATGGCCGTCGTCGCGCTCGGCGAGCTCGCCGAGATCGAGCGCGACGTCTATAAGAACGCACCAGTCGCCGCGAACGCGGAGGCCTTGCGCGGCCAGGTCGACGAGGGAATTCAAAAGTTCGGCGTCGTCGAGTCGCCGAAGTTCGGCCGCGTCTTCGCCTACGAGGTCGACGGCCTCGGCCATTCCAACCTCATGGACGACGCGAACCTGCCGAGCCTGCTCTCAGCGCCCTACTTCGGCTACGTGCCCGCGTCCGACCCGATCTACCAAGCCACGCGCCGCTTCATCCTCTCCCCCGCCGATCCCGAGTTTTATCAAGGGAAGGCCGCCTCCGGCGTCGGCTCGCCGCACACCGATCCGCACGGGAAATGGGTCTGGCCGCTCGCCCTTCTCGCCGAAGGCTTCACCGCGACGGATCCCGCCGAGAAATCCAAGGACCTCTCCGAGTTGCTCGCCAGCGACCCCGGAGACGGCCGACTCCACGAATCCTTCGACCCGAATAATCCGAAACGCTTCACGCGCAAGGACTTCGGCTGGCCGAACGCGTTGCTCGCCGAGTGGATACTGCAAACGCAGGGCGGACGCGAACCGCTCCCGTCCGGCGGACCGGACGCGGGCGCTCAGCGGTAGTCGAGCAGGATTTCCTTCACGACGGCCGCGTTGTTGCGCGCCGGCTCGCGCGAACCGTAGATCAGGGTGACGTTGTCGGTCTTCGCCGCTTCGGCGAGGCTCGCCAAGGTGTCGAGCGCGGCCGGAGAAGCGCGCAGTTCCTCGCGTAGGCGCGCGCGGAACGCGTTCCAGCGCTTCGGGTCGTGTCGATAAAATTCGCGCAGTTCCTCGGACGGGGCCAGCTCCTTCGCCCAGTAGTCGAGGGCCGCGGACTCCTTGCGCACGCCGAGCGGCCACTGGCGATCGACGAGCACGCGCCAGCCGTCGTCGTCCGCCCGCTTCTCGAAGACGCGCTTGATGCGGATCACGAAGGAACTCCTGACATGCGCGCTTATTTTAGCTCAGAAACGCAGGCGCCGGAGCCGCGAGAAGGCGCGCCGCGCTCGGAAAAAGCTCGCGCTGGGTCTTCGGACCTATTTTAGGGAGGGCATTCGTGAATGCCTCTCCGGGACCTGTTGGTCTAAGCCCGCGGACTTCTCGCGCGCGTATAATCGACGCATGAACAAGCCGAGGCCCTCGCTCGTCGTCGTGATCACGTGCCTGCTCGCCGCCGCGGCGGCCGCCGAGCCGGGCGCCGAGGGCCGGACCCCGGAGACCCTCCTGGCGCAGATTCGCGCCGCAATGACGCCCGACCAGCGCGCCGCCGTGACCGCCGAGGTCCGGGACGGCCGCGTACTGATGACGGTCGCGCGGCCCGCGACGGCGGATGCGCTCGACGGCCTGCGGCGGCTCGCGCGGGAGCAGGGCGCGGCCGCCTCCGTCGACTGTGTCGAACCGGGAAACCCCGAGCGAGGCACGACCGCCTGCCGAGTCTACGCCGCCGAGCTCGTCGTCCGCCCGGCCGCGCCGCCGCGGCGCGACGTGCGCGGCCTGATCGCGGCGATGACCGAGGACGAGAAGCTCGAGCTCCTGAGCGGGACCGGCTTCGACACCAAGGCGATACCGCGGCTCGGAATTCCCGCGCTGCGCATGGCGGACGGACCGGTCGGCTACCGCGGAGGCACGGTGACCGGAAAGGCGACCGCGTTCCCGGCGGCGGTCGCGATGGCCGCGACCTTCGACACGGCGCTCAACCGCCGCGTCGCGGGCGCGCAAGCCGAGGAGGCCAAGGCGCGCGGCGTGCGCATGGTCCTCGGGCCGGACGTCAACATCCAGCGTCTGCCGCTCGGCGGCCGCGACTTCGAGATGTTCAGCGAGGATCCCTATCTGACCTCGCGTCTGGCTTTGGCTTACGTGCGCGGAATGCAGGAGAGGGGCGTCATCGCCACGGTCAAGCACTTCCTACTCAACGATCAGGAGATCGACCGCACGATCAAGAGCAGCGACGCGGACGAACGCACGATTCACGAAGTGTACGGCGCGCCCTTCGCCGCCGTCGCCCGCGAGGCCTTGGCCGTGATGGGAGCCTACAACCCGGCGAACGGCGTCTATTCGACCGAGAACAAGAAATTGCTGACGGACTATCTGCGCGGCGAACTCGGCTTCAACGGGATCGTCGTCTCCGACTGGTACGCCCTGCGCAGCGGCGTGGCCGGGGCGGAGGGCGGCACGGACCTCGAGATGCCGATCGAGCTCTTCTTCGGCGCGCCCCTGCGCGAGGCCGTGCGCAGCGGGATCCTTCCGCTCAGTCGAATCGAGGAAATGGACTATCGAATCTTGAGCGCGATGGAGAAGATCGGACTCTTGGACGAAACGCAAAAACCGTTTCCGCCGTATCCGAAGAAGAGCCCCGCCCGGCACGTGCGCCTGGCGCTCGACGCCGCGGAGGAGAGCATCGTCCTTCTGAAAAACGAGCCGTCGTCCGGCGGCGGCCCTTTGCTGCCGCTGCGCGCCGGAGCGCTCAAGTCTCTGGCCGTGATCGGACCGAACGCCGACGTCTACCGCTCCGGCGGAGGGAGTTCCATGGTCACTCCCTTCAGCTCCGTCACGCCGCTCGAGGGCCTTCGGCGCCGGCTCGGCCCGAGCGTCGCCCTGCGCTACGCGGCGGGCGTCGGTATTCCCGGAGACTTCTTGCCCGCGACGGGACCGAAGGACGAGACCGCCGGAATCAAAGAGGCGTCCGCCGCCGCGGCCGCGAGCGACGCGGCCGTGGTGTTCGTCGGCGAGGTCGAGTCCGAGGACGGCGACCGGACGAGCATGGCTCTTCCCGGGCGACAGGACGAGCTCATCGCCGCGGTCGCCGCCGCCAACCCGCGCACGGTCGTGGTCCTGCTCACCGGCTCTCCGGTCGCGATGCCCTGGCTCGACCGAGTGAAGTCCGTGCTGGTCGCCTGGTACCCGGGCCAGCAGGAGGGCCGCGCGATCGCGCGGATACTGTTCGGCGACGTCAACCCGTCGGGAAAACTTCCCGTCGTCTTCCCCGCCCGTCTCGAGGACTCCCCCGCCGCCAAGTCGTATCCGGGCGGGGCGCATCTCGACTACTCGGACGGCATCTACGTGGGTCAGCGGGGGCTCGACAAGGCCGGAGTCGCGGCCCTGTTTCCGTTCGGCCACGGACTCTCCTACACGCGCTTCTCCTATTCCGGCCTGCAAATTCGCGCCGCTTCCGCCTCGACCGCCGATCCCCGCGTGAGCGTCAGCCTCGCGCTCACCAACGCGGGCGCGCGCGCCGGAGCCGAGGTCGCCCAACTCTACGTCGGCCAGGACGCGCCCAGCGTCGATCGTCCTCTCAAAGAGCTGAAGGGGTTCGTCAAGACCTTCCTCAAGCCCGGGGAAACGCGGCGCGTGAGCTTCACGCTGGACCGGAGCGCATTCTCCTTTTGGCACCCGGATAAGAAGACCTGGGTCGTGGAGCCGGGACGTTTTCATTTCTTCATCGGTTCTTCTTCCCAGGATGTGCGCCTGACGGGCGCGGTCGAGCTGCGCTGAGGGCCGTCTCGGGCGGCGGCGCCTCCGACCGTCCGGATATTTAGGTAAGATGCGGCCGTGAAGGATCCGCTCCAGGAGCTTTTCCGCGCGCGCTTCGGCGTCGAGCCGTCGGCGCCGGCCCCGGTGCGCGCGGAGGGCTCGAACCGCCGCATCTATCGCCTCAGCGGCGGCGGCCGCGACGCGATCGGCGTGCTCAACGACGACGTGAAGGAGAATCGCGCGTTCATCGAGTTCTCCAAGCACTTCCGCAAGGAAGGCGTGCCGGTGCCGGAGATCTACGCCGAGGACGAGAGCGGCACCGCGTACCTCGAAGAGGACCTGGGCGACACGACGCTGTTCCAATTTCTCGGCAAGCGCCGCACGCCCGCCGGCTTCCCCGCGGAGGTCGTGTCCGCGTACCACGAGGTCGTGCGCCAGCTGCCGAAGATGCAGATCGTCGCGGGGAAGACGCTCGACTACCGCTGGTGCTACCCGCGGGCGAGCTTCGACAAGCAGTCGATGCTCTGGGACCTCAACTACTTCAAGTACTACTTCCTGACGCTCGGCCGCGTCGTGTTCCACGAGGAGCGCCTCGAGGTCGACTTCGGCGTTTTCGCCGACTACTTGCTCGCCGCGGAGCGCGATTTTTTCCTGTGCCGAGACTTCCAATCGCGCAACGTGATGCTCAAGGACGGCAAGCCCTACTTCATCGACTACCAGGGCGGCCGCCGCGGCGCGCTCCAGTACGACATCGCCTCCTTGCTCTACGACGCGAAGGCCGACGTGCCCTTCGAACTGCGCGACGAACTCTTGGACTTGTATGTCGCGGAAGCCTCGAAGTACGCGCGCGTGGACAAGGCCGAGTTCAAGAAGTATTTCCCCGGCTTCGTCTTGATCCGCATCATGCAGGCGATGGGCGCCTACGGCCTGCGCGGTTTCCACGAGAAGAAGCCGCTGTTCCTGCAGAGCATCCCCTACGCGATCCGCAACATCGAGCACGTGCTCATGACCTCGAACCTGCCCATCGACGCGCCCGAGCTCATGGGCGTGTTCAAGCGGCTCATCGGGTCGTCGGAACTGCGGCAGTTCGGCGCGGCCAAGCTCAAGCTGAACGTCCAGATCCAGAGCTTTTCTTACAAGCACGGCATGCCGCGGGACGACAAAGGGCACGGCGGCGGCTACGTGTTCGACTGCCGCTGCCTGCCCAACCCCGGCCGCCACGTCCAATACAAGTACTCGTCCGGGCTGGACGCGGACGTGATCGCGTTCCTGTCCAAGGAGGAGCCGGTCGACCGCTGGACGCGCTCCGCGTTCGCGCTCGTCGACCAAGCCGTCGAGGACTACAGTCGGCGCAACTTCACGCATCTTTTGGTCGCCTTCGGCTGCACGGGCGGCCAGCACCGCTCGGTGTACTGCTCCGAGCGCCTGGCCAAGCACCTGCGCGACCAGGGCGTCTCGGTCACCGTCTCGCACCGCGAGAAGAAAACGTGGCCGGCGCGATGAGCGCGACGAAGACGCCTGTCAAAAAAATCATCGTCGACGGACGGCGACGATGAAGGCGATGATCCTGGCCGCCGGCGTCGGCTCGCGGCTGAAACCGCTGACCGACGCGACGCCGAAGGCCCTGATCCCGGTGGCCGGCGTGCCTTTGCTCGAACGCGTGCTCGTGCGGCTGCAGGACGCGGGCGCGGACTCGTTCGTCGTCAACGCGCACCATTTCGCCCAGCGGGTGGCCGACTTTTGCGCGGACCTCTCGCGCCGGCGCGGCGTCCCGATCTCGGTCTCGCGCGAGGACGACCTCCTGCTCGACACCGGCGGCGGGCTCAAAAAAGCCTCCCTCCTGCTCAAGGGCCGCGAGCCGTTCTTCCTACATAACGCCGACATCCTGACCGACCTGGACCTGCGCGCGCTGTACGCGGCGCACAAGGCGAGCGGAGCTCTCGCCACGCTCGCCGTGCGCGAGCGCGACTGCAATCGCGCCTATCTGTTCGACGCCAAGGACCGCTTCGTCGGCCACGACGACCGCTCGGCCGGACGCACGACCTGGGCCAAGGGCGCCGTGACCGGCGCGCGCCGCCTCCCGTTCGACGGGATCCACGTGATCTCCCCCGCCTTGCTCGATCGCATCACGGAGTCGGGCGTCTTCTCGATCACGAAGACGTACCTGCGCCTCGCCTCCGCGGGGGCGGACCTGCGCGCGTTCCGCTCCGACTCGAAGGTCTGGCACGACACCGGCACGCCGGAGAAGCTCGCGGCGGCCGAGGCCTGGGCGGCGCGCTGACGCGCCACTTCGCAGTAAATTCAATGAATTCTCCGGCGTCCCCCGGGACGAAATGTTACGCTCCGTGGATGAATGGGGGGCTTTTGAAAAAAGAACCTCCGCGATGACGGCGGAGCACCGTTTTCAGGACGAGTGGCTGCTCCGGGCCGCGCGGACCTTGCCCGGCGTCGACGCGGCGCTGCCGGGATTTCGCGCGGAGCGCCGCCTGCGCCTGTTCGACGCGCTCGTCGAGTCCGGGACGGCGAGCGAGGACGCGCTGCGCCAGGCGATCCGCAGCGCACACCGCGTCGCGGCGGTGGCGCCGGGCGCGTGCGTCGAGAAGCCCGCGGCGGCGCTGCTCACCGAGAAGCTCTGCCGGCGCTACCGCGTCGCGCCTCTGCGCGTGCGCGACGAGGTCATCGAGCTCGCGATGGAGAACCCGCTCGACATGATCGCCCAGGCGGACGTGCACGCCCTGACCGCGCGCGCTCCGGTCCCCTTTCACGCGTTGCCCGGCCAGATCGACGCTCTGCTCTCGCAGGCCTACAGCCCCGACCACCTGCTCGAGGACATCGTCGAGCGCCTCGACGCGCGCGCGCCGGTCGAGGTCATCAAGGACGACGACGACCAAGAACCCGCGCCGTCGGCCGGGGACGTGCGCGCGCCCGTCGTGCGCCTCGTCGGCTCCCTGCTCGCCAAGGCCTTTCATCTGCGCGCCTCCGACATCCACCTCGAGCACGACGAGCGCTCGAGCGTCGTGCGTTTCCGCATCGACGGAGCGCTCAAGAACATCGTGACCTTGCCGCTCTCCGTCGGCGCCGGCCCGGTCGTGGCGAGGCTGAAGATCATGGCGAATCTGGACATCGCCGATCGCCTGCGACCGCAGGACGGGCGCGCGAAGCTGCGCGTCGGCGCCGCCGAGATCGGCCTGCGCGTCTCGACCTTGCCCACGAACTTCGGCGAGAAGGTCGTGATCCGCCTGCTCGATAAGCGCGCGGCCGAGGTCCCGCTCGACAAGCTCGGCATGCGCCCGGCGATCACGCAGAAGATCGACGCGCAGATCCATAAAGTCCAAGGGCTCATTCTCGTGACCGGTCCCACGGGTTCCGGCAAGACCACGACTCTCTACGCCGCGATCAACCGCCGCAAGGCCGAGCACACGAACGTGGTCACCGTCGAGGACCCGATCGAGTACAAGCTCGAGGGCATCAACCAGGTCCAGATCAACGAGAAGCAGGGCCTGAGCTTCGCCGCGGCCCTGCGCTCGATCCTGCGCCAGGACCCGAACGTGATCCTCATCGGCGAGATCCGCGACCGCGAAACCGCGGAGATCGCGATCCGCGCGGCGCAGACCGGCCACCTCGTGCTGTCGACTTTGCACACGAACGACGCGCTCTCGACGGTCTCGCGCCTGGTCGACATGGGCGTCGAGCGCTTCAAGCTCGCGAGCGGCTTGAACGCGATCGCCGCCCAGCGCCTGGTCCGCAAGCTCTGCCCGCGCTGCCGCGTTCCCGCGGAACCCGACGCCGCTCTCGCCGCCGCGCTGGCCCGCTTCGGCCTCGCGCCGCGGCGCTTCGCCGCCAAGGGCTGCGAGCACTGCGCGATGATCGGCTACCGCGGGCGCACGAGCGTCATCGAGCTCCTCGAAGTCACGCCCGCCCTGCGCCAGAAGATCACCTCGGGGGCGACGGAGGCCGAACTGCGCGAGTTCGCGCTCTCCGAAGGCAGCCTGCTCACCATGCTCGAGGACGCGCTCTGGCACGTCGAACAGGGCGACACGAGCCTGGAGGAGATCCTCCCGCACGTGAACCTGGGACCCGCGGTGCCGGCGCTCACGCCGCGGCCCGCGACGGCGCAGGTCGACGAGGCGCCCGCGCGTGCTCGCCCCGCCCGCGCGCGCCCCGGAACGCGCACGCGCATCCTCATCGTGGACGACGACGACGCGATCCGCGCGACTTTGCGCGACGTCCTGGAGCAGAACGGCTACGCGGTGGAGGAGGCGCGGGACGGAGCCGAGGGTTTGGCCATGATCTCCGCCTCCGCACCGGACATCCTGGTCACGGACCTCAGCATGCCGGGCTTGGACGGCCACGCGCTCGTGCGCGGCGTGCGCGAGTCCGCCGGGCTCTCCCGCCTGCCCATCCTGATGCTGACCTCGGACACGGACGAGCGCAGCCAGCTCCAGGCCTTCGAAGCCGGAGCCGACGACTACATCATGAAGCCGACCAAGATCCCCGTCGTCGTGGCCCGGGTCCGAGCCGCCTTGCGCCGCTCGACGATCTAGGCCGGGATCGTGCTATAATAAACCGGGGGTCGCAAACGCCCCCGCCACACAGAAGTACGTGAGCAAGACGCACAAAAAGAGGACTTACAACGACATGGCTACGGGCAAAGTGAAGTGGTTCAACGACCAGAAGGGCTTCGGTTTCATCACGCCGGACGACGGCTCCAAGGATCTTTTCGTCCATCACACGTCCATCACGGGCGAGGGCTTCAAGACCTTGGCGGAGAATCAGGCCGTTGAATTCGACGTGCAGCAGTCCGATAAGGGCCCGCGCGCCGCGAACGTTCGCAAGCTTTAATAGCTCACGAACAACTGAACGCCCCCGTCGTCGCGAAAGCGTCGGCGGGGGTTTTCGTTTGTCTTGAGGGTCGTTTGACCGGAATTTGACGCCGGACGGCTATAATGGCCGCGAAGAGCGCGGCGCACCGCGCGAGGGAGGATCCATGGACGCCCGCCTGAAACGGAACGTGAGCTTGGCCGTCGGCGCCGCTCTCGTCGCCCAATGCCTGGGCTGCGGCTCCATCATGTACCCGGACCGCCGCGGCGCCCACGGCGGCCCGCTTGATCCCGGAGTCGTGCTTTTGGACGGCGTCGGTCTGCTGTTCTTCATCATCCCGGGCGTGATCGCCTTCGCCGTGGACATCAGCGACGGGGCGATCTACCTGCCGCACCCCCGGCATCACCACTACTGGCGCGACGACGACCCGGGCGACGGCATGCTCAAAGTGCCTCTGCCGCGCGCGGCGGACGAAACCGCCGCGATCGAGGCCGTTCTCCGAGCGCAGACCGGCCAAAACATCGATTTGAACGCGCCCGACGTCCGCGTCGTCCGCCTGAACTCGGTTGCCGAGCTCCCCGCGCGCTTTGCGCGCGGGGAAACTCCTCCGGCCTATTAACGCGCCTATTAAAACGGCGACGTCCGGATGCGGCGACGCCGCATCCGGACGTTGTACAATGACGTCGTGACGGAAGAACCCGCCTCGACGGCGCCGGAAGACGACGAGCCCGCGGCGCCCCCGCCCAAGCCGCAGGGGCGGCCGAAGGCCCACGAGCTCCCGATTCCTTGGGTGCGCCTGCGCTCCGCCGGATCGGGACACCAGCTCTACAAGCGCATGCTGGGCGAGGTCGACCCGAAGGCCAAGGCCGGGGACCTCGTCGCGGTGTACGACCGCTCGGACGCGCCGTACGGCGTCGCGCTGTACAACCCGCGCAGCCTGATCGCGCTGCGCCTGCTCACCCGCGGCGTGGGCACGTTCAACGCCGACGAGTTCTTCCAGCAGCGGGTGACGACGGCCGTCCAGTTCCGGCGCGACGTGCTCGGCCTGGACGCGACGACCGACGCCTACCGCCTCGCGCACGACAACGGCGACGGCCTGCCCGGCCTCGTGATCGACCGCTACGGCGACTGCGTCGTGCTCGAGTTCTACTCGCTCGGCATGTTCCGCCAGGCCGCGCGCATCGAGCGCGCGCTCAAGGTCCACTACCCGAACGCGCGCTTCTTCCACCGCGCGAGCCCGCACACGCAGAGCATGGAAGGCTTCGAGGTGAAGCCGAACCTCGGCAGCGGCACGCGCGTGAAGGAAAACGGCGTGACCTTCCTCGTCGACCCCTCCTCGGGCCACAAGACCGGCTTCTTCTGCGATCAGCGCGACAACCGCCTCGCGATTCAGCCCTTCGCGAAGGGCAAGAAGGTTCTGGATGTTTGTTCGTATACCGGCGGCTTCGGACTTTACGCGAAGAAGGCCGGCGCCGAGGAAGTCACTTCCGTGGAGCTCGACCCGGAGTCCGTCGAACTCTTAAAGAAGAACGCCAACGCGAACCAGGTCCGCATCGACACGGTCTGCGCGGACGCGTTCCCGTACCTGCGCCAGGCCGGCCAGAACAGCAAGCGCTACGGCCTCATGATCCTGGACCCCTACAAGCTGATCGCCACGCCCGACGGCTATCACCTCGGCCGGCAGAAGTACATCGACCTCAATCGGCTCGGCATTTCGCTCATGGAGCCGGGCGGCATCCTGGTCACGTGCTCGTGCTCCGGAATGCTGCCGTGGCAGGAGTTCATGCAGTTCGTGCGCACCGCCGCGGGTTCCGCCGGCCGACGCGTGCAAATTTTCCGCAAGAGCGGCGCCGGCGCCGACCATCCGTTCGCGGCCGATCACCCCGAGGGCGAGTACCTGAAAGTCCTCTGGTGCCGCGTCCTGTAGCGCGGCCGCGCGCTCAAGGCAGCAGCTGACCGCGCGCCCGATCGAGGACCGCGTCCGTCTTGGCCGCGTTCGACGCCGCCGCATGCGCCGCAGCGGTGCAGGTGTGATCGAGCTGGTCCGGTCCCAGCCCCGCGTGCGACGGCTCCTCGCCGGTTCCCGGAGCGGCCGGCGGCGCGGCGCAGGACTTCCCGTCCGGGCCCCGCGGCTCGAACGTGCGGAAATTCGCGCGGCCGACGCGTTCGACGAACTTCGCCGTCCAGTCCTTGCCGCACAACGGGTCGGACTCGTGGTCCCAGTTGAATGCGACGGTCAGCTCGACGAGGTGCGGGTCCGTGACGCCGCACACGCCGCGGCGGCTCCAGAGCTTCTTCTCCACGTCCCCGGAGGAGATGTCGGCGTCCTTCTCGAAAAAATGCCAGGTCGGACCCTCCGAGTTCGCGAAGCGCACCCAGCACGGGAGCAGGCCGCCCCAGCAGATCATGTCGCGGTCGTCGAAGGGGACGTGCGGCCCGCCGGGATCGTTGGTCGCGCGCCACCAGTTGAAGCCGCGGCGGTGCTTCGGGTTCAGCGGGCCGCCCCAGGGGTCGCCGAATTTCTCGTGGCTCTCGCGCATGTCGGACAGAGCCGTCGCGTCGAAGCCGATGAAGACGCGATTCGAATCGTAGCCGCCGCAGTCGCCGCCGAGAGAGGGCACCGGCGAGGCGCTGACGTCCTTGAGACCCGGGGCGTTGATGCTGTAGAGCTTCACCGCGTGATCGAGGGCCGTCTCGTCGCTCGTCGAGGGCGGCGGCGCCAAGCGACTGTCGCAGCTGCCCATGAACGCGGTCGTCATCTCGAAGATGTCGCGCTCGGCCTGGGTCAGACGGCTCCAGAGGTCGCAGACGCCCACGCCCTTCTCGGCCGCGAGCGAGACGAACAGGCGGTCGCGGTTCTCCGTCAGGCGGAACGTGTGGGGCCGGCCGTCGGCGCAAGCGTCGCCCGCGACGGCCGGGCCGACGCTCTGGTCGGCCTCCGCGGCGTCCGCGGCGAACGCGGGACGCAGGCACAGAGCGCCCGCGCACGCGAGCAGAACCCGAACCCCGCCGAGTCTCGATTTCATGATTTCTCCGCCTCCTGCGCGCCGCCGAAAAGTTTAGAGCCGCGCGACGGCGACGTCAAGGGCCTTGAAAATCGTCTTCGCGAGCGTCATCCTTGGGGAAGAACCCGGCCATGAGGACGACCCTGTCGTGCGCGCTGAGCCTGCTCCTCGTCGCGGCCGCGTCCGCCGAAGGGAGCCGCCCAAGCCATTCCCCCGCGCGCGCGCCGCACCTGGCCCCCCGCTGGTATCCGCGCGTGCCGGCCGGGCGAGCGCGCCGCGCGGAGCGCTCGTGGGAGCCGCTGCTGAGAACGCCGCCGCGCGGCACGATGCCGCCGCGTCCGGGCACGACGTCGCCGTGGCGCGGCGCGCGCGACGGTCCCCGCGCTCCGGCCGAGGCCGCGTTCGAGCATTCGTCGGTCATCGTTCAAGGCCGCGTCCTCCCCGACCCGCCGTCCTCTCCACCCGCGGTCGCGCGTCTCGACGCGTCGCGCGACGGCGGCGGCGAACTCCTCAAGCCTCCGGCCGCGCGCGACGGCCGCGCGCTGAGCGAGCGGCCTCTCGTCGACCGCAACGGGCGCACGCTCGCCCCCGGCCCTTCGTCGACCGCGCTCATCGGTCGGCCCGAGATCGCCGGCCGCATCGCCGACGTTCAGGCGCGTTGGCGCGACCGCCGCGATCACGCGCTCACGTGGCGGCGCTGGGGCGACGTGGACGTCGCGCATCGCTTCGACGAACGCGGCTTCCACTGGTGGGGCTTCTACGCGGGCGGCCGCTATTTCTGGACGCGCTGGCACGACGGCCGCTACTGGTGGTTCGACCCCTACTGGCGGCGCTGGAATTTTCTGTACGGCGGCTGGTGGTGGTGGCCGAGCCCGTCCGGCGCGGTCTATCTCTACGACGGCACCGTCTACGAAAACTGCCAGGTCGCCGGCGGCGGCGTGCTCATGACGCCCGACGAGACGCTGCCCGTCGTCGCGCCCCCGCCTCCGGCGGAGGAACCCGACGGCCTGCCGCCGCCCGAGCCGCCGGGAGAGCCCGGCGCCGACGCGCCGCGCTTCGCGGACTACAGCGCCGACGGCGCGCGCTCGGTGGAGATCATCGGCGTCGGCGGCTCCGCGTATCTGTACGATCTGACGGCCCCCGTCTCGAGCGGCACGCCGCGCACCCCCCAGTGGCTCGCGGACGGCGTCAAGGAAAGCCGCTTCGTCTACGAGGACAAGCTCCCGTCCTCCGGCTCGCCCGCGCCGGTCAAGCAGATCGAGCTCGCGTACGAGGGCTCGTCTTCCTACGCGGTCGTCGACCCGTCGGGCGAAAGGAAGGTGCTGGTCTCCGGCGACGACCGCGAGGCCTCTTTGTACGACCTGCACGACCCCAAATCCGCGCCGGTCCTGCTCACGCGCGGCGCCACGGACGTGAGCCTCGTGATCACGCGCGACCGCGGCCGCCCGCGCCTGCGCATGATCATCGTCTCCTCGGACGACGAGACGCGCGGCGCCGCGGCCTCGCTGTTCACGCGCGACGGCGCCCCCGTCGCCGACGCCGCGCCCAAAGCCGATCCCGTCGCGGTTCCGCCTCCCCCGGCCGGCGCTCCGCCGCCGCCGGCCCCGCACGGCGGGTAGCCGCGCGGGCTTCGTCGAGCTCTCGCCGACTTCGGTCCGCGCGGAGACCAACCTCGGCGGCAAGAACGCGGGGTTGTTCCCGATCCGACGGCGTTAGCGCAGGAGGGAGGGCAGGCGCGCGCGCGCGCCGGCCACGCGGCCCGATCCCGAGACGCGCTCGAGCGCGCGGCCGTTCCAGCGCGAAAGGCGGTACAGCGCCGCGAAGCGGAACTTCGGCGCGGCCGCGCCCTGGCCCCCGACCAGCTCCGCGCCGCGGCGCGCGCCGTCGGCGAGCCAGCAGGGGAGGAGGACGTGGTACGGATTGCGCTCGATCTCGCCCCTGTGGAACGAGAGCGCGGCCACGAGATCCGCGGCGGCCGCCGCGGGCGCCTCGACCATGAGGTTCGGGTCCGTCAGCGTCGCCCAGAACTCGGTCTCGGCGACGGCGCATTTGAAGGAGGGACCGGCCGCGCGCAGCGCGTCGACCGCCCGCGCGTGCACCTTGCGGTGCGTCGAGTTCGCGTCCGCGGCGTGCGGGAACAGGACCAGGCGCGGGCGCTCGCGGCGCAGGATTCCGGCCAGGCCGTCCGCGCCGGGCACGACGACGTCCCAGCCGAGGAACGCGCACGCGCCGCGCAATTCCGCGAGCCGCGCCTCGCGGCGGTCGACGCGCGAGCCGAGGGTGGCCGGCGCCACCAAGACTTTCCAACCGGACTCGCGCTGCAGGCGCAGGGGCAAAGCGCCGACGATGCACTCGTCGTCGGGATGCGGCGCGACGATCAAGACGCGCGGCGCGCCGGCTTTCGCCGCGGCGGCCTTGGCCGGGCGAAAGTCCCCGCGCGGCAGAGCGGCGGCGCGCTTCAAGAGCGCTTCCAATTCGCGCACGAAACCGGCGTAGGGGCGGCTCACGCGTCGCATCATAGATTTTTTCGCGCGCTTCGGGCCGCCGCGCAAAAAGAATAAAATCCGGCATGCCCTCCGCCGAGCCGAGAAGCGTCCCGCGCGCGCCGAAGAGCGCCGCGTTGCTCGCGGCCTGCGCGCTCGCGCGCACGGCGCCCGGCGGCTGCGCCTGGTGCGCGGCGCCGCGTCCGCCCAAACGCCGGACCTGGTGCGGCACGCGCTGCGCGAACGCGTTCTGGAAGAACCACTGGTGGTCGCTGGCGCGCCGCGAGGCGAAGCGGCGGGACAAATACCGCTGCGTGCGCTGCGGCCGCGCCGCGCCGAGGCGCCCGTCGGCCGCGGCGTTCGCGTCGCGCGGCGAGTATCTCGCGTCGCACCGCGCCTGGCGCGCGGCCCGGCGCACGGAACGACTCGAGGTCAACCATCGCGAGCCCTGCCGCGGGGCCCACGGCGTCCTCAGCTGCGCGCATCATCTCGCGAATTTGGAGACGCTGTGCGCGTCCTGCCACAAGGCGCACACCGCCGCCCTGCCGCGCCGCGAGCGCGCGGCTCTCCCATGACGAAGCCGCGCGGGAGCCTGATCGTCGGCGCGGGCATCTCCGGGCTTTTGGCCGCGCGCGAGCTCGCGTCGGCCGGCCTCGCCGCGATCGTCGCGGACAAGGCGCGCGGCGTCGGGGGACGGATGGCGACGCGGCGCTTGGAGTCCGGCGCGTGCGACTCCGGCGCGCAGTTCTTCACCGTGAAGAGCGCGGAGTTCCTTCCCGTGGTTTCGGCCGCGCTCGAAGCCGGCGCGGCCGCGCCGTGGTGCGACGGCTTTCCGGATGGGCAGGGCCTGCGGTCCGCGGCGCGGCACGCGCGCTTTCGCGGCGCGCCGGGCATGACCGCGGTGCCGAAATGGCTGGCGCAGGGACTCGACGTGCGCTTGAACTGGAAGGTCCGCAGCGTCTCCTTCGCGGACGGCGTCTGGAGCGCCGTCGACGACCAGGGCCGCGCGCTGAGCGCCGGCGCGCTGTTTCTCTCGGCCCCCGTGCCGCAGTCGCTCGCTCTGCTCGACGCCGGCGGCGTCCGGCTTCCCGAAGGCGAGCGCGCTCAATTGGACGCCTGCCGCTACCATCCCTGCTTCAGCCTGGCGGCGCGGCTCTCGGGCCCGTCCGCGGTTCCGGAGCCGGGCGGCCTGTATCCTTTCTTGCGCGAGCGCCACGAGCCGCTCGCCTGGATCGCCGACAACGGCCGCAAAGGCGTTTCGCCGGACGCGACGACGCTCACCATCCTCGGCGGCCGCGAATTCAGCCGAAGCCGATTCGACGCGGAGCCCGCGGCGGTCGAACGCGAGATGCTCTCCGCGGCCGCGCCGTGGCTGGGCTCGGCCGTCGTGGAGACGCGCCTTCACCGCTGGCGCTACTCCGAGCCCGAGCGCCCGCTGACTCTCCCCTATCTGCGCAGCGCCGGCGCCGCGCCGCTGTATTTTATCGGCGACGCGTTCGGCGGCTCGCGCGTCGAAGGCGCCGCTCTATCGGGCCTGCTCGCCGCCCGCCATTTCGCCGCTTCCGCGGCCTAGGTCCTCCGTCCGGCGGAACGGACCATTCGACTCTGTCGCCGCGCGGCGCGCGCGGCTATTCTTCTTGCGATGAGGAACGCGCTCCGCCTCCTGCTGTCCGCTCTCGTCCTGGCGGGCGCGCCCGCGAACGCCGTCGTCCTCGGAACGCCGGCGGCCCTGCCGCCGTCGGCGAGCGGCGCGGAGTTCGGCTCCGCCGTCGGCGCGCAAATTTCGTCGCTCGCCTCGGGCATCTCGTTGCGCAGTCCCGCGGCGACGTTGCAGTCGCTGACGAGCCTGGCGACCGGCGCGCCGACGCTCAAAAGCCCGGAGGCGAGAGCCGCGGCGGCCGCGGTGCTGTCCGCGCTCTCCGCTCCCGCGGCCGCGCTGCCCGCGCGCCTGGCGCAAAGCGACGTGCCTCCCGCCGCGGCCGCGCGTCTCGTCGCCGCCGCGCAGAAGCTCGACGCCGCCGCCTTGAAGGATCCGGAGGCCGCCGCGAAGGTTCAAGCCGGACGCGCGAGCGGCGCCGCCGCCGCGCGCGCGATCGCCGCGCGCCCGGGCAAAGCCTTCTCCGCCGATCTCGCCGCGACCGTGCGCCAGTTCCTCGACTGGGGCGCGGCGCCGAGCGGCGCGGTTCCCGTCGGCGGAGGACCGGCTCCCGTTCCGTCCGGTCCCGCGATCCTCGATCCCGCGAACCGCCCTCGCGTCAACTTCGGCGCGGCGACCTTGCCCGTGCTCGCCATGCCCACGGTCGGCGACGACATCTGCGCTCTGTGGCGCTCCGCTCACGACCAGAGCGTCTCCGCCCTGATCGCGATGTACAACTTCGACGACATGGCGATGGCGCAGGCGATCGTCGCGGCCGCGAAGGCCGGGAAAAAGCAGACGATCGTCGGCGACTACAGCAACTGGTTCCCTCAGCGCATGCCGGAGAACATCGCGGAGTCGCAGAAGACCGGCAAGCCGCTCCCCCAGCCGACGGCCGCGATGAACTACATCGTCGCCAACCTGGGACCGAACCTCGAGCTGCGGATTCTCAAAGGCCTCGGCTCGATCGGCATCAATCACGACAAGTTCACGATTTTCACCGCCGCGGACGGGACGCGCTTCCTTCAGTCCGGGTCGTTCAACTACACGGCGACCTCGCAGAACAGCCATTGGGAAAACGTCGTCTTCACGAACGACGCGGACCGCATCGCGTGGTACGCGAATTTCCACGCGTGGATCTACCGGCGCGCGCGTCCGTACGCCGCGAGCCTCCAGCCGCAGGACCCGACCTTCCCCGCAAACGACCCGATCCCGCTGGACCCGAGCCGCGCGCTGAGCTTTCACGGCGTGCCGTTCCCCAAGGCGATGGGCTCGCCCAACGGCGGCGCCGAGGACTGGCTCGTGAAGGCCGAGCAGACGGTGCAGAAGACGCTCGACATCCTGATGTTTTCTCCTTTCCCCACGCCGAAGCTCTCCGCCGCGATCCTGGGCCTGCTCGCGAGGAACATCCCCGTGCGCCTGCTCGCCGACCACGACCAGGTCACCGAGGCCGGCGCCGAGCTGATCCCGCTGATGGACAAAGGCATGCAGCTGAAAACCATCATGGGCCCCGACGTGGTCCTGCGCCGTCAGACGTACTCGAACTCGTCGAAGATGCACGAGAAGGTCATGATCTTCGACGGTCTCATGGCCGACGCGCTCGCCAAGCTCGGCGACTCGCTCAACATCAGCATGAACGCGCTCGAGCACAACTTCGAGAACGTCGGGCTGTGGCAGGGCTTCCACGCCGCGTACATGCAGGCGCACTTCAATTACCTGTGGGGCTTGGCCGATCAACCGTCCGCCGAGTTGCTCGCCAAGCTGCGCGGCGAGGCGCAGAAAGGCCCGACGCCCGCGCCGTCGCCGGCTCCTAAACCTCGGCCGAAGCCGACTCCCAAGCCGAAGCCGAAACCCAAGCCCAAGCCGAAGTCTTAGGTTTTTCGGAACTGGGCGGAGCCGATGGCGCCGTCAGTCGTCGATCGAACCGTCGCCGGCGACGCCGATGATCGCGAGTCCGGGCGACTAATCGCGAAAAGGCTTGGCGCGCGCGTACTGACGCGGCCAGGCGATCTCGGCGCCGAGCGTCTGCGCGGCGCGCAGGGGCCAGTTCGGGTCGCGCAAGAGCTCGCGCGCGAGCAGGACCGCGTCGGCCTTCCCCTCCGCGATGATCGCCTCGGCCTGCGCGGGACGAGTGATCAGGCCGACGGCGCCGGTCGGCACGCCCGCCTCGCGGCGCACGGCCTCGGCGAAAGGGACTTGGTAGCCGGGCGCCGCCGGGATCTTCGCGTGGGCGACCGCGCCGCCGCTCGAGCAGTCGACGAGGTCGACGCCGCGCGCCTTCATCCGGCGCGCGAGCTCGACGGTCTGGGCCAAGTCCCAGCCGCCCTCGACCCAATCGGTCGCGGAGACGCGCGCGAACAAAGGCAGGCGCTCGGGCCAGACGCGGCGCACCGCGTCGACGATCTCGAGCGCGAGTCGCGCGCGATTGTCGAAGCTGCCGCCGTAGGCGTCCTCGCGCTTGTTCGACAGCGGCGACAAGAACTCGTGCACGAGGTAGCCGTGGGCGAAGTGCAGTTCGAGCGTCTCCATCCCCGCGGCCTGCGCGCGGACGGCGGCCGCGGCGAACAGGCCGGGCAGAACGGCGATCTCGGCGGCGCTCAGCGCGCGCGGCGGGGGATGACCCGCGTCGAAGGCGAGCGCGGACGGAGCGACCGGCGTCCAGCCGCCGTCCGCCGGCTTCACGAGCGTGCCCTGATCCCACGGCCGCGGCGCGGAGGCTTTGCGTCCCGCGTGCGCGAGTTGCAGGCCCGGCACGGCTCCCTGGGACTTAACGAAGCGCGCGACGCGTCCCCAAGCGTCCGCGTGAGCGTCGGACCACAGGCCCGAGTCGCCGAGAGAGATGCGTCCCTCGGGAACCACCGCCGTCGCCTCGCCGATCACGAGCGCGGCGCCGCCCGCCGCGCGCGCGCCCAGATGCACGAGATGCCAATCATTGACGAGGCCGCCCTCGCACGAGTACTGGCACATCGGCGAGACGAACACGCGGTTGCGGTAGGTCGCGCCGCGCAAGGTCAACGGCTCGAAGAGTCGGCTCATGCGGCGATTTTAGCAGTTTGCCCGACGCGGGCCCGGCGCGCGGGCGCGCGCGTTGACGCCGCTCAATAGGTCTTCTTTGGGTCCATTGTCTGTTCGCGCGGCACGGAGGGCCCAGAGCGCGGCGCCCGGCGCGTGGGATAATAGAAGTCGAGACTTCCGAATGAGCCGCCGATTGCTCGTCGTCCTGCTGATCGCGTTCGCTTCGGGCGCCGTGCGCGCCGGAGCGGAGCCGGGCCGCTACGCGGCCCTGCGCGCGCTCGCCGCCGCTCTGCCCGCGAAGAACCCGCGCGCGGGGCGCAGCACGCTGGACGCGGCGCCGGAGACGCTCGACGCGCTCGGCTCCTGCCGCTGGTCGACGGGCGAGATGGACGCGACCGACCGCCTCGTCCGCCTGTTCGATCGCTTTCTAAAGGAAGACGGCTCCGGCAAGGACGCTTTGCTCGCCGCGATCCGCCGTCTGCCCGACTATTCGAACCTGGACGCCGACCCCGCGCGCCAAGCCCGCTACCGCCAGCTCGAACTCGGCGTGCGCCTGGTGCCCGACATCGCGCGCGCCCGCGTCGTGACGCGCGGCTGCCGCGCGTTCCTGCGCTCGCGCTTCGAGGCCGGAGAGTCGCGCGACCGGCTCCTGCGCACGCTCGACGCCCGCCGCGCCGCGCTCGACGCGGCTCCCGCCCCGCGCTGACCCGCACTTGACGGCCGCGCGCCGCGCGGGCTACGCTCAAGAGCGATGACGCCTCTGCGCGCGCTCGCCGCCGCGTTCCTGCTCGCCGTGCCCGCCGCGGCGGAGCCGCGCGTCGGCCTGCAGCGCGAGCTCCTCGGCGACGCGCTCGCCGACGCGCGCCGCGAACTGCGGCTGGGCCGCGACGAGCTCGAGATCCTGCAGGAGCTCGGCCTGACCCCGCACTCCAGCGACGAGCCCGTCGAGGCTGCGCTGCTCCACGTCGACCTCGCACAGGGCTACCTCGTCTGGGCGGAGCCGGAGCTGTTTGGAGCGCTGGAGCCGGGCGCCGGACGCGGCGCGTACGAAGCGCGCCTCAAGGAAGCGCTGGCGCTCCTGCGCGCCCATGCGCCGGACCTCGCGGACGTTTATAAAACCGTGCCGATCCGTCCCGCGGCTCTGGGCGGAACGATCATGGCGCGGTTCTCGCCGGCGCCGCGCGAGGTGCTCCTGCGCGCGTACTTCGCGGCGGCGCCCCCGCCGGCGCCGTACCTCGCGGCCCTGCTCGCGCACGAGGCGGCGCACGCGCTGCAGTTCCCGCCGGGCGGCGAGCCGTGGGGCGAGCACGCCTCGCGCGAGTACGAGGCGCGGCGGCGCGAGTCTCTGTTCTGGATCGAGCTCGGCGCGGGACCCAGGAGCGACTTCGGTACCAATGAGACCGATCAGGCCGCGGCCCTGCGCGCCGGTGAAAAACGGTTCAGGACGTTTATTGCACAAGCCTCCGACTCCGAGCCGGACTGGAACTGGGTCGCGCCGCGCGCGTCGACCGGAGCGGCCGCGCCGACGGAGGAGGCGCCGGTCTCGACCGCGCCCGTCGACGCGGCCGAGACGCTCGCCTTGCTCGCCTCCTCGATGGCGAGCACGCGGCGCAACTACGTCGACGGCGCGCTCGAGCGCCTGCGCGGCGCGCGTGAACGGCTCAGCGAGACGACCGAGCTCTCCGCGCCCTACCCGAAAATCGTGAACGCGGACGTGATGCGCATCTGGGCGCTGACGCCCGGGCATTATCCGCGCGCGATGACGCGCGCGTTCGCCGCGCTGACGCCGGTTCTCGACGAGCTCGACAAGGCCGAGGCCGCGCTCGCGGCCGCGTCGATCACGCCCGACGAGCGCGAGCGCCTCAAGCGCTACGCGAAAGACCGCGACGCCGCGCGCGCGCAGAGTCCCGCCGCGCGCGCCGTCCTCGAGCGCCTGCTCGGCCGGGACGCGCCGCCGGTGTACTGCTTGGCCTATCCGGCCAAGCTCGAGCCGCCGACGGCGATCGCCCTGCCCGGAGCCTGGCAGTGCCGCGACGGCCGCCCCGAGATCGCCGCGGCCTGGGCCGCGCACGTGCTCGCCCACCGCGCACAGGGATTGGCGCCCGACGCGCGGCCGACTTTGGAGCAGGAGGAGGCCGCGGTCCAAGCGGAGCTCAAGGTCTGGCGCGACGCCGGGGCGGACGCCGGCTTCGATCCCGACCATCCCGACCGCTTCCTCGCCGCGCGCGTGGCCGCTCAGGCCGGCGACGCCGCCCTGCGCGAGTACCTGGCGGGCCGCGCGTACGTCCTGCAGGACGCGGCGGCCGCGCCGCCGCCCGCCCCGAGAGCCAAAGCCGCGGCGCGCAGGAAAGTCCCGCGCCGTCATAACTTCCGCCGCAAGCGCGCCTCCCTCGACGACGCCGCGCGCTGAATTGGTCCGACGCTCCGCATCTGCTAAAATGGCCTCTCGCGGAGGATTTATGACCAACATCAAGACGGAGCGCGTGAATTTGACGATTGCGGACGGGACGACGATGCAGGCGTACGTCGCCCGGCCTGAAGGCTCCGGCGCCCGGCCCGGCCTTCTCGTCCTGCAGGAAGCGTTCGGCGTGAACGCCCACATCCGCGACGTGACCGAGCGCTACGCGCGCGAGGGCTACGTCGCGATCGCCCCCGAGCTGTTCCACCGCAGCGCGAAGGCCGGCTTCGAGGGCAGCTACGCGGATTTCCCGGCGGTGATGCCGCACTACCAGGCGCTGACGAACGAAGGCCTGCTCGCGGACATGGCGGCCGCGCACGCGTGGCTGACGGGGCCCGGCGGCGCGAAGGACGTCAGCGCGATCGGCTACTGCATGGGCGGGCGCGCCGCGTACCTCGCGAACTCGGGCCTGAAGCTCAAGGCCGCGGTCTCCTACTACGGCGGCGGCATCGCGCCGGCGCTGCTGGACCTCGCGCCGAAGATGGGCGCGCCCATCCTGCTGGTCTGGGGCGGCCTCGACAAGCACATCCCGCCGGAACACGTCGCGTCCGTCTCCAAGGCGCTGCGCGACGCGGGCAAGCCGCACGTCGAGGCCGTGTTCTCGGCCGCCGACCACGGCTTCTCCTGCGACGCGCGCGCGAGCTACCACGCGCCGTCGGCCGCGCAGGCCTGGGCTCTCTCGCTCCAATTCCTGAAGCAGCCGGCATGAGCGCGCCCGGCGCGGCCGCCCCCGCCCCCGCTCCGGCGGAGGGGAGCCGTCTCGCCTTCATGGTGCGCGCCCTGCGCTACCGCAACTACCGGCTGTTCTTCGGCGGGCAGATCGTCTCGCTCGCCGGGAACTGGATGACGAGCATCGCGACGAGCTGGCTCGTCTACCGGCTGACGGGCTCGGCGTGGATGCTCGGGGTGGTGACGTTCGCGGGACAGGTGCCGTCGTTCGCGCTGGGGCCGTTCTCCGGCATGATCGTCGACCGCGTGAACAAGCACCACGCCCTCGTCGCGACGCAGGCGCTCGCGATGATCCAGTCTTTCTCGCTCGCCGCGATGGCGCTGAGCGGCCACGCGTCGATCGCGGGCCTGATCGCGCTGAACCTGATCGACGGCGTCATCACCGCGTTCGACATGCCTTTGAGGCAATCGTTCGTGGTCGAAATGATCGAACGCAAGGAGGACCTCGGCAACGCGATCGCGCTGAACTCCTCCATGGTCAACGCCGCGCGCCTGATCGGCCCCACGCTCGGCGGCTTCGTGATCGCGTGGGTGGGCGAGGGCTGGTGCTTCTTCCTCGACGGCGCGAGCTTCATCCCCGTGATCGTCGCCTTGCTCATGATGCACGTGCGCGCGGTTGCGCCGCGCCCGCATCACAAGGACGGCGCGCTCGCCGAGATTCGAGAGGGCTGGAACTACGTGTCCGGCTTCGCGCCGATGCGCCGCATCATCGGCCTGCTCGCCTTCGTCGGCCTCGTCGGAGCGCCCTACTCGACCTTGATCCCCATGTTCGCCGGCGGCGTCCTGCACGGCGGACCGCACACGCTCGGCCTGCTCATGACCGCGGCCGGCGGCGGCGCCTTGATGGGCGCCGTCTGGCTCGCGGCGCGGCGCAGCGTGCTGGGCCTCGGCGGCGCGATCCCGGTCGCGGTCGCGGTGTTCGGCTGCGGTCTCATCGGCTTCGCTTTCTCCCACGTCCTCTGGCTCTCCTGCCTGTGCCTGTTCCTCGGCGGCGCGGGCTTCATGATCCAGATCGCGGCGAGCAACACGATCGTCCAAACCATCGTCGACGACGACAAGCGCGGCCGCGTCATGAGCTTCTACATGATGGCCTTCCTCGGCTCCGCGCCCTTCGGCGCCCTGCTCGCCGGCAGCCTCGCCGAGCGCTTCGGCGCGCCGGCGACCTTGATCGCCGGCGGCGTCGGCTGCCTGTTCGGCGCCGCCTACTTCGGCTCGCGCCTCGAAGACCTGCGCGTCGCGATCCGCCCGATCTACCGGAGGATCGGCATCCTGCCGCCGGTCGCCGACGCCGCCTAGCGCGACCAGCGCCGCGGCTGCCTCCCTCCCCGCCGGGGGCCGCGCTGGGCCTTGACAAAGTGTATTAATGACACTATAATAGTGTACGGAAAACACTTAAGACGCGCCCGGAGGCGGTATGATCAAGATCTCGAGCGGAACGGCGTACGAAGCGAACGGCGCGCTCGCCGTCGGCCCGACGCTCTTCCCCGACAAGACGTCCCAGGTGTGGAAGCTCCCGGAGGACGCGGTCCGCCGGCTTCAAGAGAAGGGCTCCGCCAGCATCCTCTGGGACTTCGAGGCCGAGGCCGAGTTCCTGCACCTGGCCCAACTCTTCATGCTCCTGCGCGCGCTGAAGCTGGACGCGACTCTCGACCTGCCGTATCTCCCCTACGCGCGTCAGGACAAGCCGGTCGCCAACGACGCGACGTTCGCGCTCCATGCGTTCGCCGGTCTGCTCAATTCCCTCCAGATTCGGGAGATCCGGACCTTGGACGCGCACAGCGACGTCGCGGCGGCTCTCATCCCGGGCTTGGTGAGCCGAGCGCCGCGACGCGAGATCGAGTTCGCGCGCCAGGCGACTCGAGCCGACGCCCTCCTCTTCCCGGACGCCGGGGCCAAGCGGCGCTACGCGCAGGACCCGAACGCCGAGGCCCTGTACGCGGACAAACACCGCGATCCGCTCACCGGACACATCACCGGGATCGAGATTCACGGCTACGTTCAGGGAAAGCGCCTGCTCATCGTGGACGACATCTGCGACGGCGGGGCCACGTTCAAGCTCGTCGCCGAACAAGCTCTCAAAGCCGGTGCCGCCGAGGTTTACCTCTACGTCACCCATGGAATTTTTTCAAAAGGGCTCGAGACGCTCAGAATCTCGGGCATCCGCAGAATTTTCACGCACAGAGGGGAAATCCCCGTGGAGGCCGTATGAATCAGAATCCGCTGCTCGCGACCGACGTCTACAAGCTCGGCCACATGGAGTTCTATCCCGAGGGGACGACCTCCATCTACTCCTACCTGACCGCGCGCTCGACGAAGAAGTACGACGCGGCGCTATGGTTCGGACTGCAGGCGCACCTGCATTTCCTGACGAAGCCCATCACGCAGGACATGGTGGAGGAGTTCTTCGAGTACCGCCGGCTCATCCTCGGCACGGTGCCCAAGGGCGTGGAGGAGAAAATACGCGCGCTCGGCAAGCTCGGCTATTGGCCGATCTCCATCAAGGCTCTGCCCGAAGGCTCGATCGTCCCCAGCCGCAACGTGCTGATGACGATGACCAACACCCATCCGGACTTCGCCTGGTGCGTGGGCTTCCTCGAGTCCTACCTCCTCAAGGTGTGGAACACCACGACGGTGGCCACGTCCTCGCTCGGCTTCAAGCGCCTTTTCGCAAAATACGCGGAGGAGACCGCCTCGGAGGCGGCGCTCGGCATGGTGCCGTTCCAAGTGCACGACTTCGGCTATCGCGGCTGCTCGTCGGAGGAGACCGCGGCGCTGTCGGGCATGGCGCACCTCGTGAGCTTTCTCGGCACCGACACGGTGACCGCGGTGAAGGCCGCGCGGGAATTCTACAAGGCGACCCCCCCGATCGGCCTGTCGGTCCCGGCGACCGAGCACTCGGTGATGTGCGCCTATGGACGAGAAAACGAGATCGAGGCCTTCCGCACGATGCTGCGGCAAAATCCGACCGGCATCGCGTCCATCGTCTCGGACACGTACGATCTCTGGAACGTGCTCACGAAGTTCGCGCGGGAGCTGAAGCCGGAAATTCTGGCCCGCGACGGCAAGGTCGTGTTCCGCCCGGACTCCGGCGAGCCGAAGAAGATCCTGTGCGGCGACGAGGCGGCGCCGGAAGGCTCCCCCGCGCGCAGGGGCGCGATCCGCCTGCTCGACGAGACGTTCGGCTCCACCGTCAACGCGAAGGGCTACAAGGAGCTGAACCCGAAAGTCGGCCTCATTTACGGCGACGGCATGTACTACTCGCGCATCGCCGACATCCTGGGCACGCTCAAGGTGATGGGCTACGCGACGACCAATCTCGTGATCGGCGTCGGCGGCATTTTGCTCCAACAGCACAACCGCGACGACATGGGCTTCGCGATCAAGGCGACGCACGCCACCGTCCACGGCGAGGAGCGCGAGCTCTTCAAGGACCCGGTCACCGACACGGGCAAGCGCTCGCACAAGGGCTTCATGCGCATCGACCGGCTCCCGGGCGGCGAATACGTGACGACCGACCGGGTGAGCGCCGAGAAGGAGAAGGGCGGCCTGCTCGTCGAGGTCTACCGCGACGGGAAGATTCTCAAAGAGTGGACGTTCGAGGAAGTCCGCGCGCGGGCGCGCCAAGAGGAACTCGAGCGCCGCGCGATGATCTCCTGAGGCTTATGGCCAAGAACATCTTCGTCCCCAACCCCACGTCGGTCACGGTCGACTGCGTGGTCTTCGGCATGGACGCGCGCTCGAGCGACTTGAGGATCCTGCTGATCCAACGGGAGCTCGAACCGTACCGCGGCCGGTGGGCGCTGCCCGGAGGCTTCGTGCGCTTCGACGAGTCCTTGGCCGAGGCGGCGCGGAGAGAGCTCGACGAGGAAACGGGCCTGGTCGGCGTGTTTCTCGAGCAGCTGTTCACGTTCGGCGACGTCGGCCGCGACCCGCGCGGCCGCGTGATCTCCGTCGCCTACTACGCGCTCGTCAACCTCGACGAGCACAACCCGCAGGCGTCCACCGACGCGCGCAGCGCCGCGTGGTTCTCCGTCGCCGAAGCGCCGAAGCTGGCGTTCGACCATCAAGGCATCCTGCAGACGGCGCTCGCGCGCCTGAAAGGAAAATTGCGCTACGAGCCCATCGGCTTCGAGCTCCTGCCCGCGAAGTTCACCCTGTCGCAGCTGCAGCGCCTCTATGAGACGGTCCTCGAAGGTCCTTTGGATAAGCGCAACTTCCGCAAGAAAGTCCTGAGCCTCGGCCTTCTGGTCGACCTCAACGAATTCGAGACGGGCGTCGCGCATCGCGCCGCGCGGCTCTACCGCTTCGACGAGACGAAATACAAGCAGCTCAAGAAGAAAGGATTCCTCTTCGAGCTCTGATGGAGGCAGCGTCATGATCGCCGATCCTTATTTCTCCACCGAGCGCGGCGTCGAGCGCCTGCTCGAGCAGTACGAGCGGCACAAGAACCTGATCGTCGCGTTCGACTTCGACGACACGATCGACGACCATCACAAGAAGGGTCATACCTACCCGAAAGTGGTCGGGCTCCTTCAGGAATGCGCGCGCCTGGGATTCACCTTGATCATGCTCTCCACGAAAGAGGACGAGCGTGAGCTGGAGGCGAACCGCGAATAAGGTCAGCGAAACGGCGTGAAGCTCTCGCGCTGGAAGCCTTCGTAACGCTCTTCCCGGGCGGCGGAGACGCCGTCGTCGTGAGCGGGAATGAAGGACACGCGGCAGACCATCAGGTCTTTGTCCGCGAGCACGCGGCAGCGGTAGTCGGCCGCGGTGGTCTGGGTCGGAATCTCGCGGTCGTCCATGTCGCCGCTGCTGCGCGTGGACCCGGCGGCGGCGAAGGAGAAGCGCGCCTCGCCGTCGACGACGGTCAGCGGGGCCGAGGCGAGCGGGGACAGGCCGTTGAATTCCGGATAGCCGACTTTCGCCGTCGCGCGCTCGAGCCTCAGCGCGCCGCCGCGGCCGGGCTCGGACATGATCCAAGCGTCGGCCGCCGCCTCCGCGGAGTTCAGGCGCGGGGCGCCGTCGAACAGCTCGGCCAAGCGCGCGTCGCGGGAGCGGGCGCGGCTCGCTTGCGTCGCGGCGGCCGCGACCGCGTGCATGCGGGCGGCCAGGGCGTCGAAGCGGTCCGGCGCGATGGGCGAAAGCTGGGCGAACGCGGGAGCGGCGAACGCGGCGACGGCGAGAAGGCGGGCGAAATGATGGTTCAAGAGTGACCTCGGGGAATTTGGATTGAGAATTCATTCTACGAACTCCCCCCGCGGCGCAAATGAGCCATAAGTCCCGGCCGAGGTCTCCCAGTCGGCCTAGGCGGCGATCGCCGCAACGGGCGCCGCGGCTGTAGAACTCAACGCGCGACGAGCCGGGAGAACAATGCGTCGAGCCAGCCCGCGAGCGGCGCGCTCGCGGACCACACCCAAAGCGCCACGACGGCGCCGGTGAACACGTCGAGAAAGTAATGCGCGCGCAGGAGAAGAACGGCGCCGATCTCGAACGCGGCCAGAAAGAGCGCGAGCCCATCGATCCACGGATTCCCCAGCGAGCGAAGCACGAGCGCGCCGAGTACGGCGATGGCCGTGTGGCCGGAGAAAAACAAATCGTTGGAGACGCCGTACGTCACCAGAAAAGACGGCGCGCCGGGATCGCGCCAGATCATGCCCTTCGGCGGCGGCAAGGACGTGGTGGCCTGGCACAGCTGGCGCAAAGAAAAAATGAAGAGCAGCGCGATCAGCGGCCGCACGCTCGGGCCCAAGACGCTGTAGACGATCGTGGTGAGACCCAGCAGGTCGATCCCGAGCGAGCTCGCGATGAGCAGAGCGTCCCCGGCCTTTTTATTTTTTTGGAGAGCCGCGTTCCAGCTCTCCGTCCATAGGTGCACGCGGTCGCCGATGGCGCCGGGGACTCCCGCGCGCTTTCCGATCAAGGACTGCGTCCAGAACCAGGCGACGAGCGCCGCCGCCATGAAGCCCGCGCGCGCGCCGACGACGGGCCAGACGAAGCTCACGCGCCCCATCCGGTGCCGGGGGCCAGCGGCACGTCGCGGCTCATGTCCGCGATCATCGCCTCGAGCGCTTCTCGCAGAGTCCCCGTCAGCGGGTCCGGAGAGCCGCCCTTCTCCGCGGGCACCGCGATCGCGGGACCGATGCGCACGCGCGCGGCGAGCGGCGGGTGCTTGCCTTCCACGTCGGTGAGGTCTTCCTCGAAGCGCTCGAGCGTCTCCAGAATGCGTTCCTTCGTCGGCCGGCTGGTCACGTAGTCCGGCGGATACAGCGCGAGCTGCTGGGCGAGGTAAAGATCGGCCAACTGCTTCCAGCGGCGCGCGCGCTCGTTTTCGTCGACCGAGCCCTCCGCCATGTCGGGCAGGATCGCGGAGCGCAGCGCGCGCACGCGGTTGGGCACGTCGCCCTCGCGCTTGGCCACCTTCCATTCGGCCTCCAACGGCGAAAGGATGGCGTCGATCAGCCGCTGTTGGCGCTCCTGAAGCGTCCCGGTCTGCGGCGCCTTCAAGATCTGAATCTCCTTCATCGCCATCAGCGCCTCGCCGACGGCGAAAATCCGCTCCTTCAAGGAAGCGCTCGACTTGTCCGGCCAGGTGAGCCGCGTCTCGATGCCCTCGAGCACGTCGTTCGCCGTGGCGCGGATGTCTCCGCCGTACGTGTAGCGCAGGGCGACCGGATGAATCACCACCTTGCGCCCGTTTTTCTCCCCCTGCCGCGCCGCCGAGCGCGCCATGAACGAGACGCCGTCGTTGAGCCGCTGCAATTGCTCGTTGGCGCGCGTGACGATGCCCTCCGGAAAAACGATCAGCGGCCCGCGCGCGTCGCGCAAAATCGCGACCGCCTCCTTGAGCGACGCCGTGTCCATCCCTTCCCGATAGACGCTGAACGCGCCCAGCCGCGGCAGCAGCCACGCCTGAAACCATCCCTGCATGAACAGGTGCCAGCTCGCCATGATGTACAGCTTGCCGTCGATCTGTCCGTTGAGCAGTCCCATCACCATCGGATCGCACGGCCGGCAATGGTTCGGCGCCAGCAGAATCCCGTTCCCCGCCTGCGCCGACGCGCGCAGACGCTCGAGCCCCTCGAACTCGATTTTCTCGAGGCCGTACTGCCGCCTCAGCATCGGCCGCAGGATCGGCGCGAACAGCTTCGGCCACAGCGCGTTGTCGTTGGGCGGGACGAACTTGTACGGCTTGTCGATCACGATGTTCTGCATGCGTCGCCAGTGTAGCGCGGCAATTCCGCTGCCGCAAGTGGCATGGACAGCGCGGCGGTCCGGGGATATACTGCGCAGCGATGATCCGTTCTTTACTCGCGCTCTCCATCTTGATCGCCGCGGCTCCCGCTTCGGCGCGCAAGCTTCCCGAAATCCGCGTCGCTATGGTTTCTTACGGCGAGACACCGGCGCGCGTGGTGGGCGAGCTCGAGCCGCTCGCACGGCGCCTGGAGAAGGCGGCGCGCGGACGCGCGAACCTGCTGTTCGCGTTCGGGACGTACGGCGACGTCGTCTCGTGGGTGGAGCTCGGGAAGGTCGACGCGGCGATCGTGACGCCGGGCGTGCTCGGCTACCTCGTGCATCATTCGAGCGGCGCCGCGGCGACGTGGCGCTACTTGGGCTCGGAGAAGACCCCGGCGGACAATCACGCGGCGTGCGTGACGGCGGCCGATTCGCCGCTGAAGACTCTCGACGACGTGCGCGCGGCCCAGGCCGCGGGCGGCGCGGAGTTTCTGTTCGTCGATCTGCTCTCCGTGTCGGGGCGCATCCTGCCGCAGATCGCGCTGGAACGCGCGGGAATCAACATCGCGCCGGAGGACGTGCTCTATACGTCCTCGCACGGGACGTCCTTGCAGAAGCTGCTCGCGGAGCGCGGCGAGAAGCCGCGCGTCGCCTGCGTGTGGGAGCGCCTGCTCAATGAGCCGGCGAACAAGGGGAAGTTCCAAACGCTCGACCTGCCCGAGCTGCGCGCGACGCCCGCGCCTCCCGACGCGCTCCTCGCGGTCGGGACTTCGCCCGCGACGAAGGTTTTGGAACGGGCCGCGCGCGGCATGCGCGCGGACCTGGAGACGGACGCGCCGTGGCGCGAGCGCGCGCTCGAGGTGTGGCGCTCGTACGAGCGCGTCGAGGACCAGGGCGGCCGCCACTTCCTCTCGCGCGTGAGCCTGGACGGGCTCGCGTCCCTGCTGGTCGCGCACAAGAGCCTGTACGGCACCGAGCCGCGCCTGGCCGTGGTGTTCTCGGGCGGCGGCGCGAAGTGCTCGTATCAAGTGGGCGCGGTGCGCGCTCTCGAAGAACGACTTCAAAAGCTGCGCGCCGAATACAAAGATCCCGCTCTCGACATCGGCCTGGTCGTGGGCACATCAGGCGGGGCGATCAACGCGACGGCCGTGGCGCTCGGCGCCGCGGACAACCCCGAAGACTACGAGGCCTTTAAACAAACCTGGCTGGACCTCGACCAGCGCAAGATCATCCGGCCCTCGCTCGCGGTGCGCGCGAACATGGGCGTCTGGTTCGCCGCGTGCCAGGACCTGATCTTCCTGGGCCTCGCGATGCTGTACGCGCGCGGCAAGCGCCGGAGCGCGGAGTGGTGGGGCAGGCGCCTGCTCCTCCTCGGCGCCGCCCAGCTCGCGCTCGCGGCGCTGCCCATCCGGCCGTGGTGGCTGTTCGGCGACGACGCCGTCCTGCACCACCTGTTCCTTTGGGCGATGTGGGGCGTCTGCGGCGGCGGCGTCATCCAGTGCGTCAGCGGCGCGGCGCTCGTGCTCCTGCACCGCCGCGGCCGCATCACGCGCCTCCGAGAAGAGCTGACCGTCGCGGTCTTGCTCGCGCTCGTCATCGTCTTGCCGGTCCTCCAGACGATCCGCATGCTGTGGGTCGAGCCCACCTTGTCGCAGAACGTCGGCATACTCGAGCTCGTCACGGAGAAATTCCCGATGCTCATGCACTCGACCGCGCCCGCGGATGCCGACAAGAACGCCCAACTGCGCGCGATGAGCCGCGAGGTGTTCGCGCGCGGCCTGCTCAAGCGCGACTTGGCGCTCACCGGCTCGCGCCTGGCCGCGCCCGGCGCCACTTTGCCCGGCGACCTCTACTTCTACGCGCCCGCGAGCGACTCAAGCCCCGCGCCGAACTACGGCGAGCGCGGCGTGGCCCTGCGCGACCGGCCGGAGATGCTCTTCGACGCCATGATGGGCTCCGGCGCGATCTATCCGGTGTTCCCCGCGCGGACCTTGCGCGACTTCCCCGTTCCCGGCGAGAGCGCCGACATCGTCGACGGCAGCTTCTCGCACCGCAGTCCCGTGGAGGCCGCCGTGCTGTGGGGCGCCACCCATATCGTCGTGCTCGAGGCCTCGCCCGAGGAGATCAGTCCGCGCGGCGCTTTCGCCGCGAATATCGGCGCCGCGCTCACGCACCTGTACGACCAGGCCCAGCTTCTCGACGAGCACTCGAAGCAGCACGTGACCACGCTCACTCTGTATCCGTCCCCGCCGCACATCGGCCTGCTCGACTTCTCCGGCGACCTGATCGCCGCGTCCGTCGCGCGCGGCTACCGCGAGACGCTCGGCCGCGGCGCGCTCGGCGGCGCGCCGTTCCACAAGGAGCCCGGCGAGCCGCGCTTCTTGAAGCTCGAGCGCTGAGCGCGGCGCGGTTGGAGCCGGCGCATGGGACTTTCGATCCCACCGTGGACCCGAAGGCTCATGACGCCGGGGTCCGAGCGCGCCATAATATCCCCATGAAGCTCGCGTTGCTGTTGGCCGCGCTCGCCGCCTCGCCGTGTCTCGCCGCGAGCACGCTCGCGCGCGAGGCCCGCGTCACGGTTTCCGGAGAGGCGCTGACGGTCGGCGTCGCCGACAAATCCTCCCGGAGCCAGCTCGACTGCGTCGCCTCGACCATCCAGCACACGATCCTGCGCTGCCAAGTCCCCCCCGCCGCCGTCTCCTTCGCGAGCAGCCTCGGGCGGCGCGTGGACGCCGTCTCCCTCACTCTCCATTTTACGGGCCAAATCATCAATATGTCGGTCGAATTCGCCTCCGGCAACGACGTCGACGGAGTGCTCGGCCAACTGACCGCGGCTCTCGGCCTCCCGCCGAAGATCCAATATTGGGCGGACGACGCCCACCTCTACGCGTCCTACATATGGGTCGACGGCGAGGCGGAAGTCGAGGTGACGAAGACCGTGAAGGGCGGCGCGGGCGACGGAAAAGTCCGCATGTACGTGTCCAGCCTGCTCGGCGGCCTGCCCCTGAGCCCGGACGACGCCCCGCAGAAATAGCGCGCTTCGCGTCTTGACGAGAACGGTCGGCGCTGTTATCTTTCCGGGCATGGCCTCTGCCACTCCCTTCCGCCAGGAGAAGAGATGAAGATTCTTCTGCTGTCCCTGCTCGCGTTGACCGCGGTCGGCGCGCGCGCCCAATCGATCGCGAACTCTCCGCCGCCGACGTTCGACCGCTATACCTGGGCCGGCGGAAACCAAGACGTCGGAATCTCCATGGGAGCGTTCGTGCCGATGAATCACTTCGGCTACTCCCCCGGCGACCGGAGCCAGCGCGACGGCAACCCGGGCTACTCGTTCGCGGTGGATTACTATCACGCCGTGCGCGGTAATTTCTCCATGGGCGTCGAGGGCTCCTACCTCATCCGCCAGCCCCGAACGATCGAGAACGCGACTCCGGATTCCGTCATCTACGGGACCTCGATCTTGCTTCCTTCCAACACTCAAGTCCAAGGCAACTCCCGGAATCTCATGCTCATGCTGCGGCTGCGCTCGACCGGAACGGGCTGGCATCCGTACGCGATCGCCGGCCTCGGCGTGAGCCAGACGCATCTGGAGATCGACGACGTCTCGGCCCCGGGCTACGTCTGGTATGCGCCGCCCACCTACACCCAGAGCTTCACGCTCGTCCAAGGGAACTCGACGACCTTCGCCTGCACGGGACGCGTCGGAATCGACTACACGAGCGGCAGCGGGGTACAGCTGGGCATCGAGGCGGGCTACTACCACATCCCGACCTCGACGTATGCGCTGACCTCCGCGCACACCTACCTCAGTTCGCCGCCGTCGCCGAACTTCACGAACGTCAACAGCGGCGGAGACGGAATTTCGCTGTCGGCGCGAGCTTCCATCCGCTTCGGCGGAAGCTGACGCCGACCCCGCGGAGCTAGCGGCTCGGCGCCGGAACGAACCCCGCGCTATGGCGGGACGCGACGACCCACGACGGGTCGACGTAGAGGTTGAAGCGCGGCTTGAACGACGCGTCGTCGACCGGACTCGCCTTGCGAATCGAGCCGGCGAAGCCGTCCTCCACGGGGAAGGCCGTCACGAAGCGCCGCACGCCGTCGATTTCGAGCGCGTAGATCAGCAAGTGCGTGTCGGCCGTGACCAGGCCCGGCGCCGGGCCGAGCGGGACGAGAGAGGTGCGCACGATCCCGACGACTTCGGTGCCGTCCGGCTTGCGCCAGCGCACGGTTTCCTCGACGGCGCCGACGCTCTTCATCCGCGGCGCGAGCCCCGCGTCCGCGGGGCCGCCGGTCAGCGCGTCGAGGGCCGCGGTCAGGTTCGCGAGGAACTCTCCGCGCGGCGGCAACGGCGAGAACGTCCCCGCGGGAAGGCCGAGGCGCTCGTCGACGCGCGACTCGATCCAGCGCTTGCCCTTCAGGCCGTACGCCGTCTTGAGCTGGGAAAAAAGATAGCCGTAGGTGTGCATCAGCCCCGCGGGCACGTGCTCGACGCCGCCGGTCGTCTCGTGCGGGATTGCGAGGCGGTCGAGAACCTCGTCCGACAGGATCGGCGCATGCGCGAGCTCGTCGTACGGCGTGCTGTCCGTCCAGCGGCGGCGCGAGACGTCCGCGGCGACGGCGAGATTGGCTTTCAGGCCCGGCAGGACGTCTTCGAGGTCGGCCGCGGACTCGCCGGCGGCGAGCCGCGCGTGCAGGCGCGCGTAGTCGGCGTAGCCGAGCGGGCGGGAGGAGCGGCCGCGCGCGAACAGCGCGCACGAGGCGAGGACGACGGCGACGAACAGAAGCAGAAGACGGCCGGAGAGAAGGGACATGAGCGAGTCTAGCGAATGTTCAGGACTTCAATAAAGCGCCGTTATTGACGCGCGCCCCTCGGCGCGCTATGCTCACGCTATGAGTCAAGAATGCCGCCCTTCCCGAACGCTCGGATGAGCGCCCGCCACGTCTTCGACGACGAGTGGCTCATCCGCGCCGCGCGCACCGTGCCCGGCGTCGAGGCGTGCATCGAGCCGATCCGCTCCCAGCGCCGCCGGCGGCTGTTCGACGCGCTCGTCGAGTCGGGCGCCGCGACCGAGCGGGCGCTGCGCGACGCGATCCTGCTGACCCACGATATTCGGGCGCTGGCCGCGGACGCCGCGGTCGACAAGCCCGCGGCCGCGCTGCTCAATGAAAGAATCTGCCGCCGCTTCCGCCTGGCGCCGGTGCGCCTGGACGGCGACCGCATCGAGGTCGCGATGGAGAACCCGCTCGACCTCGTCGCGCTCGGAGACGTTCAGGCGCTGACGGGCCGCTCGCCGGACGCGTTCCACGCCTTGCCCGGACAAATCGACGCGCTGATCGCCTCGGCCTACAGCGCCGAGCACGTGGTCGACGACCTGGTCGCGCGTCTCGACGTGGAGGCGCCGGCCGAGGTCGTGCGCGAGGAGGACGCGCCGCCCTCGCAGGACGCCGAGGACGTCCGCGCGCCGGTCGTGCGCCTCGTCGGCTCCATTCTGGCCAAGGCGTTCCACATGAAGGCCTCCGACATCCATATCGAGCACGAGGAGCGCTCGAGCTTCGTGCGTTTCCGCATCGACGGCAACCTCAAGAACATCGTGACCTTGCCCCAGTCGGTCGGCGCGGGTCCGGTCGTCGCGCGCATCAAGATCATGGCGAACCTGGACATCGCCGATCGCCTGAGGCCGCAGGACGGCCGCGCGAAGCTGCGCGTGGGCGGCATCGAGCTCGGCCTGCGCGTGTCGACCCTGCCGACGAACTACGGCGAGAAGGTCGTGATCCGCCTGCTCGACAAGCGCGCGGCCGAGGTGCCGCTCGAGAAGCTCGGCATGCGCCCCGAGATCGTCGCGCGCATCGACAAGATGATCCACCGCACGCAGGGCGCGATGCTCGTCACCGGCCCCACGGGCTCGGGCAAGACGACGACCTTGTACTCGATCCTCAACCGCCGCAAGGCCGAGCGCACGAACATCGTCACCGTCGAGGACCCGATCGAGTACAAGATCGAGGGCATCAACCAAGTCCAGGTCAACGAGAAGCAGGGGCTGACCTTCGCCGCCGTCCTGCGCTCGGTCCTGCGCCAGGACCCGAACGTGATCCTCGTCGGCGAAATCCGCGACCGCGAGACCGCCGAAACCGCGCTCGCCGCCGCGCAGACCGGCCACATGGTGCTCTCGACTCTGCACACGAACGACGCGATCTCGACGATCTCGCGCCTGGCCGACATCGGCCTCGAACGCTACAAGCTCGCCGCCGGCCTCAACGCGATCACGGCCCAGCGTCTCGTGCGCTCGCTGTGCCGCGCGTGCCGCGTCCCCGCGGAGACGATCGATCCCGCGCTCGCCGCGGCCCAGCGCCAGCGCGGGCTGGAGCCGCGCCATTTCACCGCGCCCGGCTGCGCGCTGTGCTCGTTCACCGGCTTTAAAGGGCGCACGAGCCTCGTCGAATTCCTCGAGGTGACGGACGGGGTCCGCCGCCGGATCGCCGCGGGCGACGGAGAGTCCGCCCTCCGCGAGTTCGCGCTCGCCGAGAAAAGCCTCTCGACCATGCTCGACGACGCGCTCTGGCACGTCGCGCAGGGCGACACGACCCTCGACGAAATTTCCGCCTACGTGCCCTTGAGCGCCTCCGTGCCGAGCGTGACCCCGCCGCCCGCGGCCCCGGCCGCCTCGGCGCCGCCGCCCGCGGCGGCCAAGAAGGAGCCCGCCGCCGCGCCGCGCGTGCTCGTCGTCGACGACGACGCGACCATCCGCATCATCGTGCGCCGCATCCTCGAGAATCAAGGCTGCCGCGTCGAGGAGTTCGAGGACGGAGCGGCCGCGCTCGCCGCGATCGCCGGCGCCGCCCCGGACATGGTGATCGTCGACCTGAACATGCCCGGCCTCGACGGCTACGGCGTGGTCCGCGGCATCCGCACCAGCCTGGGCCTCGTCCAATTGCCGGTGCTGATGCTGACCGCGGACCCCGACGAGAAGAGCCAGATCCAGGCTCTCGAGCTCGGCGCCGACGACTACATCCTCAAGCCCGTGCGCCCGTCGATCGTCGCCGCGCGCGTGAAGGCCGCGTTCCGCCGCTTCGCGGCCTAGAGACGCCGGCCGCACGAAAAGTATAATCGATTCATGACCAAACAAAATTCCGTGCTCGCGCTGTGCGCGACTTTGCTCCTCGCGACGGTCGGCTGCGCCTCGATCGGCCGCCCGTTCCCGTCGGACAAGGTCAAGGACATCGCGATCGGCAAGACGACGCAGACGCAGATCGAAAGCATGTACGGCCATCCGTACCGCACCGGCGTCGAAGACGGCGACGTCACGTGGAGCTACGTGGACGAGCATTACGTCCTGTTCGGCGATCCCCGCACCACGGACCTGCAGGTTCGCTTCGCCTCCGACGGCACCGTGAAGTCCTACAACTACAACACGAACCAGTAGACGTCCCGGAAAAAGGAACGCGGCGCGGAGGTCTCCCTCCGCGCCGCGCCTTTTCTTCGAGGACGTTTATTAAAAGTCGAACGCCGCGGCTTCCTGGGCGACGCCGTTGCAGCGCGCGCCGGAGGCGTCGGTCATCTGGGTGCGCATGAAGCCGGACTCGCCCCACGACGTGCCCCAGCTGTTGCGCAGGATCCAGACGCCCTTGCCCGGGGGCAGGTTGCCGTTCGCGTCGAACGTGGCGCCCTGGTTGTCCCAGCCCACGATGTTGATCATGTGGTCGAGTTGGGCGTTGGCGACGCAGCCGTTGTAGACGCCGCCGGAGTAGCTCTCCCAGTCGCCGGCGCCGGCCGCGATCGCGATGGAGACGGGCTTGCCGGACGTCGCGATCTCGGTCTCGATGTCCTGCACGCTCGGGCCCTTGGTCGCGTCGCCGATCATGTGCCAGCCGGTGATCTTCGCGTTCGCGGCGCCCGGCAAGGTCGCCGAGCACGGAGAGGCGACGGAGCCGCTCGCGCCGGCCGTGTAGGGGCAGGCGTCCCAAGACGGCTGGCCCTTCTCCAGATCATTGGCCGCGTCGAAGTCGCCGCCGTTGCAGCCGTAGGCGGGCGCTTGCGTCGCGTAGTTCGGATCGGTGTCGTTGAGCCACTCCTGGGACAGGCGGCCCGGGTCGTTGCCCGCGATGGCGTGGCCGTCGCGGTTCGTCGCGGTCAAGCTGAACGCCCAGCAGTCGCCGCACTGGCCCTGGTCTTCGATCTGCGTCAGCTGCGGGCGCAGGTCCAGGGTGTCCGGGATCGCCGCCGTCATGTGGAGGCCGAGATCGGAAGCCTTCTTGTAGGTGCGCTTCGCGCCGTCATGATGGCGGAAGCCCTTGGCGTGCACCACGTGCTCGCCGTTCGTCGAGTACGTCTTCACGACGTTCGAACCGCCGCCGTTGGAAACGGACTTGGCCGCGTCCGCCTCGGCCTTCACGACGTCTTCCACGCCCTGATCGAAGCTCAACGTCTCCGCCGACGCGACGCGGGCTCCCACCAGCGACGCGCAGGCCACGGCACCGATAATCCATCGAGTCATCATTACACCCTCCAGGTCCGTCTGCGTCTCCGGCGTCGAGCGCCGGTCGACGTTGTACTCCCCCGCGCGAATCCTACAACAAAAGACCTAGGCGTCAAGTAGGACTTTTGGGCCAGACGCGCGTCTTTTTTATGGGGGGTGTTTCCGCCCGAAATCGGGCGGGCGGAGGGAGGACGTCGCGTCTCAAAAGCCGCTGAACTTGCGGATCGAGACCAGGCGCTCTTGATAGTACGGCTTCGCGATGGACTCGATGTGGATGCCGTACGTCGTCGACGCGGCGATGAACAAGCCCTTGCCCAGGTAGATGCCGACGTGATCGACGTGCTTCGTCGCCGGGTGCGCCATCGCGAAAAAGATCAGGTCGCCGGGCATGACCTGGCTGGGCTTGAGCGCCTTGGTCGCCGCGAACTGCTCGGCGGACACGCGCGGCAGCGCGTAGCCGGCCTTGTGGTAGACGAGCTGGACGAAGCCCGAGCAGTCCAAGCCTGTGGACGGATGCGTGCCGCCCCAGAGGTAAGGGATATTAAGGTACGGCAGCGTCTCCTTCATCACCTTGCGGCGCGCGGCCGCGATCGTCTCCGCGCGCAGCGGCGCCGCCGCGAACGCGGCCGCCAGCAGGAAAAGCGCCCCGCTCTTGAGCGTCATGCGTTCAATGTATAATGGTTTCCCGATGAGATTTCAAGTGGCGGCTCTCGCGGTCGCCGCATCGCTTCTTTGCGCGTCCGCCCGCGCGCAGACCGTCCCGCCCCTCGCCGACCAAAAATCCTGGACCGACGCGGACAAGGCGGAGTTCCTCAAGTACCTGAACTCCGACGCGCCGATGCCGACCGGCTCGGTCTCCAAGTCCGCCGCCCCGGCCTCCAGCGACGCGAACTTCACCTCGCACGCCGCCCGCTCGATCGAGCTCGGCCCGGCGACGACCTCGATCTTCCCCTATTCCGGCGGCCACTACTCGGGAACCGTCGACGGCGGCCCCGGCGCGCGCCTCGTCGTCGAGCAGCACTTCGAGCCGTGGCTGCGCTTCTACGCCGGCTTGGAAGGCGAGCCGCTCTATCAAAAGGAACGCAACGGCCAGACCGCGTCGCTCACGCGCTGGGCGGCCCCCGCGGGCCTGGAGTTCGCCTTGGTTCCCCTCTCCACGCCGCAGACGCGCTACGTGCTCATGCGCCTGGGCGTCGCCCCCGCGGCCGTCTCCGCCGCGACGAACCGCTCGGATTTCTCCGCGCCGATCCTCGGCATGTCGCTGGCCTGGGACCTCGGTCTCGGCTACGAGTGGCAGATCCCGGACTCCCGCTGGCGCCTCAACGCGGCTCTCGACGGCCTGCACTCGATCTCGAACCGCGACGACGTGTCCTACTACGGCCTCGGCGCCGCGCTCGCGGTCGTGTACACGTTCTAGCGCCGCCCGGCGCCGAATCCCAACCGCTCCTCAAGGTGCAGTCGAGCAGCCGTGAACCCCAATTCAAATCGGCCTCCATCATCGGGAGACGCCGCTCAAACCGCGCTGTCGAGGACCTCTCGGACCTTGCGTGCCAGGACGTCCGGGACCAGGGGCTTCTGCAGGAAATTGACCCCTTCGTCCACCAATTCGCGGTGGGTGACGGTCGTGTCCGTGTAACCCGACATGTAGATCACCTTCATCTCCGGACGTCCGGGAGACAGGCGCTTGACCAGATCGGGGCCGTGCATCTGCGGCATGATCACGTCGGTCAGCAGGAGACGGATGGGGCTCTCATACCGCTCGCAAAGGCCGATGGCCGTCGCCGGATCGGCGGCCACCAAGACCGTGTAGCCTCTCTCAAAGAGAACGCGATGGATGTACGTGCGCACCAGTTCGTCGTCCTCCACCAGCAGGATCGTCTCCGAACCCGTGAAATGCGCGGCGGGAATCGCCGCAGCGACGGATGGCGCGCCCCCCTCGACGCGCGGAAGATAGACCTTGAACGTGGTTCCATGTCCCGGCTCGGTGTAGACGTAAATGCCGCCGCCGCTCTGCTTGACGATGCCGTAAACGGTGGCCAAACCCAACCCCGTGCCTTTGCCCTGCTCTTTGGTGGTGAAGAAGGGCTCGAAGAGATGGGACAACGTCGTGGAATCCATCCCGGTCCCCGTGTCGGTGACCGCCAGCATCACGTAGGCGCCCGGCTTGATCTGCAGGTGCACGCGGTCGTAGTCTTCCTTCAAGTCGACGTTGTGGGTCTCGATCGTGATCCTGCCGCCGTTCGGCATGGCGTCCTTGGCGTTGACGACCAGGTTCAAGAGGACCTGCTCGATCTGCCCGGGATCGCCTTTGACAAGCCCCGTCTCCGGGCCGAGAAGCGTGGCGAGCTCCACGTCCTCGCCGATGATCCTCTGGAGCATCTTCTCCAAATCGGCGACCAAGGCGTTGCAGTCGAGCACCTGGAGCTGGAGGACCTGCTGACGGCTGAAAGCGAGCAGCTGGCGCGTCAAGGCGGAAGCCCGCTCCCCCGCCTTGCGGATCTGCTCGACGTCCTCGCGTCTCTTGTCGCCCGGCGGCAGGCTGAGCATCAGGAACTCGCTGTAGCCGACGATCGCGGTCAATAGGTTGTTGAAGTCATGCGCCACCCCGCCCGCCAGCCTTCCGACGCTTTCCATCTTCTGGGCCTGCTGCAGCTGCAGCTGGATCTGCTTGATGTCGGTGATGTCCTCCGCGACCCCGGCCAGCCGCTCCAAGCCGCCGTCTTTGCCCTCGATCGGGAAGAAGCGCGCCCGGATCCAGCGGACGGCGCCGTCCGGTCTCCGGATGCGATATTCCTTCTCGAACCCATCCGCTCGCGTTCTCAGCAGGTTCTCCACGGCCTCCCGGTCCTCGGGCAGTATCGCGGCGATCCAGGAGAGGGGTTCCATGTAGAGGCTTTCGCGGGTCGCGCCCCAGACTTTCTCGTAGGACCGGCTGATGTAATGAATGGGCACGCCGCTCGGACCGCAAAGGAAATAGACCTGGTGTATGTTCTCCACCAACTGCCGGAATCTTTCCTCGGCTCGTTCCTCGAGCTCGACGTTCTGTCTGCGCAGCTGCTCGGTCAGCGCCAGATGCTCGGTCATGTCCTTGGAAATGAGCAGATATCCGATGGGGGCGCCCTTCGCGTCTTTGCGGAGCGTGACGGAGACCGTGGCCGTGAAGCGCTCCCCGTTCTTGCGGACGCGCTGGAAGACGCCTTCGGCTTTGCCCGTGTCCAGGGCCGTCTGCAAGAACGCCCGGACCCGACCGGAGTCCACGTCCTCGGCGGCGTGCAATTGCCGGGCGTTCGCCTTGCCCACCATCTCTTCGGCGCTGTAGCCGTAGTTCTTGCGGGCCCCCTCGTTCCACGTGAGGATGTTTCCCGCCAAGTCCTTGGCGATGACGGAATATCCGATCGATGAGGAGAGCACGTCGTTGAGAAATCCGGCCGTCTCCGCGACCTGGCGCGTGAGCGCGACGATCCGCTTCTCGAGACGCTTGCGCTCGGCCGTCGCCGCCGCTCGGCTCACGACGAGCTTTTTAACCATGTCGCTATCTTTAACATATTACATATATTTTTATACGTATCAATAAAAGTATTCCGAGCGGCCGAATGCCCTCCTCCCGCGTCGCCGCGACGCGCATAAAAAAGAACGGGCCCGTCGCCGAGAGGCGCGCAGGGCTTCTTTCCGGAAATCGGCCGCGCGAATCAGACGTCATCAGAAACCGGCTTCGGCGGCGAACTCCCGACGTCACCACGCCTGTTGCGGGTCAACCATTTTGAGACACTTTGCCGCCGTTTGATCTTTGCGATTCGAGCCGTAGCGCCCGGTTGTATTCCTTCCGCCGCTGAAGCGTCTGCCGTTTGATTTCGGCTCGGCGCTCCAACACCGCTTCCATCCTGCCCGCGTAGACGTCGTTCGGGCACACGTTCTTCAACGCCTCGCGCGGCGTCGCGTTGTGGATGCGAACCGCGTCCGAGATCGCCGCTTCTAATTCCTCGGGCGAGCAGTACACCAGCATCTTCACCCGCCCCTTGATCAGCTTGTTCACGCTCTCGACTTTGCCCTGCGTCTGCGGGTGATACGGCTTGCCGAAGATGTGCCGTATGCCGTGCTGAGCCAGATATTTCGCCAGTACCTCGCCCGTGAATCCCGGCCCGTTGTCCGACAGCATCAGCGGCTTGACCTTCAGCTCGTGTCCTTCGCGCCGTGCCGCCTCCAGCGCCAGCTCCATCGCGTCCGCGATCGAGTGCGAGCTCTCGTCAGGCTTCAACGGCATTGCCAGGATCTTGCGCGACCAGTCGTCCACCACCGGGATCGCTTTGTAGAACCCGTACCCCACCACGAAGAAGTTCGTCCCGTCGCACTGGTAGATTTGATCCGGCCCCGTCGTCTTGTGCTTCCACTCCTTGGCCGCAGGCAGATCCTCCAGCGGCCGCGGCTCGATCAGACCCTTCTCCTTCAGCCGCCGGAACAACGTCGATTCCGACACGAACAGCTTTTCCTCGTCGAGAAGCTTCATCGAGATCAGCCGCGGACTCAGCTCTGGATGCTTCAGCGCCAGCGCCATCGCCTGCGCGTCTTCCTCCGGCGTCAGTTGCGTCCAGGACCCGTCCGGGCGACCGCGGCGCTCGAGGCCTTGGGTCCCTTCGGCCTCGTAGCGGCCCTTCCAGCGATAGTACGTCGAGCGCGGTACCTGCGCCGTTTCAAGGCGCTTCTTCCGCCCGCGGCCGCCCGACTCCACGGCCTCGATCACGCCGGCACGCTCCAGCTTCCTCATCCCTCGGTGCCAGCCTCGCCCGACACGCTCAGACTTTTTTTAAGCAGGTTCAGCTGCAGCGCCTGCTCGGCCACCAGCTCCTTCATGCCCGCGATCTCGCGCCGCAGGCTGCGCACTTCCGCCTCGTTGGCCTGACGCAGGCTGTCGCCTTTCAAACGCGCCTTGCCGGCTTCCATGAAGTCCTTCAGCCAGCTGTAGTACAGCGGCGTCGAGATGCCCTCACGCCTCGCCAACTCCGCGATCGAGATCTCCCGCTTCATCCCCTCGATCACGATCCGCACTTTTTCCTCGGCCGTGAATTTCTTGCGCGTGCGCCGCCGCGTGCGCTCCATGAGATGCTCAGCGCTCGAAGCCACCGTCTTGTCCGCCACCGCTTCCATCGTCGTCTCCATGATTCCTCCGTTCCTATTTTACCTGCTCACGGGAACGGCCTGAATCGCTAAGAATCCAAACGGCTAAAGTGTCCCACTGAGTATAACCCTCAACACTTGAGCGACAGCGCCGGCCTCAGCACGTAGAGCAGGAGCCGCCTCAGCGCGTCGCGATCGCCGGACTCGATGCGCGTTCCCGCGTCCAGCGTGAAGCCCGAGTGCGGCCACGTCAGCATCTCCTGTGAATGCGCAAATTTCGACAGAAACAGTGTCGAAGTAACGAAGAAGAATGAAACCAATCGGCGGATTGGCATACTTTTTTACTATTTGATGTCACCTAAAACAGGATTTTGCTTGAGCCACAACTCCCAGTCTTGGCGGGAAGGGCGATGGCCCGGCTGCTTGGCGGTAAGTGCCTTAAATGCGTCGGGAAGAATATCTGATAGCGCGCCTTGAGCAATCAGCGAATATGGCGGGTCTGTCGAATCCGGGGGAGCGCTGTAGTCATCGAGAATCGGTATCAAATATTTCGCTGTTCTCCTGTCTCCGATTTCGCCAAGGGCATCTATGCACTCGGCGCGCCAAGCACCGTTCGTTGTGGATAGGCCAACGATATAAATGGACAGATATTTTTCCTCACCAAGACGTGCGAGCGCGATTCTGGCCTCTTTGTGTGACGTATTGATGCTCCAGGCGCGAGCCAGTGCTCGTTTCTCGGCGGGACTCAAATGTTGCTTATCCTTGATGGCGGGCGTTGGGGCGTCGCTTTCATTGACAATGTTTTCCAAAACGGACAATGCACTTTTTTCCTTACGGATACCAAGTTCACTCACAGCGAATGGATCATGCTTTTTGGCAAGTGTTAATAAGTCTGCGATGGACAAGGATTTGAGTCGATCTGCGTAGTGCAAATTATTCGGTGCAGAATAGACGTTGGATCCGAATAGAGTTATGAGGCAAAAAAAACCGCAAATCATTATTTTCTCCATATTGTGTGAGACCATTTGTTTTTATTGCGCAGGTAACGCAACTGCGGAAATGCAATTTCTCTCGATCGGCGTTACGGTCAATCCGTTTGGTGCGGCTTCCATGAGTCTGTAGGAGAGACTGGCATCATTATTTGGCAAATCGGCATCGACATTCAGATTAATCCCGCCAAGAGTCGATGTTCGTTTGAGGCCGAGTTGATGTCCGAGCTCATGCGCCAAAGTGGCAGCGAGCTGTGTGATCGGCACGTTGTTACCGTAAATATCATGCGTTGGTATTACGGTATATCCCGGCTGAATTTTTGCTTTTCCCGTGCAGTTTGAACGACTGTAAGTATCACCGTAATCAGTGGACGTGATCGAATATTTGTCTACAAAAAATACGTTAATGGGGTACACCACGGCCGATAGCAGGGCCGTGGCATCCGGATTATTGCTCTTGGTGACGTCAGTTTCGCTACTGTCAAAGGTCACAGTCGTAGTAAACACGGTTGCGCTAAATGAAATGTTGACCTGCCCCCATATAGAATTGACGTTTTCCTGCGCGGTCAATCCGGAAATCATTTGCTGGATTTGCACTGCAGAAAGTCCCGAATTATGGCCGCTGTTGACTGTGTCGTATACAAGATAAACGTTGACTTGAAATGTGGGTAAAGGAGGAAATACATACACGTCGAGGGTGTCAGCCGCGATCATAGCTGCTGAGACGTTGCTGGCGGGGTTTACGAAGTAGGTAATTGAAGCGCCCTTTCCCGCCGCGCCGCCCCTCATCGCCAGAGTGTAACCTCCCCTCGGCCGCCGTCAAGGCCCGCCGCGATGCGCTCGGGGCCTTGCTTCACCGCGTTTTTTTC